>Ga0181519_10000002_pt1 | contig 474647 bp, 375 predicted proteins | sample PEATcosm2014_Bin_26_FD_121102 | JGI IMG/M metagenome (GOLD analysis project Ga0181519, IMG submission 121102) | Peatland microbial communities from MTU Mesocosm Facility, Houghton, MI, USA - PEATcosm2014_Bin02_10_metaG | ecosystem: Environmental > Terrestrial > Soil > Wetlands > Peat | place...
CCCCCCTGGTCGTTCTTCTTTGCCTGACGGCAATTCTTGCAACGCTTTGGGGTCGAATAACCACGTTCCTGAAAGAACGTCTGATCAGCAGCGGTGAAGGTGAAGTCCTGCCCGCAATCGCTGCACGTAAGTTGCATATCTCCGGCCATGTGTCTCCTCGTGGAAATTGTACAGCCCATTATGCCATTTGGATACAAGGATTCTTCAGAATAATAAAAACTTGTGCCATCGAATCAGGTTTTTTCTCATTTTTCTCATCGAGGAGGCGGCATGACCTGAAATTTTACCCTACGATTCAGGCTCCCACCAATCCAGCAGTGACAGGCGCGGGTAATAGAGGCCAGCGTAAATTGTGCAGCCAGACTCCGATGCGCTGTACAGATTGCGCAGGATTTCAGCATAGGCCTCCACCTGGGGCGCAAAGAGCGCACGGAGAGCGGGCAAAGCTGTGGCCGGGTCCAGGTTGTCGGCATGGGTAGTCTTGTAGTCGATGATCCACCAGCAATCCTTCCCGTCAGCGCCGGGCTTTGGACCGGCCTTGAAGACGCGATCCACTCGTACCGCGCGCAGTGCCCCGGCCACGACTCCGGCCCAGCTGGCCTCGCTGGCAGCGCTCGAATGGGGAGACAGTATCCACGCGCCGACGGGATCATGGGAAGCCGAAAGCGCAATTTGCAGCGCCTCGGCTGCAATCCGCGTGGCCTGCGCCTGATCTACGCCGATGGCACGCGCCTGAGCACTGAAGCGGGGCGCAAACTGCCGAAGTGCCGAGCGGGCAGCGACCCAATCCAGGTTCAGTCGGAGCCTCGCCAGCTCTTCCAGCAGCGCATGGGCGACAGTGCCCAAAGCGCGCGAGAGCACCCCCCCCTCATGGCGAGCATAAAGCGAGGGTGCCCCGGTTCTCGATTCCGGTACGAACGGGCGAGCGCTCGATGTATATCCCGGCGGTAGCCGGCGCAGCAGCGTGGGCCGCACCGGGCTCGGCATCTCAATCAAGTCACCCGAGGCGGCGATAGACTCTATCTCCTGCTCTTCGAGTGGGACGGAGACTGGCTTGGTGGCCTTCCACTCTTCAAAGCGAGTGCGAATTTCATCTTGCAAGCCAGGCCACGCCGTGGCCAGCAGGCTGTTTGTAGGGTCAACCAGAGTGAAGCTGCCGCTCTCCTCTTTGCAGACGGGTCGGGCGAAGAGATGCAGTTCCTCGCGGGCCCGGGTGGCGGCCACGTAAAGAATGCGCCGCGTCTCCTGCGCTTCGCGCTCTCGATAAACCCAATCGACCCAGGATCTGGCCTTGCCGCGTTCAGCCCCTTTGCGCTGAAAAGGGGCAATCAGAAACTCCGTTATCTCTCCGGATTCGTCAGGTTCGGCGAGCCCACGTTCGAGCCACGAGAGCATTTTGTGGCCGCCACTCCCGCTTCGAGCCTGTAGCTCAGGAACGATGACCACTTCGAACTCCAGCCCCTTGGATTTGTGGATAGTCATCAACTGCACACCGCAATCGCTGCCGGCTGCGGGATCGGGCAGAGCTGTGAGCTTGTCGAGCGCCGCATCGAGGCCGGAGCCAAGCATATCCAGCTCGCCGTTGGGAAGGCTGTCCAGACAACTCCAGAGCAGATCGAGATTGGCGCGAGAGGCCGCGTCTACGCAAGCCGCACCGCCTATCTGCATCCAGACCTGCTCAAGCCAGCTTCCCAGCGAAGCCGTAGGTTGAGATGCACGCAGAGCAGAGGCACTGGCTATGGCCTGCAAAACGCGCGCGGCGGCGGAACTGCCCGCTTCGCTGAGTAGCGAAGCTCTCTCTGCCAGCAACTCCGGCACTGGCCGAGGACGCGACTCCTGCACATCGTTGCCGGCCAGCGCATGCAGGTCGTCGAGCGTGAGGCCGCACCAGGGAGCGCGCAGCACGCCGAGCCATGCGACACGATTCTCCGGCTGAAGTAGGGCGCTGGCCAGGGCCAGCGCGTCCAATACCTCCGGACGGTCGGCGAGTTCCTCCAGTTCGACAGCACGGAAGGGAATTCCTTTTTCACGCAATGCCTGGGCAATAGGGACGAGATGTTTCCTCGCGCGGCCCAAGACGGCGATGCGGAATTTCTCTCCGCTCAAGCGGGCCTGCTCCATGCAGCTCGTGTGGCTGCGGATTAGTTCGACGATCTCTTCAATCTGCCTCTCTCGTGCTGCCTCATTCTTATTCTTCAGGTCTGCAATGGCGCCTCGCCCCGAATTAGGTACGAAATCAATGTGCAGCGTGAAGGGCGAAACTGGAAGACCTGTCTCTGTTCGTACAGCAAGAGATTGAGAAAAATTTACTCCGCTGCCGTCATTCGTGGCAAAGATTTCAACAAAAATCTCATTGAGTCGCGCAACCAGGCCCGGAGTCGTTCGGAAGTTGGCCTGGAGGGAAACGAAGTCAAAGAGCAGAGGTTCTTCGTGGGGGATTTCCAAGCCAAGAGTTTTGACGCGCGGAAAGAGCTCCGCGTCGGCGTCGCGGAAGAAGTAGATGGACTGCATGGGGTCACCGACCACAAAGCAGGTGCGGCCGGGCCGTTCAGGCCAGGCCGCAATGAGGCTGGCAAGCAACTGATGCTGGCGGCGGCTGGTGTCCTGGAACTCATCAACCAGGATATGGCGAATCTTGTCGGAGACAGCCAGCGCCGCGTCGGTAGGCAGACCGTCTTCGCCGCGAAGAACCCGCTGCGCGATCTGCGCCACCTCGATGAAGTCCACCCTGCCAGCCTCGGCAAAGGCGATTCGCAATTCGCCTGCTGCATGGCGCAGCAGTGTGAAGCAGGAGCGTACAACTCGCCAGTCGTCTTCGGTATAGCGCGTGGGAGGCAGATTAGGGACAGCGGCGAGCGTGGCTTCCAAGCCGGGAATGGCAGCAAGCTGTGCGATCAACGCTGCGAAGCGAACTTTGCCGGCTTTGCCAGAGGGTGTGGACGGAAACCCATCCGAGGTCTTCAGGCCTTTGATTGAACGCCAGTTCCCTTTCTTCGTTTGCAGGAGTTCTGCCAGGGATACAAAGAACTCACGCGCGTTTTCAAGGCCATCCGGAAAGGATGCGGCTGGGAACTCGGCCAACTCGGCGAGTTCCTGGTAGAGAAGACCACCGCTCTCGGTGCAGGCAAAGCGCGCCAGCTCTAGTACTTCAGCCCGTGCGCCGGGGGCCTGATCGAACAGCTTGCTCAGTTGAATAAACGTGGCGCAAGCGACGTTTGCAAAGGGCCGCTCCAATCGCTGGCGCACCACCTCCCAATCTGGCTCGCGTTCAAAAACAAAATTGTGCATCCAGCGGTCGCGGCTTCTGAGCATGGCGACGAGCAGATTCTCCATCTCCTGCCAGTTGTTGTCACGCCACAGCAGAAGTTCTTCGATGGCTGCACCCAACGCCGAGCCGGTCTGGTCGATCTTTGCAAGAGTTTCACGGGCAGCGCGGCGATAGAGTTCGTCGGGCTGACGAGCAATCTCCAAGCCGCCGCCCAAGCCGGAGAGCAGCGGCTGTTGCAGAGCCAGCTCGCGGCAAAAAGCGTCAATCGTCAAGATGCGAAGTTGAGCAGGCAGGTCGAGCAGTTTCCATCCGAGCGCCTGGGAGTGCGTAAGCGCGCGATGGGCGAGTAGTCCCATAGAATATTCATCTAAATCGGGCGCGGAATTGGTGACGGCGTCCTCCAGTTCGGCAAGAATCCGATGGCGCATCTCGGCGGCGGCGGCATTGGTAAAGGTAATGGCGACAACCTGGCCCGGCTCATTCACTTCGGCCAGCAGGCGAAGAAAGCGGCGCGTCAGCAGGTCGGTTTTTCCGGAGCCGGCTGGTGCCTGCACCAGAACGGATCGGCCTGAGTCGAGGGAGCGCTCGCGTTGATCCTGATCGGGAGGCACGAATTGGCCCGAAGGTTTACTCATCACCGGCCTCCTCATCTTCGGAATCGTCCTCTGAGTCCAGTTGCGCTGTCAGCTCATAAATCCGGCAAAGGGTTTGCAGGCCGCAGTGCTCGCATGTTTTGGGAGCCTCGCGTGGATCAACCTCGGCGCGCCCGGCAACAAAATCGCTAGCTAGCTGCTCGATACATTGCTTCCAGGCCTCGAGTTCGGTCTCGGAAAATGGAGTTTTCAGCAAAGGGTTCGCGGTTTTCAAGCCGGGAAAGAGCGTCGTCGCGGCGTTGTCCACACGGCCTGAAAAGCCCATCTCGCCGGGGCGCACTTTGGCAAAGACCAACCCGCCCAATCGCTCACGCTCGTGGTCGATGGCAAAGCCTGCATAGAGCGGCAATTGCACGTCGTCGGGGCGAGGCAGATCCCAGCAGCTTGGCGAAACTTTGCCCGATTTATAGTCAATCACCAGCAGTGAACCGTCGTTAAGCCGGTCAAGACGGTCCAGGCGAAGGTCGAAGTTGACCCCGGCCAGGTGAACTGTGCGCTTGATCTCGGTGTCTGCCACCTCGAAGTCGATGCGCGTGGATTCATGCTCCAGCCACTCCAAAACCAGCATCGTGAGGCGCTGCTCTTCCAACTCCAGATAGCGTCGGGGCATTCGTTCGCGAAGGGATGGGCGCAGCTCCTGGGCGAAGATGCGCTGGACGTGGTTCGCCACGAAAGCCTCTCGGTCATTCAGGCTCTGAAGTTCTGCGCGCGAGTGAATGCCGCCCGAGTCGCGGTCCCATCCAGCGTGAAGCACGGCGTGAAGCAGATTGCCTCGCTGCGACGGCGTGAGTCCAGCCTCGGCCGGCTCCCAGTTTTGAGCATCGAGTCGAGCGGTGGCGAAGGCCTTAAAGGGGCATTGCGACTGAGCGGTGAGAACGCTGGCGCCACCCGCAACCTTGCTGGAAGGATAGGGAATTTGGCTGTGGTCTTCGAACGAAACGGTCAGCGCTTCGGGGACGGCTGGAGCTTGCAGCTCGGCCGCAAGCGCTTGCGCTGGACCGGCAAACTGAACCATCAGCCGCGAGGGCCGGGCGTCGATGGCGGCATTTAGCCTGGCATAGCTGAAGTGAACTTCGTCAGCAGAGTCCAGCAGCCGGTTGGTGATCCCCGTAGCCAGATCCCAGTCGAGCTGGGGAGTGGCGTGTGGCATTCCGGCGTCGCGCTGCACTTCAATAGGCAGAAGCGGATGCGTCGCGCCTCCGGCAGGCCAGGCGTCCTCATCGGCGCCCAGGAACCAGATGGCGTCCGCGGTAAGGCCAGCCGACTCGGCGGGACCGGCAATCTGGATGGGCGCGTCGCGCGACTCCGGCGCGAAGAGGGTCTCGTCCAGCACGCGGCTCAACTGAGAGAGAAAATCCTTCCAGCCGATGCGGCGGCCATCAAATCCCAGCGATCCGCAGGCCTCCACGGCTTTTTGCCAACGGCAAACAGCTTGGTACTCGGCACTTGAAAGCGGACTTGAGGCGGCAAAGCTGAGGCCGTCGAGCAGTTGGGGAATCAAGTCCGCCCAATCGAACGGGCGTTGCACACGGTGTGCAAAGTTGGTCAGACGGCGTTGCACAGCGGTAATGCGCTCGACCCAGGAAGCGGGCAGCAACTCAGCGGCAAATCGCTGATTGAGGAAAACTCCCAGTGCCCATTGAGATCGCTCCAGGTTGGAACGGCGCAAAGCACGCATGTACGTTTGCAGCGCGGCAGACTCCTGCCTGCTGGCGGCGGCGTGGCCGGTAGAAAGCAGCCAGTCAAGCTCGACTTCAGCAAGCGGCCCATCAAGCCAGCGCAGCATAAGGTGAGCTGCCCGCGCCAGCACAACCTGGCTGAGCGGAATTCCCAGCGAGAACTCGAACGGCGCTTTGGCGTGGCGAAGAAAGGCGCGTTCGAACTCGCCGCGGCGCTCTTTGACGGACTGGGCAACCACCAGCAAACGTGCCTTCGGTTGGGCGGCGATCTGTTGCCCGCACCAGAGTGCGCAGGCCGCCAGTTCAGCCTGTGGATCGTCGGCGGCGTGGAATTGGATCTCGGCAGCAGGTGCATTTCTGGCTGCTTCACGCCACTCACCCCACGCCTCAAAAAGGCTGCGTTGAACGGGAAGAATGCGGTCAAAACCAACCAGAAGGAGCGGAGGACGCTGTGCTGTGTCCGCCATAAGTAGCGCAATCAACTCCAGCGGCAAAAGACCGGGACTGATCAGGTTTTCCGCACGGCAGGCTTCGTCGAAGCCGCCAAGCCAGCCGCTGAAGGCGGCTGCGTCCTGCTGCCACGCGGCGCGGGCGGACGCGCGCAAACACTGCGGAGCGTAAGAGCAAAGCAGCTCGTGCGCCTCCTGGGCCATCGCTGCAAGACGATGGCGGGGGCCTTCGAGCAGTGTGGCCAGGAAGTTGCTCTCAGCGACGATACTTACCCAGAGCGCCTGCTCCTGTGCGGAGTTAAGCACCATGCGGGCGTCGGTTGCCCGCTGATCCCAGGCCGTGCGAACAAAACTCTTCCAATCGAGAATCTTCGGCGCGGGCCATGCACCCAGGCCTTCGGCCCGGCGGGCGCGATGGAAAGCTGCGGCAAGGGCGCGCGCGGCACGATCGTTGGCTGTAACCACCAAGCCCCCGTCGCGCAGCCATGCGTCAATCTCGATGGTTGCAGCCCCCATTCCAGCTTTATACTCCGTTGGGCCGGGATACAGCCAGAGGTCTCGCCATGGTCTGCAAATCCAAGAAAGAACTGAATGGAATCAGAATTGATCAAATACAGGCAAACCGCATGAAACATGGTTCCATTGTGCATCAGCAGAATCTAATTCCTTGAGAGCACCTGCGAGCAGCCAATTGATCACTTCGCTCGCAAATACAAGAATCAGAAATCAGGGAACAGGGGGAGGAAGACGTATGAATCATCCGCGACCAGAGCAGATCCAGCCACGAAGCGAATCCGGGAACGTTGATTTGGACCGGCGCGCGTTGATTGTTGCGGTTGCAGGCGCGGCCAGCGGAGCGGTCTTGTGGGCCCTGCGGCGCGGCACTCTTCTCCAGCCGCAGCCTGTCTCCGCCGCGGATGAGCCGGCGAGCGTGACCATTGTGGAGTTTGCACCGAACGGAAAAAAGACCGGCAAGGCAACTGTTGCGCACATCAGCAAGTCCGATGCCGAGTGGAAACGGCAGCTTTCGCCGGTCTCCTACCAGGTCACGCGCCAATCCGGCACCGAACGTGCCTACTCGGGCGACACCTGGAATTTGCACGAGCACGGCGTCTTCCGTTGCATCTGCTGTGATACGGCTCTCTTCAGTTCGGAGACCAAGTTTGACTCCGGAACCGGCTGGCCGAGCTTCTGGCAGCCAATCGCGCGGGAAAATGTGGTAGAAAAGAACGATTCAAGCTTGGGAATGGACCGCATCGCGGTCTCTTGCCGCCGCTGTGACGCGCATCTCGGGCACCTCTTCAACGACGGACCACCCCCGACCGGCCTGCGCTATTGCATGAACTCGGCAGCAATGCGGTTCGTGAAGCTGGCATAGGGGACCGATGGTAAATGTCAGAATTTGAAAGGCTATTCCTCGGGAGCCAAAGCCCGCATTTGTTGCATTTACGACACGGCTAAGGCAGTGCCTTTTCCAAAACCGGAATTTTTATCACCAACTCTTACGCGGGCTTTCTCACGGTCGCAGCCCTACGCGGTCCATTGGCAGGACGGCTGGCGCTCCATGCGATCAAAGCGATGCCCGCGATCACGGTCCCGACACTGGCCAGTTGAGCATTCGAAAAGCCCCATAGAACCTTGGGGTTGCGGCGCACAAACTCAACCAGGAAGCGCGCCGCGCCGCTGAGCAACAGATACTGTCCGACGATGGCGCCGGTCTGATGCGGCTTGCCGCCGCGACCCCACAACCAGCCGCCAATGAGCAGCCCCGCGGCCAGTTCATAGAGCGGCGTTGGATAGACGGGGACAAAGACCGGATCGATGCCGTTGGGGAAGCTCATGCCCCAGGGATGAAATGTGTGAGAGAACAGATGCAGCGGCGTAATGGCGATACCGTAGCAGCCGTCGCCAGAGAGAAAGCAGCCGATACGTCCGAGGCCATAGCCGACTGCGGTAGCCGGAGCAGCCAGGTCGAGGGTGCGCAAGCAGCCGATCTTCTCGCGCCAGCCCTGAATCAGCAACGCTGAGATACCGAAGACCAGCCCGCCAAACCAGGCATAGCCGCCTGTATCCCACAGAACGCGCCAGCCCTGATAGCGAAACTCGTCGGGGGTGTCGAGGATGTGCCAGAGCTTGGCTCCAACAATGCCCGCAAGCAGCGTGATGGCCACCATGCCGATGGCGTCGGCCTTAACGCCGGCGCGGCGAAAGCTGCGGTCCATGATGATGGCGGCAACAACTGCGGCAAGCCAGAGCATCAACCCGAAGGTTGACTGATCGTAGTGCCAGAAGTACAAATTGACGTGAATGAAGGGCAGCATACCCTCCAAGTATAGACGCGCGGGCTTTATAAACGGGATTTTACACAGGGGACTTGCGCAACTGCCCCACAGTCAGGCGATACTATGTGCATGGCATTGTTCTCCTATCAAGACCTTGAGGTCCTCTTTACCCGTCAGCAGATTGCCGAGCGCGTGGCTGAGATGGGCGCGCAGATCACCCGTGACTTGAACGGCGAGAAGCTGACAATGGTGGGCGTGCTGAAGGGCGCGGCGCCGTTCTTGGCTGATCTGGCGCGAGCCGTGCAGGTGGATGCGACCTTCGACTTTGTGGCTACTTCCAGCTATGGCAAGGGGCTGCGCTCCTCGGGCGCGGTCAAGCTGATCAAGGACCTGGACGAGCCGATTGAGGACAAGAATGTGCTGGTGGTCGAGGATATACTCGACACCGGGCTGACGCTCACCTACCTGCGCAAGCTGTTTTTGCAGCAGCGTCCCCGGTCGCTGCGCATCGCCACACTTCTTGACAAGCCCTCGCGGCGTCTGGAAAAGATTGAAGCGGACTACGTGGGCTTTTCCATTCCCAATCTTTTTGTTATCGGCTACGGAATGGATTACGCGGAGCGCTATAGGAATCTGCCCGACATCTGTCTGATGACGGCCGACCATCCGGAGTAGGGCGCGCAATATTCGCCGGCAAGGAGCATGCCCCATGACTGCGACCACACTCATTCAGGACGTTGAGCTGGACTTTGACAATGGCAGCTTCGATGCGGCGGCCTTTGTTGCGGCAACGCTGGCAAACCGGCGTACGCTGGCCGCCGTGATTGACCACACGCTGCTGAAACCCGACGCCACACAGGAGCAGGTGGAGAATCTCTGTGACGAGGCGATGCGTTTCCGCTTTGCCTGCGTAATGGTGAACCCGGCCTGGGCTGCGACGGCCGTCAGCGCGCTTTCAGGCACAGGCCTTCCGGTCGGCTCGGTGCTGGGCTTTCCCCTGGGCGCATCACTGGTCTCCACGCTGCGCCATGAGGCGGCGACGCTGATTCGCATGGGTGTGCGCGAGCTGGATATGGTGATCCCCATCGGCCGCCTCAAGAGCGGGAACTATCAAGCCGTCGAGTTCGCCGTGCAAACAGTGGCTACGGCAGCACACCCGCACGGCGCGCTGCTCAAGGTGATTCTGGAGACCGCGCTGTTGACTGTGGAAGAAAAGTTGCGCGCCTCTGAGATCGCCATCCAGGCCGGCGCGGATTTTATTAAAACGTCCACGGGTTTTGCCGCTGGAGGCGCCACTGTGGCGGATGTGGCCTTGATGCGCGGCGTGGCCGGCAATCGCTGCGGCGTGAAGGCCGCCGGCGGCATCCGCACACTGGCCGAAGTAAAGGCGCTGCTGGAAGCCGGTGCCAACCGCATCGGCGCGTCAGCTTCTGTGGCGATTGTGCGGGAACTGGAAAGGCAGGGATCAGGGGTCAGGGCACAGGAATCAGATTTTCATCTACACGATATGTGATATGAGCGACCTTTCTATTCCCTCGCTCCCTGTTCGTTGCACTGCTATCATTTTCTTCTACACCTATGCCCGACAGACCACCATCTTCGCGCGCTGCATCCGAGTTTGAGGGCGATTACCGTCCGTCGGACTCGTCTATCCCCGGAGCGCATCTTGACCCGGCAAATATTCGCGTGGAACCGGCGGATGTGGCCTACCTGATGCAGTTGGCCGACGCACTAAACACCACGCTGGATCTGGGAACGCTGCTGCGGCGCACATCGGAGCTGGTGCAAGCCGTCATTCCCTACCGCCTCTTCGCCATTCTGCTGCTCAACGACCACACGCGAGAGCTTCGAGTGCGCTTCCAGATTGGGCACACGGCCGATGTGGAGCAGTTGCGCGTTTCCATGAACCGGGGAGCGGTCGGCCAGGTGGCGCTCACGCGCCAGCCAGTGCTGCTGAACGACATTTCGAACGAGGGAGAATACATTCCCGCCAATCCCGAGGTCCGTTCCGAGTTGGCGGTGCCGCTGATCGTTAAAAACCGGCTGATCGGTGTAATGGACATCGAGAGCGACCAGGTCGGCCACTTTGGCCCTGAACACTTGCGCCTGCTCACGCTGACCGCCTCGCGCATTGCCCAAGCAATTGAAAATGCCCGGCTCTATGCGCGGGTCTCGCGCCAGGCGCAGATGCTTACGGTGCAGAACGAGATCGCCACGGAGCTAACTTCGATTCTGGAGCTGGACCCACTGCTGGAGCGGGTGGGACAGATGCTGCGCCGTCTGATCGACTACCAGATGTTCGCCATCCTGCTGCTGGACGATAAGGGCGAGACGCTCATTACCCGCTACGCCTGGCGCTTCGGCCATGCACATACGCCTCTGCGCCAGATTCCCATCACCAGCGGGCTGGTGGGTGCCGCGGTGCGCGAGTGGCGCTTGCTGAATGTGCCCGACGTACTTCAGGATGCGCGATATCTGCCTATGAATCCAGAAACCCGTTCGGAACTGATTGCGCCTCTCTTTCGCAAAGGGCGCATCATCGGCGTTTTGGATCTGGAACACACACGCGCGGGCTTCTTCAACAAGGAACATGAGCGGATGTTGACCACGCTCGCCGCGCAGGTGGCCATCGCCATCGAAAATGCACGGCTATACGAAGCTGTGCGCTCGCAGGAGCAGCAACTGGAGCGCGACATGACCATGGCGCGCGAGGTGCAACTGCGGCTGCTGCCAACCTCCCCGCCGCAGATGGCCAACGCCGAAGTGGCGGCGCATTTTTTGCCGGCGCGCGCCATCGGCGGCGACCTCTACGATTTTGTTGAGTACGGCGCTGGTCAGACTGCCATCATGCTGGGCGATGTGAGCGGCAAGGCCGCGCCGGCGGCCCTCTTTGCAGCTCTGGTGAGCGGCATCATGCGCTCGGCGGCGCAGCAGCAGCCTGCGCCGGCACAGATGCTGGCTCAGCTCAACGACGCGCTACAAGAGCGCAAGCTGGAGTCACAGTACGTGACCATGCTGTTTGCCGTTTGGAACGACGAAAACCGTACCCTGCGCGTGGCCAACTCAGGCGCGGCCCAGCCCGTCCTCTGCCACCAGGGAGAGACCTCCACAGTGCGCGCCGAGGGCTTCCCTCTAGGTTTGTTCCCCAACGTGAGCTACGACGAGCTGGAACTGGCCATCCAGCCGGGAGATACGCTCGTCTTTATCTCAGACGGTATTCTGGACGCAGAGAATGCGCAGGGCGAGATGTACGGCCCGGATCGGCTCTCCAGCTTGCTGAGCAGACACAGCGACCGCTCCGCGCAGCAGATCATCGACGCCATCGAGAGCGACGTCAGCCGCTTCCAGGGCGAGCAGGACCGCTTCGACGATGAGACCATCGTGGTGCTCAAGGCGCGGTGAAGAGAGAAACCAGGAAACAGGAATCAGAAAACAATCAGTTTTTCTTGAACTTGTTAATGAAGAAGTAGGCCTCAACCTCAACGAAACAAAGAATGCCCCACCTTTGCATCGTAGCAAAGGTGGGGCATAACGATATGCCTGATCTGCGACGGCGCTCTAAAACAAATTCCAGAGCGACTGATTGTAGACGGCGTGGTGGAACTGCACCTCGGAGCCTTTGACGATCGTTCCCAACTCGCGCGGTGAGCGGTTTGCGACAGCCTGCTTCAGATCCGCATAGCGACCCTGCACGTCTTTGCCCAGAATCTTCGCGATCCAGGCCGACGACTCGAAGTCCGCAATGGCCTTCTGAATGTTGTCGGGCAGGAAGCCGCCGCCGGAGCGGAGATTCTTTGCCTTTGAGATATCTCCATCGAGGCCGGTCTTGAAAATACCGTAGAGCGTGAGGTAGGGATTGGCGTCGGGCGCAACCGCGCGCACTTCCGTTCTCATTGAGCGATGGTTGCCGATGGGCACGCGAACCATGGCGCCGCGGTCAACGGCCGAAGCGCGAATCTGGTTCGGCGCCTCAAAGTGCGGATCGAGGCGGCGATAGGCGTTCACGCTGGAGTTGAAGACCAGGCAAAGATCCAGCGCGTGAGTTAGGATGCGGTCCAGGAAGTTCCAGCCAAAGCTCGAGAGCTGCTCTTCGCCCTTTTCATCCCAGAAGAGGTTGGTCTTTCCCTTGGAGACCGAGACGTTGGTGTGCATGCCGCTGCCGTTGACGCCAACCACGGGCTTGGGCAGGTAGCAGGCGGTATAGCCCATATTGTTGGCAATCTGGCGGGTCAGCAGTTTGTAGAGCTGAATCTGGTCGGCAGCGCCCACAGCTTCGGCGTAGCTGTAGTTGATCTCGTACTGGCTCGGCGCAACCTCCGGGTGATCCTTCTCGTTCTGGAAGCCCATGGCGCGCTGCACTTCAGCCGAGGTGTCAATGAACTGGCGCAGCGGATCGAGGGGCAGCGAGTGATAGTAGCCGCCGCTGGAGATAAAGTCGAACTTGCCGGTCAGGTGGTAATTGGCCTCTGCGTCCTTGCCTGCGAAGAGGAAGCCCTCGATCTCGGTAGCCGCGTTGAGGGTGTAGTTGTTCTTCTTGAACTGTTCATCTGCGTATGCCTTGAGCACACCGCGCATATCGCCCGAGTAAGTGGTTCCGTCCTTGTCGATGACGTTGCCGAAGACCAGCACCTTGCCGGTGCCGAAGACATCGGCGGGCACCCAGTAGAAGGCGCTCCAATCGATGCCCAGCCGCAGATCGCTCTCTTTTTGCGCCGTGAAGCCGCGAATGGAAGAGCCGTCAAAGGTCAGGTTCTCGTACGCCCCGAGCAGGAACTTCTTATCGTAGTCGAGCAAGTGAAGCCGGCCCTCGAGGTCTGAGAACAGCACGGTCACCGCCTTGATCCGCTTTTCGTCGGTCAAGTACTTCAACCGCTTTTCGCGAATCTCGTTGGCCGCAACGCGATTGGCGCGGTCGGCTTTTGCTTGCAGGTTGAGTACTTCCAGCTCCTCATAGCTCAGAGCCAGAAAATTGCGATAGTCAGTGGACATTGTTCTCCTTTTTTGGACGCAACGGTAAGGGTTAGAGGCTTCGACTAAATTATAGAGTCTGTGCATAAGGAACCCATGAAGATTTCCCTTGGGCTCAGTGGAAAAATCGTTCTATTAGAAGGAAATCTAGGCGGTAAGGCGCTCAAGCTGGTCGGGCTTGACGATGGTCAGGCTTGAGCCTTTAATGGTAATCCACTGGTCGCGGCGGAACTGATTGAGCAGCCGGGTAACAGTTTCACGCGAGGTGCCGGCCATGTTGGCAATCTCTTCATGTGTGAGGGCCATGGTAAAGCGCAATTCATTCTTGCCATTGCCGGAGGAGCGGCCCCAGTCGAGCAGCAGCTTGGCAAGCCGTCCCGCCGCCGAACCGGAGAGCGCCAGCCTTTTGGCGTCGTGAAAAACGGTGAGATACTCGCCGGAGAGCGACTGCGCGGCGTGCATGCTGGCAATCCCGTGGCGGCTGAGGAAGTCTACAAACTCCTGCTTGCGCACGGTTTTAACCTGGCATGGCTCAATGGCCTCGGCAGTCACCTCGTGGGGCACATCGGCCAGCACCGCGCTCAGGCCCATCACGTCGCCGGGGCCGGCGATCTTTAGAATCATGGTCTTGCCTTCGCGCGAGGTAGCGGAGATCTTTGCCTGGCCATAGCAGATGACAAAGACGTTGCGCGCCGGATCGCCCTCAGCAAAGAGCTTGGCGCCGCGAGCGTGGTTCATCATGATCCCGATCCCGTCGTAATCGGCGAGTGCCTCGGGCGTGAGATTGCAAAACATCCGCAAATGGCGATGCTCGCAGTTGACACAATCTTCCGGGGGGTGATGGGGATGAAAAGTGGCCATGGGTTCGCAGCCGTGCAAACTGAGTATATCGCACTTTGCCGGTGCAAGGCATGGATTTTCCCTGAATCTCCGGCGCGGCCCAGAAAAGTCCCGCTTCCCGAAGATCCGGTTACACAAAAATGATCCATCCCCGGCCTGTTAAGCCGCGGTAGTTCCCCTCCGACGGTTCATCGCGCAGCTCAGACAGAAGGTGCAATATGCGCGGGAAACTTCGCGAGCGAGTTCCTCCAACAACCGCATCCGCAGCGGCGGAAAGCTGTCAAGCGCTTTCTTGAGCGCCTCGATGGGCAACATAAGAAGCGAACCGGCGCTCTGCGCTGCCAGCGTATAGGTATGCTGGCCGACGCCCAGAGCTGCAGCCAGCTCCACCAACTCCCCAGCGCAGGCCGGCGGGAGTGCCAGCCTCTTCCGCAACTGCCCGGTCTGGCGCACGAACTGGCCTGAGACCACCAAATAAAGCCCTCGGCAAAGCTCGGACTGACGAAAGACAACCTCATCGACACCAAAGCTGATGCTCCGGGCCGAAGCGTTCAGCAGCAGCGCGGTTGCCGGCGGGCATTCCAGAATATCTGTGACGGTATGAGCATGGACGGCTTCCATGCGCTGGAACAAGCTCTCCGCATGGTTGACTTTATCGATGAGGTGCTTGGCGGCAACCCCGCTTACGCTGCGCGCCGAAGCCACAGCCCGCCTGCCAATCACGGGCGGGCGATCGCGTCGGACAAGTCGGGTTTGCGGCGATCCGGGTTTCATCGACGGCCAATTGCTCCAAAAAGCAAGGAACCCAGAAGAGACGGGCTTCTTGCCTATAGGATTTTGAGTCTGCGCCCTTGCAGAGGAAGTAGCAGTGACAATATTCACTCCGCACTGTGTTTCTGGTCACACGGCAGGCGTAAGCAGGGCCGGAGGCGGCCCTGCTGTGGGAGGCTCGGTCACTGGCTACTTCGCCGGCAGGCCGGCGTCGGCGGGCGCGGGCAGGGTGTGCGTATCCCACCACTGCTGCATCACCTGGCTCTGCCAGCGGCTGGCGCGGCCAAGCCACAATTGCGTAGCCATGTCGTAGCGAGCCAGGTTGTTCTCAAGCCAATACGGGCGCTCGTCGCGCAGCCAGGCCTGCTGGTAGAGGCCGCGCAGCAGCGCGTAGCCTTGGCGAATGTCTTCAATCCGCCCGTTGGTCGAGCTGACAGTCCACAGCATTTCTCCAACTTCGCTTTGGCGGCTTTTGTCGGCAGTCAGCGCGCGCGACTGGCTATAGATCGCAACGATATCATCGGCGGCCTGGAATTTGAGACCCACAAAGTCGATGCGCCGCGCGCCCAACTCCAGCGCGTCCAGTGCTTCAGGGTTATCGAGGGTACGATTCCCTTCCCTGGCCGCAGCCCGCGCCTCGGCAACAAGGGTAATGGCGCGCTCGGCGCTGAGGCGCAACTCGCTCACCACGGGGCGCAGCTTGGCCGCCACGCGCTGCCCCTCAGACGAATAGGGATCGACCCAGAAGTAGCTGACCTGGGCGTCGCCAAGTCCGGCCTTCCTGAACAGCGCGTGCGCGGCCATCAACTCACGCTGCGCCTGACTGATCTTGCCGGTAGGGTCGCGGTGAAAGGCCTGGCCAAAGGAGGCCGTGAACTTCTCTTCAGAGCTTTCGCCCGCCTGCCAGCCGGCCGCCGCGCCAAAGAGCACGCCAAACCAGTTCTGGTCGAAGATGCCCTCGCCGTCGTCGTTCCAAACCGTGTTGAGCAGACCGGTTGCGCCTAGCGCCTGGCCGTCGCGCGCGTAGGCGCGAATGTTTCCCAGCGCCTCGTTATTGTTGGGGTAGATGCGGTTCCAGTTGTTCACGCCGGGCGAGACCCATGTCTCTAGGCCGGCCTTGGTGAAGGGCAGAATGGCGTCAGTGAAGGAGGGCTTGGCATCGTAGCCCCAGGGCACGGCGATCATGTCCTTGGGCAGTGTGCCCACCAGCTCCGGCGAGCTGACCGCGATGTCGCCCCAGAAGAGCAGCCGCTTGTGGTTGGGCGCGAGCGCCGTATGAATCTGCTTGAGGAAGTCGAGATAGACCGCGCCCAGCCCTCGCTGCTGGACTGCATCATGCGTCCTGCCAAGCCCCAGCTCGAAGGTCTCGTCGGCGCCGATGTGCGCGTAGGGGCCGGGGAAGACTTTGGCCAGCTCGCTGAACCAGCCGCTAATCAGCGGCAGCGTGGCGGCATCGCCGGGAGCCAGAACCGCTCCGTGCGGCGTCTCGCCCAGCGCCGAGAACTGCTCGAACTTGAGCACATTGTGCAGGTGCCCAAAGGATTCCTGCTCGGGGATGACGGTGATGTGATATTGCGCGGCGTAGGCCACCAGCTCGCGCGCCTCCTCGGCGGTCATCGTCCCTCCGGGAAAGGCCGCGACGGGCGAAGAATCGTAGGCGAAGGTGTGCTCGAAGTAGGGCGAAAAAGTGTTGAGCTTGTAGGCTGCGAGGGTGCGAATCTCGCGCTTGAGATAATCCATCGTCGGCAGCGGTCCGCGCGACCAATCGTCCGAGATTCCGCGATGGGCCATCGCCGGCCAGTCGCGAATCGTGGGAACGAGAAGCACAGCGTCCTTGCCGGAGCCGCGAATCAACTGCTTGACCGTCTGCGCGCCGTAAAAGAGGCCGGCTGAGCTCTCGGCGATCACGGCCAGGCCACCCTTCCCGTCGGGCACGAGGATGTAACCTTCGTCGTGCATAGGAGGGTCGAAGTTCAGGTGATGATGCGCCAGTAGCGCCTTTGCCTGATCGGTCTCTGCCCGCAGCAGCGAGATGCGAGTAGCTTTGTCGATTGCTGACTTGCTTCTGGGAAGTTGCTCAGACAAATCCTTTTCAGCAAATGCATCTTCGGCATTCTTGCCTGCAGATAGAAACAAACCGGTTTTCCCAATCGAAGTCATCTGCAAAGCCGTACACTCGCGCGGCGCGGGAACCAGTTGCAGATCAGCGCAAGTAGGCGCGGCTACCGGTGTGGTTTGTGCAAACGCCCCCATTCCGGCGCAAAGGAAAAGTAACGGTGTCACAACCAGGCCAAGACGCATGAAGACTCCCTCGACGAACAGCAGTCGCATACAAGCCTAGCGCATCAGCGTCCCTGCTGTGAAATGGGGCCGAGGTGCAGTTGAGGCGGCATGAGAGTTATCTGCTCGCCAGCCTGTTCACGCCAGGATGCGCTATGCTGGTTTCCGGTGAGAGGCGCGCAATTGACCGAAGGAATCCAGCCAAAACGAGTGCGGCGGAGCGTGCAGGTGCGCGGCGTGGTGCAGGGCGTGGGCTTCCGCCCGTTTGTCTACCGGCTGGCGCTGGAGGAGGCTCTGGCGGGTTTCGTCGGCAACGATACCGGCGGAGTGACGCTGGAGATCGAAGGGCCGGAGGAGCGCGTCGCCGCCTTTCTTCGCCGTCTGCGCCGCGAGACGCCACCGCTGGCGCGCATCGATTCTGTCACAGTGAGCGATTTGCTTTTAGTCGGCCACCAGTCCGGCCGGACGGAGTTTCGCATTGTCTCCAGCGACTCGGGCGGCAGCGTGAGCACCGGCATTCCGGCGGATGCGGCAACTTGCCCGGATTGTCTGCGGGAGTTGCTCGACCCCTCCGACCGCCGCTACCGCTATCCGTTTCTGAATTGCACCCACTGCGGGCCGCGCTTCACCATCACACGCCATATCCCCTACGACCGCCCGCAGACCTCGATGGCGAAGTTTCCCATGTGCCCGGCCTGCCAGGCCGAGTACGACGACCCGCGCAACCGGCGCTTCCATGCGCAGCCGAATGCCTGCTCGGTCTGCGGCCCGCGGGTCTGGCTATTGAAGACAGCAGGCTCTGCGGCCATCTTAGGCGAAGAAGCCGTCGGCCAGACCATCACACTGCTTCTGGCTGGCCAGATCGTCGCCATCAAGGGCATCGGCGGCTTTCATCTGAGCGTGGATGCAACCAACCCGGCAGCGGTGATGCGGCTGCGCGAGCGCAAGCGCCGCTACGGTAAGCCACTAGCGGTGATGGTGCGCGACTTGGAGGCGGCGCGGACGGTCTGCGCACTAACAGCCGAAGAGGAATTGCTGCTGACGACCTCCGCGCGGCCGATTGTGCTGGCGCGCAAGCACGACAATTGCGGGATTGCCGACGCCGTTGCGCCGGGGATCCCCTGGTTGGGCGTCTTTCTGCCGTACGCGCCGCTGCAACACCTGCTCTTTGCCGATGCGCGCGTACGTGCGCTGGTGATGACCTCCGCCAACCTGAGCGAGGAGCCAATCGCCATCGACAACGACGAGGCGCTCTCGCGGCTGGGAGCGATTGCCGATGCCTTTCTGATGCACGACCGCGAGATTCTGCAACGCTGCGATGACTCGGTGGCCGCGGTGGTGGACAGCGCGCCACAACTCCTTCGCCGCGCGCGGGGCTTTGTGCCGCTGGCGGTTCCGCTGCCGCTCGCGGCGCCCATGATGCTGGCCGTGGGCGGGCAAATGAAGAATGTCTTTGCGCTCGCGCGCGGGCGCTTTGTCTATCAGAGCCAGCATTTGGGCGATCTCGAAAACCTCGCCGGCATCGACTTCTTCCGCGAGTCGCTCGACCACCTGATGCGCACCTTCGAGATTGAGCCGGAGATTGTCGTCCATGACCTGCATCCCGGCTATCTATCGACTAGTTGGGCTAAAGAGTGGGCCGCCGAGCGCAGCCTCCCGCTGGTTGCCGTGCAGCATCATCATGCGCACATCGCCGGCCGCATGGCCGAGCATGGGCTGAAGGGCGAGGTGATCGGCCTGGCACTGGACGGCACCGGCTATGGAAGCGATGGAAAAATCTGGGGGGGCGAGGTGCTGATCTCGCGGATGGAGAGCTTCGAGCGCTTCGCGCATCTGGAATATGTGCCGATGCCCGGCGGCGAGGCAGCGATCCGCTCGCCCTGGCGCATGGCGCTGGGACATCTGAGTGCGGCAGGATTCGATAACCAAGGGCAATCTTTTCTCGCTGGGACCGGAGCCTCGGAGCAGGAAGGTCGCATCGTCCGGCGAATGCTTCAGCGAAGGATCAACTCACCGATGACCTCCAGTCTGGGGCGTCTCTTTGATGCTGTGGCCGCAGTCGTGCTGGGGCGGCGCGTCGTCGATTACGAGGCCCAGGCGGCGATTGAACTGGAAGGCATTGCCATCGACGAGCCGGACGAACCGGCGACGGAATCCTATCACCTCAAGTTCGTAGGTGGGGATTGGTCAAAGCGCGAGCCTGCAATCCTTACAGCCAAGCCGATATGGGGAGCTCTGACGTGGGACATGCTTCGAGACACCTCAAAAGCGCGCATCGCCGCGCGCTTTCATGCAGGCGTTGCCGCAGGCTTCATCCATGCTGTAGTAAATGCGCGCGAGGCGACCGGAATCAATCAAGTTGCCCTCAGCGGCGGCTGTATGCACAACCGCCGGCTGGCGCGGTTGTTGCGTTCAGGGCTGGAAGAGAAGGGTTTCGAGGTCTATCAGCACCGGCAGGTCAGCCCCGGCGACGGCGGCCTGAGTTACGGCCAGATTGCGGTTGCGGCGGCAAACCAGTGTGTCGCTGGCGCGAGTAAATGAACTGGAAGCGGTTGATCCCCCCTGGAGCCGGAATTGACTTCTCACTCCCGGTTTGCTCAGATAAACATTCTGGGGTTGATAAGCCAGAAAGAGCGGAAGCGAAGATGAAGATTCTGATTTTTGGTTCGGGAGGCCGGGAGCACGCGCTGGCTTGGGCGGTCAAGCGCAGCAGTCGGGTGACAGAAGTGGTTTGCGCGCCCGGCAACGGCGGCATTGCAGAGATTGCGCGCTGCGTTCCGGTGGATTTGAAGGACGTGGCCGCTATGGTGCGTCTGGCCGAGGCCGAGCAGCCCGGGCTGATCATCGTGGGGCCGGAAGTTCCACTTTCGCTGGGCATTGTGGACGCGCTTCAGGAGAGCGGCCTGCGCGTCTTCGGACCGACACGCGCCGCGGCGATGCTGGAGTCGAGCAAAGGCTTCGCCAAGCGTTTTTTACAGCGGCACAATATTCCCACCGCCAAATACGCGATCTGCACGACGGCCGCCGAGTTGGAAAAAGCCATTGCATCCTTTCATCCGCCCATCGTGGTCAAGGCCGACGGACTGCACGCCGGCAAGGGCGTGATCATCTGCGCGTCGCGGCCGGCCGCCCTGGAAGCAGCGCATGACCTGTTGAACGGCAAGCTGCTCGGCGAAGTTGAGCAGCACATTCTGATCGAGGAGTTTCTAGAGGGCGACGAGATCAGCTTCCTCTGCCTGGCTGACGGGAAAAATGTTCTCCCCTTGGCGCCCGCGCAGGACCACAAGCGCATAGGTGAGGGCGACACCGGCCCGAACACCGGCGGCATGGGCGTCTACTCGACCGACGCAATGCTCGACGCTGGTATGACGGAGTGGATTCTGCACCACATCGCCGAACCCACCATTCGCGGCATGTCCGAAGAGGAGACGCCTTTTACCGGCGTGCTCTACTGCGGGCTGATGATGACCGCGCGCGGCCCGCAGGTGCTGGAGTTCAACGCCCGCTTTGGCGATCCCGAGACGCAAGCCATCCTGATGCGCCTGGAAAGCGACCTGGTGGAGGCTCTGGAAGCCTGCATCGACGGGTGCCTGGCGGAGACCGAACTGCGCTGGACTCCCGGTGCCGCGGCCTGCGTAGTGGCCAGTTCTTCAGGCTATCCGAGCAGCTACAAGACCGGCCTGCCAATCACCGGGCTCGACGCCGCCGCGCGCCTGCCGGGGGTTGAGGTCTTTCACTCCGGCTCCGCGCTCAAGGACGGCCAATTGCTCACCGCCGGAGGCCGAGTGCTGGGCGCAACCGCCGCCGCGCCCACGCTGGAGGAAGCGCTCGCGCGCGCCTACGACGCTCTGGCGCTGGTTCACTTTGATGGAATGTATTACCGGCGCGACATCGGCCACCGGGCGCTGAAAAAAAAGTAGGCGCAACAGCCTTCAGGAGCCCGCCACTTGCCGGGCTTCCTCTTCCTGCACCTGCTGCGCGGGTGTACTCTGCTGCTTGAAGCAGACGCGGCAGAGTACGGGACGGCCTTGGGTTGGCCGGAAGGGGACCGTCGTCTCCTCGCCGCACTGCGCGCAGATGGTGCGCGTCTCGGGGCGCACCCTGGAGCCGGCCTTGGCGCGCTTCGCCTTGCACGCTTTGCAGCGCTTGGGATCGTTCGTGAATTGTTTGTCGTGGAAGAAGAGCTGCTCGCCGGCGGTGAAGACAAACTCGGCGTTGCAATCGATGCACTTCAAAACCCTGTCGGAAAAATCCATGTCCGGCTTCCCCAAAGAAGGGAACAGACTTGGAATCGGCTCTGAATAGGAAAAGCTTGCCGGTCCCGTTTCCCTGTCTTTGCTGGTAAAGTCACAACAAGAGCCCGGGCCACGAAAAAGGATCTGCGGCAAACAGTACGCTTCCCGGTTAGCCGGAAAGATCTGAAAATGACGGACGCGCAACCGAGCGCGACGCAACAAAGCGAATCTAATCGCGACACTCCACTCCGGCCCTGCCGATATTCTCTGGCTTTCCGTCCGCATCTTGCGCGGGGAGAATGCCGGAGTGTGCGTCGCGTGTAACGATTTGTTTTGAAGCTAGTCCTGCTCTTTACGAGCCTTCTTGCGGTTCCGCTTGCGCGCCAAAGCTGCCTTAACGCGTTTCTTTTCACCGGGCTTCAGGTAGTAGGAGTGACGCTTGACTTCCTTGATGATGTCTTCCTGCTGAACCTTCCGCTTGAACCGGCGAAGAGCATTTTCCAGCGGCTCGCCTTCTTGTACACGAACCTCTGCCAAAAGGGATTCCACCTCCAACCCTGCCAAAGTGGCTCTTTTATCATACGTGAAAGAACGGCATATTGGCCAAGCAAAAGCACATATCTTTGGTAACAAAGGCTCGAAGGGCGTGGCGCAAGGGATTCATCGGCGCGTTCCATCAGCGGGCGCGGCTTCGGCGGCCAGGTAAGCGCGGGTCAGATCGGCATGGCCCGCCAGGGTGGCGCGCGGCTGGCCGTCCACCAGAAAGCGCACCTGGGTGACGCGCGGCAGATTGGCGAACAGCGTGTCGCATATAGAGAGCACGGTCAGTGTCTCCGTTTCAATGCCGGAGGGGTGGCTGGCGGCAAAGGCGCCAGTCAGGTTGACGACTGCCAATTGCGAGCCTGTCTGTTGTGTTCCCGGCCCCAGAGAGGCTGGAGAGCTGACATTACCTGAAGCAGCTCCAGTGGCGCTGGCCTCTGGGGCGGGCAGCAGAAAAACCTGGGTCACGGAGCTTCCGCCGCCCGGGACGGGGTGGGCGGAGTCAGGCGAGGCATAAAGATCCAGCAGCTTGCCTAGCACGGCGCGCGCGCGGGAGCCAGGATCGGCGGGCAGCGGCAGCGAGTGAACCTGCGCCAGCATGGAGCCATCGCTGTCGCTGGCCACCAGCAGAGTTGCCTGCTCTGCGGGCGCCACTTCGGGGGCGTGAGTAGGCGCCGAGTCTTGACCGGCGATCATCCGCAGGTGAGCACGCTCGCGCAACTGCCAGAGCACCATGCTCATAACCAGCGAAGCCGCCAGCAGAATGCCAAAGAGATACTTCTGATAGCGGGGAATCATGGTTGATGAGCCTCCGCGCGCCATTCGACCAGCGCCGCGGCCACGCGCGCTTGATAGTTCGCGTCATTCAGCCAGGCGGTTGTTTGTTGGCTGGCGCTGCGTTCGGGCGCAATCTCGACGGCCACAGCCGGACAGGTCATCGAATCGATGGTCGGCAAGCTGGTTCGGCCCAGGGTCACGTTCATTCCGGTGTGCAGCAGCGCGGAGTTGAGCACCCCGGCCAGGGCCAGCGATCGCGTCACCCACGCGGCCTGCGCGGTCTTCCAAGCAGCAAAGCGCGCGGGCTGTGCCGGCGCAAGCGATGAGGTAAACAGGTGAATGCCAAAGCCGCTCTCGGAGGCGTGCAGACTCAGGCAAGCCTGGGCAGCCGCGTGGTTGGCAATCTCCGTTCGCCGGTTCGGCTCAACCGTCGCATCCGACTCGCGCGTTGTGACCACCTGGATGCCGCGCGCCCCCAGCAGCGAGCGAAGCCTCACACTGAGCGCGAGAGTGAAAGTCTTCTCAAGCTGATTGTTGGCCAAGTGCCCGCCAGCGTCGTCGCCGCCGTGCGCCGCATCCAGCACCACCACAAACCGGGCCGGCGCTCCTGCCGACGCCGGTGGTGCCTGCGCGGCTGCCGACAATCCGGCCAGCCCAGCGGCAATCAAAGCCGGCAATACCCGCTTATTCCAGCGCATAAATCGTCAGACCGCTGAGCAGCTTAGGGTAGAAGTCGGTGGATTTTTGCGGCATGACATCGCCGGCAAAGGCTACTTCACGCAGTTGTTCCATCGAAACAGGATTCGTCAGGAATGTAACATCGGCCTCGCCGCGGCGCACCTGCTCGACTGCCTCAGCCGCATCGCGCAGATAGCGCAGGTTGGTCTGCTGGCGAACCTTCTCCGCGTCCAGCCCCAGCAGTCGGTCGAGCACGATGGAATGCAGGCAGCTCAGATCAAGCGGACGCTGGCGCTCAGGCAAGTGGGCAAGCGCCACGGCCACCGGCTCCGGCTTGGCGCGCAGCAGCAGCGCCCCGGCGCGAGTGACGGCGACAAAGGCCGTGCCTGGCTGGATTTTCAGCGTGTCGATGTAACTGGCGGCGTCCGTGACGGGCAGCGCGGCTACCGTGAAAAAATCCTCCGCAGCGCGCTGAAAAACCGCCGGATCGAAGCTCTTGAGGCTATGCACCACGCGGTGAGTGGGCAGAATCACCAGCCCGTCGGAGTCCATGTTGACGAAGCTCATCATCACCGCAGCCTCTGGATAAGCCGGCTGGGGCAACTTGGAGGAGTTATGCTCGGCCCTGGAAGGCGCTGCCGTGTGTTCTTTGGAATATTTCAGCGCTGTCTCGTAGCGGTGGTGCCCGTCGGCGATAATCAGCTTCTTGTCGGCCATGGCTGTGGTCAGCAGGTTGATGACGTTCGGGTCGCTCACTCTCCACAACCGGTGCAGCACACCGTACTCATCAGTGACCTCGGCATCGGCGGGACCGGCGCCCTCATAAAGAATCTTCTCCACGCTCCCGGCCGGGTCCGAGTAGAGCATGAAAATCTGCCCAAAATGCGCGCGTGTGGCCTTGAGCAGGTTCAGCCGGTCGTCCTTGGGCTTGCTGAGCGTCTGCTCATGACGATAGACCACCTTTTCAGCGTATTCATGCAGCTTGCCGAGGGCGATAAAGCCGCGCCTCTCCTTCACGATTTCGGTTCCTGGCACGATGAATCGCTGCGCGTAGGCGAAGATGCAGGGATCTTTCTCCTGCGCCAGCACACCCTGTTCGCGCCATGCGCTGAAGTCGCGTGCGGCGCGCGTATATACGGTCTCGCCGCGTTCGTCGTCAAACAGTTCCCGCTTGCCTAAAATGATGCGCACCAGGTTGTAGGGGCTGCGCTCGTAATAGGCCTCTTGCATCGCCGGTGAAATCTTGTCGTAGGGCTGGGTGACCACGTCTTCCAGGTGAACGGCGGAGGACGAATAGCGCCAAGCGCGAAAGGGATAAATTTGGGCCATGCTGAAGCTCGTCTTTCCAAAATAACGCTGAGTTTGCGCTCGTCAGGCCCCATGCTGCTCACTCTGGAGCCGCTCTCGCGCTTACGCTGATTGTACCCCCAGCAGCCGAGGCGGCCGGGCACCCCATCCATCGCGTTCTTTGCGATGGGTGGGAAACGACGAAGCCAAGCGAGCGGCTGCTGCACCGCAGGTAGTGGCGCGTAAGCACCGTCTGCCTGGACGGCCAGTCTTCAGCTCTTGAGCGCCACGCGAATGTGCAGTTCCTTCAACTGTTGCTCGGTGACGGTCGTCGGCGCGTCCACCATCAGGTCAATAGCCTTGGCGGATTTTGGGAAAGCGATCACCTCGCGCAGACTGGGCGCACCGGCCAGTAGCATCACGATGCGGTCCAAGCCAAGCGCGATGCCGCCGTGCGGTGGTGTGCCGTACTCCAGCGCATCCAAAAAGAAACCAAAGCGCGCGCGGGCCTCTTCGTCGCTGATGCCCAGCGACTGGAAGATCTGCTGTTGCACATCCTTGCGGTGGATACGGATAGAGCCGGAGCCAAGCTCCAACCCGTTCATCGCAAGGTCATAGCAGTTGGCGCGGACCGAGGCTGGATCAGTCAGCAAATTAGCCATGTCGACCTCGTGCGGCGCTGTAAAAGGATGATGCGCCGGAACCCATTTGGACGTGGCCGCGTCATATTCGAACATCGGGAAGTCGGTGATCCAGATAGGATAAAACGCAGCGCCCGCGCTGCGCTCTTCGGCGTCCTGGATGCTCTCCCCGGTGCTGCGAAAGGCTCCATGCCGGTCAGCGTATTTTTTTGCCAGCTCGCCGCGGAAGTTGCCCGCGGCTGTGTAGACATTGATCTCGCGTTCGCTCAGGCGGCCTTCAAACTTGGTGTCGCTGGCCTTCACCGGGTGGGCCGGATCGCCGGCGACGATGAGGACGAAGTCGCCCTCCGCAGCGCCCGCCAGTTCGCGCACCTTGACCGCGGCTGCCGGAAAGCTCTTGGCCAGTCGCTTGAAGTCGTCGATGAATTTGGCACCCTTCTTGAGATCAAAGAGCGGATGATTATCCTCGCGCTCCTTGCGGCTCAGCTCGCCAACGCTGGGAATGCGGAAGGCCACCACTGGTAATGCGGGGTCAATTTGCAGCGTAGCAAGATCCGCGTCACTGAAGGCAGAACGCACGTCGTTCAACCCCGGCAGGCGCAGGTCCGGCTTGTCGCTGCCGTACTGCCGCATTGACTCATCGTAGGTAATGCGCGGAAAAGGCGTAGGCAGCGTGACACCCGCCGCGGCAAAAGCTGCCGCCATAAACTGCTCCGCGACGCCAAAGACCGTCTCCTGGCGTGGAAAGCTCATCTCCAAATCAACCTGCGTAAACTCAAGCTGGCGGTCGGCGCGCAGGTCCTCGTCGCGGAAGCAGCGGGCAATCTGGAAATATTTGTCGAAGCCGGAGATCATCAAAATTTGTTTGAAAATCTGCGGCGACTGCGGCAGCGCATAGAACTCGCCCGGATGAACGCGACTGGGCACCAAAAAATCGCGCGCGCCTTCTGGCGTGGATTTGGTGAGGATGGGCGTTTCGATCTCTAGAAAGCCCTGTTGGCTTAGGTTGTCGCGGATGGCCAGCGTAATATCGTGGCGGAGACGGAAGTTGCGTTGCATCTCCGGACGCCGCAGGTCCACGTAGCGGTACTTGAGCCGGACTTCCTCGTTTTGGATCGCCTCTTCCGAGGGCGAAAACGGCGCCAGGTGCGCGTCGTTCAGGACAAGCAACTCGGTCGCTTCGATCTCGATCTCGCCGGTGGGCATCTTGGGATTGATCGCATCCGCCGAGCGCAGCCGCACTTTACCCACCGCTGCCACTACATACTCGGGACGAACGTGCTCGGCTTTGGCATGGCCGTCGGGAACAAGCTCCTTGTCGAGCACAATCTGGCTAATGCCGCTGCGGTCGCGCAGATCGAGAAAGATCAGATCGCCGTGATCGCGGCGGCGGTTGACCCAGCCCATCAAAACCACGGTTTGACCAGCGTGAGCGGCGCGCAACTCGCCGCAATGATGCGTCCGTTCGAGATTTCCTTGAAAATCAAGCACTGCCTATTGTCCTTTACTTGCTTGCATTTCTAAAAATGTTTGGGTGCCCCACCCTCGCCGTGTTCTTGTTTTTGCGGCTAGGGTGGGAAACCACGAACTCCTTGGCGCGCAAGCGTCGTCTGCCCCACCGCAGGTGGTCAATTGGAAAGAAAAACCGCCAGCTCCCCGCGAGGAACCTTGGTCTGTACGCCTGTGGAGAAGTTCTTCACTGTAAGAATACCGGATTGGAGTTCATCCTCGCCCAGAATCACAATCTGGCGTGCCGTCTTCTCCGCCGCGTCGAAGGACTTTTTCAGCCGGAAGCTGCCCTCTCCCAATTCGATCCACAATCCCTGATGGCGCAATTCGCGCGCCAGAACCAGTGCGGCGGCGTTCATCCCCTCACCCAGCGGTGCAACAAACGCGTCAGCCTTCGCCGCCACGGATGCCTCGCCAAGTTGGGCAAGCAGGGTCAGAACCAATCTGTCCTCGCCCATAGCAAAGCCGATTCCCGGCGCGCGCGGCCCGCCGAGCATCTCGCTCAGCCCGTCGTAACGCCCGCCGCCCAAGAGAGCATTCTGGGCTCCTAATCCTCCGTGCGTGAACTCGAAGGTCGTCCGCGTGTAGTAGTCGAGGCCGCGCACCAGCCGGTGATTGCGCGTGTAGGGCACACCCGCCGCATCCAGCGCCGCCGTCACCGCTGCAAAATGTTTCTTCGACTCCTCGTCCAGCGAGTCAACAATCATCGGTAGTGTTTCAATGATCGGTTGATCGGCGGGAACCTTGCAGTCCAGCACACGCAGCGGGTTGGTCTCCGCGCGCCGCTGGCAATCCGGGCACATTTGCCCCACCACGGGAACCAGCGCGGCCCGCAGCGCTTCGTTATACCGTGCCCGGTCCGCTGCGGATCCAACAGAGTTCAGTTCCAGCGTCCAGCCTTTGATGCCCAACTCGTCCAGCAGCGTGGCCAGCATCTCCAGAATCTCAGCGTCGCGCAGTGGCGACTCGCTGCCCGCCGAAGGCGGCCCAATCACCTCCGCACCGATCTGCGAGAACTGCCGGTAGCGCCCCTTCTGCGGCCGCTCGCGCCGGAACTGCGGACCGATGTAGTAGAGCTTCTGGAGCAGCCCGCTCTCGCCAAGACCGTGCTCAATGTAGGCGCGTACCACGCCAGCGGTATTCTCCGGGCGCAAGGTCAACGATTGCGTTTTCTCCGACTGCGCGCGCGCGCGATCCTCCCAGGTGTACATCTCCTTGGAGACAATATCGGTCTCCTCGCCCACGCCACGGGCAAAGAGGCCGGTGTCCTCGAAGACCGGCGTACGAATCTCGCCGAAGTTGTAGCGGGCAAAGACCTCCCGCGCCGTTGCCTCAATGCGGTTCCAAAGCGCTGTCTCTGGCGGCAACAGGTCGCGCGTCCCGCGTACGGCTTTCAATGTGGTCATATCTTTTCTATTCTAAATGGGCGGCAGAGTTGAATGATCGAAGTGGTGCCGTTCGGTCGTAAGATCTCCAGCTTATAGGGGATTGGGCCTTCCTCTTGGAAGGCCCAATCCCCATCGGTCTCACGCCTGTTCGAATTCACTTGGTTGCGCGCGCCGCATCCGCGCTTTGCCTAGCGCTTCTTTGTCCCCTTGGGAGCGAGTTTCTTGACAGTCTTGACCGGCTTGCGACTCGGAACAGGAATCTGCTTCTTTTTTACTGATGCCGGCTTCGGAGCCGCGGTCCTGACCACAGCCTTGACCGGGATCTTCCGCGCAGTCTTGACCGGAGGCTTCTGTGCGACCTTAACCGGATGCTTCTGTGCGACTTTGACCGGGTGCTTTTGAGCGACCTTCACTGGATGCCTCTGCGCGATTTTTACCGGATGCTTCTGCGCAGCCTTGTTGAGAACCTTGGCAGGAACCTTGACAGGCGTCTTGGCGGCAGCTTTGCTGGGGGCGCTTTTGCTTACGGGTTTTGCTCGTGAAACCAGCTTCCTGGATTGAACAGATGCGGGCTTGGCCTTGGCGCCGTGCGCGTGAGAATTGGCTACATCGGAGGCAACGGGTTTCTTCACGGGCGCGAGCGTCGGCTTGGACTCTGATTTTGCTGCAACTTTGGGTCCAGTAGCCGGCACTGGCTTTCCTGTCATTTTCGGCTGAGGAGCAGCCTTGTGAGCAGTTTTCGTTTCTGCCTCAACCGGCACTGCGACCGAAGGCGGAGTCTGTCTTGTTTTTGCTGACGGCTCGGAGATGCGCTTGGACATTTTCTCTTTAAGTGGCGGCTTGGAAACCGGTTTCGGAATCTCCTCCTCCTCGTCCTGATCTTCGGCAGCCTCAGCGTAGGCGCCGGGCTCCTCGAGTAGGTCAATATGCAGATTAACCTTGGGCAGGTTCATGCCCAGCTCATCGTCTTCTCCGCCAATATCGTCCAGATCCTCATCATCCACCTCGTGGTCCTCGGATTCCTCCTCGTCGTCAAAGGAGTCTTCTTTCATCTTGGCATCGGCGCCACGCTTGACGCGTGGCCGCTTGATGGTGACCTGGGGCGGCGGAGCAGGCGGCGAGTGGGGCTCCAGGAAGGCGCGCAACTCTTCCGGCTCGGCAAGCTTGCCATCCAGCAGTTCAAGAAAGACGGACTGCACAATCTCACTGTAGGCAGGCAACTCGGCCGTGATGCGCATCTCCTGCAACAGGGCGTGCGGAATCTGTTGGCGAATCTCGGGCCATACCTTGAGAAAAAGGTTGAAGCGTTCCTTGACAGCCTCGTCGTTGCTGGTAAAGCCCAGCCAGAGAATCGCTTCTGGATCATAGCGCGTAAAGAGCTTGTAGCTGGCCGAAGGCGTGGCGTTCTCCTTGGCGAGCAGCACTCGGGCAAACCCGGCGGCCAGCGCGTCCAGGCTGTTCCACTCTTCGACGAAGCCCGTGCGCAACATCAGCTTCTTCAGGGCGGTCAACTCCTTCGGGGTTAGCCGCGCTGTAAGCAAGCGCATCTGCGCCGCAGACATATCCGCATGGACGCCCTGCAACAGCAATTCGACGGCCAGATCGTGCAGCGCCGTCAGCTTTTCCCCGTCCGCCTTGACAGCCGTCCAGGCCGGAAAGAGAAACTTCATCCAGCCCTCGGCTTCCAGCGCCTGCAAGACCTTCAATCCCTCTTCCTCGTGGCCAATCTGCTCCAGCTCACGGCTGCGGGCCTGAGCGGAGAGATACTCGATGACGCCCTCTTCCCGCGCGTTGTTGTAACGGACGTGCGTCTTGGGATCCAACTCCCAGCCCAGCCGCGCAATGTAACGCGTGGCGCGAATCAGCAGCGATGGATCCTCAAGAAAACCGTAGTTCGAAACCAGGCGCAGAGTGCGAGACTCGATGTCCGCGGCGCCGTTCATGGGGTCCATCAGCAGCCCAAACGATCCTTCATTCAGCGAAATGGCCATGGCGTTGACGGTAAAGTCGCGGCGGCGCAGATCTTCCTGAATGGAGGCGGAATGGTAGACAAACTTGCCCGGCTTGGGCACCTCTACGCGATGGGCGCTAACCAGATCAACGCGCACCGTGCCGGGAAAACACAGGTAAAGAGCGTGTGCAGCCCTGTCTTCACCCCAAACCTTGCCGCCCAGCTCTTCAATGGTTTTCCTGAGGTCGAGCGCATCCCCATGCACGGCGACCTCTAGATCGCGGACGGCGTGGCCGCTGGTCAAATCGCGCACCGCGTCCCCGGTAAGAAACAAAATTATGCCAGCGGCGCGAGCCGCCTCGCGCAACTGGCGCAAGGCGCTCTGCTGGTCAGCCGACAGCCGATTCTCCAGAAGATAGATGTAGTCAGGCATTCATTCCCTGCTTCCGCCTTCTCACGAGTGGTCTGCCCGCCCATGGGTTCCTGGCCGCCTGCACGGGGAGAATTATCCTTGTAGAAATATTCTCCTCAGGCCGCCAACCGCTGCCCGGACTCGCTGAAAGCTCTGGTAATCTCTGCCAAGTGACTGATGTGGCGAACATTACAGACAAGCTGGCAGAGATGGCAAAGGTGTACATTAACACAAATCAAACCGTTTGACCAGTGCTGAATGCATCGCTTTTGTCCCATTTTTCATACCCGGACCGGGCAGCTTTGTCCTGAAAGCGCCGCTGGAAGTCGGGTGAAAATGATCCAATATCACGACCTTCGGATTGCTGGACGCGCAGGAAGTTGTTTGTCTCCCGTTACTGCAGAAGTCTGCGAAGCCACCAACGGATGGGTTCTTGCCACGTAGCCTGTTCGCAAAGACCGCAATTTCGCTACACGTAAAAACTACTTCCAGCGACGGCGTTCGTGAGAGGGTGAACTCCTCGGAGTTTCCTTCCCTGCCCTACGATTGATCTTCCATGTTTCTCGCCTCCAGGCCTGGAGATAATTACACTCCTCAAGTTGACGTTCCATTTTCCGATAAAGAGCTTGAGGCTCGTTGTACCGGGGGGGCTTGATCCCGGCTGGGCGGATGAGTGGACACGATGGATGAATTGACGAGGGAATTCCTGATCGAAAGCCAGGAGGGCCTGGACCGCATGGAGCGGTGCATGACCGATCTTGAGGAGCGGCCGCGGGATGCGGGGCTCATCGGAGAAATCTTCCGTTCCGTGCACACGATAAAAGGAACCACAGGGTTTTTGGGCTTCAAGCGACTGGAAATACTGGCCCACGCCGGGGAGAACCTGCTCGGCCTGTTGCGCGAGAACAAATTGTCCGCCGACGCGCCGATCATCACCGGCCTCTTGCAACTGCTGGACGGACTGCGTTCCATCCTCAAAACAATCGAGACGGAAGACACGGAGGGAAATGGTGACGATGCGGAGCTGATTGCCCACCTGGAGGAGTTGCAGCTTCCGGCGCAGGTCAGACAGCCGGCCCTCGCCAAAGCTGGCGTTCCTGCGGACTCCGCCCCAACGGCGGAGAGCCATCCGGGACTGGTCTCCGGTTCTATTTTGCCCGCGCCCCGTGTCTCTGCGCACGTTTCATCCCCATCGACTTCGACCCCGGTACCCATCTTCGATCCGGCTGACGCTCCGGCGCAGAAGGCCGCCGAAGGGAATGCGACCCGGCCGCGCATTCAGGGGACGGCCGCCGAGAGTTCGCTGCGCGTTGATGTGACTGTACTGAACCGGATGATGAATCTTGTGGGTGAGCTGGTGCTTACCCGCAATCAGGTCTTGCAAGCCACCTCGAATGATCCCAGCATGACCATGCTCAGCCGACGCCTGGACATGGTAACAGCCGATCTGCGCGAGAGCGTGATGAAGGCCCGGATGCAGCCGGTCTCCAACATCTTCGGGAAGATGCCGCGCATCGTGCGCGATCTGTCGCAATCCCTGGGCCGCCGCGTCCGCCTTGAGGTAGAGGGGCAAGAGACGGAACTGGACAAGAGCCTGCTGGAAGCCATCAAGGACCCGCTTACACATGCGGTAAGAAACTCGATGGATCACGGCATTGAACCGCCCGAGATTCGCCAGGCAGCCGGCAAAAACCCCGAAGGAAGCCTCAAGCTGAAGGCCAGTCAGGAGGGCAGCCATGTGGTGATTGAGATCTCTGATGATGGGGCCGGCATAAATGTTGACAAGGTGCGCCAGAAGGCCATTGAACGCGGCGCCATCACGCCAGGGCGCGCCTCGCACATGACGGAGCGCGAACTGTTGCAACTGATCTTTATACCCGGCTTCTCGACCGCCGCGACGGTGACCAACGTCAGCGGCAGGGGCGTGGGCATGGACGTGGTCCGGACGAATGTGGAGAAGATCGGCGGCAAGGTCGAGATCGACTCGCGATCTGGCAAAGGAACCACGCTGCGCATGCGCATTCCGCTTACGCTGGCCATCATTCCTGCGCTAATTGTGCGCAGCCTCAACCTGAGCTTTGCTTTGCCCCAGGGCGCGCTGTCAGAGCTGGTGCATATTTCTCCTGAGCAGGCCACCGTGGCCATCGAGTGGATTGACAATGCGCCGCTCTACCGGCTGCGCGGAAAGCTGCTGCCGCTCATCTTTCTCGACCGCCTGCTGATGCCCGGCGTCGAACAAAGGATCGCCACTGACCGGGACAACTTCATTGCCGTTCTAGACGCCGACGGCCGCCGCTTCGGCCTCGTAGTCGACGGGCTGGCCGATCCCGAAGAGATTGTCGTCAAACCGCTCTCAGCAGTTCTCAAAAGCATCGGCCTCTATTCGGGCGCAACCGTGCTGGGCAACGCCGATCTGGCGTTGATTCTTGACCCTGGGTCAATCGCTCTGAAAGCAGGAGTGGCAATCCGCGAGGATGAAACCGTGCTTTCGGGCGAAACTAGCTCCGAGGTGGATGCCACAAAGAGTCTCGAATACCTCTTGGTTGAAGCGGCGCAGCGCCGGGCCGCCGTGCCACTGGCCGATGTATTGCGCATCGAGCAGCTTCCCCTCTCGCACATTGAGTACATCGGCTCCCGCCCTGTGCTCAACTTCGAAGGACAACTGCTGCCCGTGGAAGACTCTGGAGGAGTTATCGACACTGCCCAGGAAAATCCCCAGGCGAACATCATTGTGGTGGTCTGCCGAGAAGGCAATCGGCATGTGGGTATTGCCGTTTCGCACGTGCTCGATGTTGCCGCTGGCAGTGACCTCTTCGATGCCGGCACGGCGCAGCGTGCGGGCGGCGTCACGCTGCTCAAGGATCGCGTGACCGGCGTGGTGGACCTGGGCGGCGTGCCCCCGCTGCCCATGGGAGAACAGGCGCCCGCCGAGTGGAGCCAGATGGGGGAGACCGTGGCATGAGTACTGCAAAACTGGCATTGCAATGCAAGGAAAAATCGGCAGAGGCGCTGGTTGAGGTCTGTTCGGTTCGCGTGGGTGAGACGCTCTTTGGCATTCCCATCACCCACATTCTCGAAATTGTCGGCGCGGCGCGCCCTCAGCCGGTTCCGTTGGCGCCCATCTTTGTGGGTGGTCTGGTTCATTATCGCGGCGACGTCCTCACCACCGTCAGTCTTCGCCAACTGCTAAGTCTGCCGCCCAGAAATGGCCCTCAGGACATTCTGGTCTTGGAGAGTCCCGGCGGAATTTTCGGATTGTTGGTGGATTCCGTCAGAGAGGTTCTCACCATTTCGCCGGCCAACCATGAGCCGAATCCATCGATCCTTGACGAGCGCCGCAGAGCGTTGTTTGCCGGCGCTTACAAGCTCAAGGAGAGCCTGTTGATCATGCTGGACCCTGAGCAATTGGACCCCATGCGCCTGAGCGCGGCCCTGGCGGCCAAAACCGCGTAGCAGAAAGCAGCTCTTACCGGTATCTGTCGGGAGGTAACCATGCGAGCTTTGATCGTCGATGATTCCCGTTTCGTGAGGGGTTATCTGCGCGGCCTGCTCGAAGAGAAAGGTATCGAGTGCGAGGAAGCGGCCGACGGCCAGGCCGCCATGGATCAGTTGCATACGGGTGTGCATTTCGATCTTGCTCTGGTGGATTGGAATATGCCGGTGATGAACGGGTTGGAGATGCTCAAGCAGATGCGCGCTGAAAAATATGGCGACATCAAAGTGATGATGGTAACCACCGAGGCCGAAAACGACTATATCCTGCGCGCCCTGGACGCCGGTGCTGGCGAGTACCTGATGAAGCCCTTCGACGACGAGGCCCTGACGGAAAAGCTGGCCATGCTCGGTCTTGTGGAGTCCTGAGAAATGGCCGCAGCACGACGAACCCGAATTATGATCGCCGACGACTCTGCAGTGATGCGGAGCCTACTGCGCTCGGTTGTCAGCAGAGATCCCGGCCTGGAAGTGGCTGGCACAGCCGCGGACGGCGAATCGGCGTTGAGCGCCATCGAGATACTTCACCCCGATCTGATTCTGCTGGATGTGGAGATGCCGGTGATGGACGGATTGGCCACCCTCAGGAAACTGCGTGCACGGGGTCACAAAATGCCGGTCATCATGTGCAGTTCACTTACCCAGCGCGGGGCCAAAGTGACCATCGATGCACTGGCCTGCGGCGCCTCCGACTATGTGGCCAAGCCGACAGGGCAATCGGGCCGGGAAGAGTCCTGTCGCGCGCTCTCGCTGGAATTGATTCCCAAGATTCAGACTCTCACCAGACAGCCACAAGCACCGCCGACAACAGTCCATCCCAGCGCACTGCCCCCTCCGCACATTTCTCCCCTTGCGCCGCCCAAAGCCCAGCCAGTCTCCTCAACCCCGGTTGCGCTGGCCATCGGTGTCTCCACAGGCGGACCTGCGGCGCTGGATATTCTGCTGCCCGCGCTGCCAGTAACCTTTCCGCTCCCGGTGCTGATTGTGCAGCATATGCCGGAGCTGTTTACCAGGCTCTTTGCCGAGCGGCTCAACAGCCGCTGCCCGTTACCGGTGCGCGAGGCCGCCGAGGGCGATCCAGTGCGCCCGGGAACCATCTACATCGCCAAGGGCAACTGGCACATGGAGGTGCTCTCTGGCGCACGCGCCGGCTCTCCGTTTACGCTGCACCTCAGTCAGGGACCGCTGGAAAACCACTGCCGCCCGGCCGTCGATGTGCTCTTTCGCTCCGCGGCTGCCGCGTACGGCGCCGGCGCGCTGGCCGTGGTGCTCACTGGCATGGGATCGGACGGATTGCTGGGCTGCCGTGAAATTTGCGAACACGGCGGCAGTGTTCTGGCCCAGGACCAGGCCACCAGCACGGTGTGGGGAATGCCCGGCGTGGTCAGCAATGCGGGATTAGCGCAAAAGGTGCTGCCCTTGAACGCCATTGCACCTGAAATCCTCCGGCTTGCCAGCCGGGCGCATTCCGAAACCGGCGCGCTCCGGGAATCGGTGGTCTAGTTATGCAAACCGCCTCCAGCGCTGACTATGGCTATCTTCGCCAGCTCGTCTACGGCCTCTCGCAAAACGTCCTCGACCCTTCGCGCGACTACCTGTTTGAAACTCGCCTCACCAAATTGCTGCGCAATCAAGGCATGACTCAACTGGAAGAACTTGTCCAATACCTAAAAATCAGAAAGAATCCACTCCTCGAACGCTCCATCGCCGAAGCCATGACCATCAATGAAACCAGCTTCTTTCGCGACGGCCGTCCCTTCGAGTTGTTGCGCACGGATCTGCTGCCTGAAATCATCGAAGCCCGCCGCCACACCCGCCGCCTGCGCTTCTGGAGCGCCGCCTGCTCCACCGGCCAGGAAGCCTATAGCCTGGGTATGCTTCTTCTGGAGTTCTTTCCTGCCCTCGCCGGATGGAATATCCGCATCGAGGGCACTGACATCTGCGGCGAGGTGGTCGAAAAGGCAAAGGCTGGAAGCTACCACCGCATTGAGATGAACCGCGGCCTGCCTGCCCGCTTCGTCATCCGCTACTTCGACCACGTGGGCGAAGATTGGAACGTTAAGCCGGCGATCAAAAAGATGTGCAACTTCCGCCAGGCCAACCTCTGCTCGCCCTCGCTGCCCTTCGCCCACAGCGACGACCGCTTCGACGTCATCTTCCTGCGCAACGTCATGCTTTACTTCTCACAGGAGACGCGCAAGACGCTGTTGGACGGCATCCATAAGCTGCTCGCTCCCGACGGCGTCCTGTTCCTCGGCTCCAGCGAGCAGCCCGCCGATTCCGCGCTCTGGACCCCGGTGCTGGCCGGAGGCACCTGCCACTTCCGGCCGCGCCAGCCAAGCTAGAACGACGAATATGCATTCTGTATACTGCCGTAAGAGCGGGGAAACAGAAATCCCCTACCCATTTACGATTGACAGGAGTCGCGCCATGAGCCAACCACCCGAAAAAATCCAACGCACTGAGGCCGAATGGCGCGCGCTGCTCACCGAGGAGCAGTACAGCATCCTGCGCGAAAAGGCCACCGAGCCTGCCTTCGCCGGGGCGCTCACCGAAAACCACGAAACCGGCAACTACCACTGTGCCGGCTGCGGTACGCTGCTGTTTCTGAGCGGGGCCAAGTTCGACTCCGGCTGCGGCTGGCCCAGCTTCACCCTGCCCGCCGACTCCAATCTCATCGTCGAGCACGAAGACCTGAGTCTCGGCAGGCGCCGCATTGAGGTGACCTGCGCCCGCTGCGGCGGCCATCTGGGCCACGTATTCCCTGACGGCCCGGCCCCCACCGGCCTGCGCTACTGCATCAACTCCGCCTCGCTCACATTTGAGCGGCAAAAATAACCGTCTTTATTCAATAAGATGCTGGTAGAACGGGATTTATCCCCGGCCTGCCGCTCCTGGCCTCAGCGATATCAAGGCATCCCAAACCAACACGGTAGCGCCGGTCTCCAGACCGGGGTCCCCTGCGAGCGATTTGTGCTCGCAGGGGTGGGAGACCGGCTGTTGTGCGGGCGTCCCGCCCGCGCCCATCCCTCAGGCGTACAATTCGCAGTTATGCCCAAGCCAATCGCTGCTCCCCAGCCTGCAACTGCTGCCGTCGTTCAGGGAGCGGTACAACCTCGGTTCGGTGAAGTGCGCATTCGGCAACGCGGACGCCTGCCCCATTGGGAGAAGGACGCAGGCCTGTATTTCCTTACCTTTCATCTGGCGGACTCCCTGCCGCTGCCGGTCCTGGAGAAGATAGCAGAGAGTCACCGCATTCTGATCGCGGCAAAGCGCGTGGGCGCTCATCTATTGCCGTCCCAGGAGGTGCTGGTATCCGAATTCAGCACTGCAAAACTGGAAGAGTATTTTGATCGCGGCTTGGGTGCGTGTTTCCTGCGCGATCCACGCATTGGCGAACTCGTGGCCGACGCTCTCGATTTCTGGCAAGGAAAGCGGTATCGGCTCGTGGCCTGGTGTGTCATGCCCAATCACGTGCATGTTGTTTGCCGGTTGCTGCCGGGGCAGGAATTGAGCAAGGTGCTGCAAGGCTGGAAGTCCTTTACGGCCAGGAAGGCAAACGAGATCCTCGGTCGCGGCGGCGCGTTCTGGCAGCGGGAGTATTATGACCGGCTCATTCGCAATGGGGACGAGTTGGAGCGTGCCGTCCGCTATGTGGTGAATAATCCGGAACGAGCAGGGTTGAAGGGGCGGAAGTGGGTTTGGAGCGCGGGCGGGGACGCCCGCGCGACAGCCGGTCTGGAGACCGGCGCTACACAAACTAGTTGTGCTTGCCCTTCCACTCCTCATACGGTCCCTGGAAGTCTTCGATGCCGTCTTCGTGGAAGACCCAGAGGCGGGTGGCTACCTCGTCAATCAAATCGTGGTCGTGGGTGACCAGCAGCACCGTGCCTTCGTAACGTTGCAACGCTATGTTCAGCGCGTTGATGGCTTCGAGATCGAGATGATTCGTCGGCTCGTCGAAGATGAGTATATTGGGCTTGGTGAGGATAAGTTTGCAGAAGGCCAGTCGCGCCTGTTCGCCGCCGCTCAGTGCTTTAGTTTGCTTGTCGCCCTCTTCGCCGCTGAAGAGCATCTGGCCCAGAATGCCGCGGATATCTTCGACGTGTGCGTCTGGCTTCCAGCGATGAAGCCACTCGGCGACGCTGAGGCCATGTTCGATGGTGGCGCCCACGTCTTGCGGGAAGTAGCCGATCTGCGCCTCGTGGCCCCATAATACTGTGCCGTTGTCGAGCGAGAATTCCTTGTCGGCAAGGCTCGGGTAGTTCGCCAGCAGGCTCTTGAGCAGCGTGGTCTTCCCTGCCCCGTTGCGGCCCATCAGGCAGATGTGCTCGCCGCGCAGCAGGTTGGCGCTGAAGTTGTCGATCACCGTATGCTCGCCGTAGGTTTTGGTGATGCGCTTGAACTCGAGCACGTGCTTGCCGCTGGGACGCACCTGGTCAAATCGTATGTAGGGACGGGCGATGTTGGAGCGGGCAAGGTCGTTGGTTTGCAGCCGCTCCACCTCCTTACGGCGGCTGGTCACCTGGGAAGAGCGGGTTCCGGCCGAGAAACGCGCGATAAAGTCGTTGAGTTGCGAGATCTTCTTTTCGCGCTGGGCATTTTGCGCTTCAAGCGTGGAGCGAATCTGCGTCTTGGCCATCACCATCTCGTCGTAGCCACCGGTATAAGTGATGATGGTCTCGTAGTCGATGTCGGCCGTGTGAGTGGTGACCGAGTTGAGGAAGTGGCGATCGTGGCTGATGGCGATCAGCGTGCCATCGTAGTTCAAGAGAAAGTCTTGCAGCCAGTGGATGGATTCCAGATCGAGGTAGTTGGTCGGCTCGTCGAGCAGCAGCGCCTGCGGCTTGCCGAAGAGAGCCTGCGCCAGCAGGACACGCATCTTTTGCCCACCCTGCAGCTCGCTCATCTTGCGCTCGTGAACAGACTCGGCGATGTCCAGGCCGTCCAGAAGAACGGCGGCGTCGCTCTCGGCGGTGTAGCCGTCCTCGTCTCCTATGACACCTTCCAACTCGCCCAGGCGCATACCGTCGGCGTTGGTCAGCTCAGGTTTTTCGTAGATGCGGTCGCGCTCATCCAGTGCGGCCCAGAGCGGTTTGTTGCCCATGATGACCGTATCGATGACGCGATAGGCGTCGAAGGCGAATTGATCCTGGCGCAGCACGCCGAGCTTGCGCGGGCGCACCACCGAGCCTTTCTGCGCCTCCAGCTCGCCGGTAAGGATCTTCATGAAGGTGGTTTTGCCGCTGCCGTTTGGACCGGTGAGGCCGTAGCGGCGTCCGGGGATGAAGTTGACGCTTACATCCTCGAAGAGAACCTTCGAGCCGTAGCGCATGGTCACATTGCTGACACTGATCATTTGAATGAGTTCCTGAACCTTGAGCCGCGGCAGAAAAACGTCCGTTCGCCGGGGAGTGTTGGAGGTGAAATTTAGGTTTTTGGGGCGCGCGAACGCCTGCCGCGGAGTTCCGCCGCACTCCTAGTTTCTCACATAGATGGTGAAGAGGAGAATTTGTCCTACTTTGGCGCACTCATGGCACGCGAAAAGCCGTCATTCCACGCAATGCGGCGCGGGGGCAGCGGCGTGCCGAAGCGCTTTTCTCAAATGCGAACCCACCCGGAATCAGATCCGTAGGCTATTGGGTCCATCCACCCGGTGCGACTCTTTCGGTTGCGCCGCGTCTATACGTTTGGAGTTGCTCTTTCATCATCACGCCCCTCGGAGCAATAACGCTTATGCTGATTCCGAGGTGCGGAAAAGCCAGCCAGACGGGTTTGCCCGCTACTGGCTATACTCAAAACAGTTGTATTCAACCAACCAGCCGCAAGGCTGATCACCAGACGAGGTCAACGAACCCATGAAATCGCTCTTAGAACGGTTGCGCGCACGCCGTCTCGTTTCCGTGTTTGTCTTGCTTGCCACGCTTTCGGCCGTCCTGGTGGGCGGTTCCTTTGCCGCTCACGGGGTCCGCGGGCAGGAGAAACAGAACGACAGCGCCGACGCCACGCCACTCAAGGTGGTCAACTCCCGTGTTGCAGATAACGAGTTTGTCAGGATTGCCAAGATGGTTGCGCCGGCTGTGGTGAACATCAACACCCAGACGCTGCCCAAACAGTCGGCCAACAAGGGCCGCCGCAACTTTCACGGCCGCGTTCAACCCATCCCCCAGCAGCCCGGTGACAACGACGACGATCAGGAAGATCAGCAGCAGCCGCAAGGCCAAGGCAACTTCCAGGACTTTTTCAACCGCTTCTTTGGCGGGCAGATGCCCGATATTGAGGGAGACGACGGCCAGGTCCGTGAGTCGCTCGGCTCCGGCTTCATCGTCGATCCCAAGGGCTACATCATCACCAACAATCACGTCATCGAGAAGGCCGACAAAATTTACGTCAAGCTCTCCACCGATCCAGATTCGCAGGACCTCGGCCGTCCGGCACGCGTGATCGGTTTTGACAAGGCCACTGATTTGGCGGTCATCAAGATCGAGACCGACAAGCCGCTGCCCACCGTCAAGCTGGGCAACTCTGACAACGCCCAGGTGGGCGACTGGGTTGTGGCCATCGGCAGCCCCTTCGCGCTCTCGCAAACCGTCACCGCCGGCATCATCTCGGCCAAGAACCGCACCATCGAGCCGGGCCAGGGCGGCCAGTTCCAGCACTTCATCCAGACCGACGCGGCCATCAATCCAGGCAACTCCGGCGGCCCACTGGTGAATATGAACGGCGAGGTGATCGGCGTCAACACGGCCATCTTCACCCAGTCGGGCGGCTACCAAGGCCTCGGCTTCGCTCTGCCTTCCAGCACCGTCGTCGACATCTACAATGATCTGATCGGTGCCAGCCACAAGGTGACCCGCGGCTCCATCGGCATCCGTTTCAACCAGGAGCTGCCGGGCGCTGTTAACCGCGTCTATGGCTTCAAGAACGGCGTGCTGGTGCAGGAAGTCGTCGCGGGCGGCCCGGCAGATAAGGCTGGTCTCAAGGTGGGCGACATCATCTCCAGCGTAGATGGCCGCTCCATCAAGGACGGCGACGAGCTGGTCAAGGAGATCACCGCGCACCGGCCCGGCTCGACCATCCGCCTGGGCTACACCAGAGACGGCAAACAGGCCGAAACGACCGTCACTATCGGTGATATGGACAAGGTCTTCGCCGAAGCGGGCAATCAGCAAGCCGATACGGGAACCGGCGAGAAGGGCAACGCTGGCGAAACCAAGCTGGGCATCGTGGTACGAGAGCTTCCTGCGGCCACCGCCGCCAAGCTGCACGCTCCCGGCGTCATCATCCAGTCGGTCCGCGCCGGCTCCTTCGCTGACCTGCAGAACCTCGAGCCAGGCCTGGTTATCATTCGCATCAACAAGCAGCCCACAGGCACCAAGGAACAGTTCGACTCCGTGGTGAGCAAGCTCAAAACCGGCGACGACGTGGTCTTTGAAGTCGTAGACCCGCGCCATCCCGATCAGGGCATTAACTATGTGGGAGGAACGCTTTAGCAGCCTTTGCATTGAAAAGTTGAGTCTGGGCGTCCCACTCTTGCGATATTTTTGATTTAGTCGCAAGGGTGGGATCGCGCCCTGCGTTGGATTTGGATTGTATCTCCATTTCGCCTTGCCGCAAAGCGGGAGTCTTCGCTAGACTTGATGAAAGCTCACGTAAATCTATCTTTTTCGAGGTGATACAGAGTGTCTTTATTGCGAACAAGCCTGACGGTGGCATGCTTTGTGGCTCTGTCCGCATCCCCAGTCGTTGGAGCCAGTACCCATCATGCCCGCACGGCACATTCGGGCACCACCAGGAAGCTCTCGACGCATGAAGCACACTCCACGACGGCGCATGGCGCTCACTCGACTGCGCATGGTACTCACAAGAAGGCCGCACCCAGGCTGCACGGGCAACAGGCCATTGAACCGGCCCGCATCATTGAAATTCAAAAGGCCCTCATCCGCGAGCACTATCTAACCGGCGAAGCCTCCGGGCAGTGGGATCAAACCACTATCTCCGCCATGCAGAAATATCAAGCCGACCAGGGCTGGCAAACAAAGTTGATGCCCGACTCCCGCGCGCTGAAAAAGCTCGGCCTCGGCCCCGATTACTCTAACGCCATCAACGCCAAGAGCGCATCCTTTACCCCACCGCCTCCAGCCAGCACCATTCCCCCCGTGGTGTCGGCCGGTTTTGCCGAAGCCGCAGGCGTCCAATAAGCCATCAGCTCGGAGCGCACCTGGCGGATTCTCAGAGATCCAGCTTCTAAATAAGGCATGGCCGCTCGTGGGCGGCCATGCTTGTATCTCTTCCTTTGCAGCTCTTAATTACCGCTCCGGCATTCCCTTCATCAGGAACTCGTAACGCGGGCGCAGTGTGTCCGGGCCGGAGGTGATGGTGCTATCGAGATGGATGAGCGAGTCATCCTTGTCATACTTGGGCCACTGAGGCAGTCCCGGTCCATTGGGATCGCCGGTCTTGGCAAAATTCGTCCAGTAGCTCATCATCTGCTCACTCAATTTGCGATCTTCGGGGCGCCACACAGCGCCGGCGCGGGTATCCAGCGTGCCGAAGACGTATTCGATGTCGTCGGAGTGGAAGGCGGAAGCGCTCTTGTTGTAGGTGCTGACCGGCGCGGGCCACTCAAAGTGGTAGCGGTAAACTGGCGATTCGCCGGTCTTCCGATGCGCCTCAATCCACTGCCAGGTGCTGAAGGCGATAAACGTGTCGCCGTTGAAGTCGGCCTCCGAACGCGTCGCCTGCGCGTCAGTCTCGCCCGGATACGCCTTCAAGAACTCATCGGCACGCTCTTTGAAGCGCTCGGCGGCCTCGGCCTTCCACTTCTCCGGCGTCATGCCGCCAGAGCCGCCTTCGTCGCGATTCCAGCCGGCCAGCAGCGGCACGTGAGCCTGCCTGCCCGCTGCATAGGTGTCGGCCACCGTTTCGGTCAGCATCTTGCCATCCACAACCGTCGGAAACCATCTTTTCTTGCTCTGCACATCGGCGATAATCTGCGCCGTCGGCACACCCCGCAACTCCGCCAGCGATTTCACGCCCAGCGAATCCACCCACTCCTGATTCCGCTTTTCGCCGGCTTCCAGCGACTCCTGCTCGCGCCTTCCGCCCACCGCGCCGCCGCTCTCGCCTATTGCCTTCTGAATAAGTCCGCGCGACAAGGGAGAGGCCATCAGCGTACTCACTGCAAAGGAGCCGGCGCTCTCGCCGAAGATGGTTACATTGTCAGGATCGCCGCCAAAGTTCTTGATATTGGCCTTGACCCACTGGAGCGCGGCCACCATGTCCAACAGCCCATAGTTGCCCGCCGCGCCGTTGGCCTCTTTGGCCAGGTCGGCCGTAGCTAAAAAGCCGAAGACGCCCAGCCGGTAGTTGATGGTGACCAGAACTACACCCTTGAGGGGCAGAAAATCGCCGTTGTGGCGCGGCTCTGAGGCGCTGCCCGCCGAGTAGCCGCCGCCGTGAATCCAGAACATCACGGGCAGTTTGCTTTTGCCTTTGGCCTCGGCCGGTGCAAAGACGTTCAGAAAGAGGCAATCCTCGCTCTCTCCGCTGTCCTGGAAGATCATGTCGTCGTAGACGTGGCCCTGGGCGCAACGCGCGCCATACTTGCTCGCATCGCGCTCGCCCTTCCACTTGGCCGGCGGCTGCGGCGCGCGCCAGCGCAGATCACCCACCGGAGCAGCCGCATAAGGCAGCCCCAGAAAAGCCTTCACCTTGCCGTTGTTGATCGTCTTGCCCTGCGCCTTGCCCTGCGCGGTCTTCACCGTCAGTGATTCGGCTTGAGCGGTCTTCGTCAACACAAGTACGGCCATCGCCATGACCAATACACACGCCACCTTCCATCCCGTTCGCATCAATCAATCCTCCACGCAACACCATATCAGGACGGCCCTGGAAGCGCGCAAATTTCATGGGATGAGGCTCACTTCCCGATCACATCGATGGCCGCCGTAATGGTCCTGGGTGGCATGCAGGCGTTGTGGTCGCAAGCCTGGTAGCGCAGCTTTGCCTCAACCAGATGATCCCCTGTCGCGGCCTTGATGCGTGCCTGCACAACGAACTCGCCCGTGTAAACGCTCAGCTTCCTGCCGGGGTCCGCTGCCAGCGTAAATTCTGCCCCGGGCGGATAGCTGGCGCCTTCAAGCCGAACGCCGAATCCATCAGGAATCGAAAAAGTCGTGGGAATGAGTTCGTCGCCCGCAGGCGTGTGCGAGTTGATGTGCAGCCCCGGCGCAACGCGGAAGTGCAACGCGATCGTGGTCGTCTTGCCTTCGGGCACTGTAATCTGCTCAGGGTAAAGATACACGACCTCAGTCGGCTTGGCTGTGGAATGGGACGCCTCATTCAGCAGCGATCTCTGCCCCTGCGCCAGCGCCGAAGCCAGCGTCAGGGATACAGTAACTAGAACCGTGACCACATAATTGAGCAATGACCGGAATTGTAGCGCCGGCCTCCCGGCCAGCTGTAGCGCGGACGTCCTCGTTCGCGCTTGCCCATGATGAATTACCAATTCATGCGGTCTGATCACTAGTACTCCCCGACGCCCTCACTTGCTCACCCCCAGCGCCTTGCGTATGTCTGCTTCCATCTCATCCATTGTCGTCACTCCCACCTGCGCCGTCACCACTGTTCCGTTGCGATTCACATAAAAAGAGGCGGGCAGCGAGTCCAGCCCACCGTAGGGCTGGCTGACAGAGTCGCCATCAATCAGCATCGGATAAGTTATGTGCATCTCTTGGACGAAGCGCGCGATCTGCCGCTTTTCGCTGCTCAGTTTTTCCGCATCGTCGCGATTGAGATCGTCCATCGAGATGCCCACAACCTCAAGCCCCTGCGCCGCATACCGGCTGCGCAGCTCGATCAGCCAGGGCGTTTCGACCCTGCATGGAGCGCACCAGGTCGCCCAGAAATTGATCAGCACCGCCTTGCCTTTATAGCTTGCCAACGAAACTTTCTTGCCGCTGAGGTCTTCCAGCGTGAACTCCGGCGCGGGCTTGCCGATCAGCAACGAGACGCTCTGCGGCAAGGCCTCAACCGCTCCAGCCGCCGCCTCATTCTGCGCCGTCGGGGCCGTCAGCCGTGCGGCCTCCTGCCTGCCATGCGCCCAACTGGCCCAGGCAAAGGTGGCCAGAATCATTGAAACCGCGATAACAACAATTGTGTTGCGCTTCACCGGATTGCCTCTGCGTCTATTGTACGAGCCACCTGCGGTGGGCTATTGCGCTGGGAAACCACAAATCTCATGGCGTGCAAGCGCCGACTGGACGGCCAGCCCCCCCCCATCGAGGGTGCCCCCGGTCCCTCGCCTTTGGGGACCGGGGAAACCACAAATCTCATGGCGCGCAAGCGCCGACTGGCCCCACCGCAGGTGGTTGCATATAATTACCCTCCCTGGGCGCACAATGGTTTTGAGTTGGGAAAATGCAGAGGGTGCAGGGGCAAAGGAAAAGCGATCAAAAGGGGAAGAAAAACAGCGGCGATACCACCCCCCACCCTTAATACTCGATTACTGAGAGGGGTTCGTCCATGCAAGTGATAGATAATAAACATCATCATCAATCATATACGTGTACTCATCAGTAAACACAAACCCCGAAAAACCACCGTTTTTTAGCCAAAAAACACTCCTTTTTTGCTGATTTCGTGCGAAAAAAGGCCTCTTTTAGAGCACTTTTTCGTGACCGCATCTTCGCCTCTGCCGGGTGCGCCAGCTCCCTCGTTGGGACCTGGGAAACCACAGATTTCATGCGAGCGAAGAGCAAGCGGCTGCTGCATGCAATGCCCCCACCGCATGGGAAAGCTGTTACCATCAATAACCGATGAGCGAAGAAGAAAATCAGTCCAGCCAACCAACTCCTCTAGCCAGCCGCGCGCTGCAGCCGGCCGCTCTGGTGCGCACTGAGGCGGCGGCCCTTGAAGCTCTCGCCGCGCGCCTCGAAGGGCCGATGGCGGCCAACTTCGACCGCGCCGTTGAGCTGATTCTGCGCTGCGGCGCTGAGCGCGGTCGCGTGGTGGTCACCGGCATGGGCAAGAGCGGCATCATCGCACAGAAGATCGCCGCCACGCTCAGCTCCACCGGTTCGCCGGCGCTGTTTTTGCATCCCGCCGAGGCGCTACATGGCGACCTGGGCGTACTCATGTCCGGCGATGTGGTCGTTGCGCTCTCGGCCAGCGGCGAGACCGAGGAGATTCTGCGCCTGCTGGCTACTCTCAAGCGCAAAGGCGACGCACTGGTCAGCTTCTGCTGCCGAATGGACTCGACTCTCGCCCAGGCCAGCGACGTAGCCCTTGACTGCGGCATCGAGCGCGAGGCCTGCGGCTTGAATCTCGCGCCCACAGCCTCCACCACATCTATGTTGGCGCTGGGCGACGCGCTGGCCATTGCGGTCAGCCTGCGCAAGGGCTTCCGCGCCGAAGACTTCGCCGAGCTTCATCCCGGCGGCAAGCTGGGCAAGCGTCTCGCCAAGGTTCGCGAGCTTATGCACTCTGGCGACGCAGTCCCCGTGGTCGCGCCCTCCACGCCCATGACCGACGTCATCTACGAGATGTCTTCGAAGAAGTTGGGTATAACCACCGTGCAGGAGCAAGGCCAACTGCGCGGCGTCATCAGCGACGGCGACCTGCGGCGGCTTCTGGAGCGCGAGGGCGGCGCGGCCCTCAGCCGCACGGCCGGCGAGGCCATGAACACCCATCCGCGCACCATCGCCGCCAGCGAACTCGCCGCCACGGCGCTGGCGATTCTTGAAGAACGCAAGATTACCTCGTTGGTCGTCGTCGACGCCGCCAATCAAGTCGAAGGCGTACTGCACCTGCATGATCTATGGGGCGTGGAGCTGATTTGAGACAGGGTACAGGGATTAGGGAACAGGGATCAGAACGGTTTGAGGAGGATCGATGCCTATAACCTTCGAGATGGTTGATTATCAGAAACTCAACAGTCGCCAACAAGAGGCTTATAACTTCCAAAAAGTCTCGGCTGTGTTGGCGGATTTTGGCTTTGTAACCATTCCTCTGAGCAACGATTGGAATGGAGCCGACTTTATACTACAATGCAAAGACGGCGTAACATATCACAATGTGCAACTCAAAAGTAGGTTGACTTTCGACAAGAAGTATTGCGGCAAGCAATTGTATATCTGCTTCAGAGACGGTATTCACGATTGCGATCCCTGGTACTTATATGACCATGACGATTTATTAAAGAAGGTTAGTCCAGATGGAAGAATTGAGAATACGAAAACTTGGGCCGACAAAAAGCCTTATCACTTCCCAAGTCTCTCACCTGATTTGAAGAAGCTGCTGAAACCATACCAAATTCCAAAGTTGGTTTGAGTCTGTGCCCACTGATCGCACCGCCCTCATCACCGGCGCATCCAGCGGCTTTGGCCTACTGACTGCCGTCACTCTCGCCAAGCGCGACTGGCGCGTCATCGCCACCATGCGCGACCTCAACCGCCGCGAAAAGCTCGAAGCTGCCGCACAGGCAGCCGGCGTACTCGACCGCATCGAGTTTCTCGCCCTCGACGTGACTGACAATAATCAAATCGCGGCGTTAGCCGCGACATTGGCCGACCGTCCGGCGCCGCTCCTCGCAATCGTCAACAACGCGGGCTTTGCGATGGCAGGCTTTGCCGACGATGTTTCCGACGCGGAACTGCGCCGCCAGTTCGACACCAACTTCTTTGGCGCGGCGGCGGTTTCGCGCGCCTTTTTGCCGCAATTACGCCGCCAAGGCTTCGGTCATATCGTCTTCATCTCCTCCATCTCCGGCCGCATGGCCTTTCCCGGCGTCAGCAGTTACGTAGCTTCCAAGTTCGCCCTCGAAGGCTGGGCCGAATCTCTGCGGCTCGAACTCAAGCCGCTGGGCATTTACGTCGCTCTGGTCGAGCCAGGCTCGTTTCAGACCGACATCTGGAGCCGCAACGCGATCGTCTCAGCCGCCACGCAGGATGCACATTCCCCCAACGCCGCACGCATGGCCTGCCTGCGCCAGCGCATGGAGGCCGGCAAGCCAAAGGCCGACCCGCAGCGTGTTGCCGAAGGCATCGCCGATATTCTCGCCACGCCGCGCCCTCGCCTGCGTCACGTCTTCGGCACAGATGCCCGCCTCGGCCTGCTCATGCGCGGTCTGCTGCCCGCCTGGGCCGTCGAGCGGCTGATCATCAAGGCCACCGGGATCGACGTGTAGGCGAACCAGCGATTCGCTCTGCGAAGATTTACGGGTAAACTAGAGGTATGGCGGAAATTCAGCGCAGGAAAACAGGAACAGTCAAAATCGGGCAGGTGCGCGTCGGCTGGGAGTCGCCAGTCGTTGTGCAATCGATGACCAACACCGACACAGCCGACGTTCAGGGCACCATCGAGCAGGTTGCGGCGCTCGCCGTTGCCGGCTCTGAGATTGTGCGCGTCACGGTCAACAACGAAGAGGCTGCGGCGGCCGTTCCGGCTATCGTCGAGGGTCTCGACAAGCGCGGCCTGCGTGTACCCATCGTCGGCGACTTCCACTACAATGGCCATCTGCTGCTCAAGAAGTTTCCCGCGACGGCCCGCGCGCTGGCCAAGTACCGCATCAATCCCGGCAACGCGTCGATCGGCAAAAAGGACAACGACAATTTCCAGGTCATGATCGAGTGCGCCGTCGAGAATCAAAAGCCGGTGCGCATCGGCGTTAACTGGGGCTCGCTCGATCAATCGCTGCTCACCCGCATGATGGACGCCAACAGTCGCCAGGCCAAGCCGCTGCCCGCGCGCGAAGTAATGATGGAGGCGATGGTAATCAGCGCGCTTGAAGCCGCCGCCGCTGCTGAGCGCTTCGGCCTGCGCCGCGACCAGATCATCCTCTCCGCCAAGGTCAGCGGCGTTCGCGACCTCATCGATGTTTACACCAACCTGGCCGCGCGCTGCGATTACGTGCTGCACCTGGGCCTGACCGAAGCCGGAATGGGTGCCAAGGGGCTGATCGCCTCCACCGCCGGACTCGCGCCGTTGCTGCTGGCCGGCATCGGCGACACCATCCGCGTCAGCCTCACGCCCAAGCCAGGCGGCGACCGGACAGAGGAAGTCTTGGCCGCGCAGCAGATTCTTCAGTCGCTCGGAATCCGCTCCTTCATGCCGCAGGTCACAAGCTGCCCCGGTTGCGGGCGCACCACCAGCACTTACTTCCAGGAGTTAGCCGAGCAGATACAAAGTTATCTGCGCGCCTCCATGCCGCAGTGGCGCAAGCAATATCCCGGCGTTGAAGAGTTGAAGCTCGCCGTGATGGGCTGCGTCGTCAACGGCCCCGGCGAATCCAAGCACGCCAACCTAGGCATCAGTTTGCCCGGAACCTTCGAGGAACCCAAAGCTCCGGTCTATGTGGATGGGAAGTTATACAAGACCCTCCACGGCGAGACCATCGTCGCCGACTTCAAGCAGATCCTCGACAACTACGTGACAAGCCACTACGGACAAGAGGCATAGGCGAAGCGGTGGCAGTGCGTGTCATCCGAATCGATCATGTTCTTTTTCATTTGCCCGCAGTGGCAGGCGAACTCTGCTTCTCTGGCGGCAGTTGAATGATGACTTCGTTCGGCTTGGTATAGTGCAGCTTGTCGTGCGCCACAATTCCGATCGCGTCGGGGTTGGATTTGAGCCGATCAATGCGCTCGCGCAGGCGCGTATTCTCCTGATTCAGATCGTCAATCTCCTTGCGCAACTGGCGGTCTTCCGCGCGCTTCTGCTGCCACGCCGACACCCCGTTCTTGCCGTTGACCACGTGCCAGCCCAGCAGCAGCGCCAGCGCCACCACCAATCCGCTCACCGCCGGACGCCAGACCCGACTCGTCCATCTGAGCGCTCGGCGGGGCACAGGAACGGGTGCGGTATCAACCACGCTCAACTTGGCTTGCGCATTTTTGTCCGGCATCGAATCCTGTCCGCTTTCTAACTCAGCACAAACATCTTGGCCGCGGCGCTCAGCGCCTCCGAGTCCTGCTCACTGCGCGCTTCCGTATAAGCCCTCACCACCGGCTCGGTCCCGGAGAGCCGATAGCAGACCCACGAACCATCCGTAAAAATCAGCTTAAGCCCGTCGGTCCTGACCACCCTCTCCACCTTGCGCCCGCTTAGTTCGGCGGGATCGGCCTTCAACTTCTCAGTGAACGCGGCCATGCCCTCAGCGGTCAAGCGAAAGTTGGTCCGAATCGGATAGAAGGAACCAACCTTGGCAAACAGCTCCTTGAGCTGCGCGCCCAGTGTCTTGCCGCGCCGCGAGACCATCTCGGCCACCAGCAGGCCGGCCAGTACGCCATCCTTCTCCGGCACGTGCCCGCGAATCGTCAGCCCCGCCGACTCCTCGCCGCCGATGGCGATCTTGTCGCCGTTGATCAGCTCGCCAATATACTTGAAGCCTACTGGCGTTTCAAAAAGCGGAACTTTATGAAATTCTGCCAATGCATTGATTAGATTGGTCGTCGCCACGCTCTTTGCCACGCCGTTGCGCCAGCCACGCGTCTCCACCAGGTAGTCAAAGAGCAGCGCAATAATGTAATTCGGCTGGATGAATGTTCCGTCCGCATCAAGAATTCCAAAGCGGTCCGCGTCGCCATCGGTGGCAATTCCCAGCGCCGCACCGGTCTCCTTCATCTTCGCCCGTGCCTCGCCCAGCAGTTCGCCGGATGGCTCCGGCGCATGGCCGCCAAAGAGCACGTCGCGGAAGTCGTGCACCGTCTCGACAGGTACACCCGCTGAGCGCAGTAGCTCGGAGCTATAGTCGCGCCCCGCGCCCCAGAAGGGGTCGTAGACCACTTTGATGCCCGACCTGGCAATCGCCGGCAAATCCACCAGCTCAGCCAAGCGTTTGAGGAAGGCAGGCTTCACGTCGGCGGTCTCAAAACCGCTCGCGGGGGGATTTGCCTGCGGAATCGCAGAGCCGCTCTTCTGCAACTCCGCAATCGCCGCCTCAATCTGTTTGGTCACTTCAGGCAGCGCCGGCGCGCCGTCGTGGGTGGAGAACTTGATGCCGTTATACTCCGGCGGATTGTGTGAGGCGGTAAAGTTGATCGCCCCGGAGGCCTTGAGTGCGCGCACCGCATAGGCAATCGCCGGCGTGGGCGCGGCTTCTGGAATCACAATCGGCGTCACACCCGCCCCAGCCAGCACCCGCGCGGCCACATCCACAAAGCTCTCGCCCAGAAAGCGCGGATCGCGGCCCACGAGCACTCTGTGCGGCGCCGGTTGGGTCTTCACAAAGGCGGCAATCCCCGCCACTGCCAGCCGTATATTGGCCACCGTAAACTCATCGGCCACAATCGCCCGCCAACCCGAAGTGCCAAACCTGATCGCCTTCGCCATCGTTCTTCTCCCTGCGCCGGAGAACCGGCCCCAAGTCCATACTGCCTGAGTCCAGTTTACCCGGCAAGCTGGAGGCTGCAAACTTGAATGATGATGTCCAATGGAGTACAAAGGGATTTATCAAAACCATTATGAACGATCTGTTGAATGGACTGGATGAAGTGGACGCTTTTATGGCCTGGGAGACGGCTAGCTATAAGGTATCCATCATTTATCAATTCGTCGAACCACTGGAAACAATATGTTTGAAAAGGGCAACAAGTTTTACGCCGACTGGCGCGACAATTTAGGCAAAAGAAAGCGGAAATCTTTCATTTCCAAACGAGCGGCACTCGTATTTGAAGCAGAACAGAAGCAGATCAACCGGCGGAAGAGAAAGAAAACGACTGTACGCTCCCTTATTCGTCTCGTCCTTACCTCAACGGCCAACGCGGAGGAGGCCGCACGCCTGGGCCGTGCGCTGGTCGAGGAGCGGCTGGCGGCCTGCGCCACGCTGATTGCCGGCGCGCAATCCATCTACCGCTGGCAGGGCGAAATCGAGTGCGCGGCGGAGACTCTGCTGCTGCTGAAGACCGGCCCGGAGCAGCTCGCCGCCCTGGAAGCTAGGCTGCACGAGCTGCACAGCTACCAGACGCCCGAGTTCCTGGTTCTGCCCGTTGAAGCCGCCAGCCAGCCTTATCTGGAGTGGCTGCAAGCGGCCCTGCGCGGGGAGTAATCGCTCCGGCTAGGGAGAAGACCTATTCTAGCGACGGCCACCACCGCCGCTCGGGACGCTGCTACTCGATGCACCCGAGCTGCTGCCGCCACCACCGCCGCTCGAACCACTTGAACTGTGCGAACCGCCGCCGCCACCACTGTAACCGCTTGAACTGCCTCCGCCGCTTGAACCCCCTGAACTGCGCGAGCCGCCGCTGCTGCTGCTCGATGAACCTGAACTACGAGAACCTCCGCCGCTGCTGGAACTGCGCGAACCACCGCCAATGTTGGAGCTTCGCGAGCCGCCGTTGCTCCCGCCTCCAGCCCGCGCCTGAAGATTGCCGCCGCCGACCGGTCTCATTACGGTCACGCTCTTGCCGCCCTGCACCGATTGGCTGGCCATCATGAAGCTGTTTGACTTGCGATCGAAGTTGAGAGGGATGGCCACGGCTTTGACCGGATTGGCTTTGCTGCCGGCGCCCGCGTCCGCAATCATGCGCGTCTGCATGGGCGGCTCGCTGGCGCGCGTCAGAGGCCGCAAAGATTCATTGCGAAATTCCTTGGGAGGAAGATTGAGAGCCTCGATGGGATGGCTGGTTTCAAATTTGATCCGTACGACCGAAAGCCTTCCCTTCTCTTTGCTCACTTTGAAGACATCGTGCCTTGCGTTGATCGGAGGCTTACCCTTGATATCTTTGGGATGAATCGGAACAAAGCCTACGGAATGTCCGTTCTTGACCCAGTGAATCGTATGATGATGATGGCGCCGATGACCGGCGACCCAGACGTAGTGATTATTCCTGTATATCCAGCTTCCCGCGTTACAAACGCCCCACTGGTAGCCAATTTCGTGTGGATACTGGTTCTCATTCTCCTCCTCCCAATTCCCCGGAATTGTTTCATCTTTGATGATCTTCTTCTTGTGAGTCTTCAAATCCTCTTCAACGGTGTAACGTTCCATTCCATGACGACCAAGAATAACTTGACCTCCAAATGGAGAGCAAGGAAAGGAATAGGAGATATCAGATTCATCCATCGATCGTTCATAGGTTGTGCGCCGAACGCTCGCGGTGGAATCTGTCGAAATAGCCTGCCCGGAGGGCGAAGTAGCGGCGGAAGATGTATCCAGTGCGGCTAGCTTGTCTTTCGATTGCTGCTGGTCAGCGGCGTCTATCGGATCCCAGCAGGTTCCATAGGGCGCGCAGTCGAAGAACTTTCCCTTGCCATCCATCTCCGCCATGCCAGGGATCGGCACGGTCAGCCCGGAGGCCTTCATTACATTGGCGATGGCCGCGCTGCGCTGGGCAACGCGCTGGTCGACCCACTTGCCCCAATCGGCGGATGCGGCTACATCACCGGCGTCCGCAGCAGGAACGACTTGACCGTCCGCGCGATAGGTCACTGCGTGAGTCAAAATTGTCGTTGTTGCCGATCCACTCAAACGGATAGCTCCGCCTTCCGGCGCAGTTACAACGGTCCCATCAAGATAGCTGCTGACCTGGAAGTTGCTCTTGTCGCCATAGGTAACAGTTAACCCCTTCACCGGTGTCTTCAAGAGGAAGATTTCGCCTGACACATACGGAACCACATGGAGTGACACCGTGCCGGACAAGAGCGCAACTTCGGTGTAAGGAATGCCACCCGTGGTATGCAGGTCGTTGATGGTAAGTACTGAGTTCTCAGCGAGATAAAAGGTAGAGGCGTCTTCCAGCTCGATCTCGGCGCGCCCGGCGACGGTGACTAGGCTGTAGCCCGTCTCCAGCGGCAGATCGGCTACTGCTTTTTCCCAGACTGTGTCTTTGGAGGGTTTGTTCCGCGCGCCGCGCGCGACGCGCACATCGCCCTCGATGTAGCTGATGCGAACAATCTGCGGATAGGTTGCGGGAGAGATTGGTTTGGCTTGCGCCGCACGTGCCTGCGTCTGCGGTTCGACGGCGAGGCAAGCACATATCAAGGCCAAGGGAAGGACAAATTGCGTCTTCATGGAGTAGCCTCTGCACGATACAACCCCAAGATTACCTGAAAGTCGCTCTGCTGCTCAGAATTATTTTTGTGCTAGCCGAATCGCGTTTTGCCTGATGCGGAAAACTGACTCACAGCTCGTCTGCTATTCTGGGCGTGGATTAATGATGATGCGCTGGATGCTGGTGGCTCTTCTCGTCTCGCTCACGGCGCTGCTGATTGCGGCAGCGGGCGTGGCCCGCCATATCTGTGTACGGCGCGCTCGCGTCAGCTCCAAACCGCCGGAAAACGCCGCAGCCTCGGCCCCAAGTGAGGAAGCCGACACAGAAACAGAGATTTGAGAAGATTGACCGAGTTTCAGGGTTTTCATTGCAATTGTTCTGTTGAAAGGACCTTCATTCCCCATGAGCGAACAAAAAAACGCAGCCGCCAGTCCGGACGAAACCGTGAATATCTCCATCGCCCACAGTCCCGACTCCGATGACGCCTTCATGTTCTACGGCCTCGCCACCAACAAGGTGCGCGTCCCCGGCTACAAGTTTTCTCATACCCTGTGCGACATTGAGACACTCAACCGCCGCGCCCAGAACGAAGCCTTCTTCGACGTGACTGCCATCAGCTTCCACGCTTACCCCTACCTACAGCAGAACTACACGTTGATGGGCTGCGGCGGCAGCGTGGGCGAGGGTTACGGCCCCATGATCGTCTCCACCAAACCGCTGGCTCTCGAAGACCTGAGCCGCATCAAGATCGCTGTCCCCGGCACGCTGACCACAGCTTATCTCGCGCTCAAAATCTTCAATCCGGCGATCAAGACCGAGGTCGTGCCCTTCGACCAGATCATCCCGGCAATTCTGGCCGGCACATACGATGCGGGACTGATCATTCACGAGGGGCAGCTCACCTACAGCTCCAGCGGCCTTTACAAGGTGCTTGACTTGGGAGTCTGGTGGCGCGAGACCACCGGCCTGGTTCTGCCCCTGGGCGGCAACGCCATCCGCCGCTCGCTGGGCGCCGCATCGCACAAGATTATTTCGCAGGCCCTGCGCGACAGCATTCAGCATGCTCTGGACCACCGCGAGCAGGCCCTCGACTACGCGATGCAGTTTGCCCGCGACCTGGACGTGCGCCTGGCCAGCCGCTTTGTCAGCATGTATGTGAATGACCGCACCCTGGACTATGGCGCGGACGGACGCGCAGCCATCCGCAAACTGCTTGATCTTGGCCACGAGCGTGGCATCATCCCCATCGTCCCGCAGGTTGATTTTGTAGATTGAGTTCTTCAACGCTCAAGAATGAAAAGCCGCTCACTCTTCCCGCAACCGGTATTGCCGCAGCTTGCCTACGAGCGAGGCCGGACCGGTGACGGTGAGCCGCACAAAATTGCCTTCGTACTCCCGGGTTTGCACGATCATGCCTGCTTCAATGGCCGCCAGCACAGCGCCCTCCGTTTGCGGAACTCGCACTTCGACCGAGAGAACCGGGTCGGTGTGCAGGGCGCGATCGATGGCCGCGAGCAGCGCCTCCATTCCAACGCCTGTTCGCGCTGAGACCGCCACCTCGCTGGAGGCTTTGCCGCGCTCCAGTAGTCCCTCGCGCTCATGCTCGCCGAGCAGGTCGATCTTGTTCAGAACCTCAATGCGCGGCTTGGTGAGGCAATCCAGCTCGCCCAAAACCCGCTCGACTTGAGATTTCTGCTCCTCGCCGTAGGTTGAAGCGGCGTCGCGGACATGCAGCAGCACCTCGGCCTGTGCTACCTCCTCCAGTGTTGCCCGGAAGCTGGTAACCAGAGCGTGCGGCAGGTTGCGAATGAATCCGACCGTATCAGAGAGCAGAATCTTCCGGCGGCTGGGCAACGAGAGGACTCGCAGCTTGGGGTCGAGCGTGGCGAACATCTTGGAAGACTGCAAGACCTGCGCGCCCGTGAGCTGGTTGAAGAGCGTACTCTTGCCTGCGTTGGTGTAGCCAACCAGAGCCACCGTGGGCACCGGAACCGACTCGCGGCGCTGGCGCTGCTGCTTGCGAACGCGGCGCACCGCCTCCAACCCCAGCTTCAGATGGTCGATCCGGCGCTTGATCTGGCGGCGATCCGTCTCCAGCTTGGTCTCGCCGGGGCCGCGTGTGCCGATGCCGCCGCCCAACTGCGACATCAGCTTGCCCTTGCCGCTGAGCCGCGGCAACATATAGTCAAGTTGCGCCAACTCCACCTGCAACTGCCCCTCGCGAGTGCGGGCGTGGCGGGCGAAGATGTCCAGAATGAGCTGTGTCCGGTCCAGAACGCGACAGGGCAGCGCTTGATCAAGGTTGCGCAACTGGGTGGGCGTCAAATCGTGGTCGAATAGAACCAGATCCGCCTGCGTGGAAGCCGCGATCCCAGCGATCTCCTCCACCTTGCCTGCGCCAATGAGCGTGGCTGGGTCGGGATGCGGGCGGCGCTGCAAAACCTCGGCCACCACCACGCCGCCCGCGCTCGCCACCAGGTCGCGGAACTCGGCCATTGATTCTTCCGCGTCCAGTTCCGTGGAAGGGCGCTGCGGAGCCGGCGGAGAAATGCCTGAACCAGAGATGCGAGCCTCCGGCGCATCCTCCGCGGAAGTAGCCTCACGAGGCCCAAAATCGGGACCGGACAACTCCGCGGATATTGCCGCTTGTCGCGCACCCGTTTGGGCAGCTCGGTTGCCGCGAGCGCGGGCGCCGAACTCCACACCCACCAAAACCGCCCGCTCCGGCCCTCCGCCTCTGGAGCTAACAGTCTCCACTGAAAGTTTTGGCTGATCGCCAAAGCCGCCTGTGCTGCTCGCTGCAACCATCATCGAAGAACGTTTCCCGCCCTTTGTCACAACTCTTCGACAGCGGACGGCGCCGATCCAACACCGTTCAACGCACCCACCGGACGGTGCTCACTATGCGTAACACTCCGGTTGCTCACCACAGTCGAAATTGCGTGCTTGAAGATCAACTGCTCCTGGCTGTTGTTTTCCAGAAGCACGGAATACTTGTCAAAGGAACGGATTTTTCCGGTTAGCTTGACGCCGCTGACCAGATAAACCGTGATGAGGGTCTTGTCCTTGCGGACCGTGTTCAGAAATGTGTCCTGAATGTTTTGTGCCGGCTTGTTCTCCATTTGCCGATCTCCTGCTTTCCTTTGGGGGGATTAAATGCAATTGCATGGCGTTTCCGGTCAAACCCGCAGGCGGCGCGCCGAGCCTACCGAAACCGCCAATTCCTGCAATGGCTCAACAATATAGATGTTAGCTAACCTTTTCAACTCTCATTTGCAATTATTTTTCTTGCAAGGTGGGTTTTAAGGCTCTGCCCTGAAGCGGCGCGAACCTGAAGCAAGCTGAAGCTGCACATTTTTGAGGCTGGAAAAGCCGCGATGCTGCTAGCATGGAGTTGTGAACGCCGCTCCCAATCCGCCACTGCACTCTGCCAAGCCGGTGCCCATGCTGGACCTCAAGCGCCAGTATCAGCCGCTCCACAAAGAACTATTGGAGGCGCTGGGTTCTGTCCTGGAATCGCGTCAATTTATTCTGGGCGAACCTGTGGCAGCCTTTGAAAAAGCCGCCGCCGCCAAATTAGGCGTAGCCCACGCCGTGGGCTGCTCCTCGGGAACCGATGCGCTTTGGCTGGCGCTGGCCGCCGTAAAGATTGCTCAAGGCGATGCCGTCATCACCACCCCCTTCAGCTTCTTCGCCTCCACCAGCGCCATTCTCCGCGCCGGAGCTGTGCCTCTGCTGGCCGACATTGAACCTGCGACCTTCAACCTGGACCCTACGAAAGTTGAAGCCGTCCTCGACGGTCCGCGCGGCACGAGCGTCCGAGCGATTCTGCCGGTCCATCTCTATGGCCAGTGCGCCAATTGGACCGCCTTCGCTCGCATCGCAAATGAGCGTAAGCTCAAGCTCGTTGAGGATGCCGCTCAAGCCTGGGGAGCGGAATGGCAAGAAGTGAAGGCGGGCGCCTTGGGCGATGCGGCGGCCTTCAGCTTTTATCCCACCAAGAACCTGAGTGCCGCGGGCGACGCCGGCATGGTCGCTACGAATTCGGATGAAGTGGCCGAACGCGCCCGCATGCTGCGCCTGCACGGAATGCGCCGCCGCTATTACCACGATGAATTGGGCTGGAATACGCGCATGGACGGCTTCCAGGGCGCGATTCTTTCGGTCAAGCTCAAGTACATCGACGGCTGGAATCACGCTCGGCGCGCCGTCGCACGGCGTTATCACGCGCTCTTCCACGCCGCGGGATTGGCCGAGGCCGGCCCTTATCCAAGCCACGGCATTGTCCTTCCACAAGAGGTGCGGAGCACCCGCCACATCTGGCATCAGTACGTCATTCGCGCCGCGCGCCGAGACGAACTGCGCGCCTTCCTCGCCGAGCGCCAGATAGGTTCGGATATCTACTACCCCGTCCCGCTCCATTTGCAGCAGGCATTGCAGAGCCTTGGCTACACCGAGGGCAGTTTTCCGGAGGCCGAGCGCGCGGCGCGCGAAGTGCTCGCCCTTCCCATCTTTCCCGAATTGCGTGAAGACGAACAGCAGACGGTGGTCGACGCGATTGCCGAATTCCTGAGCTGATGCATCTTGCCACTTATTTCTTGTGCACATCTCTTCGTTGTACGATGAACTCATCAATGCATGGAGGGCTAAAATCGTGATTGGCTGCGTGGTCGGTAGTTGGAGAAGGTTTTTTTGCTATATGGTGTTGTCGGGCATGGTTTTTACTCTGGCTCTCCACACGGCGCAAGGGCAGTTGGGGTTTCCTGACTCGGCTGTCCAAACCACTCCCAACCCGCTCGCCGACCCCACAATGAACGCCGGAAAGTTGCTGCTCTTCGATCTGGAAGCGCACTTTGCCAAAGATGTGCTGGCGCGGGGCGGCGCGGCCTTTGCGGAGTGGTTTGCCGAAGACGGTGTGGCGCTGGGCAATGGCGCTGCTCCACTGGTGGGACGCGTGGCGATTGCCAAATCCGCCAACTGGGACCCCAAGGTCTATCAACTTACCTGGACGCCAACCGACGCGCAGATGGGTCCGTCGGGCGACGAGGGCTATACTTGGGGCCACTTTGAGGGACACAGCAAGGACGTGAATGGCAATCCTGTCACCATCACAGGCAGGTATATCACCATCTGGCGCAAGCTGGCAGACGGCCAGTGGAAGGTGGCTCTGGACGCCGGAGCCAACGAACCGGCCGCCGCCGGGGATTGTTGCAAGCTGCCGCCCGGGCATTAAGGGGCGGCGAATCACGCCCGAATACGGCCTTTGACCCCCTGCGGAGCCTCACGCGCAAGTCGCGTTCTTTCTATCACATTCGGTTCTGCTGCAAGAGCCGTTTGTCGCTTCCTATATACTGACTCTGGTTGGCAGAATGACACAAAAAAGCAAGCAATCGCTCAAACTCTGGCTGTATAGGACCTCCGCCGTCCTCCTCATAGTCGCTTTTTTCGCGGTGCGGGCCTTGACCCGAAATCGTATGCAGGTCCATGTGGCTACTGTGTCGCATATACCTCTGGTAAGCACCATCAGCACCAACGGCCGGGTTGAACCGGAGGTGAACTATGAGATTCGCAGCCCCCTTGCCACCACCGTCGAGTCGGTGTACGCGCAACCTGGAGATCAGGTCGCGGCGGGCAAGCTGCTGCTGCAACTAGACAGCGTGGAGGCGCGCGCCCGCTTGGCCACGGCGGAAAGCGGCGTGAAGGCCGCGCAGGCCGCGCTAGAAGCTGTGACTCACAACGGAAGCCAGCAGGAACGCCAATCGGCGGCAGCCGAAGAAAAACGCACGCGGCTGGAGCGCAATGAGGCGCGGCGCAACTTGGAGGCACTGAGCAAACTCCAGGCGACCGGTGCGGCGTCGGCAAGCGAAGTGGCCGCGGCGCGCCAACGGCTGGAGACAGCGGATGCAAATCTGACGGCTCTGGAGCAGAGCACCAACAGCCGTTATTCGCCGGCAGAGATTGAGCGCGCGCGGGCAGCACTGGCCGATGCCGAAGCCAGCCTGACGATGGAACGTCAGCTCGTGAAGCAAACCTTGATGCGCGCTCCTGTTGCGGGAACGGTGTATAGCATCGATGCGGAGCGCGGGGAGTTTGTCGACCAGGGCAAGCTGGTGCTTCAGGTGGCCGACCTGCACCGAGAGCGAGTGAGGGCCTACTTCGACGAGCCGGAAATTGGTCAGCTCGCTGTGGGTCAGAAAATTCAAGTCAAATGGGACGCCAAACCGGGCCACATCTGGAACGGGCACATTGAGCGAACTCCGGTCACAGTGATCAATATGGGTACGCGCAGCGTGGGCGAAGTTCTGATTAAGATCGACGATGATGACGGCGAACTACTGCCCGACACCAACGTCACGGTGACGGTAACCGTCTCCAGCGAGGCAAACGCTCTGAGCGTTCCCCGCGAGGCATTACGCGCGGATAACGGCAAGAAGTACGTCTACCGAGTGGTGAAGGATGAGTTGCAAAAGACTTACGTAACCACGGGAATCGTCAATGAGACTGAGGCAGCCGTTCTCTCCGGGCTTCAGGATGGGGATGTTGTGGCAACAGGAACCGCCGGCGGCCAACCCTTGCACGAAGGCGTCCCGATTAAGGAAGTCCGGTGAGAATCTTGGCGGGTTTACAACTGGCTGGTCTGGCAGTGGCTGGGTTGGCGCTGGCAGTTGCCGCGTTTGCTTCGTCCTCTGCGCAAGGCGTGAGTTCGCAGCTTGCGCCGGCCTACGCCGCCTTGCAGTCCGGCGAAGCGGATCGAGCGCTGGCGTTAATCAATTCGCTTGCCCAGGCCAGAGGCAATGCTGAAGCCTATAACCTCAGATGCCGCGTCGAGTTCACTTTGGAGCAATGGGATCGCGCCGCGAGCGACTGCGAAGAGGCCGTCAAGCTGGACGGGAAGAGTTCAGACAATCATATGTGGCTGGGGCGCGCACTGGGCGAGAAGGCCAGCCGAGCGTCGTTTTTGAACGCGTTTACGCTGGGCAAGCGTGTGCTAGCCGAGTTTGAGGAGGCCGTCCGGCTCAATCCCCGCAATACCGAGGCGCTGGCCGACCTGGGCGAGTTCTACTATGACGCGCCGAAAGTGGTGGGCGGCGGCATGACCAAGGCAGAGGCCGTGGCCGCGCAATTGGATTCGATTGACCCTGTTCGCGCCCACGAGTTGCGAGGCCACATCGCAGAACAGCGCAAGGACTATGGCACGGCCGAGCGGGAGTTGAAACAGGCGCTCGCGGTTTCGCCCCATCCTGCCTTTCAGTGGATGACTCTGGCCAACTTTTATCGTTTTCGTCAACGCTGGACGGAGATGGATGCAGCGCTGCGCAGCGGTGAGAATGCCGCGCAGCGCGACAAGCGCGCCGGTGTGGCGCTCTACAACGGGGCTTCTGTGCTGATGGAGTCAAATCGCGACCCTGCGCGGGCAGCCAGAATGTTCGAAGATTATCTTGCCGGCAGCACAAAGACCGAAGAAGCGCCGGCCTTTGTAGCGCATACAAGGCAGGCGCGGCTGCAGCAGCAGCTTGGTGATTCGGCTGCCGCCCGTCGCGAACGCGCAGCGGCACTGACCCTGGCGCACGATTACCGCCCGGCGCAGGAACTGAAATATTGAAGGATCGAACAGACGTGAAGATGAAACACAATCCGCTGAACGGCTGGGTGCTGTTGCTGGTGGCAACGGCGATGGCGGCGCCAACTTTGGCTTCAGGGCAGGTTTCGCTGGCCACTGTTGTGGACTTGGCGCAGCACAACTCAAGTACAGTCAGGCTGGCCGAGGCGGATCTGAAAAAGGCGCAGGCGGGGCTTGCGCAGACCAGAGATGTTTTTGTGCCGAGTATGGATCTCGCATCGGGGATTCCTGCAATCCCCGCAGTGGGTTTTACGGGAGGTGTGCCCTCGATCATAAGCGCTTCTGTGCAGTCCCTGGTGCCGTTCGTAAATCTTCCCCAGAAGCGATACGTTGATGCAGCCGTCCTTGGGGTCAAAGCTGCCGCCCTCCGCCTCAAAGACGCGCGCGAAGAGATGGCGCTGGAGGCCTCGACAGCCTATATCGAGCAGGATACTGTCACGACCGAACTGGAGGCCGCGCGCCAGCAGGAGGCCTTTGCCGAGCGACTAGTCGAGATTGAGCAGCAGCGCGCCGATGCCGGCGTCGACCCGTTGAGCGACCTGTTGCAGGCGCGTTTGACGGCGGCCCAACTCAAGCTCAAGCGGCTGCATCTGGAGACGCGTTCAGCGACGCTGGCCAAGCAGATCGCCATGCTTACCGGGCTGCCGCTCGGTTCCATTACGCCCGACCACGCCAGCATTCCAGAGATTCCGGCGGTGAAGGCCGATGAAACGCCGCAAACCACCAAAGGCCTTAAAGCGGCGCAGATGCTGGCGCGATCCAAGCAAGAGTTGGCCAATGGAGATCACCTGAATGGCCTGCTTCCGCAGATCAGCTTTGACGCACAGTATCTCCGTAGCACCCAGATCCTGAACTATACCGATTACTACTACGCGCACCACATCCCAACCAATAACTTCAGCTCCGGATTCTCCATCCAGATTCCGCTCTTTGACTGGGGCCATCGCGACAAAGCCAAGGAATCGGCGGCCGATGCGTTGCGCGCCACGGTCGAGGCCGAGCAGGCCCAGCGCCAGAATGACGTGTTGATCGTCGAACTGACCGGAAACCTGCGCGAGTTGGATACCTTGGCGGAGATTGCGAGTCTAAAGCAGCAGATCGCCCACGAGCAGCTCCAGGCTGTGCTCGCGCAACTGGAACTGGGCAACGGCGCTGTCTCTGGCCCTGACTCGACTCCGCAATTGACTCCCAAGGCCGAGCAACTCGCCCGCATCGAAGAGCGGCAAAAATATCTCGATTCGCTAGACGCCGGATTCGACCTGGCAAAAGCGCGGCTGAACCTGCTGCGAGCCCTCGGACATATGCAAGACTGGCTGGGCGAATTGCACACCAAGTAATCATCGGTGCAAGAGAGAGTGCAATTTTCCCGCCGGAACTGATCAAATTCGCCTGAATGTTAGAATAGAGGGGATGACAATGCCTTTGAAGACGCTGTTTCTGAATCCGCCCTCATTCGAGAACTTTGACGGAGGCGCGAGTTCGCGCTGGCCGGCCACGCGCGAGATCGAGTCCTACTGGTATCCCGTCTGGCTCACCTACCCGGCCGGATTGCTGGAAGGGTCGCGTGTGCTCGATGCCTCGCCGCATCACGTCTCGGCGGAAGAGACCATCAAGATTTGCAAGGACTATGAATTCCTGGTTCTGTTTACCTCGACAATGGGCTGGAAGAGCGATCAGCACCTGGCCCAGGCCATCAAGGCGGCCCACCCCTCCATGCGCATCGCCTTCGTCGGCCCTCCCGTCACCACCGATCCGGAGCGCGCTCTGAATGAATGTCCGGCACTGGACTTCATCTGCCGACGCGAGTTTGATTATTCCGTGGTCGAGTTTGCCCAGGGCAAGCCGCTCAACGAGATCCTCGGCATTAGCTATAAAAATCAAAACGGTGAGATCATCCACAACCCCGATCGTCCGCAGGTGGAAGACCTGGACGCGATGCCCTGGGCAACAAAAATCTACAAGCGCGACCTGGATGTGACGCGTTACAACGTTCCCTTCCTGCTGCATCCCTTCATCGCGCTCTACTCCACGCGCGGCTGCCCGGCGCAGTGCACCTTCTGCCTGTGGCCGCAAACCTTGAGCGGCCATGCATGGCGCAAGCGGTCTACCGATGACGTAGCCGCCGAACTGGCCTGGGCCAAGCAGAACTTTTCCGATGTGAAGGAGTTCTTCTTCGACGACGACACCTTCAACATTCAGGGTGCGCGCACGATTGAACTCTGCAAGAAGCTGAAGCCGCTGGGCATCACCTGGAGTTGTACCTCGCGCGTCACCACTGACCGCGAGACGCTGCGCGCCATGAAGGAGGCCGGCTGCCGCCTTCTTATCGTCGGCTTCGAGTCCGGCGATCCGCAGATTCTCAAAAACATCAAGAAAGGCGCCACCGTAGAGCGTGCCCGCGCCTTCGCCAAGGATTGCCACGATCTGGGCTTGAGCATTCACGGCGATTTTGTTCTCGGCCTGCCCGGCGAAACCAAGGAATCGATCCGCAACACCATCAACTTCGCCAAGTCTCTGGACGTGGAAACCATCCAGGTTTCCATCGCCCATGCACTTCCCGGCACCGAGCTTTACGATTACGTCAAAGCCAACGGTTTTATGACGAACGCCACATCGATGAGCGATGAAGGCGGCCATCAGTTGGCGCATATCGAGTATCCTGGCCTCCCCGCCGACTACGTGCTCGAGATGGTCCACCGCTTCTATGACGAGTATTTTTTCCGTCCCAAAGCAGCTTTCCGCGTGGTCTGGAAAGCACTTTTAAATCGCGATCTCGCTCGGCTCTATGTCGAGGCCAAGTCGTTTCTCAAACTGCGCGCCCAACGCAACAAGATGGTGAAGACGGCGCGCGGCAAACAGGGCGAACCGCCGGCTGTGGCAGGCGCCGGAGCATAATCGCGGATTCCCATCTCTTTCGCTCACTTTGCGAAAAGGATGGGATCCGCAAACAGCGCCACTCTCCCACGTCAGGACCGAAAGATTCATGGCTCATCAGAAACTATCGCTCTATCAGTCCATGATTTTGATTCTGGTTTCGGTCTGCGCGCCGCTGGGCAATGCCTGCCTGTCAAAGGGAATGACGAGCCTGCCGACGCTCACTCTGGCTCATCCGCTCGCCCTCATTGCGGCCGTCTTTACTCCCTGGGTAGCGCTGGGAATCGCCCTGCTGATCGGCTTTTTCGCCACTTATCTAACCGCACTCTCCTGGGCTGACTTGAGCTACGTGATGCTGGCCACCGCTTGGGGCAATGTGCTGGTCGAGGTGCTTTCACGCTTCTGTCTGCATGAGCCAGTCTCAACCCAGCGCTGGTTCGGAGTTGTGCTGATTACCCTGGGAGTGGGCTTTGTTGCGCCCGGTCCCTCGCGCACCGAGAAACCCGTCACGGCAGGTATTGATACGCTGGCCAGAGAGGAAGTGCCGCGATGACGCTCACTTCCCTGCCCCTTCTTTCCGCCAGTTTCTGGGCAACGACGGCGATGATTGCCGCCGTTGTCGTCAGTTCCACGGCTGGCGAAGTGCTGACCGCCGCAGCCATGAAGTCCATCGGCGATCTGGACGAGATTCGCGCTCACTCCGGCCTCAAAGGCGCCATTCGCGCCGTGCTCACCTGCCCGCTCTTCTTCACTGGTGTCTTTTTCATGGCGGTTGCCTTCTTCGCGCTGCTCTTTACGCTGAACCATCTCAAACTGGGATTGGCTGGGCCGGCCACGGCCTCGCTGACGGTCGTCTCCAACGCCATCGCCGCAAAGCTTTTTTTGAAAGAGAATGTTGACCACCGACGCTGGACCGCAGCCGTGCTGATCTGTGTCGGCGTCTATTTCCTGGCGCATTAAAAAACAGCCGATAGCATACAGCTCACAACCAATAGTCAATAACCGAAAAATTGCATCAGTCCGGTCGGCTGCAGATCCGGTTCGAAGCAGTTGAGCGGCTCCTCGGCTGCCAGCCCCAGCGCCTCCGCGGCCATGTGCCCGGACCGCGCCGCGCTCTCCATCGTCGAAGGCCAGCCGGTCGCGGTCCAATCTCCAGCGAGAAAGCAGTTGGGCCAAGGAGAATCAGCGCCGGGCCGCGCCGAGTCGATCCCGGGCGGCACGCCAAAGGTGGCGCGCATCTCCTTCACCAGCGCAACCCTTTCAAGTTTGGCTGCGCCAACGCTCGGAAAAAACTCCGCCAACTCGGCGAGCGCCTGCTTGATCGCCGCCTCGCGAGGCAGGGCCGCGAAGGCCCGTGTGGCGCTGATGACCAGTTCGATGTAATGACCGCCACGTCCGGTTTGCAGCTTCGATTGGTTGTACATCCAATGAATCTCTCGGTCGAGCAGTACGGCGTGTTCCAGCTCGGTAATCTCGCGGTCAAACCATAGGTGGACGCTGCAAAGAGGCCAATGCTGGTGGCGCTCAATTTGCCGTGACAACTTCTCCGCGCCTTCTTCCACGGGCAGACGCGGCAACAACTTTTGCGTTGCCTCAAAAGGGAGGGCCAGAATCATGAAATCCGATACCAGCTCGCCGGTGCGCGTACAGATCAGCCACTTACGGGAAGCTTCATCCCAGGCCGCGCCCTCGACAACCGTGTTCAACAGGACACTGCCGCCGCGCCCGGTGATGAATGGAGTCACGCCCGCGTAGAGTTCACTCAAGGGCAATGTGCTCATGCCCATGCTGCCGGCTTGAGCCGAGTTCAGGAATAACTCGCGGATGACTTTGGCCGCGTAGGGTACAGCAATTGCATCGATCTCCGCATTCAACGCACTGGCAATCACCAATCTCCAAAAGCGGTTGATCGCGCCCTCGGTTTGCTTGTGCCGCCTCAACCAATCGCCCAGGCTCTCACGCGTATCGATGAGCACCTCCGGCTTCATCATGGCGCGCATGGCGCGGGCCAGCGAAAGTTTATCAGCCATTGTAAAGGCCTTCGCAAACACAACACTGGGCGCGCTATGCAGTGGCGCGGGCAGCCTGAGAGGCCCAAATTCAAACGGTCCCAGCCGCGACCTCCGCCCGCCCGGCTCAATCATCGTCATCTCGCTCGTCCAATGAATTCGGTCCGCTATGCCGATGCGGCGATAAAAACCTCGCAGATTGGTGCAGCAGCCGAAGAGAACGTGCTGGCAGTTGTCGATAACCTCGCCCACGCCCGGATGCAGATAGGAGCTGGCTCGTCCGCCAAGATAGCCGCGCCGCTCGACCAATTGCACACGCAGCCCAGCCTCGGTCAGCGCGCAAGCCGCGCTCATTCCGGCCACGCCGCCGCCGATGACGACGGTGGTCTTCTTCGATGGATTCAGCAAAGTACTCATCAGTCTTCAGGCACTCTGAAAAGTTAGCGCGCTGCTAGAGAATTGTATCTTGTTTTGGAAGCGCACGATCCACTCACGGTTTGACTGTGGTGAGCTCAACCGCGCCCTGCTTGATTGCCACCACCAACAAGGTCTGAAAGTGCGGCGTCTCCGGTTCCTTGTGCACAACGGAGCTATCAATCGCGGCAAAGCCGGCCCGCTCCAACATCATTGCCAACTCGGTCTCGCTGAAGCCCAGCCATTCGTCGGCATAGATCTCGCGCGCCTCTTCAAAGCGATGCTTCAGCAGGTCGAGGATCACGATGCGCCCGCCCGGTGAGAGAATCCGCCAGGCTTCCTCGACAGCGCGCTCCGGATGGAGTGCATGATGAAGCGACTGCGAAAAAAAGACCAGATCGACCGCTCCGTCTTCAATGGGAAGCTCTTCCATGTCGCCCAGCCGGTACTCGACGTTCTTGATGCCATTGCTCCGCGCCTGCTCGCGCGCCACTTCGATCATCTTCGCGGAGCTATCCACGGCGATCACTTTGGTGGCGCGCTCGGCCAGCAGCAGCGCAAAGGCGCCCTCACCTGCGCCCAGGTCGGCAATCACCATCGGCTGCATCAGGCGCAGCAGCGCCTCGGCCATGCCCTTCCATGAGCGGCCGGGAACGTAATCCTTGCCTAGACGTCCGGCGGCAGAATCAAAGAATGCGCGCATCTTCTCTTGTCTTTTTTTAAGAACGCGGTGCATGGCGAGCTGATCGGAGGCGGATTCAGGAAGTTCATCTTTCGCCCTGTCGAGTATTTCCTCCAAAGGGCTGCCCCCCGCAGGGGTAGTCAGGCGATAGAGGCTGCTCTTGCCTGCGCGGCGGTCTTCCACTACCCCGGCTTGCTTCAACTGGGAAAGATGAGTGGAGATGGTGCTCTGGCCCATCGCCAGAATCTCCTGCAACTCGGCTACGGAGAGTTCTTCACCGCGCAGAAGCAACAGGATGCGAAGCCGGTTAGGGTCAGCAACAACGCGCAGGATTTTTATGATTGACGGCATAGCAAGACTCTGATACATATCAATGTATCATGATTTATTGATATAAGGAGATCTCCGAATGACATTTTCAACGCTGGAAAGCCGCGCAACCGAGTATAAGGTAGCCGACCTATCGCTCGCAGACTGGGGCCGCAAAGAGATTAACATCGCCGAGCACGAGATGCCGGGATTGGTTTCGATCCGCAACAAGTACGCAGCGGCCAAGCCGCTGGCCGGGGTGCGCATCACCGGATCGCTGCATATGACGATTCAGACGGCGGTGCTGATTGAGACGCTGGTCAGCCTGGGCGCGGAGGTGCGCTGGGCGAGTTGCAACATCTTTTCGACGCAAGATCATGCTGCGGCGGCCATTGCCGCGACGGGCGTTCCGGTCTTCGCCTGGAAGGGCGAATCGCTGGAAGAGTATTGGGATTGCACCCTGGCGGCGCTCAGCCACAAGGGCGGCCTGGGTCCGCAGTTGGTGGTGGACGACGGCGGCGATGTGACGTTGCTGATTCACAAGGGCTATGAGTTGGAGAACGGCGACCAGTGGGTCAACGGTCCCGCAGAGAGCCATGAAGAGCAGGTCATCAAGAATCTCCTGAAGAAGGTTTTTGCCGCTGACCCGCAGCACTGGCACAAGGTTGTCGCCCAGTGGCGCGGCGTATCGGAAGAGACCACGACCGGCGTGCATCGGCTCTACAAGATGATGGAGCTAGGCAAGCTGCTGGTGCCGGCGATCAATGTGAATGACTCTGTTACTAAATCCAAGTTCGATAACTTGTACGGCTGCAGGGAGTCGCTGGCCGACGGCATCAAGCGCGCCACCGATGTGATGGTGGCGGGCAAGGTTGCGGTGATCTGCGGCTATGGCGATGTGGGCAAGGGCTGCGCGCACTCGCTGCGCGGCATGGGCGCGCGCTGCATCGTGACCGAAGTCGACCCCATCAACGCGCTGCAGGCGGCGATGGAGGGCTTCGAGGTAACCACGGTTGAAGAGACGCTGGGCCGCGGAGACATCTATGTCACCTGCACCGGCAATGTGGACATCATCACCCTCGAACAGATGAAGCGCATGAAGGATCAGGCGATTGTCTGCAACATCGGCCACTTCGATAACGAGATTCAGATGGACCGGCTGAACGCGGAGCAGGGCGTGAGCAAGCTGAACATCAAGCCGCAAGTGGATTTTTATACCTTCCCTGATGGGCACGGCATCTTTGTGCTGGCCGAGGGGCGGCTGGTGAATCTGGGCTGCGCCACCGGCCATCCGAGCTTTGTGATGAGCAACAGCTTTGCCAACCAGACGCTGGCGCAGCTTGATCTGTGGGCGCACAAGGAGACCTATAAGGTGGGCGTCTATGTTTTGCCCAAGCATCTGGACGAAGAGGTAGCGCGGCTGCATCTGGAAAAGATCGGTGTCAAGCTGACCACGCTGACCGCTCGGCAGGCGGACTATCTGGGTGTGCCGGTCGAAGGGCCGTACAAGGCGGAGAATTACCGCTACTAGGGAACAAGGAATAGAAAAAAGTCTTGGATTCCCAGGCCTCAGGAACAAGGGCTTGGGAATCTCAGGCTTGTATATGACTACTCATCTGATCCTGCCTCAGCTTCGCTTGCCATGAACCAGCCTTTGCCAGAGCCGCCAAGTGTAGCTGTGCAGCAAGCGCGTCTGCTCAGCTTTGAGCGCGGTATAGGAGCGTTCCACGTAGAGGTCGAACTCCGGCGGCCAGCCTATGGTGGAGCGGCGTTCGGAGTAGTCCCCCTCGGCCCACTTGGAAAGCACCGCCTTGTAGCCAACGACGTGGGTGACAAAGTCGAGCAGGCAGCGCGGCATCTGCTCCTCGACAATGAGGTAGGCCTTCTCGATGATGATCTTCTCGCGCACGTCGTTGAGAGGCATGAAGATGGTGGTCATCCAGAGCATCCACTCCTTCATTTCGCTGTCGAGGATGGGAAAGCTCTGCGTCTTGCCTTGCTTCTTGAGAAGCGACCGGTAGGCGATATTGCCTGCCTGCGAGGCAACATAAAGAGGGCCGTAAAATTCGTCGAGACGGCGATTGACCAGCTCCAGCTTGTCCTTGCGCCGGGCCAGCATGCGAGCGCTCCAGGCAGTGGCCAGATAGCCGATAAAGGCCAGAAGGATGGTCAGCGTTGTCGTGTCTTGGAGAAACTTATCCCAGGAAATCATACGAGTGTCACCGCTTGCTCTGGAAACGAGTATAGCGCGTCACATTCCGCCGTAAAAGCGTCCGAATGCGCGGGCCAGCATGAGTGACATGAGCAGAATGCCCGCCCCAAGGACAAGCGCATGCTGGGTCTTTCGCAGATTGAAGCTACCCACGCGGCAGACAAGCAAATAGGCGACAGCCAGGTTGAAGAGGCCCCACAAGACATTGACCGTTGCGGAGGACAAGCCAACCCCGGGTGGTGATGCAAAAGGGCTTTGGAAGGCATGACCTGATATTCCGTTCGTGAAATGAGGCACGCTGTTGGCGAGGAATGCGCCACCGAAGAAATACGCCACGTAATGATACCAGCGCATGGCTGCTCCTTTCTTACCGCGAAACCAATGTTAGCACCTAACTCGCTCCCAGGTAGATAAAGCGAAGGAGAAAGAGCACGGCCAGCACGTAGAGCAGCCAGTCATGGCGGCTTAACTTGCCGGTGACCAGGTGGAGCGCGGCCCAACTGATAATGCCGAAGCCAAGCCCGTTGGCAATCGAATAGGTGAAGGGGATCATCACCAGCGTGAGGAAGGCGGGAACGGCAACCAGCGGGTCGCGCCAATGAATCTCGCTGATGGTGGAGAGCATCATGGAGCCGACCAGGATGAGCGCCGGCGCGGTGGCGGCCGAGGGCACAATGCCCACAAAGGGAGCGGCGCCGATGGTGGCCAGAAACAATAGGCCGGTGACGATGGCTGTAATGCCGGAGCGCCCACCCGCTGCAACGCCGGCTGTCGATTCCACGTAGCTGGTAACGGTAGAGGTTCCAGTCAGCGAGCCAAAGACGGTGGCCGTGGCGTCGGTGAAGAGAATGTGGTTGAGGCGGGGAATGGAGTTGTCTTCCTTGATCAGTCCCGCCCGTTTGGTGACGGCTACCAGAGTGCCAAGGTTGTCGAAGAGATCCACAAAAAAGAAGACGAAGACGATCTCCAGCAGGCCTTTGTTGATCGCACCGCGAATGTCAAGTTGGAAGGCAGTTGCAGCCAGGCTGGAAAAGCCGCCGGCAGCGGGTGCCCAATGCGTCAGGCCAATGGTCCAAGCGAGCCCGGTGATCGTTAGCACGCCGATTAGAATGGCCCCGCGCACTTTCTTTGCTTCCAGCGCCACCATAAGGAGCAGGCCAAGAAGCGCCAGCACCGCGGTGGGGTTGCGTATATTGCCCAGGCCAACCAGCGTGTTGGCGTCGCCTACCACCAGTCCCGCATTGCGAAAGCCGATCAGCGCAATGAACAGGCCGATGCCGCTGGCTACGGCGGCATAAAGCTCGTGAGGAATGGCGTAGAGGATCGACTGACGGATGCCGGTGGCCGTAAGCGCCAGAAAAATAACGCCGGAGAGAAAGACCGCCCCCAGCGCCGTCTGCCAGGGAACGTGCATGCGGATGCAAACGGCATAGGCGAAGTAGGCGTTCAGCCCCATGCCAGGAGCCAACGCGATGGGGTAGCGTGCCACCACGCCCATCATGATGGAGGCAAATCCTGCCGACAGGCAGGTGGCCGCAGTGACGGCAGAGAGTGGCATTCCGGTGGCAGCCAGGATGGACGGGTTGACCAGGACAATGTATGCCATGGTCAGAAAAGTCGTCGCACCGGCCAGAATTTCCGTGCGCCAGTTGGTTCCCAGGCGCGTGAACTGAAAGTAGTTTTCGATTCGCTTGAGCATAGGCGGGTATCTTCAGGAGACCACATCGCACTAGGGTATGCCAAGTCACCGTGCTGCGCCAAAAGCGTCGGAACCGGAGCGGCTTTGTCGATTCGCCGCAAGGCGTCGCCATTGGTCAGAACTTTCATTCCATTATCGAGGTCAGCCATCATGCAACTTCCCAATCCCGCGCTGGAGTCGAGCGCTGTCTCCACTCCAGCTTTTCCCATTGCCCTACTACCGCCCGCCCTTGAGGTTGCGCCTGATCGGAACAACATTCCTGAGCTGCCTTGCGCCCTCGCGCCTCCATTCACGCTGCGCACCGCCTCGCCGAGAAGGGACACCTTCGCGGCTGAATAGAAACCTGTAAACCAGACATCTCTGCATCGAACTCAATCACTCCCGCACTTTTGCTCCAGCAATCGCCTGGTTAAGCAATCCACAAATCGTGCGCCTGAGAGTCAAGGAGTTTATCCTTGAATGAGTGGCCTCTGTGCGAATCGTTGGCCATCGGATCATTTCTGCGGCGCAGTTGAGTTAATTGCAACCGCTCCGGCGAGAGAAAGGTAGTGGCAAGTGGCGGATAACATTGCGCGCAGCGATGTGCCTATCGAAGCTCCCAGAGCCGTCGATGTGGTGGAACCAGCTAAAAAGTCCAAGTGGTATCGCTGGCGCAAGGACGGAACGGCTCTGGTGAGTTACCTGCTCGATAGCGAGGTGCATACCTTTGCCTTCAGCGTGGCGGCCAACGCCATTCTCTCCTTTATTCCCTTCATTGTGCTGCTCTACACGCTGGCGCACTCGATCTTTCACTCGCCGGTGATGGTCACCACGGTCAGTGAGATGGTGCGGTATTTTTTCCCCGCGAATCAGCTTTTTGTCGTTGATAGCCTGGTCAAGGTTGCCAATGCCTCCTCGCGTCACGGCGTACAGGCCTTTTCGCTGATCATGATTCTGGTGGCTTGCACAGGCATCTTTCTACCCCTCGAAGTGGCGCTTAATCAGGCATGGGGCGTGACCAAGAGCCGCAACTACCTTCACAATCAGGTCATAGCCTTTGGCCTCGCAATCCTCATGGTTCTGCTTGGCATGGGTAGCATCCTGCTCACCTCCGGGGTGCGAGAGGTGTTGACCATCCTCTTTTATCACCACACGGATGATGGGATGCTGGGCTTTGTCTTCTATTGGGTCAGTTTTCTGGCAATGGCAGCCTCGACCGGCGTGGCCTCCATCCTCTTCTTCTTTTCCATCTACTGGCTGCTGCCCAACCGCAAGGTCGCGCCCCGGCCGGTCATGCGCACCGCAATCTATACCGGCGTGATCTGGCTGGTTTCGAAGTATCTCTTCGAGGCCGTGCTTCCGCACATGGACCTGGCAGCGCTCTACGGTCCGTTTTGCGTCTCCGTCGGGCTGATCTTCTGGGCCTACGTCTCTGGGCTGATTCTCTTTGCCGGCGCGCAGTTCAGCGTGGCGCGGCTGGGCGCTAAAGAACGTTAAGGCCTCTGTTAGCACAATCCTGATGAGTGGCCACAATAGTGTGAACAGCCTCTGGCTCCGCTAGTCAGGCCTTTCCTCCATCCTGTAAAGTTATATTTGGTTGTATCTATTTCTTTCTCGCGGCGATTTGCTTCCCCAGCCGCGAGAATTGCCGAATCATCGATTCGGCGCCGCACTCATTCAACCACAGCCCTCACACTCTGGAGGAGTACCTTCATGCCGTTCTGCCGCTGGTTCTCGTTCGCTTTCGCCTTCACCCTTATCGTTCCTATCGCACACGCGCAGCAGGCCGCTTACCTGGATCAAAAGTTCTCTCCCGCCGAACGCGCCCACGACCTGGTCAGTCGCATGACCCTCGACGAAAAGGCCGCCCAGCTTGAAGACTATGCCACGGCGATTCCGCGTCTCGGCATTCCCGACTACCAAACCTGGAACGAGGCCCTGCACGGCGTAGCCCGCGCCGGCTATGCCACCGTCTTTCCCCAGGCCATAGGCATGGCCGCTACATGGGATCCGACGATCGTCCAGGGCATGGGCAGCGTCATCTCCAGCGAGGCCCGCGCCAAGTACAACCAGGCCCAGCGCGAGGGTAATCATCGCATCTTCTACGGGCTTACCTTCTGGTCGCCCAACATCAACATCTTCCGCGATCCGCGCTGGGGCCGCGGCCAGGAAACCTACGGCGAAGACCCGTTTCTCACCTCCAGGCTAGGCATCGCTTTTGTCAACGGCGTACAGGGCGGCGATCTGAACCATCTGCGCGCCGTGGCCACCAGCAAGCACTTCGCCGTGCACAGCGGACCTGAGCCCCTGCGCCACGGATTCAATGTCAATCCCTCACCCCGCGACCTGGAAGAAACTTACCTGCCCGCCTTCCGCGCCACTGTCACAGAAGGCCATGTGCAATCGGTCATGTGCGCATACAACTCCATCGACGAGTTTCCCGCCTGCACCAACCAGATGCTCCTCAAAGAGCACTTGCGCGACGCCTGGGGTTTCAAGGGTTTCGTCGTCTCTGACTGCGGCGCCATTGTCGATGTGAACCAGGGCCACAAAAAGACACCGGACGTGATGCACTCCGCCACGCTTGCCCTGCAAGCCGGCACCGACCTCTCATGCAGCACGTGGACTCCCGGCTTCAATACCCTGGCCAATGCTGTCCGCCTGGGGTTGGTCCCTGAAGCTCTCGTCACCCAGGCGGCCGAACGCCTCTACACGGCGCGCTTCCAGCTCGGCCTCTTTGACCTGCAAGGCTCTAATCCGCTGGACAAAATTCCCTTCGGAATCGTCGCCTCGCAGCCCAACCGCCAGACCGCCCTTCGGGCCGCCGAAGAGAGCATCGTGCTGCTGAAGAACTCCGGCATCCTGCCGCTCAAGTCAGCACCCGGCAAGATTGCCGTTGTAGGCCCCACCGCCGATCAGCTTTCCTCCATCCTCGGCAACTATGTTGGTACGCCTTCGCAGCCGGTTACGCCGCTCGAAGGCATCATCCGCCAATTCCGCGCCTCACCTATTCTCTACGCGCAAGGTGCAACCCTCGCCGCTGGCGTGGGCGTTCCGGTGCCGCGCAGCGCCTTTGGCATGGATCGCGGCCTGAAGGCCGAGTACTTCGCTACCCCCGACTGGACCGGACGCCCCGTCGCCACGCAGACCGAGCCAGCCGTGCAAACCGACTGGGAGAACGCCAAGCCGGTGCGCGAGCTGGATACGCCCAACTATTCCGTCCGCTGGAGCGGCGCGCTCAGCGCTCCCGCCCCCGGCCACTACGTCTTTACGCTCGAAGTAGGCGACAGCTTCCCTTACTCACCTGCCGAATTCTATCGCTTCCTCCTTGACGGAAAAGTGCTCTCTGAAGGCAGTCTGCGCCAGACGCCTGCCGACGGCCCCCACGCCGCTCCCGGTGCCTCGCCCAGCGCGCCTCCCGGCGAGATTTCCTCCATCGCACCGTTCATCGCGGTTGACTTCGCTGATACCAAGCCTCACGACTTCTGCCTGGAATACTCGCACACCGGCGACCGCGCCGGCGGCGGCGTCACACTCAAGTGGGAGGCTCCCGCCGAGGCGCTGCTCAATGAAGCTGTGGCCCGCGCACATGAAGCCGATGTTGTCGTTGCCTTTGTAGGCCTCTCGCCGCAGTTGGAGGGCGAAGAAATGAGTCTCAAAATCGACGGCTTCTCCGGCGGCGACCGCACCAGCCTCGATCTGCCCGCGCCCCAGCAAAAACTTATTGAGGCCGTGGCTGCCACTGGCAAGCCGCTCATCGTCGTGCTACAAAGCGGCAGCGCCGTCGCCCTCAACTGGGCCAACCAGCACGCTGCGGCCATCCTCGAAGCATGGTATCCCGGCGTCGACGGCGGCACAGCCATCGCTCGCACCCTTGCCGGACTCAACAACCCCGCCGGACGCCTGCCCATCACCTTCTACGCCTCGCTCGACGGACTGCCCGCCTTCACCGACTACAGCTTCAAGAGCCGCACTTACCGCTATTTCCCCGGCAAGCCGCTCTGGGGCTTTGGCTACGGCCTCAGCTACTCCAGCTTCAAGTACGGCCCCATCAAGCTCTCGTCTGACTCGCTCAAAGCCGGTGAACCGCTGACCGCCACCGTCACCATCACCAACACCAGCTCGACCGGCGGCGATGAGGTCGTCGAAGCCTACCTGAAGACGCCGCAACCTGACGGCCCCATCCATTCGCTCGCCGCCTTCCAACGCGTCAACATAGGCGCCGGTCTAAGCCGCGAAGTCACTCTCACCCTCACGCCTCGCGCGCTTTCCAGCGTTGACGACAAGGGCAATCGCAGTATTCTCGAAGGCAAGTACACGCTCAGCCTGGGCGGCGCGCAGCCCCAGGAAACCGTGTCCAAATCCGAAGTTGAATTCACCGTCACAGGCTCTGCGCCGTTGCCCAAGTAGAGTTTTTACTTGATAGTGTAAGGAAGTTCCGTGCCCCATCCATTTCATGTTCTTTATGAAATGGATGGGGCACGGAATTGATCTACAGCAACCCTGAACCTGCTCTAGCCAAAATAAAACAGCGCGGGCAGACTCGCCATGAGCCTGCCCGCGCTGTTTTTCTCCTAAACCGACTTTTACCGGAGCAGCACGCCGGCCGAACGGTAGCTTACGCCGCCAGCCGAGGTTACAACCACCGGAAACTCCGTGGTCTCGGTCAACACTTCGATTGCGCCGTCCTGCAGCACTACCGTATCTTCCACTTTGCCGCCCCGCGCCGAAGGATTCCACGCAAAGGCCTGCCGGTTCACGATTGTCTCCGTACCTTTGGGCAAGGCTACCCACTCGCGCTCCGCGTAGCCGGCGGCGCCGCCCTGGTGATGCAGCAGTTCTTCACCGGGCATTCCCGCCGCCGCATAGGCTTCTTTGGCCACGGCATACAACTGCGCTCCCGTAGCTCCCACTCGCGTGGCGTGCAGCAGCGCGGCATTCACTTTTGCCGCCACGTCAAAGCCATCCATCAGAGACTGTGGCATCGGCCCAAAGTGTACAAAGCGCGTAATGGAAATAACCAGTCCCCATTTGCGCGCGCACAGATTCACCATGCCCAGGTGTTTAAGGTGCCTGCCCCTCGGCAGCGCGTGCTTGTACTTGAGAATGCGATCATCCACCGCCATCAGCAGCACCGAAGGCAAAATGGCCTTCTGAATAAGGCGCGAGGCGGTCATTGCGCTGATCTCTTCCTCGCTGACGCCCGGCTCAAGATGCTGCACCACCTCTTCCACAACGCGCGCCGTTATGCTGCCGAGCACGCGATAACGCGCAATCTCGGACGGCTGCAACTGGCTGCGCAGTCCGGCAAGATTGACCAGCTCGCAATTCGCCTCATGCGTGTCTGCGCCAATTAAGCCTGTCGTCAGGCCGCGCGCCGCCTGGGCAAAATCCCCATCGCTCCAGGGCACGACGACCGGCTCAAACGGCAGCTTGCCAAACTCCTCATCATGCATCCGTGGCGCTTCGTTCTTCGTCGTGATGTAAAAGCCCGCCCCGTCCTTGCGCACAAAAACTGCGGCGCTGCCCGTTGCCGCCGGAATACCCACGCGCATATCCACTTGGCCGGCCGTGGCCCACGATACATTCTCATGCCTGCTCAACAAAACGCCGGCAAGGTTGTGCTGGGCCATCAGCTCAACCAGTTGCTGCTTCTTGATCTTGATCTCTTCCTCAATCGAACTCTGCTCTGCTGTGCTCATCTCTCGTCTCCACTCTGCCGCCATATCTGAACCTGGTGCATTTTCACTGATAGTGTAAGAAAGATCCGTGCCCCATCCATTTCACGTTCTTTGTGAAATGGGTGGGAAACCACGAATCAACTCTGCAGAAACAGTAAAATCGCTCTAGCCGGCGGCAATTGTTTCCCTGATCTGCTTGAGCGCCGGATAAATCGCGCGATAAAGGCTGTATTGCCGCTGAAGTTTATCCGAGTCCCGCTTCACCGGAGCCACCGTCGACGCAACAGAAATAATCTGGTTGCAGGCTTCATCGACCGATGGCCAGATGCCCGCGCCCACTCCGGCAAGCACCGCCGCGCCATAGGCACATCCCTCTTCGGCGGCAAGCAGCGAGACCGGCTGCGCATAAACATCTGCCTGAATCTGACGCCAGAGGGGCGACCGCGCACCACCGCCGCCCAGACGAATATCATTCACCGGCACACCGATCTCCGCGAAGATCGTCAACGAATCCTTCAAACTAAAAGCCACGCCTTCAAGAACGGCCCGGATAATATGTCCGCGCCCGTGACTGGCTGCCAGGCCAATCAACGCCGCGCGCACATCCGAGTCCAGATGCGGCGTTCGCTCGCCCATCAAGTATGGCGCCCAAAGCACACCGTCGGCTCCCGCGGGAATGGACGCAGCCTCCTTGGTGAGGCTGTCGTAGGGATCGCCGGCCGGGCTGCCAATGGTTCCAAAGGTATCGCGGATCCAGCGCAGAGACAGGCCCGCCGCCTGGGTTACGCCCATCACGTGCCAGCGATTCGGAATAGCGTGGCAGAAGGTGTGCAGTCGACCCTTGGGATCGAGAAAAGGCTGATCCGTCGCGGCAAAAACCACGCCCGATGTGCCAATCGTCGCGCTCACGTCGCCGGCCTTGACGATGCCCATGCCGATGGCGCCGCCCGCTTGATCTCCGGCTCCGGCCACCACCGGTGTGCCTTCGGCCAAGCCCGTCGCCAGAGCCGCGCTTGCCGTGATTCTCCCCACTATCTCCTGCGATTCAAAAACCTCGGGCAGGCAACTGGGATCGAGGTGTGTGGCTTCCACCATCTCCTTGGACCAGCAGCGATGAGCCACATCGAGCAGCAGCGTGCCGGACGCGTCCGAGACATCAATCGCCCGAACTCCCGTCATCTGCAAGCGAACGTAATCCTTCGGCAGAAGAAAGGAGCGAAAGCGTTTCCAAATCTCCGGCTCATGGGTGCGAACCCACATCAGCTTGGTCAAAGTAAAGTTAGGCAGAGCCGGGTTTGAAGTCAGCTCTACCAGCCGCTGCTCGCCGACCGTCTCATTCAGGACGCGGCACTCCTCGGCTGTGCGCTGGTCGCACCAGATCAGCGCGGGCCGGAGAACTTCTTCCTTCTCGTCCAGCAAAACTGCGCCGTGCATCTGTCCAGCGAGGCCGACTGCGGCGATCTCGCTATTGGAAACACCGGTCTCCTTCAGCAACTTGCCGATCGCCTTCTGGCAGGCGCTCCACCAGTCGCGCGGATCCTGCTCCGCCCATCCATTCTGCGGTGAGGCAAACGGCGCGTGCTCATGCGTCGCTGAACCAAGCAGTGTTCCCTTTTCGTCAACCAATACTGCGCGCGTCCCGCCCGTGCCCACGTCGATGCCGATAATCTTGCGAGTCATTACTCTTCGCTCCTTCTGATTCGTTGCGCCGAAGTTCTACACAAAGCCGTGTAGAAGTGATCTTGAATGCGACCGGCTCCCATCCTCGCCGGCTCGTTTGGCAGGGATGGGAAACCGCAATGAAGATGGAAAGCTCTACTCTTCCGCCGCATGCAGGTAAGATTCCCAACCCATGTAGCGCGAGGTGGCCTCATGCACAGCCTTCGATACATCGCTGAAGTTGGCGGCCACATGGTGCTCGAAGCCCTCGCGGCAGATAAACTTCAGCAGCTTCTGCAACTGAGGGATCTCCGCTACTCCCGCGCCGCCAAAGGTTTCCAGCGGATCGTCGGTGAACTTGCCCGCGCCGGTATAGCCGCGAATGATGCCGTGGTTGTCGTCGGTGGAGTAGCGCGCATAGCTCATGACGCCCGCCTTGACGCGGCCCACGCAGGTGCCAAAGGTGTTTTCGATGCCGACGGTGCCAGCAATAATCGCCTGGTAGTCCATCGTCGGTGCCTTGGCGAAGAAATGCTTGGGTAGGTTCGAGCAGTGGAAGCAGACGCACTTGTTGGGGTCGCTGCCGTAGTTGTTGTTCCAGTCCAACAGCGCCGAGGGCGTGCCGCTGGCCAGCATCATCATGTGCATTCCCAGAACGCCGGGAACATCCACTTCGCAAGCCGAAGGAATCAGATCGTTGCTCATCATGCTCATGATGGTGCAGGGGACAATGCCGAAATACTCTTCAAACGAGGTCCAGCACTGCACGGCGGTGACGCTTACGTTGGTCTGCTTCATCCATCCGTCGATGACCGCACCCAGCTTGGCCATCTTCAGCAGCGCTTCCGCGGGAACCTTGCCGGTAGCCACGTAACTCTTGATCGCCGCCAGCTTGGCCTGCACAGCGTCATCTTTGTCCTTCATCTTGGCGATGCGCCCGAAGATTTCCGATAGATCAATAGGCTCGATGGAGATGCCGCTCGACTCGTAGAGGCGCTCGGAATAACGAACCGTATTGAAAGCCGCCGGACGCGCCCCAATCGCCCCAATGCGCAGATTCTTGAGCCCCTTCACAATGCGGCAGACTGCCGAGAACCACTCCAGGTCCGCCTTGAACTCCGGCGACGTCAGACTCTCGGTGTGCAGCGTTGTCAGCGAATAGGGAATGCCATATTGCATCAGGTTGTTGCACGCGCTCATCTTGCCGCAAAAGCTGTCGCGCCGGACGGCGATGGTCATCTCTTCCGAGCGGTCGGGCGTGGCCTGCACCAACACCGGGACCTTCAATCCGGAAAGCCGTATCGCGTCCACAATGCCCCGCTCTTCTCCAAAATTCGGCAGCGTGATGATGATGCCGTCGATCTCGTCTGCGTGCTTCTTGAAGAGCGCGGCGCACTTCTGCGACTCCGCATAGGTCTCCACAGCGCCGTGCTTCGACTCTTCAGGACTGAGCACCACCACCTTCGCGCCCGCTGCCTTCAGAACCTTGATGATCTCTTCGCGACCGGTCTTCGCCAGGTGATCCGGGAAGAATCCGCGGTTGCCCACCACTACGCCAAATGTCACTTTGCGTTGCTCTGCCATTTTCTTCACTCCCTTGATCTTTGCCGCGCTTGCGGCGGTTGAAATGTGATTGAAATTCTTCGTTCAAAATGATGGGCACCCCACCCTCGGCACGTTCTTGTTTTTGTGCCTGGGGTGGGATACAAATTCCAACTACGCGCGCCCCGGACGGAACTTTACCACGTAAAGCGCGCCCAGAGCAGCCAACAGACCGCCCCACCAGATGGGCGTGTGCAGATTGGTCAATTGAACTCCCGCCGGATAGCATCCCGTAATCAGTTCAAAGATGCCGTAGCCGAAGATCAGCAACCCGTAGGCAAGCAGCAGAACTCCAATGAAAAACCAGATTTGAATTCCCGATCCATGCATATTTCCTGATCCTCTCCTATCTCGTCTAGCTGGAAAATAAAAACTCTTTACCAGAAAATGATGTTGAGCGCGGCAAAGATGCAGACCGCGAGTATTGCCCAGAGCCAGACATTCTTGTAGAACGGGACCGGCTCCTCTTTGGGCAGAATCGTTGCGCTGTAGCACAATCCATCCAGCTCGGCCACCGGCTTGGGCTTGGTGACCAGGCTGACCAGAAAGATGATGATGACGGTAATCGAGAAGGCCCACCAGGCGCGGTAAAGGTTCGCGGCCATGTCCGTCGCATTGGGATAAAGCGCAACCACGCCCAGCGCCGCAGGATTGACTTTGACCCAGACAAACATACTCACCGAGGAAACAATGCCGATCAGCAGCCCCAGGAAGCCCGCCGGCGCCGTAGCCTTCTTCCAGAACATTCCCATCAGAATGGCGCCCAGTAGCGGCGCGATGAAGAAGCTGAAGAGCGCCTGCACGTAATCCATGATGCCGTGCGCGTGCTGCACCAGGTAGCCGGCGCCGATGGAGACCGCCACGCCGATCAGAATCGACAATCGGCCCACCAGCACATAGTGGCTGTCAGAGCCTTTCTTGTTGATGAGCGGCTTGTAGATGTCGTAGGTCCATACCGTCGAAAAGGCGCTCACATTCCCTGCCATGCCGCTCATAAAGCCGGCAATCAGCGCGGTAATGCCCAGCCCCAGCAGGCCGGGACCCATATAGCGCACCATCATCAAAGGCAGCGCATCGTTGTAACTGTGCAGCTCAGCGGACGGCGCGCCGCTCAGCACTTTTTGCTGGTAATCCGCGGGCAGGGTCGTCTTCGACATCGCCGCGGCGCATCCCGCGGCATCTTCAATCCCGTTTACTGACGCGCTAGCCGTGCAGGATTTCACCACATCCTGGCCCACCAGTTGCATGCGGCTGCCATCGGAGTTCTGCAAAACCACCAGGCCCAGCAAGCCGGGAAGAATCACAATAAACGGAACAGCCATCTTGAAGAACGAGCCAATAATCGGCGCCATCCGTGCCGCGCGCAGATTATGTGCCGCCAGCACGCGCTGCACCACCAGAAAATCCGTGGTCCAGTAGCCGAAACTAATCACAAGGCCCAGGCCGAGAACAATGCCCGACCAGTGAGTACCCATCGGGTTCGAGGCAAAATGACCCGTATCGCGCCACAAGTGAAAGTAACTGTCCGAGTGCATATTGGCGATGATCCTGGTCTTCAGCCCGCCCCATCCGCCGGCTTGGATCATTCCCAGGATCGGCACCAGCAGCGCGCCGCTCCAAATGAGCACAAATTGCATCACCTCGTTGAAGATGGCAGAGCGCAACCCGCCCAGTGTGACGTAAATCGCCACCGCCGCAGCGGAGATCAGAATGCTGAAGGGGATGCTCCATCCCAGAACCACCTGCATCACCACGGCCATGGCGAACATATTCACGCCGCTCATCAGGATCATCTCCGCGGCAAAGGAGACGGCGGCCAGAATCCGGGCGTGCTCGCCGTAGCGCAATTGCAGGTAGCCGGGAACCGAGTGCGTCTTCGAGACGTAATAGAAGGGCATCATCACCAGGCCGAGGAAGAGCATGGCCGGAATGGCGCCGATCCAATACCAGTGCGTGGCCAGAATGCCGTATTGGTATGACGCGCCCGCCCAGCCCATCAGCTCCAGTGATCCGAGGTTGGCCGAAACAAAGCTCAATCCCGCAATCCACGCCGTCATCTCGCGCCCGGCCATGAAAAACTCTTCGCTGGTGTTGGCCTTGCTTTTCAGGTAAATGCCGATCCAGATCACCATGCCGAAATAGATGGCGATCACGGCAATATCAAGCGGCTTCAGATGCGCCAGCGGTGCGGTGTTGAAAGCCAATAGGGAGGTCAATGCAGGTGTTCCCAGGTGGTTGATACAGTTCACGATCACGGTCTCAAAGCCTCAAATGACGCCCTGCGGCGGCTCTTCCTTTGCAATTTAACTGTTCTGCCCGTAGGTTGCATCCGCGCCATGTTTGCGAAGATAATGCCGGTCCAGCAGCGCTTGCGAGACGCAGGCGCCGTCCGGGCGCAACTGCGTAGTATAAATCGCCATGCGCGCTACTGTCTCCAAAATTACTGCGTGATAGGCGGCCTCAGCCGGAGTCTTGCCCCATGTGAAAGGCGCATGGCCGGCAACCAGCACGGCAGGCATGGCGAGGGGGTCGATGCCGCTGAAGCGGCGCACAATGGCCTTGCCCGTATTCAGCACGTAATCGCCTGCGATTTCCTCGGCGCTCAGCTCGTCCGTGCATGGAACAGGTCCGTAGAAATAGTCTGCATGGGTCGTGCCAAAAGCGGGAATCTCGCGGCCTGCCTGCGCCCACGAGGTGGCAAACACCGAGTGGGTATGCACCACGCCGCCAATCGAGGGAAATGACCTGTAAAGCTCCAGATGCGTGTCAAGATCGGAGGATGGCTTCAGCCCGCCCGAGATGATCTTGCCGTCCAAATCGCAGACGACCATATCATCTGCGGTCAGCCGCTCATACGGAACGCCGCTGGGCTTGATCGCTACCAGCCCAGTCTTCCGGTCAATTCCGCTGGCGTTACCAAAGGTGTAGAGCACCAGCCCGCGGCGCACCAGCTCCAAATTAGCTTCAAGAACCTCTTTTTGCAGACGCAACAACTCCATGAAGCTCCTCCACAAAGCTCATGGTATCGTAAACGCCCGGCTTAGAGCATTTTCATGGATGGTGTAAGAATTTTCCGTACCCCATCCATTTCACGTTCTTTGTGAAATGGATGGGAAACTACGAAATCAGCCATAACAGAAAAAGTGAAAATGTATTAAATGTCCAGGTTCTTCACGTCCAGCGCGTTGTCCTCGATGAACTTGCGGCGCTTTTCCACGTCTTCGCCCATCAACGTGGCAAAGATCTCCTCGGCTTCTACGAAGTCTTCCAGCTTTACCTGGAGCAGTGTGCGCCGTTCCGGGTCCATCGTGGTCTCCCAAAGTTGCGTGGAGCTCATCTCGCCCAAACCCTTGTAACGCTGTACCGAGTAGTCCTTCTTGCCCTGCTCAACAATGTAGGCGAAAAGCTCGCGAGCGGTCTGCTTCTCCACTGGCTCGCGCAGAACGCGGGCGGCACGGCGTGCCTGTTTGGCCTCGGCCTGGACTTCGGCGTCATCGGGTGCGCTCTCGGCTTCTGTCTCCTCGCCCTCCTCGGATTCTGTCTCCACGTTCGCTTCGACGACAGCGGCCTTGGCAGCGTACTCGATCAGAAACGGCGGCTCCAGAAACTCTTTGATGAGCGTGTACTTGGACATCATCTGGCGGAATTCCGGGCTGGAAGCCAGTGTCCAGTCGATGTGCCGCTCGGCGCCCTGCGCATCAACAAATCCGACCGACCAGGTATGGTGCTCCTCGTCCTCCACCGGATCGCCCAGAGACTTGAACTGGAACTCGTCGGCAAGTTCGGTCAGGTTCGCGTGCAGCTGAGCCAGCTTGGGCGGAACTTCGCTCTCCGATTTCGATGCGAAATCGGCGCGGTGGATCAATTCAGCCCGCGCCAGCAACTCCGTCAGCTTTTCATTGCGTATGCGCTTGTCCACCCGTTCGACATAACCCAGGTACTCGTTCAGCGTGGCCATAAAGCGGATCAGAACGGGGCCTTCGATGCGGCTGGCCGCCTCGCCGTGGCGCACCACCATTCCTTCCGCCGCGCGATTGACCATCACCTTCACAAACTCCCGCTCGTCCTTGATGTACTGCTCGAAGCGGCCCTTCTTGATCTTGAACAGCGGCGGCTGGGCAATATATATATTGTTGCGCCTGATCAGTTCCGTCATGTGCCGGAAGAAGAAGGTCAGCAGCAGAGTGCGGATGTGCGAGCCGTCCACGTCGGCGTCCGTCATCAGGATGATCTTGCCGTAGCGGATCTTGCCCGCGTCGAAGTCATCCTTGCCAATGCCGCAGCCGAAGGCGGTAATCATGGCGCGGATCTCTTCATGGCCCAGCATCTTGTCATAGCGTGCCTTCTCGACGTTGAGAATCTTTCCTCTCAAGGGCAATATGGCCTGGAAACGCCGATCACGTCCCTGCTTGGCGGTGCCACCGGCGCTCTCGCCCTCCACCAGATACACTTCGCAGCGCTCAGGATTGCGCTCACTACAGTCCGCCAGCTTGCCCGGCAACCCGGCGCCGTCCAGCGCGCCCTTGCGGCGAGTCAGATCTCGCGCCTTGCGGGCTGCCTCGCGCGCGCGTGAGGCTTCGACTGCCTTGTTGATGATGCGTTTGGCGATGGGCGGATTCTGCTCCAGAAACGCGCCCAGCCGCTCGTTGACGAAGGCCTGCACCGTGCCTGCAATATCGGAGTTGAGCTTGCCCTTGGTCTGGCCCTCAAACTGAGGCTGCGACAGCTTGACGCTGACCACCGCCACCAGTCCTTCGCGCACATCGTCGCCGCTCAGATTCTCCTTCATATCCTTGAAGAGGCCCAGCGACTGCCCGATAGCATTAATCGTGCGCGTCAGCGCGGTGCGGAAGCCGGAAAGATGCGACCCGCCGTCCACCGTATTGATGTTGTTGGCAAAACTGAATACCGTCTCCGAATAGCTGTCGTTGTACTGTAGCGCGATTTCGATCTCAACATTGTCGCGCATCGCCTCCATCATGATCGGCTTCTCGTGCAACACACTCTTGCCGCGATTGAGGTGCTTGACGAACTCAGCTATGCCGCCGGCATATTTGAACTCCGCCCGGCGTGCTTCGCCGGTCTTGGCGTCGGCCGTGCGCTCGTCCGTGAGCGTAATCTCCAGCCCCTTGTTGAGAAAGGCCATCTCGCGCAATCTCTGCGCCAGCGTGTCATAGTTGTATTCGGTCGTCGAAAAGATGCTCTTGTCGGGCAAAAAGTGGATTTTGGTCCCGCGCCGTTTGCTGGTGCCGGCCTGACGCAGTTCGCTCGCCGGATCGCCGCAACTGAAGTCCATCTCCCAGGTGTGGCCGTCGCGCCAAATCTCCACATTGAACTCCTGAGAAAGCGCGTTCACGCAACTGACGCCCACCCCATGCAGGCCGCCGGAGACCTTGTACGTCGAGGCGTCGAACTTGCCCCCGGCGTGCAACTTGGTCAGCACCACCTGCACCGCTGGCATCATCTTGCCATTCGACAGCGGCATCATATCCACCGGAATCCCGCGGCCGTCGTCAACCACCGTGATCGAGTTGTCCACGTGAATGATGACGTCAATCTTCTTGCAATAGCCGGCCAGCGCCTCATCCACCGAGTTGTCCACCACCTCGTAAACCAGGTGATGCAAACCCATTTCTCCCGTAGAGCCAATGTACATAGCCGGACGAAGGCGAACCGCCTCCAGGCCCTCGAGTATTTTGATGTTTTCGCCGGTGTAGCTGCCGTTGTCTTCAGGCTGTGGTGCAATCGTAGGAATTTCAGTCGCCATAGGGTCCATTCGCTAGGCTTTCGCTTCGAGCTTCCCATCCGACGCGCCGCCCCGTTGCGATTTCCGATCCGATTGATCGGGGCTTAACCGATGGAATAACAGGGGCTTTCGAGCGAAGTTGCCTGACTTCATTTTAGCATGGCGAGGAGGCGAAAATGGGAAACCATACAAGACTGCAAATAGGATTTTTCTGAGCAAAACCGCTACTCTTTAGTGACGCTGGTAACAGCACTCGTTACTAATTGGTTAACTACAAGAAACAGCTTGACTTATTCTATTTTATACCATACGATTTTAGTCATCGGAAGATTTTTCTTCCGTCCATCTTAACTCAAAGAGGTTACCTCTATGAAGCTCGCTCTTCGCATCTTCGCCCTGACCGTTGCCGTTGCCAGCGTCGCCGCCGCCGCCACCACCCCCAAGACCTCCTCCGTACTCCCCAGCCACCTGTCAGCCACCAGCCATATGCCCTCTCCGGAAAGTATGCCAGGGCCATGGTGCTGCCATATTCGGTAGGCGGAAAAGAGATGCGTAGACGCGGGGAGATGCCTCGCGGCGGGCTGAGTGATGCCAGCCACTGCCCTTAATTGGGCTCCTGTACGCAAAATTTCGCTCTTTTTTTGTTGATCGGCTTGACATTTAGCGTTATTCTGGGTGAGATAGTTCTCAGATTGGCGAGAGGCCGGTTATGTCTTCACAAACTGCGATGTCTCTGATGTGCGTGGCGGAGTTTGCTCTTTGGGCTGCTCTTGGCTTCCTGTTTTGGACAAAGAAACTCTATCGTAGTTTCCCGGCGATGGGTGCATACTTGGTCTTGCGCGTGGCTTCGATGCCCATGCTGCTCTTTTCCTTTTATGGCCAGACGCACCAGTGGTTCCACGAATCAGTGTATTTTTTCTGTTATTGGTCGGTATACATCGTCAGCGCCGTGCTGATCTTCTTTATCTGTGTTGAGGTCTTCCGCTCCGCACTCTCCTCTTTCTCGGGTCTGATGAAGCTTGGGACCGTGGCATTTCGCTGGGTAGCTCTGGCCTCGGTCATCGTGAGCTTGTCCTTACTCGTTATCCAACACACGCCCACGGATTTCATTGCCACCATCGCCTATAGGCTGATGCGATCGGTCAGCATCCTGGAGCTTTGCCTGCTGGCCTTCCTCTGCCTGAGCATGAACGCATTGCGCCTCTCCGCACGCAGCATGGCCTTCGGGATTGCTCTCGGTTTTGGCCTGATGTCCTCCAGCGACTTCATTCTCGCTTCGTTTGTATCCAGCAATACTTCGCTGACGGGCTCCCTGCAATTCGTTTCAGAGTCGGTGATTCTGCTAGCGCTTGGCATCTGGGTTACTTACTGCGCGGTCCCCGAGCCGGCTCGCCTGCCTGTCATGGTCCCAGCAAGCTCCCTTGTCTTTCGCTGGAATGAGATCGCCTCCGCTCTCGGCCACACCGGTACGCAGGTTGCCATGCTCCAGCCGACCGACGGCATCCTCCTCACCGATGTGGAGAGTGTCGTCGAAAATGCCCTCATCCAGAACTTCAAAAATAGCCAGGCCGAAATATAGGTCAACAACAACTCATGCAAAAATGGGCTACGCCTTGCCGTAGCCCATTTTTGCGCTCTCGCATCACGACAAGCAAAGATGCACGCCACGCGATTACCATAAGAAGATATGGGAATCGTGAAAGAGCTTTTGAAGCCGCTCGCCGAAGACGGCGCAGCGATGACACGTGCGCAGGCTGCCGCCGCGCTCAGAGAGATTCTGTCCGGCGACGTGCCGGACGTCGAGACCGCTGCGCTTTTGACCGTGATGGCCACGCGCGGCGAGCAGGCGCCTGAGTTGGCCGGCTTTGTCGAGGTGATGCGCGAGCGCGTCACGCCACTGCCCTTTACGTCCGCAGAGCGCGATGAACTGGTCGATGTGGTGGGCACCGGCGGCGGCGGCCCGCTCACCTTCAACATCAGCTCGGGCGCGGCGCTGGTGGCCGCGGCCGCCGGAGCCAAGGTCGCCAAGCACGGCAACCGCGCCGTCACCTCGCGCTGCGGCGCTGCCGATGTGCTCGAGGCGCTGGGCGTCCCCATCGAGCTAGGCCCAGAGCTGGCCGTCGAGTGCCTGCGCTCCACCGGCTTCCTCTTTCTCTTTGCGCCGCTCTACCACCCCGCAATGAAGGCGGTGGGGCCGCTGCGGCGTGCGCTGGGCTTCCGCACAATCTTCAACTTGTGCGGGCCGCTGACCAATCCGGCAGCCGCGCGAACGCAGGTCATTGGCGTTCTCGCTCCCAGCCGCGTACTGCTCGTAGGCCGTGCGCTGGTGGAGTTGGGTGCAAAACGCGCCTTCGTAGTCCATGGAACCGATGGCATCGACGAGCTGACCACAACAGGAGAGTCGATTGTGGCGCGGATTGAAGAGAGCGAGACCGGCGGCAAGCCTACGATGAAGGCCGCGCGCATCACCCCGGAGATGGCCGGCCTGACGCGCCGCAAGCTGGAGGAGTTCACCGGCGGCGATGTCGCCACCAACGCGGCGCTGCTCTACGATGTGCTCACCGGCCTGCCCGGCGCGCGGCGCGAGATTGTGCTGCTCAACGCCGCGGCGGCGCTGGTGGCCGCGGGGCTAGCCGGCGACCTCAAAGAAGGTGTTCGTCTCGGCGCCGAGGCCATCGACTCCGGCCAGGCAGCGGCCACGCTCGCCAAGCTGCGAGCCTTCCGGACGAAGTACGCATCCTGAATCGCGTTGATTATTTATTCAATCACCCATTAGCTAGCGCAGCAGCTTGAGCGTCAGCGGATCGCCCTCGCCGTGGAAGTATTTCATCAGCGCTTCATCAAAGACCGTGGCCTCTTCGGCGGCGCGGGAAAATAATGTCATCGCCGAGCGGAACTTCAGATCGTCGGGCGAGCCGAGGATTTCGCCAATCGCGAGGCCCTCAACGCGATTGACCAGTTGCGTACATTCGACCAGGCGCGCTCCCAGCAGCGGATGCCGCGCGTATGCCGAGGCTTCGGCGAGCGAGCCGATGCCGTAATACTCCGACTGCCCGCTGCGGCCCAGCCCCTTCATCTGCGGAAAGATGAACCAGATCCAGTGGCTGCTCTTGCGGCCCATTCGCAACTCGGCAAGAACCTGCGCATAGACGCCTGCCTGGGCGCTGACAAAGCGTTCGAGATTGAAGGCGTCCTGCATCGCTCGTCGAGCAACTACTCCAGCATCTGCAAATCCAGCGGCTCTTCAAGAAGGTAATCGCGGCCGCGAATGTTCTCCAGCGCCCGCTTGAGCGCCGAACCGGTGCACGACTCCACGGTCACTACAAACGGCAGCGCGTGGTGCGGATAGCCCGGCTTCTGCACAATGGCGCGGATATTGATGCGCTCTTTGGCCAGTGCGCCGGTAATCTCGGCCACAATGCCCGGACGGTCATCCACCAGGAAGCGAATGTAATGCGGCAGCTCGAACTCGGCGTCCACCTCAGCCTGCTCAGAGGGAATCTTGACCGGTTGCGCGCCGTGGGCCAATGTCAGCAAGTCGCTCACCACCGCCACCGCTGTGGGATTGCCGCCCGCGCCGTGCCCTGAAAACACCACATCCCCGCCGTAGCGGCCGGTCAGAATCACCATATTTTCCGTGCCCCGCGACCAGGCCAGCGGCGAGCGCATAGCCACCAGCGTCGGCCCCACCGATGCTGCAATCTTCCCATCGCTGCGGTCGGCCCGCGCAATCTGCCGGATCGTGCAGCCCAGGTCGCGCGCATAACTGAAGTCCACGGCCGAAACCTGCGTGATGGGCCGCGGCTTAATCGCCTCCGGGTCCACCGCCACGCGCAGCGCCAGCCGCATCAGAATCGTCAGCTTCGCGCGCGCGTCAAAACCACCCACATCCTCGGTGGGATCGGCCTCGGCATAGCCTTTGGCCTGCGCCTCGGCCAGCGCCGGCGCATACTCGAAGCCCTCTTCCATCTTGCTCAAAATGAAGTTGCAGGTCCCATTCAAAATTCCATCAATGCGCTTGATGCGGTCCCCAATCAATCCCTGCTCAATGGCCGGAATCACAGGGATTCCACCCGCCACAGCGGCGCCATACTTCAGATACACGCCTTTGTCCGCGGCCATCCGCTCCAACTCCACGCCCCGAAAGGCAATCAGCTTCTTGTTGGCCGTCACCACGCTCTTGCCGGCTGTGAGCGCCTTGCGCACCCACCTGCCCGCCGGCTCCAGCCCGCCGGCCAATTCCACCACTACGTCCACATCAGAATCCAGCACCGCATTCACGTCCGCGCTCCACGCCACGCTGGCCGGAACCCACGCTGCGCGTCTCTTTGCCAGGCTGCGCGCATACACATGGGTCAGCTCAATGCCACTGGGCTTCAGCTCCACCAGAATCCGTGCCACCGAACTTGCCACTGTCCCAAACCCAAGAAGCGCAATGCGCAATGGCCGCGGAATGGAACTCTCCTGCGCGGAATGTTGTTGCGGCGATGCGGAACCATTCACTTCAGTCACGGGCTACTCCCCCTCAGAGCATAAACTTTGACGATATTCCGATGATACCTGAAGAGCAGCCCGGCTCGTCTCAGGGCACGACGCCACCGAGTAACCGCCTCATCCAGTTGCGCGAGGCACAATCTTGCGTAAGAAATGAGACGCCGCTGACTTGCTAACCGCCAACTAGCTCACTCCCGCGAAGCCGGTGCTGACTTGCTCCATTTATCCGAATTCGTTCCGGCGACTTCCAGCTTGTTTTGTAGAATTTAAAAGCTTTTCCTATCAGTCACCAAAGCGTTCACAAACCCAAAGTAGATGAAACTATAACGCTGGCCTCCTGGCCGGGGTCCCCAACGAGCGGCCTTTGCTCGTTGGGGTGGTTGATCGGCTGTCGCGTGGACTTCCCAGTCCACGCTTATTTCTTTTTTGCTTATTGGAAGGCTAACCCCGTTAGAGCTTTTTAGCTTGCTATAAACTCCCGTGCCCCATTCATTCCGCGTTTATACTGCGGAATGGGTGGGATACCGACAAAATTCCGGTTAACACTATTTTAAAAGATTCTAGAAAACCTTGCCGATAATTTCCGTTCTCGGCGTAGCATCAGAATCCATGACCGGAATTTTTGAGAAACTCAACCTCAGGGCGCAACAGGAGATCGTCGTTCTGCGCGCGCCCGACAGCTTTGCGCCGGTGCTTGCAGGCCTTCCGGTGCTCACCATTCACCACCACATTGAATCGGTCGCGCAGATCGGCTTTTTCCTTGCCTTTGTCACGCGCAAGGCCGAGGTGGACGAGCTCGCCGGCCAGCTTGCCGCGCGCGCCACAGGGGACGCGACCGTCTGGTTCGCCTATCCCAAAACCGCGTCGAAGAGGCTCAAGTGCGACTTCAACCGCGACACCGGCTGGGACGCTCTTCGGGCTGCGGGATTCGATTCCGTGCGCGCCGTCGCCATCGACGAGGATTGGACCGCGCTGCGCTTCCGCCGCGTCGAGTTCATCAAAGCGCGCTGAGACAACTGGGGCTCTGACCGTTTGTTCTTGTACCATCCCAGTGCCCCATCCATCGAGTACTTTGCGATGTGTGGGATGCAAAGTATTTCATGGCGCGCAAGCGCCCTCTGGCCCCAACGCAGGTGGCAGTGCTTCTCCGGCCTTGCCCACGATCACCTGGGTAAAGGCCGCGGCGTTCAGCGGCGGCTCCGGCCCTACGTAAACAGTGCGCGCGCCGTGCTGCCGCGCCCAATGCACAAAGCTGGCCGCCGGATAGACCGACCCCGAGGTGCCCACCACCAACATCAGCGTCGCCCGCTCTATCTCCTGCTGAATCTGCTCCATCTCCAGCGGAATCTCGCCGAAGAAAACAATGTGCGGTCGCAGCCTTCCGCCGCACGGACAGCGGCCTACCTCGGCCAGGCTTCGATAAATCGCGCGATCTTCCACCGGCGCTCTGCCGCAATCATTTTCGCAATGCGCCTTGGGCAATTCGCCGTGCATATGGACTAGGCGACGCGAGCCGGCCCGCTCATGCAGGTCGTCCACATTCTGAGTACAAAGAAAGAATCGTTCGCCGAGCTTCGCCTCCAACTCGGCCAGCGCCACGTGCGCCGGATTCGGCTTGGCCGCCGCGCCCGCCGCCCGCCGCGCTGCATAGAACTCCCACACCCGCCAGGGATCGAGCTCCCACGCCTCCGGCGTGCAAACCTCCTCGACCCGGCTGCCCGCCCACAGGCCGTCGGACGCGCGAAAGGTCGGCAACCCGCTCTCCGCGCTGATCCCCGCGCCAGTCAGCACGAAGACGCGGTCATCGCTCGCAATGGTAATTTTGCTCATAAATAATTTCCTTGGGCTTGACGAATATCACAGAAAGAATCTTGGATTCTCAGCTCCCATAATCGCAACTTTGGACACCCATTTGTAAGCTGTCTACTGTTGGCTGTTCCCTGCTTTTCACGGCTCAAGAAGTATCTTTCCCGTCGTCCTGCGCGCTTCCATCTCGGTCTGCGCCTGCGCGGCATCCGCGAGTCGATAAACGTGTTCCGTGCGCAATTTGAGTTCGCCCTTCGCCGCCCAGCCCAGCACATCACCCGCTCTCCACTCCAACTCTTCGCGCGTAGCCACGTAATGCCAAAGCGTTGGGCGCGTGATAAAGAGCGAGCCTTTGCCGCTGAGCTGAATCAGGTCGAAGGGCGGAACAGGCCCGCTCGACGCGCCAAACAAGGCCAGCAACCCGCGCGGGCGCAGGCAGTTCAAACTGCCCTCGAAGCTCGTCTTGCCCACCGAGTCGTAAACCACATCCACTCCTTTGCCGCCGGTCAGCCTCTTCACCTCGGCAACAAAGTCATGCTTGGTATAAAGAATCACCTCCGCTGCTCCCGCTGCGCGCGAGAGAGCGGCCTTCTCCTTCGTCGATACCGTCGTAATCACACGTGCGCCCAGCCGCGCGGCCATCTGCGTCAGCAGCAATCCCACGCCGCCGGCTCCGGCGTGAACCAGCGCCGTCTCGCCGGCCTTCAGCGGATAAGTCGAGTGCGAGAGGTAGTGCGCCGTCATGCCTTGCAGCATCGCTGCCGCGGCCTGCTGCATCGAGAGGCCTGCTGGCACCTTCACCAGTTGCGCCGCCGAAGCCAGCGCGTATTCAGCATAGCTGCCCAGCACGCCCACTGATACCACCGTGTCGCCCGCAGCAAATCCGGTCACGCCCGGGCCCAGCTCCTCCACCGTGCCCGCCGCCTCGCTGCCTGGGGTCAGCGGCAGTGCTGCCTTGTATGTGCCCTTGCGAAAGTAGATTTCGATGAAGTTAACTCCGACAGCTTCCACGCGAATCAACACTTGCCCTGGCCCCGGCTGCGGGATCGGCAACTCGGCCAGCCTCAGAACCTCTGGCCCGCCTGTCTCGTGAATCTGGATCGCTTTCATCAGAGCTTGTCCACTCCCAGCAGGAGAATTCGTGACTAATTACTGTCCATTGCTCACAGTCCACTTCCCGGCAATATGCTCGGCTCTTGCGGCGCGGCCAGCTGCACGATGCGGTCGATGGCGTACGGCTCGGGATGCTGGCTGGTGAAGTAGTGACGCACCTGCAACTCGCCCAGCAGGCCCACAGCCAGCAACTGAATTCCGGCCAGAATCAGCACGCCGGCAATGACGAACAGCGGCCCGTGCTGGTCCATCACGTTTACGTGCGGGTGGAACATCTTCAACCCCAGCAGCACCGCCGAAATGAAGCTGCCCGCCAGAATGCCCAGCGCGCCGATGGCCCCGAAGAAATGAAGCGGTCGGCTCATGTATTTGAGCAGGAAGCGAATGGTCAGCAGATCAAAGAAAACACGGAAGGTGCGGCTGATGCCGTAGTGGCTCTTGCCGCGCTCGCGGTGAACGTTCTTGATGGGAATCTCGCAGATTGACGCGCCATACCAACTGGCCAGCGCGGGAATGAAGCGGTGCATTTCGCCGTAAAGAGGAATGTTGTGGATGACTTCGCGGCGATAGGCCTTGAAAGTAGTGCCGAAGTCGTGAATATCCACGCCGCTGAGCTTGGCCATCAGCCAGTTGGCGCAGCGCGAGGGGAAGCGGCGCATGATGAAGTTGTCAATGCGCTCCTTGCGCCAGCCGCTGACCACGTCGTAGCCCTCGTTGAGCTTGGCCAAAAAGTTGGGAATCTCGCTGGGGTCGTGCTGCAGGTCGCCGTCCATCGAGAGAATGAACTCGCCCGAGGCGTGGTCAAAGCCGGCGGCCAGCGCCGAGGTCTGGCCAAAGTTGCGGCGCAGCTTGATTACCAGCACGCGGCTGTCAACCGCGGCAATCTCTTCCATCAGCTTGTAGGTGCGGTCATTCGACCCATCATCCACCAGCACCAGTTCAAAACTATCGCCCACCTGCTCCATCACCTGCTTCAGGCGCGCGTACAAGACGGTTACATTCTCCTCTTCGTTGTGAAAAGGAACGACAATTGAATACTTTGGCATGGTATTAGTATAGACGCGAAGGGGAGCGCTTACCTGTCCAACTCGTCGAGCATCGCCTGCATCTCGCTGGCGGCATGGCGGTTTCCGCTGCGCTGGGCGCTCGCGACACCGCTCTTCAGCCTCTCAATCGCTTCTTGTTTCCGGCCTGCTGCGGCCAGCGTCTGCGCGGCCATAAAGTAAGCGGCGGTATAGTTGGGGTCATTGGCCAGCAGAGTATCAAACTCGAAGATCGCATCGGCCGTCTCGCCGCGGTAGGCCAATTCCATCGCTAACCCATAGCGGGCCAAGCTGTTTTTTCCATCCAGCGCCAGTATCTCTCTGATTTCTGCAATCTTGTCCATTTCGCTCCCCACGCCGCATTCGATTTGCTTAATTGGCTGCAATTGCCGAAACTGGAATCAGGCGCATCTTCAGGCTGGCTGCCATTCGCTTCATTTTATCCGGAGGCAGCCGATCTTGAGTACCGCGCTAACCAGGAGCAGACCAAACCATGCGTTCCGCCAAAGCAAACCCCGTTACCACTCCCGCCGCCCGCACCGTCGCCAGCACGCAATCCGAGATGACCGAGATCATCCTGCCCAACGACACCAATGTTTTGGGAAATCTGCTGGGCGGGCGGCTGATGCACTTCATTGACATGACCGGCGCCATGGCCGCTTACCGTCACGCGCGCACCTACATGGTGACCGCGTCCATGGACCACATCGACTTCATCCGGCCGGTGCATCTGGGCAACCTGGTCACCCTCAAATCCAGTGTCAACCGCGCTTTCACCACCTCCATGGAGGTAGGCGTGAAGGCATGGGCGGAAGACCCGCAAACCGGCGAGCAACTGCACGTGGCCAGCGCCTTCCTGGTCTTTGTCGCCATTGACAAGGAGGGCCACCCGGTTCGTGTGCCCGAGGTCATCCCGGAGACAGCCGAGGAGCAGCGCCACTACGCCGATGCGTTACTGCGCCGTGAGCATCGCGAGGCAGAGAAGGCACGCCGCAAACAAGAGAAGCTCGCTCACACCGAGCTGGACGACGCGGAAGCCTGAGAACCGCAATTCAACTGCGGTGCATCAAAATACTATTGACGTCTTAAAAAACGGTTTGCCGCCATCGAATCGATTATCAGCAGTTAAGCCTCTCAAAGGAGCAACAAACAGAATGGCTCATTCACCTGCAATGCCCGCACCCGTCGCTTTGCCCGGAGTATCGAAGATTGTCGCCATCGGTTCCGGCAAGGGCGGAGTGGGCAAAACCACCGTCGCCGTCAACCTGGCCATTGCGCTCGCGCGACTAGGACAGCGCGTCGGCCTCATCGACGCCGACATCTACGGCCCCAATGTGCCGTTGATGATGGGATCGACCCAGCAGCCCGGCATGGGAGCGGAGAACCGCATCCTGCCCAACGAGACCCACGGTGTGAAGACCATCTCCATCGGCTACATCTCGCCCGGCGACAAGCCGCTGGTGATGCGCGGGCCAATGCTCCACCAGATCATCCGCCAATTCCTCCAACAAGTCGATTGGGGCGAGCTGGACTACCTCATCGTCGATCTACCTCCGGGCACCGGCGACGTTGTTCTCTCGCTGGTCCAGACTGTGCCGCTGACCGGCGCTGTCGTCGTCAGCACACCCAGCGACGTCAGCCTGCAAGACGCGCGCAAGGCGCTGGAGATGTTCGCCCAGGTCAACGTCGAGGTACTTGGCATCGTGGAAAATATGAGCCACTTCACCTGCCCGCATTGTCACCAGGAGATCGACATTTTTTCCCGTGGAGGCGCGGAGCGCACCGCTAAGCAGTTTGGCGTCCCCTTCCTCGGCTCCATCGAATTGGTTCCCGCCATTCGCGAGGGTGGCGATCGCGGCTTGCCTGTCGCGCTGGCAGGGCCCAAAAGCGCGCAGGCGGCGGAGTTCTACGCCGTGGCGGAAAAGCTGATAGAGCAGGCCGAAGCTGCGGCTGCCATAGCCACCGATGTGATCGAAATTAGTTGAGTATAGTGAGCAGAAGCAAGAAAAGCGGGGCGTAAGCCCCGCTTTTCTGTTGGATGACAAGTGCGATTTACCGCCAGTGCCCTTCGCGCAGCTCCCAATGATCACCGCGGCGAACCCACCGGTGGGCGACCCAGCGCGCGCCGGGATGGGGTGGACGCTCCCAGCGGCCGGGGACCCAGACGTAGCGGGTGCCATCCCAGCGATGGTAGCCGTCGATCCAGACAAATCCCCGCTCCGGTGGCCGGCCGCGCTCTTCGTAAATGGGGGCGGGCGGCCCGATGCTCACCACAATCTGCGCAAACGAGGCCGCGGGAAGCATGGTGAGAGCAAGCAACAGTGCCAGTGCGATCTTCTTCACGATGAATCGTTCCTCCTAGTTTGAGTTGCCGGTGTCTGCGTTCCCTCCGGCCTACTGATGACTTGAACGCAATCCTACAAAAATAGTTGCGGTTTCGTCTATGATTTGTTTCAGCAGAGCCGACACTCACGCCCGCATCGCTGCAATCTCCTCCCTAAGAACCTCGGCCGCCGTCACACAAGCAGCGCGGTCCACGTTCAGGTGCGTCACCACCCGCATCGCATCCGGCCCAACGGCATTGGCCAGGACGCCGCGCGCTTTGAGCCGAGCTGAAAGATCAGCAGCCTTCAATCCGCCCGTCAGCCGGAAGATCACAATGTTGGTCTCAACCTCGTCGAGATTGATTTCAACCTGCTCGATGCTGGCCAGCGCCTCGGCCAGCAGCCGCGCGTTGGCATGGTCTTCATGCAGCTGCTTGGGACCCTCTGCCAGCGCAATCAGCCCAGCCGCGGCCAGTATGCCCGCCTGCCTCATTCCGCCGCCCAAGGCTTTGCGGAAGATGCGCGCGCGGGCCATCATCTCCGCCGAACCAACCAACATCGAGCCGACCGGCGCGCCCAGCCCTTTCGACAAGCAGAACATCACCGTGTCACAACCGCTCGTCAGTTCCTTCACGTCCACGCCAGCGCCACCGAAGCATTGAAGATGCGCGCCCCGTCCAGGTGCACCGGAATCTTGCGTTCATGCGCCCCGACCCAAATCTCCCGCAAGGCTTCCAGGCGCGTACAGCGCCCGCCGGCCATATTGGCCGTGTTCTCAATCTCAATCAGTCCGGTGGCCGCGCGCAAGGCGCCGCGAGCGTAGATCGCCGGCTCAATCTGCTCCCAGGTCAGCGTTCCATGCTCTGCCACGACCGAGCGGATCAGGCAGCCGGAGAAAACCGCTGCCGTAGCCATCTCCCAATCCATGATGTGTGCGCGCGACTCGGCGATCACCTCCTGACCCGGCTGGGTGTGCAGGCGGATGCCAATCTGGTTGCCCATCGTGCCGCTGGGCACATAAACCGCTGCCTCGCGGCCAAAGCGCTCTGCCGCGCGCCGCTCCAACAGGTTGAGGGTGGGGTCTTCGCCATAAACGTCGTCGCCCACTTCCGCTGCGGCCATCGCCGCCCGCATGGCCGCTGAGGGCCTGGTCACTGTATCCGAACGTAAATCAATCATTGCTGCCAATGTCTTCTACTTCCTTTCATTCAAAATCGCAAATATAGGACTGAAAAGTCCCAGGGTAACCACAAAAAAAGTCCAATCGCGATTGACTTTCCCAGCCTTCCTGGAAATGCGTCTTCGATAAGTCTGAAAGAGTAAATTAAAGGAATCAACGATACACCGAAGACTCCAATAAAACGTGCGGCCCAGCGTTCTCTCTGTTCGTAACGACCCGAGGCGTAACGGATCAGCCAGCGCGCTTCGAAGTAAAAAAGGAATCCAATCGGTATGCAAAGCAGAAGTACAGCATAAAATGGCATTCCCTTATTCTCCTTCCCAGCTAAGCTATTCCCTGTTCCCTATTCCCTGTTCCCTGCTTTTACGGTATCTGCGCCATCGGTAGCTCAAGCACCGGCGTCTGCTTGCCGTCTTTTACGGCGTGGGCCCACAGGCCATGGAGGCTCTCGCGCAAACCCGGTTGCGCCTTCAGCACGGCGCTCAGCACGGCAATCGCCTCGGTGCGCTGCGCCGCCGGATCGGTCACGCCCGTCGATTCATAGACGACGCCCAAGTCGGCGTGCAGCAGCGACGGGTCCAGGCGCATGGCATCGATCTTCCATGTGCGCGCGCCGTCCTGAAGCATCCAGGGAAAAGCGCTTTGCGGAGAGTTTTTAATCGCCGACTGCTCCTGATTGAGCTTATCCAGATTCGGCGAAGAGATAAAATCCACCGGCAGTGAGAGCAGCCGCGCGGCTTCGTAGGCGTACCAGGCGCTGAAAGGCTGGTCGGCCTTGGCCAACTCGCGCGCCCGTTTCCACCAATCCTTGCCGGTTTGCCCGTCCAGTGCGCCCGGACGCAAAAAGAGGCCGCCCAGTTTCCAGCCGTTGGCGGGGCCGTCCCAGGCCAGGATGAAGCTCAACTGGCCATCGTAGGGCGCGCCCACAGCCTCGGCCAGCACCACGGCGTAGCGGCCCGGCGGCAACGCTCGCATGGTCAGCGTCACGTTCAGCGCGCCATCCGCGCTCGAACAGAAGAATTGTGTGTCCGCAGGAGCGGCAAGGCTGCTCGCGTCCAGAAGGTAGAGATTCTGCAACTGAATCTGCCCGCCCTTGAACAGCGCGGCGCCAGCCTGCGCCACTCCGCTGATGCTTTCCCAATCCGCGGCCACTGCGGGCAACAGAGCTGCCTTGAGCGAGACCATATCCTGCTGGGCCACGGCCTCGGTCAGGCGTCCCCCGGCGGCAGTGAGTGCATCGCGATCCTGCGGCAACAACTCGGCCTGCATGGTGCAGCTCGTGGCGCTCACAGGCGCCGGCGCAGCCAACAACAATAGCAGAAATGCCGGTGCGGCATAATCCCTCAAGCAGAGGCGCATCTCCTGAACCCTCCTAGCACGCAAAACACTTTGTGAGCGTTCACAGGCCACTGTTAGTCTAGTACAGTAGAGCGGTAAAGGGGACGTCGCAGGGCTTCCGAGCTTTTGCCGGAAGCAACTTCTATCCCTTCCATCGGAAGCAAGGACTGATTCCATGCGCACAGCCATTTCGCACAATTCGTCCGTTTGGCCCGGAAGCCGTTATCTTTGTGTTTGTGCGCTTCTCGCGTCTTTTTTCTTGATCCTGGGCAGTGTGCAGATCCAGTCCGCGCAAACGTCCGCCGCTGCCGCCCCTGCTGCCCCACAGCACAAGCCGATTCATCCCCGCAAGCACACCGTTGCGGCCAAGCCGCAGACACCACCGCCGCCAGTGAAGGCGCATATTGCTGTAGCAACACCTGAACCTGAACTTCCCAAGTGGCCGGCAAACGAGAAGCCTGTGCCAGCCGCTATCACATGGGACAGCCACGGTTTGCGCGTCGACGCCGCCAACTCCAGCCTTGCGCAGATTCTCTCCGACGTAGCCACGGCTACCGGAACAAAGGTTGAGGGCTTCGACGCCGACGAGCGCGTCTTCGGCGCCTACGGGCCAGGTCCGGCGCGCGACGTGATCTCTCAGCTTCTGCAAGGCTCTGGGTATAACGTGCTTATGGTCGGCGACCAGGGCGAGGGAGCCCCGCGGGAGATCGTGCTCAGCAGCCGCAGTGCCACGACAACGCCGGCTGCCAACATCCCCGCCCCAGCGAACTCCAATGATGAAGACGCCGACACGGACGAGCCGCCAACCCAGCCGACTCCGCCCCCCTTCAGACCCGGTTTCGGCCCCGGCGGGCAGCCGCGCACGCCCCAGCAAATACAGCAGCAGATCCAGCAACGGCAGCAGCAGGGACAACCTTCCGCCAATCCGCAAAATTAGAGTCAGGGGTTACAAATCAGAGGTCAAAGTCCCCGCGCCACTTGCGGCCGGGCTTGCACAGCCACAGTGCGCGCCTGCGGGCGCATTAGAGAGAAGGCTATACGAAGAATTCCATACGCCGTCAGAATGCCGAAGGCCAGCGAGCCAACCGACACGCAAATCAACATCGCTGAATTCAACAAGTCCACCATTCTGCCGCTCTCGTTCGCCTCCCGTGAGGACTAAACATTCCGCGTTCGCTCTCCAGTCGAGGCGATAACCTCTCGGCCTGTCGAGTAACCGCTCTCGTAATTGTCGCAGAAAACCCTTCGCGTTGCCCCTGATTACTATTGACCAAAAGAATACCTCTGATATGTTACATTCTATTGAATAATCAGTCGTAGGGCCCCAATCCGCGCATGGAATCTGTTCGCAAGCCGGTTTTCTTCACAATCGTGCCGGAGTTCTCCCGTATCGGCGATAATCTATCTAACGTCTTTCAAAAGGAGAACTTCCCATGTCAGAACCAACCATCGCACAAAAGTCTCCCATCGCCGTTGCCATCGAAGCGGGCAAAAGCTACTACTGGTGTTCCTGCGGCCGCAGCCAAGGCCAGCCGTTCTGCGACGGAAGCCACAAGGGCACTGATTTCGCACCTGTGAAATTCGACGCCACCGAAACCAAGACGGTCCATTTCTGCGCTTGCAAGCACAGCGCCAATCCCGTTCTCTGCGACGGCAGCCACAAGAGGCTGTAACCCGGCAGTTAGTTGCGGACAATCCATTTCCATCATGCCCATCACCCACATCTCGGTGCACGGGGCGCGCCAGCATAATCTGCGCGACATCAGTGTACGCATCCCGCGCAACACCCTCACGGTTGTCACCGGTCTCAGCGGCTCGGGCAAAAGTTCGCTCGCCTTTGACACCATCTACGCCGAGGGCCAGCGGCGCTATGTCGAAACGCTCTCGGCTTATGCGCGCCAATTCCTGGACCAGATCGAGCGGCCTGACGTGGACTCGATTGACGGCCTTTCCCCAGCCATCTCCATTGAGCAGAAGACCACCAGCCGCAGCCCGCGCTCCACTGTCGGCACCATCACCGAAATCTACGACTACCTGCGCCTGCTTTACGCCTCGGTGGGTACGCCCCACTGCCCCAACTGCGCGCGGCCCATCTCTCGCCAGAACGCCGATCAGATCGTCCAGCGCATTCTGGAACTCGGACAGGGCGAGCGCGTCACCGTGATGGCGCCCATCGTCCGAGGACGCAAGGGCGAGTTCAAGGAGATGCTTGACCAGCTTGACCGGCAGGGCTTTCGCGCCCGCGTCGACGGCGAGTTGATGGATCTCTCCGAACCGATTCCGCTCGACCGCCGCAAGAACCACACCATCGAAGCGGTGGTAGACCGCATTCTGCTCAAAAAGCCTCTGCCCGACGCGCCTTCGCCGCCTGCCGGAAAGCCTAGTCTGGAAAAGCGTCTCGAAGCCGCTGTTAGCAAAGCGCTTCAGCTGGCCAACGGCCTCGTTCTGGTCGCTGTTTCCGGCGGGGAAGAGCAGTTGTTCTCATCGTCGATGGCCTGCCCCGACTGCGGACTTGACGTGCCCAAGCTGGAGCCGCGCAGCTTCAGTTTCAACTCAGCTTTCGGTGCCTGCCCGGAGTGCCACGGCCTCGGCTCTCTCTACGACCTCGACCCCGCCAAAGTCATCACCGACTGGTCCAAGCCGCTCATGGACGCTCTCGGCCCCGGTTCCACCTCGCAATATCTGCTCAAGCTCGTCAATCTGGCCGCAGTTCGCTACCAGATCGACCTGAAAACCCCCTTCGAGGAGCTGCCGCCGCGCCAGCAGCACTTGCTCATCTACGGCCCGCCCAAGGGCGAAGCTCCGCGCACCGGCTTCCACGGGGTTCTCAGCTTCCTGCGTGACTCCATCGAAGAAGCGCGCAGCGATAGCTATCGCGAATCGATGATGAGCTATATGTCGGCCACGCCCTGCCCAGTTTGCCGCGGCAAGCGTCTGCGCCCGGAGTCGCTGGCGGTCAAAATCGGTGGCCTCTCCATCGCCGACTTCACTTCCCTGCCCCTCAACAGCGCCCTCTCAGCGGCCATCAACCTCCGCTTTACGGCGCGCGAGTCGCTGGTCGCCGAACGCATCCGCGGCGAAATCGTCGAGCGGTTGGAGTTTCTCTGCGCCGTCGGTCTCACCTATCTTTCTCTGGATCGCAATGCCGCCACGCTCAGCGGTGGTGAAGGTCAGCGCATACGCCTGGCAACGCAGATCGGTTCACGGCTGCGCGGTGTGCTCTATGTTCTCGACGAGCCTTCCATCGGCCTGCATCAGCGCGACAACAACCGGCTTATTCAGGCGCTCATCAAGCTGCGCGACCTGGGCAATACGGTGCTGGTCGTCGAGCATGATGAAGAGACGATTCGCCACGCCGACTACGTTCTCGATCTCGGTCCCGGCGCAGGCCGGCTCGGCGGTCAGGTGGTTGCGCAAGGCACGCCTGCTGAGATCATGGCCTGCCCGGAGTCGCTCACCGGGCGTTATCTCTCCGGCGCGGCGCCCATGCTGCAACGCGCCCAGCCGCGCCCCCTCACTGGCAAATGGCTCACCATCAACGGCGCTCGCGAACATAATTTGCAAGACGTGACCATCCGCATTCCGCTCGGCGTGATCACCGTCGTCACCGGCGTCAGCGGCAGCGGCAAAAGTACACTCATCAATGACATTTTGTATCGCTCGCTAGCAAAGACAATCTACGGCTCCCGCGAAGATCCGGGTGCGCACGAATCGCTCACCGGCGCCGAACAGATCGACAAAGTCGTGCGCATTGACCAGTCGCCCATTGGCCGGACGCCGCGCTCCAACCCGGCCACTTATACGCAGGTCTTCGCGCCTATCCGCGATCTCTTCGCCATGCTGCCCGAGGCCCGCGAACGCGGTTACAAGCCGGGCCGCTTCAGCTTCAATGTCAGTGGCGGCCGCTGCGAGGCCTGCCAGGGCGATGGACAGCGCCGCATTGAAATGAACTTCATGCCCGACGTCTATGTGGAGTGCGAGGTCTGCAACGGACGCCGCTACAACCAGGAGACGCTGGCCGTCAAGTTCAAGAACCATTCCATCGCCGACATTCTTGAATTGACAATTGAAGATGCGCTTGGCGTGCTTGCCGACGTGCCGCAGGTGCACCAGAAGCTGCAAACCCTGGTCGATGTCGGCCTCGGCTACGTCCATCTCGGCCAAAGCGCGACGACATTATCAGGAGGCGAGGCGCAACGCATGAAGCTGGCGCGAGAGTTGAGCAAGCGCCAGACCGGCCGCACCCTCTATCTGCTCGATGAACCCACCACCGGCCTTCACTTCGACGATGTGCGCAAGCTGCTTGAAGTCCTCCACCGGCTCGCCGATCTGGGCAACTCGGTCATCATCATCGAGCACAACCTCGACGTCATTCGCAACGCCGACTGGATTGTTGACCTCGGCCCCGAAGGCGGCGAAGATGGCGGCCGCATCGTCGGCCAGGGCCGGCCGGCAAAGATCGCCGCCACGCCCGGCTCCTACACCGGCCAGTTTCTCAAGCGCTATTACACTTCGACCAACGGCCACTTAGCCGCAGTCAGCCTCGATAATGAGTCTGCCTGTGTCGATTCAGCAGCCGAGATGGATGCCCCAGGCATCGTTTCTGAGAGTTCGGATTTGTCCGCTTCCATTGCCAAAGCACAACCAAAACCAAAGAAGATTGCCACCCGCAAACCAGCCGCAAAGAAGACCGCCAAGAAGAAATACACCCGCAGAAAGAAGACGGTGCTGCCATGAGCCAATTCGATGATTTTGAAAACGCCTCAGGAGACTCCGCGGACGAAATCTCTGTTTTGAAAGGGCACGACTTCAGTCGCGCTGCAGATGGCTTAGGAGATTCCGGGGCTTTAGCCCCTGTGGGAAGTCTTTCGCCCATATCGTTGGATACCCGAGCTTCCGATTCCGGGTCCAGGGATTTCGTCGTACCCAACGAGCAACCTGCCGAACTATTTCACTCTTTTTCGCAGCCTGATGCCGTTTTGTCCACGCGCATTCCGCATCTGGGCCATCTGGCCTTGCTGTCTGCATTCCTGCTCTTCGGTTTTTGTTGTATGGGGGTGCTGCTGGCTATCTCCCTCCACTTCCATCTCGGTGGAGTCAACTCACAAGACCAGATCAAGTCCAATGTCTACTACTTGCTCGGCGGAGAAACACTTCTATACCTGGTTGCGCTTGCCCTCAGCCTTCCGCTTTTTTCAATGCTTTGGAATAAAAACTTCTTTGACGGCATTCACTGGCGCGACGCAACAACTCTCAAGCTAGGCTGGCTTCTGCCGTTGATTTCATTGGGCTGCTTCGGGCTTGCATTGCTTGACGAATCCCTGTTGCCCTGCTCGTCCAAGGCGCCGATCGAAGTGGTCTTTCGCACACCCGGCGCGGCCTGGCTGATGTTCGGCTTCGGCGTCACTCTCGCTCCCTTCTTTGAGGAGATGATCTTCCGCGGCTTTATGCTGCCCGCTCTGGCCACGGCCTGCGACTGGATCAACGAACGCTTCACAAACAAGCTCCCTCGCCCGCTCGACGTAAACGGCCATCCGCTGTGGTCCACTCCAGCAATGGTGATCGCATCCATCCTCACCAGCCTGCCCTTCGCGCTGATGCATGCCGAACAGCAGGGCCATTCGATAGGACCGTTTCTTTTGCTCGTCACGGTCAGCCTGGTTCTCTGCGCTGTACGCCTCAAAACGCGCTCTCTGGCCGCCAGCACTATGGTCCACGCCTGTTACAACTTCCTTCTCTTCGCATTCATGATGATGGGCACGGGTGGCTTTCGCCACTTTGACAAGATGTGAGAACAGTGGACGGTGAGCAGTGAACAGTTCCCTCCCGGTAACGCAGGCAGCATCGGCTTTGAAAGAGTAGTTGACAAGCAGCGTTCATGGATGACAATTCCGTTTGACCACTGACCACTGTAAAATCGAAGCTATGACCACCCCGACCCACGCCCAGCAACTTCTCGCCCTGCTCGCTCGCCTGAGCTTCCGCCTCGGCCACTTCAAGCTCTCCTCCGGCGGCGAGAGCGATTATTACGTTGATTGCCGCACGACGACCCTCCACGCCGAGGGCGGACGCCTAACCGGGCACTCCGTGCTTGAACTCCTGGAGGAAAAACACATCGATGCAGAGGCCGTCGGCGGACTCACCATGGGCGCGGACCCAATCGTCTGCAATGTGGCCACGGCCAGCGCCTGGCGCGCTTTATCCAATCCCGGCGCGCCCCTGCTGCACGGCTTCTTGGTGCGCAAGGCGGAGAAGGCTCACGGCACAGGCCGCCGCATCGAAGGCTTCAACCGCCCCGGCGCGCGCGTGGTGATTGTGGATGACGTTTGCACCACCGGTGCTTCCACCATCAATGCCATCGAAGCCGCCCGCGAGGCCGGCATGATTGTCGCCGCCGTGGTCTGCCTGGTCGAGCGCGAAGAGGCCAACGGCCGCCCCGCCGTCGAAGGTGCTGCGCACGGCGCACTTTTCCTCAGTCTGTTCACCGCAGACCAGGTTCGCACCGAGCACATTCGACAACTCAACGCGGAGCGGTAACCGGCGCTGCTACTGGACAAACGTGGTTATACTCTGCGCCGGTAACGCGGCCGTAAAGCTGTTGCCGGCTACGCTGATCGCAGGAAGTTGAATCAAGCCGCCCGCAGCCGAGGTCTGGTAGGGCGTCAACGAAGTAATGGTCTGATTCAGCATGAGGATGGGCTGCGAGAGATCCGTGGTATTGGAGTTGATCAGCACAATCACCGCGTGCCCGTTGCCCGTGTAAGCCGACATATACACGCCCGGCGATGGATTCTGCGTAGCATTCACGCGCAGATAGCCAGGCCGCACAAAGCGGGAGAACTGCGCCATGGCGTAGCCGTAGTAGTTGGGATTGTTGTTGGCGTCGATCAACGGAGCGGAGTACGGATTGGTCGCGCTGGACCCCCACCAAACATAAGCATTGTACTGGGCCACAGTCAACGAGGTGTGAAGCTCCTCGCCTAACGCAATTGCATCGGCGATCTCCGGCGTAGTCCCGGTAGCAGGGCTCAGGTAGTGTTCGGTCATCCAAACATCCTTGCCTTTGCTCTTCGCATTCGTAGAGTAGTGGGGCGCGGAGCCGTACAAGTGACCGGCGACAATTGAAACCTCTCCCACCGCCGCGCTGTCATTCATTGTCGGGTCCGACATACTGTCGGCAAAATAGAACGATTCAGGCATGATCAGCTTGACAGGATTGGCGCCAGTGGTCAGCGTCGAGGCACTCTGCGCCACCCAGGTATCCATCTGCGCCCCCGTCCATAGGCAGGATTCATAGCAGTCCGGACCATTCGGGCCTTCGTCTGTGCCGTTCGGATCGCAGGGGTTCCAATCCGGCTCATTCTGCATGGAGATGGCGTAAAGGTTCACGCCCTGGCTGGCGGCATAGTTGACGTAAGCTTTCAGATAATTGGCGTAATCGTCGTAGCTGGTGGTGCTCAAACTGCCTTCATTGGTACTTCCGTTGGTCTTCATCGAGGCTGGCGGGCTCCAGGGAGAAGCAAAGATCGTTGCGCCCAGAGCCTGCGCTGCTTTGCCGTTGCTCAACTCCGTCGTCCAGGCGCTAGTATCCGCGGACTGGGAGACGGTTGTCCAGGTGGCGGGCGCAATGTGCAAACGCAAAATGGTCAGGCCAAGGTCAACGCCGGTAGTACCAAACAAGGCGGAAATCGTCGAGTTCGGCATCGTCCCCGGCGCCCAGGGATACGCTCCGCCAAATCCGCGAATCGTCTGGCTCGTCGCCGCAAAATCCACCGCGGGCGTCCCGGTAATCGTCAGCGTCACTGAAGCGGTCGCGGTCGAGTAATCCACCGTGTCGGTCGGAGTAAAGGTCACTGAGAGCGTCTGACTCCCGGCAACACCCATCTCCGTTCCCGCCGCCGGCGAGTAAACGAATGTGCCGGCCGCGTTCGATGTCGCGTCCAACTGCGTTGAAGAGAGTGCTGTTCCCGCCACGATGGAGGCCGGAGTTGCCCAGGTAATCGACGGAGCAACCTGATCCACCGTAAGCGAGACACTGACTGATGTCGAAGTGTAATCCTTGGTGTCAGCGGGCGTGAAGGTCGCCGAAAGAGTATGAGTGCCGGCCGTCAGCACCGTTCCCGCGGCAGGACTATAAGTAAATGTCCCGGCTACATTCGCGGTTGCATTCAACTGCGTCCCGCTCAGCGGCGTTCCATAGTAAATCGACGGCGGGGCTCCCCAAGAGATAGAGAGTGGTGTAACCGAAGTTCCTCCACCTGAACCCCCACAGCCCACCAGCGCCACGGCCGCCAACAAAAAACAACTTTGAATGATTTTCACTCTTTGCCTCTCCGATCAACACCTGCCAGCAGTGGCGATTTTAATTGAGTTTGCTTAGTAGAGACAAGCAGTTATATATCGCGCATCCCGAGGCCGGAAATGAGATGTTTAGCCCTTCCCGTTATTCTGTAGCAGGAGCCTTGCAGCAGCCCAATGGACCTCTACGAGAAAATCCGCACCCTGCCCACCCAGCCCGGGGTCTATCTCTACAAGAATGCCGAGGGCGAGGTCATCTATGTGGGCAAGGCCAAGAACCTGCGCGCGCGGGTGCGCTCTTATCTGCTGGAGTCCTCGCAGGCCAACGCCAAGACCGGCTCGCTGATGCGCGAGGCCGTCGATCTTGAATACATTCTGGTGGGCAACGAGAGCGAGGCGCTGGCGCTTGAAACCAACCTCATCAAGGAGCGCAAGCCGCGCTTCAACATTCTGCTCAAGGATGACAAAAGCTACCCTTACGTCAAGCTCACCATGCGCGACCGCTTCCCCAAAGTCTTTGTTACGCGCCGCCTGCGCAAGGACGGCGCGGCCTACTACGGCCCTTACTTTCCCGGCAGCCTCGCCTGGCGCGTCGTCGAACTCATCCATCGCAGCTTTCTGCTTCCCAGTTGCAAGGTCGATCTCTCGCGCTACCATCCCCGCGCCTGTTTGCAGTACTACATCCATCGCTGCCTCGGCCCCTGCGTTCAGGAGTTGACGACGCCAGAGATTTACAAGAGCGCCGTGCATGACGCGCAGATGCTGCTGGAAGGCCGCCACGCCGAACTCGAACGCACCCTCACTGAGCGCATGATGGCCGCTGCCGAGGGCGAACACTTTGAGGCCGCGGCCCGTTTGCGCGACCAGCTTTCCACCGTCCAGCAGTTGCAGGAAAAGCAGCGCGCCGCCACCGCCGAGCAGGACGACGACACTGACGTTTTCGGCTATCACTTCGAGGACGGTTCGTTGGCCGTCAACCTCTTCCACGTTCGCGCCGGAAAGATCGTCGACCGACGCGAGTTTTTCTGGGAGGATCTGCTGGAACTGCTGGAAGCGGCAGATGAACTGGGTGCTGCGGAAGATTTGGGTGCCCCATCCATTCCGCACTCTTCAGCGGAATGGGTGGGAAACCACGAAATTCAATTCACTCATCGAGCACCGCACGACGTGCTCTCCGCGCTCCTCAAGCAGCTCTACATTGATCAGCATTACATCCCACGCTCCATCTTCGTTCCCACGGATTTCGACGACCGCGAAGCTCTCGCCGCCCTGCTTACCGAGCGCAGCGGCCATCACATCGAAATCCTAGTCCCGCAACGTGGCGAGAAACGCTCGCTGGTTGACCTGGCCGCCCAGAACGCCAAGCAATCCTACACGCAGCGTTTCCGGGTAATTGAGCCTTCGCGCAAGGCCATTCAGGAGGCGCTGGCCGAAGCGCTCATGCTCGCCGAACTGCCCCGCCGCATTGAGTGCTTTGATATCTCCCACATTCAGGGCGCTGAGACGGTGGCCTCGCTGGTTGTCTGGGAAGACGGCAAGATGAACAAGCAACTCTATCGCAAGTTCAAGATCAAGACCGTCGCCGGCGTAGACGATTTCGCCTCCATGCGCGAGGTTGTTGCGCGCCGCTATCGGCGCCTGCTCGAAGGAATGAACAAAACTGTGGGTGCCCCAGGTCCCGATTTTGGGACCTGGGAAGCCGAAACTGGTCGCCCCAAGGAACCGAAGACCCTCCCCTCTCTCATCCTCGTCGATGGCGGCCTCGGTCAGCTCCACGCTGCCGCTGAAGCGCTGGAATCCCTCGGTCTGACCACGCAGCCGTTGGCTTCCCTCGCCAAACGCGAAGAGATTATCTACCTCTACGGCAACGAAGAGGAACCTGTCGTCCTCGACCGCCATTCGCCGGTGCTGCACTTGGTCCAACTTATCCGCGACGAGAGTCACCGCTTCGCCGTGGGCTATCATCGCCAGCGCAGAGCCATGCGAGATCGCGACTCGGAGTTACTGAACATTCCCGGCGTCGGCCCGCGGACCCGCCAGCGCCTGCTCACGCACTTCGGCAGCCTGCGCGAGGTGCAGCAAGCCGCCGCCGAATCACTCGCCGCCGTCGTCCCGCGCAAAACCGCTGAAGCCATCTGGCGGCATTTCCAAGCCTCCCAGCCGGCAAGCTAACATATGCTCTGAATTTCCGTTAGGCGCGATAATCCTTTCAGCTAGAGTGCAACACTGAGACGTTGAGTCGAGATACAAGGAGGGTGTCTTCGAACTTGAACCGATATTGGGAGGATGTTTATCGTTTGATCGATGAGGCCGCTGGCCGCACTTCGTTTGCTTCTTCAAACCTTCACGTGCAAAACTGCGCGATTTGAAAGAAAATGAAGAAAGACGAATCTAGTGAGTACACGATGAGGAACGATTGACAGAGAAACAGATAGTAATTCCCCGCTGGACGGCAGCGGAGTTTGAGCGGCTGGTCTTCGAGAGCCGCCCCAAAGTCGCGGTCTTTGATTGCGATGGAACGCTGTGGGGAGGCGACTCAGGCAACGGCTTTTTGTTCTGGTCAATTGAGCAGGGGTTGCTATCGCGCTCCACCACCGGCTGGATCGACACGCGCTATCGCGGCTACCTGGCCGGAAAGGTAAGCGAGCTGGCGATCTGCGGCGAGATGGTGCAGATCTACGCCGGGCTGCGCGAGCAGGAGTTGCGCTCGGCCGCCGCCGAATATGTGCGCCGCTTCGTGCAGCCGCGCATCTTTGCCGAAATGGCGGCGTTGCTGGCTGCGCTCAGCCAGGCTGGCGTCGAGTTGTGGGCCGTCAGCTCCACCAACAAATGGGTCGTGGCTGAGGGAGTGCGGCAGTCCGGCTTGGCCGACAACCGAATTCTGGCCGCCGAAGTACGCGTAACAGATGGTCTCATTACCAGCGAGATTTTGGACGTGCCCACCGACGAGGGAAAGGCCGCGACGCTGCGGCGCGTGGGCCTCAATCGCCCCGACGCGGTCTTCGGCAACTCCATCCACGATCTGGCCATGCTGGAGATAGCGCGCTGCGCCTTCCCGGTCAATCCCTCACCGGCGCTGATGCGGGCGGCGGCAAAGCGCGGCTGGGGCTACTTCCTGCCGCAGGCCGCCGAGGGCGTCGTGGCTGCCGTGGCAGGCGAATAGACCCTCCGCTCTTTTGCAGTAGCATCCGAAAATCTACGACATGAACTCTGTAACCCTTTTCATGCGTTTACACTAAGAAGCGTGGACGAACTTCATCCGAACTCCGATCTCAAGCCTGCCGGGCCTGCGCTCCGCTTTGTGGCGGCGGGACTGATTGTGCGTGGGGACAAAGTCCTGATCGGCCAGCGCAGAGCTAATCAGCCGATGGCCCTGCAATGGGAGTTTCCCGGCGGCAAGATCGAGGCCGGCGAAAGCCCCGAGCAGGCGCTGGCGCGTGAATTGGACGAAGAAATCGGCATTCGCGCCACTATCGGTCCCCGCGTCACCCATGTCCGCCACTACTACCGCCATGGCGGCGCCGTCGATCTGCAATTTTTTGCCGTGCGCGAGTTTTTTGGCGAGATTGAAAACCGCATTTATCAGCAAGTGCGCTGGGTGTCCTTCGACGAACTACCCAACTACGACTTCCTGCCCGCCGACCGGGGACTGATCCGCGACCTGGCAGCCGGCAAACTATTATGAACCTTACGAGCAAAGACAATATGGACCCGGAGCTGACTTCAGGTTCGCGACTGGGCCACGTGCGCTGGACCATCTGCGCCATGCTCTTCGCCGCCACATCAATCAATTACATGGACCGCCAGGTCATCTCCATCCTCAAGCCCACGCTTGAGCACAGTATCGGCATGACGGAGGTGGGTTACAGCTATGTGGTGGACGCCTTTCAGGTCGCCTATGCAATCGGCCTGCTCGTTGCCGGACGCTTCGTTGACAAGGTCGGCACACGTATTGGCTACTTGGTGGTCATGGCCGTTTGGAGCCTCTCGGCGATGGGGCACGCATTGGCTACAACGGTGCTGGAATTCGGGATAGCGCGCTTCTCGCTAGGACTGGGCGAATCCGGCAACTTCCCTGCCGCACTCAAGACCGTGGCCGAGTGGTTTCCTCAGAGCGAGCGCTCGCTGGCCACCGGCATCTTCAACTCAGGAGCCAACCTCGGCGCCATCCTGGCTCCTCTCATCGTGCCCTGGGTAACGATTCATTACGGATGGCACGCGGCATTCCTCGCCACGGGAGTCTTCAGCGCGCTTTGGATTCTGTTGTGGTTCAGCAAATACCGCAAGCCGGCCGATCACCCCACCTTGTCCAACACCGAATTGCGGCACATCTATCAGGACGCGGCAGAGCAGATGAGCAGCACGACGCCTTGGGCAAAATTGTTGAACTTTCGCCAGACCTGGGCCTTCGCACTGGCCAAATTCCTCACGGATCCGGTTTGGTGGTTCTTTCTCTTCTGGCTGCCGGATTACTTCAACAAAACCTATCAGCTTGATCTGCGGCATCTAGGATTGCCTCTGATCCTTGTCTATAGCGCCTCGACTGTGGGAAGCATCGGCGGCGGCTGGCTGCCGGCCCCCTTTCGCCGCCTGGGGATGACCCTTACCCGCGCCCGGCTGGCGGCGATGCTCTTCTGCGCCTGCGCGGTGGTCCCCGTCTTTCTGCTCAACTATCTCCACTCGGAGTGGTCCGCCATTGCGCTGCTCAGTTTGGCCGCGGCCGCTCACCAGGGCTGGTCAGCCAATCTCTTTACCACCCCCTCGGATATGTTTCCGCGCAGCGCCATCGGTTCGGTCACCGGCATCGGCGGAATGGCAGGAGCCGCCGGCGGCGCGCTGCTCTCCACCTATGCGGGACGTATTCTGCAACTTACCCACAGCTACGCGACTCTCTTTGTTTACGCCGCCAGCGCCTATTTGCTGGCTCTGGCCATCCTTTATCTGCTGGCCCCTGGATTGAAAAAGGTGAATTTTGCCGCATGAGCCTCTGCTGCTCACACGAAACCCGCTTCCCCTCTTTCACCGGAAGAGCAAGGTCGCTCCTCACCATCCGCTGAATTGTGGGAGAATGAATGAGTAAACCGTCATGACAAACGACAATCTCGAAGAAGTTCCGTCCACCCCTGAAGCCGCGCCTGAAACGGCTGCCGAGTCTGCTGCTGAAGCTGTCGCAGCGATCTCGCTCGAATCCGCGCCCGCAGCTGAGTCACAAGCCGCCGCAGAGCCTGCTCCCGAAGCTGTCGCACTGGTCACCACCCCTGAGCCTGAACCGGAGCCAACTGAGTCCTTTGCCGATATGCTCAGCGCCTTCGAGCGCAGCCACTCGCACAAGAGCGAACCCGGCCAGCGGCAACTCCAGGGCACCGTCGTTTCGCTCTCCGCCGATCAGGTCTTCCTCGACATCGGCTACAAGACCGAGGGCGTCCTGCCCCGCTCAGCCTTCGACAACAACGCTGAAGCCGTCAAGCCCGGCGACTGCTTCCCCGTCTCGGTCACCGGTCGCAATACTGAGCACTACTACGAGCTTTCGCGCTTCAAGGTGGCCCAACCCCGCGACTGGTCGGCCTTGGAGGCCGCCTTCGCTGAGAAGCTGGCGATTGTCGGAACTGTCACCGAAGTTAGAAAGGGCGGCGTCACGGTGGATGTAGGCGTCCGCGCCTTCATGCCCGCCAGCCGCAGCGGAACCAAAGACGCTGCGGAGCTGGAAAAGCTTGTCGGCACTGAGATTACTTGCCGCATCACCAAGCTCGACGTCACCGATGAAGACGTGGTCGTTGATCGTCGCATCGTTCTCGAAGAGCAGGCGCGCGGGCTGACCGAAGCCCGCCGCAACGCCATGCAGGAAGGCGACACGGTCACCGGCACGGTGCGCACTCTCATGCCCTACGGTGCGTTTATCGATATCGGCGGCGTCGACGGCCTGTTGCACGTCAGTGACATCGCCTACTCACGCGTCGCCAAGCCTGAAGACGTGCTCGCCGTCGGCCAGGAGCTTCAACTCAAAATCCTCAGAATCGATACTGAAACCAAAAAAATCTCCCTTGGCCTCAAGCAGCTACAGCCCGAACCCTGGCAAACCCTTCATCTCGCAGTCGGCGAGCGCATCAGCGGCACCATCACGCGGCTGGCCGACTTTGGCGCATTCGTCGAAATCGTACCAGGCATCGAAGGCCTCATTCACATCAGCGAAATCTCCTACGGCAAGAAGTTGCGCCACCCCAGCGAGGTTCTCAAAGTGGGCGAACGCGTCGATGCCGTAGTTCTCGCCATTAAACCGGAAGAGCGCCGCATCTCGCTCGGCCTCAAGCAGACCCTCGCCGACCCCTGGGCCGAAGTCTCGCGCAACTTCCCCGTCGGCTCGCAGATTGAAGGCCCCATCACCAAGCTGATGAACTTCGGCGCCTTCGTGCAGATTGCCGACGGCATCGAAGGCCTCGTCCACATCAGCGAGATCACCACCGAACGCCGCCTCAACCACCCCTCGGATATGCTGCGCACGGGGCAGATTGTCAAGGCGCAAGTGCTGGCCATCGACGAGGAAAAGCGCCAGATCAAGCTCAGTATGAAGCAGCTGATTCCCACCGAGATCGATGAGTATATCGCCGAGCACAAAGTGGGCGATACCGTATCGGGCCGCGTCGTCGAGCAATCGCCAAGCCTTATTCATGTTGAGCTGGGCGACGGCATCCGGGCGGTCTGCCGAATAGGCGCGGCAGCCGCGCCTGTGGCGCCTGGCAGAGTTGCGGCAGCCAAGTCTGCAAAGCCTGTGAACGCAGGCAAGCTGGATTTGTCGTCTCTTTCTTCGCAGTTGAAGAGCCGCTGGAAGGGCAACACGCCCTCGGCCCAGGCGAAGCCCGAAACCTTCAGCGAAGGGCAGATTCGCAGCTTCAATATCGTCAATCTCGATGCGGAAACCAAAAAGATCGAGGTGGAGCTCGCCTGAGCGGCACCTCGATTCAACCCCTCTCTGGCAGTGATCTGTTGAAAGAGCAGTGAGGTTGAGTTAGGTTCTCGGCGAGGACTAGCGTGCCGGGCGCTGGCTCGATCCAGTACGACGCCAAGCCCCAAGTCATCACCTAGCGGAGGATTCTCCTGTGCGGAGCCATCGCGTCCGAGCAATGGCTCCGCAAGGACTTTAGCGCAGAACTCCGCGAATCGCCAGATTCAAGCCCACCATCAATACGGCTGAGGCGGGAATCACCAACAAAGCCTTCTTCAGCCGCTTCGGGTCGCCTCCGGCGATCATGCCGATGATGCGCGAACTGACAGCCAAACCAACCCATCCACAGGTGATGACGAAGCCCATCGCCGTGCCGGTCATGCTGGGAAAGGCCGAGCCGACGATGGCCAGCGTGGTGGGAAAGACCGGCGCCATGGAAAGGCCGGCGATAAAAACCAGCGCGAACGCAGCGACGGGCTTGTTGGTGCGCAGCATGAGAAAGGTTGTAACAGCCATGGCGGCGGCGGCGGCGAGAGTGACATTGATGGCAGGTACGCTCATCAGGATGGGCGAGACCCCGACGCGGCCGATGAGCAAACCGAGGGCGAATCCCAGCGAAAGGATGTTGAGAGCGCGCGATTCCGGTATTCCCTGGGCAATCAGGTGGCGCGGCAGCCAATTCCAAACGCCCACCTCGCAGGTGATGTATAGAAAGAGGAAAAGCCCGAGCAGATAGAGAAGCGGCTGGCTGAAGACTGGCCCCGCGCCGGCGATCAGGGAGCGCGCATTGCCCGTGGGCTGAGGCATTTTGGCGAAGGCCTGGACGGCTAGCGCGACCACGGTGAGCGTGGCGACGGTGTAGCAGAGGCGTACCCAGTTGCTTTTGAAGAGGTTGGCGGAGAAGAAGGGAGTGGCCAGCCCACCGAGGCCAAAGAAGAGGTTGACGAGGTTCATCGCAGTGGCGCGATGCGCGCCGCCCACGTCGCTGACCAGCGCATTGGCGCCGGTGACGACGATGCCGCCGCCAACTCCAAGCAGAAAGAGCAGAAAGAGAATGCTGCGGAAGCCGGGCGAGCGCGGCAGAGCGTAGAGCGCGATGGCGATAAGTGCAAGGCCCAGCATAAGGCCGAGCTTATTGCCCTCGCTATCCAGCAGCGGACCCACGCCGACCGAGGCGATGATCAATCCCAGCGCCTGCGCAAAGGCAATGCTGCCATTCTGCGCGGGTGTGAGGTGGAAGCGATCCGACAAATTGGGCAGGATAGTGCCCAGCATGGCGGCAATCATCCCGTAGACAAAGATGGCGACGATAGCGGCAAAAATCAACATTCGAGTAACCCCTTTCGTTGAATGATTAGAGCGCTGGAACGTCGATCCAGCTGCGGGTTCGGTTGCTTTCCAGTTCGGCCTGAAGGATGGTCAGTTGCCGCAAGCCATCCGCAAACTGAGGGTATTCGGCGGCGGCTCCGGGCGAGGCGATGGAAGCGTAAAAACGGCGGAACATCTGTTTGGTGGTGTCATCGTAGCCCTCGGTGTGTCCACCAGGCAGATCGGCGTAGCCGCGCGCCTCGGGCCGGAGCAGCGCCGGGTCTTTGAGAACGATCTCGTTGCCGGTGTTGCGGTGGCCAACCCAAAGCTCATTGGGGCGCTCCTGGTCCCACGCAACTGCGGCCTTGGTGCCGTAGACCTCGATGCCGAGCCGGTTCTTGCGCCCCGCGGAGACCTGGCTGGCAACCACGCTGCCGCGCGTACGGGCGCCCATGCGAAAGATCACCGCGCCGTAGTCTTCCGTGTCGACTGGCCTTTCAGTGAAGTCTTCCGGCCCAAGCAGCTTGTTGGCAAAGGATTCAATCGCGTGCTTGGGTTCCTTGCGCGTGGGGTGGAAGGTTTGCAGGTCAGCAACGAGCGAGCTGACGCGCAGACCGGTGACGTGCTCAGCCAAATCAAACCAGTGCGAGCCAATGTCGGCCATGCAGCGCGAGATGCCGCCTATGCGCGAGTCAATGCGCCAGTTCCAGTCCGTATCGAAGAGCAGCCAATCCTGAGAGTATCCGCCCTGAAGAGAGAGAATTTCGCCCAGCTCACCCGCTTCACGCATACGGCGCATCTGCTGGACCATGGGATAAGAACGCAGATTGTGACATACACAGTTGCGCAAGCCCTTTTGGGCAGCCAGGGCGACCAGTTCCCGGGCCTGCTCGACAGTCATGGTGAGGGGCTTTTCGCAGGCCACGTTCTTGCCCGCTTCCAGCGCCTCCTTGGCCATCGGATAATGCTGCGCGTTGGGAGTACAGATATGCACCGCATCGATGGAAGGATCGCGCAGAATCTCCCGATAGTCGGCCGAAACATTGGAGATGCCGAAGCCCTCGGCAAGACGGCGAGCCAACTCAATATTCACATCCGCAATGGCCACGGCCTCAACCGCTTCCAGCCGGCGCACCGCATCCAGATGGACACGGCCAATGAAGCCCGTGCCAAAGATAGCTGTCTTGATCTGTTTCATATGTAAATCATTCTCCGTGTTTTGCTGAAAACCACAATTCAGTCAAAGTTTTCAAAGATTTTCGCTCCATAGGCCGCGGTCAATAATCACCTTGCGCACGAAGGTGGTTATCGACCGCAGCCTGAGAGCGCATCCCTATTGCGGCACGACAAAAAGCGTGATCGACTGCGCCGGGAATGTGTAATTGCTGATGGTGCTGGTGGGGCCACCCGAAGCAGGCGGCGTGATGGTCACAGCCGTTTGCTTTACAATAGCCGCCGGGTTGGCGTTGCTGTAAAGATACGGCTGCGCGGTGGTGGCTCCTGTCGCGAGGTTGGCCAGCGAGAGTGTGCTGGTCAGGTCTCCATAGGTCTTATTAATCACCACCACCGTGACGGCGTTGTCCGAGGTGCGCAGCGCGCCGTAAACCGAGAGCTGCGCCTGATTGATGCTGGCTGAGGTCAGCGCCATATCACCAAACATCGACTTGTTGCCGTCGTAGTTGCGGTAGATTTCATATCCGATCAGTCCAGGGATCTGCGTTGTTGGATCAGGAGCCCCCCAGATCGTGGCCATATCAAGACCCTCTCGACCGAATATGCCCAGAATGTCGGCCTGCGCCAGAGCGCCGTTGACGGTATCCTGACTGCCCCAGCTGTATTCCGTGAAGGCCAGCTTCGTGCCGGGATAGTCCTTGGCAATCCAGGCCTTCGCCATTGGAATCAGTTGTGGAGCCTGGAGTGGGGTATTACAGTTGGTTGTGTAATTGGCATCGGTGGTGTAATTCGGCTGCGAATAACTGGGGTCGGTATAGGTCGGATCCCAGAAGACGCGCGTCGAGTTAAGCCGCGCCTGCTGTGTGCCGGTGTCTTCGGGGGTGTTAGATCCAATGGAGCTGGCCAGGAAATAGGTGTGCATATCCAGGTAATCGAGCAGGCGCACATTGTTCTTAGCGTAGTAGGCCGCAAATTGTTGCAGATAGTACTCAAGCAGCGGAACGCCGTTATGTGCCTTACGATCAACGGGATTGCCCCAGGGCTGATTGCAAATCCCGCTGGCCCATCCCGACTCGACGTCCTTCTTGGAATAGAAGTACATTATCCAGTTGTCCATCACCGGTCCGGCGATTTCGGCGGTCGGATCGGCCGTCTTGGCTGCCTTCGCCGTGGCAATGCTGGTGTTGGTCAACTCGTCATAGGTGAAGGGCAGCGGATGCTCATCGATGTGAACCGCGTCCCACCAGCTTGGTTCGTTATCCAGCTCGTAGATGGCCACGCCGCCATTGGCTGCGGTACCGAACTTGTTTACCAAGTAATTCACCCATGTGCTGTCGAAGGTGGGGGGATCGACCTTGTAGTATGTGTCGGTAGGGTCGTTCACTACATTGATGCCATTGAGCAGGACACCATTGCCGCAATCGGTCCGATAGGGATCCACTGACTGCTGCGCTCCGTATTTGGCCACCGAGAAGCTGCAATTCGCGTTGTCCGCGGGCACCCATCCGATAATGGGCAGCGTACCGAGCGTTTTGGCTCCGACGGCGGCATCGTTCTCGACCTGGGTGTTGAACCCGCTGGTGTTAGGAGCGCCGCTGGGCGTATTGATAGGGTTGCTGTTGTCGATATAGTTCTCAAAGTACCAATCGCTGGCTTTGGCGTCAACGTCGAACAGGTAGTTATAGCTGGTGGCTTCGTTTCCGCCATAGCGGTCCACCGGCAAACCGATGGCCTCTGCTGCGGCTGCGGTGGGTGTACCACTCGCGCCATTGTAGAAGTTCATGCCGTAGATTAACGGGCTGATGGGGCGTGTTTGGGTGCCCGCGTCCACGCTCAGCGCCGGCCCTGAGGCCGCAGCCGGCGGCGTAATGGTTACGGTGGCGCTGCCGCTCAGTGTGGGGTTCGCCGTGCTTGTGGCCGTCACCGTCACCGTCGGCGGGGCCGGATACGGCGTGGTATAAAGGCCGCTCGAGGTAATGGTTCCCGGGCTCAAGCTGCTGCCCGAGGGCGCGGCTACCGTCCAGGTTACCGCCGAACTTAACGTGCCGTTGACGGTTGCAGTGAATCCTACGGTTCCTCCGATGGTAACGGTGGTTGGATTGGGAGAAACGGCAACCGGGGTCAAACTGTAGTTGGCCGTGATGGCGGTGTTGCCATACATCTCCGTCGTGCAGGAGGTGGTTGTGCTTACGCAGCCGCTCCACGAGGAAAATTTATTTCCCCCCGCAGTTGCTGGCGCGCTCAAAACTACGGTGGTGTTCGCATTGTAAGTGAGAGTGAAAGGCGTAGTTCCACTCGACACGCCGTTGTTGTCCGCGGGATTAACGGAAATGGTCACGCCGCTGACCGGGTTAGTCGAACTTAAACTGAGTGTGTATGTCGTGACCGGCGGGGGAGTCGTTGTACTGCTTCCGCCGCCGCCACAGGACGTTAACAACAAGCTCGACCCAATTCCCAGCCAAGCCGCCAGATTCCACCGTATGCCCTTCATGCAATGTCTCCCGTTCCCGCGCAAAAGCCAGCCCTCGTTTTCGAGGGGAAAACCCGAAAGAATCATACATCTAGAAACCAATTTGTGGAAGATCAATCAAGCCCACCAGACAGCACCTGTCTGCTCGCGGATCACGAGACCGTTAAGAAAGTGCGCCGCCTTGGTGAGGCCCTCTTCGGGCGAGAGCAAGCTGTCCTCATGTTCGATAGAAAGTACATAGTCGTAGCCGAAGATACGCAGCGTGGAGATGAACTCGGCCCACCATTCAGCGCCGTGGCCATAGCCGACGGTGCGGAAGATCCAACTGCGCAGCCGCTCATCGGTGTAGGGCTTGGTGTCGAGTACGCCGGTGCGCGGCAGATTGGCTGTATAGATCTGTGTATCCTTGGCGTGGATGTAGAAGATAGCGTCGCCGAGAACGCGTATAGCTGCAATCGGGTCGATACCCTGCCAGAAGAGATGGCTGGGGTCGAGGTTGCATCCCACGCTGGGGCCGGCGATGGAGCGCAGCCGGAGCATCGTCTCCGGGCTATGGACGACGAATCCCGGATGCATCTCAATGGCAATCTTGACGCCGTGATCAGTGGCAAACTGGCCATGCTCGGTCCAATAGGGAGTCACCACTTCATTCCATTGCCAGTCGAGCACCTTGAGGTAGTCGGGCGGCCAGGCGCATGTGACCCAGTTGGGAGCGGTCGAGTTAGGCGAGTCACCGGGGCAGCCGGAGAAGTCGATGACCAAGGGAATGCCCAGCTTTTCCGCCAGAAGAATCGTCTTGCGGCTAACCTCGCGGGCCTGCCTGGCGCGCTCCTTGTCAGGATGCAGTGCATTGCCGTGGCAGCTGAGCGCGCTGATGGTGGCGCCATGATCGGCCAGCACTTTTTGAAACTCGGCCAGCGCTTTCGCATCTTCGAGCATGGTGAGCTTGCAGTGCGCGTCACTGGAATAGTTGCCCGTTCCCAGCTCAACGGTGCTGATGTCGAGTGATTTGAGTTTGTCGAGAACTACAGACAACGAAAACTGTGAGAGCAGCGGTGTGAATACTCCAATGCGCATTGCATCTTCTCCTGATTTATTTGGTTGCGGCCTCTTCGGCGGGCAACAGTTGGTAGCTTACAAAAGCCACTTCGCGGCCGTCGGGCGACCACGAAGGAACATTGATGGTGCCCTGTCCGCCGAAAAGCTTGGCGAGAACCGTGATCTTTCGATCGGAGAGCGTCATCAGGCGCAACTCCACGTCTTTGTTGGGCGGGTGGCCGGTAACATCCTTCTCATACGAAACAAAAACCATCAACCTGCCGTCGGGGGAGATATGCGGGAACCAGTCGTTGCGGTCGCCGAAGGTGACCTGCTCCTGATTGCCGCCGTCGGCCAGCATCCGCCAGATCTGCATATGCCCGGTGCGTTCGGAGTTGAAGTAGATGTACTTGCCGTCGGGCGAGTATTCGGGGCCATCGTCAAGCCCCTTGGCCGTCGTCAAGCGCGTCTCTTCGCCGCCCGCAGCGGGGATCGTGTAGATGTCGCCATCGCCGTCGCGCTGTCCGGTGAAAGCGAGGGTTTTGCCGTCCGGGCTCCAGCCATGCCAGTACGAGGGAGATTTCTGCGTCACCAGCCGCGGCGCTCCGCCGCCGATGGGCACAATGTAGATCCTCGACTGATGGTCAGGTTGCGTGACGTCGCTGATGGCCAGCCATTGCTGGTCGGGCGAGATGCCGTGATCGTTGTTGCAGTTTGCCGCAAAGCCGGTGTCGATGGTCTCAGGTTTCCCCCCGGTGACGGGCAGCCGCAGAATGCGGCCTTCTCTGTTGAAAAGGATGGAGGAGCCGTCGCGGGTCCAGTTGGGAGCCTCGAAGTGGCTTGGGGCGGTATAGAGAACGCGGCGGTCGGTCGAGGCGATGTAAATTGATTCCAGAGTGCTGTATAGAACCGGCGACGTGGTCATCGGCGTAACAGCCGACAGATCAACATGAGAGAAGACCGCCTTCTCGACAACATCTTTCTCGTGTGAACAGACCCCGATGCCAATATAGAACGAACCCTTGAAGGGAATCTTGATCGAGGCGCCGGAGACGCGCAGCGGTTCACCGGCGTTTTGTGCGAGGAACATATAGATAAAGTCGCCGCGCTTTTCGATGCGCATACGATGGGGCGCGGAGAGGTTGGAGCGAATCTCATGCGTCGTCTCGCCCCGGGCGTCGCGGTACTGGAGCGATGTGAGGCCCTCGCCGTGCAAGGCCACGTCAGCGTAAGGCGAGTCGGCATCGAGACTCTGGCGGATCATCAGCATTGCCTTGCGATGCGGGTTGACGCCCGCATTGGGAAAAACAATGTCCGCGGTGAGCGCCACATCTCCGCTGACCTGCTTCCAGGCGAACTGGAAGGCGTCGGCGGTGAACCACACATTGGCTCCGCTGCCGGTCAGGGTGTAAGCGCCAAGCGCCGGGTCAAACTGCGCGCTTCCGGCATGGGCTACGGCGCCGATGTCAGCGTGATCCTGAAAGATTCCCAGCGGTTGCGAGTCTTTCTGCGCGTCTAGAGCACTGCTTGAAAAGGCAAGTGACAAAAGGATGCTCCTCCATAGAAACGCGTAAACCAACTTCCCTGTACGCATGATGAAACCATCCTCCAGCAGAGTTTTGGCGGGCTTTGTTGGCGGAGGCCGGGATGCGTAACCTAGATCAAGTTCCGCATCCCGAACTCCTGTGATTGTAATCCAACATTATTTGAGCGTGATGCCGGCGCTGAGCGGAGTATTTTCGCTGGAGTCGCCGACGTGGAGGACGAACTTTCCGGGATCGATCGTCCATTTGTGGGCGGGCGTATCCCAGTAACTGAAGGAGCGCGCGTCCAGGTTGATGGTCACGTGCTTGGTCTCACCGGGCGCAAGGCGAACTTTCTGAAATCCTTTCAGTTCGCGCTCCGGGCGGTTGACTTTGGCGGATGGGTCGGAGATGTAAAGCTGAGCAACTTCCGCTCCGGCCACGCTGCCGGTGTTGGTCACATCGAAGCTGACCGAAACCGTTGAGCCGGAGGCAGCCGTTGCCGGCGCTTGCAGATTGGCAAAGCGGAAGGTCGTGTAGCTCAAGCCGAAGCCGAAGGGAAAGAGCGGATGCTTGCCGGTAGTGGTCCAGTAGCGATAGCCGACCATCAGACCGTCATCGTACTTCACGTGGGGAATGACATAATCGACCTTGCGGCCGTCGGTTTCCGTCACGTGCAGCGTGGTGTCGGCACCCTTGATCGGGTAGTAGTAGGCGAACGAGGGGCTCTCCTCCCAGTTGCGATCAAAGCTGACCGGCAGTTTGCCTTCGGGATTGTGCTTGCCGAAGAGAACCTCGGCGATAGCCGTGCCGCCCTCCTGCCCAGGATAGTACGTGTGCAGCAGCGCTGGAACCTTGTCGAGCCAGCGCCGGGTGTCCATGCCTCCGCCGCCGTTGAGGGTGACGATGGTGTGCGGATTTACGGCCGCGACGGCCGCGATCAGCGCATCCTGCCCCCAAGGCAGTACAAATGTGCGGTCGGCGCCCTCGCCTTCGGTATTGGGACTGAAGCCGACGGCAACGACGGCCACATCCGCAGCGGCTACGGCGGCCTTCGCATCTGAGCTAATCAGTTCCGGCTCATAGGCAATTCCCAGGCTGGCGTGCAAACCGTTGCCGTGGGGAAGATAGTCGGCCACGACGTTGATCGTCTGGCCGGCGCTCAGATCGAGCGTCCAGAACTGCGGCGTCTCGCCCTCGGCGTGAGGCGGAGAGAGCAATTGCTTGCCGTCTACCGACACCGTTAATTCGTCACCGCCCCAATCTCGCGTAGCTGTCAGAAGCAGGTACTTGCCAGCCTTTTCCGCCTTGTAACTGGCGGTATAGCGAATGCTGCCCGGCGTCTTGGATTGGAATGGGCTCCCCTCTTGATCGGCATAAATCAACCGCTGGGTGGCTTCGACGGGCGTTCCAGTAAAGTCCTCGCTGGGATAGCCGGCAACCTTGACGCTGCCGTTCCATTTCGTCCATTGGAAGACCTCGCGTGTTTCGGGCAGTCCGCGGGCATAGAGCACATGAACCGTGGGACCGGCCAGGTTGGCGATGCCAGTGAGTGTGCTGACCGGCTCAAAGGCCTGCGCCTGAGAAGATCCTCCGCCGCCGGTGACCGCCGGATAGGCGTTGGGTCCAATCACAGCGATGGTTTTGATCTTAGACGCATCAAGCGGCAGAAAATGGCCCTCATTCTTGAGCAAGGTCACGCTCTCGCGCGCCCCTTCCAGGGCAACAGCGCGATCAGCCACCGAATAGGTTGAGTCAGCAGGGTCAAATTGCGGACGGTCGAGGAAGCCGTAGCGCAGCGCGGCGCGCACCAGTCGCAGCACCTTGTCGTCGATGGTGGATTCTTTGACAGCGCCGCTTTTGACCGCGGCCAGCAGCCCGTTGGCGTTCATAAAGCGCGGATTGGGCATTTCCAGGTCGAGGCCGTAATTGGCCGCTCCCACCGTGTCGTAGGTGGCATCCCAGTCCGACATCAGAATGCCCTTGAAGCCCCAATCGCCCTTTAGAACTTTCAGGTTGAGAAACTCGTTTTGGGTAGCGTGTTCGCCGTTCACCAAATTGTAGGAGTTCATCACCGCATCCACATGGGCCTTGGTTACGGCTGCTTCGAAGGCCGGCAGGTAAATCTCGCGCATCGTCCGCTCATCGGCGTCGGCGCTGACGTTGTGCCGGTTATACTCCTGATCGTTCAGAGCATAGTGCTTGACGGTGGCGATGACCCCTTGCGACTGGACGCCCTCAATATAAGGAACGACCATGGTTGCATTAAGGAATGGGTCTTCAGAGAAGTACTCAAAGTTGCGTCCGGCCAGAGGCGAACGAGCGATATTGACGCCCGGGCCAAGCAGAAAATTGACGCTGCGGGCGCGGGCATCTCTGCCCAGCCCCTCGCCAACCTTGCGAGCCAGAGCGGGATTCCATGTGGCGGCCAGCGCGGCGCCTGCCGTATAGGCAGTGGTTGGTCCCCAGGTGCGAACACCCACCGGCCCATCGGACATCTTCAAGCGCGGCAGACCGATGGCGGGAGCAGATTGGGTGAACATGCCATCTACGCCGCCCAGCAGCACAATCTTTTGCTCCAGCGTGAGTTTGGCAACCATCGCGTGGGCCTTGGCTTCGATGGCGGGTGAGTCCGGCGCAGGCGCTTGCGCGGAGACAGTCAGGGCAAAGCCCAGCAGCATCGGAATCAGGGCCGCGATGCAGAAGGAAAAAATTGCTTGGAAAACGTATTTTTTTGAGGTTTTCATAACAGGCAAAGATACCGCATTTGGCCTGAATGTGTATACCATTGCAGATTTTTCGGACTGCCGCATGGTTTTGAAAGGTAAAAGTGAAGGTGGCCGGCTATCGATTGAGATGGGTTTTAGGCAACGCAACTCCATCCCCGGAATCCACGGCGGCAGGTCATTTCATTGGGATGGAAGAAGCGATTACTTGGGATGCAGTTCAATAGGCATAATATTTTATCTTGAACCGTTCATGGCACTCGAAATCGGTGTATCATCCTAGAATTGGCGGTAGATGTGTTGCCGGATGGACCATCTTAGTTGAGGTACAAGTGCTTGCATCAACAAGTATTTGTTACTCAGACGGCGTGATGCTGAACAGTCGAATGAGCGGCCGGTACTGCACATATCGGCGTTGATCGGCGTCAACTGCTGCTTAAATTGGATCATTTCGTCGGCCTTCCCTAAGATGCGAAGGCTGGATCTTCGAGGAAACGAGAGGCATTGCATGAGTAAGATGAGTTGGAAGCCAGCGGCTTGGCTGGGAATCGGGTTGAGCTTACTATTAGCGTCCTGTGGCGGCGGCAGCAGCACAACAACCACTCCGCCTGCCACTACGTACACACTCAGCATAGGCTCCACCAACCCCGCCAGCGGCGTGTCCGTCTCCGTCAATCCTGCTGACAACAGCGGCACTGCGAGTGGAACCACGCCTCTCGCGCTCACATACAACGCGAATACAACCGTCGTTATAAGCGCGCCGGCAACGGCGGGGAGCAATCAATTTTCCTCGTGGAGCGGCTGCACCAGCACCACCGCCTCCTGCACAACCGAGATGTATGGCAACACCGCCATCACGGCCAACTATATTCCGCACGGCGTTGCCATCACTCCCAATCCAGCCACGGCAACCATCGGAAGCACCATTCAGTTCAGCGCCACTGTCAGCGGCACGGTCGGTGCGGCAGTGAACTGGTCGGTAGCCGCGCCTTCAGGCAGCAGCCTGAGTGCGGGAACCATTACCTCGACCGGCCTCTACACAACGCCGTACCCGGCGCCGCCGACAGTAACGGTAACGGCTACCGATGCAGCGGACACCACGCAGAGCGCCAGCATCACCGTGACCATTACTGCTCCGGCCACGGCGACAGGCCCGGCGCTGATCGTGGACGCGGGCCACCAGACCCACCCCATCAACCCGTTCATCTACGGCTGGAACGGGTATTCGGCGGACGCCTCCGCATCCCAGGCGGCCAACATAACCGTTGATCGCTGGGGCGGAGACGCAACATCTCTCTACAATTACAAGCTCGACGTCACCAATGCCGGCAGCGATTGGTATTTTGCAAATGGCGTGCAAGGAACGGGCGTGGAAGACACCAGCGCATTTAATACTCAGGTTGAAGGCGACGCCGCCGCTGGGGCAAAGACTCTGGGCACGGTGGGATTGATGGGCTGGGTGGCCAAAGACAATACATCTTGCAGCTTTCCGGCTTCGCTCTATCCGAGTCAGTTTGCCTTCGATCCCTTTAACGCCGCCTGTGGCGATGGCGAGCTGCCCGATCAGGCGCAGATTCTGGGCAATCCCAATAACGCGGAGACGCCAGTCGACTCCACATGGGCTTCGGCTTGGGTGGCTTATCTGGCCGGCAAATTCGGTACTGCGTCCAATGGCGGCGTGGCCATCTACTCACTGGACAACGAACCCGACTGGTGGGATGGCGGCCACCACGACGTCTATACGCATCCTTTCTCATACGACGATGTAACAAATCTCGGCCTCACCTACGCCGCAGCCATCAAGGCCAGCGATCCAACCGCCGAAGTGAGCGGTCCGGTCATGGCCTACTGGTGGGATTTCTTCTATTCAAAGAAAGATGTCGAGGCTGGATGGGATGCGGGACCGTGCGGTCAGCCCTGGGACAATCCGGTTGATCGGACAGCCCACGACGGCATTCCGATGATCGAGTACTATCTACAACAATTTGCGGCCTACGACAAAAAAAACAGTCAGCGCCTGCTCGACTACCTTGACTTGCACACCTATTTTGCGGCGGATTATCCGGTTGGCAGCGGCAACGGCCTGGGCCTCACCACCGCGGGCGACACGGGCGCGCAGCAGGCGCGGCTCAATTCGACGCGCGCCTTATGGGATCCGACCTATACAGATCCCAATTACCCCCAACCGAATTACACCACCGACGCCAACTACTATACCGCCAACTGCAATATTCCTTTGCAGGCTCCACAACTGATTCCGATGGCGCAGGGCTGGGTTGCGAAGGACTATCCCAACACCAAGATTGCCTTCACCGAGTACAACTGGGGCGGTCAGGAACACATCAACGGCGCGCTGGCGCAGGCTGATCTTCTGGGCATCTTCGGAGAATATGGTCTTGACATGGCCACGCTGTGGGGGCCTCCAGACCCAACGACGCAGATTCCCGGACTGATGGCCTACGAGGTCTTCCGCAACTATGACGGCAAAAATTCAAAGTTCGGCAATATGGCCTTGGCCTCTACCAGCGTCAATCAGGGCCAACTTTCGGTCTATGGCGCGCTGCGCTCCTCGGACAACGCCGTCACGGTGGTAGTGATCAACAAAACCTATGGTGACCTGACCAGCTCGCTTTCGCTGGCTAACCTCGTATCAGGCACAGCCACTGCGTATCCATTCCTATACAGCAACGCTAACCTGGCGGCCATCGTACCGCAGACGACCGTCGCCATTACGCCGCCCGCTGCGGGAGGCACCACCAGCACCATCAGCAACTACACTTTCCCGGCGCAGTCGATCACGCTCTTTGTTGTGCTGCAATAGGGAAATGTTCTACCGGCTCGGCGGCTTTTTGGCCGGTCCCGAACAGCACAACACTGATTGTGATGCGATTGATTCTTAACCTGGATCGACTTTCTTGGGCCTTTCAGTTCCATTCTGCCAATATGCACAACGGCCAGCCTTTGGGTTGGCCGTTGTTGTATTCATTGTAAATAACTGAAATTAAATGAAATAGTTTTTTGGGGTCACTATTTTCATAATATGAGTGCGTCGCGCGCATATATTGTGACTGTTATGTGCTATATTTATGTCAGGGTGCTTGAGTGGCTGGGACTCACATTCCAGCCCGAGTCCAAAATGACTACAGGAGGTAGAAAATGGCAATCACTCGTTGGGACCCCTATCGGGAGGTTATTTCACTGCAGAATCGCGTCAACTCGCTCTTCCGGGATATGAACGGCGAAGATGATCCGCTATCGACGGCCAGCTTTGTGCCGGCGGTCGACATTTATGAAGACGCGCAGAAGGTCGTGCTCAAGCTGGAGGTGCCGGGCATCGACCAGAAGGACCTGCACGTGAACATCGAGAACCACACACTGACGGTCAAGGGCGAGCGCAAGTTCGACGCAGAGGAGAAGGAGCAGAACTTCCATCGCATCGAGCGCCGCTATGGTAGCTTCTATCGCGCGTTTACGCTGCCCTCTACGGTAGATACAGAGAACGTGCAAGCCAGCTACAATGCGGGTGTGCTCAAACTGGATCTGAAGAAGAAGCCCGAGGCCCAGCCCAAGCAGATCGAAATCAAAGTGGCCGCGTAAAAGCAGCTTACAGCGGACAGCTAGCAGCAGACAGTCTTCGGCTTTTGACTGTTAGCTGTCCACTGTTAGCTATTAGCTAAGGAGAAAAATGGCTATTCGTTGGGAGAAACTGACCGTCAAGTCGCAGCAGGCGATGGAGCAGGCGCAGGCGCGGGCTACCGAACTGGGCAATCCGGAGGTGCAGCCAGCGCACTTGCTGCTGGCGCTGGTGGAGGACCGCGAGGGCGTGATCCCTTCCGTGCTGGGCAAGATCGGTCTTCCCATCGAACGGTTGGAGCACGAACTTCATCAAACTGAAGAGAAGTTGCCACGAGTGGCCGGAGCGGCAAGCCAGCCGACTATGAGTCAAGCGCTGAGCAAGGTGCTCGATCAGGCCTTTCACGAAGCCGCAAACTTCAAAGACGAGTACGTTTCCACCGAGCATTTATTGTTGGGCGCAGCGCACCTGAAGAATGATGCGGCGGCACAGGCGCTGGTGGATTTGGGCGCGACGCACGAGGCGATTTTGAAGGCGCTGACGGCGGTGCGCGGCTCGCAGCGCGTGACCGACCAGAATCCCGAAGGCAAATTTCAGGCGCTGGAAAAGTACGCCAAGAACCTGACCGATCTGGCGCGGGCCGGCAAGCTGGACCCGGTGATTGGCCGCGACGAGGAGATTCGCCGCGTGATTCAGGTGCTCAGCCGCCGCACAAAAAACAATCCGGTGCTGATTGGCGAGCCGGGCGTGGGCAAGACGGCGATTGTCGAGGGGCTGGCGCAGCGCATTGTCTCCGGCGACGTACCGGAGAGCCTCAAGGACAAGCGGGTGATCTCGCTGGACCTGGGAGCGATGCTGGCCGGCGCAAAATATCGCGGCGAGTTCGAGGACCGGCTCAAGGCTGTCTTGAAGGAGATTGAAGAGGCTAACGGCGAGATTATTCTCTTCATCGACGAGTTGCACACGCTGGTTGGCGCGGGCGCGGCCGAGGGTGCCATCGACGCCAGCAATATGCTCAAGCCGGCGCTGGCGCGCGGCGAGTTGCGGGCCATCGGCGCAACCACGCTGAATGAATACCGCAAATACATCGAGAAGGACGCGGCGCTGGAGCGGCGCTTCCAGATTGTCTATGTCGGCGAGCCGAATGTGGAGGACACCATCGCCATTCTCCGCGGCTTGAAAAACCGCTATGAGACGCACCACAATGTGCGCATCAAGGACGCGGCGATTGTAGCCGCAGCAACGCTCTCGCATCGCTACATCAGCGACCGTTTTTTGCCGGACAAAGCCATTGATTTAGTGGATGAAGCGGCGGCTTCGTTGGCGATTCAGAAAGGCTCTGTACCCACGGAGATCGACCAACGGGAGCGCGCCAAGACCTCTCTGGAGATTGAGCGTCAGGCGCTGAAACGCGAAACAGATGCGAACAGCGTGGAGCGGCGCGAGGAGGTCGAGCGCGAGATTGCCGACCTGCGCGAACAGATTACCGCGCTGCGCACGCGCTGGAACAAGGAGCGCGAAGCGAGCAGCCGCATCAGCGATGTGAAAAAGAAAATCGAGACGCTGCGCTTCGAGGCCGAAGAACAGACGCGCAAGGGGCAGTTGGACCGCGCGGCTCAGATTCAGTATGGCGAGCTGCCCAGGCTTGAAGCCGAGCTGAAACAGTTGAGCGCCGTGCAGGACGGCAATGCGGGCGTGGCGCGAATGCTGAAGGACGAGGTCGATGAGGAGGACATCGCCGGCATCGTGAGCAAGTGGACGGGGATTCCCGTTTCGCGGATGCTGGAAGGCGAAGTGAGAAAACTCGTCGAGATGGAGACTCGTCTTCGTGAGCGTGTAATTGGGCAGGACGCGGCGCTGACCGTGGTGGCCAATGCGATTCGACGTTCGAGGGCGGGCTTGAGCGACCCCAAGCGGCCGATTGGCAGCTTTATCTTCCTTGGGCCGACGGGCGTCGGCAAAACTGAAACAGCACGTGCGCTGGCCGAGTTCCTGTTCGACGACGAGCAGTCGATGATTCGCATCGACATGAGCGAGTACATGGAGAAGCACGCCGTGGCGCGGCTGATTGGCGCGCCTCCGGGATACGTCGGTTATGACGAGGGCGGGCAGTTGACCGAGGCTGTGCGCCGCAGGCCCTACGCAGTGATTCTCTTTGACGAGATTGAAAAGGCGCATCCGGATGTCTTCAACATTCTTTTGCAGGTAATGGACGACGGCCGTTTGACCGACGCCAAGGGGCGCACGGTTGACTTCAAGAACACGGTGTTGATCATGACCTCGAATCTGGGCGCGGCGATGCTGGTGAGCGAGAAGCTGAAGACAGAGAACGATTTCGACCAGGCGCGTGAGTCGGTGATGCGTGTGTTGCGCGAGCACTTCCGCCCGGAGTTTTTGAATCGCGTCGACGATATTGTGATCTTCCGCTCGCTGGGCGCAGCGCAGATGAGCCAGATTCTTGAGTTGCGGTTGAACGAAGTGCGCAAGATGCTGGAAGACAGGCAGATTTCTCTGGAACTGACGGCGCCGGCTCGGCAACTGGTACTGGCCGCGGGTTCCGATGCGGCGTACGGAGCGCGACCGCTGAAGCGCGCTTTGCAAAGGATGATTCAGGATCCGCTGGCGATCAAGATTCTCTCTGGCGAAGTTCCGCATGGCGCGCACGTGCGCATCGATGTGGACCGCGCAACCAACCAGTTGCGCTTTGCGCCGATGAGCCGGGAGGCGATGGCGTAAGCACCCGCGGTGCGGGCATTGCATGCAGCAGCCGCTCGCTGATCGCTCGCAGGAGGTTTGTACCATCCCACCTGCCGTGGGGCTAACGTAAGCCACCTGCGGTGTGGCTAACTACGCAGAAGAGTGCTGCCGCTTTATGGATTTGCAGCGGTAGGAGCCTTGTTGCTCTCTTCGGCGGCATCATCGTCGGTGATCTTGCGCCATTGACCGGTGGGATGAGTAATTTCAGGCGCGGCGAGATCGATCCTGGTGCGGGGCATCACGACCAGATCAACGCGGCGATTCTCGCTGCGGCCCGCGGCTGTGTCATTGCTTGCCACGGGGTGAAACTCGGCGTAACCCGCAGCCGAGATGCGTTCAGGAATGATAGTCTTCAGGTCAAGAATGATGCGGGCTATGCGGGTGGCGCGCGCCGAGGATAGTTCCCAGTTAGAGTCAAACTCCGCCGTGTGAATGGGGATGTTGTCGGTGTGGCCTTCAATGCGCAAATCATAAGGCGTCTGGCTGAGCGAGGCGGCGATTTGGCGCAGCGTTCGGAGGGTTTCGGGCTTGGGGATGGCCGAGCCGGAGTTGAAGAAGCCAGCCTCGCGCAGGCTGATCACCAACCCGTCGCGGCCCATCTTGATAGAAACGGTGTGCGTGGCGACCTGGTTGGAGAGCCTCTGCTCCAGATCGCGGTGAATGCGCTCCAGGTCATCTTTGACTCTGGCCGCGGAAAGCACCTCCTCGCCCATCACGATGTTCATGGGCATAACTGCCTTGTCGGCGCCACTGGACGCGCCATTTTCCGGCAGGCGCGCGGCCAGGGAAAAGATGCCGAGAGAGCGGAATGCCTCGTCGATGGAATCCGAGACCTGCGTCTGCTTCTTCTGATCGGCCTTGGCGAAGGCGAACAGAACAACAAAGAGACCGAAAAGCAGGGTAATGAAGTCGGCATAGGAGACTAGCCATCGGTCACGGCTGATGTTGCTCCTGCGCCGCTCTCGCATCATGCCGCCCGCTCCTTTTTCTTGTGTTGGGAGGCGTCCAGAAAGCCGGCCAGCTTGATTTCGAGCATTCGCGGGTTGATGCCTTCGAGGATGGAGATGATCCCCTCAAGCATCATCTCCCTGCTCTGATGGTCGTCGTGCATGCGGATGCGCATCTTTCCAGCGAGAGGCAGAAAGAAGAGATTGGCGACGCCGACGCCATAGATGGTTGCGACGAAGGCGACGGCGATCCCTCGGCCCACTTCCTGAATGTTGTCCAGATGCTGCATCACCTGAATCAGCCCGAGCACCGCGCCGAGGATGCCGATGGTGGGCGAAAACCCTCCAGCCGACTCAAAGACGGCCGGTAGCCGCTCTTCGTTCTCTGCAATGGAGTCCAGGCTGACGCGCATAATCTTGCGTAACTCGCTGGGTTCGGTGCCATCAACAGCCAGCATGAGGGCTTGCTTGAGAAACGGATCCTGGATGGTTTCAAGGTCGCTGTCCAGCGAGACGACGCCATTGCGGCGGGCCTTGTTGGCGAAGGCTACCAGCCGGTGAAGAAGTTGGTCATTTTGTTTGCGGGGTGCGGAAAAGACGTGCGCCAGCCTACCGAATGCGGCCACCACTGTGGGCAGCGGAAATTGCAGCAGCACTGCGCCCAGGGTGCCCCCAAAGACGATCAGAGCCGCGGTCGGCTGCAGAATCTGGCCGAGATTTCCGCCTTCGATAAGCAATCCGGCCACGATGCCCGCAATGGCCAGAAAGACTCCGCCAACACTGCCTTTATCCATGAAAGGCCCCTTCATCCATACGAAACTTCCCAATTCAATATGCGTGGAGAGCGGAGTTCGCCCTTCAGTTGCCTTCCTGTGGGCCGCTCTTGGCAGGCTGTGATGGGGGCTGGCCGGAAACGTCCAGGCTGGTCAGCGAAACTGCCCGCTGCCATTCGTCATTCGACGGCAACCGCCTGGCGACCGCAGCCAACAGGCGCGAGCGGTAGGCAATTACCCGCTCCACCACCTCGCCACAGTCTTCGCGCACAATCATCTTTTCTCCATTGATTAACGTGAGCATGGTGTCAGGAGAGGCCTCGGCGGTCTTGATCAAGTCGCTGTTGAGCACCATCGGAGTGCCATTGAGCCTGGTAAGTTCGATCATTGTCAAAACTCCTTTGCGTGATTATCGGCGAGCGGCGGGAAAGGATAAGAGATTAGGAAAACTGAAGCGCGTATGTCCCCGGCAGGACACAAACACGGGGGTTATAAAGCCGCAAACTCCTGCGCCGAAGAAGAGGCCAGATGCGACGGTAACCGAGCTGGAAGCAGCGACCCATGGTAGTGCAGAAAATGGGCGCAGATCCGGAAGGACCGTAAATCCACGCATTCAAAGGAGAACCCCATGTCCCTGGGTGTCTTGAATAACCTCTCCGCGACCTATGCGGAGAACGCGCTGAACAACACGAGCAACAGCCTGAACACCGTGCTACAGCAGCTGTCCACGGGTTCCAGGATCAACTCCGGCGCTGATGATGCCGCCGGACTCTCGCTGGTCAACGGCCTTGAGGCCAACCAGACGGCGTTGACGCAGTCGTCAACCAACGCAACCGAAGGCGTAGGCCTGCTGCAAGTGGCCGATGGCGCCCTTTCGCAAGTGACAAGCCTGCTCAACCGGGCCGTGACGCTGGCTACCGAAGCCTCGAACGGCACCCTCAACTCCACACAAGATGCGGCTGCCAACCAGGAGTACCAGTCGATCCTGTCGGAAATCTCGAACATCGGCTCCACGACTACCTACAACCAGGAGCAGGTCTTCGGCAAGTCCTTTAACATCTACACTGGCGATTCTTCGGCGCAGAGCGCATCGATCAACCAGCTCAGCATCGGTACGCTGTCTTCCAGCGATCTCGGACAGACGAACGGCACAATGAACTACAGTTCCGCGCAGGGCGTGTTTGCCGATCTCACGAAGGATGTCGCTGCCGGCACCCCCGGTGCTGAGACCATCTCCGGCTCGGCCGCGGCAGGCACCGATACGCTCACAGCCGCCGGCTCGCTGACCTTCACCAATCTATCAGGACAAAAAACAACCATTGCCACGACGGCAGGCGAAAGCCTGAATTCTGTCATCAACGCGATCAACACCTCCGGTCTGGGCTTGACCGCCAGCCTCACCACAGCCGGCGCTGCGGAGTACTACGGCTCGGGAACGTCTGCCGCAACTTCTACCGTAGCTGCCGCCGATACGGGCATCGAGATCTCCGGCGCGGTGAACGACACCGCCGCGACAGCCTCGCAATCGGTGTTTGCCGAGACGACGTTCGCAGATAACAACACAGGGGCTACAACCGCGCTAGGAAACGTCGGCACGGGCACGGCCGAAATCAGTTATTCGGCTGGAACCGGAGAAAACCTCGGCACCAGCGACCTGTTAAGCCAGGGTGATGCGTCAACGTCGCTGAATGAACTGAATGCGGCCATCGCTGACGTGGCTGCGCAGGACGGCTACATCGGCGCGCAGATCAACACGCTGGACTCGGTCAATTCCGTGCTCAGCACACAGCAGGAAAACATCCAGTCGGCGCAGAACGCGGTGCAGGCCACCGATTATGCGTCCGCAACCTCGAACATGTCCAAGTACGAAATCCTGAGCCAAACGGGCATCGCCGCGCTGGCGCAGGCCAACAGCGTACAGCAGGAAGTGACCAAGCTGTTGCAATAATCCTTGGGTCCCCAGCGACAGGTCTTCGTCGCTGGGGTGGAATCAAAACGGCGCAAGCCAGCAACCAGGAAGGGCGTCCGCACGGGCGCTCTTCGTTTGTATGAGGAAACGCGGAGGAGGTATAACGTGCGGGTTTCAAGCGTAAACGGCTAAAAAGGCGGGAGTCAGTGCCGATGTAGTCTTTGGCCGGCTGGAAATTGGGCGACACAAGAACAACAGAGAAGAATCGAGGGAATGAGTTTCCCTTAATCTGGCCTGGGCATCGGTGGTTCCTGGGCTGCTCAAGTGGTTGATGGAGGGTGCAATGGGCACAGTAGGTCTGAGTTTTGGCTCAGCGACCAGCGGAACAGGCTTCAACGTCAGTTCGACGGTAGCCGAGATCGTGAGCAATCTGCAGAATGTGGAAAAGCCCTGGAAGACCCAGTTGACCTCTCTTGAGAGCCAGGACACTGCGATCTCCAGCCTAGGAACCCTGTTTTCGAATCTCTCCAACGACCTGAGCACGTTGACCGATGAGGAAGGAATTTTGGCCGAGAAAACCGGTTCCAGTTCCAACACCAATGTGCTAACGTTGACGGCGGCCAACTCCACGGCGGTTGCCGGAACGCATACGGTGGAAGTTACGAGTCTGGCGACGACCTCAAGCGGCTACCTGGCCGAAATTACCAAATCTACCGACAAACTCTCCGGCTCCATCACGCTACAAGTGGGCAGCGGCACGGCGCAGGAAATCAGCGTCCCGACGACATCGGGAGACGACACACTCGCGGGACTGGCAAGCGCGATCAACTCCTCCGGGGTGGGTATCACCGCAAGCGTGCTTACCGATTCTTCGGGATCGCGGCTGAGCCTGGTTTCGGGAAAGTCGGGGACCAACGGAGAAATCACGGTCAGCGCCAACTCGATCGCCGACACCACCACAACGAGCGGTACATTGGCCTATACTTCAGCGATGACCGGCGCCGATGCTCAATTGACGGTGGATGGCATCTCTCTGACCAGCGCATCGAACACGGTTGCCGATCTCATCCCCGGAGTGACCTTCCAGTTGCTGGCGCCCAGCCCGAGCGAAACCACCAGTTCCGGCACCAGCCTGGAACAGGTGCAGGTGGTAATCGGCAATGACAATACCGATGTCGTGAGCACGGTCAACCAGTTCGTCAGCGACTATAATTCGCTGGTCAGCGCCATTAACACGCAGGAGGGGGACGATAGCTCGGGCAACGCCGAGCCGCTCTTCGGCTCTCCCACGCTCTCCCTGTTACAGCAGCAATTGTTGAACGGAATCAATACGCAGAACCCGAACGGCTACCTGGATGCGATTTCCGACGACACGGGCACGACGCTCTCCGGCTCAATTACCATCACGGTCGGCAGCAACACGGCACAAGAGATCAGCGTGCCCACGACCTCGGGGGAGAACACACTCGCGGGCCTGGCCAACGCGATCAACTCGGCTGCCATTGGGGTAACAGCCAGCGTAGAGACCAACGACGGGGAGTCAACCCTGAAACTGATCTCCCAGACAGCGGGGTCCAGCGGAGCGTTGACGGTAGCTTCCAACATCGTGGCCACCAGCGACACGGCATTGAGTACTTCGGTTACGGCCGGCAGCGAGGCAAATGCCGCAACCGGCGCCAGCGCGACGGCTTCAACTGCCACTCTGGATTCGGTCGCCGAGAACGATGCGCTCTCCGGCTCCATTACGATTCAGATTGGCAACGGCACGACGCAAACGATCAACGTGCCGGCCAACTCGGCCACTTCTCCAAGCAATAACCTCTCCGGCCTTGCCGACGCCATCAATTCGGCCAATATCGGAGTGAAGGCCAGTGTGACGACCACGGATGGGGAATCGACACTGACGCTGACCTCCGGAACCGCGGGGACCGCCGGCGATCTCACAGTGACCTCCAACATACTCGACACCACCAACACCAGCAATGCGATTTTGAGCTACACCAATTCGTCGGACATAAACAGCCTGACCAGCCTCGGCATTAGCGTGAACAACGATGGGTCGCTCACGCTGGACGCGACATCACTCGATTCGGTGCTGAACTCGGACTATGACAGTGTGGTTGGCTTCTTTCAAAACGCGAACAGTTGGGGCCAGAGCTTCTCAACCATGCTCACGAATGCCGGTAATAGCTCGGCGACGGGCATCCTGGCGCTTGCCTCCAGTTCGAACAGCAGTATCGAATCCACGCTGAATGCCGATATATCCAAAGAAAACAGCCTGATCTCCGCGCAGCAGTCGAGCCTGACGACGGAGTTGAACCAGGCCAACCAGATCATGCAGGAACTGCCATCGGAGCTGGATCAGGTCAATGAGCTCTACTCGGCGATTACCGGCTACAACCAGCAAACGAACGGCTAAGGAGTATTCTCCCCATGGATAGTTACCAGGAACATGCGTTGGACAGCGCTTCGGCGGTGGATTTGGTTGTGGCGCTCTATGACGGTATTCTCCGTTTTCTATACTCGGCATCCGCGGCCGTGGAGCGGGGCGACGCGGCCGCGCGGCGCACAGCCGTCAAGCGCGCGCTGGACATCATCATTCACTTGCAGGCGCGGCTGCGCATGGATGTGGGCGGACGGCCCGCGCAGGCGCTCAGTGAGTTCTACGCATCGGTCTTCGCGCAGATTCTTCAGGCCTCTCAGTCGGCCTCGCGGCAGAAGTTCGAACACACCATCGGTTGCGTGAAGAATGTGCGCGACGCCTGGCGCGAAGTGGCCCGGAACCCTGAAGTCAATCCCGCTCCGCCGCAGGTGGCCGTGCTGTCTTCCCGGCGCAGGCCGGGGAGCTTTGACAGCGGCGATTATAGCGAAGATGCGGTTGCCGGCTCGCGCTGGAACGCGTGAAAACCAGGGAACAGGGATCAGAAAAGAGCAACCTCATTCTACGAACGAACAATTCGGAGATTTGAGCCATGTGCTTTTACATCAATGCGGCAGAAAAATGACGAGTGTTCAACTATCACCGCTAGTTCCTAGTCACTAATCCCAGTTCCCTATTCCTTGTTCCCTGCTTTCCTCACCCGGCTACGGTCAGTTCCTCTTCCAGCTGCTGCTTTTGATAGAGGCTGGCGTAGTAGCCATCGAGGGCAAGCAGTTCGTCGTGGCGTCCCAGCTCCACAATCTTTCCGTGGACGAGCACGGCGATCTGGTCGGCATGGCGCACGGTGGAGACACGATGCGAGATCAGAATCGTGGTCGACGAACGCGTATAGCCGCCCAGGCCGCTCAGGATGCGCTCTTCCGTATAGGTGTCCACGCTTGCCAGCGCGTCATCCAGGATAAGAATGGCCGGACGGCGCAGCAGGGCGCGGGCAATGGCCGAGCGTTGTTTTTGCCCGCCGGAGAGCGTGACGCCGCGCTCGCCCACCATGGTTTCAAAGCCCTGCGGAAACTCTTCGATCTCCTGACGAATGTGGGCCACCTTGGTGGCTTCCAGCATCTCCTCCGGGCTGGCGCCGGGCGCGCCGAAGGTAAGATTTTCGCGGATGGTGGCGCTGAAGAGGAATGTCTCCTGGGGCACCATGCCGATGTTGTGCCGCAGCACCGCCAGCGGATATTCGCGCACCGGCCGACCGTCGATCAGCAGAGCGCCATCGGGCGCTTCATACATTCTTGAGAGCAGATGAACGAGGGTGGATTTGCCCGCGCCGGTTGGCCCGACGATGGCCAGGCTTGAACCGGCGGGAATGTCGAGCGAGATGCCGCGGAGCACGGGCGCGCCGTCGTAACTGAAGTTCAGATTACGAAATTGAATCGCGCCGCGCAGCACGGTGTCGGCGGCAAACGTCGGGTCGGCATGGCTGTCGTCTATGGCCGGCACAGCCTTGAGCAGCTCGTCGATGCGCTTCACGGAGGCGGTGCCGCGCTGGAAGAGATTCACCACCCAGCCCACGGCGATGATGGGCCAGATGAGCATGACCATGTAAGTGTTGAAGGCCACAAACTGACCTATGCTGATGCGATGCGCGATGACCAGATGGCCGCCGGCCAGCAGGGTGATGATCATCGAAACGCCGAGCACGAACTCTAGCGTGGGCCAGAGCATGCCCATGAGCTGCACCAGGCGCAGAGAGCGGGCGATGTACTGGCGATTGAGCCGCTCGAAGAGTCCGATCTGCGACTCTTCGCGGGCAAAGGCGCGCACCAGCCGTGCGCCGGAGTAGTTTTCCTGGGCCTGCGCGCTGATCTCGGAAAAGCTCGCCTGAATGCGCTCGAAGCGATCATGAATTCTGCTGCCGAAGTACTGCACCAGGATGCTGGCCAAAGGCATGGGCGCGAAGGCCACCAAAGTGAGCCAGGGGCTGATGTTCAGCAGGAAAAACAAGGCGAATACGGTGAAGAAGATGGTGTTGGCGCTATACATGAGCGCCGGGCCGAGGAGCATGCGCACGGCATTCAGATCATTGGTGAGCCGGGCCATGATGTCGCCGGTGCGATAGTGCTGATAGAAGCCGGAGTCCTGCTCTTCCAGTGTGCGGAAGAGGTCGTTGCGCAGGTCGAACTCGATCTCGCGCGAGATGCCGATCAGTATCCAGCGCTGGGAGTAGAGAAAGATGCCCTTGACCGCGGCGATGGCGACCAGCAAGCCGGCGAAGAGGAGGATCCGCTGGCGGCTGACGCCGTGTCCCATGGCGTCAATGGCTCTCTGGATGACCTGGGGAAAAAGCACCCAGATGGCGTTGGTGCAGATGCAGGAGAGTGTGCCCCACAGGTAACCCCAGCGGTAACGGCGCATGTAGCTCGATAACGGGGCGAGATCGCGGAACATGATTTTATTGTACGGGGCGGAGCGTTCAGCGTTCGCGTGCTACTTCGGCTTGATGACCGTGAGGCTATCTTTTCACGCTCTTGGGAGCTTTTTGCTCTTGCGATATATCAGATTTTCGTGTCAAGCTCTGTTGGCCGCCCTTCCTCTCGAAATTTCCGCCGATTCTGTAGCCAATGTGCCGCGATGAGCGTCTAAACAGTGCAGCGAAGAGGACTGGCCGACCCACAGGCCCTCGGCGTTCAGAAAGCTGCGAAAATGGTGTTGTGCCGGAGGTGAGGTCATGAAGGCAGATCGGATAGTGAGCAAAACATCGGTTCTGGCTGTGTTGGCGCTGGCCGCGATGGGATGGGCGCAGTCCGCGCCGTCCAGTGCCCCCCCGGCTACGCCCGCGCCAACCGTTACAGCTACGGAGAGCGCGCCAACTCAGACAAATACGCCTTCGGCTGCGGCTCCGGCAACCACTCCCGCCGCCCAATCCGCGCCGGGGACGGCGCCCGTCGGCGGGGACACGCCCGCCACTGCGCCCAGCCCTCAAGGCAAGCCCGCGCCGGGAACCACACCCGTCGGCGGAGATACTCCGGCCACCACCGTCAATCCCGAAAAGGTGATTGAACCGGGCAGCCAGAAGATCAATGTGAAGCCTGGCTCGATTGATGATGTGAACGCCGTGGGCAATCGCACTATCGGCGGACGCGGGGCCGGCAACTGGTACTCGACCGACTCCGAGATCAAGATGGGCAAGCAATACTCCATGGAGATCGAGAAGAGCACAAAGTTCATCACCGATCCGGTGGTCACCGAGTACGTGAACCGCATCGGGCAGAATATCGTCAAGAACTCGGACTGCAAGGTGCCCTTTACGATCAAGGTGATCGACTCGGACGAGATCAACGCGATGGCGCTGCCGGGCGGCTTCTTCTACGTCAACTCCGGGTTGATTCTGAACGCCGACGAAGAGGCGGAACTAGCCGGAGTGATGGCGCACGAGACAGCTCATGTCTGCGCCCACCACGCTGCGCGCGAGATGACGCGCCTGAATTATGCGCAGATCGGCATTATTCCGGTGATGATCATGATGGGCGGCTGGACGGGCTACGGCATCTACGAAGGCTCGCAGATCGCCATTCCGGTCGCATTTTTGGAGTTTTCCCGCGACTTCGAGGCACAGGCCGACTATCTGGGCGTGCAGTATATGTATCGCGCCGGTTACGATCCTCAGGCATTCATTACCTTTTTTGAGAAGATTCAAGCCCTACAGAAGCGCAAGCCGGGCGCTGTCGCCAAGGTCTTCGCCGACCACCCGCAGACTCCCGACCGCATTCTTCATTCGCAGGAGGAGATTGCCCACATTCTGCCCCCGCGGGATGAGTACACGGTGACCACCTCGGAGTTTGACGATGTGAAGGCGAGGCTGGCGCGCATTGAGAACAAGCGCCGGCTCACCGACGCCAAGACCAGCAAACCCTCGCTGCGCAAGGCCAGCACGGGGTCGAGCGATCCAAATTCGGGAAGCGGCAACTCGACCGGCAGCACCCCCAGCACCAGCGGCGACGATGGCCCTCCCACGCTGCACCGCCGCGACGATTCGAATTGAGATTCAACCTTCACGGCTTTGCTTGAACCGCCGCGGAGTGAGAGTGGCTTGACGGCCTGGCTTTCGCAGCCGGAAGCGCAATTTGCGTGTCGAATCGCTGATCCGGCGGCACAATCACTTTGGCTGCGCCGCCCAGGTCGTAGTTCACAAAGACGCGGCGGTCGAGCACCTTGTCAAGTTGCGTAAAGACGCGGGTTCCGGGCATGGCGCGGGAGTTGGTAATCGATACTCCGGAGCCATTCAGGAGCATGATTGCCGCGCCGGCATCAGCCTGCGCTTGACGCCCCTGGAAGCCGTCGATGGCTAGGTCCTTGAACTCCTCGATGCGCAGCCCGTCAGAGAAGTAAGCGGGAATGCCATCAGCCCAATCGACGGTAAAATTTCTCAGCCGCAGATTCTCCACCTTCTTTGCAAAGAAGGCGGGAATATCGCTTTTGAAGACGCCCTCGCGCAGGGTGGTCGCAGTCCAGCGCAGGTCCAGGTTGCCGCCCACGCTCTCGGCCTGGGCGGCGGGCGGAGCAATCATATGCAGGCGAACCCCGTTGAACTCCACGCCGGTGATGGGTGTGCCCTCGCCGCCCCAGAGCAATGAGCCATTCTCCGCCTCGGCGCTGATGTTGTTGAAGAAGATGTTGCGGACTCGTACGCCGCAGGCGATGCCGGGCGCGCAGGGTTGCACGGCAATGTAGATCGGCTCGGCCTTGCCCCACCATCCGCCGGGAAAAAGGTGGGTGCGAATAACGATGTCGGAGAAGGTGACATCTTCAGTGGCTCGATTCTCCTGTCCCTCAAAGCTGTCGCCAAAGATGGCGATGCCTCGATTGGTATCCATGCTCAGGCCGGTGAAGGTGCTCAGCTTGGTGCTCTCCAGGCGAATAGCCGCCGAGCGCGAGGCGATGGAGCAGTTGCTCACGTTGATGTGCTCGCTGCGCACGATGGCGAAGCCGTCATCGCCGGTATCGATGGCGCAGTTGGACACGCGCACGTGGCGGCACTGCATACAGTCAATGCCGTCGTTGTTGGGCACCCTGGGATCGTTGAGAATCTGAAGGTCGGAGATCGCCGCGCCATCCACGTCCTGCAAGTGCAGCGTCCAGTTGGGCGCTTGGCGAAGCGTAATGCCGTGAAGGCGCACACGGGTGCAATGGAAGAAGACAATCATCGTGCCGGGCCGGCCCTTCGGCTCAATGGGGCCATACTCGACGGTGTCCATGGCCGCCAGGAACTTCTCCGGATTGCGCGTAAACTCCGCCGCGTATTGGTGGTCATTGTGCGGAGTTTGCGCCAGCATGAAGGCGTCACTCTGGCCGTCGATTTCACCCTGCCCTTCAATCGATACATCATCGGCGTTCTTGGCGATCAACAGACCCAGCAGGGAGCCTTCGCCGGTCACATCGACGCCATAGTTGCGGGCGAATCCAAAGGGCGGGCTGGGAAGGTAATCATGAATATCATGGCTGCCAACCAGCGCTGCGCCGCTTTCCAAATAGAGGTGAATATGGCTGTAAAGCTGCACGGTGCCAATAACGTAGCGACCCGGGCCAAAATAGACCGTGCCGCCGCCCTGCTTGACACAGGCTTGAATGGCCGCGGTAACGGCGCTGGTGTCGAGCGTGACGCCATCGCCCCTGGCGCCAAAACCGCGAACATCACAGACGTTGGGAGTCTGGGCGGAAAGCGAACCGGCCAGCAGAAAAAACAGCGGCAGTAGCAGCTTGTTCACAAAATCACCTCGCAAAGAAATCAGAAATCATCATAACTTGAGCGAGGCGTGTGGATTTGTACAAGCTGCGCAGATCCACGATGAACAGGGGCAACCAGGCTCCCAATTCCCTGCGCCAGCGAACAAAACATCACGAGGTGAAGAAAAACCGCGGGATTTTGACTCCCGGTGAGTGGCGAGATAAGTGGTATTACGTATTACTATGCGGTACTCTGCGCCGGAGTGTGATCATTGGCACAGGCGCAAGTCGGTGCTGAGCAGAGAATCATAAAGTAAGGCCGGGCAGCTATCCGCTGTGTTGGCCGGGAGAGAGCATCGATGAGTGATCTTGCGCCGCTGGCTGAATCCGTAACCGTTGACCCACTGGTGGGGCATCCCGCCGACTACCATGTCTTTCACAAGTTTCTGGAGCGCTGCAAAGAGCTTCCGGCGATTACCACCGCTGTAGTTTGGCCGCTCTCCGACGTGGCGCTGAAAGGCGCCGTGGAAGCCGCTGCTGAAGGTCTGATCCTTCCCACTCTGATTGGCGATGAAGCCGCAATGAAGGCGCTGGCCAACAAGATCGGCATCGATATAAGCCCCTATCCCATCTTGCAAGCCGAAAGCGAGCGCAAGGCCGCCGAGCTGGGCGTGGCCATGTGCCGCAGTGGCGGCGGAGCGCAGGCGATGATGAAGGGCAGCCTGCACACCGACGAGCTGATGAAGGTAGCCATGAATCGCGATACGGGGCTGCGCACAGGCCGCCGCATCAGCCATGTTTTTGTGATGGATACCCCGGCATATGCGCGCACCCTGCTGATCACCGACGCGGCGATCAACATTGAGCCGGAGCTTGAGGACAAAATCCACATTGTGCAGAACGCCATCGATCTGGCGCACGCCCTGGGTATTCCCAAGCCAAAGGTGGCGCTGCTTTCTGCCGTGGAAACGGTCAACCCCAAGATCAAGTCGACGCTGGACGCGGCGGCGCTGTGCAAGATGGCCGATCGCGGGCAGATTACCGGCGGCATTCTTGACGGTCCGCTGGCCTTTGACACCGCTGTGAGCAAGAAAGCCGCTAAGATCAAGGGGCTGGTTTCGCCGGTAACCGGCGTGGCCGACATCCTGGTGGTTCCGGATCTGGAGAGCGGCAATATGCTGGCCAAGCAGCTTGAGTATCTAGGCGGAGCGCAGTTGGCCGGGATTGTGCTCGGCGCGCGGGTGCCCACGATTCTCACCAGCCGGGCGGATTCAGCCGAGACGCGGCTAACCAGTTGCGCGGTGGCCGTGCTGCTGCACTATGCCGAGCATCCGTTGAAAAAGGCGTAGTTTCTTCTTCAAACCGCGAAAGAGACCGGGCGCATACTCCCACGGAGCAGCGCCCGGTTGCATTTGGCCCCAGTGTTAAAAGAAGCTGCAAGCTGATCGTAGTGAATGGTACAATTTCTCTGCATATGCTCTCTCGCAAGAGATTTTTTCCTGCAGGTAAAGAAATTTGCTCGGAGAGCCGATCATGCAGGCAGGTTGAGGGTGGCCAACGATGCGCATTCAAGCGGAAGCGAATCTCGAAGCTCTGATTGAGAGCACCGATGACCTGGTCTGGGCGATGGATCCCTGCCTGCTGTTGATTAATTTTAATCGCGCATTCAAGATGTATATAGAAAGTAACTATGGAACCCTGGCGGCTCCGGGGATCGACCTGCGGGAGCTGCTTCCGCCGGAGCGCATGGCGCTTTTGTCTCCTCTCTTTGACCGGGCGCTGCGAGGAGAGAGGTTTAGCGCGGAATTCCTTCTCGTCAATGGCCATACGCTGGAACTTGCCTTGAATCCGATTCTTGTCAATGGCAAAGCGACGGGAGTTTCGGTCTTCGGCAAAGACATCACAGACCGCAAGGCGGCAGAACTCGCGCTCCACGAGGCCGAGAGGAAATATCGCTCCATCTTTGACGGCGCGTTGGAAGGAATTTATCAGACTTCAACCGATGGAAAAGTTCTGACATCCAATCTCGCCCTCTCCAGAATGCTGGGCTACGATTCGGTGGATGAGGGCATAGCGAAGGTTGATGACACCTCGCAAGATCTTTGGGCTGATCCGGAGGAGCGGAAGAAGTACCTGGCGATGCTCGATGAGAATGATGCCGTTATGGGCTTCGAGTGCCGCTTTCGGCGCAAGGATGGCTCGATCATCTGGGTTTCGCTGAATACCCGCAAGATTTGTGGGGCCGATGGAAAGGTGCTTCGCCGTGAAGGCTTTGTCACCAACATCGACGAGCGCAAGCGCTCTGAGGAGGCTTTGCGCGAAAGCGGGGATTTTTTACGGGAAGCGCAGAGAATCGGAGATATGGGTTGCTACGTTCTGGATGTTTCCGCTGGAAGATGGACCAGCACCAGCCGGCTGGATGAGATCTTCGGCATTGACGCGAGTTACGAGCGTTCCGTGGCCGGTTGGGAGGCTCTTGTGCATCCCGCCGACCAAGCGATGATGTCGGACTACTTCGCCAACGAAGTCATTAAAAATGGGAAGCCCTTCGACAAGCAATACCGCATCGTTCGTCCGTCGGACGGGACCGAGCGTTGGGTGCATGGGTTGGGCAAGCTGGAATACGATGCCGAGGGGCATCCGCTGAAGATGCGCGGCATTATCAGCGATATTTCCACTCACCGGCAGTGGGAGATGCAACTGCTTAAGAGCGAGGAGCGCTATCGCACCGCCTTCCTCACCAGCATCGACGCCATCACCCTAAGTTGCATGGAGGATGGAAGGTTAGTCGATGTCAATCCAGCTTTTCTTCGCATGTTCGGATTTGAGCGCGAAGAAGTGATTGGGCGCACTACGCTGGAACTCAACCTCTGGCCTGTGCCGGATCATCGACAAAAACTGGTTGCTGCGTTGCGAGAGAACTCTTCCTGCCGGGACCTGGAGTTTCAACTGTTCAACAAGAACAGAAAGACTATCTGGGCTTTGGTCTCTGGGGCGAGGATCGAGTTGGACGGCGTTCCCTGCTTTCTTCTTGTGATTCGGGACATCTCCGAGGCCAAGGCGGCCGCCGAGGCGTTGCGCGAGAGTGAGGACCGCTATCGTATTGCCTTCCAGACGAGCATTGACGCCATCAACATCAACCGCTTGAGCGATGGGTTATATATCGACTGCAATCAGGCACTTCTCGATCTTTTGGGATATGAACGCGAAGAGTTGATCGGGCGCAGCACACTGACGCTGGAGATTTGGGCGGAGCCCAGCGACCGGCAAACGATGGTGAATCTGGTGCTCGAGAATGGCAGTTGCCGCAATATGGAGGTGCGCTTCAGAAAGAAGAGCGGAGAGATTATCTGGGGTGAGATGTCGTCGTCGCTGATGGAAATTGCCGGCGTGGACTGCGTTCTTTCTGTCACGCGGGATCTCTCGCTTGCCAAGGCTGCTGAACGAGAAATTCTGAATCTGGCCTTCTATGATCCGTTGACGGGCCTGCCCAACCGCCGCCACCTGCTCGACAGGTTGCACCTGGCGGCCTCGGGCACACCAAACGAGCGCTTACAGGCTCTCCTGCTGATTGATCTGGATAACTTCAAGACTTTGAACGATACCCTTGGCCATCAAACCGGAGATGAGTTTTTACAGGAGATTGCGCGGCGAATTCCAGAGTGCGTTCCCGAAGCCAACCAGGTTTTCCGCGTCGGAGGCGATTCGTTTATTGTGATCCTCGAAGATCTGAGCGACGCAGCCGAGGAAGCCGCCGCCGAGGCCCAGGCCGTGGGCGATAAGATCCTGACGCTAATTAGCCGCCCCTGCATGATAAGGGAACGCGAATGCCTTTCGTCGGCCAGCATCGGAATCACCGTCTTCGGCGACAAGCCATACAGCACGGATGAGATCCTCCAGCAGACCGATATTGCGCTTTATCAGGCCAAGGCGGCAGGACGCGCCACCATGCGCTTCTTCTCGCCAGCCTTGCAGACGGTCATAAACGCCCGCGCAGCCATGGAGGAGGATCTGCGCCATGCAATCAAGGCGAAGCAATTTATTGTCTACTTTCAGCCCCAGGTGGAGCGGGGCCGCTTGGTGGGCGCGGAGGTTCTGATCCGCTGGGCGCATCCCACGCGTGGCCTGGTGCAGCCGGGCGAGTTTATTCGCAGCGCAGAGAATTCAGGACTGATTCTACCCATCGGAGACTGGGTACTGGAAACCGCCTGCGAGCAGATCGCTAAGTGGGCAGGCCATGAAGAGACCGCCGATCTCGTGCTCGCGGTCAATATCAGCGCCCTGCAATTCCGCCAGCCGGAGTTCACCGAACAGGTGTTGTCAACTCTGGAGCGCACCGGAGCCAATCCGCTGAACCTCAAGCTGGAACTGACCGAGAGTTTGCTGGTGGATGATTTCGAAGAGGTCATCCAGAAGATGACCGAACTGAAGTTGCATGGATTGAGCTTCTCGCTGGACGACTTCGGCACCGGCTATTCTTCGCTGGCCTATCTCAAGCTTCTTCCTCTGGACGAACTGAAGATCGACCGGTCCTTTGTACGCGATATGCTGATGGATGTCGGCAGCGGCGCCATTGCGCGTACCATTCTTTCGCTGGGTCGGTCCATGGGTTTGTCGGTGATGGCCGAGGGCGTGGAAACCAAGGAACAGCGCGGCTTCCTCGCCGGTCTCGGCTGCCACAGCTTTCAGGGCTTCCTTTTCAGCCGGCCATTGCCGCTCGATGAGTTTGAGCAGTACCATCGGGACTTTGCCAAGAACGGCCTCTTTTAGCGCAACGGACTCGTTCACCTTCGGAGCCGCCTTTGGATACCGAGCGGCTAATCCCAAATTCTTATTCTGATTCCATCGCCAAGCTCGACTGATGACGCAGGTCGGAACCGCGCAGCCAGAAGATAACATCAGTAGCGATATTTGAGGCGTGGTCGGCGATCCGTTCCAGATGCTTGGCTACCAGGATACCGCTGATCGCCTGCCGAGTCGCGCTGGGTTGTTGCTCAATCAGGCTCAACAAATCGTCATGTGCGCGGCGGTTCATTTTATCTATCTCGCTGTCCATCTCGCGCACCGATTCAGCCAGCCGCGCGTCCTCTTCCAGCAGGGAGCGCAGTGCCGTGCGGATCATGTGGTTGGCAAACTCACCCATGGCCGCAAAGTCCACCGGCAGCTCCACGATATCCTGTTTCAAGGTCTCGCGGGTGCGGCGGGCAATTCCCATCGCCTGGTCGCCAACCCGCTCCAGGTCGCCGTTAATCTTGATGGCTGCCAAAATAAAACGCAAATCGACAGCCATGGGCTGCTCTTTGGCTAGCAACTCATAGGCCATCTCGTCCAGGTCACGCTGCTCGCTGTCGATAGCCCTCTCGTTCTGCTTGACGAATTTGCATAGCTCTTTGTCGCGCTGCAGATAGGCGTCAACCGCGGACTCAACAGCCTGCTGCGAGAGGGCCGCCATGGCCAGCAACTTGTCCTTGAGTTCCGCGAGTTCCAGGTGAAAATGAATGCGTGGCACGGCAGTTCTCCTTCATCGGTAATTGTGCTTAACATCATGTTACCAGCGAAGGAAAATCCATGCCCGCGCATTCAGCTCACCGTCTTCAAGCCGCCTTGGCGGCGCTTGCCGAGCTGACGCGGAAGTGCTTCATGTGGATGGAGAGCGCGCGCTCAATCTTGCGCAGGTCGTTGCGCTCGGCCGGGCCGGCAAAGGTGGAGGCCACGCCGTGCGCTGAGGCGCGCCCTGTGCGGCCGACGCGGTGGACAAAGTCCTCGGCCATCTTGGGCATATCGAAGTTGACGACCTGGGCCACATTGGCCACGTCGATGCCGCGCGCGGCCACGTCGGTGGCCACCAGCACGCGGTGACGGCCTTCGCTGAAGCTGCGCAACGCCTGGTTGCGCTGGGCCTGCGAGCGGTCGCCATGAATTTGCGTCGCGGAATGGCCGGCGCGAACCAGCCGGCGAGCCACGCGGTCGGCGCCGTGCTTGGTGCGCACAAAGACCAGAAAGCTGCCTGACTCGGCGCCCAGCAGGTGTTCGAGCAGCTCCTGCTTCTTGTCCGGCTCAACCTCGAAGGTGCGCAGCTCGACGTTTTCGGCGGGCTTGAGCACCGAGCCGATCTCGACGCGCGCCGGGTTGTTGAGATACTTGCGCGCCACATCTTTTACCGAGCCTTCGAGCGTGGCCGAGTAGCACAGGGTCTGCCGCACGGCGGGCAGCTCGGCTGCAATGCGGGCGATGGCCGGCTGAAAGCCCATATCGAGCATCCGGTCTACTTCGTCGAGCACCAGAATCTTGATGCCGTCGAGCTTGACCAGGCGGCGCTTGATGTAATCTTCCAGGCGACCGGGCGTGGCGACGATCAGCCGCGCGCCGCGGCGAATGGCATCGAGCTGCGCACGCTCTGCCATGCCGCCCACCACCAGTGCAACCGTCTGCGAGGAGTTCGAGCGAATGCTGAGAAATGCCTGCTCCACCTGCATGGCCAGCTCGCGTGTGGGCAGGCAAATCAGAGCCATTGCGCCCTTGCCTTCAGCCTTCTGCAACATTTCGACGATGGGAATGAGGTAGCCGAGGGTCTTGCCGGTTCCGGTCTGCGCAGTGGCCAGCACGTCGCGGCCTTCGAGCGCGGGAGGAATGCAGCCGCTCTGCACGGGGGTGGGGATTTCGAATTTATTGGCGTCAAGCCGCGCCATCAGGGCGGGCGAAAGAGAGAATTCAGAGAACTTGGTCAAAATAGAGTCATTTCCTAAGGCTTCCGGAGCTGCCCGAAGATCGAGCGGCCTGCAAACGGAGGCGGACAAAAGAGGCGCGCACACTCATGCGAGAGCGCAGGCCCACGTTCAATTGTGCGTAAGGGAGAACCGAAGAGTCGAGCTAAGACTGGCCTACATGTAAAAGGCCCGGAGCTGCCACACGCTGCTTCATCGCCAGTCGGCACACTGCCGAAAGGCCCCACGCTCCAGCGCAAAATCAATTGCGCTCCCGGCTGATGCGCCTGATCACAATCAAGGATACAAAGGCGGCTAAAGCTGAACTGAATCTCAGTCCAAAGCAGAGTCACCGGGTGGGAGACTCATGGTTCGCGCTGTATGGGATCGGGGAAAAATCTGTGCTGGGCAGATTCGCCTTGGAAGGGAACTCCGCCGCTCACGACCAAATCACTGAGCGCAAGTACAGTGTAGCACAGATGGCGATCCTAAGCGGTCGTAACCGCTATCCCGATCCCGGTATTGGTGCAATCCCGGGATAAATGGCATCCGATAATATTCTCGGATAGGCTAATATGAGTTGAAGTTAGGGTTCAAGATTATGCTCAGAAAGTCGAAAATATTTGTTGCGCTTACTCTGGTTACTGCCTGTTGGACTGCTACGCCAGCTTTCTCTCAATGCAAAAACCAGAGCACCCCACTGCCATTCACAGCTATGAAGGCGGCTAGTAAACCGCGAGACTTCGTCCGTTTCAAGTACTTCCTATCTTCCTCCGACTCACTTCTGATTCGGTCGCACGAGGACACCGAGACTTCGATCGGTCCATATGATCTTGGCTTTGTGATCGTACGCGATGGTAAGACGATGCAGACCGTGAATCTGCGGAAATTGCCTGAATTCCGGCGTGAGGATTCCTTTTTTTCGGAGGCTTTCACTACCCTTTACGTGACTCGCGCGTGTGCGAGTGGAGGTCCAATCTACTTTGTCACGCTGAAATATATGGGCGATGAAATCAGTCCTGCCCTTGTCTTCACATTGGTTCCTTCAGCAAAGGGATATGATATTTCCACGCTTCCGATGATCTCCGGTGGAGTAGTGGATGTATCCTTGGCCGATCCGCTGCACCTCAGGATTTGGGACAATCTGCACGAAGGCGAGTGTAACGCCTGCGAAACCGCTTACCGGATTACAGAGTATGAGATTCGAGAGGGTAAGCCTGTCCGAATTCGGCAGCACCGGACACGGCATCTATACTCTTCCGGGCAATTCGATGAATCACGTATCCGATTCATACCGTGACGGTGTTTTAGACGGTTAGAAGGTTAGCAAGATCAGCTTCGTTCCGATAACTCTTCGGCTTTACAGACAAGCCCTCGTCGATTCGGCAACTCCGCCAATACCGCTATCGTGCCTAAGTCGATACTGAATGAGCACACTGAATGCGGCCCGCCCTCACCGCGTAAAATACTCATCAGAGAGAAGGAATGTCGCAAGAGCCACAGAACCCCATCCAGAGCGGAGCAGCGCAAGCCGCGCCCACCGAGGCCAGCCTCGATCCCACGGATTGGGCGGCTTTTCGCGCGCAGGCGCACCGCATGCTGGACGATATGCTCGGCTACGTGGAAGGAATTCGGCAGCGGCCGGTCTGGCAGCCGATTCCCGATGAGGTGCGGGCGCATTTTCGCTCGCCCGTGCCGCGCGGGGGCGAAGAGCTGGCCACGGTTCATGCCGAGTTCATGGAAGAGATTCTGCCTTATGCGCAGGGCAACGCGCATCCCGGCTTCATGGGCTGGGTGAATGGCGGCGGCACGCCGGTGGGCATGGTGGCAGAGATGCTCGCGGCCGGGCTGAACGCGAACCTGGGCGGCCGCGATCACATTCCCATCGAGGTGGAGCGGCAGGTGACGCGCTGGGTGCGGGAAATCTTCGGCTTCCCGGAGACGGCCAGCGGATTGTTTGTGACCGGAACCTCGATGGCCAATCTGATCGCCGTGCTGATTGCGCGGGATGCGGCGCTGGGCTTCGAGGTGCGCGGCACTGGCGTGGCGGCGGAGGCGCGGCGGCTGACGGCCTACACTTCGACCGCAGTACATGGCTGCGTTCCCAAAGCGATGGACATTGCCGGGCTGGGCAGCGACGCGCTTCGGCTGATCCCCGCCGATAGCCGCGGCCGGATCGATTTGGCGGCGCTTGCCGAGGCGATTCAGCGGGATCGAGCGGCCGGCCTGACGCCGTTTTTGGTGGTGGGCACGGCGGGAACGGTGAACACCGGCGCGATTGACGACCTGGCCGGCCTGGCCGAATTGTGCAAGCGCGAGAAACTCTGGTTCCACGTCGATGGCGCCTTTGGCGCGCTGGCTCGGCTGGCGCCCGAACTCGCGCCAAAGCTGAACGGGATCGAACGCGCGGATTCCATTGCCTTTGATTTTCACAAATGGGGTCAAGCGCCCTATGACGCCGGTTTCATTCTGGTGCGCGACGGCTTGGCGCACAAGAAGGCCTTCGAACTGCCAGCGGCTTACCTGCAACGGGCCGAGCGGGGATTGGCCGCCGGTTCGCCCTGGCCCTGCGACTATGGGCCGGACCTCTCGCGCGGCTTTCGCGCCTTGAAGGTCTGGTTCACTCTGAAGGTTTTGGGCGTTGACCGGCTGGGCGAGTCGATTGCGCACTGTTGCGCGCTGGCTCACTATTTGGAGGCCCGCGTGGCCGCAGAGCCGGAGCTGGAGTTGCTGGCGCCGGTGGAGCTGAATATCGTCTGCTTCCGCTATCGCGCCACTGGCTGCTCGCCGGAGGAGTCGGACCGCGTGAATGGTGAGATTGTGATTGCGCTGCAGGAGGCGGGGGGGGTGGCGCCTTCGACAACCCGCATCAAAGGCCGCATGGCGATTCGCGCGGCCATCGTCAATCATCGCACCAGCCGCGCGGAGATCGACGCTCTAGTGGACGGCGTGCTGGCGCAGGGCCGCGCCCGGGGATTACTACTGTCGTGATGGCCTGCAAGGACTGAAGATCGTGTTGCCCTTTACGCGCGTCCTTATCTCATCGCCTTCATGCTGGGCCAATCGGGATGGCGGTGCTGTTTGAAGGCTTCCACGCCCTCCTTGAAGTCCTCGGTGGAGCGCTGCTGCGCGTTCACCTGGATGGCCTCTTCCAGTTCCTCGTCGAGGCGGCGGCGAGCGTGGCTGGCAAGCAGCCGCTTGACCGACTGCATGGCCTGGGGGCTGTTCATCAGCAGCGATTGGGCCAGCGCATAGGCGGAGAGCATCAGCTCCTCGGCGGCCACAACCTGCGTCACCAGCCCCAGTTGCAGCGCCTCCTGCGCTTTGAGCAGCCTGCCGGTCAGCAGCAGTTCGCGGGTACGTTTTTCGCCCACCTGACGCAACAGGAACGAAGCCGCAATGGCCGGCACAAAGCCCACGCGCACCTCGTTCAAACCAAACTTGGACTCCGGCGTGGCCAAAGTGAAGTCGGGAATGGTGGCCAGACTCATGCCGCCGGCAATGGCCGGGCCATTGACAGCGGCGATCACCGGCTTGGGAAAGTCGTAGAGAGCGCGCAGCACGCGAACCATATTCTCCGAATCGCGGCGGTGCTCCTCGTAAGAGTGGGCTTGAATGGTCTCCAACTGCCCTATGTCAAGACCTGAGCAGAAGGCCGAACCGGTCCCGGTCAGGATGACCACGCCGCACGAGCACTCCGCTGCCTCGTCGAGGGCCAGGGTCAGCTCCGAGATCAGTGCAGGCGAGAGCGCGTTGCACTTCTCCGGGCGGTTGAGGGTGATGGTCTTCACTCCGTTGGCCGAATGAACGAGGATGTGATCGAAGCGGGCCATGCATTCTCCTTCAGCGCCGGACAGTAAATCCGAGTCCATGCGCGAACCAGCCTATCGTAGCGCAGTTTTGCCCTGTGCGCATGGTGATTCTGATCACTGCTGGTTTTGGGGCGGTTTCTTGCGGAATGGTACGCTCTCTGCCGCCCGAAACGGCGCTACTGATTCGGCCCCAAAGAAATGCAGCACCCCCTCCCACCCATTCCGTAATAGAACGCGAATTGGGTGGGGCGCGGCGTTTCAAAACTTCTTGTACGAATCAATCATCACATCCGACAACTTTCCCGCACCCTCTTTGCGCCCTCGCGCATCCATTCATACAGAAGGACATATCGACTGGGGTGAGCAATGAGGCTCCCCCGCCGCTGCCCAAAACACACCATCCACGTATGAGGAGATCTTCTCAATGGCATATGAACTCGCCCCGCTTCCTTACGACTACGCCGCTCTGGAACCATTCATCGACGCCGAGACGATGCACATCCATCACGACAAACACCACCAGGCCTACGTCAACAACCTGAACGCGGCCTTGGCCAACCACCCCGAGCTGGCCGCCAAGCCCGTTGACGAGCTGATTCGCACGCTCAGTCAGCTTCCTGAAGAGATTCGTACCGCCGTCAAAAACAACGGCGGCGGCCACGCCAACCACTCTATCTTCTGGCCGCTGATGGGCAAAGTTGGCTCAGACGGCGTAGGCGGCGCGCCCATCGGCCCCATCGCCGCCCAAATCACCGCGGACTTCGGCGACTTCGAGGCCTTCAAGAAACTCTTCAACGAGACCACCGCCAAGCAGTTCGGCTCCGGCTGGGGCTGGCTGGTATTCGCCAGTGGCAAGCTCAAGGTCATCACCACGGCCAATCAGGAATCGCCCCTCACCCAGGGCCTCTATCCCATCCTGCTCAACGACATCTGGGAGCACGCCTATTATCTCAAGTACCAGAACCGACGCCCCGACTACCTGGCCGCCTGGTGGAATGTCGTCAACTGGCACGAAGTGAACCGGCGCTTTGCCGTGGCTAAAGGCTGAGAAGCAGGAATTAGGGAATAGGGAACAAAACGCTGCCACTGTGCCCCATCCTTTCCACCTTGTTTGTGGAAAGGATGGGAGACCACGCACTCCATGCGAGCGAATCGAGCGGCTGCCGCACCGCAGGTGCCCGCAACCATTTTTCCAGAATGGTGTCTAACTCATCAGGTATATGCTGAACCGTATGAGCAAATTGACACTGCTTGGGCTGGCGGCGCTGCTTGCTCTAGTTCCAGCCGCCCGCGCCCAGTCCGCCAGTTTCATCATCAGCCAGCACGGCAAATCTGTGGGCACGGCCAGCTTCAACTTCATCGCACGCGCCGACGGTTACGACTCCACCTCCGTGGTTCGCATCGCCATGCAGGGCCTCGACTACGCGCTCTCCAAAACCGAACGCCTCACGGCCGCCAACCACCTCCGGCACGTTCAGCTGAGCGCCATCGTGAACAATTCGGCTGTGACCGTGAACGTAGCGCCCGACGCCGCGCAGATTTTGCTGAACATCTCAGCCAATGGCCGCGCCACCACCACCCGGCTTGCTCCGCACTCAGCCGCCGTCTTTCTGGCCGACTTCGATCCCGGGGCGCTGGAAACCCTTCTCGCTCTGGCCGTGGCGCAGAACAACCGCAATCTCTGGGCGATCATCCCCAAGCAGGCGGGCACCATCGAGCCGATTGAGTTGGCCACGCTGGCCGACGAGCAGGGTACGCTCGACGGCCAGCCCATCGCCGTTCATCATCTGAAGGCCACCATCGCCGATGCCGCCACGGATCTCTTCAGCGGCCCCGAAAATCAGCTTCTTCAGGCCGAACTTCCGCATCAGGGCTTTGCGCTGGTTCGTAACGGCTTTGCCCTCACTCCGCCCGCCAAGCCCGGCGCGCCTCCGGCAGAGTGAGGCTCTTACTGACCCCTGATCCCTGATCCCTGTTCCCTGCTCTTCTCACGCCGCCCGGCCCGCTGCCACCGCCGAGGCCCACGCCCACTGGAAGTTATATCCGCCCAGTTGGCCGGTGACGTCGACAACTTCGCCGATAAAGAATAGTCCCGGTACGGCGCGCGCCTCCATCGTGCGCGCCTGCAAATCACGCGTGTCCACGCCGCCGGCCGTTACTTCGGCTTTGTCGAAGCCTTCGGTTCCCACCGGGTGCAGCTCGTAGCGGCGCAGCCTGCCTTCATAATCCGTCAGGGCAACATTCGACCACCCCTGCGGTACGGCGATCTCGGCCAGGTAATCCGCCATTCGCTGTGGTAGATGCTCGCGCAGAACTTGCCTCACCGTCGCTGAATCGCGTCGCGCGCCCGGCTGCCGCAAGGGCTCCATCAGCCCCACCCCAGCGGCCAACTGTGGAGCAAAATCCAGCGCCAACGCCTCGCCCGGCCGCCAATACGACGAAGCCTGCAAGATCGCCGGGCCGCTCAGCCCGCGATGCGTCACCAGCATCTTCTCCTTGAAACTGACCCCGCCGGCGGAGGCCTCAACCTCTGCCGCCACGCCGGCCAGCTTCGTCCAACCAGCTTCGGCGCCGCCCAGCACCAACGGAACCAGCGCCGGCCTCGGTTCCACAACACGCAGCCCGAATTGCCGCGCCAGATCGTAGCCCAGCCCGGTCGCCCCCAGCTTGGTAATCGAGAGACCACCGGTAGCCACCACCAGCGTTTCCGCCCAAAACTCGCCCTGGGAGGACAAGACCCGAAATCCGCCGCCGCCACCCTCGACCTGAATCGAACGCGCGTTGAGCAGCACTTCCACGCCGCCGGCCGCGCACTCGGCCAGCAGCATATCGAGAATCGCCCGCGCCGAGCCGTCGCAGAAGAGTTGCCCCATCGCCTTTTCGTGCCAGGGGATTCCATACCGTTCGACCAATTCGAGAAAGTGTTGCGGCTGATAGAGCGCCAGCGCCGACTTGGCAAAATGTGGATTCTGCGAGAGGAAGTTCTCGGGTTTGCAATGCAGATGGGTAAAGTTGCAGCGCCCGCCGCCGGAGATGAGAATCTTGCGCCCCGGCTGCCCGTTGTGATCGAGCAGGGCAACCCGTCGCCCTCGAGCGCCGGCCACCGCAGCGCACATCAGCCCAGCCGCGCCCGCGCCCAATACAATCAGATCGAATTGGCGCGGAGCGGGCATGGGTCAATCTGGCTAAACCGCAGCCTTTGCTCCTATTTCAAAGCCACGGCAACGGGAGTGAGGAATGCCTTCTGCGGCGCGTCAATCTCATTGCCCGGAGCGTTTAGCTTCAGCTTCAGGTCGGCGACCTCCGCTTTGCCGCTCAGCGGAGCCGTAAATTCCAGCTCATACTGATTGCGCAAGCGGCGGGCCAGCTCGTCGAGAAACGGCGCCAGGGAAACGGGATTCCCCGTCCCCGACCAGTAGCTCTTGCCGCCCGTCGCCTGGGAAACTTCACTCAACAGGCTCAGGCCGATATTGTTGGCTGTGAGCGAATTGTCAGCGGCACCCGAATTTACCCAGTAGATCGAGTAGACGACCACCCCGGCGCGCACGGCATCGGCAATCGAGGCCTGCACATAAGGGTCGTTGGGATCGTATCCATTTTGGAGGTTATCAATGCCATCCGTCACCATCACCACTTCGCGCCGCGCGCCTCGATCCTGGGAGGGCCAGTGCTTTGCCAGGTTGGTGAGGCAGAAATAGGGGCTGGAGCTCGAGTCAATCTGGCCTCCGGCCAGATGAAGTTCGCTCACCACCTTGGCGTGGTCAGCGCTCAGCGGGCCGGCAAAAACGGCTCTCCCATTCTGCATATACGCAATGGCGGCGGTAACATTCGGCGGCAGATTGTTGACAAAATGCCGAATGTCGCCAAACTGGGTCGCCAGGTTGTTGCGGGCTGAACCATCGATCAACAGCACCAGCTCAAGGCTGTTGGCCGCGCTTTGCAGTGGCTTCCAGCCGGTCACGCTGGCCGGCTTCCCATTCACTTTGAGCGAAATATTCTGTTCGGTGACGCTCACAGGCAGCTTGCCTTCCTGCTTGGGAAGAACCGTCACCACGACCTTCCCTTGCCCATGTTGATGATCGCCCTGGGAAAACCCCGGCGCAGATCCCAGCAATGTGAGAACGGCTACCCATAAAACCATTCCTGGATTCTTCATCACGAAAGACTCCCTTCGAGGCGTGCGCAACTCTTGCAACGATTTTACGCACTCTGCCTCTGTTTGTGTTGGACGTGCTAGCGAGGGAACGGACTCGTGGAATGTAGGAAAGACGACAAAGCCCTCGGCTGGTTGGCCGGGGGCTTCGCGGTTTTGGTTGGCTTGAGCTGCTCAGGCGCTGAAGAGCAGAATGCCGGCGGGTTTTTCTTCCGATACATTCTCGTCGGAACTGACAGATTGGTCGGCGGTGATCGGGCGATAGAAGAGCTGGTTGGCTTCGAGATAAACCTCGAGGAAGGCCGGCCGCGCCATAATCTGGCCGCCGATGAGAGCCTCGCTCAACGGATCCTCGACGTAGCGCTGCAAGGCGCGGCGAAGGGGGCGAGCGCCGTAGCTGCGATCCACCAGGGTTTTATCGAGAATCCACTTCTTGGCTTCCTCGGTGACTGATATGGTGATGGACTTCTGCGCCAGGTTGACGTTGAGTTGCTGGACAAGCAACTCGACAATCTGGATCAGGTCCGCATCGGAGAGCGACTGGAAGAGGATGACCTCGTCGAGGCGGTTGAGGAACTCCGGATTGAAAGTCTTCTTTACCTCCTGCTTGACCAGTTCTTCAATCTTGTCGCTGACCATGTCTTCGCGGTCACTGGCAAAGCCCATGCCCTGCTTCTTTTGCAGGTGGCGGGCGCCGATATTCGAGGTCATGATGAGGATGACATTCTTGAAATCGACCGTGTTGCCCAGCCCGTCAGTCAACTGGCCGTCCTCAAAAACCTGCAACAGAATGTTGAAGACATCGGGGTGAGCCTTCTCGATTTCGTCGAGCAGAACAACTGAATACGGCGACCTCTTGACGCGCTCGGTCAACTGGCCGCCCTCCTCGTAGCCCACATAACCCGGAGGTGAGCCGATCAGTTTGGAGACCGAGTGCTTCTCCATGAACTCCGACATATCAAAGCGGATGAGCGCCTTGTCGCTGCCAAAGAGAAATTGCGCCAAAGTGCGCGCCATCTCGGTTTTGCCCACGCCGGTGGGGCCGAGGAACAAAAAGCTCCCGATGGGCCGCGACGGCGATTTGAGACCGGCGCGGGAACGGCGGATGGCGCGAGCCAGGGCGCTGATGGCCTTGTCCTGGCTGATGACGCGCTTGTGCAGCTCTTCTTCCACGCGCAGCAGCTTCTGCGTCTCTTCTTCCTTGATGCTGGTGATGGGCACGCCAGTCCAGCGGCTGACCACGTCCTCTATATCCTCGCGTCCGACGATGCCGGCGGCCGAGTCGTCCAGGTGATATTTGTCGCGCAGCAGGCGCAGGGTCTCGCGCTCCTTGCGCTCCTCGTCGGAGTAGAAGCGCGCCTTCTCGAACTCGTGGTTGGCGATGGCCGAATCCATGCGATGCACGATGAACTTGATGCGCTTCTGCACCTCGGTGATCTCTTCCGGCAGCGAGGTCTGGCGCAGCTTGACGCGCGCGCCGGCCTCATCAATCAGATCAATCGCCTTGTCGGGCAAAAAGCGGTCGGGGATGTAGCGATTGGCGTGCGAGACAGCGAACTCGACGGCCTCATCCGTATAGCTGACTGCGTGGAACTTCTCGTAACGGTCCTTGATGCCGTGGATGATCTTGATGGCGTCGGCCTCGTTGGGCGGCGGCACCTTGACAGCCTGAAAACGCCGTTCGAGCGAGCGATCTTTCTCAATGGATTTGCGGAACTCGGCCGGAGTGGTAGCGCCGATGCACTGAATCTCTCCGCGCGAAAGCGCCGGCTTGAGGATGTTGGCCGCATCCAGCGAGCCTTCGGCCGAACCGGCACCGACCAGCGTGTGCAGTTCGTCGATGAAGATGATCGAGTTCTGATTTTCGATCAGCTCTTTCATGATGGTCTTGAGCCGTTCTTCAAATTGGCCGCGATATTTGGTGCCGGCCACAATCAGCGAAAGATCGAGCCCGAGGATGCGTTTCTCGGCCAGAAAGCTGGGCACCTCGCCGTCGGCAATGCGCTGCGCCAGGCCCTCGACGATGGCCGTCTTGCCCACGCCGGGTTCGCCGATGAGAACCGGATTGTTCTTGGTGCGCCGGCAGAGAATCTGCACCACGCGCTCCAGTTCGCCGTCGCGGCCCACTAGCGGATCAAGCTGGCCGTCCATCGCCGCCTGGGTCAGGTCGCGGCTGAACTCGGCCAGCAGACTGCTTTCGCGCTGGCGCTGCTGTTGAGGCTGAGCCTTCTCCTGCGTTACGCGGCCCAGTTCCTCGCGAATCTGCGCCAGCTTCAGGCCGCGCTCCTGCAAAATCTCCGCGGCAAAGCTCTTTTCTTCGCGCAGCAGGCCTAATAGCAGATGCTCTGTGCCAATGTGCTTATGGCCCAGCCGTTCGGCTTCCTCCGATGCATAGGCCAGCACTCGCTTGCACTCGTTGGAGAGCGGCAGGTCCACCGAGGTCGAGACCTTTTCGCGAATCGTCGTATGCGCCTCAATCTGCTTGCGAATCGAATCCACCGAGGCGTGCGAGCGCAAAAATCGGTTGGTCAGCGCCTTGTCCTCGCGCAACAGGCCCAGCAGCAGGTGCTCGGTCTCGATATAAGGCGAACCAAACTGGCTGGCCTCATACCGGGCAAAGAAGATTACGCGCCGCGCCTTCTCCGTATAGCGTTCGAACATAACGATCTCCCTTGATTCTGGCTGTCGGCGGGAGTGGCCGGCCGCTTCGCCCGAAGGCTTCGGCCCAACCCGCGTTCGCCTCTCGATCAACTGCGCCGCCGGGAACCTGGGGAACCAGCTAGCGACCCCGGACAGCTCTTTGGAATGGTTCGGGAGTCATTCAGCACTCCATGATCCCCGGCATTCACGCCGCCGAAGCTCTCCATCCCACCTTTTTCCGCTCGGAAAAGATGAGAATCCATCTTATCCCAAATGGCTCACTCTATAAGACTCAAAAATCACCCCGCGCGGTGCAATTTCCTGCCTGGCTGCCCTGCCTGACTTCCCTTCACGCCGGTTCAGTTGCCGGAGGCGCGGACAGCTGGCCGCTGACCAGCTTCCCTGTCTCCAAACGCAAGATTCGCTTGCAGCGCGCCGCCAGGTCAAGGTTATGCGTCACAAGAATCGAGGTCAGCCCATGCGTCCCGTGCAGCCGCTCGACCAGGTCGAAGACGCGCCTCGCCGTCGCTTCGTCCAGGTCGCCGGTCGGCTCATCGGCCAGCAGCAGCCGCGGATTGCAAACCAGTGCGCGGGCCAGCGCCACGCGCTGCTGCTCGCCGCCGCTCAGCTCGCCGGGGCGATGGTCGCCGCGATCCTCCAAACCCACCTCCCACAGCCACTTGGCGGCCGCTTTCAGCGCATCTGTCCGGCGCAATCCGCGCGCCAGCAGCGGCATGGCGACGTTTTCCAGTGCCGTGAACTCCGGCAGCAGGTAGTGAAACTGCCAGACGTAGCCGATCTCGCGGTTGCGAAACTCCGCCGCTTCTTGCGGCTTGAGTCGCGCCAAATCCACCGAGACGCAGACAACCCTGCCCGCCGTGGGCGCGTCCAGCGCGCCCAGAATATGCAGCAGCGTGCTCTTGCCCGCGCCCGACGGCCCCACGATGGCCACCATCTCGCCCGCCGCGACATCAAGATTGAGGCCGCGAAAAAGCGTCAGCGCGCCGCGCGCGGTGGTGTAGGTCTTTTCGAGATTCCGTAGCTGAACAATGGGCTGGCGCGGCTCCGGCTCCCGCGCTGCACGGGCCTCCGGGCGGTCAACCGCTGGGTTGGTTTGTATCATCGGCTGTACTCATTTTATCGTGCCGGGACAATTACCGCGCCAATAAGTCTCCACAGGCTTTATGTTGGTCGCCGCTCAAAGGGGCTTGAGTAGAAGAGCTTCATGCCGGCAGCACTCCGTCGCTTGAGCTGTAGGCGTAAAGTTTGCAAGCCCCGCGCTTCACCCAGGCCTCCAGAAAACGGTCTTTGTTTCTTGGGGAGGTAGCGTGGAGTTGGCTTTGCAGATAATTACCATCCCTGGACGCAAAATAAAAACATGAAAAACGACCGCGGTAGCCATGCTTTCTTGACCCTGATCCCTATCCATCCCCTTTTATCCCACTATTCCCCGTTTCTTCTCCCCATAATCCCTTCGACCCCACCCCCCCTACCCTGTGGAGGTTATTTTCCGACTCTAACATCTCCTGTAACACGAACAGAATCAAGCGTTTGTAATTATAGCCTAGTAACGAATCAGTAACTGCAAACCGCGTTATTTGCCCGTATTTTAGCCCAAATAGAGGCCGTTTGAACTCATAAAAGCCACTTTATTGTGCAGTTTTGAGGGCGTAGTTATTGTTTCGGAAGGACGCTGGCATTGATCCGCGCGATGCGGCCATTCGGGCCGACAACAAAGGGCAGCGAGAGAGCATTCCAGTTGCCATCGTCGAGCGGCTGCCAGCTCTTGCCGTCATCGCGACTTACATCCGAACCGTTCGTTCCTACTGCGATCCAGGCACGGAGTGCCTCGCTCAATAAGATTGAAAATCGCGCCCTTTCGTCTTGGCGCCAGCCGCCGCTTGAGTTACGGCTTGTTCCGCCGCCGCGCCGCATCCTCATACGCCGCAGCGTACTCACGCGCTGGCTGCTGCCAGCTATAGTTTTGCGCCATGCCGTTCAGCATCAGCCGCTTCCAGCCCGCTTTGTCCTCAAAGGCCGTGAGAGAGCGCGCAATCGCCGCCTCCAGCGCCTCGGCGCTCTTGCCCTTGAATTTGAAGCCCGTCCCGATATCCTGCTCCGGCTTCCATTCTTCAATCGTGTCGTCCAGTCCGCCCGTCGCCCGCACCACCGGAACGGTGCCGTACTTGAGCGAATAAATCTGGTTCAGCCCGCACGGCTCATAGAGCGAGGGCATCAGAAAGATATCCGCGCCGGCCTCAATCTTGTGCGCCAGCCGTTCGTCGTAGCCGATGCGCACGGCGACGTTGGCCCGATTCCAGAAGGCCCAGTCGCGGAAGAACTTCTCGTGGGCTGGTGCGCCCGTGCCCAGCGCCACCACGGCCACATCCTGCTCCGCCAACCGCCCGGCGATCTGCTCCACCAGGTCGAAGCCCTTTTGCGCGGCAAAGCGCGAGACGATCCCAATCACCGGCGTCGTGGCAGCCACTGTGTCCAATCCAAAAGTTTGCAGCAGGTCGGCGCGGCACTTGCTCTTGCCGTCCAGATCCTCCGGCGAGTAATGTGCGGCCAGGTTAGCGTCCGTCGCGGGGTCCCAGCGCGCATAGTCCACACCGTTCAGAATCCCGCGCAGGTCAGCGGCGCGCCCGCGCAGCACCGCGTCCAGCCCTTCGCCGAACTCCGGCGTCTGAATCTCCTCGGCATATTTGCGGCTCACCGTTGTCAGAATCTCGGAGTAGACCAGCCCGCCCTTGAGGAAGTTGAAGCGGTCGAAGTGCTCTACCTTGTCCATGGTAAAAATATCCCATGGAAAGAGCAGCCGCTCGGTGGTCGCCGGTGGAAATGCGCCCTGGTAAGCGGCGTTGTGAATCGTCAGCACCACGCGGGCGCGGCTGAGCAGCGGGTCGGAGGCATACGTTGTGCGCAGGTAAACGGGAATCAGCGCCGCCTGCCAATCGTGCACATGAAAGACGTCCGGAACGCCCAGCAGCTTGGACGCCTCCAGCACCGCGCGGCAATAGAGCGCGAATCGCTCGGCGTTGTCCGGGTACTCGCCCGCCGCCGTGCCATACAGCCCAAGCCGGTCAAAAAGCTCCGGGCAATCGACAAAGTAGAACTGAACTCCATCGCGCCTGCCGCCGTCCACAATCCCCACAAAGCGGTTGTAATACTCGAAGGGAATGGTGATCGAGCGCGCCGCATAGCGCAACTCGCCTGCCAACTGCCGCCGCGTCACCGGGTAGAGCGGCAGATAGGCAGTGACCTCGTGGCCCAGCTTGACCAGCTCCGGCCCCAGCGCTCCCACCACGTCGGCCAACCCGCCGGTCTTGGCAAAGGGTACGCACTCGGATGCGGCAAAGACAATGCGCATGATGGCTTCCTTCTGGTAAGCGAAAGTATCAGTCCGTATTCTATTCTGCGACGCCAAAGGAGCGGTCTGCTAAGGGAACCGTCCATCACGCTCAAGATACGCGTGCTCGCCACAGGGCCGCAAGGCTGTCGATGGACAAGGCTTCGGCACGCGCAAGGGGGTCGATTGCGGCCTGCGCGATGGCGGCGGTAATCTCCGCAGACGACCATCCGGCAGAGCGCAGGTTGTTGGCCACCGTCTTGCGCTTCTGGTGGAAGCATTGGCGCGTGAAGCGCAAAAAAGCATCCTCGTCCACGCCCAGCTCGTTGAAGCGCGGCGCAAAGCGCCAGCGGAAGACCGTCGAATGCACGTCGGGCGGCGGGCTGAAGGACTCCGGCGGCAGCGTGAAGATCTGCTCGGCAGGCCCGTACAACTGCACTGTGACCGAGAGCAGGCCGTAGTCGCGCGAGCCGGGCCGGGCTGTGACGCGGTCGGCCACCTCGCGCTGCACCATCAGCACGGCGCGGTCCAGCGCGGCGTAGCTAGCGGCCAGCTTGAGCAGAATTTGCGAGGTAATTCCGTAAGGCAAATTGCCCACCACCAGCAGCCGTTCGCCCGCCGCCGCAGAGGCGGCCGTAAAGTCGAATAACAGCGCGTCCTGCTCGACGACCGTAACCCGCTCCGGCGGAAACTCAAAGCGCAAAGAGGCCGCCAGCATGGAGTCCAGCTCCACGGCCAGCAGATGTGCGGCGCGAGCGGCCAGCGTTCCGGTGATGGCGCCGCGGCCTGGCCCGATCTCGACCACAGTGCGTCCGCCCAGGTCGCCGAGCGAAGTAGCGATGCGCTGAATGGCCTGCGCGTCAACAAGAAAGTTTTGACCGAGCTTGGGTTTGGAGGGCATGGGCTTTCTTCGATGGTAGATGATGGCGAAGGAATCTGCGCACGGCTTGCGGCGCCGGAGAGTCTTTTGCAGATTGTTCTGATCTTTTTGCAACTGCGGCGGCAGTGTTGAATCAGTAAAGTGGGATTTTCTGCCGACGCTCACCTGTCATCCCCCCTTGGATGCGGGCGAGCGGCGTCCCTATGAGGTCACAAATCGCATGGCTACAGCTCACGCTTCGCGCCCGGACGCGGAGGACGCGTCCCCTCTCTCTCTTGTGCCTCCGGCTGGCGCGCCCAACGGCCAGGACATTGATTCGACGCTGCATGAGAACCGTGTCTTTCCGCCGCCCGCCGAGTTCAGCGCCAAGGCCCACATCGGCAGCATGGAAGAGTATGAGGCGCTCTACCGCCAATCCATCGCTGACCCGGAAGCCTTCTGGGCCGACGCGGCAGAGAATCTGCACTGGTCCCGTCGCTGGGATAAAGTGCTGGAATGGAACCTTCCCTGGGCAAAATGGTTTGTCGGCGGCAAGTTGAACCTGAGCTATAACTGCGTGGATCGCCATGCGCTGGGCAACCGAGGCCAGAAGACTGCACTAATCTGGGAGGGCGAACCAGGCGAGCAACGGCGGCTGACTTACTCCGAGTTATACGCCGAAGTGCAGCGCTTCGCCAATGCGCTCAAGGGGCTGGGCATCCAAAAGGGAGACCGCGTGGCCATCTACATGGGCATGACGCCGGAGCTGGCCATCGCCCTGCTCGCCTGCGCGCGCATCGGCGCAATTCATTCGGTCATCTTTGGCGGTTTCGCGGCCAACGCCATCGCCGACCGCGTCAACGACTCCGGCTGCGTGGCGATCCTTACGCAGGATTCGAGTTATCGCCGCGGCAACGAAATTCAACTGAAGCAGATCGTCGATGAAGCCGTGCTTAAATGCCCAACCGTGCGCCACGTGGTCGTCTATCGCCGCAGCGGCGCGGCGGTCACCATGGTCGAGGGGCGCGATTACTGGTGGCACGAACTTACGGCTGCCGCAGCGCCCGATTGCCCGCCCGAGGAGATGGATTCCGAAGACCCGCTCTTCATTCTCTACACCTCCGGCACCACCGGCAAACCTAAAGGATTGGTGCACACTACGGGCGGCTACGCGGTCCAGACCTATCTATCGACGAAGTATATCTTCGACCTGAAGGAAGAGGACGTTTACTGGTGCACAGCAGATATCGGCTGGATCACCGGCCACTCCTATGTGGTCTACGGGCCGCTGGCCAACGGCGCCACTGTGCTGCTTTTCGAGGGCGCTCCTGCCTGGCCCGTCTTCTCGCGCAGCTGGCAGATCATCGAGGAGCACAAGGTCACGGTCCTCTATACCGCGCCCACGGCTATCCGCGCCTATATCAAGTGGGGCGACGAGTTTGTCGAGAAGCACTCGCAGGATTCGCTGCGCCTGCTCGGCTCCGTCGGCGAGCCAATCAATCCCGAAGTATGGATGTGGTATCGGGGGAAGGTCGGCCACAACCGCTGCCCCATCGCCGATACCTGGTGGCAGACCGAGACCGGCGCCATTCTCATTTCGCCTCTGCCCGGCGCCACTCCCACCAAGCCGGGTTCAGCCACGCTGCCTTTCTTCGGCATTCAGCCTGAAGTCGTCAACAAGGAGGGCAAGCCGGTTCCTCCCGGCCACGGCGGCTTTCTGGTGGTGCGCCAGCCCTGGCCGGCAATGGCGCGCACCATTTATGGCTATCCAGAGCGATTCCGGCAGACTTACTGGAGCCAGATCGAAGGCAGTTACTTTACCGGCGACGGAGCGCGTGTCGATGAGGACGGATACTTCTGGCTAATGGGCCGCGTCGACGACGTCATCAACGTCAGCGGTCACCGGCTGGGCACCATGGAGGTCGAATCGGCGCTGGTCTCTCACCCACGGGTCGCCGAGGCCGCCGTCGTGGGCCGTCCCGACGAGATGAAAGGCCAATCCATCGCCGCCTTCGTCGTTCTCGAGCATCCCAACCAGCCCAGCCAGGCGCTCAAAGAGGAGCTGCGCCAATGGGTCGCCAAAGAGATCGGCGCGCTCGCCCGCCCGGATGTGATTCGCTTCACCGAGACCCTGCCCAAGACCCGCTCCGGCAAGATCATGCGCCGGCTGCTGCGAGAGCTTGCCACGCACGGCGAGGTTAAAGGCGACATCACCACGCTGGAAGACTTTTCCGCCATCGCTATCTTGCGCGAAGTGGAAGAGGTGTAGATGAGCATAGCAGCCCGTGGTGAAAGACTGGTTTTGAAAGGGCATGACTTAAGTAGTGCCGCAAATAGTTGATAAAAAATGTTGGGCTTTAGCCCCTGAGGGACGATTTTCAGCCTTTTCGACTTTAACCACGGGCTGTTATCGGCTGTTCTCCTGCGCAATGGCCCGGATCGATAAGATAGTACGTGATGCCGCTTCTCGATCCCATCCCGTCGCCTGTGCTGAATGCCGACTTTGCCGCCCTCGAATGGGAGCCGCTGCTGGCGCTGGTCGCTGGCTTTGCCGCTTCGCCGGTGGGCCGCAACGCGATCCTCGACCTGAAACCCTCCACCGACGAAGCATGGATTGCCCGCCAGCATCAGCTCACCGGCGAGCTGCGCCTGTTGCTCGAAGAGCAAACTTCCATCCCCGTCGGCGGCCTCTTTGATCCCACGCTGTTCGCCGCCAAGGCGCAGATTCCCGGCGCAGCGCTTGAAGCCGATGAGTTGCAAGCCATCGCCCGGCTTGCCAACGACGTAGCCGCGTGGCAGGCGCTGCTTCAATCGCCCCCGGCGCGGCTGGTGGGCAAGCTGGCCGGCCTTTGCCAGCTCTCCACTGCTCTGGCGGGCAACAGCCTTCGGCCGCTGGCCGAGTCTATCGAGCGCACCATTCAGCCCGACGGCTCGCTGGCCGACAACGCCTCGCCGGAGCTGGGCCGCATCCGCCGCGAACAGGAGCGCCAGCAGCGCGTCATCGAAGAAACCCTGCGAGCCGCCCTGCGCAAGCTCTCCACCGAAGGCGCTACGCAGGAAGACCTCATCACCATTCGCGGCGACCGCTTCGTGATTCCGGTACGCGCCGAGCTGAAGCGCCGCATCTCCGGCGTTGTCCACGGACTCAGTTCTTCCGGGCAGACAGTCTACGTCGAGCCTCTCGAAACCATCGAGCAGAACAACGAACTGGTGCGGCTCATCGAAGAAGAGCAGGCTGAGATTCGTCGCATCTTTATCGCCCTCACTCGCCAGGTGGGCGGCTATGCTGTTGCGTTGGTCGAGGGCGCGCGTGTTCTCGCGCTGGTCGATAGCCTGCAGGCCCGCGCCCGCTTCGCCCGCGATTACGATTGCGTAGGGCCAACTCTTTCAGAGCATTTGCTGCATTTGGAAGCCGCGCGCCATCCGCTGCTCGAACGCCATCTGCGCGCGGTTGGCGGTCGTGTTGTGCCGCTCACTCTGGAACTCACAGCCGAGGCTCGCCAGCTCATCATCAGCGGCCCCAACACCGGCGGCAAAACCGTCACGCTCAAGACTACGGCGCTGCTGGCGATGATGGCCCAGGCCGGAGTGCCCGTCCCCGCGGCGGCTGCCAGCTTTCCCGTCTTCACCGCATTTCTGGCCGACATTGGCGACGCGCAATCGATCGAGGCCGAACTCTCCACTTTCTCCGCGCACATCGTCAACCTCGACCGGCTCTCGCGCCTCGCCGACGCGCGCTCGCTCGTCCTGCTTGACGAACTCGGCTCAGCCACCGATCCCGAAGAAGGCTCCGCGCTCGCCGTCGCCATCGCCAGCCACTTTCTCACCGCTGGAGCATGGTCGCTTATCTCCACCCACCACACTTCGCTCAAGGTTTATGGCGCCAACACCGAAGGCGTGCTCAACGCCGCGGCCGGCGTGGACGAGCGCACCCTCGCGCCCAACTACCAACTCAGGCTCGGCGTTCCCGGCGCGTCTGCCGGCATCCAAACCGCCGAGAGGCTGGGCCTGAACGCCGCCATCATCGTCGCCGCGCGCGAACGCCTCGGCTCGCAGCAGGTGGACATCAGCCGCTTTCTCGATAAGCTGCACAGCGATTTGACACAGCTCGAAGCTGAGCGCAAGGCCGCCCGCGAGCAGCAATATGCACTCAATCAGGAACGCGCCAAACTGGCCCGTGAGGGCGACGTCGAGTTGCGCCAGCGCACCCGCGAGCTGGAGGCAAAGCTGGCCTCGCTGCTCAAGGACTTCGAGTTCCAGATGCGCGAGAACGTCCGCGCTATCGAAGATCGCGTCGGTCAGCAAAAGCTCTCCAAAGAAGCCGAGCGACGCATCACTCGCCTGCGCCGCGAATTTCAGGAGAGCTTTAACCAGACCGTCGTCGCCCATCGCAGCGGCGCGGATGTCGGCGACCAGAACGCCCAGCCGCACATATTGAAGCACATCGCCGCCGGCGATCAGGTCCGCATCAAATCGATGAACAAGATCGCCACCGTCGTCCGCGAAGTCGAGAAAGACCTCTGTGAAGTCGCCCTCGGCCCCATCAAAATGCGCGTCAAGCGCGACGAGTGCTGCGCACCCCAGCCCGTTGGGGGAGAGACAACTTCGGAAAAACGCCCCGACCCATTAGCCGCCGCCCGCCGCCAGAAAAATATCCACGTTACCGTCACCAGCGCCAACACCGACGCGCTGCGCATGGAGATCAACCTCATCGGCCGCACCGTGGACGAAGCCACCGGCGAGCTGGAGCAGTACCTCGACCGAGCCTTTATGGCAGGCCTGGAACGCGTGCGCATCATTCACGGCCACGGCGCTGGCGTTCTCCGCCGAGCCGTCCGCGAATTCCTCAAATCCCATCCCCACGTCGCCCTGATCACCGAAGCTCCACAGAACGAAGGCGGCCAGGGAGCGACGCTGGTGGAGCTGCGGCAGTAGCGTCTTGTCGAAATAGCGCGATTCGCAGTCAGACGGCCACGGTAAAGCTGTCTTCGGTGCGCGTGACGGCGCGGTAGAGGGTGTCGCGCTCGACTGGAATCCGCCCGGCCTCGGTAATCAGGCGGCAAAGCTGCCGACGGGTCATGCCCTGCGGCGTGGTGGCCCCGGCGTCGTGATAAATCTTCTCCTCGACGACCGTGCCGTCCAGGTCGTCGGCGCCAAAGCGAAGCGCGATCTGCGCAATCTTGGCGGTGAGCATCTGCCAGTAGGCCTTGATGTGCGGAAAGTTGTCGAGCAGGAGGCGGCTAACCGCGATCTGGCGAAGGTCGGTGAGTCCGGTGGTCACGGGCAAGTGATCGAGCGCCGTGTTCTCTGGATGGAAAGCCAGCGGGATGAAGGCCTGAAAACCGCCGGTCTCATCCTGCAAGGCGCGCAGCTTCAGCAAATGATCGACGCGGTCTTCGTCGTTTTCGATGTGCCCATAGAGCATTGTCGCGTTGGATTTAAAGCCCAGCTTGTGGGCCAGCCGCGCCGTCTGGAGCCATTCTTCACCATCGATTTTGTGGTCGCAGATGATCGAGCGCACCCGCTCGGCGAAGATCTCAGCGCCACCGCCGGGCATTGAATCCACGCCCGCCGTGCGCATTTTGACGAGCGTCTCTTCGATACTGAGCTTGGCCCGCCGCGCCAGGTAGGCAACTTCCACCATGGTGAAGGCTTTAATGTGAACTTTGGGAAAGCGCTCTTTGAGGCCGCGCACCAGATCGAGGAAGTACTCCAGCGGCAGATCTGGATGCAGCCCGCCGACGATATGAAACTCCGTGACCGCCTCGGAATATCCCGATGCAGCTGCCTCCCACGCCTCTTTCAGAGTCATCGTATAGCCGGCCGCATCATTCTTCTTGCGCCCGAAGGCGCACAACCGGCAGTTGGCCACGCAGACGTTGGTGGGGTTGATGTGGCGATTGACGTTGAAGTAGGTCACGTCGCCATGCAGCCGCTCGCGCACATGATTGGCCAGCCAGCCCACCGCCAGCACATCCGGCGAGCCGTATAGCGCGAGGCCGTCCTGGAAGTCGAGCCGTTCACCAGCCAGAACTTTGGCGGCTACCGGCTCAAGCCGCGGATCGAGTGTGCGAAAAGCTGCCGATTGGCGCGAGGCCAGGATCTCAGTCTGCATATGCTGATGATACAGAAATCAATCCTCTCTTTGCCATGCACTCTATTTTTTGTCTTCATTCCCCGTCGGCGGCTCAATCACCACGCCGTTATAGAGCGAGGCCACCAGCAGCCTGCCCCCCGCAGCGCGCACTCGATTGATGCGGTAGCCGGTCTGTAGGAACTGCCACTCCAGTGACTTGGGATCGATGGAGAATATCTGATCGCTCATCCGCGAACTGACAAGAATCCTGCGCGCCTGAGCGTCATAAAAGAGATCGTCCACATTGCTCAACGGAAGGCGGTGAACCCACTGCCACGTCTTGCCCAGATCGCGCGTAAAGTAGACGCCCTCGCGCGCCCCAAGCCACAACGTCCCGTCTGCGGAGAAGGTGATCGAATGGATGCGCGTTAGCATCAATGGTATGCCGATGGGCGACCAAGATTGACCGGCGTCGGTGGAGAGAACCACGCCATCCTGCCGGGCTGCGGCCAGCAGCGAACCGTGCGCGGCTATGGAAAGATACTCGCCCGAACCCATCACTGGGCCGCCCTGCCAACTGGCGCCCTTGTCGCGGCTGGTGAAGAGGCCTCCGGCGGTGGTGGCCAGCCACGCGTCGCCCGATAGATCGAACGCGCGGACGCGGCCGGTCAACTCGCGGCGCGTATCCTTCACCTGCTTCTCGACGTTGACACGCTTTCCATAGTGCGTCTCGGTGGCTGTCTTGGTCAGCGTGTTCTGAACCGTGTTGCGCGGCGTCCAACTGGGCTTCGGCCCATCAGACGCCAGCGCGAAGATCCCCTGATTGGTTCCCGCCAGGATCGTTCCCTCCGGCGACTCTGCCAGGGCGAAGACATCACGCCCATCCAGTCCTGTGCTGATCTGCTCCCACTGCGCACCGCCATCGGAGGAGACAAATACGCCTCCATCAGTTTTATCGTTGACCACTCCTGCAAAAATCCGTTGGGGATTGCCGCCGTCCACCAGCAGCGCTTCAACCTTGCGCGCGGAGAAACCATCATTGGAAGCGGCAAAGCTGGCCCCCGCGTCATGACTTTGCAGAATGCCGCCGCGATCGGTGGCCAGCAACAGATGACTCGAGTCCTGAGGATCGACAAAGACGTCGTTCACAATCAGCTCCGGCCCGGTCACGCGCATAAAGCTCGCGCCGCCGTTCACTGTTTTGTAAAGCCCCTCTGTGGTCCCTGCATAAACCACATTGCGCTTGGACGGATCCTGCTTGAGTACGCGTGTGCGCCGTGCGGAGGAGGGAATGCCCGAGATTTTCTTGAATAGCTCGCCAGCGCTGCCGCTCTTGTAGATGCCGCTGCACGCGCTCACAAAGACTATCTTCGGCCGAGCTGGATCAATGATGATCGAAAAGACGTCAGAATCGTCGATGACTCCCTGCTTGATGTTGTGCCAGCTCTGGCCGCCGTTCGTGGTCTTCCAGGGCAGATGCCAGGTTCCGGCGTAAATCACTTCGGGGTTCTGGGGATCAATGGCCAACGACTCAACTTCGTGAATCTCACGGCTGCCTGGCGGGCTGATCAGATTCCAGGTGCGGCCGGAGTCCACACTGCGGAAGACCCCGTCGAGGCTTCCGGCTATCAGAATTGCTGAATCGGAGGGAGCTTGCGCAAGGGCGCGAACCGACTGGCCGCGCAGAGCCTCGATGACGCTCCAGTTGCGCCCTGCGTCGCGGCTCACCCACAGGCCGCCGCCGGGCTGGTCCAGCTTCCAGGCAGCCACAAAGAGGGTGTCCGGATTCGCTCTATCGACGACAATGTGATCTAGAACCAGGTCGTCAGCGTCGTCCAGCTTCGCCAGCCTGCGCCAGGAGGCACCTCCATCCAGGGACTCGTAAATCCAGCTGTTGATGGAGCCAAGATAAAGATGATTGGGGTGGCCGGGGACTGCCGCAAAAGAGCGAGCATCGCCGCCGACGGGGCCGAGAACGCTCCAATGCGCCTGCTCTGCCAACCCGGGAGAGGCAAAGGCAAGCAGAACACAGATCGCTTTCAGTGCAAATACTTTGGGCCGACGGAATAAATCAAGAAATACCGGCAAGCAATTCATGCGAATGACTGACTCCTTGAAACAAAAAACTAAACGAAGCAGGAGGCGCAAAATAAAAGAGGTTGACCGGCTCGCCGGTCAACCTCAGTAGATTGCACGAGGAACTCCTCAAACTACCAGTTGCCCGGCCCCCATCGCCAATCGCGGGGGGCCGGACGATCGTTCTTGCCGACGAAGCGAGGCTTCTGCCTTACTTCGCGGGTTCAACGGCTTTCTTTGCCGCCGGCTTTTTGTGCGCTGCCTTGACGCCCAATGGCTTGCGAACCACTGGCTTCACCGCAGTCTCGTCCACCGGCTTGGTCCCGGATACCTCAGCCGCAAAGTCCGCGCCCGCGGGAACCAGATAGTCTTCCACGCTCTGCCCATCGGCCGTGCCCGTCGCCGCGCTGATGCGCGAGGCGTCGATGCCCTTCTCGGTCACCAGGTATTCCTTGGCGTTGACGGCGCGCTCAGCGGCCGGATCACTCACCTTGGCGTGCTTGTGCTTGAGCGCAGCCTTCTGCTCCTTGGCGGTCTTGGCGACCTCCTTGGCATTGGCCTCGCCTACCACAACGGCCTTGGCGTCAGACTGCTTCTGCAGATCGAGGGCAACCTCGTCAAGGCAAGCCTTGGCTTCGTTGTCCACGCGCGTCGGGCGCTTGGTGTCCTTGCTGAAGCTGAGGGTGCAGAGCGCCTGGGTGTGAGGAATCGGAGCCACATAAGGAGCTGTGATGGTCACCGTGGTGTTGGCGGTCGCCGTCTGGCCCTTGTCGTCGCTCACGTTGCAGGTGATGCCGGCTGCGCCGGTCGGAGCACCCGCGGAATTGAAAGTCGCCGTAGCGCCGCTGCCGCTGATGGTGCCGGCGGAAGCCACAAAGCTGTAAGTCAGCGGACGGTTCTGCGGGCTGACGCCGCTGGCGGTCACTGTGCTGGTTTCGCCTGGCTTGATGGTGCTGGGCGAGGCCGAGCAACTGATCGTCGGCGGTTCAAACTGCTTCACCGTGAAGCTGGCTGTCGCGCTGGCAGACTCCCACGGTTTGAGGCCTTCCTTGCCAGCCTTGCCTTCCTTGACGCCACAATTAACCGTGTAGCTGCCAGGCGCAAGCGCGGCTGTATCTACCGTGGCCGTCGAGCCTTTGCTCGTCACGCCCGGGCCAGTCAGGGTGTAAATCACGCCCATCTTGGGGTTCAGGCTGCCAGCCGTTGCCGTTACCGTAACCGGATCACCAGGGAAGACCGTTCCCGGGGTAGCCGAGCAAGCCAGAGTCACCGGCGCGGGAGGAGCGAACGAGCCAGCATGGAATACAACGCCGGCGCTTAAGCGGGCCGCATTGATGTCCGCTGTTCCGCCCCAATTCGAGCCAAAGTTTGCCTGCATATACTCATAGTCGGCCTGAACGAGCCGAATTGCCAAATGATGATTGAACAGCGGCGTCTCATAGTCCAGCCCGCCACCAACGGTCACAACCGGCCCCCAGGTGAAGGGGTTGTGATACGGGCCATCCACCCGCGCGCCGCCGAAGAGCGCATGTGCAAACGGAGTCCAGTTGCCTGCGGGAGCGCGAAGAATCAAACCGCCGGCGAGTGTCGTAAAGCCGTCGTCGTTGCCTTGTGTCCCCGTGGTGCTCCCGGTCTTCTGAATGCCGAACTCATGAAGGCCCAATTCGCCCTGGATGCCGACGTAGCGATTGAAGAAACGCGAAACGCCAAAAATACCTCCGGCGTTCACTGCATCGTACGAGGCTGACGTCATTCCGCAGGTGCCGCAAAGAGCGGGTGGAATGTTCACAGACCCATTCGGCGACAGGTAGCTGTAACCAAGGAAGATGTCCCACTTGGACGGGGCATCACTTGCAGCGGCCTTTGCTACCGGCTTGGCCATGTTCTGAGCGCCAAGGGCAAGTGGAATCGAAACCAAACATACCAAAGCAAGGAATCGGCTTACAGACTTCAAAACACGAGACATCATACTCTTTTCCTCCGCAATCAATTGAAATGACAAATGAACAAAACTGCTTGCAAACACGAAAGCAAAAAGCTGCTCAACCCGAGTCCTCACACGTGAAGGATCGGAAGATATTTTCACATCATTCATAAACGTATCATAGGAAGGTACACCAAGGAGAACATTTTTTCAGTATGTTACTGATTAGGCTCACTCCTTTCGAAGAATCCGCACAAAACGCGAAGTTACTCCGGTAACCAGTCAACCGAACCATTCTGATTCTTCCTTCCTACCCCTTATTCAGGGCCTTCTGCAAGCTGCGCGGCTCGCGCTGAATCTTCTCTTGCAGTAAAGTAATCGCATATAAAAGCTGCTCTGGACGCGGCGGACAGCCGGGCACATACACATCCACTGGCACAATCTGATTGACGCCCTGCACCAGCGCATAATTGTTGAAGACTCCGCCCGAAGTCGCGCAGGCTCCCATTGAGATCACCCATTTCGGCTCCGGCATCTGGTCGTAGAGCCGGCGAATCACCGGGGCCATCTTCTGTGAAACCCGCCCAGCCACGACCATTAGGTCGCTCTGCCGAGGCGAAGGGCGAAAGACCTCGGCGCCAAAGCGCGCCACATCAAAGCGCGACGCACCCATCGACATCATCTCAATGGCGCAGCAGGCCAGCCCAAAGGTCATCGGCCAAATCGAATTCTTGCGAATCCAATTCACCGCGAAGTCCAGCGAAGTCAGCAGCACACCCTCCGGCTGCTCATAGCCGTAATTCACCTCTTGCAGCATGGCGCGATTCCGCCCGCTGCTCTCCAGCGCGCCAAACAGGTAACGGTCCCGCTCTGCCGCAGCAACCATAGGATTACTATAACTCCGTCTCGGCGGAAGTGTGTTGGTCGCTTTTGCTCACTGACTCGGTTTTCCGCTCACGTTCTCTATCCTTAGAGAGAATGTTGGAACCATGCCCCACAGAATTAATCCCTTCCCAAATCCTTATGGAAACTTTATAAAGGATATGCCGAAGGAATTTCATTTTTACGTCTTCCGTCGCAGACAGGTTTGCTGTATCTGCTCACTGGCTGTTCGTCTGCGCACGATCTTCTTTTGGGAGTGAAATCTATGTATCGTCGCGCAATGAAGTTGCTGATTCTCTTTGTCTGCCTGGGAGTTCCGGCGATGGCCCTGGCCGTGGCCCCTGACTTGAGGCCCTCGCCGCCTGCCACCCAGGCCCAGGTCGCCGCTCTCACCCAGGCCATTCACGATGCACAAACCTCGGGCGACAACGCATGGGTGCTGGTCTCGGCCGCGCTGGTCCTGATGATGACCGCTCCCGGCCTGGTCCTCTTCTATGGCGGCCTGGTTCGCCGCAAGAATATTCTCGGCACCATGATGCAGAGTTTCGCCATGATGGGCCTCATCACTGTCCTCTGGGCCATCGTCGGCTATTCGCTGGCCTTCGGCGCGGGCAACGGCTTTATCGGGGGCCTGGAGCATAGTTTTCTGCGCGGCGTCGGCCTCGCTCCCAACCCCAACTACGGCGGCACCATTCCAGAGCAGAGCTTCATGATTTACCAACTCATGTTCGCCATCATCACCCCGGCCCTGATCACCGGCGCCTTTGCCGAGCGCGTCAAGTTCAGCTCGATGGCCGTCTTTCTTTCTCTCTGGTCGCTGGTGGTTTACTGTCCCATGGCCCACATGATCTGGGGCGTAGGCGGCATTCTCAATGTCAGCAGCGGCCGCTGGCCGGTTCTCGACTTCGCCGGCGGCACCGTTGTCCACATCACCAGCGGCGTCTCGGCGTTGGTCTGCGCCCTTTATCTGGGCAAGCGCGTTGGTTATCCGCAAGAGGACATGCCGCCTCATTCCATGGTGCTCAGCTTCATCGGGGCGGGTATGTTGTGGGTGGGCTGGTTCGGCTTCAACGCCGGCAGTGCGCTGAATGCCGGCCCGCTGGCCACCAGCGCCTTTGTCAACACGCAATTCGCAGCTGCCGCCGCCGCCATCACCTGGGTCGTCACCGAGTGGTTGCAGAACGGCAAGCCCACCGCTCTCGGCGCTATCTCCGGTGCCGTTGCGGGACTGGCCACCATTACTCAGGCCTCCGGCTTTGTCCAGCCCATGTCGGCTCTGGCCATCGGCGGCATCGCCGGCGTAGTCTGTTGCTTCATGGTCTTCCGTGTCAAAAAGTTCTTCGGTTATGATGACTCGCTGGATGCCTTCGGCGTGCACGGCATGGGTGGAACCATGGGCGCTCTGCTCACCGGTCTCTTTGCTGTTGGCTCCATCAACGCCGTCTTCGGCAAGAATGGCGCTGGTACGCCCAACCCAGCCGGGGCCCTCGACGGAAACTCGCACCAGGTCATCAATCAGTTGGTTGGCATGGGCATCGGCTGGGGGTTGGCCATTGCCGGTACTCTGGCGCTGCTCTTCCTGGTCGATAAGACCATGGGGCTGCGCATCTCCGCCACCGAGGAAGCTGTCGGCCTTGACCTTAGCCAGCACGGCGAGGAAGGCTATGAGTTGAACGCGTAATGCAACAATTCCGGGTGCCCCACACTCGCCGCTTTCTTGTTTTTGCGGCTTCGGGGTCCCCAACGACGGGTCTTCGTCGTTGGGGTGAACCTAGGGTGGGATACTACAACAATGAATCGCCCCAAAGTTGTTTCAATCGAGGAATCCGCCATGCTCAAGATCGAAGCCATCATCCAGCCCGCCAAGCTCGACATCGTCAAAGAAGCTCTGATTGAAGCCGGCATCGAGGGAATCACCATCCTGGAAGCCCGCGGCCACGGCCGTCAGAAGGGCCATACCGAATTCTATCGCGGACGCGAGTACACCGTTGATCTTCTGCCCAAGGTCAAATTGGAGATGGTCGTCGCCGATGCCATGAAGGACAAAGTCATCCAGGCGATTCTGGGTGCTGCCCGCACCGGCCACATCGGCGACGGCAAAATCTTCATCAGCCCGGTCGTCGAAGCCATCCGCATTCGCAACGACGAGCGCGGCGAATCCGCAGTCTAATATTGCTTCACAGCGCGCCTCCCGGGTCTTACACGTGAGCTCCGGGGGACCGCTCTCTTTCCCCTATCCGTCTTCTTTACCCTGAAAAGGATGAAAAATCCATAGGGTTTTACATGAAGAACAGCTTTTTCGGCGGGCATTTCGCAAATCCTCATACGTTCCTTATGCATAAAACCCTAAAATTCCTTCAAGAGAAAAATTGAACCTGGCGCTCATTCTGCTTGATTGCGGGTGGGTATCGCTATGTCCGACGCTTCTCATCCGCAAGCCTCATCGCAAGGCCTTGGCCCTCTGCATCTTCTTGGGAGTTGAAACCGTATGTGTCGTCGCGCCCTCAAATTGCTGCTCCTTGCTGCCCTCGTCGCACTTCCGTCTCTGGCCCTGGCCGTCGCTCCTGAACTGGGCCCAGCACGCTTGCCGGCAGCCGATTCTGCTCCAGCCACGCAGGCCCAGATCGCCGCGCTGCAACAGGCTGTTGACGCCGCCCAGGCCGCCAGTTCCAAAGCCGCTGCCGCCGCCGCCAGCGCTCAATCCGCCGGAGACAACGCGTGGATGCTCACCTCGTCAGCCCTGGTTCTGCTGATGACCGGCCCCGGCCTGGCGCTCTTCTATGGCGGCCTAGTGCGCAAGAAGAACATTCTCGGGACCATGATGCAGAGCTTCGCCATGATGGGAATCGTCACCATTCTCTGGGCCATCGTTGGCTACTCGCTGGCCTTCGGCCACGGCAACTGGTTCATCGGCGGCTTCGAACACCTCTTCTTGCGCGGAGTCGGCCTCGCTCCCAATCTCGACTACGCTCCTACCATTCCCGAGCAAACCCTGATGATTTACCAGTTGATGTTCGCCATCATCACTCCGGCGCTCATCACGGGCGCTTTTGCCGAGCGCATGAAGTTCAGCGCCATGGCCATCTACCTCTCGCTTTGGTCGCTCTTTGTCTACTGCCCCATGGCCCACATGGTCTGGGGCGTCGGCGGCCTGCTCAACAACGCCGGTGGCCGCTTCCCTTCGCTTGACTTTGCCGGCGGCACCGTTGTCCACATCACCAGCGGCGTCTCCGCGCTCGTGACCTGTCTTTATTTAGGCAAGCGCATCGGCTATCCCCATACCAAAATGCAGCCCCACTCCATGGTGCTGAGCTTTATCGGAGCCTGTCTGTTGTGGGTGGGCTGGTTCGGCTTCAACGCCGGCTCAGCGCTCGCCGCCAGCGGCCTGGCCACATCGGCCTTTGTCAACACCCACTTCGCCGCCGCTGCCGCTGCCGTCGGCTGGTCCATCGCCGAGTGGATTCACAATGGCAAGCCCACCGCCCTGGGCGCCATCTCCGGCGCGGTTGCGGGCCTCGTGGCCATCACCCCCGCCTCTGGCTTTGTCCAGCCCATGGCGGCTTTGGCCATCGGACTCATCGCCGGCGTCTTCTGCTTCTTCATGGTCTTCGTGGTCAAGAGCCTCTTCGGCTACGACGACTCGCTGGACGCCTTCGGCGTGCACGGAGCCGGTGGAACCCTCGGCGCCATCCTCACCGGCCTCTTCGCGGCCTGCGTCATCAACCCTGTCTTTGGCAAAAACGCCCCCGTGGGCGCAATCGACGGACACTGGGGCCAGGTGCTCAACCAGTTGGCCGGCGTCGGCATCGCTTGGGCCATCTCCATCGTCGGCACCCTGGCGCTGCTCGCCTTTGTCGATAAGCTGGTCGGGCTGCGTGTCTCCGCTGAAGACGAGGCCGCCGGACTGGATCTCTCGCAACACAACGAGGAAGGTTACGACTTTGCCACGTAGTTTTCTGGCTTGTCCTTCTGAACGGTTGCCCCGGCTTCCGATTCCGGGATCTGAGATGGAACGAACTGGTCTATCCCATCCTTTCGCATGGTCTGCGGAAGGGTGGGAATCAAAGCGTCGGTACGAATTAATAAAAATATCGGCGCGGCTGGCCCACTCCATCCCTCGCCTGTTACGCTGTCAAACGAGGCATTTTGCACATGATCAAAATCGAAGCCATTCTCCAGCCATCCAAGCTGGATGCGGTCAAGGATGCACTGCTTGAAGCAGGCATTGAAGGCATGACCATTCTCGAAGCTCGCGGTCATGGCCGCCAGAAGGGCCACACCGAGTTCTATCGCGGCCGTGAGTACACGGTCGATCTTCTGCCCAAGGTTAAAATCGAGCTGGTTGTCAACGACGATCAGAGGGAGAAAACCCTCCAGGCCATCATCGGCTCGGCTCGCACCGGGCGCATCGGCGACGGCAAGATCTTCATCAGCAAGATCGACGACGCCATCCGCATCCGTAACGACGAGCGCGGCGAGACAGCACTCTAATCGCCAACTGCGAGTGTGGCAGCTCCATCCTCGCGGCACGATTGCCGATGCGGCGAGGATGGAGAGCCATCGCGCCGAATGGAATGATTTTTTTCTGGCACAGTGTTACAGCATTGTGATATTCTGCGGCGCATGAAAACAGCCATCTCATCAAAAGTTGTTCTTTGCAGTCTTGTGCTCATTTTTGGCGGGATCGCCGGCGGGTTCTATGCCGGCGCGCAAACCTCGGCCAATGCTCAAACACAGAAGCCGAAGGCCAACGCCAAGCTCGATTTGGATCTCCTCAATGTCATCAGCAAAGGAGAGACAAATCGGATCAGTGAGCTGGCTCAGGCCGGTGCTGATCTCAACCGCTCCCGCGTGGTCGTCGACATTGAAGACCTGCACACCGAGGGCGGTTGGTTCCTCTACAAGTTCACAACCGCAGTCGGCGCGCCCATCCCCATGGAACAGGCCATCGTGTCGGAGCAGGTGGAATCGGTTCGCGAACTGGTGGCTCTCGGCGTCGATGTGAAAGCGGGCTATTATGAACCTGCCAACACAGGACCGTTCCCCTTGGACTCCACGATGATCGCAAGCGCCAGCCGCGGGGGACAGCCATTCTCCATCAAAGGGCCAACGGGCGTGAAGATTCTCTACATCGGCACCGATGGCGTCGTGCACTCGATTGTCGCTCCCAAGCCTGCGAAAAAGACAAACTGCCTCATCTATGCGGAAGGGCTGCTTGCCAAAGCACGGGACGATAAGAGCCAGAAGAAGCTGGAGGAGATCATCGAGATTCTTCGCAAGGCCATGTAATAGCGGCTGCAAAGAACCCCGGAATCTATCCTTGAACGGGAACAGGCGGCGCGTTGCGTCGGACCCGCAGGTTATTCAAAGCGTATTCGACGAAGCGCGGCTCAAAGTGTGGCGCCAGGCCTAGGAACCGGCAGGTCGCCACCACCTGATCCACGATGAACTTCGGCTGATAAGCGGCGAATTTGAGCCCCTTTTCCACCTGAAGCTGGTGCACGATAAGGTCAAAGAGTTTTTCTGGCATCGCCATCCCCTGGTGCGCGCACTCCTTCTCGAAGATTAGCCGGTAAAGTTCCAGGGTCGGCGCGCCTATCTCGATCTTGTAAGGAAGCCGGCGCAGGAAGGCGGGGTCCATCAGTTCTTCCGGCTCCAGGTTGGTGGAAAAGATGACCAGCTCCTCGAAGGGTATGCTGAAGCTCTTTCCGGTGTGCAATTTCAAATAGTCGATGCGGTTTTCCAAAGGTACAATCCAGCGGTTGAGCAGGCTTTTGGGGCTGACCAACTGGCGGCCGAAGTCGTCGATGACGAAACAGCCTCCTAGCGCCTTCAGGTGCAGCGGCGCCTCGTAGAAGTGTCCTGTGGGGTCGTATCGCAGGTCCAGCATCTCCAGCGTCAGTTCGCCGCCGGTGGCCACAAACGGCCTCCGGCAGGGAACCCATCGCTCGTCATACTCCTCCGCTCGGACAAACGACACCACCTCGCCCTCGCCCAGGACCGTAGGGCTCACCGCAACATGAATGCTGGGATCGTAAAAGCAGATAATCTGACCCTCGATTGTGATCGCGTATGGCACATAGATTACGTCGCTATAGACGTTGCCCAGAGAACGCGCAAACGAGGTCTTTCCGTTGCCCGGAGGGCCGTAGAGAAGCATCGCCCGGCCCGAGTTCAACGCCGGCCCGCTTTGCTCGATGATGCCCAGGTCGAAGGTCAGTTCCCCCAGCGCCTCGCGGATGCCTTCAAAGGTGACCAGTTCATTGGTCAGCTTTTGCAGGCTCACCTGATAGGTGAACTCCTCCAGCGTAACCGGCGCCGGTCCAATGTAGTGCAACCGCTCCAGGGCGTCTATCGTCCAACGCTTGCCTTCTTCCGTAAACGCGTACGCCATATCGATTGGGCTATCGGAGGAGCGCATTCCCAATGCCCGTAGCAGTTGCCGGTCCACCGCCATCCTCAACAGCTCAGCCACAATGTGATATGGCAGCTTGATGGCATCGATGAAGTCGCGGATCGTCGACAGACGCCCCACATAAATCAGCTTCATCATGAGGCTCAGAAGCTCGACCTCGTCGATTCCTGTCGACTTGATGTCGGCTGGCTCGGCGGGAATTCGCTTCAAAAACGACTCCAGCACATTCTGGTTGATTACGCCCAGCGCCACCAGGTTGTCGCCCAGACGCCCCCCATTGCCCGCCTGGCGCTCCAGCGCCTCTGTCACATCCCTCCTGCTGACCAAATTCGCCTGGATCAGCAGATCCCCCAATCGCATCCGAGCGCCGATGATATCCTCCTCGCCGTCGGCCCTCGATGGCCGCAGTCCTGCCACGATTTTACAGCCGAAAAGTGGGAAAGAAACTGATTCTTCGCCCCGCACCTCGAGCGTCACTCTCGAATGGAACTGGAATACTCTGTTGATCGCTTATGCGAAGCAGTGTGAATGCGCGCCATCGCCATCTCTGTTGAATTGTTACCTTTGTGTTAATATGGATGCTCAATGGGCGGGCAGCCCCACTGCGAACCCGCCGGGATTCCCCCGATGAACCTTTACCTGATGCGTCACGCAAATGCCGGAATGCCCCGTGGCAATCCCCTGCTCGACGCCAAGCGATCTCTGATTCGCGATGGCAAGGACCAGTGTATCCTGATGGCGCGCGTGCTGAATGCGCTCAAGGTCCAGGTGGATGTAATCGTATCAAGTCCCTTGAAACGCTCCCTGCAAACCGCGCAGTTTGTAGGGACTGAGATGGGCTACGACTCCCGTGTCGAGATCAGTTCGGCTCTCGCGCCTGATGCCGATTACGCCGACTTCCAGGAGATGTTGGCGCATTACTCCGGCTACGAGGGTGTGTTGGCCGTCGGGCACAACCCCAACGTCTTCCAGTTTCTGGGGCGACTCATTACCGGTGACGGTGGCGCGGCCATCCGCATGAGAAAAGGTTCCGTCGCCCGCATCGACCTCGATCGCCATCCACCGCTCTTGCAGTGGCTCATTGATCCACGCTCGGCACGCGCTATTTACGCCAGCATGCCCAAGAGCGCACGCCTCAGGACGAAGAGCGATCGCAAATAGGAACGCGTCTTCCCGCTCCCCCTGATGTTATCCTTGTCCCTACGGCCTAGCCACGATGATAAACGATCCAAACACGCTTGAACGCCCACAACGAGCGCCCTCCGCCTTGGCAGCTTGGGCGCTTCTGGTGGTCATATTTGCCGCTGTGCAGTTTGCCTCTTTGTTTACGCCTCCGTTGCTGGACGACGTGGACGCTAGCCACGCCCAAGCCGCGCAGCAGATGGCCGAAAGCGGCTCGTGGGTTACGCTGAAGGTCAACGGCATCCGCTACCTGGAGAAGCCGCCTCTGCCCTACTGGTTCGACGCCTCGCTCTATCGCATCTTCGGCCAGAACGCCTTTTCCACCCATCTGCCCAATGCGCTGGCCCTGCTGGGTTGCGCATGGATGGGATGGCTGTGGGCTGGCCGTGCGTGGGGACGCCGCGCCGGCTTCTACGCCGCGCTTGGGGTGCTCACCGCGGTCGGGCCATTTCTTTACACCCGCTTTTCTATTCCCGAGGCCCTGCTCAGTTTTCTGATGCTCCTTGCGCTTTATTGCATGCTGACGGGATTTGAATCCGGGCACGCCATCCGCTTTTATGGAATGTGGATGGCGCTTGCGCTGGCGCTGTTGACCAAAGGGCTGGTCGCCCCTGTCTTCTTTGCTGCCGCCGCTCTGCCGTTTCTTTTCCTGACCGGGCAGTGGCGGCGCTGGCGAATGCTCAAGCCGGTCACCGGTCTGCTGCTTTTTCTGGCCATCGCCGCGCCCTGGCACATTCTGGCTGGCTTGGCCAATCCCGACCAGGGCCATCCCATCGGCAACCATCCCACTCCTGGCAACGTCCACGGCTTCTGGTACTTCTACTTCCTCAACGAGCACGTCTTTCGCTTCACCGGCGCGCGCTTTCCGCACGACTACAACAAGCTTCCAGTCAGCCTCTACTGGCTGCTCCATCTCGTCTGGCTCTTTCCCTGGAGTCTCTTCGTGCCCGCGCTGCTGGCCGTCGCCTGGAAAACGCGGCGCAACTGGACGCACCACTTGCGCGTCGACGGAGGCCAGGCGCTGGAGTTGCATCTGGATAACTCCACGGACGGGAATGTCGCCAGCCGCATCTTCCGCCACAATTTCCGGGTACATACCACCTGGCTGCTGTGCCTCTTTGCCGGCTTCATCCTGCTCTTCTTTTCTCTCTCGACCAACCAGGAGTACTACACATTCCCGGCATGGCCGCCGCTGCTCTTCCTGCTCGCCGGTGTGCTGGCGCAGATCGAGCAGCGGCGCGACTCACTGGGCCGGCTGGAGAGCGAAAAGCCGCTGCTCTCCACGGCTTGGCTCACCGTCGCGCAGGCCGTCTTCGCCGTGGTTGGCCTGCTGGCTGCCGCGGGACTGGGCTGGGGGCTGTGGGAGTCGCGCAAGCTGCCCTTCGTCTCTGACATCGGCGTTCTGCTAGCCCACCGCGGCGTGGGAGACTATACGCTGTCGATGTCGCACCTCTTTGACCTGACCGGACCATCCTTTGCCGCGCTGCGGCTGCCTGCCGCCCTGGCTGCCCTGGCTCTGCTGATCGGGCCCTGTGTGGGCTGGCTGCTCCGGCTCAAAGGCAAGCACCTGGCCGCTACCATCTCCATCGCGCTGACTGCCGCAGTCTTTCTGATTGCCGCGCACATCGCCTTTGCTCGCTTCGAGCCGATGCTCAGTTCCAGGCAGTTGGCCGACGCCATTATGCAAAACGCCTCGCCTGCCGACTCGTTCATAATCTATGGCGACCAGTCCGACGCATCCTCGGTTGTTTTCTACACGCACGACTTCTTCCACGGCCGGCCTGCGCGGCTCGTAGGCGAAGCCTGCTCGCCCCACGGCAACGGCTCTTCACTGGTCTGGGGCTCCTGCTACCCCGACGCGCCAAAGGTCTTTATCAGCGAAGACCAGCTCTCAGCAATCTGGGGCACCGGCGAACGCAAGTGGCTTTTCGCGCAGGATGTCAACCAGTCAAAAGCCGAGCAACTGCTGGCCGGAAGGCTCTATCCCGTTCGCTCCATCGCCGACAAGGCGCTGTGGACCGACCGGCCGCTGCAATAACAGCATGATTCTGACAGCCTGATTCCAGATAGGAATACGAAGCGCGGTTTCTTCTTCAAGCGCCCCTTCCCGGATTCGCAATCGGCTGATAAGATAAGAATGTCGTGGGGCTGTAGCTCAGCTGGGAGAGCGCCTCGTTCGCAACGAGGAGGTCAGCGGTTCGATCCCGCTCAGCTCCACCAAATTATCTATCAGGATGCGGGCCGATTTGCCGCTTGCTTTCACGCGGCTTTTCTTCCCATCGAAGAACCCGTCTCAGAATCCATCTGAATACGATGACGCGCTTCAGCCTGTACGCTGAGAGCCCTTGTTGAACGCCGGCTTGAGCCGCCCGTCAACAAATAGCTCTTTTTTCTAATGAAAAAGAACCTGTTGACAAACTCCGCTGAGACTTTGAAAATCGAAGACTCAGTTTTCTCCGAGGTAATTCTTTCGTGACCGCTCTTCTGACAACAAATCTGGGTGAAACGCTCCTGCTGGGCAGGGGCAAGGTGCGCGATCTGTATGCGGTGCCATATGATGGCCGGGACGCTCTGCTGCTGGTAGCCACCGACCGCATCTCGGCCTTTGACCACGTGCTGGCTACAGGCATTCCCGGCAAGGGCAAGATTCTGACCCAGATCTCCCTCTTCTGGTTTGATCTGATGTCAGAATTGATTCCCAACCACCTCATCACCGCCGAGGTGAGCGAGTTTCCCGCCGCCCTGCAGCCTTATGCCGATCAATTGGAAGGCCGCTCGATGCTGGTGAAACGTGCCAGGATGTTTCCGGTGGAGTGCGTGGCGCGCGGCTACCTGACCGGCTCGGGCTTGAAGGAGTACAAGGTGAGCGGAAGCGTCTGCGGAATTCCGCTCCCCGACGGCCTTTTGGACGGCTCCCGGCTGCCGCAGCCGTTATATACTCCATCCACCAAGGGCGAGGCCGGCACACACGATGAGAACATCAGTTTTGCCGCTACTGTTGCAGCGGTGGGCGAGGCCGACGCAGCGGAGTTGCAGCGGTTGACGCTGGCTGTCTACAATAAGGCCGCCGCCTACGCCGAGTCGCGCGGCTTGATTCTGGCCGACACTAAGTTTGAGTTTGGCAGAGTGGCGATTGGCCCGAATCAGGAGGAAATCATTCTGGCTGATGAGGTTTTGACGCCGGATTCCTCACGTTTCTGGGATGCGGCGGCATGGAAGCCGGGCGGCGCGCAACCCTCATTCGACAAACAGTTCGTGCGCGACTATCTTGAAAAAATCAACTGGAACAAGCGGGCGCCCGCTCCGGGATTGCCAGACGAGGTGGTGGAGGCAACCCAGGGAAAGTATCTTGAAGCCTATCGCCGCTTGACCGGGCGAAATTTGAATTTGTAGTTCATGGACGGAGCCTGTATGGCGCTGGTGAACTGGGTCGACTGGACGATTATGCTGTTCATGGTTCTCACCGTGCTGGGAGGGCTGACACAAGGATTTTTTCGTTCGTTCTGCTCACTGGCCGGTCTGCTGCTTGGCCTTGTACTGGCGGCTTGGAACTACGAGAGCGCGGCTGCGCTGGTTTTTCCATTGGTGCGCAGTCAGCGAGCGGCCAGCGCAATAGGATTTCTGCTGATTGCACTTGTTGTGATGGGTTTGGCCGCGCTGGTGGGGAAGATTTTGTCCAGGGCATTCCATCTCGTGGGGTTGGGTTGCCTGGACAAGCTGGCAGGCGCGGCTTTCGGTTTTTTGCAGGGCGCCGGGCTGGTGATGCTGGCCGTCCTGGTGACGGTGGCCTTTTTTCCCAAGACCCAGTGGCTGGCGGAAGCTAGACTGCCCCGGATGTTTTTCGGGGCCTGTCATATGAGTGCGCAAATGAGTCCGGCGGAACTGGCAGACCGCGTCCGCAAGGGGCTCAAGTTTGTTGAAGAGGAGTCGCCGCAGTGGTTGCACAGTAGTCATCGCGGCGTGTGATTTTTTGAGACGCAACGCATCGGAATATGGCAAGCTAATAGAATAGCAAGGGGTGAATGTGAGACGAGAACTGGACAGCCTGGTAACGCAAATGCATTCCAGCGGCGTACGCTACGAAGACGCGGTGCGTGAGTTCAAAAAGCAGTTTCTGCGCGAGGTGTTGATTGCACATCGGGGCAACCAGTGCAAGGCATCCGAGGAACTGGGGATGCATCGCAACACGCTGAGCCGGACGATGGCCGAATTGGAGCTGCATCTGGCCGAAGTGCGCGCCACGCTCAAGCGTCCGCCGCGCAGCGAACGTCCTGTATATAGCGCGCCTCGCCAGATCTACCGGCAAGGTTGACAGCGCTGCCCAAAACGATGCAAAACTCTCCGCAGGCTCACGATCCTCGAACTCCAGCCGCGCGCATCCACATCGTACCGGGCTTTGCCTGGGACGAGCAGGAGGCGTATCTCTTTGACATCGACGGCACCCTGCTGCGCGACCCCGACCGCATCCACATGGACGCCTTTGCGTCGAGCATCCTGAAGGTGACGGGAATCGAAGTCTCGATGGAGGGCGTTCCTGTCCACGGCAGCACGGATACAGCGATCTTGCGCACGGCCTGCAGCCAGGCAGGAATCTCAACAGAGGTCTTGGAGCCGCGCATCGCGGCCATTCTGGAGACGATGCGGCAGACAGTGGCCGCGCGGCGCGGCGAGATGAGGCTGAGGCTGATGCCCGGCGTGGAGAATGCGCTCGGCCACCTCGAGCGGAAGGGCGCGCTGCTCGGTTTGGCAACCGGCAACCTGGAATCCATCGGATGGATCAAGATTGAAGAGGCCGGGCTCCGGAAATGGTTCTGCTTTGGAGGCTTCAGCGATCAGTTTTCCATTCGCGCGGAGATGGTGGCCGACGCCGCGCGCCAGGCGAGAGAGATGGTTGGCCATGAAGCCCGCGTCTGCGTGGTCGGCGATACGCCAAACGACATTGAGGCGGCCCACGCCAGCGCGCTGCCGGTCATCGCCGTCGCCACCGGTAACTTCAGCTTCGACACGCTCGCCGAGCGCCATCCGGAGGTCTGCGCGTCGTCGCTGGCCGACCTGCTGGCGCTGACAGAGGTTGCGCCATGAGACGGGCCTGGGCTATTGCCGCCTTGCTGGCAGCCTCCAACGGCATCCACGCGACTCAAATGGCAGCGCAAGCTACGCCGCCTGCGCCCGCCGCCAACACAGATCCATCCTCCGCAATGGCCGCCGCAACGGATACGCAGCCCTCGCCCCCACCAGAAAAGCCCACGCACAGCTCTGACCGGCGCAAGGCGGCTAAGCTTTATCTGGCCTCCAGCCAGCTCTTTGAAAAAGAGCAGTTTGAAGAAGCAATGCGCGGCTATGAGCAGGCGGCCAGACTCGATCCCGCCAATCGCGATTACCCGCTGGCGGCGAGCGTGGCACGCAGCCACGCGGTTACCGCGCTGATTCAAGCCGCGGCCAAGGACCGGCTACGCAAGGATGAGTCCTCGGCGCGCGCGGCGCTGGCGCATGCGCTGGATCTCGATCCCAAAAACGACCTCGTGAAACAGCACCTCAACGAATTGGGAGATGACGCCCTGCTGGAGCAGACAAGGCCCATCTACGCGCAGAGCGCTTCAACGGTTGGCGAAGCAGTGGAGCTGGAGCCCTCGGCCGGAGTCCACAGCTTTCACCTGCGCGCCAACCAGCGCCAGATCATCCAACAGGTCTTCAAGGCCTACGGGGTTGACGCCACCATTGACGAGAGTGTGCGCAACGCGCTTATCCGGTTGGATGTGGATGACGCCGGCTTCGAGGCAGCGGCGCACATCCTGGGGATGGTAACGGCGTCCTTCTACGTTCCGCTGGACGAGCACCGCGCGCTGGTGGCCCGTGATACCAGGGAAAACCGTTTGCAGTTCATGCGCCTTGAAACCGAGACGGTCCATCTGCCGGGATTGAGCAAGGAGGAGCAGGCCGACGTGGGCAAGATGGCCAAAGACGTTTTCGGTGCGCAGCAGGCTGCGGTCGATTCATCCTCCGGCACGATCACCCTGCGCGCCTCCCGAAACACACTGAATGTCTTCAACGCCATCATGAGCCAGTTGCTCGACGGCCACAGCCAGGTCGTGCTGGAGGTGCGTATGATCCAGCTTGCCCACACCAGCCAGCACAATACCGGTGTGAAACTACCGCAGCAGACCACTGCCGTCAATGTCTACACCGAGGAGCAGTCGCTTCTGAATGCAAACCAGAGCCTGGTGCAGCAAATTATCAGCTCCGGGCTTGCCTCGGCCAACGATCCGCTGGCGATCCTGGGCATTCTATTGGCCTCCGGCCAGATCTCCAGCTCACTCTTCACCAACGGGGTCGCTATCTTTGGCGGCGGGCTTACCCTGTCCGGGGTCTCGCTCAGTCCTCTCACTGCCAACTTCGACTTGAACTCCTCGGATTCGCGTCAGCTGGATCTGATGCAGTTGCGGCTGGGCGACGGAGAAAAGGCAACCATCAAATCCGGCACACGCTACCCCATCCAAACATCTTCATTCTCCAGCCTCGGCGCGAGCCTGCCCAAGATCCCGGGGCTGAACGGCGCCGGCGCCTCCGGCAGCCTCTCTTCCCTGCTCGCTTCATACGCTGGCAGCGTACCGAATCTTCCCCAGGTCGAGTATCAGGATCTGGGCCTGACCTTGGAAGCAACTCCCAAGGTGATGCGCAGCGGCGATCTCGCGCTCACCATCGACCTGAAGATCGACGCGCTGGCCGGCAGCTCGGTCAATGGAAATCCGGTGCTCAGCAACCGCGCCTGGTCCGGGGTGGTCACGGTCAAGCAGGGTGAGGCCGTGGAGGTCGTCAGCGAAATGGACAAGACTGAGAGCCGAGCCATCAGCGGCACGCCCGGAATCAGCGAGATTCCAGGGATGAACAATCTGACCAGCAAGGACGCGCAGAAGAATGCGGCAACGCTGCTGATCATCCTCACGCCCCACGTAATCCGTGGCGCACAGGCTGCCGGTCACTCTCCCATGATGCGGGTGGAACACGGGCAGCAGTCGCGTTAGCGAGCCTCACTCTTTGGGGGTTCAAGGAATGGCAACATTTTTTTGGGCGCTTCCCGGCACGCGCAATGGCGCTGATGTTCCAGGTGCCATTGAATTCTCTGCTCCTGCGTCGCTTTGCGCGGCATTTTGTTCTCAGCGTGCCACGGTTTATTCATGAAAACCAATCCTCAAGTTTACGCACTACCTCACTTGCCCAGATGCTTCACAAAGAAGTCGGCCATGATGTGGTTGGCTTCCAGCGCCTCGGGCAGTTGCGGGTCATACCAGAAGGCGTGAGGCAACGCGTCGTAGACCACCAGATGCGCATCAACCCCGGCGTATAAATAGGCGCGATGCAGGTTGACGGTACCGCTCAGCAGCAGGTCACGGACGCTGGTGACAAAGAGCGTGGACGGCAGGCCGCGCAGGTCGGAGTAGATGGGCGAGAGAATCGGATCCTTTGCATCGGTCGAAGCCACATAGTACGAATCATGCGGGCCACCGAGCGGCGCATCAAGATGCCCGGAGAGGCCGTTCAGCGCGAAGAGAGCGATGGAGTCTCCGTTGCGGGCAAAGTCGCCCATGCCGCTGAAGATGCCCAGCGCCGCCGGCAGCGGCAGGCCAAGCTGCTTGAGCTTGGCAGCCACCTCGGCAGTGAGAATCGCCCCCGCCGAAGTCCCGTAGATAACCATGTGCTCCGGCTTGTAGCTCTTCAGCAGCTCCTTGTAGACGGCCACCGCGTCGTCCACGGCGGCGGGGAATGGATGCTCCGGAGCCAGGCGGTAGAGCACGGCGACGACCTTGATCTTGGCGAAGCTGGCAATGGGAATCGACTCGGTGTAGGAGCCGGAGTCGGAGTTGAAGCCGCCGCCGTGCAGGTCGATCAGCACTTTTTCGCGATTGGCTTCAGGCAGGTCGTCGGGGGTGACCACGCGCACCGGAACGCCGGCCATCATCTGCTCGACAATCTGGTTGGGGCAGATGGCACTCCAGGCCAGGCGCGCGCCAGCCGTATACGCGTCGGTTCCAGTGCGGCGCTGCGCCAGCGACTGCGGCGGACCCTGATCCGGCTCTGCGCGGCTCAGCCGCCGCTGCGCCTGGGTGCTGATGGTGGCCGGAACCGGGACAACCCGTGTCACGTGCGCCGTTCCCTGGGCGTCGATGTAACTCGAGTCGCGGTCGGGCACCTGGGCTGCGGTGGTGGGCTGAGCAGGCTGCTGCGCGGCCAGCACGGCAGAAGCCAGAAAGACCAGGAATGTGGCAGTGCGAGGCAATGAGTCCATGGAATCGATCTCCTCCGGTCAACAACCGATTTTAGCGCAAAGAGCTTTCTGTGGGCCTGGAAATGCCCCAGACGCCAAGGGGAGCGCACAATGCGCTCCCCCTCGCTGGACGAACTCCCGCTGTCAGCCCGGCAAAACCAGCAGTCCGCACTTCAACAGCTCTTCCGTCAGCCGGTCCAGCGCTTTGGGAAACTTATAGCTGACCGTGCGAACGCACATCCCCAGCATCGAGGCTGTCTCGGTCTGCGTGTATTCCTGGAGCACGATCCGGCTCAGCAGCATGCGGTCAAGCGAGCCGAGCTGATCCAGGCATTTCTCCACGTCGAGAACGAAGATCACCGCATCTTCGAAGGTGCGCACCGGACGGCTGGAACACCATCCGCGCGAGACCGGATCGCCCAGAATTGACGGCGCCCTGCCCACCTGCATGGATGCGTAAAGGTAGCGCCGCAAAAGGCTCTCCGTATGCTTGCGATAGAAGCCCAGGCTGACCAGCGGCTCGGTGTCAGGAGCCTTTGCCTTCGGCTTCGGCGCCGGCGCGGCCGGTTTTGTTTGCCATCTCCTCTGAGCTTCGCTTGCAGCGCGCTGTGGACCGTTTACCTCCCAAATCATCGGCAACTGAAGGGCTGCGCTCATTCCGCGCCTCCTGCTGCTTCCGCCACGGCCCAAACCCTCACCAGCGTCTTACGGCCGGGCCGCCCGCGCCGTTTCCGGCTCTCCGGTGTTGGAAAATCTTTCAGCTTGGTTTCACACTCACTGCAATACACACTCCCTTGGGTCTGGGCACGATACCAAAGGCAACCGCACCCCTCGCAAATTTTCAATTGCACGCGCAATTCCATGACGAATTCTCCATCTTCCTGTCCTCTCCCGACGGCTTGGCTTAACAATCTGCTTTCCGCGGGGTAGAAAAAACCGGGCTCGGCTACTCAGGATCTTCTTGCCCTGATGGGGGATTGCCACCCGAATTTTCTCGTTGTCTGTCATGCTCATGGCGCGCAGAATCTGGAATCATCTCGTCTGACCACCCTCGAACGCCTCTGCTGAGCATCTCGAAGAGGAAATCTGTAAGCCGGATACTCCGGCCATTGTGTATTCCCGCAAAAGAGGATCACCTTCCTCCAATCCAACCCTGCGGTAAAAAACACTTCTTAATTAATTCCCACAGCCATAACGGGATTAAGTAAAACTAATCTAGAAAGATGGTTCTCTTGCGTCAATTCCCCCCGGCAGCTTTCCGCTTGCGCGCTTTCCTTTCCGTGGATTAGCGCCGAGAATGAAGGCCTATCGGCCCTTCCAGATTTGCTCAGTGAAAATGGGGACGGTAAGTGCCCATTGCTGGTGGCGGATTTTCCACAGATGAACTTTACTCAGATGCACGAGCGGCTCCGGCTGGAACTGCTGCGCAGGATTCAGCGAGGTACGCTTAGCGTCTCGCTGCTTGCGCGTCAGACCGGCTTTGGGCAACCGCATCTGTCGAATTTCCTGCATAGCCGCCGCCAGCTCTCGCTGGAGGCGCTCGACCGGATTCTGACCGCGCAGCACATGGCCGCCAGCGACCTGTTGCCCGCGGCCTATCCCCGCGAGGCACTGCAGAACGACGGAGAAGGAAGCACCGTGCCGGTCGTGAGCCATGCCGCGGCGCTCTTTGAGCCGTACATCCGGCCCGCCGCCGTCCAGACCATGCTTCACCTGCCAGCTGGGCTGCTGCAGTCGCTCCGGGCGCGCGTCTCCAACCCGCGCCGCGCATGGCAGCGCTTTGTGGCCGTGCGCATTTCCGCAGCCGATGCCATGCCCATGGAGCCGCTGATTCTGCCCGAGGCCATCACGCTCATCGACCGGCACTACAATTCACTGATGCCTTACCGCCCAAGCCGGCCCAACCTCTACGCAGTCCGCCACGGCTCTCACTTAACCCTGCGCTACGTGGACTTCGTCGCCAACCGCATCGTGCTGCGCCCCCACAGCATCGCTTTCCCCGTAGACTTGCTCGAGGTAAACTCCGGCGAGCCGCCCAGCGAGTTGATCGTTGGCCGCATCGCGCTGATTCTGAATGAGCCATGAGGCAGTTTAATCGAGATGCGGCCCCTCACACATCGTGGTCCGAATCGGGATTGTCAAAGCGCGTGAAGCGCGAGATGAAGTTCAGGTGCACCGTGCCGGTGGGGCCGTTGCGCTGCTTGGCGAGGATAATCTCCGACTTGGCTTTGTCGGCTTCGCTCATCTCCTCGTCGTGGCTGTAGTAGGACTCGCGATGGATGAAGGCGACCACGTCGGCGTCCTGCTCGATAGAGCCTGACTCGCGCAGGTCGCTGAGCATGGGGCGGTGATCGTCTTTGCGCTGCACACCGGCGCGGGAGAGCTGCGAGAGAGCCACCACAGGCACATTCAGCTCCTTGGCCAACCCTTTCAGGCCGCGGGAGATCGCCGAGACCTCCTGCGTGCGATTCTCATAGCCCTTCCTGCCGTTCGAGGGCAGCGTGGCCGTCATCAACTGCAGGTAATCCACCACCACCAGGTCCAGGCCACCGGAGTTCTGCTTGAGGCGGCGAGCCTTCGCGCGCATCTCACCCAGTGAGATGCCGGCCGTGTCGTCAATGAACAGGCGCGTCTCCACCAGTTGGCCGAGGGCGTTTTCCAGCTTGACCTGATCTTCTCGCGCAATAAAGCCCTTCTGCAGCTTCTGCTGGTCCACCCAGGCCTGCGAGGCCAACATCCTTCGCAGCAGCGACTCCTTGCTCATCTCCAGGCTGAAGACGGCTACAATGGCCTGGTGATTGATGGCCGCGCTCTGGGCAATGTTGATGGCCAGCGCGGTTTTGCCCATCGAGGGACGAGCCGCAATGATGATCAGTTCGCCCTTTTGTAGGCCACTGGTCATGCGGTCAAATTCCGTGAAGTCCGTGGCAAGGCCCGTAACCTCGCGACTCTGCTTATAGAGATTGTCAATCGTTCCAAAGGAGTCTTCGACGATCTTGTCAAGCCTCTGCAAGCTGCCGGTGATTCCCTTTTCGCTCACCTCCATCAGTTGCGCTTCAGCCGCGCCCAGCACCTCCAGAGCCGTCTCGCCCTGGTCGGCGGCGCGCGCAATGGCCGCCGAGCAGATGAGCATGAGCTTGCGCAGCAGGCTCTTGTCCTTGACTATGCGGATGTACTCTTCGATGACCGGGCGGCGAGGCAAACCCTCCGTCAGACTGGCCAGGTAAGCCACGCCGCCGATGGTCTCCCGCTCCTTGTAGCGGTCCAGTTCGGCGGCCAGAGTGACAATGTCCACGGCCCGCTGGGCGTTCATCAACTCGGTCATGCGCAGATAGATGCGGCGATGCGAGTCAAGAGAAAAGTCCTCTGAATCCAGCTTTTCAGCGGCCTCGGCGTAAGCGGCATTGTCCAGCAGAATAGCGCCGAGAATAGTTTTCTCGGCATCAAGATTGGCCGGCAAGCCGGCGTCGAAGGTGGGATTGGGAAGCGTTGCCATATCCCTCAACCTACCACCGGCGGAGGCAGCGGCGCAGAGGCAAATGTGGAGAAGTGGACTCAATTTCGCCGGCGCTCCCATCCCCAGAACGCAAGATGCAAGAAAAAGTTGAAGATAGATCATCCCGGCCGATAGCATGGTTGGTTGATCCCCTTCCCCCGCTGATAAGATCAGCAACAATGACCGCCGAAGAGATCAAATCGTTGCTCAAGCTGGAACCGCTCGCCTTTGAGGGCGGCTTCTACCGCCGCACCTTCGTCTCCACCACGGCGGTCGAACTGCGGCGCGGCTCGCGGCCCGCTGGCACGGCGATCTACTATCTGCTGGAGCAGCGCAGCTTTTCCGAGATGCACCAGTTGGAATCTGACGAGATCTACCACTTTTATCTCGGCGATCCCGTCGAAATGCTGCAATTATTCCCCGATGGGCGCTCCGCGCTTTTCACTCTTGGGCAGGATATGGCGGCGGGGCAACAAGTGCAACTCACCGTCCCCGCCGGCGTCTGGCAAGGCGCGCGCTTGGTTGGGGACGGCGAGTTTGCGCTGCTCGCCTGCACCGTAACTCCCGGCTTCGACTTTGCCGATTACAAGAGCGGGAGTTATGCCGAGTTAGTGAAGAAATGGCCCGCAGAAGCGGAACGGATCAGAGAGTTGACGCGAAGCTAAGATCATCTCCGCTCGCGAAAAAAGCTGCGCAGCAACTCTGCGGACTCCTCGGCGAGAATGCCTTGCTCCACCTGCATCTGATGGTTGAGTTGCGGATGATTCAGCACCGAAAGCACAGAACCGGCCGCGCCCGCCTTGGGATCGGCCGCGGCAAAGACCAACTTATCCAGCCGCGCATGAATCATCGCTCCGGCGCACATCGCGCACGGCTCCAGAGTTACATAGAGCGAGCAGCCCATCAGCCGATAATTGCCGATAGCCGCAGCCGCTGCGCGCATCGCCACAATCTCCGCGTGGGCCGTGGGGTCCACCTCGCGCAGTACGCGATTCTGCCCACGCGCGATGACAACTCCCTCGCGCGCAACCACAGCGCCAATCGGCACCTCGCCCGCCTTCGCCGCTAGACAGGCTTCATCTAGCGCTTCCAGCATGAAATCGATCTCGGTCATGGAATGTATGTTATACCGCCGTTGGCTGCTGCTGCGTCATGCAGTGGAGCGTGCCCAGACCCCATACCAGGTCCACGCTGTGAATGCCGATCACTTCGCGGTCGGGAAAGACATCCGCAAGTATGTTCAACACCACGCGGTCGTTGGCATCATGAAAGGTGGGAACCAGCACCAATCCATTGGCGATATAGAAGTTTGCGTAACTTGCTGGAAGCCTCTGCCCGCGAAAGATCACAGGGCGTGGCATCGGCAGTTCAACTAACTCGAATTGCTCGCCATCGAGAGTGCGCGCGACCTTGAGTCGGGCAAGATTATCGACCAAAGTCGCATGATTCGGGTCGTGTGTATTCGGCTCGACGGCAGCTACTATCGTCGTGGGAGTTACAAAGCGAGCTATATCGTCGATGTGGCCGTGGGTGTCGTCGCCCACAATGCCGCGATTGAGCCAGATCACTTGGTCGATGCCAAGATACTCGTGAAAGGCCCTCTCCCGTTGCTCACGGCTGACGCCGGGATTGCGCTGCTGCACCTCACTCAGCAAACACTCTTCGGTGGTGAGCAAAACTCCCGCGCCGTTTACATCAATGGAGCCGCCTTCGAGAACTAATCTGCGCGAAGTGCCATCGGCTAACTCAATCGTCGGCTGCCACTCTGGTAAGCCGAGGTACTCGGTCACTCGCCCTGCAACCAAGTCATCGAGCGGCCAGTCATCATACTTGGCCCAGGCATTGAAGCGCCAGTTCGTAACTGCGACTTTGCCCTCATGGTTGCGCACAAAAATTGGACCTGAGTCGCGCGTCCAACTGCGATTGGTGGGCCACTGGTGAAAGCTCACGTGGTCAAGATTCGCCCCGGTCCTCTCCAATATGCTGATTACTCGCTGCTCGCTCTTCTCATCCTCGACAAGAATATGGACGAACTCACGCGCGGCAAGCAGGCGAACAATCTCCGCGTAGAGCCAGGGGATGGCCTGGAACTTGCCCGGCCAGTCTTCGGGATTGTGCGGCCACGCCAGCCAGGTGGCCTCATGCGGCTCCCATTCGGCGGGCATGCGGTAGCCGAGTTGATGTGGCTTATTGTTATTCATCGAAATGCTCAAATCTTTTGTGAGTTATTGTAACCGCAGGTCCTTCGACTCCGTTACGCTCCGCTCAGGATGACAGTCTGTTGAGTGATGCGCTCATCATTTCATTCTCTGGGTGCCTAAGCCACTTGCCTACGCCGAAAGATCATTTTGTCTTAACATACGTATCACTCTCTAAAAGCTCTTTCTTTACAGCAGGGTCATCTATGACATAAAACAGGGCAACGATTTCCCCATTTTGTTCCATGTTTTCATGTTCTCTATATGGTCTATTTCTGATGATTTCAGTTATGCCTTTTGCAGTGATTACCTCATAGGACGGACAATCCGAATCTAATCTTCTATCTGGGCAGCTTTTAAGATACAAAGGAGATGAATCTCTCACTTTGCCCTTTACCTTAGATAGCTGTTTCCCGTTCTTATCCTTTAATGTAAATATCGCATCGGGAACAAGCGGCAGTGAGTAGTAGTCCAATGTGACTGACACGTCTGGGCGTGTGAGTCCCGGCGGCGGTGTAAACCAATTTGGCAGTCTCGACTCACTCGCTAAATTGAAGTTCGACTCAGCACATCCAGTTATCGCGGAAGAAAAAACACATAATGCTACGATAAGCAGGAATTTACCTTCGCGTGAAAATCTTATCAACATTGTCGTTACCTCCACATTAGCTGGTTATTTGCGATCTCCGTCCGTGCTCAACGTATGCACCGAATCAATAAACCGCTGTGTGATCGACGCATAGGCGTCAATGCGGCGGTCGCGCAGGAAGGGCCAGCTGCAGCGCGTTTCTTCGATCAAGCCGAGATCAATCTCGCCGATCAAAATCTCCTCCTTGTCATGCGAGGCTTTGGCGATGACGCGGCCAAAGGGATCGCACAAAAAGCTGCCGCCCCAGAACTCGATGCCAGCTCCGGTAGCACGATTTCCAGAAACGTCTCCCTGCTCAAGACCCACGCGATTCACGCCCGCAACATAAACTCCGTTGGCGATGGCGTGCGAGCGCTGGATCGTCTGCCAAGCGTCGTATTGCGCCGCGCCGAACTCGGCCTTCTCCGCCGGATGCCAGCCAATCGCCGTGGGATAAAAGATTGCCTCGGCGCCTTGCAACGCGGTGAGCCGCGCGGCCTCAGGAAACCACTGGTCCCAGCAGACCAGCGTTCCCACGCGGCCAAAGGCCGTCTCCACGGCCTGAAAACCAAGATCGCCAGGGGCGAAGTAATACTTTTCATAGAAGAGCGGATCGTCGGGAATGTGCATCTTGCGATAGACGCCGACGATGGAGCCATCGGCGTCGAGCGTAACCGCCGTGTTGTGATAAAGCCCCGGCGCGCGCTTCTCAAAGAGCGAAGCGATGATAGAAACCTGAAGTTCGCGGGCCACCTCGGCCAGTCGCGCCGTCGTCGGCCCGGGAATCTCTTCAGAAAGGTCAAAGAGCGCAAGCTCTTCGCGCTGGCAGAAGTATTGTGTGCGGAAAAGCTCCGGAAGGCAGACGACGTTTGCGCCCAGATGCGCCGCCGCGCGGATGCGCTCGACCGCGGCGGCAAAGTTCGCCTCCGGGTCGGCGGACATGCGCATCTGCACCAGGCCGACGTTGTATTTGCGCGAATCTGTCATTGTCCCTGCCGAAGTAATGCTTACTCTTCCAGAATCAGCACCGCGGCGGCAATCGTCGTGGTCCACAAACCGCGCTTGTCGCCCATCGCTGACTGCGTCACGTTGCTGGTACGGACAATCTTGTTGGAGATGCGGTAAATCTCCTTCTTTTCGTCCCAGCTCTTGTCTGGATCAAAGTCCACATCCAGCGTGGTGGCCAGCATCTCGGCGGCCAGTTCCTCGGCATATTCGCCGGCCTGATCTTCGGTCTCTCCAAAGCTGTGGTGCTCGCTCAGGTAGCCGTAGGTGTTTTTGTCCGCTGGAATCGCCACGCCGATGCTCGAAACCAGCAACCGGTGCGGCTCGCGTGTTGAGTTCTCCGCGATCACTGCAAAAACCACCTCGCCTGGGCTGAGGTAGGTGAGGCCTTCCTTGCGCGTAATCATCTTGCAGCGCGGTGGAAAGATAGACGAAACGCGCACCAAGTTCTGCGAGGCAATCCCCGCATCCCGAAGCGCCAGCTCAAAGGAGGTCAAACGCTCCTTGTGTTTGCCCACGCCCTTGGTGAAAAACAGCTTCTTCGGGACCATGCCTTTTCCCAATTTCTATGTATCCTCCGTAGTTTGAAAAAATGTGGCTCTCGTGAGAGGCTCCCGCATGAGTTTATCGCATCCGGGCGGGTAAAAACCGCTTTTGATGAGAATTCCTTTCGCATTCGCTCTGGCCGGCCCCGCGGGCCATCGCCGCCGCTCCGGCCGTAATGCGATTCGCCCGCCGCAAATCGAGCAAGTGCCGGCTCACTCCGGCCTCTTCGCTCTCATCTCGGTTCATCGCCGCGCCCTCAGCTTTTCGCGCGCCCAGAGCGCTGCCGCGCGCAGCCCATCGTCAGTGGCCTCGGCCCAAGCTTCCAGCAGCGGCGCAAAGCGGCTCAGACCGCTGTTGCCCATCGCAATGGCCAGATTGCGGCGCAGACCGCTGAATCTCGCCCGGCGCACCGGCGACCCATTGAACCGCCCTTCGAACTCCGCCTCGTCCATCGCTGCCAGCCAATCGAGCGCCGGCACCACCAGCTCCGCGCGCGCCGCCAGCTCCGGGTCAACGCTGATCGGCGCTTTGCGATTCCACGGGCAAACATCCTGGCAAATATCGCAGCCAAAAATGTTGGCTCCCATCTTTTCCATCAGCTCAGGCGCAATCGCCCCGCGATGCTCAATGGTCAGATAAGCGATGCAACGCTCCGCGTCCATCTGGTAGGGAGCAACCAGCGCGCCGGTCGGACAGGCCTCCAAACAACGCTGACAGCTTCCGCAACGGTCGGGCAGCGGCGCGGGCACATTTTCTCCATCGGCCTCAAGAGAGGTCAGCAGCACCGCCAGAAATCCATACGATCCCATCCGTGGATGAATCAGGCAGGTATTTTTGCCAATCCATCCCAGCCCGGCCCCTGCCGCCAGCGCCCGCTCCTGCAGCGGCCCGGTGTCCACAAAGCAGTGTGCCTCGAACGCGCCAAGATTCTCGCGCAGCCGCGCCTCCACAGCTTTCATCCGCTTCAGCAGCACCTTGTGATAGTCGCTGGGCCGCTGCGCGCCGGCAGCATCCACACGGCCCGTTGTGGCGTAGCGGGCAATCCATCCTGCTCCTTTGGAGGCCGGTTCAGTCGAGCTGCGCTGCTTGCTGTTGTAGTTGGCCCAGCAGACCACCGCCGAGCGCGCCCACGGAAACGGAATCCCCACGCGCGAGCGCAGCAGCCGCCCATCCTCGTCCCTCCGCTCCATGTAGCGCATGGTTGCCGCGTGGCCCGCCCGCACCCATTCCTCGAAGCGCGCCGCATCCTGCTCCTGACCGGCATACGGAAGCGCAATCACCCCAGCCTCGTCAAAGCCAGCCTCCAGCGCCAGCCCGCGCGCCTGCTCGCGGCTCAGGCTTGGCGGTCGCCATTGGATTGCGCCGTCTGGCGAACAAGACTGTGAGATAGGCGATGCACTGCGCATGGAACCGGAACCCCTCCTGTTTGCGTATTGAATTGCAGCGTGTTCAATAACGGACGGCGGCGAGCGCAAACGAACACACGCAGCGGTTGCAAGGAATCACGGAATACCCCTATCTGCTGCAATTTCAGCATATTCCTTCTCCCGCGTCTTTGGCCCTCCAAGTGCCGTCAGGAAAGCAGACGGGCAACCGGAAATCAGGCCATTCAAGGAGGTATGTTATGACCAGCACATTCGCAATCCCTATGCAGACGGCGATCTTCTCTGCCGGCAAGCTGACCGAAGAGGCTGAGCTATCCGAGTTGGTGCTGGGCCGAGAGCAGGCCTTGCTGGCGCGGCTCACCCCTCTGGTGCGCCGGCAGAGCGTGACGCTCGATCTGCGCCGGGTTCAGCGCATCGACGCAGCCGGCGTTGCCGCGCTGCTCGCGCTTTATTCCAGCGCCCGCGCATCCAGGCACCGCTTCCGTGTGACGAATCCCTCGCCGCGTGTGGCCGAGGTGCTGGATCTGGTTGGGGTGAAACGGATTCTTCTCTTTCACCATGCGATTCGGAAGCCTCATTCCGGTTTGCGCTTTCTGCACCGCGCCGCGTGAATCTGTCGTAATCTTTTCTCCCAAATAGTATTGCCAGCCCCCAAATTTGCACGCCTTTCCGCTGTCAAAATCAGATGAATGTCAAAGCCCCAATGAATCGTATGTGACCATCGGCACAGGCAACTGTATACTAAAGACGATATTCGTATGAACGAATAACTAATCCCGCGCAGCGCGCCTCGAAGTCTGGATGCCCCGAACGCTCAGCCCCGTAAACTGCATGATTTCCCGTGCCGAGCCTACGTCCGACCTCCTGCCTTGCGGTATGCGCCCGCGGAATCCAAGATGTGGAGGAATGATCCCATGACGCAGGGCGCTGTGGTGCGGTCGTCGGCCGGTAAGGCTGACACTACCCAACACGTATATTTCTTCGGCGGCGGCAAAGCCGAGGGCAACGGAACAATGAAGGATGTGCTGGGCGGCAAGGGCGCAGGCCTGGCGGAAATGACCAATGCTGGATTGCCGGTTCCTCCGGGATTCACCATTCAGACCGAGGCTTGTCGCGAGTTTATGCGCGGCGCGCTCTCGCCGGCCGTCAACACTGAGATGTACGCCGCACTCGAACGGCTGGAAAAGCTGCAGGGCCAGAAGCTGGGCAAGGGCGACAATCCCCTGCTGGTCAGCGTGCGCTCCGGCGCCAAGTTCTCCATGCCCGGCATGATGGACACGATTCTCAACCTGGGCCTCAACGATAAGGCCGTCGAAGCGCTCGCCAAGCGCAGCAACAATCCCCGTTTTGCTTATGACTCCTATCGCCGCCTCATCCAGATGTTCGGCGACGTCGTGCTGGAGATGGGTAAGAAGGGCTTCGAGCATATCTTCGACGCCGTCAAGAAGCGCGCCAAGGTCAAGTTCGACTACGAACTGCAGCCCAATGCCCTGAAGGAAATCATCGCCGAGTACAAAAAGCTGATTCTCAAGGTGACCGGCAAGGAATTCCCGCAGGACCCGCAACAGCAGTTGGTTGCGGCCCGCGATGCCGTTTTCCGCAGCTGGATGAACGAGCGCGCCAAAACCTATCGCCGCATCAACCGCATTGATGACTGGCTGGGCACAGCGGTCAACGTGCAGTGCATGGTCTTCGGCAACCTGGGTGAGAACTCCGGCACCGGCGTCGGCTTCACGCGCAATCCCGCCACCGGAGAGCACGCCTTCTTCGGCGAGTACCTGATGAACGCGCAGGGCGAGGACGTGGTCAGTGGCGTCCGCACACCGCTGCCCATCAGTGAATTGGAACGCGCCATGCCCGACTGCTACGAGCAGTTGCGCGAAATCACCGGCAAGATGGAAAAGCACTATCGCGATATGCAGGACTTCGAGTTCACCATCCAGGATGGCAAACTCTATATGCTGCAGACCCGCAACGGCAAGCGCACCGGTCTGGCCGCTGTTCGCGTGGCCATCGACATGGTCAAGGAGGGCCTCATCACGCAGGAAGAGGCAATTCACCGCGTCGAGCCGAACCAGTTGTACGACTTCCTGGTTCCCCGCCTGGTGGAAAAAGGCGAGAAGGTCGAAGTGCTGGCCACCGGACTGCCCGCCTCGCCGGGAGCAGCGGTTGGACAGATTGTTTTCACCGCTGAGGAAGCCGTAAAGGTTCACGCCAGCGGCGCTTACCCGGTCATCATCCTCGTGCGCGGCGAAACCACCCCTGAAGACATCGCAGGCATGGAAGTGGCCGCCGGCATTCTCACCTCGCGTGGCGGCATGACCTCCCACGCCGCGGTCGTCACTCGCGGCATGGGCAAGTGCTGCGTGGCCGGCGCCGGCGATTGCATCGTTGACACAGAAAAGAAGGAACTGCGCGTCAAGGGGCACACCTACAAGCAGGGCGACTGGATCTCACTCGACGGCACCACCGGCCGCGTCATCGCCGGCAAGCTCAAGACTCTCGACGCTCAGCCCGACGATCCCGATCTGGTTACGTTCATGAGCTGGGTCGATCCTATCCGCCGTCTCAAGATTCGCGCCAACGCCGACATTCCCCGCGACGCCAAGAATGCACGCTTGTTTGGCGCGGAAGGCATCGGCCTCTGCCGCACCGAGCATATGTTCTTTGCCGAAGATCGCATCGAGCACATGCGCACCATGATTTTGGCCAATAACGAGAAGGACCGCCGCGCCGCCCTAAAGAAGCTCCTGCCCATGCAGCGCGCCGACTTTGTCGGCCTCTTCAAGGCCATGGAGTCGTTGCCTGTCACCATCCGCACCATCGATCCCCCGCTGCACGAGTTCCTGCCCAAGCGCGAGGATCTGATGGTCGAGATTCAGCATTTGGTTGACACCAAGCCCCGCTCGCCCAAGCTCAAGGAAATGCGTACGCTCCTGGCGCGGGTCGAGGAGTTGCACGAGCAGAATCCCATGCTCGGGTTGCGCGGATGCCGTCTCGGCATCGCCTTCCCAGAGATCACTGAGATGCAGGCACGCGCCATCCTTGAGGCCGCGTGCATCGTCAAGAGCAAAGGCGGCAATCCGCATCCCGAGATCATGATTCCGCTCGTCGGGTCGGTCGAGGAGATGCGCAATCAGGCCGCCATCGTCCGCAGCGTCGCCGCTGATGTCTTCAAGGAGAAGGGCACGACCGTCGATTACATGGTGGGCACCATGATCGAACTGCCGCGCGCCGCCCTCACCGCCGATCAGATCGCCGAAGAGGCCGAGTTCTTCAGTTTCGGAACAAACGACCTCACCCAGACCACCTTCGGCATCTCCCGCGATGACATCAACCAGTTCCTGCCGGCCTACATGAAGGCGGGCATCTTCAAGCAGGACCCCTTCGCCACTCTTGATCAGGCGGGTGTTGGGCAACTGGTGCAGATGGCCGCAACCAAGGGCCGCTCCACTCGTCCCACCATCAAGCTGGGCATCTGCGGCGAGCATGGCGGCGATCCAGAGTCCGTCAAGTTCTGCCACAGAATCGGCCTCACCTACGTCTCCTGCTCGCCCTTCCGTCTGCTGACGGCGCGGCTGGCTGCGGCGCAGGCGGCCCTCGAAGAGAAGATGAGCGGACCGGCGCACACCAACGCTTAACTCGCCAGGACAAAGTTCCATCATCAAGGGCGCAGCCAATCAGCTGCGCCCTTGATGCGTCTGCTTCCGGCGCTGAGCCATCGAGGCGCGAGTCGTCGCTTCCCTGCCCGCGCTATCATCAATCTGAACAATCACAATAGCATTGAGTCGTTACCAATGAACGCGAGGAAACGCCGCACATGATTACGCCCATCTCCACCTCCACAGCAGGCTCGCCTGCACAGCAGTCTTTCCGCTCAACCTACGTCTGGCTGGCCGCTTCGGCCGGCGCTCTGGGCGGTCTGCTCTTCGGCTACGACTGGGTCGTCATTGGCGGCGCAAAGCCCTTCTATGAGCGGTACTTTCACCTCGATTCGCCTGCGTTGGAAGGTTGGGCAATGAGTTGCGCGCTGATCGGCTGCCTGACCGGCGCCATCTCTTCCGGCCAGTTGAGCAATCGATTTGGCAGAAAGCGCCTGCTCACGCTGGCCGCAATCGTTTTTGCAATCTCCTCGCTCGGCACCGGGTTTGCCGCGCACTTCCCGGCCTTTGTACTGTGGAGAATCATGGGCGGCTGTGCCATCGGACTGGCCTCCGGCATCTCTCCCATGTATATCGCGGAGATCTCGCCGGCGCGTCTGCGCGGTCGGCTCGTCGCCCTTAACCAGTTAGCAATTGTCTTTGGAATTCTGCTGGCGCAGGTAGTCAATTGGCTCATCGCGCACCCGGTGCCGCACGGTGCCACGGCGCAGCAGATTCTGCTTTCGTGGAACGGCCAATGGGCCTGGCGATGGATGTTCGCGGTAACCGCCATCCCCTCCGCTCTGTTTCTCGTCGCCTCCCTGCTGGTCCCTGAAAGTCCGCGCTGGCTGGCCTCGCGAGGACGCAATCAGCAGGCGCTCGAGGTGCTCGAACGCCTCGGCTCACGCGCCGATGCGCAACAGGTGATGGACGACGTTGCCGCCTCAGCCGCCGGCAAGCCGCAACGCTCTATCCTGCGCGAGCTTTCTTCCCCCGGCATGGCAAAACTGCTGCTGCTCGGCGTCCTTCTGGCCGTTCTCCAGCAATGGTGCGGCATTAATGTGATCTTCAACTATGCGCAGGAGATCTTTTCCCAGGCGGGCTATCAGGTCTCGGATATCCTCTTCAATATCGTAGTCACCGGCGCGGTGAACGTGGTCTTCACCCTGCTCGCGCTGGCCACCATTGATCGCTTCGGCAGGCGCTTCCTGCTGCTCATCGGCGTCTCAGGACTCATCGTTGTCTATGCGGCTCTGGGCCTGCTCTACCGCCTCCACATTCAGGGCCTTCCCATGCTGATTCTGGTTCTGGCCGCCATCGCCTGTTATGCCATGTCGCTGGCCCCCGTCACCTGGGTGGTGATTGCGGAGATCTTTCCCAATCGTGTGCGCAGCAGCGCCATGTCCATCGCCATTACCGCGCTGTGGTCGGCTTGCTTCCTGCTGACTTATACGTTTCCCCTGTTGAACGCGGCGCTGGGAGCGGCGGGAACATTCTGGAGCTATGCGGGCATCTGTCTTGCCGGCCTCGTCTTCCTTTACTTTCGCCTGCCGGAGACACGCGGCAAAACCCTGGAAGAGATGGAGAGCATGGCCGTGGATGATCGCCTGTAAGTTGAAAGATTGGCGGATGGCGCAGGTTCCCATGAGTATCAAATGGGTGCCCCAGGTCCCTCGCATCTGGGGACCTGGGAGACTACATAGCTACACGTCACACGCGTCGCGCCTACGCCGCCCGCGTGGGTTTGTAACCCGACATACCGTAGTAAGTGATGAAAATGTAGCAGATGATTGGCAGGACAAATGCATATTGAATGCCCACTTTGTCTGCCAGGAATCCAAAGAGCGGCGGAATCACCGCTCCACCCACATTGCCGATGGTGACTACTCCCGACCCCTCGCTGGTCATGTGTCCCAATTCAGCAATGCCCAGTGTAAAGATTGTCGGATACATGATCGAGTTGGCCAGGCCGCACAGAACCAGGCTCCAGATGGCGATTTGTCCAGAAGTGAACATGGAAATCAACATCAGAATCACGCCAAAAACGCCCAATACAACGAGCATCTTTTCGGCTTTGATCACGCTCATCAGCGCGCTGCCGATAAAGCGGCCTGCCATGATAAGCAAATAGTAAACCGTAACCAGGATTCCCGCCGTTTCGACGCTGCCGATTCCCTGCTGCTTGCAGTACTGGATGCAAATCGCGGCCAGGGCGATTTCGACTCCCACATAGAAGAAGATGCCCACCATGCCCAGCACGGTGTGTGAAAAGCTCCAGATGCTGCGGCCAGCCGCCGGAGAATCTTCTGTAGACCGCGCCGATGTGATCGCAGGCAGATGCAGGAAGATCACCGTGCAGCCCAGCACCAGCAACCCGGCAGCAATGTATACGTAGGGCATCTCAAGCATGTGCGCCTGACCGGCCGCGTCGGAAATCTTGCTGGTGTCGGCCAGAATGAACGTGGCGGCAAACCAGCCGGCAATAGCCGAGGCGCCGGAGTTGAAGGCCTGCGCCAGGTTCAGTCGCGCCGATGCGCTGTGTTCTGGACCAAGAATCGCAACATACGGGTTGGCCGAGGTCTGCAAGGCGCAAACGCCGGTAGCCAACACAAAAATTGCCGTCAGCGTCAGAGGAAAGCTCACCAGGTTGGCGGCGGGCACAAACAACAGCGCGCCCAGAACCATGATGAAGAGTGAAATCACCATGGTGCTCTTGTAGCCCACCTTCTCGATCAGCTTGCCGCTGGGAACCGAGAAGACCAGGTAAGCAAAGAACCAGGCCGAGGTCGCCAGCATCGAGGGACCGTAGGGCAGATGAAAGATCTCTTTCAGCTTTCCTACAAGCTGGTTATTGAGGCTGGTGAGGAATCCGAAGATGCCAAACAGCGCCGTAACAATGATGAACGGCATAAGATAATTGGGCGCGCCCGATGCCGCCTGTGACTTGGTTTGTGTTGCCATGAAAGTTTCCCCGCTTCCTTTTGAAAAATCGTATGGTCTCCGCCATTTTCTCATTGCCTGGCCAATTGCACAGCATCGCCATCCACTGAAGACGAATCACCTGCAAGCACAGGAAAGGAGGAAAACCGCTTGAAAGCACCGCAATCCACTCTACTCATCGAGACGGAGGCAAGTCCAGCAAAAAGTGAAGAAAGCTCTATCCCTTCAACAACCTTTCCACCTCATGATGCAACCGCGCGGTGATCGCCGCCTCGCTCTCCTCCGGCGCAAAGCGGATGGGTTCGCCAACGCGCACCTTGAGCTTGCCGGAACGGAACCAGCTCCGGCTCCCGGCCTTCAGCTCGCCCAGCCCCACAAGCGCCACGGGTAGCACCGCCGCTCCGGATTGCTTGGTCAGCAGGCCGATTCCGCCTCGGAAGCGCGCCAGCTCGCCCGCCGCTGAGCGCGTACCTTCAGGAAAAACCAGCACGTTGTAGCCGTGGTCCATCGCAGCGCCGGCGTGCGCAAAACTCCGCTGAAAGTTCCTCCTTCGCGGCAATGGAAAAACATTGAACAGCGCCGTCAGCAACAGGTAAATCAGCGGTCCCGGCGGATAGAACCCCTTCTTGCCCGGCGCGCGTCCTGGGTCGCGGAAGTGCCGGTAATCCTCCAGCATATCTCCAGCCATAGCCACGGCAATGCGCCGCCGCAACACTGCTGGCAGCGCGTATTGCACCAGCGGCCCGTCATAGGCCGTCACGTGGTTGGCGACAATCAGCAGCGGCTCATCGGAGATGAGCGTCTCCGGCGCCGTCACCCTGGGATGCGCCAGCAGCCAGACCAGCGGCCGCTCGACCGCCTCGATAAACGCAGTCCGCAGCCATTGGAATGGCCTGAGCCACGGCCAGCGCGGATAAATGTACTTGTCCGGCGCAGCGTCGCTCTCCGGCTCCGGCAGGCCAATTCCCGCCTTCCCATCAGCCGTTCTTTCGCCTGCCCGCTCATCAACCAAGCCGGGCGCCTCATCCGTTCCGCGTTCTTTTGCGGAAAGGCCGGGGGACCACGAACCACGAGCCTCGCCCGCCACCAGCTTGCGAAGCTCGCCCAGCGTCCGCACCTCTTCCAGCAGCCCGCTCTCCGGAGCCATTCCCAGCCGCTCTTCCAGCGCCGCCGCCAGTTGCACACGGCCCAGGCTGTCCAGTTGCAGATCCTCGCTCAGGCGCAGCTCGTCTCCGGCTCCGCCCGGTGTCTCACCGGAGATTTTGACAATCAGTTTGAACAGCCAGTCCGCTGAGGCTGCAAAGGCGCTCGCCGCCGCTTCGCCGCTGTTGGTTGCGCTGGCTGCGGCCTGGATTCCCGCTAGCCACTCCTCCACCGCCTTGCGCTTCACCTTCCCGGTCGAAGTGCGCGGCAGCTCCGGCTCCGGCCAAAGCACCCAGCGCCGAAGCCGCTGAAACTCCGCCAGCCGCTGGTTGGCGCGCTCGATAGCCACAGCAGCTCCTTCCACCCCGCCGCCGCGCAGCGCCAGCACGGCGCAAGGCTCCGGTCCCGATGCCGTTTCCAACGGCACCACCGCGCAAGCCGCCACATTCGGCTCCTGCTCAATGGCCGCCTCCAGGTCTTCAGGGTGCAGATTCACCCCAGCGGCTGTCACAATCACTTCGCTCTTGCGCCCCACAAAGCGCAGTTCGCCGCTCGCCTCGCTCGTAGCCAAGTCGCCGGTAGCCAGCCACTCCTCCTGGCGCGGCTGCATCGCGCCGCCCGCCCAGGTGGCGCTGGAAATCATCTCGCCCCGCACCAGCACTTCGCCGTCCGGCCCCAGCTTCACCTCGCGTCCTGGCAGCGGCTTGCCGATCGATCCGTGCGCCACGTGGAAGGGATGGTTCAGCGTAATCAGCGCCGAGCTTTCCGTCATTCCGTAGCCTTGCACCACCACCAACCCCAACCCGCTCCAGAACTGCTCCAGCGAACCAGGCAGCGCACCGCCGCCGGAGACCAGCGCCCAGAACTTCCAGCCAAAGAGGCCGTGAATATCGCGGAAGCGCCACCATCGTTTGGCCGCGCCCAGCTTCTTTCCCTGCGCGCCGGCCACGCGCTCCGCCAGCTCCGGCCGCGTGGCTTCCAAATGCGTTTTCAGCTGCGCCATCACCCGCGGCACGGCGGCCAAAACACTGATGCGCTCCCGCTTGATCGTCTCCATCAGCCGCTCGGCCACAAGCCGGCTCTCGAAGTGAACCTCGGCGGTAAAAATCGGTGGAACCCACAACCCCATCGTCTGCCCGAAGACGTGGCTCAACGGCAGGGTATGCAGAATGCGCAATGGATGGATCAGCCGCTCGTAGCGCATATAAGGTTGCGCGCCGCGCTCGATTGGTTCCACGCTGGCCAGCACGTTGCCGTGGGTCAGCACCACGCCCTTGGGATCGCCTGTGGTGCCGGAAGTAAAAAGAATTTCAAGCGGAGTCTGGCGCGAAAGCCCCTCCACCGGCCCAGCCTCTTCGGCGGGCAGCGCGTCCAGCCAATTCTCAAACGCAAGCTTGGAAATTGCGATTGAATCCTCTGAACTGGGTGCCCCATCCTTTCCGCGTTCTGAGCGGAAAGGATGGGAATCCGCACTTTCCAGCTGCGCCAGCAGCAGTGCATCGCCGACGGCCAGCTTTGGCTTCACATCGGCCGCCACGCGATGGGCAAAATCCGCGCTCCCGTAGGCATCCAGCGGAACCACCAGCGCCCCGCGCAGAATGCAGCCATGGAAAGCGGCAATCCACTCCGCGCTGTTCTCTCCCCACAGCAGAACCCTGTCGCCAAAACCAATTCCACGCTGGGCCAGCAACGCCGCAAAGCGCCCCGCCAGCCGCGCAATCTCCTCATAGGTAGCCGTGCGCCGCCGGTTGCCCTGGAAGCGAACAACCGCAATCTGTCGGCCGTAGCGGCGGAAATCGTCGAGCAGTGTAGCCAGATGGTCTCGCATGGCAACCCCAGTTTATGGTAAGCGATCAAGCCGCTGCTGGTCTGCCGCGCATTTGTTTGCAGATCATTTCATTCAGCCGGCGCACAATACATATATGTTTATTCGCCGCCAATCCCCAACCACTCATCCCTGCTTTTGCGAGCGTAACAAGCGGCTGGCCCAACTGCGGGTACTCCTTGGAGAAGCGTTCGCCCGCCATTCAATGTCAAACGTCAAATGCGAAGAATCGGTGATTGGACAAATTTTTCTGTGTTATTCTTCTTCCTTTCGCCTCGAATTCTTACAGTTAATTAAATAGTCAACAGTAAATGTGATTGGATAAACCCTCTGGCTGCCGCCGTTATTGAACGAAATCCCCTGGCAATTCCATGCACGCGCAGTCAATCGAACCCTGCTTTTCCGTCGTGTTTTCCCTGGCCGTGAACTCTTGTTTCACCCAGCGGATCATCCATTCCCATCGGCGTATCATCAAAGATATATGGGAGGATTAGATGGCCGAGTTCAAGTTGCATATTGATGGAATGCACTGCGGCGCTTGTGTGCGGCGCGTTACGCAAGCCCTGGCTGAGGTCGAGGGCGTCGCCGTCCAGGAGGTGCGCATCGGAGCGGCGCGGCTCTCCTCCAGCCTTAACCCCGCGCCCGTCGATCTCGCCCTTGCCGCTGTATCCAGGGCGGGCTTCACGGCGCGGTTGGAAGCATAAGTCAACCAATGCCTTCGCCTGCGAATCAACCCCTGGTTCTGCCCATCCTCGGCATGAGTTGCGCCTCTTGCCAGCATCATGTGGAAGCAGCTCTGCGCTCGACAGTCGGTGTTGAATCGGCGCGCGTCGATCTGATGGCTCACCGCGCCAGCGTAGTCTTCAATCCGGCCATCGCCACGCCCGCGCAACTGGTCGAGGCGGTTCGCGCCGCGGGCTACGACGCGGTGCTGCCCCGCGCCGATGATCCTTCGCAGGCCTCATCAGATTCGTTCGACTTTGGCTCTGCTTGGAAGGCCTGCGCCACACTACTCGCTGGCGCGGCGGCAATGCTGCTTTCCCTGCCGCTCAGTGAAAACATGGGAGCTCTGGACCACGTCCTGATGCGTCTGCTGCCCTGGCTCTTTGCGCTGCCTGCGGAGCCGCTGCGCTGGTCTCTGCTCGCGCTCACTGTGTTCTTCATGGCCTGGGCGGGGCGCGGAATTTACCTCAGCGCGGCGCGTGCCCTGCGCCACGGAACAACCAATATGAATACGTTGGTCAGCCTGGGCACCTGCGTCGCCATTCTCTATTCCGCCTACGCTACCCTCTGGCCCGCACCCGGACGCCCGGTTTACTTTGACGCAGCTCTGCTTATTCTCGGCTTTCTCTTGTTGGGAAAAAGCCTGGAAGGCCGCGCCAAACGCCGCGCCCTGGCCGCGCTCGACTCGCTCTCCCGGCTCAAGCCAGCCACCGCGCGCCGCATTCAAAATGGAGTAGCAACCATCGTTCCGCTCGAAGATATTCAGGTAGACGACTCTGTGCTGGTGCTGCCCGGGGAACGCTTTCCCGTGGATGCGACAATCCTTCAAGGCCGCACCACTGTGGACGAATCCATGCTGACCGGCGAGCCGACGCCGCTCGACCGCTCGGTGGGCGGACGCGTGCTGGCCGGTTCGCTCAACTACGAAGGCGCCGTCACCTGCCGCGCCGAGTCGCTGGGCGAGGCGACAGTGCTCGCGCAGATCACGCGCCTCGTTGCTCAGGCGCAAAGCTCGCGCGCGCCCATGGAGCGGCTCGCCGACCGCGCCAGCCAAATCTTCGTTCCCGTCGTGCTGGTCCTCTCCGTGCTCACCTTTTTCGTTTGGCTTGTTGCCACCCACTCGCTGGAAATGGCCCTTTCCGCAACCGTTGCCGTGCTGGTCGTCGCCTGCCCTTGCGCCATGGGCCTGGCCGTGCCCGCCGCGCTCACCGTGGCCGTGGGCCGCGGCGCTCAGTTGGGCGTACTCTTTAAGGGCAGCGAGGCGCTGGAACGGCTGGCACATCTCGACGTGGTTGTACTCGACAAGACCGGTACGCTGACCGTTGGCCGACCGGTGCTCTGCGCGATTCATCCGCTTTCGAATTACGCCGAAGACGATCTGCTGCGCATCGCCGCCGCCGCCGAAGAGCGGTCAAACCATCCGCTGGCTCACGCCATAATCGACGCGGCGCGGGCGCGGAATCTCCACTGGCAGCCTGCGGAAGACGCGCAGGTTCTGCCCGGTCGCGGCCTTAGCGCCCGCGTCGAAGGCCGCGACTGCCTACTGGGCAACGAAGCACTCTTCAAGGAGTTCTTCATTCCTCTTCCCAGCGCCGAAAACCCGCCGGAGGCGGGGGTTACGCGGCTGTGGATGGCGCTCGACGGCAAGCCTGCCGCCTACTTCGATGCCCGCGACGCGCTGCGCCCCGAGGCCGCCAAAGCCGTGGCCGCATTGCGCCGCGCCGGTCTCCGTGTGCTGATGTTTACCGGCGACTCAGCCGAGTCAGCCGCGCCCATCGCTCGGCAGGCGGGCATTACTGAAGTGGAAGCCGGCCTCGACCCAGCCGGCAAGCTGGCCCGCATTCGCGCCCTGCAAGCGGCGGGTGAGCGCGTGGCCATGGTGGGCGACGGCATCAACGACGCAGCCGCCCTCGCTCAGGCAGACGCCGGCATCGCGATGGGCACAGGCGCCGATCTGGCGCAGGAGGCAGGCGATGTACTGCTGCTGCGCGCTCAGCCCGCCGCCATTCCCGCCGCGCTTGAGATGGCCCGCGCCACCCTGCGCGTCATGCGCCAGAATCTCGTCTGGGCCGCCGGATACAATCTGCTCGGCATCCCGCTGGCCGCGGGCGCGCTCTATCCGCACTTTCACATTCTGCTCAGCCCCTGGTTGGCCGCCGCAGCCATGGCTCTCAGTTCGGTCAGCGTACTTGCCAACAGCTTGCGCCTGCGCAGCTGGCAGGCGCACCAATGACTCTCTCACCCAAATAAGCGAACTCGCGCACTCGACGCACACGCCGTGCCCTCTTACTTTTTCCGCTTCGACACACTCAGCGGATAAGAGTCGATCAGATACTTGGCCTGATCACTGTCAGGTTGATCAAGACCCAAGTAAGGAGGAATAGGCTCGTTCGAGGTCATCCCACCAAGAAACTGAGTGCGGAAGTAATAAACCTTCCCCGCCTCCGCAGTGAAATGCGCAAGCGCTACCAGGCTCCCTACAGAAAATTGCGACTGGACGTTCGCGCACAAATGATGCTCTCCCGGCGACATGGAGAGGGCGAGATACGAATTATTTTTGTATGCTCCCACCCACTCGCCGTCCGACCCAATTCTTACAGTGAAATGCTGGTGATTTCCATAAAGTCCATCATCCTGAATGAAGTAAACCAGCGCCTTCCCCGCTTCTGGCTGCGCCAGAGTGTGTTGGGATTTGTCCAGTGTTACTTCAAAGTGGGCTTTGTCGGGGCCACAGGCTATGGGCAGAGGGGCATATTGACTCTGAGCAAATGCGGATGTTGCGAACAGCAGTGCAACGAGAACGATCTTCATAATTCTCCTTCAGGCGAACGCATAACTCTTCTTGTGGTGTAAACAGCATTGCGCGTGAAATAGTTGCGCCAGCGCAAAAGAAAAATGCGGGACAAGCAACTGGCTCATCCCACTTGGGCGTTATCGTCTTTTGAACTGTGGGTGCCCCAGGTCCGGATTTTCGGACCTGGGAATTGACCAACACCGTGCGAGCGAACGGCGAGCGGCTGCCCCACCGCAGGTGGTCAGGCGTAGATGCCGCGCTGGCGAATGGTGTAGGCCACGCGGTCAATGGCCAGCATATAAGCGGCAATGCGGTTGTTGACGTTGTGCGCCTCCGCATAGCGCACCACATCGTCAAAGCTTTCGCGCAGGATGGTCTCCATCTGTTCGTTGACCATGGCTTCCTTCCAGAAATAGCCCTGGCGGTCCTGCACCCACTCGAAATAACTCGCAGTCACGCCGCCGGCGTTGGCCAATATATCGGGCATGATGAAGATGCGCTTCTCGGCCAGAATCTCATCGGCCACGGCGGTGGTCGGACCGTTGGCGCCCTCGACTACGATGCGCGCCTTGATCTGGCCGGCGTTGCGGCTGGTAATCACATTCTCGGTGGCCGCGGGAATCAGTATCTCGCACTCGGAGACCAGCAACTCTTCGCTGGGCATAGCCTCGGCGCCGCGGAAGCCAAGAATCGTATTGTTGCGGCGCTTGTACTCCAACAATTGATGAATCTCGATGCCGTTGGGGTTGGCCAGGCCGCCGTCCTGCTCGGCGATGCCGACAATCTTGTAGCCGCGCTCCATCATCAGCCGCGCGGCATTCGAGCCGACGTTGCCAAAGCCCTGGATGACCACGCGGCAGCCGTCGATGGGCATCTTCAGGTAGCGCAGGCTCTCGTCGCATATCACCTGGATGCCGTGGCCGGTGGCCTCGGTGCGACCGCGCGATCCGCCTATGTTGATCGGCTTGCCGGTCACCACGCTGGTCACGGTGTGTCCCATGTGCATTGAGTAGGTGTCCATGATCCAGGCCATGGTCTGCTCGTTGGTGTTCATGTCGGGCGCGGGAACATCCTTTTCCGGCCCAATAAAATCAATAATCTCCGAGGTGTAGCGGCGGGTCATGCGCTCCAGCTCGCTCTGGCTCATCTTCTTGGGATCGCAGATCACACCGCCCTTGGCGCCACCAAAGGGAATGTTGACCACCGCGCACTTCCAGGTCATCCAACTGGCCAATGCGCGCACCTCGTCCAGAGTTACGTCCGGCGAATAGCGAATGCCGCCCTTGCCCGGGCCGCGCGCTATGGAGTGTTGCACCCGAAAGCCGGTGAACATCTCAATGCGGCCGTCGTCCATCGCTACCGGAAAGTGCACGATAATCTCACGTGCCGGGGTGCGCAGAAGCTTCCACAAACCCTCTTCCAGATTCAGCTTGCGCGCCGCAAAGTCAAATCGAGCTTCCTGTGCTTCCCAGGGATTGATCTCCTGTTCCAGTGATACAGATTCCATATGCATCTCCCATTCCGCTGGCCGGGCGGAATTAATCGCAAGCCACGGGCCATAAAGCCAAACTCAGTGAGTCTAGGTTAGCAGGGATGCCGCGTCAAGCCCGCCAGCGTCCACTCCGCTCGACCCAGCCGTGGTATCTTCCATTGTTGCGATTTCAGCCAATCCGGCTCCGGATGCCCTATGCGGCTCTCTCGCCTTCCCGCAACCGCAGATACAGATAAAGCGGCCAGGCGTGCGCGTGCGCGCAATAAGGAATGAAGATCGACAGCCCCTCGGTCGCCAGCGATGCCGAATCCAGGCTGTCGCTGGCTGTCCAATGCCCCGTCCAATAGCCGGGGAAGCGCTGCGCATAGCTGGCAAAACTCATCCGCCGCAGCAGTCGTTGCGCCTCCCGCGGGTCAAAACTGGCCACGCCCAGAACCAGCGGCCCGTTCAGCGCCCACCAGAATCCCCCATCCTCGCGCGAACCCGGCGGAGTCTCCAGCTTTTGAATCGGCTTATCAATCTGCTTGGCCCCCATTGCCTCGCCCTTCATCAGCCGCTCTTGAACTTCCCCATAAAGCCTGCGCTTGCGCTCAACCGGAACTTCCGGAATCAGCAGCGTATAGCCCTGCGGCTCCAGCCAGATTTCTTCTTCCCCCACCGGCTTGCCGCCCTGAAAGTACATCCGGCGTGGAAATGCCCGCTCGCCCCAGTCCCGCAAAAATGCCTCATGCAGCCCTTCGCGATGTTGTCTCAACGCGGTCGCCAACTCCGCTCCATCGCTGCTCCCGTCCAGGCCCAGCCCTTCCAGCTCCCTCGCCAGATCGGCCAGAATCACTACCGCCATCGCCGTATTCATATGCGATTCGGAGTTATCGAAGATATTGTTGTATGGTTCCGTCGTCGGCCAGAAAAAGAACATATCATTCCAGTCCGAGTTCCACAGCTTCACCAGTCCATGACCGCCCACGCCAATTCTGTCGCGCAGAAACAAAAATGCACTGCGAACGTGTTCGATCCCTGTTCCCTGACCTCCGTTCTCTGCCGGGTAGTAGGAGATCCGCTCCGTCAGAATCGTTCTGTCGCCCGTCACCCGCAGATATTCGTTGAGCAGCATGAAGAAGTAAAGCTGCTGGTCACTGGTCAGTCGTGCCCCATGCGGCGTCCAGCCAAATCCCAGATCGTCCAGCTTGATCTCGCCGTCAGGCAGTGTGCGCTTCATGATGAAACGCAATGTCGATCGCGCCAAGGCAGGATTCGTGTGGCAAAGCGGCAATGCCTGCTGCGCCAGATCGCGGCTGCTTGCCATGTTACCCCACCCATAGTCGTACACCATGCCCTGCGGAATCACCGTCTCGTCGTAGTACTCCCGCCAGGTTGCCATCTGCTCCAGTACGGCCGCGTTCCACCGCATCTCCCGCCGCTGCTCGCTCTCTGTCTCATCCTTGAAATCTGGAATCGCGCGGCTCCACTCCGCTTGGAAGCAGGGCGCCGACTCTCCCATGGCCACCGTCAGCTTGTTCACCAGTGCCTCGATCTCTGCTTCAGCAAAGACATAGCCAACGATGAAGCGTAAAAAAATCTCCTCGCCCGCCTTGAGCTTGCACTCCGCCCGAAGGCCCATCCTCTCCACTCCCGCCCGGTCTTTCTCCACGGTCAGCGTCGGAGCAGCGGATCTCTGCCCGCCGATCAGCCTGACAAAAAGCGATGGCGGCGCTCCCTCAAAGCGCGACATCCGGCCTCCGCGCGAGAACAGCAGCGGTCGCGGCTCGTGGGCCTCGGTGATGCAGCGCAACTGATCCGCCCCGCGCTCCACCCGGCTGCTGTACTTCACCAGTTCCCGATCCTTATCCCCCTCGGCAAAGATCTGCGCATACGAGGTGCCCACATTCTCCGTGTAGATAGCCTCTACCGCCTCCTTCGCCGCATTCTTCAACTGCACAGTCACTACAAAAGCCGAGCTGCCGTCTCGCTCCCCGTTGGAGGGCAGCACCGACAGCGTCCGTGTCACGTCCAATTCCGGAAGCGGCGTGTACCGGTACTGTGCATAACCCACGCCAAACCGCTTCTCCGCTTTTGCCGCCGCCGCGCAGTGCGCTCCCACCAGTTCGACGCGCGTGCCCGCCGCCTCCACTGCCGCGCCGTTCATGCCACTCCACGGCTGTGACCCCTGATTGAGCCGTCCCCAGGACCGCTCGCCGCTCAGAATCTGGTACTGCCCACTGGCGTGAACAAAGAGCGTCAGCCGGTAGTTGCCCAGCAGAAAAAAGGGATCTTCCGGCAGATAAGTCGCGCTGATCCGGCTCGATGGAGAGACAAAGGGAAGCGGGCCAAGATAGCGATAACAAGGCAAGCCCGCCGCATCGTCGGACCACTCCCCGATGCGATTCTCTGCGGTTTCACTCGCGGGCAAAGGCGCCCCCGGCACGTTCAGGGACGCGGCAACTGGCAATGCTCCCGCAGCTTTCAAAAAGGCGCGACGCGAAACTTCTGGGTAGATGGGATTCATTCCCTCTTTTTATCACGCGCTTGGGCGTATCGCAATAGAAGAGCGTCTCAGCGATTACACTGAAAACGTGAATCCCTCAGCCCATTCCGTCCAGCCCAGCCGCAAGGAGTTCCTCGCGCTCGCCCATGAGCACACGCTTGTTCCCGTCTGCCGCATCCTCTCGGCCGACCTCGAAACGCCGGTCTCAGCTTTTTTGCGCGCCGCTTGGCCGGAGCGCGAGTGCTTCATGCTCGAATCGGTCGAAAACGGCGAGCAGGTGGGCCGCTACACCTTCATCGGCCTGGCTCCCTTCAAACGCATCGTGGCCCGCGGACGCGAGATCACCATTACCGAGGGCATGAAGGTTGTCCAGATAGAGGATGACATCTTCGCCGTTCTGCGCCGCGCGCTCAGCGGCCACAAGCCGGCGCGCCTCCCTGGATTGCCGCCCTTTACCGCCGGTGCCGTGGGCTTCTTTTCTTATGATGCCGTCCGCCAGATCGAGCGACTGCCCAATCTGGCCGCCGACGAGCTGGGCGTCCCCGACGCCTGCCTGCTCTTCTTCGACGAGGTGCTGGCCTTCGACCACGTTCGCAAGGAGATTTGGCTAGTGGCCACCGCCGACGTGACGCGCGGCAAGCCGGCCAACGCATACGACAAGGCTGTCCAGCGGCTCAACCGGCTTGAAAAGCGCCTCGCCCAGCCGCTGCCCAGGCTGGCCGCACGCAAAGCCAAAGGCGCGCTCAAGGTGCGCCACCGCACCGCCAAGAAAGACTTCCTGGCTGCCGTCCTCCGCACCCAGGAGTACATCCGGGCGGGCGACATCTTTCAAGCCGTCATCGCGCAGCGCTTCGATGTGGAGCCGGAGGCCGACAGCTTCCAGGTCTATCGCGCCCTGCGCACCGTCAATCCCAGCCCTTATATGTTCTTCCTGCGCTTTGCGCCGGAAGCTCCGCTGGGCGAATTGCCGGATAAGCTCAAGCACTCCTCCAAAAAGTTAAAAAACCTTACGGCGCAAACCCTCGAGCTGGCCGGCTCCTCGCCCGAGCTTTTGGTGCGCGTCCATCAGGGCAAGGTTGAGTACCGGCCCATCGCCGGAACCCGCCCGCGCGGAGCCACCGAGGCTGAAGACCAGGCCCTCGCCGACGAGATGATCCACGACGAAAAAGAACGCGCCGAGCACGTGATGCTGGTCGATCTGGGCCGCAACGACGTAGGCCGCGTCAGCCAGTTCGGCTCCGTCAAGGTTGACCGGCTGATGTTCATCGAGCGCTACTCCCATGTCATGCACATCGTCAGCGCCATCACGGGCCAGCTCCGCCACGAGCTGACCGCCGTGGACGCCCTGCGCGCCTGCTTCCCCGCCGGCACCCTCAGCGGCGCGCCCAAGGTGCGCGCCATGGAGATCATCGAGGAACTGGAGCCGGTGCGCCGCGGCAGCTATGGCGGCGCGGTGCTCTACGCCGATTACTCCGGCAACCTCGACTCCTGCATCGCCATCCGCTCCATGCTGGCCGTGGGCGGCAAAGGCTACGTTCAGGCCGGCGGCGGCATCGTCGCCGACTCCGTGCCCGAGCTGGAGTACCAGGAATCGATCAACAAAGCGCGGGCGATGATCCGGGCCATCGAGCGCGCAAGAGAAATGTGAAAAGCAGGGACCAGGGAATAGGGAACATGGATTAGGGTTAGACTTGTTGGAATCTCTGAAATGTTGTTGTTTTGAAAGGGCACGGCTTTACAGGCTGCTGAATAACTTGATTATGCGGGCTTTGTAACAAGCGCACGGCTTCAGCCGGGCCGCAAATGCCGCTGAACAAATAATTGGGCTTTAGCCCCTGAGGCACACTTTACAGGGATTGAATGGCCGGTCGCACAATCGGCTTAATGATCCGGCCCGAAGATGCGGATGCTAACTTGCCAACTCGCTCACTCCCGCGCAGCGGGTGCTAACTCGCTGCATTTACCCAATTCCCCTCCCCGGGCGCACAATGGTTTTTAGTTGGGCAAAAAAAGAGGGTGCAGGGGCAAAGGAAAAGCGATCAAAAGGAGAAGAAAAACAGCGGCAATACCACCCCCCCCCACCCTAAAATCCCGGTTCCTGAGAGGGGTTCATCCATGCAAGTGAAAGATAATAAACATCTTCATCAACCATTCATGTATACTCATCAGTAAATAGAAACCCCGAAAAACCACCGTTTTTTGGCCTAAAAACACGCTTTTTTTGCCATTTTCACGCGAAAAATGGCCCTTTTTGAGCACTTTTTCGCGACTGCATCTTCGCCTCTGCGGGTGTCCAAGTTCCGTCTTTGGGACCTGGGATGAATCCAATCGCAGTGGTAGATTGAGATGTAGACCTTCCCTTCTTCTTCTTTTGACCACTCAAGCCAATTCGGCCAATCTCACGGAGCTGCTGTGCTCGGTCTTTGGCTTCTCTCGCTTTCGCGCCAATCAGGAGGCGGTATGCCGCGCCGCCATCGACGGTCGCGACCTGATCCTGGTGATGCCGACCGGCTTCGGCAAGTCGCTCTGTTACCAGTTGCCGGCAATCGCCCTGGGCGGAACGGCGCTGGTGATCTCTCCCTTGATTGCCCTGATGGAGGATCAGGCAGCCAAGCTCACCTCTCTCGGCCTGCGTGTGGGAAGGATTCACTCCGGCCTCGAACGTGCCCAAGCCCGCCAGACCTGCGTGGATTATCTGCAAGGATCGCTGCAGTTTCTCTTCATCGCGCCCGAGCGGCTGCGCGTGCCGGGCTTCGGCGAAATGCTGGCCAAGCGCAAGCCGTCGCTGATCGCCATCGACGAAGCCCACTGCATCTCGCAATGGGGCCACGACTTCCGGCCCGATTACCGGATGCTCGGCCAATACCTGCCCGCGCTCCGTCCGGCGCCCGTGCTGGCGCTCACGGCCACGGCCACGCCAACTGTCCAGGCCGACATTCTGACGCAGTTGGGAATGATCAATCCGGCCAAATTTATCCACGGCTTCCGGCGCGACAATCTGGCCATCGAGGTCGTCGAGCTTTCCATGCCGCAGCGGCCAGCGGCGATCTGCGGACTGCTGGTAGATGCGACCCGGCGTCCAGCCATCGTCTACGCCACATCGCGCAAAGGCGCCGAGCGGTTGGCCGAAGAACTCTCGCACCGGATTCCTGCTGCGGCCTACCACGCGGGCCTCGACCCGGCGACGCGAGAGCGTGTGCAAACCGCTTTTCAGACCGGCGAATTGGAGGTGGTCGTCGCCACCATCGCCTTCGGCATGGGCATTGACAAGGCTGATATCCGCACCGTGATCCACGCCGGGCTGCCCGCTACTCTCGAAGGTTATTACCAGGAGATTGGCCGCGCGGGCCGCGACGGAGCGCCCAGCCGCACCTATCTGATGCACAGCTACGCCGACCAGCGTACCCAGGACTTCTTTCTCAACCGCGACTATCCGCCCGCCGATCACCTTCAACAGGTCTTCCGGATGCTAGGCGAGGAGCCAAAGCCGTTCGAAGAACTGCGCGCAGCCTCGAAGCTTGACGAAGAGGCATTCGACAAAGCGCTCGAGAAGCTGGAGATTCACGGCGGGGCGCGGGTCGACTTCGGCGGCAATGTGACGGCGGGCGGCATTAACTGGAAGAAGGCCTACACCATTCAGGCGCAATTCCGCGCCGAGCAGATGGAAAAAGTGGTGCGCTTCACAACTTCATCCGAGTGCCGCATGGCCGCTCTGGTGCGTCACTTTGGCGATGTGGAGGATGCCAGTCGCCCCTGCGGAATCTGCGACATCTGTGACCCTGCAGGCGCGGTTCTCAGGCTCTTCCGCCGCGCAACGCCACTGGAGCGTGAAATTGCGCAGGCGATTGCCGATGATCTGCGGGCGGTTGACTACAAAGCAACGGGAACATTGCAACGGAATCTCGATCTGGCTGCCCGCCTCAGCCGAAGCGCCTTTGACGGGCTGCTGGATGCGATGGTCCGTGCCGGGCTGATCGAAATCGAGGATGCCGAGTACGAGAAGGACGGAGAGGTAAAGCGCTTCCGCAAAGTGCGGCTGACCGAGGCTGGACGAGAGATGCGGAAAGCCGCGTCCGTCGAGTTGCTGCTCAGCGATGGAGTGGTGGAGGAGTTTGGCGGGCAGCGGCCGGCCCCGTCGCGCTCGAGGAAAACGAAGCCCCCTGCAAAAACCGCTTCCGCCAAGAGAGCCGATTCGAAAGCGGCGGTGTCAACCGAACCGGTTGCGCTCTCGGCTAAAGGAGAGGCTCTTGCCGCGCGGCTGAAGGAGTGGCGCATAGCAGAGGCCAAGCGGCTGGGAATCCCGGCCTTTATGGTGCTGCACGACCGTACTCTGGCCACCGTGGCGCAGTCCCGCCCGGCGAATCCGAGGCAGTTGCTGGAGATCAGCGGAATGGGTCCCGCCAAAGTGGAGCGTTTCGGCGCTGCGATTATCGAGCTTTGCAGCGCCGCGGTATAAACAAAACCTTCGGATACGTTCTAGCGCGGTGATCAGCCGTGTCTCCCATATCCCGCATCTGGAACCTGGGAGACGATAAACCCCATGCGCGCAGCGCATCCGCATGGACGACCAGTCTTTTCATATAATTTCCACCTTTTGGCGCACAATCACTTCTATGAGTTTTCTCACATCGTTCCGGCGCAGTCTTTCAGCCAAAAGCCGTCGGCAGAAGCCAAATTGTCCCGTAACTTCTTATCCTGGACTATTTTATCCATAACTCTTTTGTTATGAAGATATTGCAGCGCACACCTCCCCGTAACATCATGAAAACAAGGATATTGTTTCCAAAATAGGGGTGGGGGGGTAGGGCAGGTGACCACATCACGATCCTGAGATGCCCGACACAATGAACCCAGCCGCATCAGCCGGAAACCAGCCGCCCATATCCCGATTTTGGAACATGGAAAACCTTAACCCTGTGCCTGCCTGAATCAACAGATCTGAAAACTACTTCGCGGCCTTCTCGATCTTTACATTGGAGAAGGTCGCCGAGGCCAGCCCCGCAGCGTTATGCGCGCAGAAGCCGATGCCCACATAGACCGGCCCATTCATCACGACCGTTGTAGAGGAGAGCTCCGTCACCTTGCCGCCTGCGGGGCCGACAGAGGTCGTGAAGAGATTGCCTTTGCGCTCGATGCGCAGCCGCGCGGGGCCATGCAGAGGCGCCACGGCGTCCTCGGTCTTGCCTCCGGCCACCGAGCGCCACTGAATGGTCGCGTGTCCGTCGCCGTGGACCGCAAGATCGGCGTAGGCCGATGCAGGGTCAAGGCTCTGGCGGAAGATCAGTACAGCCTTCTCCAGAGGTTGGGGAACTTGAGCGGGAAACTGCACGTCGGCAGTCAGCGTTGCGTCGCCGGTGAGTTTAACCCAACTGAAGTGGAAGGCGTCTTCGCTGGCCCACATATCCTCCCCGCCGCCGGTGACGCGATAGCTACCGCTGGCCGCATCGAAGACGGTCGATCCCTTGAGCGTCTTGCCCACGTCGGTCGAACCGGTAAAGATGCCGCGTTGGCTGCTGACGGATTGCGAAGCCGCAACCATGCCCGATATGGGCAGTACAACTGCGAGGCAGAGAATGAGTTGATTCCAATGGCTGATCATAGAGGCCACTATACCGCTTTCAGCCATTCTTCATCCAGTAGTGCATCGCCCTCACCGTCGCGCCCGCGGAAGATGAACGACCGCGGTCGTGGTCAAAGATCGGCGAAAAACCGGAAGCGCAACCGTATGAGCGGCCCCTTAATGATTGAGAATGTTGGCTGCGGCGACGGCCTCGACGAAGAGCCTATGGACGCGCCGGTCACTGGATAGCTCGGGATGAAAAGTTGCGGCCAGAATATGGCCTTCCCTTACCAGCGTCGGAAAGCCATCGCGCTCCGCCAGAACCTCGGCGCCAGGGCCAACTGACACTATGCGCGGCGCGCGGATGAAGACCATCTCCAGCGGGCCTCCGCCAAGAGCGGTCTGCGCGGTCACAATCGCCGAGTCAATCTGCCGGCCGTAGGCGTTGCGCTCCACAACTGCATCGAGCAGTCCGAGACTGCGCTGCGCCGGGTTGATCACCTTGCGGGCCAGCAGAATCGCTCCCGCGCATGTGCCAAAGACAGGCTTGTTTTCGCAGAACTCTTTCAAAGCATCAAAGAAGCGGCGCTTCAAAAAATTGAGCATGGTGGTGGATTCGCCGCCCGGCAGCACCAGCCCGTCCAGGCTGGCTAACTGCTCCGGCTTGCGAACTTCAACTGGCGTTGCACCGGCCTCGGTAAGAGCTTGCGCGTGTCTCGCGTAGTTGCCCTGAATGGCCAGAACACCGATGCGCGGTAGTCTAGTTTCCGTCAATGTTTTTCCTGCGAGTCATAGGTCTGACATTATTCCACAATTCGGCGTTCAGATCCTTCCATGCTTTGAAGGAAACCTTAATGGCAACCTCGACTCCATCTCGAGCTGCAATCTGCCGACTGCCCCAGCTCTCGATTTCGAGACATTGGAAGCAACAAAGCATATGCGAGCGCATAGCGAGCGACTGGCCCCACCGCAGATGGTTACCAGCCTCTTGTCTGCAACTGATCTTTTAGTTCGATTCCAGCGGCGGCCAGGCCCTTCATGGTGCCGGTAACCTGCTCGCTGACCTCGGCCAGAATCTTGGGGTCGTTGAAGTGCGTGGTGGCGACGACAATGGCCTTGGCGCGGCTGACGGCCTCTTCACGCTCTTCGGGGTTGCGTGGCTTGCCAACCTCGTTTTTGGAACACAGGCCAACTTCAGCGTCATTCTCGGTCCAGTTCTCGACTTCGAGCGGCGTTGCGGTGCCCTTCATGAAGATACCCGAGCCGACGAAGACAGCCTCGGCGCCCAGTTGCATCATCAACGCTGCATCAGCGGGAGTGGCAATGCCGCCAGCCGAAAAGTTCGGCACCGGCAGCTTGCCGGCCTGCGCGACCATGCGAATCAACTCATAAGGCGCCTGGTGATCCTTGGCGGCGGCGTAAAGCTCCTGCTCGCTCAAAACGGTCAGAGCGCGCATCTCGCGCGTAATCTGGCGCATATGCTGCACGGCGTGGACCACGTCGCCAGTGCCGGCCTCGCCCTTGGTGCGAATCATCGCCGCGCCCTCGGCGATGCGCCTGAGAGCCTCGCCCAGATTGCGCGCGCCGCAAACAAACGGCGTGGTGAAGGCGTGCTTGTCAATGTGATGGGCCTCGTCGGCGGGGGTAAGCACTTCGCTCTCGTCGATGAAGTCCACGCCCAGCTCCTGGAGAATCTGCGCCTCCACGAAGTGGCCGATGCGTGCCTTGGCCATCACAGGAATGGAAACGGCTGCGATGATCTGCTTGATCAGGCTGGGCTTGGCCATGCGGGCCACCCCGCCCTCGGCGCGAATCATCGCCGGCACGCGCTCCAGAGCCATCACCGAGGTGGCACCAGCCTCTTCGGCTATGCGCGCCTGCTCGACGTTCATCACGTCCATGATGACGCCGCCTTTGAGCATCTCGGCAAGACCGACTTTGAGGCGCAGGCTGGTGGCGGCGATCTTCTGACTTTCATTCATTTCTGACATGGACTTGGACCTCGCTTGGGAGCGGACTCCGGGCTTGATCAGGCTCGATAACCGCGGATTGGTGTCACTTCCAGTGTAACCCACCTGCGGTGGGGCCAGAGGCTCGCTCTTCGCTCGGCACCTGCGGTACGGCCAATCGCACGTTCGCCGCTCGCAAAAATATATCGACAAGACAAATAAAGGTAAAGCTTAACCTGCGGTTGGTTAGATTGTAGTTTCTTAATTCTTCCCAATCCGTCTCTCCCCATTCTGGCCATCTTTCTGCTTCCATCCCTCTCGCATGGCTACAACCCATCCACTTCCGCCTCCGCCGAGTGCGCCTCCGCGTCCGCCTGAACCGGCGAAACCGGCCGAGATCGCCGCCGAGCAGGCGCTGGTCCCTTCGCCTCAGCCGCCGGAAGAGTTCAGCGAGATCGAACTGACAGCGCCGGTTGCCCGGTTGCCGGTGGAGTTGGAGGTGGCTGTGCCGGTGCGCGAGTTTCGCGTGCGCAACCTGCTGGCGCTGGAGGCGGGTTCGTTGATCGAAACACAGTGGGCGCACGACGAGGATATGCCACTGGCCTCAGGCAATGTGCAACTGGCCTGGAGCGAGTTTGAAGTTGTCGAGTCGCAGTTGGCGGTGCGCTTGACCCGCCTGTACTGAGCAGGAACTGGGAATGAAGGTGTTGGAACTGGAGAAGATGAGACAGAACAATCAGAATGAGGACGCAAGAACGGCGCGAGTTGGCGGGTTGGTCGGCTGGATGCTAAACCGGCTGCGGGTCCGTGGCAGCAGGAGGCCTCAGCGGCTTACGCTTCTCGAGCGCATTGCGCTGGCGCCGCGCCAGTCGCTGGCCCTGGTGGAGGCCGAGGGGCGGCGCTTTCTGGTGGCCACTTCCCCGGAGGGCGCACCAGCTTTCTATGCACTCGATGAGCCGTTGATTCCGGCGCCAACAAGTCAGGCGCGGCCGGCACAGGCGAGGGTATCATGGTAGCTTCGCTGGCAGCCTCTTGGGCTGCGTTCACGCTGGCGGCGCCCTCCTCGGTTCCGCTGCTGCCCGATCTGAATGCCCACCTTCATCCCTCGGACTCGACCCCCTGGACGATTCTTCTTGTCCTGACGCTGATTACGCTGCTGCCGGCGATTTTGATGTGCGTGACGCCGATGGTGCGCCTGCTGGTGGTCTTCCACTTTCTGCGCCAGGCGCTGGGCACGCAGACAGCGCCCTCGAACCCGACGCTGCTCGGTCTGGCCCTGATGATGACCTGGTTTCTGATGACGCCGGTGCTCAATCAGGTAGACCAGCAGGCGGTCGAGCCGTATCGCCAAGGCCAGATTACCGGCTGGGACGCCATCGACAGGGGCGCGCAGCCGATCAAGCACTTCCTGCTCAAATACGCGCGAGAGAAGGATCTGGCGCTGTTTACCGCCGCCGGCCAGATTCCCCGCCCCAATACCCCCGATGACCTGCCCATGCGGGTGGTTGTGCCGGCATACGTACTCTCGGAGCTGAAGGCCGGCTTCGCCATCGGCGCCGTCTTGTTTCTTCCGTTTCTGTTGATCGACATGGTGACCGCTTCGGTTACCACCTCGATTGGAATGTTCCAATTACCGCCGGTGGTGGTTTCGACGCCGTTGAAGATTCTTTTGTTTGTGATGGTGGACGGCTGGAACCTGCTGGCCAACTCATTGTTGAAGAGCTTTTGAGAGTGCATGGGAGAGGACGCCCGATGACGCCTGACATGGTCGCTGAATTGCTGCGCCAGCTGATGAAGGAGGCCATGATTCTGGCCGCTCCGTTGTTGATCGCCACGATTCTGCTGAGCTTTGTGCTCAGTCTCTTTCAGACCTTGACCAGCCTTCAGGAGCAGTCGTTGACCACGGTGCCGCGCCTGGCGGCCGTGGCCATGATCCTGCTGGTGGGCATGCCCTGGTTTCTGGGGCGAATGGCAGTCTATACGCGGCTGCTGTTTACGGATTTTCACCGGTTTATTGGCTAGCGGGAAGCTGTTAGCGATTAGGACACACGTATGCCGCACGGAAACGAATTGCAGTGGAGCAACTTTCTTTGCGCAATGACGCTAACCCTGGTGCGGGTGAGCGGAATGGTGGCCTTCGCTCCATTCTTCTCTTCGACGGCGCTGCCCATGCGCGCCAAGGCGGTCTTTGTGGGCGCGGTGGCATTTCTGCTGGCGCCGCTGGTGGCCACGCAGCCCCAGGCGCATCTCTCGCTCAGTTTTTCCGCGCTGCTGGGAGAAGTAGCCGTGGGCCTGGTCTACGGATTGAGCCTGGCGCTGCTCAACGAGATGATGCTCTTTGCCGGTCAACTCCTGGGTGTACAGTTCAGCTTCTCGATGGTCAATCTGTTAGACCCAACCTCCTCGATTCAGACGCCGCTGCTGGGCGATCTCTTTCAGTTAATGGGCACACTGGTGCTGATCACGGCCGGCCTGGACCAAATTCTGCTGGCCTCGATGGTGCGCAGCTTCCGCGTAGCGCCGCTGGGCGGCTACGTCCTTCCGCCTGCAGCCGCGCTGGAGATTGTGCATGCCGCCGGGGGCGTCTTTCTGGCCGCCGTCGAACTGGCCGCGCCGGTGCTGGCCGCGACCATGCTGGTCGAGGTGGCCATAGCGCTGATGGGCAAGCTCAGCCCGCAGTTGCCGGTGATGAGCCTGTCCGTGCCGCTGAAAACCTTGACCGGCTTTGCCCTGCTCGCCGGCTCCCTGGCCCTGTGGCCGCGCTTCATCGAGGCTCGCTTCAGCGGGCTGCTGGACATGGCCGAGCGGCTGATTTCCGCCTCCGGCCCAGTGAAAGGATAGCCGATGCCCGGAGAGCGCACCGAGCAAGCCACCCAGCACCGGCGCGACAAGGCGCGCCGGGAAGGCGACGTTCTGCACAGTCGTGAGCTGTCGGCCGCGGCCGGAACCCTGGCCGGGGTGATGGTACTGGGTGCGATTGGCAGCCGGTTCCTGATCGTCTGGCGGGACAGCTTTGCGGCTTTTCTTAGCCTGGGCGCTGCCGCACGCTGGGAGCCTTCCGAGCTGCAACCCACGCTCAACGCCCTGCGCAGGCTGTCGCTGGAGACGCTGGGATTGCCGGGCATGATGATGTCTGCCGTGGCCGCGGCCTCGCTCGGCGTGGGAGTGTTACAGACCGGCGGCGTCAACTTCCATCCCGGCTCGGCGGGCTTCAAGCTGGAGCGCATCAGCCCGGTCTCCAACATGAAAAACCTCTTTTCACTGCGCGCCGCCGCGCGGCTGGCCAAATCGCTCGCTCCTGCTGCCCTGCTGGGAGTTTTCGCAGTGCAGCGCATCGGCAGGCAATTGACGATACCGCCGTTCTCGACCGCGCGCCTGGAGCTGCTCGGAAGCGATCTCTATGGGTTGCTGCTGGCCGCCGCGTGGCTGCTCTTCGCCTGGTCAGCCATCGACTACCTGGTCGAGTGGCAGAGCCGCGAGTCGCGGCTGAAGATGAGTCGCGACGATATGCGTGACGAGTTCAAGGAGACCGAGGGCAACCCCCAGATTCGCGGACGCATCCGCAACTTGCAACGCGCGGCGCGCCGCCGCAAGGTGAAAAACGATGTATCCAAGGCCGCCGTGGTGCTGACAAATCCCACTCATTTTGCCGTGGCTCTGGCCTTTGATTTCGCCACCATGGAGGCACCCAGAGTTCTGGCCAAGGGGCGCAATCTGCTGGCCGAAGAGATCAAGGCCGAAGCGCGCTGGGCGGGAGTGCCGATCATCGAGAATCCGCCTCTGGCCCGTTCGCTCTACCGCGCCGTCGAGGTGGGCCAGGCGATCCCGGTGGACCTCTACGCCGCCGTGGCCGCCATTCTGGCCTATCTCTACCGCCAGCGGCTGGAGTCGGAGATGCGCGAGCGCCGCGCCCGCGAGTCGGCTGTCCATGCGGCCGCGCAATCCCGGCCTGCCGGTGCCGGTTTCGCAGGAGGAGCGCAATGAGTAGCGCAGCCCTGGCCATCGGCAACCCGCCCGCACAGTCGTTCCTGCAGCGGATGCGCGAGTATGTGCTGCCGCTGGCCTCCATCAGCGTGATCTTTGTGATGCTGGTGCCCTTGCCGGCCGCTGGCCTCGACATCCTTCTGGCCATGTCGATGGCCGCCTCCATCATCGTCTTTCTCTCCGCCGTGCAGATTCGCCGCGCCGTCGAGTTGAGCGTCTTTCCCACACTGCTGCTTTTACTGACACTCTTCCGGCTGGCGCTGAATATCGCCTCCAGCCGCCGCATCCTGCTGCATGGCTCCGAGGGCACGGCCGCAGCCGGCAAGGTCATTGAAGCCTTCGGACAGTTTGTGGTGGGCGGCAATTACGTGGTCGGCTTCGTGCTCTTCCTGGCCCTGATCGCCATCCAATTTCTGGTCGTCTCGCACGGGGCCGTCCGCACCGCTGAGGTAACGGCGCGCTTCACGCTGGATGCCCTGCCGGGCAAGCAGATGGCCATCGACGCCGACATGAACGCCGGGCTGATCGACGAGCAGGAGGCGCGCAGGCGCCGTCAGGCCATCGCCCGCGAGGCCGAGTTCTATGGCGCCATGGACGGCGCGGCACGCTTCAATCAGCGGGATTCGCTAGCCACGATTCTGATTACCGGCATCAACATCATTGCCGGTCTGCTGATCGGCACCCTGCAGCAGGGCATCGAGCTGGGCGAGACGGCGCGCACCTACACCGTGTTGACGGTGGGCGACGGACTGGTCACGCTGATTCCCTCGCTGCTGGTCTCGGTGGCGGGCGGCATCACGCTGACCAGGGCCAACTCGGCCGGCCTCTTGGGCGGCGAAATTCGCTCGCAGCTTTTAGCAAAGCCAGCCACACTCTATCTGGCCAGCTTGGTCTCCGGGGCGATGTGTCTGATTCCCGGGCTGCCCAAGCTGGCGTTTTTAGGCGTGGCAGCAGTCTTGTACTTTGCCGCCCGGCGCGTAGCTGCACGGCCACAGGCGCAGCCCATGGCCGAGCCGGGCTTGAGCGAGAAGAAAAAACCCGTCGAGGCGGTCAATTCGGATCTGGCGCAGTTGCTGAAGTTGGAGGATCTGACGCTGGAGATCGGCTTTCAGCTGATTCCCCTGGTGGACGAGAAGCAGGGCGGCCAACTCCTCAGCCGGGTGCGCTCGCTGCGCCGCCACCTCTCGGCGGAGATGGGCTTTCTGGTGCCGCCGGTGCATATCAGCGACAACCTGCGATTGCGGCCGCGCGAGTATCTCTGCTCGCTGCGCGGCATCGAGATCGGCCGCTGGCAGACCGAGGGCAGCCAAATGCTGGCCGTCTCCGGCGACCCCAACCGCCGCCCGCTGGCCGGCAAGGAGGCTCGCGAGCCGGCCTTCGGAGTGCCTGCCATCTGGATCGCTCCGGCTCTGGAAGACCAGGCCAACGCCGCCGGCTACTCCGTGGTGGACGCGGTCACCGTCATCACCACGCATTTGGGTGAGCTCATCCGCCGCCACGCCTACGATCTGCTGGGCCGGGCTGAGACCAAACGGCTGCTCGACTCGCTTAATGACAGCCACCCAAAACTGATGGAGGAGTTGGTGCCCAAGCTGCTCACCTTGGGCGAGGTGGGCCGGGTGCTGGAACAACTTCTGCGCGAGCGGGTCTCGATCCGCGATCTGGGCTCGATCCTCGAATCCCTGCTGGAGACCGCCGCTGTGAATAAAAGTGTTGTCGCGCTGGTCGAGGCGGCGCGCCAGGGGCTGGGCCGGCGGCTCATCCAGCCGCTCCTCGATGGCGAGGGACAGTTGCCTGTTCTGCTGCTGGACGGGGCGCTCGAAGAAGAGATTCTTAACACGCTTTCACCGGATACCAGCCAGAGAATGCTCGCCGCCACCGCCAATACCCCGGCCACCCCGTTAGTTCGACGGCTAGTGGATTCTTTGAGACGGCTTATCCCCGCCTCTTCGGCGGCGGCGCTTCCCGTGCTTCTATGCCCAAGTCCTGCTCGCTATCACGTCAAGCGCTGGCTGGAGCCGGTCTTTCCCCGCCTCGCGGTGGTGGCCGCCGGCGAGATACCACCAGATATTCGTTTGCGCCCAGTGGCGACGGTGCGGTGAGAGAAGCAGGGAACAGAGAACAGGGATCAGGGAACAGGGATTAGGGGTTAGAAGCCAAAAGCCAGCGATTCCTAGAGAAATACAAGGACCGCAGAGTGGATTTTTCTTAAGAATGATCCATTCTCAACGGTGACAAAAACGCTATCTGAGTGGAAGAACCATTCTGAAGGGACGGCGATGGGGGTTGAAGCAGCAAATACGGCAGGGAGCCAGGCGGCGCAGCGCCGCGGTATTCAAGGCAACGGTTATCCGCCCGGCGCGCAACTGCCAATGCTGACTGGCGAGCAGGAGCGAATCTTGCTGGAGCACCTGCCGATTGTGCGCTTTCTGGCTCGCCGCATTCACGAGCGGCTGCCTCAGCACGTGGACATCGAGGATCTGGTTTCGGCCGGGGTGGTGGGACTCATGGACGCCTTCTCCAAATTTGATCCGGCCAAGAAGGTGCAGTTTCGCAGCTATGCGCAGTTCCGCATCCGGGGAGCGATTCTGGACAGCCTACGCACCCTCGATTGGAGTCCGCGCGAGCTGCGACGCAAGGGCCGCGCGGTCGAAGAGGCGATCCGGGTGCTGACCGCCCGGCTCGGTCACGCGCCCAATGAGGCCGAGGTTGCCACCGAAATGAACCTGGAGCTGGAGGAGTACCAGCAGTTGCTGGGCGATCTGAAGGGATTGGAGATCGGCACTCTGCACATGGAGCGCAACGAGGATTCAGGCGAAGAGGAGCTGGCCTATATTCCCGGCCGCCCCGAAGATGACCCGCTCTTTCGCTGCCTCCGGGGCGAACTGGAGGAGCGGCTGGCTGATGCCATCCAAAATCTTCCCGACCGCGAGCGCCTGGTGATGAGCCTTTACTACTACGAGGAGATGACCATGCGCGAGATTGGTCTGGCGCTGGGAGTGGTCGAGTCGAGAGTCTCACAGGTGCATGCCTCGGCAGTAGTGCATCTGCGGAGCGCGCTCAAGGATTTGGCGGCACGCGGAGTTTTTGACGGGGCGCGATCCCGCCGACCTGTGGAGCGAGTGCGCCGTTGAGCGGGGTTAGGCAGCTTGGGGCTGGCAAGTAGGGATTGGCGGTTTGGGGTTGGCAAGCGGGGTTGGCGGGTTGAGGTTGGCGGGTTGAGGTTGGCGGATTCTAGGCGAAGCCGAAGGCGCCGCAAATCATTCAAGAGCTTGGGCGATCCACAAGGGATGAGAGCGGGAGGGTAGTCGAGATGCCAATGGAGAAGACGCTCAAGCAGAATGAGATCGATGCTCTCTTTCAGGCCGCGCGCAACGCGACGCCTGATGCGCTGAAGACCGAGGCACGGGCGCGGGTCGAGTCTTACAACTTCTCCTCGGCAGGCCAGATATCCACCGAGCAGTTGCGCGCCATTTCGATTCTCAATGACCTGTTTGCCCGCAACCTGACCCATAATCTGGCCGCATGGCTGCGCACCCGCTTTCAGGTCAACCTGGTCAGCGCCGAGCAGATTCCCTTCAACGAGTTTCTGCTGCGCATTCCCGAGATCAGCTATGTAGCCAGTGTGCGCATGGAACCGCTGGGCGCGCTATCGGTCCTGCAACTCGATCTGGCGCTGGCGCCTCCTATTATTGATCTGCTGCTGGGTGGCGAAGGCCGGGATGGACCGCTGCGTGAGTTGACCGACATCGAGGAGTCGATTCTGGCCAGTGTGGTCGAGATCATCTGCCGGGAGCTGACCGCGGCCTGGCAGCCGGTGGGGTTGAGCTTCAACTTCGAGCGCCGCCAGATGCAGACCCAGGTGGCGCGCATCATGTCGGTGACCGAGAAGACGCTCTGCCTGAGCTTCGAGATTCGTATGCCGCACAGCTCCGGACTGCTGAATCTGGCCTTTCCAGCGGTGGTAGCCAACACCATCCTGCGCCGGCTGACTTCGGACTGGGCGCGCCGCCGCCGCCACGGAAGCGAGACCCGGACGCGAATGGAATCAGCCGTGCGCCGCATTCGCTTTGGCGGAGCCTTGCAATTGCCCACGGTTCGCCTACCGGCAAGCGCCATCGAGAACCTGGAAGTGGGAACGGTTCTGCGCCTGGATCTGGCCGCGAACACTCTGCCCGAGTGGAGGGTCGGCGGCCAAATGCTATCGACAGCGCAGGCCATCCGCCAGGGAGTGCATCGCGCCGCACGCATCGAACGACCCAATCTGGAGGCTGAGCCTTGAAAAGCTATCTTGAGTGCTGGACCGGAGTTGCGACAACCCTCTTTTCTCAGGCCCTGGCTGGAGAACCTGTACTGGCAGAGTCGCTGCCCAAGCCTCTGGCGGCGGACGCCTTCGGCTTTTGCTCGACCGTCATGGGGGATGAAGAGGGCCGCTTCTCGGTGATCCTCGATCCCAGCCTTCTGGATTCTCCACTGGTCGGCGAGGGCGTGGACCAGAAGGCTGGCTGGGGCGAGATTCTTAAGGAAGTTGCCGATGCGGCCTGCGGGGAGCTGCTGGCCAAGACCGGCAAGAAGTGCCGTGTCGCAAAGTTTGAGGAGATTACAGGAGAGAGCAAGGTCTCCCGCGCCTTTCTGTTGAACTCCAGTGAACGCGCCTGGACGATACAGGTCCGCGACGAGTTGCGCGTCCCCAAGCCGCCAGCTGCGGCCCAGTCCGCAGTTCAGCCCCCTGCCCAGAAACCGGCTGATCCTGCCCCAGCCAGCTTCGCGGAGGAAGCGCCGGCGCCGCTCAATCCGGGCATTGAATTGTTGCTGGATGTGGAACTGGAGGCCACGCTCCGCTTCGGCTGCAAGGCGCTGCCGCTGGGCGAGATTCTCGATCTTGGTCCCGGAGACGTGGTGCAACTGGATCGCAATGTGGCCGACCCGGTAGATCTGATCGTTGGCGACAAGATTGTAGCCCGCGGCGAAGTGGTGCTCATCAATGGTAACTTCGGCCTGCGAGTGACCGAGGTAGCCTCGCCCAGGAAGCGGCTGGAGAGCATACGATGCCTCTTCTGAGCAGGAACCGGAGTCTGGATGAAAGCATTGCATCGCTCGGCCCAAGCCGCTTGGAACTGGTCGAGGCAACCCTGCACGATCACGCGTCGCAACAAGCTAGGAGCGCACGCGCGCTGATGGAATGGCCATCGGGCGAGCGCGCCGCCGGCCGCAGAGGATTGTTTGAAACCTGCGCCAATCCCAACTGCGGCTCTGGCTGGCTGCACCTCTGGCGCAGCCGCCAGACGCCGGTCTTTGAGGGTGGCTGGAACTGCTCGGCGGCCTGCACAACAGCGCGGGTCGCCGCCGCGGTACGCCGCGAGCTGGATGGAAGAGGAAAGACGCAGGAGAGCCACCGGCATCGCGTCCCGCTTGGTCTCTTGATGCTCGAACAAGGCTGGATTACCGGAGACCAGTTACGTCAGGCGTTGGATGCGCAGAGACTCTCCGGCGTCGGCCGTTTGGGCTACTGGCTGGTGCGCCAGCAGGGGGTAAGCGAGCAGTTGGTTACGCGGGCGCTGGGCCTGCAGTGGAGCTGCCCGGTGCTGTCTCTGGAGTTCGAGAACGCCGAGGCACTTACCGTCCTGCTGCCCCGGTTCTTTGTGGACGCCTTTGGCGCGCTTCCCCTGCGCATGGCCGCGGGCAAGCTGCTCTATCTGGGCTTCGAGGACCGAATCGACCCGGTGCTGGCTCTGGCCGTCGAACGGATGAGCGGATTGCGCGTCGAAAGCGGGCTGGTGCAGGAGTCACTCTTTGGCCCGGCACACAGCCGTATGTTGAGCGCGAGATTTCCTCCCGTGGAGTTGATCGAGGCCACTTCGGAGCCGGCGGCCTGCCATGCATTTTCCAAGTTCATCGAGCGGGCGCGTCCAGTCGACTCCCGCCTGGTCCGGGTGCACGACTGCCTGTGGCTGAGGATGTGGCGGCGACCGCAGGAGGGGCCCATGCCCGAGCGTGACTCCATTCAGGATCTGATCTGCGCGATTGGAGCGCATTGAAACAGAATCCGTATTAACCCGGGCAATTGCTGCTCATGAATTGATGGATGACGCCGATAGAAACAAAAGCAGAGGAGCTTGGGCATGTGTGAAGTTCGGGCCTTGATTGTTGATGATTCTTCAGTGATGCGCAAGATCGTGGAGCGTTCGCTTCGCCAGGCGGGGTTGGACCTGCTGGTGGTGTACGAGGCCGGCAGCGGCATCGAAGGGCTGGAGGTGTTGAAGGTCCAACAAGTAGACCTGATTCTCTCCGACATCAATATGCCTTCGATGGATGGGTTGGAGTTTCTGCGCCAAATCCGCTCCCGGAATTTGGCGACCGGCGTCCCGGTGGTGATGATTACCACTGAATCGAGCGAGGAGCATGTCAAGCAGGCGATCCTGGCAGGAGCGCAGGGATACATCCGCAAGCCGTTTACCGCCGAGCAGGTGAAAGAGCGGGTGCTGCCGTTGTTGAATGCGGCGTAGCCGAAAGGCAGCGCGTGCTATTGTACGGCGAGCGTTAGGCCGCAATCGTGACAGCGCGTGGCTGCGGCAGAAATGAAATGGAGCCTAGGATGACGCTATCGTTGCGAGAGTCCGTGCATCTGATCACTGATCCAGAAAACCTGGATGAGAGTGTGGAAGAGGTCTTTCACCTGATGCTGGGGGTCAACTGCCAGCGCTACTCGGGACCGGCAGAGATCGCAGAGCCGGAATCGGTAACAGCAGTGGTTGGCTTTGGCGGCCTGTTGAGCGGAGCCTGCGTCTTCAAGAGCGGCGCTTCGGCGGCCATCAAGATCGCCGCGCACATGACCGGCATGGAGTTTGACGAAATTGACGACACCGTCAAGGACGGGATCGGCGAAATCTGCAATATGCTGGCCGGATCGTGGAAGGGTAAAGTGCCGGATCTGGCGGCCAACTGCGGCCTCTCGGTCCCTGCCGTCATCACCGGACGGAATTACCACCTCCACGTCCAGGCACCCGAGTTCAAGCTTAATCACTCATACAAGTTCGACGACGCCAGCTTCGACGTCACCATCATCTGCGATGGACTGCAATAAAACAGGGGTCAGGGAATAGGGAACAGGGAACCGGGCGGATGATAGACTCGACGGCTGGCGATTCGCTTGCAGCTGACGGTTGATCCCTGTTCCTTATTCCCTGTTCCCTGTTCCCTGCAATTCTCATGTTGTTCTAATCACTTCCGCGTCCATTCCGGCCCTTCATCTGCATGGATTCTCTGTGCATGGGAGGAGGGTCAAATGGACAGTGGATACTATGCGGCGATGACCGGACTGGTGGCGCGCACACAGGCGCTGGATATTGCGGCCACAAACCTGGCCAATGCCGGAACTCCCGGCTACCGGGCCGAGCAGGAATATTTCCGCTCGGTGCTGCTGGGACCAGACGCTCAAGATTCGCAGTTAGGACAGACAGTGAACAACTACGGACTGGTGGGCGGTGACCGGCTCAATCTGGGCCAGGGATCGCTCGATCAGACCGGCAATCCACTGGATCTGGCCATCGAGGGCGAGGGATTTTTCCAGGTGCAGACCCCAAACGGTCCGCGTTACACCCGCGACGGCGGATTTCACCGTACTCCAGCTGGCCTTTTGGTGACGGCCTCTGGCGATGCGGTGCTCTCCACGACCGGCCAACTGATTTCCATCCCTCCTGGCGAGGTCTCGGTGGGAACCGATGGCGCGGTTTCGGCGGCTGGCGGCGTAGTGGCCACGTTAGGCGTCTTCACCTTTCCCAAGGGCACAAAGTTGACCGCCGAAGGCGCCAACCGCTACGTCGCACCGACCGAGGTTGCGCCGGCGCCTGTACAAAACTCCACGATCCACCAGGGAGCCCTTGAGAATGCCAACCAGGGCGTGATTCCGGGAACATTGAATCTGCTGCTGGTGCAGCGCGAGGCGGAGATGATGCAGAGGGCGCTGACCGTCTTCCACACTGAGTTCAACAAGATCGCCACCGAAGATCTGCCGCGGGTGTGAGCGGCAGTGGACAGTGAGCAGTGAACAGTTATTAGTTGTCAGCAAGGTGGCATTGGAGATGGTTCATCAGCGGTCCGGGCTTTTGAGAACTGACCACTGACCACTGTTCACTGACCCCTGGCGACTGAAAGGAGCCATCATGATTCGAGCCTTGTATACCGCGGCCAGCGGCATGAGCGCGCAGCAGTTGAACCTCGACACGATCGCCAACAACCTGGCCAACTCCTCGACGACCGGCTTTCGCCAATTGAGCCTGGAGTTTCAGGATATGGTCTACCAGAATCTGGTGACGCCGGGGGCTGCGCAGAGCGAGACGACGGTCTCGGCTGGATTGCAGATCGGTTTGGGAACCAAATCGGCGGCCACAGAGGTGATCATGACGCAGGGGTCGCTGAACCAGACCTCGAATCCGCTCGACGTGGCCATCGAAGGCTCCGGCTTCTTTCAGGTGCAGCGGCCCGACGGCTCGATCGCCTACACCCGCGCCGGGCAGTTTCACCTCAACAGCCAGGGCACCATCGTGACCACCGACGGCGATCCGATCATCCCCACCATCACCATTCCCTCCAATGCCACGGCAATTACCATCACCCAGTACGGGATGGTGAACGCCACCCTGCCGGGGCAGCAGAACCCCTCGCAACTGGGCCAGTTGCAGTTGGCCACCTTCCCCAACCCCGGCGGCCTGGAGCAAATGGGATCAAATCTGCTGACGGCCACGCTCAACTCCGGCAATCCGGTTACGGGCAACCCTGGAGGAACCGAGGGTCTGGGCACCATGCAGCAGGGATACTTGGAAAACTCCAATGTGGATGTGGTGACCATGTTTGTGCAGATGGTGCTGGCGCAGCGCGCCTACGAGGCCAACTCCAAGGTCATCAAGGCCGCCGACGATATGTACTCGCAGGTCAATAACATGACGCACTAAACAGTGGACAGTGGTCGGTGAACAGTGGACAGTTTTATGGAGGGCGGGATGAGAACCGGAATGGAATATACGATCTGCGCGTTGCTGCTGGCCATCTCGGCCATGCTCCCGGCGCAATCGCCCGCCGCCGCCCGCTCCCGCGCGCAATCGATCCTCTCCTCCGGCTCTCTGGCATCCAATTCGGAGTCGGTGCTGGGAACTCAGGCGCAGGGCGTCGCGCCGGGCGAGCTGGCGCCGGGCGAGCTTGTGTCGGGCGAGATAGTCCGCGAGATCGACGATCCGCACAATGGAGAGCGCTGGCTTCTGCTGCGCAATACAGAGCTTCCCGGCGGGCCGGGGCGGCTGGTGCGAATTACGGCTCACAGCAACGCATCCGGCGGCACGGCAGGGCTGGCAGTACGCGCGCAAGAAGAGACCATTCAGTTGCCCGTCATTCACGCCGGAGACCGGCTGACGGTTGAGGAGCACACGGCGCGGGTGGATGTCCGGCTTGAGGCGCGCGCGCTGGCTCCGGCCGCGGTCGGAGGTGCGCTGGATGTGCGTTTGACGATTGGCGGACGCGTGGCGCGGGTAGTCGCCCTGGGAGCGGGCCGCGCGTCCTTTCAGAGAGAGACGGGGGCGCGGCCATGAGATTGCTGCGATGCGGAGGTTTCCGAGCCGGGTTGCTCGGTGCGCTAATGGCGCTCATGGCGGTTCAGCCCGCTGTGGCTAACAGCCTCAATAAGAAGTCGAGCCCAGCCTCGGCGAGCAAGGCAACACCGCCCGAGGAGGCGCTGAAGGCTTACATCGAGCGTGTGCGGGCGCAGCAGGCGGCCGAAGTGAGAACGCCCGGCTCGATCTGGAGCGCCGAGGGGCGCCTGGTGCGGCTGGGCACCGACGCCAAGGCGGTGCGGCTGCATGACGTGGTCTCGGTGGTGGTCAGCGAGAGCCTGGCCGCCTCGACCGACGGCCAGGTGAAGAACTCCCGCTCCTCCAATGCCAGTTCCGGACTGACGGGACTCTTTGGCAAACTGAAGGCTGCCAACAATCTCCAGAACCTGCTCGGCGCAACCGCCGCATCGGGACTCTCGGCGCAGGGCCAAAGCACAACCAACTCCAGTCTGGCGACGACCTTCGGCGCCGAGGTGGTGGACGTGCTGCCCAACGGAATGCTGGTGGTGCAGGCGACGCGCCAGTTGACCTTCTCGCAGCAGACGCAGTTGATCCGGCTGCGCGGCCTGGTGCGCCCGGAGGACGTGAGCGCGCAAAATGAGGTGCAATCGACCGCGATGACCGATCTGGAGCTGGAGGTGACCGGCAAGGGCATCGTCAACGACTCCACCTACCGGCAGAATCCGGTGGTGCGCTTGCTGGAGAAGCTGCTGGTGTTTTAAGAACAGGGAACAGGGAACAGGGATCAGGGAACAGGGGTTAGGGGTTAGGGATCAGGGAACAGTCGTCCATTGACTTCGACAACCTGCGGTATATGGAAACGGCGGCGCAATCTTCTCCCGGAGGGAGAAGCGAGAATAGCCCAGGACAAGCGTAGCGCAGTCCTGGGTCAGTATCCAACAAATGCCCTCCGTCCCGTAGGGACGATGCGAAATCAGATCGAGATGCGAGTCGCGAGCAAAATCACGGCGGAGAACAGATGGGGCGTAAGCCTCCGGCGGACGCTGGCCTTGTCGCTCGTCTTCATCGCGGCTTGGGCGCAGGCCGCGCCGCCGGCGCAGTTGGCGCGCATCAAGGACGTGGCCACCATCGAAGGAATTCGGGACAATCAACTGGTGGGCTACGGGCTGGTGGTGGGGCTGCGCGGCACCGGCGACAGTTCGCAGACGATCTTTCCGGCGCAGACGCTGATCTCGGCGCTGGAGCGGATGGGCATCACCGTACCGCAGACCGGAACCAACAGCGCCAGCAACATGCAGGTCAAAAATATGGCCGCGGTCTTTGTGGTGGCCACGCTGCCTCCCTTCAGCCGGCCCGGCTACAAGGTTGACATCACTGTCTCCTCGGCCGGCGATGCGCGCTCGCTGGAGGGGGGCATTCTGCTGATGACGCCGCTCTACGGGCCGGACGGGCAGATCTACGCCCAGGCTCAGGGTTCGCTGGTGCTCGGCGGCTACATGGCCACGGGCGGGGGCAATACCAAGCTCTCCAACCATCCCACCACCGGGCGGATTCCCGGCGGGGCGCTGGTGGAGCGGCCGGTTCCCTTTGATCTGAAGCAGATGCGCCTGATCAGCGTGGTTTTGAATGACGCCGACTTTCATACCGCCGAGCGCATGGCCGCCTCCATAGACAAGGCGCTGGGCACAGCGCGCGCCCACGCCATCGACAGCCGCCGGGTGGAGATTGCCGCGGCGCCGGAGGAGGATATCGCCGCGCTGCTCGACAAGGTGGAGGCCGTCGAGGTCGAGGTCTTTCCACGGGCGCGGGTGGTGGTCAACGAGCGCACCGGAACCGTGGTGATCGGAGGCACAGTGCGCCTGCAGCCGGTTTCGATTCTGCATGGCGGCCTGAGCGTCAACGTCATCTCGCAAACCGAGGTCTCGCAGCCCAACGGGCTTTCTTCGGGAACGACGCAGGTGGTCCATCAGACCACGATCCAGGCCCAGGACAAGCCGGTCAACCGCATTGACTTGAAAGAAGGCGCGACGGTGGAGGATTTGGTACAGGAATTGCAACGAACAGGAGCGGGAGCGCGCGATGTGATCTCGATCTTGCAGGCGATGAAGGAGGCCGGCGCTTTGGAGGCCGATCTAGAGGTTTTGTAGGCTCGATGTGATCGAAAGGGGTGCGGAGTGCTTGGAATTGCAACAGCAGCGTATGCTTCGACGGGCGCAGGCCCGGTCGCGCCTACCTCTCAGCCGCAGCCCCGGCTGGTGCATGCGGCGCACGAGTTTGAGGCGCAGATGATGAAGGAGTTGTTGAAGCCGATGACGAGCGGCAACGGTCTGGATGGAGAAGGGTGCGGCTCGGCCTCCGGCTCCAGCGGGGCGCTGGGCGAGTTTGCCTCTGAGGCGCTGGGGCGGGCGTTGAGCGATGCGGGCGGTTTTGGAATTGCCAGCAGTATCGTGCGGCAACTCACTCCGTCGAGCGTCAAGCCAGTAACCACTGCGGTAACAGGGCAAGTAACCACAAATTTGCACGGCAATACCGTCATGAAATCTCTTGAATGACTAGAGTGATTAGAACGGGCGCCGATGAACCAGACAAGGAGTCATGAAGAATGGACATTCGCAACAGTCTTGATAGTTTGAAGTCGCTTTTGGGAACGCCCGCGGCAGCTCCGGCCGCCGCGCAACCGCCGAAGAGCAGCGCCTCGACGAGTGGAAGCGGGCTGGGCAGCGACCGGGCAACCTTCAGCAGCGCGGGCAGCGAGGTCTCGCAGTCGGTCGGCGACTCCGGTGTGCGCATGGACAAGGTCGCCGGCATTCAGGCGGCGCTCACGGCGGGCAGCTACAACGTCTCTCCGGGAGCCGTGGCCTCCAAGCTGGTGGATTCGATGCTGGGAAGTCAGGCGTAAATTGCGCCAGAACCTGCATCTCGAAGGCAAGGCACGCTAGCCCCTGGACCGGTAAGCGTCAGGCGTGCCCAGGAATATCTGCCATGCGCGATGCCCTGAGAATAGCGAAGGGAGAAAGTACGTTGCTGGAAATGAGGGAGCGCGGCGGGCAACCAAAGCTGAAAAATCTGGTAGTGGAGGCCTCGCGGGCGCTGGCGCGGCTGGACGCGGACCGGCTGGAGGAGTTGGCGCTATGCTGTCAGGCTCTCAACCGCGACTTGCCAACGCGTGATCAATCGGCGTGCGCTGCGCTGGCGATTGAAGCCCGGGAAGCCGCGGGAGATATGGCGGTCTTCGCCAGAGTGCTGGAGGCAACGCGGGCCAATCTGAATGTGCTGAACCGCCTGCGAGAGTTGCGCATGGGACGGCTGGAGTACAGCGCAGGTCGTTTCGACTCCGGTACTTCGCAAGCCCAGAGGTGGTCGCTGAAGGAGAGCACTCATGGGGACAATTAACTCCGCATTGAGCATCATCTCGCAGGCACTGGACGCCGATCAGCAAGCTCTGAATGTGGTGTCCAACAATGTGGCCAACGCCAACACGACCGGCTATACAGAGGAGACGCCCGACTGGCAGGAGAATCAGCCGCTCAGTATTGGCGGCGTCTCGATCGGCCAAGGCGTGACAGAGACTGGCGCCACCTCCGAGCGGGATCGCGTACTGGAGTCACGGCTGGACCAGCAGCAGCAATTGGCAGCCTCCTCCGGTTCGCGGCTGACGGCGCTCAATACACTGCAAGCTCTTTTCACGCCGGATTCAGGTTCATCCAGTTCAACCGCCGGCGACATCGGCAGTGATATCGCCAGTTTCTTTGACTCCTTTTCGTCGCTGGAGGCCAATCCCTCCAACAATGCGGACCGCCAGAGTGTGCTATCGGCGGCGAGCACTCTGGCCGGGGACATCTCCAACGCGGCCGCCAGCCTGAATGCGCAGAGTACGGCGTTGAGCCAGGAGGCAGCCGGCGTCACCAGCCAGGTAAATTCGCTGACCGGCGCCATCGCCCAGCTCAATCAGCAGATTATGACCACCTCGCCCAACGCCGACGCAGGAACCCTCGAAGACCAGCGCCAGCAGGACATCAGCCAGCTTTCGCAGTTGATCGGGATCAACCAGATCACCACCGAGAACAACGGCCTTGCGATTACCACTACATCGGGCCGGTTGCTGCTCTCCGAGGGAACCAGCTACCAGTTGACCACGGGCACGGTCAACGGGACGACCAGCTTCTTTTTGGGCAACACGAATATTACCTCGGATCTGACCTCGGGCGGCGGCTCGCTGGGCGGAACGTTGACGGCTCTCGACCAGGACATTCCCGGCGCGCTCAACTCACTCGATCAACTGGCCTATAGCATCTCCACTTCGGTCAATGCGCAGAACAATGCGGGAACGGATCTGGATGGAGTGACCGGCACGGCGGCCAATCCCCTCTACATCTTCAACCAGCCCACCTCCGTAGCGGGCAGCGCGGCTGGCATGAGTGTGATCATGACCGATCCAAACCAGATTGCCGCCGCCAGCTCGGAAGAGGGATCGGGTGGCAGTTCCAATGCCACAACCATGGCCGCCCTGGCCAGTCAGTCGATCGTGAATGGCCAGACGCCGATCAACTACTACTCGAACTTTGTAACATCGCTGGGCGCGACGGTCTCCAGCGTGCAAACGGAGAATACCGCGCAGACGGCCTCGGTGACCCAGTTGCAGACGCAGAACAATGCGCTCTCCGGCGTCAATCTGAACGACGAAGCCTCTGCGATGACCACCTACGAACGCAGTTATCAGGCTGCTTCTCAGGTCTTCACCATGTTGGACACGATCATGGCTTCGGCGTTGAACCTGGGAGACACAACCGCGGTCACCTAAGCCGTAAAACGCTGTTCATGTCGCAGAAGCGCAGTCCCGGTGCAGTTCAAGTTCAGCCCAGGGGAGGAATGGAATGCGAGTGGATCCCTTTTACGTCACGAACCTGGTCGGTTCGCTTGACCAGGCTCAGGCCAGCGAGCAGCATTTGTCGTCTGAGCTGTCGAGCGGCGTCAGCATTACCTCGCTGAGCGACAATCCGGTCGGCTCGGGCGAGAATATACTGCTGCTCAACCAGATTCAGCAGGACGATTCCTTCACGCAGAGCGCCAACCAGGTAACCGGCCAGTTGCAGGTGGCCGATTCCGCCCTGGGCAGCGTGGTGACCGAGCTGACCTCAGCCATTTCACTGGCCACCAGCGCCAACAACGGCACCATGAACTCCTCCGACGTGAAATCCGTCTCCACGCAGATCTCCGGCATTCTCGACGAAGTGGAGTCGCTAGCCAACACCTGCTATCAGGGCCAATACATCTTTTCCGGCAGCCAGACTTCCACTGCCCCCTTCACCACATCGACAGGCGCATCGCCGGCCGTCACCAGCTACAACGGCGACGAAGATGTGAACTATCTTGAGTCGCCCAACGGGCAGAAGATTCAGTTGAATGTGCCGGGTGATCAGATCTTCCTGGGCAGCGGCTCGAACAGTGTCTTCGGCGCGCTCAACAGCCTGGTCGCCGACTACGCCAGCGGAACGGTCAACACTGCGCAGGCCGCGAGCGATACGGAGGCGCTAGGCACGGCGCTCAACTACGTCTCCCAGCAGCGTGTTACCATCGATAACTCCATCACCCAGACGGCTGCTGCTTCTGACGCCGTGACCAATGTGCAGACTCAGTTGACCACCGCACAGACCAACCTGATGCAGGCCGACATTCCGACGGTCTCCACGCAGCTTTCCCTGACCGAAACTCAACAGACGGCCCTGGAAGATGTGATCGCGCAGCTCAATTCGACCAGCAACGATCTCTTCAGCAAGCTGCAATAGGATTGCTTTATTGCTTTCTCACTTCCAGAACCAGTACGCGCGGTTTGCCCTCCGTTGCGATCTCCCAGCCATCGCGCAGCGCTTTTCCGTCAAGGCTCATGCGCGCCCCGCTTTGCCAGTCGGTGACGCTGAAGGCACCGTCGGGAAAACCGGGAATGGCGATCTTCGCGTTTGCATCCGTGCTCTCGTTCCTGAAGATCACGATCAGGCCTTCGCCACTCCTGGCAAATCGGGCGTAGCCGTCCCAGGCATCGATTCGCGTCTGCCGCCAGGCTCCCAGTGGAAAGAATGACTCTTCAAGGCGCACCTCGGCGCGCAGTTTGCGAAAGCGCGCAATCCACTCCGAACTTTGCCGCAGATCCTCCGCGGAGAGCTTGCTCAGATCGCCCAGTAGGAGAGGCGCGGAAGCCATGACGGTAGCGATGCGATCCTGCCAGCTGGGCGCCTCTCCTTGCAGGTTGCCAATGAGCAGATCCTCGGTGGGAATGGACATGGCGCGCTGGTAGAGCAACATCCTCGCTTGCAGGGGGCCGGCATCCATGGCATTGTGGTCCGAGACGTTGCTCAACCAGTCGAGGTCGGCCACGCGCAGCAGGCCGTAGTCGATCAGGTGCTTCTCGCCCCACAACTCGAAGGTATAGTCGATCAGCAGGCTGGGAAAACGCTCATGGAGCTTCTCTCCCAGCCAGTTCAATGATTCATAAATGCGAACCGTGGACTCGGCTTCGGAGCCGTGTTCGTGATTGCTCTCATAACAGCCCGGCTCCTCGCCGTAGGCGTTGAAGACGGTGGTCAGATCCATCTTGACGTAGTCCAGCTTGTAGCGTTCCACGGCGTTCGCCACCCGCTCCAGCACGGCCTGCTTATAGGGCGAAGCCATGCACATCACCACGCCCTCTCCCTGCGAAAGCTTTGGCTGGCCATCGCGGCCGCGGCAGACCCACTCGGGATGTTCGCGGAAGTCTTTTGAATCGCGCGCCACCAGCGCGATGGGAAACCAAAGCCCGCGCTTGAAAGCAGCTCCGCTGCTCAACGTGAAGATGGAATCAAGTCCGCTGGGATAGTGCTCCAGGCTGATCTCATTCTCGCCATAGGTCTTCTGCCAGCCGTCGTCCAGGGTGTTCAAGGTGAGGCCCAGGGCCGCCGCCTGCTCAACAATCGGGCGCAGAGCAGCCTCGCCGATCTTTCCATTCCACGGCTCCCAGTTGTTGTAGAACCACTCGGGCGGGAGTTCATTCTTGTTGTGCGCAATCACCTGCTCGACGTACTGCGGCAAGACCCAGTGAGGGTCTCGCGCCGTTCCCCGTCGATAGAAGACCACCGAGGAAGCGGCCGTCTCAAACTTCTCTCCGGGAGCAAGGCGGCGTTCAAAGGGAAACAAATCCGTGTCATACATTGCGCTGATGGATCGGCCCCAACCGTTGCCAACTTCCGTGCGGCGCAGATAGCCCGGCACCTCGCTCAGCACGGCTAATCCCTCGCCGGTGCGCGTGTTCTCCACCATGGGTGTCACGTCATTGACCCGCGCCGTGAAAAATAGTTCGCGCGGCTCTTCGCCATAGTGGCCGAAGGCGATCAGATCATGCACAGGCCCAGGTGAGACAGACTGGCAGGCGACAGTCAAGTTGCGCAGCGTCAGCGTCTTGTCGCCGATGTTTTCCAGAGTGAGCCACTGTCGAATTGCGGCAAAGCCGGCGGCAGCCTGATAGTGAATCACGATTCGAAGCGGCATCCGGCGCGCCGCGAGGGTAACTTGCAGGGTTTCGTCCGGTCCAACCTTCGCGGCCACGGGCGCGCCTTCCAGCGTCACATCCTGGCTGGAGCCGGTGATGGTTTGATCATCCACCTTCACCTGAAACTCCTTGCACCAGGAGTCGCGCGCCTCCTGTTCTTTAACGAGGTCAACTTGCGCCTCCACGTCTCGCCAGCTTTTTGTATAAAGCCCGGAGTGCTCGTCAAACGCCAGTGTGCGGGCGACCTTCCCGTTCGCCAGAACCCACTCCTGGGCGCAAAGCTGGGTTGAGCAGAACAAAAGGCAAAAAAATGCGACGACAAACGCTGAGAAGCAGACACAAGACTGTGGGTGCCGAGTTGGCGCCGCTGTTCTTCCAATCATGGAGACCTCGAAATACGATCAATTTCAGAGCGAATCTGCAATGCAACGAAAGTATACAGGAATGATCCCAATGCAGGCGCGCTCGGACGAACCTCAGCCGACTATACTCTATGCGAAGGGATTTCCTTATGTTTGCTCCGCTTCGCTTTCTCTGGAATGCCACTCGTGGCCACCGTCTCGCTCCCTGGCGGAGCCCGTATATGCGCTGGCGCGTGGAAACCTACTCCGGCAAGAAGGCTGAAACGCTCACCACTAAAGACATTTTGTGCTTTCTTTGGACTCAGCGCTGGGAGTTTCTTAGCTACCTCGGCTGGATTAGCCGCATGGACCGCGAAGTGCACAAACAGGCGTGACGCAGTGGCCAGTCTTCCCTGCCCCCTGTAAACTGTCGTTGTATGAGATTCAGTTCATTGCGCTTGCTCTGCCTTCTTATTCCAGAACTGCTGGTTTCCATTGCTCTGGCCGGCGCGCAGCAGTTGCCGCCCATCGAGCCAGCGCAGCCGCTGCCCGGCGCTTTACCCCACGCCGGCGCACCCACCCTGCGCATTACGACCAACGAAGTGCTGGTACCCACGCTCGTGGAGAAATCGGGCGGCGACGTAGTCTACGGACTCAAACAGCAGGATTTCATCGTTGAAGATAACGGTGTGCCCCAGAAGATTCGCGTGCAGGAGGAGATGGACACCGCCCCGGTCGCGCTGGTGGTTGCGGTTGAGCAGGGCGGCGTCGGCGCGCTCGAATTTGACAAGCTGGCCAAGCTCGGCCCGCTGCTCGATCTCTTTCTCTCCGATGGCAAGGGGGAGGCAGCGCTCGTGGGCTTTGACTCCAAGCCCCATCTTCTGCGCGACTTCACTCACTCCAGCGAAGAGCTGAATGAGACGCTCAAACATCTGGAACAGGGCAACGGCGGCGACGCCATTCTTGACGCGCTCAGCTACTCCGTTGATTTGCTGCAATCCCAGCCCAAGGAATACCGCCGCGTTCTCCTGCTGGTCAGCGAGGAGCGCGACCACGGCAGCAAGCGCACCAAGCCGGCACAGCTGATTCAGAAGATTGGCCAATCGGATGTTCTGGTGCTGAGCGTCTCTTTCACTCCGGCCAAGGCCGAACTGCTCCACGACATCAAAGACAATGGCGACGACCGCACGATGAGCATGATCTCAACACTCTTCATGGTGGTACAGGCCTTCAAGAAGAACGTTTCCAAAGAGGTAGCACACATGAGCGGCGGAGAATATTTCTCTTTCACCGGCGACAAGGGCTTTGAGAAGCGCGTCGTCGAGTCGGCCCAGCACACACGCAATCGCTATCTGATCACCTTCAGCCCCTCCAATCCCACCCCCGGCCTGCATACCCTCCATGTCCGCACCGCGCAGGACTATGGCGCACGCATCGTGGCCCGCGCCAACTATTGGATGACGCAAGAGCAGTAACAGAGTTGGCGGGGATTGGTTACGGAGTGCCCATCCTTCCAACGCTCTTGTGTTTGTCACTAGGGGGGGCAGGTTTGCGAGTAGAAATGGGAGACAAAAAAGATGGAATACGAATCATCGTATTCCATCTTTTTCGAACCCGAAAATCACTGAGGACAAATCAGCTGAGCGACGCTGACAATCGCCCAGGCCTAGCGGGAGCGCAGATACTTACGACGAACCAGACCCGCCAAACCAAGCAAGCCCGTGCCAAATAAAGCCAAAGTGCCCGGCTCAGGAGTATAGGCCGAGTAGCCGTAGGTGACCGAAATCGCGCCGCCGGCATCGGTGAATACGCTGGCAGTTAAATCGTCGGCGCCGTTTACCGTAAGCACAAAGTTACTTCCCGTGGACATCACGAAGTCAAGGTTGCTGTCTCCCTCAAAAAGAGACAGGAATGATGGATCCGTAATGCTCTCAGTCGCAAGAGCGCCGCCCATGATGTAGGGCCCCATATTTGTGGGGGGATCCGTCAATGTTTGACCTGCGGCAACAGTAACGCCGCCAATCACCGAACCATGAACAACGCTTCCCGGTGAACTCCCCGTGATGCTGGCGGTCAGAGGACCAAGGAGCGTGTCGATGCTGCTGTTGGCCGGGTCATCCAGCCAGAGGGCGGTATTTTCGGTTCCAATGAACTCTGTATTCGTAGCGCCATAGTTGAAAATACTTGCGACTGTCGTACTGCCGGTGCCTTGGATGGAGATGGTAACCCCCGTGAGTAGGCCGAGCGAGGGGTTGAACTCCGGTAGAGCACTCGTCGGAGACACATTGACCAAGTCGGTGAGCTGCTGCGCCACCGTTGCAGAATACGTAACCGTGTCCGCTACGGCCGTGGGGGCCGCAGCAAGAGCCAACGCAACCACAGGGAGAAGGGAGATTGATGCGATGCGTAGATTCTTCATTTTTGTCCTCATTCTTTTACGAGCCAGACTCTAAAAGCCTGAATGACGTTTTCGGGTTAAAGCCTCGGCTGGCAGGGCTCCAAGCTGGAACCAAGTCCAATCTCAAATGTCCTGAAACGTACACTCTCAAGCGGCAGGACTGCGCGTCACAGTTCCATCTGCCCATATTTATGCACGTGATGGGCCATCTCGTTCTAGCCGCTCCAGAATCCTTAAAAGTATACATATCTAATTGATATATATAGATATTCTTTAGTAATTGCGAAGATTCCCACGGAGGGGCGACCGTGTGGACGATGAGTACATTTGTGCAATCGTTTGCATAACTTTAGGCAAGTATTTATCCATGGAGACAGGCCATGCTGGGATTTGCCGAACAGTGAAAACACTGGTTGAACGACGAACCGGCTGGCTCCGCGCTCTGATCGTTCTGGGATGTTGGACGACCGGATAAAACATCCAGACAAATCAATGGTTGACGTAGCATGAATTCAGAGTTACATTGAGCGAACACGGGAAAGGAGGTAGGTCCAGCTAATGCAGAAAGAATCTTACAGAAGCATGGTACGTGAGGTGACTGAGGCCTAGGGCATCGCGCCTTGGGCTCCCTGGTTGCCCCCGGCGGAGAGGTTTTTCCGCATGGGACGCTACTGCACCTTCACTGTTGGTTGGTTCCCTCGACCCGATACGCGGGATGGCAATTCTTCTTATACAGCGACGAAGCCTGTCGCCGAAGGAGTCCGGCTTGCCGGGCGTCGCCATCAAACGATCACAGTCGGGGATCAGAAGTGAAGATGCCCGGGCACTCGCATAAGTGCGATGGCCTTAGTCCAATACCCACAGTTCACCGCGACGGCCTGGGCAGTGCGCTCAGGCCGCCGTCATTTTATGGACCGCCGTTGTTACCATGCCCCGCCTCTGCGATACACTCAGGTCCATGCGGGTCTTTGGAGTCGATTGCGGAACGGAGATCACGGGCTTCGGCGTCGTCGAGTCCGACGAGACGGCGCGCCAGCCGCTGCTGGTGATGAATGCCATGGGCGCTGTCCGCCTGGTCAAGTCCAAAACCACTGCCCAGCGCCTGGAACAGGTTTTTCTGGCTCTCTCGGCCGAGTTGGAGCGATGGAAGCCGGATGCCGTAGCTATCGAAGAGGTCTTCTACTCAGTCAACGCCAAGTCGGCTTTGAAACTGGGGCAGGTACGCGGCGTAGCGCTGCTGGCTGCGGCCATGCAGGGCCTTCCGGTAGCCGAGTACGCACCGCTCAAGATCAAATCTTCCGTAGTCGGCTACGGCCTCGCCAAAAAAGAGCAAGTCCAGTTCATGGTTGCCCGCCTCCTGAATCTCGCTGAACTCCCTCAGCCTGCCGACGCCGCTGACGCTCTCGCTGTCGCCATCTGCCACATCCACACCGCGCAGACTTTGGCGCAGCAAAGTGGAATGCAACACTGATCGGTCCGGCATTCGCCAGGCCATGTACTTTTTCTGGTCCCGCCGAAGGTGTTGATTGCAGGCTTGCTTCCCTTTTTCTCGGGCAAAGTCGATACAATGGATCTTGGGATAATGACCATGCGGCTGTATTTCAGGAATCTTCCGACGCTCCTGGCTCCGGCGGTGCTATTGGTGGCCGGCTGCGGCAGCGGAATGTATCCGGCACGATTCTCGAATGCTGCTTTTTCTGTCACTCCCGGCACAGCCTCCATTGACACCAACTGCACCGGCTGCAACTCCACCACCGCGCTGGGAGCATCCGTCCACCAGTTCACGGCCACGCTGGCCGGAGGCAGTCCAGCCGAGGTCACATGGTCCGTGGCCGGCGGCGACGCGACCAGCGGCCCTGGCACCATCAACGCCAGCGGCCAGTACACGCCGCCCAGCTATCTCACTTCCGACCACGCCGAAGTCGTGGTAACCGCGGCACTGGAGGCGAATCCCATCCTCCGCGCCAGCGCGGTACTCACCGTGACACCGGGATTCCTGCAGCCGCTCACTCCTGAGAACGTGGCGCTGGGCGCCAATGGAAGCGTCGTGATCACCGGCTTCCTAGCCGAGGCGGGCGGCTCCGCCGGCATCAACTTTGAGCTTTCAAGTTCGCCTGCCGGGCAAGCCGGAATCCCCTCCGGCGCCCAAGGCTCACTCAGCACCGTCACTTGCCAGCGTGGTAGCAGAGCCTTCACCTCTTGCGCGGTCACCTTTTCCGCACCATCTTCAGTGCAGACTACTGGCGCGACTTACGTTGTTGCTTCGGTGAGCGGGAGTTCATCCCGTGCCAGCGCCGTCGTGCTGGTAAACTCGGCCGGCATTTCCAGCAACCCCGCCACGCATCAGGCTCAGTCGCCGGCGCCAGTCCTGCTGGGCAGTTCCGGCGGCAACAACGCGGATTACGATGCGCGTGGCAACCAAATCGTGGACTGCTGTAGCGGAACCCTGGGCGCGCTGGTGGAGGATGAGAACAAGCGACAGTACCTGCTGAGCAACAACCACGTTCTGGCCAGAAGCGACCACGCCGGCGTGGGCGACACCATCGTCCAGCCTGGCCTGATTGACAACAACTGCACCCCACTGAGCAACGAATCGACCTCTTCCGTTGCCCCAGTGGCGCAGCTCACCGGCTGGCTTCCGCTCACTTCCAGGCTGACCAACGCCGACGCCGCTATTGCCCAGGTTACAACCGGAAACGTAGACCCCTCAGGCAACATTCTGGAGTTGGGCGGCAGACAGGCAGACGGCACACTCGCCGCCGCGCCGCCCGGCATTAGTTCAACCGGCGGGCGGGGCGAGGCTGCGTGGCTCAATCTGAAGGTGGCCAAGAGCGGCCGGACCACCGGGCTGACCTGCGGAGGCCTTTCGGCTGTTGACCTCGACGTGACGGTCGATTACTTCCTCGATTGCGCGGAGACCCGGCCCTACCTGACCAAGACCTTTACCCATCAACTGGGCCTCAGCGGCAACCAGTTCAGTGACGCTGGCGACTCCGGTGCGCTGGTGGTGGATGCCGCCAACGCCGAGCCGGTGGGCCTTTACTTTGCCGGCGGCACTGATACATCCGGGGTCAGCCAGGGCGTGGCCAACCCGGCTCCCAGCGTGCTTGCCGAGTTGGGCGCGCAGGTTGGCGGAAGTTATACCTATGTGGGGACGGCCGATCATGCGGTCAGCTGCCTCAGCTACGGCGACAACACCATCGCCCAGGCGCAGAGCCGCGCGCTCAGTGATGCGGAAGCGTCGCGTGCTCAGCAAGCACTCTGGCAGGCGAGAACGCTGGTGAATGCGACGGCGGGAATTCTGGGCGTGGCCACCGGCAAGAGTATCGATCACGCCGGCGAGGCTGCGGTGATCCTCTACACCGACGAGAAGATGACGGCCAGCGCGCCAGCTACGATCGATGGCGTGCGCACCCTGCTCATTCCCACCTCGGCCCGCGCCGTCGTCTACGGCTCTGCGCCGCAGACTTCCTTCGATGCGGGCGTTGTCTCGCCGTCGTCCTCGGCAATTGCGCAGGCCGTGGTTGTCAAGAACCAGGTCGCCGCCAGCCTGATGCGCCAGAACCCTGCCTTTTTCGGCGTGGGTGTGGCCCAGAGCATGGACAATCCCCGCGAGGCGGCGCTGGTTATCTACGTGGACCGCAATCGCCTGCCCGCCCAACTGCCCGCAACCGTTGGCGGCCTGCGCACCCGCTACGTGGTGATGGACCGGCTCCACGTCACCCGCTCCTACGCGGCAGCCACGCCGTCGCGGTTACACTGCATGGCTCACCGGAATAGCCGTGGCGCGAATTGGTTCAGGTAATCACGCCAATTGCCCCAGATATGACCTCCCTCGCTGACCACCAGTTCTGGATTGAATCCGTGTTCCTTGAACATGGCAACCGTGGCTTTGGTCGTCGGCAACAGCCCATCATCGGCCCCGGTGCCGAACCACAGCAGCTTCAACCCTGAGCGGAGCTTGGCGTTATCCAGAGCGTCTGCGTGCTGCTTTACCCAGTCAGGAGAAACGACTGCGGGAAGCGGGTTGGCGCCGGCGGGTGACCGCCGCTGTCCGGCGAAGACTCCCGCGCTCCACACGCCTACATAGGCAAAACGATTCAGGTGCGACAGAGATATATCAATCGTCTGCCCTCCGCCCATCGACAAGCCCGCGATAGCCGTGTGAGCGCGATCCGTGCGTACGCGGTAATTCTTCTCCACGTAGGGCATAATGTCCTTGACAAAATCCTCCGCAAACTCGTCACGCGGCAGCTTCCCATCCGCCGATGGGCGCTGATAACTCCGGCGCGAGGTATGTCCCGCCGGCATCACAACAATCATGGGCACGGCCTTGCCGTCGGCGATCAGGTTATCGAGGATGAAATTGGCGCGCCCTTCCGTACTCCACGATGCGTCGCTGTCACTGGATCCGTGCAGAAGATAGAAGACCGGATACTTCTTCTTGCTGGTCTCGTACCCCGGCGGAGTATAAATGTGCATCCGGCGCTGGCGTCCCAGGGAGGTCGAGTAGTAATACACCTCCGACACAGAGCCGTGTGCCACATTGTCGCGATCATCCACAAAACCGGCCCCAGGCACCACCACGAGGCTCCAAACCATCTCATTCGATTCGCTTGTGGCAGGGTTGCTGGGATCCACCGTGCCAACGCCATCGACGTTGAAGCGATACCGGTATGCACCCGCCGGAACCGGAGCCGATGTCGCCTCCCAAACGCCCCGATCATCCTTGGCCGCTTCGGGCATCTTTCCGCCCTGGCCCGTCAGGTCCCAGGCCTCCAGCGTCACCGTCTTGGCCTCTGGCGCCAGAATGCGGAAGATCACCTTCCGGTCCGCTGTCACCTCCGGCGACACCACTACGGGAGGGTGTGGACGAGCGGCTGGCGCGCTGTTTTGCGCGACTGCTTGCCCGTAGCCCACTGTTGCTGCAAGCAACCACGTCAACGAGAGACCCATTACAGACCATCTGAGCGAATGTTTCACTGCAATTCTCCTTCTTGAAATTGAATAGAATCTTATTCTTCAAGATCGCTCCGCCGGCAGATCTGCCAATTTTCGTCGTCGCGGAGATACCGGGCGATTGTACCAAAGCAGCCGGGCGATGGTCTTATTGATTCGGCCCATGCGTTTTGAAACGCTGTGCCCATCCATTCCGCGCTGTTTGCGGAATGGGTGGGATCCCCGCCTGCGACACTACAGCTGGTCGAAGATCTCGCGGAAATCCCAAGCGCCGCGTTTGCCTGCAATCCACTCGGCTCCGCGAACAGCACCCAGGGCAAAGCCGCGGCGGCTGTGTGCGTCGTGACGGACTTCAAGCATGTCGATCGCGCTCGTCGCGGTAACAATGTGCTCGCCCTTGGCGTCGCCCACGCGATGCGAGGTAATCGCCACCTTGGCTCCCGGCTGCGCGGCTTCCACAATCTCGCGCAGCGTGATGGCGGTGCCGGAGGGAGCATCCAGCTTGGAGATGTGGTGCGTCTCGGCAATCGAGAAGGTGTATCCGTCCAGCTGCGCCAGCGCGGCGGTCAGGCGGAAGAGCTTTTGCACACCGATGGAGAAGTTGGTCCCATAAAGCAGCGCGCCGCGCTCCTGCGCCAGCGATCTCATCTCCGCCAAATGTTCTTGCCAGCCGGTGGTGCCAACCACAATACGCCCGTCGAGGGCGAGAACGGCGCGCATGTTTTCCACCGCCGCTTCAGGCGCGGTAAAGTCGATCACCGCATCCACGCCGGCCAGATTCGCGGCCGTCAGCGCCGCCCCGTGCTGGTTTTCGTTGATGTCAAGCGTGCGTACCGCGTGGCCGCGTTCACTGGCGACTTCCGCCACTAGGCTGCCGGTCTTTCCCTTGCCCAGAACTAGAATTTGCATCGGAACCTCTTCTCGATGATTGTAATTTGCGCGCCGTAGCTGCGGCGCTTCTCACTCACGTGGAAAGCGTTCGCGCAGCAGCGCCAGCGCCTCGGCCTGTGTACTGATCGCCCCTTCCAGTTGCGCATCCTCAATCGCCCGCAGCATAATGCGGAATCCCGCACCCGGCTTGTATCCCGCCGCAATCAACTCGCGCCCGGTAACCAGCGGCCTGGGCCTCACAGTCTCTTCTGGCATCGATTCGTAGCGCTCGCGTACAAACTCCCAGTGCTCCAGGTTGCCGCCGCTGGCCAGGCTATCCATGCGATGCAGCGCCAGATGCTCGGCAAACTTTTCCAGTCGGAAAAATCTCTTCAGCGTCGAGGCCTTCATGCGTGGCGCATCGCCAAAGCGCATATGATTTTCAACCAGCGAGAGAATCTGCCGCGTCTCGTCATTCGAAAAACGAAAGCGCCGGCAGATCTCTGCCGCCATGGCCACGCCCACCTCCACGTGTCCGTTGAAGCGAATGCGATCCACCCGCTGAAAGGTCGGCGGCTTGCCCACATCGTGCAATAGCGCGCCCCAGGCCAGCGTCAGCGGGCAGCCCGCCTCCAGTTGGCCCAGGAGTCCCAGCGTGTGCTCCCAAACGTCGCCTTCAGGATGAAACTGCGGCGGCTGCTCCACGCCCTTCATCCGCTCCACCTCCGGCAGCACCTCAGCCAACAGGCCAGTTCTCTCCAGCAGCTCGAAGGCCCGCCGCGCCCGTCCTTCGGTCAGCATCTTCGTCAGTTCATCGCGCACTCGCTCCCTGCTCACCGCCGCGGTCCTGGCCGCCAGCCGACGCATCGCAACAGCCGTCGCCGCCTCCAACTCAAAACCAAAGCGCGCCGCAAATCGCACTCCCCGCAACATGCGCAGATGGTCTTCCTCAAAGCGAAGCTCCGCGTTTCCAATGGCCCGAATAACTCCCGTTTCTAAATCCGCCACTCCGCCCACATGGTCAATCACCGCGTCGCGTAGATTCTTTTCGTTTGCAATCGATCTGTGATTCTGAGCGGAGCTTGACGCGTTCTTTGCGCCCAGCGGAGTCGAAGGACCTGCTTTCTGAAATCCTGTCCCGCGTGATGGATCCAGCAGCAACCCGTTGATGGTGAAATCCCTCCGCCGCACATCCGCCTCGGCGCTCGTCGTATAGCGCACGCTATCCGGATGTCGCCCGTCCAGATACACGCCATCAGAACGAAAGGTCGCTACCTCCGTGACCACCTGCGGCGGGGCCAACTCTGCTCCTGCCGCGCCGCTGGTGGCTACTAACACCACCCCAAAGTGCGCCCCTACGGCAAAGGTGCGCGGAAACAGCCTCAGCACCACATCCGGTGTCGCCGATGTCGCCACATCGTAGTCCTTCGGCTCACGCCCCAGCAGCAGGTCGCGCACACATCCGCCCGCCAGGTACGCCTCGTGCCCCGCCGCGCGCAACGCCGCGATAATCTTGAAAGCCGCATCGAATTGGCGCATGGTGGCTTGCATAACTTGCAAAATAATCTGATAACTCGCTCAGTTACTACCTTATTAGCCTATGAAAAATCTCACTTTGAAAGGGCACGACTTCAGTCGTGCCATAGAAGCCTTTCAATGAATCGCGGGCTTTAGCCCCTGAGGGAAGTCTTTCGGCAACCCGAATGATCACCGCATGTTGCTATGCTTCCGCCCTCGATCTAACGCCTGCTCCAGCAGCGCCGCATATCTGGAGATAATATCTTCCCACGAATAAAAATCGCGCGCACGCTTACGGGCAGCCTCTCTCCATCGCTCCAGCTCGGCTTCATTCTTCTCCGCATCGTCAATTACTCGCGCAAGTTCCTCTGAATCCCTGAAAAACAATCCGCAATCGTCCAGCGTCTCCCGATTAAACGAGTTATCGTGCGCAACAATCAAGTTACCGCATCCCATTGCCTCCAGCAGTGATGGATTCGTACCTCCCACGCTGTGGCCGTGTAAATGAGCAAAGCAATGATATCGCAGCGCAGCCAGCTCCGCCTTGTCATACACGGTTCCTATCATCCGAATCCGGGCGTCCCGCGCCGCGCCAAGCTGATCGGCATAACTGGTCCCGGCAAGATGATTCCCCACTACGATCAGTTGCCGTTTGCTCGCCGAGCGCTGAAAGGCCTCAATAATCTCCAGCACATGATTCTCCGGCTCAAGCCGGCAGACGACCAAAAAGTAACTCCCCGGCACAAGATTCCACTTACCAAGCAGCTCATCCGCAGGCGCCGCATCCAAACAATCGCAGCCATACGGAATCACCGTGCAAGCCTTGAGCTTTCCGTGACGACTGGCTAGGCTCGCCGCAATGGCCTCCGCATCCGCGATGATCCGATCAGCGGCAACCAGCGAGACCCGTTCCATCAACCGAAAGTAACTCTTCGCGGCAAATCCCCACTTGGCCCGCGCCCACTCCAGCCCATCGGGGTTGATCCACACCTCGCTGCCCCATAGTCGCGGAATCACGCAGAACGGAGCGGCGCCGTAGCCAAGCATATACACAACATCGAATCCGCGGCGCGCGGCCCACAGGCACATCAAGTCGTAAAGGATCGTCCGCAGCGGGCCAAGCGCGGGCGCGGCAACGTACCGCAGCCGAACGCCTTCATACTCCTCCGGCGCACTCGGCGCTTCCGCTTCGCAGAATACCGTTACCTCCACTCCGCGCGCGCGCAGCCCCAGCGCCAGCCTTTCCGCAAAGGTCTCAAATCCGCCGTAGCGCGCCGGTATCCCGCGTGTGCCCAGAATCGCTATCTTCATAGCTCATTCTAAAATCATCGCCCTGCCATGCTCCAACCGCGAGCCGCCGACTGTAAGCTGTTATCAGCCCATGAAGCAGATCCTCACCCGTCTCGCGCTCACCCTTCCAGTCGTTTGGCTGGTCGTCTCGCTCGTCTTTCTACTCATTCATCTCGTCCCCGGCGACCCCATCCAAATGATGCTCGGCGAGGGCGCAACCCCCACCGACATCGCGGCTCTGCGCCACCAATACAACCTCGACCTGCCCCTCGGCCAGCAGTACCTCCACTACTGCTCCGGCGTCCTCCACGGCGACCTCGGCGCTTCCATCCGCCTGCATGACACTGTCGCCCACCTCATCGCCGCCCGCTACCCTTACACGCTCGCGCTCACCCTCACCGCTCTCGGCTTCGGCCTGCTGTTGGCCCTGCCCGCCGGCATTCTCGCCGCCGTGCGCCGTGGCCGTTGGCTCGACCAACTCCTCTCCGTCGTCAGCCTCTTCGGCCTCTCCGTTCCCGGCCTCGCCCTCGGCCCGGTGCTCATTCTGGTCTTCTCCATCGAACTCGGCTGGCTCCCCGTCTCCGGCGCAAACTCCGGCGGCAGCAACACTATCGACTGGCGCTATTTGGTCCTGCCCGCCATCGCTATGGGAGCATCCCTGGCAGCCATCCTCACCCGCATGGTGCGCACGGCCATGCTCGAAGAACTGGGCCAGGACTACATCCGCACCGCCCGCGCCAAAGGCCTCAGCGAGACCGCCGTCGTCTGCCGCCACGCCCTGCCCAACGCCCTCGTGCCCATAGTCACCGTCGTCGGACTGCAATTCGGCGCTCTGCTGGCCGGCGCGATTGTGACCGAAACCATCTTCAGTTGGCCCGGCCTCGGCCGCCTCACGGTCAGCGCCATCTCCAACCGCGACTACGCCCTGGTCCAGGGCTGCCTGCTCTCGATTGGATTGACTTATGTCCTCGTCAACCTGCTCACCGACGTGGTCTACCGCTGGGTGAATCCGAGAATGAGGGGATGAGAATATCTGGTTTTAAAGATCCCGGTTTCAGCAGTGCCGAAGATCCGACAAGAAGATGTCGGGCTTGGGATACGACCTAATCCACCCTATATAGCATCAATCTGATTTTGACTCTCTCGCTGTGGATTACTGCGATATTCCTGCCGTCTGGTGAGAGGGCCGCGAAGGTAAAGGCCGGACCGTCGATGTGCGCGAGAATTTGCTTCGAGGTCACATCGAACAAGGCGATTCTGCTGTAGCCAAAAATGGCATCTAGTTCGCCGTCCGTGTAGAAGTGTGTCCCTACACATGTTGCGAGAAAGCGCATCGGTTGATCTACAGAGACTTCGCCGGTGCAGTAACTATTCTTTGGCGTCCACTGTACCGGTGAGACGGGCGTAGTGGAACGGCCCACAATCATGTTCGTAAGTGTTCCGTGATAATCGAAGTACCACAATTCCTTTTCACTGACGCGCCACACTTTGTAGGATTTGGACAATGTAGAAAGCCAGTCTGGGTGGGCGACGTTGAGGTAGGGGTCTATTGGGATGATTACCTTTGGACCTGGGAGGTCCATTCGTTGCTCGGCCAATCGAGCGGCGGGCAAGCCTTTATATAAATCGCAGTGCTCTGTAGGGCTGACAATCGAGCAGAGTGCAAAGTCGCTTTCGCTTGACCCGGAAGGCGAAGGAAAGATTGCGCAGACCTTATTGTCCGGGCATTCAATGCTCTGTTCAACTTGGAGATTCGGTTTCACAAGATCGACCGTGGCACCGTGGCCCACAAGTGCGGTGCCAGCGGGTCCACGGGAGAACCTCAAAGAAATGTCCGCACTCTGGAGAACTTGTCCGTTTCCATCCGAATTGATGAATACTAGGTCGCTTAGGCTTTTGCGTTTCTGCTTGTCATGCGATGCGCATGTGCTATACAACCAAACCACAAGGTTTTCATCATCGATCCAAACCGATCTTTCTGTGTATACCTTCCATCTGCCATCACACTCACTTGCCTTGGGCGCGAATTCGCTCAATTCTAAGGTTTTAAAAGGCTTGACAGCAAAGGCTCTGTAATTTGCTAGGCAGAGTACAAGAAATATGATTGTGAGCACCCTTTTCATGGATCAAAGTGTAGCACGGTCAAAATGCTTGTACTTGTCGGCGGGTGGCCGGGTGCCCCATGTCCCGCTTTTGGGACATGGGAAACCACAATCTTTCCCCTCCGCTCCTTGCAGAAAATTACCTACCATCGGCGCAAGATGGAAGTAGTCAGTTGAGCAGGGTTTTACTGACCGCTGCCCCAGTTCACTGACCACAGAAAAGGGTACCCCCACCCCCCTATTTATTTTCTATCGACCGCAAAAGCTTGCGGAGAATTATAAGGTGTTTATAATCAATCTCTTCCGAAGAGCATTTCTGTGAAAAAACTCCACGGCAGAGCCGAAAACAGGCAAAAATAGCCTCAAAATCGTGCTTTTTCGGGTCAAAAACACGCCTTTTGGGCGACTTTTAGCCCGATTTGCGGTGGTTTACTCCATCGATAGTTGCGAAACGCCAATGCGTGATTCGAGCGTCTGGGACGCAAATTCCGGAGTTCCAGCCGAGTGACCGGCAATCCGGAAGTTACTCCCTGCCTAAGCTGGGGTGAGCTGGATGATTTGCGCTTTGAACTCGCCGTCCTCGCCCACACTTAGCAGACCTACCGTCACCGGCAGCTCAAACCGCTTTGGCCCGCACGATCCAGGATTGAAGTAGAGCACGCCCTTGCGCCGGTAGAAGTTGGGCACGTGCGTGTGGCCGAAGAGCACGGCGGCAAACTTTCCCGCAGCCGGGTCCAGGTGCAGCGTCTTCAGATCGTGCAGCAGATAGACGTAGCGGTCGGCGACAAGCACCACATCCGTCTCCGGCAGCTCGCTCGGCTCGCCTTCGCGGTCGCAGTTGCCGCGCACCGCCGTCACCGGCGCAATCTTGCCCAGCTCCTTGAGCACCGACGCCTTGCCCACGTCGCCCAGGTGAAGAATGCGCTCCACGCCAGCCAGCGCCTCGGCAACTTCAGGCCGGTAGAGTCCGTGGGTATCGCTGACTACGCCTATCTTCATTTACAGCCCCATCTCCAGCCGCGTGCGCGGATCGAGCTGATCGCGCAGCGCGTCGCCCAGAAAGTTAAAGCTGAGCACCGCTCCAGCCACGGCCATTGCGGGAAAGAGCACCATGTGCGGCGAGTCAAAGAGATGCGAGCGCGCGTCATTCAACATCGCGCCCCAACTCGGCGCCGGCGCGGGAATCCCCAAACCGAGAAACGAGAGCGTCGCCTCGGCCAGAATCACTCCGGCCATGCCGATGGCCGCCTGCACCAGAATCGGCTGCGCAATATTGGGAAGAATATGGCGAAAGAAGATGCGCAGCCCGCTTGCGCCCAGCGCTCGCGCCGCATCCACATACTCGCGGTCGCGCACCGCCACCACCTGCGCCCGCACCAGCCGCGCATAGCCGGCCCAGCCGCCGATGGCCAGCGCCAGCACCAGATTCGTAAAGCCCGGCCCCAGAAATGCCGCAAAGGCAATCGCCAGCAGAATCCCCGGCAGCGCCAGAAACGTATTCATGGCAAAAGTCGTCAGCGCAATGTCCATCCAGCCGCCCCAGTAGCCCGCCAAGCCGCCAATCGCCAGCCCCAGCGCCAGCGAGATCGAGACCACAGTGACGGAAACCGCCAGCGAGAGCCGTGCGCCATACAGCAGCCGTGAGAGCGTGTCGCGGCCCAGCTCGTCGGTTCCGGCCCAGTGCTGGACCGATGGACCTTCGAGCCGGTGTGCGAGGTCAATCGAGGCGGGATTTGCGGGCGCCAGCCAGGGCGCTGCCAACCCGCCCACCACAAAGGCCGCCAGCAGCAGCACTCCCACCACGGCCAGCGGCTGGCGGCGCAGGCGATGGCGCAGAGCGGTCAAAGAGTTCGTCAGAAATAATTGCATAGGCACACTCAGAATACCGCTACTATGTCATCAAAACAGGGTCTAATCACTTATGAGCATTTTGCGGCGGGAATTGTTATTGTGTCTGGTGTTAGGCGGGGCTGCGATCTTTGCGCAGGCACCTGCGCAAGCAAGGCGGGCGGGAACCATCCAGCCCGAAGCATGGCAGATTGTCGTGCTGGCCAACCAGGCTCGCGCCAACTATGGCGCCGCGCCGCTCCAGTGGGACGAGGCATTGGCCGCGGCTGCCCGCCAGCATTGCCTGCGCATGGCCGCCGAGGGGCCAATCTCTCACCAGTACGCCGGCGAGCCGGATGTGAGCGCGCGCGCCAATCAGGCCGGAGCGCGCTTCAGCCTCATCGAAGAGAACGTGGCGGTTGGCCCCACTCCCGATGCAATCCACGCTGTATGGATGCACTCCCCACCCCACCGCGAGAACCTGCTCAACCCCGATGTGGACCGCGTTGGCGTCGCCGTGGTGGCCAGCCGTGGTTTACTCTATGCCGTAGCCGACTACGAACGCGCCGTGCCTCTGCGCTCGCAAACTCAGGTTGAGGCGGTGATTGCCGCTCTGTTGCAATCCAAAGGCCTCGCCGTTCTGCGCGATGCGACCCTGGCCCGCGCTGCCTGCGCCGCTGACAGCGGCCTGCCCCGTACCGCCTCCGGCCCCCAGCCCCGCTTCGTCATGCGCTGGCAAGACGCGGAGATAAACCATCTTCCCAATTCGCTGATCAACCGCCTGGCCACAGGCGACTATCATGCGGCTTCCGTAGGTAGTTGCCCGCCTCAAGGCCAGCAGGGCGCCTTCACTGCTTATCGCGTTGCCGTGCTGCTTTACTGAGTGTTTCGTTCCCACGGCTCAGGGACTTTAACTGAAGCCATGCCTGCTGCGGTCGCCGCTTCAATGCCCAGATCGGTGTCTTCAAAGACCAGGCAATCCTTCGGCGCCACGCCCAACCGCTCGGCCGCCAGCAGAAAGCAATCCGGAGCAGGCTTGCCGTGGGCGTACTCCTCTGAGCCGATGATGATCTCGAAATACTCCATCAGATGCAGCACACTGAGCGCCTTGATCACCGACTCTCGCCTGCCGCCGGAGACCACCGCGAAGGGAATCTTGCCATGCTCGGCCTTGATAATCTCCACGACCTCGGGAATCGCTTTGAGCTGCGGCAACAGCTCGAAGAATAGTTCTTCCTTGTGCACGGCAACAGTTTCGACCGGCATGGCAAGGCCCTGCATCTTGTTCAGTTTGGTAATAATCTCACGTGCGGGCCTGCCGCCCCAGGAATAAAACAGCTTTTCATCAAACACGCAGCCCCATTCGCCCAGAGCCATCTTCCAGGCAATATAGTGCAGCGGCATCGAATCGGCAATCGTTCCGTCGCAGTCGAAGAGATAGGCGCGAAACGCGCCCGCAGGCAAGGTTAATGTCATACTTCTATCTGAACAGATGAGGCGCAAAACAGCTTGTGCTGTTTGTCACCGCTCCTCGTGTCCTGACCTCGTGATTTCGTAATCATTGAAAAGTAGAGCCGGCCTCCCGACCGGCTGTAGCGCGGTCGTCCACGTCCGCGCCTGTCCAAGTCTAATTACCATTTATGCAGTCTTACAACTAGTTGCGAATCCCCGCCAGCAGCTCTTCAATCTCCAACTTTTCCGCCGCAGCCAACGTCAGCAGCGGCGCGCGGGCGCGCCCTCCATAGTAGCCATTAAAGTCGCAGGCGTGCTTCACCCCGCTGATGCCTATCTGGCCAACAATGCGCTGGTTGACGGCGGCAATACGCTGCTGCTTCTCCGCGGCCAGCTTGCGGTCGCGATCTTTCCAAGCAAAATAAACCTCCTGGCAAGCCTGCGGCGCGCAGGCGGCAAATCCCAGAACCGCGCCGCTGGCTCCGGCCTCCAGCGATGCAAGCAGCACAGTTGCCGAGCCGCCCAGAACCTGAAAGCCCACATCCTTGGTGCGCGTCTTCTGCGGCGTTTGAGCTTTCGCGCCCTGCGCATCGCCAAGCTTCTCGCCAATAGAAACCAACCCATCGCCGCTCATCGCCTGAGGCGTCATCATCCGTCCCGTCACCGCCTCGAAGATGGGCGTCACTGTTACCGTCCGCCGTGCCACGTTGCTCGTCGCCTCCACCAGCGCGCGAATCCGCTCCACGCTGCCGCTGGAGTCTTTGATGGCGATAATGTTGGGATGCTGTGCCAGTTCAACTACGACTTCGACGGGGATGTTATAGGGCACGCACTGCGGAATGCTGTAGAGAATCACCGGCAGCGGCGACCGGTCGGCCACGCTGCGGAAGTAGTTGAGCACGGCAGCCGCGCTCATCTGCCCAGCGTAGTATGTTGGCGTGCGGACCAGAATCGCGTCGTAACGGTACTCCGCAGCTGCCTCCGCCAGCGCGACCGTGCCTTTCACGCTCTCCCGCGCCACACCGGCAATCAGCACCTTCTCCGGCGCTGCGGCTTCGGCGGCCACGCGCAGCACCTCGCGGCTCTCGCCTTCATCCAGCATCACCGCCTCGCCCGTCGAGCCTAACAGCAGCATTCCAGAAAGCAGTGAGCGGGAGTAGCGGGCAATGTTGGCTTCGAGTTTGCGATAGTAAACGCGCTCGTCCGGGTAAAACGGGGTGGAAACGGCGGCAAAAATCCCTTCAAGCAACATAAGCCTATTGTAAGGGCCGGATACGCTGCTTCCTCCCGTCACCTGAAACTCGCCAACTCGCGGGTTTTGTCCAATCGCTCAGCCGCACGTCACGGCGTGCAGGTGTTGCAGCGCGTAAACCGTCGTATGCCGCTTCTGAATGGCATTGATGCCTTCCACTGCGGCCTGCGCAGCGGCGATGGTCGTGATGGTGGGAATGTGCGCCAGCACTGCGGCCCGGCGAATGGCCTTCTCATCAAAAAATGTGTCTTGGCCGCGCGGCGTGTTGATGATAAGTTGAATGCGGTCGCCCTTGATCAGGTCCACAATGTTGGGCCGCCCTTCCTTCACCTTGTAGACCCGCTCAACGCTGAGACCGGAAGCTTCCAGCACATTGGCTGTGCCCTCTGTGGCAACGATTTTGAAGCCCAAAGTCATATAGCGGCGAGCTAACTCAACCGCTGCTTGCTTGTCAGGATCGTTTACGCTGAAAAAGACCGTGCCGCCGGAGGGCAACACCTGGCCCGCCGATAGCTGCGCCTTGGCAAAGGCTTCACCAAAGGTTGCAGCCACGCCCATCACCTCGCCGGTCGAGCGCATCTCCGGGCCAAGCACCGTATCCACCCCTGCAAATTTATTCCATGGAAAAACCGGCGACTTTACATAGAAATGTGTGCCGGTTTCCAAATCCTTGCCGCCGGCAAGCTGTGCGGGCAATAATTCGCTGAGTTTGCGTCCAGTCATTAACCGCGCGGCGATCTTGGCCAGCGGGATGCCGGTCGCCTTGGAGACGTAGGGCACGGTGCGCGAGGCGCGAGGATTCACTTCGATTACATAAACGTGGTCCTGCCCTTGCGCGTCGCGCTGAATGGCGAATTGCAAGTTAACCAGTCCTACAACCTTGAGCGAGAGAGCCAGCTTGCGCGTATAAGTGCGCAGGGTTTCCAACGTACTTTCGCGGATACTTACCGCGGGCAGCACGCATGAAGAGTCGCCGGAGTGGATGCCAGCCTCCTCAATGTGCTGCATGATGCCGGCAATGATCACATCCTCGGAATCGCAAACCGCATCCACATCAACCTCGACGGCGTTCTCCAGAAAGTGATCGACCAGCACCGGCCGCTCCTGAGAATACTCAACCGCTTCATGCATATAGCGCGTCACGGCCTCGGCGTCATAGCAAATCACCATGGCGCGGCCGCCCAGCACATAACTCGGCCGCACTAACACGGGATAGCCGATGCGCTCGCCGATGGCCAGTGCTTCATCAACGCTGGTGGCCGTGCCGCCGGCGGGCTGGGGAATCTTCAACTCATCGAGCAGCTTGCCGAAGCGCTTGCGGTCCTCGGCCAGGTCAATCGACTCCGGTGACGTACCAATAATGGGTACCCCGGCCGCGCGCAAACGCTGCGCCAGGTTGAGCGGCGTTTGTCCGCCGAATTGCACGATCATGCCGATCTCGGCGCCCGACTGCGCCTCGTGGTTATAAATTGCCAGTACGTCCTCCAGCACCAAAGGCTCAAAGTACAGCCGGTCGCTGGTGTCATAATCCGTCGAAACCGTCTCCGGATTGCAGTTCACCATAATGGTTTCATAGCCATCTTCCTTGAGCGCAAAGGCCGCGTGGCAGCAACAGTAATCGAATTCAATCCCCTGCCCGATTCGGTTTGGTCCTGATCCAAGAATGATGACTTTCTTAGTCTGCGTCGGCGGCGCTTCGTCCTCTTCGTCATAAGTCGAATATAAGTAGGGAGTCATCGATTCAAACTCTGCCGCGCAAGTATCCACCAGCTTAAAAACCGGCTTGATCCCTTTGCTCTCACGCAGTTCTCTAACCTGCTGCGTTCCGGCGTGGCCTTCCAGCTTCCACTCTGTGGCGATGCGCTCGTCACTCAATCCAAGGCGCTTGAGTTGGCGCAGTTGCTCCGTGCCAATCGTCTCGGGCGTCGTCTCTGAGATAGCCGCCTGCGCCAGCACCACTTCGCGCAATTGGTGCAGAAACCACGGATCCATCGTCGTGAGCCGCGCCACTTCGCGCACACTCATGCCGCGCTCGAAGGCGTAGCGAATATAGCCTAGGCGCTCGGGCCGCGGAGTCACCAGCATCTGCGTCAGCCGGCGCGGCTCCAGGATCTCCGCTCCGGTCTTCTTGCCGGTTTCAAGCGCGCGCCAGGCCTTCATCAGTGATTCCTTGAAGGTGCGCCCAATGCACATCACCTCGCCCACCGACTTCATCTGCGGACCAAGCGTCTCATCCGAACCGGGAAACTTTTCAAATTGCCACTTGGGAATCTTCGTTACTACATAATCTATCGTCGGCTCAAAGCAGGCAGGCGTCTTGCGCGTAATGTCGTTGGGAATCTCGTCGAGCGTGTAACCCACGGCTAACTTGGCGGCTATCTTGGCGATGGGGAATCCAGTAGCCTTCGAGGCCAGCGCTGAAGAGCGCGAGACGCGCGGATTCATCTCGATTACCGTCATGCGTCCATCCACAGGATTGACGGCAAACTGCACATTTGATCCGCCGGTCTCGACGCCAATCTCGCGCATTACCGCGATGGCCGCGTCGCGCATCTTCTGATACTCGCGATCGGTAAGCGTCTGCGCCGGGGCAACAGTAATCGAGTCGCCGGTATGCACGCCCATCGGATCAAAGTTTTCGATGGAGCAGATAATAATCACGTTGTCGGCAAGATCGCGCATCACCTCCAACTCAAACTCTTTCCAGCCCAGCACGCTCTCTTCGATAAGGCATTCATGCACCGGAGAAAGGTCCAATCCGCGCGCCAATATCTCCATCAGTTCTTCGCGGTTGTAGGCAATGCCTCCGCCCGTTCCGCCCAGCGTAAAGCTGGGACGAATGAGCACGGGGAAGCCTAACTTCGAGGCAAACTCCAGCCCGTCGCGCAGATTATTTACCAGAGCCGACTTGGAAACATCGAGGCCGATGCGCAACATGGCGTCTTTGAAGAGCAGGCGGTCCTCGGCCTTCTTGATGGCTTCGAGTTTGGCGCCGATCAGCTCGACGTTGTACTTGTCGAGAATGCCCTCGTCGGCCAGATCGACGGCCAGGTTGAGCGCCGTTTGCCCTCCAACAGTGGGCAGCAACGCGAATTTGCCGGATGCGGGATTAGCTTCCAGCATCTCCGCCTCGATGCGAATAATCTCCTCAACATACTCGCGGGTAAGCGGCTCGATGTAGGTGCGGTCGGCAAGGTCGGGATCGGTCATGATGGTGGCCGGGTTCGAGTTCACCAGCACCACCTCGTAGCCCTCTTGCTTGAGAGCCTTGCAGGCCTGCGTTCCGGAGTAATCAAACTCCGCCGATTGGCCAATCACAATCGGCCCCGAGCCGATCACCAGTATCTTCTGAATGTCATTTCTGCGTGGCATATTCTTCGATTTCCTGAATTCTTATGATGCTTTTGCATCATCGCAACAATGCTGGAGGTAACTTCAAATCATTCGAAGTCCAAACCGTTGGTGTCCAATTCAGCCTCTTTTGCGTTTCCATGTTGAGTTTCGGCGGACTGATTGGCTTTTCGACAGAATCCACGAATCCGTGGAGGGTTCTCTCATACTTCCCCTCTCTGGTCATTATCCATAGCTGTTCGTATCCCCAGCCTGGATTCTCCTTGCCACCCTGATCTGTGATAGGTAGCGACCAGTCTACTGACTCCATACGTGTAATTATCCTTTTGTCGAGGCAGTAGAAGTTCCTTGACTCGCTTGCTACATCAAGCTCCATCACCCACAACTCCACTAAAATCCGATCCGACTGCTTCCAAACCGCAACCGTAGCAAAGAAATCTGTCTCCAGCCCATGAATGCCCTTGGATAAATCCTTGACCTGCATCCAAGAATTGCCGGGCCTATCAGCATACCTAGGTGCAATGGCATTGATGTCAACGCCACACACACCGGCAAAGCGCACCAAGGCAGCCTCCGGTTGATTTGACTTGGTTCCTGCCAAGTACCTATCAAATGGGTCTATCTGCTGCTTGTCCTGAGCGAAGGAAATAGAACTCCCCAGCCCTGCCAACAACACCAGGACTGAGAGCCAGCTCTTCATCCCTTCCACTCCTCCATCATTTTGCGGAAGTCGCGGAAGAGGTAATTCGAGTCGTGCGGGCCAGGCGCGGCTTCGGGGTGGTACTGCACGCTGAAAAGCGGCAGAGTCCGGTGGCGCATGCCTTCCAGGGTTTGGTCATTCAGATCCACGTGCGTCAGCTCGACCTCATTGATGTTGATCGAATCAGGATCGACGGCGAAGTTGTGGTTGTGCGCCGTGATCTCCACCTTGCCGGTGAGCTTGTTCTGCACAGGATGGTTGCCGCCGTGGTGCCCAAACTTCAGCTTGTAGGTTTTGCCGCCCAGAGCGATGCCGGTAAGTTGGTGGCCCAAACAAATTCCAAAGACCGGCACACGGCCCAGAAACTTGCGGATCGCGCGCACCGCGTAATCGACCGGCTCCGGGTCGCCGGGACCATTGGACAGAAAGACACCGTCGGGCTTGAGGGCAAAAACATCTTCCGCGCTGGTCTCGGCAGGAACCACCGTCACGCGGCAGCCCTCGCGCACCAACATACGCAGAATGTTGAGTTTGATGCCGAAGTCGTAGGCGACGACGTGGAGCTGCTTGCTATCCCACCCATGCCGCGATGAAGCCGCGTCATGGATGGGGCACCCAGCATTTTCCTTTTGGTCGAGACCAAGCGCCAACAGCGGATCGCCCGTATGGTTGCGACTGTCAGCGGAGTCGAAGGTGTAGACCGACTTGGTGGAGACGACGCGCGCCAGATCCGTCCCGTCCATCTTGCGAAGGCTTCTCGCCTTCTGGACAAGGATCTCCGCGTTGCTCTCAGACGTCGAAATCACGCCGCGCATCACGCCGTGGGTGCGCAGATGGCGAACCAGGGCGCGGGTGTCAATCTCGGCCAGCACGGGAACCGAATAGCGCTCCATGTACTCGTCGGTGACCTGCTCGGAGCGCCAATTCGAGCTGACAGGCGAGAACTCGCGAACGATCAGGCCCTCGATATAGGGCTTGGCCGACTCGTTATCCGACTGGTTAGTGCCGTAGTTGCCGATCTGGGGGTTAGTGAGAACGACGATTTGACCGGCGTAGGAGGGATCGGTGGCGATCTCCTGGTAGCCGGTTAGGGAAGTATTGAAAACAACCTCGCCCAGACTTTCGCCTGGGTGGCCATAGCCGAGGCCGCGGAAGATACGCCCGTCTTCGAGCGCTAGAGTTGATTGCATTGCCTCTCCGAAGAGTGGATTCTATCGATTTTAACAGTTTTGACAGAATCGTGCCGGTGGATTTTCAGGCGGTAATCCCAGCGCTCTACCGCACCGCGCCCGCGTCGCGCGCCGGCCAGTAAACAAAGGCGGCTTTTCCGTAGATGAGCGAGCGCTCGACGGGGCCAAATTCACGGCTATCGGAGGAGATGGACCGATGGTCGCCCATCATGAAATAGTACCCGGCGGGCACCACGATCTCATCCATCGAGCGAAGGTCGCGGTACTCGTCAGGAACATACGTCTCAATCTGCCGTTTGCCGTTGAGCCAGACCGTGCCGTGGACGATGCTCAACCGGTCTCCCGGCAGCGCGATGACCCGTTTGATGTAGCTCTTCTCCGTGTCGCGCGGATAGCGGAAGACAACCACGTCGCCGCGCTCAATGGCCGAGAGGTGGTAGACGAACTTGTTGATGAAGAGCCGGTCCTGATCCTCCAGCCGCGGCAGCATACTGGTGCCTTCCACGCGCGCAGGCTGGTAGAGGAAGGTGATGATGAAGATAGAGACAGCTGCGGAGAAGAGCAGATCGCGCAGCCACAGTCCAAGTGCTCCCGATTTCGAGCTTGGCGCCGGCGTTGGGACTGCCGGATTCAACTCTCCACCAGGCGCGGCGGATTCTTCGGGATTTGGGACGTTGGGGGGAAGCGGCTCCATCTTCTCCTGCTCGTGTGAACTCAATATCTTAGACGTTCCGCTCGGAGGAATGGAATGGATGTCTCCAGCCGCCTGCCTGTTTCGAGTGTAACTCTTGCACCCAGGCGTGGCTGGAGCCCATGGGAATACCAAACCCATCCACTCGTATCCTAGAAGCGGACTATACCCCTTCCATCCTGCCGCGATACTCTAAAAGGCAACGTGACCAAAGACGAACAACCCGCAGCTCCACCGTTTCCTCCTTTGGACAAGAGTTCTGCCGAGCTTACCCCCTTCATGCGCCAGTGGACGGCGGCCAAGCGCCAGAATCCTGACGCGCTGCTGTTTTTCCGCATGGGGGATTTCTACGAACTGTTTTACGACGATGCGGTAACGGTAAGCCGGGAGCTGCAACTCACGCTGACGGCGCGGGACCGGGAGCGCTCGCAGCCAATGTGCGGAGTGCCGTATCACGCGGTGGAGAGCTACCTGGCGCGCCTGCTGCGCAAGGGCTACCGCATCGCCATGTGCGACCAAATGGAAGACCCCAAGCTGACCAAGAAGATCGTCCGGCGAGAGGTGACGCGGGTGCTCTCACCGGGAACGGCTCTGGATGCAAGCCTGGAACAGGATGAAAACAATTTTCTGGCAGCGTATTTTGAGAGCGGCTCCGAACAAGAGTCGGTTTGCGCGGTGGCGTTGCTGGATGTTTCCACCGGCGAGTTCCGTACGGCGGAGTTTGCTGGGGCAACGGCTCGCCAGCAAGCGTTGGACGAGATTGTGAAGGCGGGGTCGAGCGAGGTGCTGGTGGCCACGAGCGCCCATTTGCCTGAGCAGCTTGAGCGCATTGCCGCGCGGACGCGGGTGGAGGACTGGGTCTGGACGCGGGAGTTTGCCGTTCAACTGGTCGAGCGACAACTCAATGTGCGGTCTCTCGATGGCTTTGGCCTCGCCGGCCACCCCGCTGCGGTGATTGTGGCCGGAGCGGTGCTGCACTATGTGCGCACAACACAGAAAAACGAGGCGCTGCACATTGACAGCCTGCGCTTTGAGGAACACTCGACGGCGCTGGAGCTTGACCAGGTAACGGTGCGCAATCTCGAATTGGTGGAACCACTCTTTGTGGGCCAGGACACCAAGGCAACACTTTTTCACACGCTGGATGCCTGCCTGACGCCAATGGGCAAGCGGCTGCTGCGCGCGACGATTCTGCGGCCGCTGGTGGACGCCAAAACCCTGGAAGCACGCTATGAGGCGGTCGGCGAGGCACATGGAGATTTGGTAAGACGCGAGGAGATTCGGCGCGCGTTTTCTGGACTGCTGGACCTGGAGCGGTTGCTCGCGCGTCTTAGCCTGGATTCCGCTGGACCGCGCGATGTGCGGGCGCTCGCTGCGAGCCTGAGCCGTTTGCCAGAGTTGAAAACGGCGCTTGAGGCGATGCAGTCCACACGATGGGTTGAGTTGGTCGGGCGGCTAGACACACTGGAAGATGTAACTCAGCGCATTGCGACGACATTAGTCGAGGATCCTCCGCTTACACTCGTCGATGGTGGAGCAATTGCTGCCGGCGTTGACGCTGAGTTGGACGAACTGCGCACGATTTCGACCACCGGCAGGCAGCAGATTGCCGCTATCGAGGAGCGGGAGCGCGCTCGAACCGGAATTACTTCATTGAAGGTGCGCTATAACTCGGTCTTCGGATATTACATTGAAATCACTAAAGCCAATATGGCGCTGGCCCCGGCCGATTACGAGCGCAAGCAAACGCTGGTAAATGCAGAACGGTTTACCACTCCAGAGTTGAAGGAGTACGAGCGCAAAATCCTTACGGCGCATGAGCGGTCCATCGAGATTGAAAAGCGAATCGTCGCTGAGCTGAGAAAGACTGTTCTCGAAGCAACGGGGCGCATCAAGCGAAGCTCGGCTGCCGTGGCCGAGGCGGATTTGCTGGCCTGTTTTGCGCATCTGGCGGCGGGGCGCCGCTACGTGCGGCCAACAATCTCCGAGGAGCCGGTGATTGAAGCCGCAAGCGCACGCCATCCGGTGATTGAGCAATGGATGGAGGAGACACGCGAGGGCAGGTTCATCGCCAACGATATTTATCTCAATGCATCGGGCGATGGACCGAGCTTGTTACTTATCACAGGGCCTAACATGGGCGGCAAGAGCACTTATCTGCGCCAGGCGGCGATGTTAGTGCTGATGGCTCAGATGGGTTGCTTTGTTCCCGCCCACAGTTTGCGTTATGGGCTGGTGGACCGCATCTATACGCGCATCGGCGCCAGCGACAATGTGGCGCGAGGCCGCTCGACCTTCATGGTGGAGATGACCGAGACGGCGACGATTCTGAATACGGCGACGAATCGCTCCCTGATTCTGCTCGACGAGATGGGCCGCGGGACGGCAACCTTTGACGGACTTTCGCTGGCCTGGGCAACGGTTGAGTATCTTCATGCGGAGACCGGCGCGCGCACCCTCTTTGCCACGCACTATCACGAACTCACCATGCTGGCCGAAAAACTCAAGCGCGTTCGCAATCTGCGAGTAGGAGTGAAAGAAGGCCCCGGAGGGATCGTCTTTCTGCATAACATCGAGCCGGGCGCGGCAAGCAAGAGTTATGGGATTGAAGTGGCGCGGTTGGCCGGGCTGCCCGCAGCGGTGATCGAACGCGCCAAGCACGTGCTGCGCCAGCACGAGAAACAGGAGCGCCAGAGTGTGCAGGTTGAAACGCAGCCGGAGCCAATCCAAATGACAATTTTCACGCCGCTCTCGCAGCGCATAGTGGATCGCATTGAAGAAACCGATGTAAACTCGCTGACGCCGTTGCAGGCGCTCAATCTGCTGGAAGAGTTACAGCAAGAACTGAAGGAGAAGGGATGAAGGCGAATCTGCGGCAAGCCGCGGGCAGCCTGTTGGTCGTCGGCCTCGGCGGCACAGAACTGACCGGCCTGGAGCGCGCATGGCTTCGGCTTGTGCGGCCGGCGGGCGTGATTCTCTTTCGGCGCAACATCGCAAACGTCCAGCAGACGCGGGCGCTGCTCGATGAGGCGACTGCCCGGTGCGCGCCGCAGAGCTTTCGCTGTGTGGATGTGGAAGGTGGAACAGTGGACCGGCTGCACGACGCGCTCGCGCCCATGTCTTCCGCTCAGGCCGTAGCGGAAGCGGCGCAACGGACTGACAACCGCGGCCTGATTCGCGAGCAGGGCGAACTGATTGCACAAGGCGTGAAGACCTTTGGCTTCAACACGACCCTTGCCCCGGTAATGGATTTGGCCCTGCCAGCTTCGGCAGCCGTTCTCGGCTCACGGGCAGCGGGCGCAACCGCGGAACAAGTGATCGAGTATGCGCGCAACTTTCTCGCTGGCCTGTCGGCGCACGGAGTCGCGGGCTGCGGCAAGCATTTTCCCGGCCTCGGCGGCGGCACGCTCGATTCGCACCAGGAGACGCCGGCGATTCATCGTGGTCTGCGCGAGCTGTGGCGCGAAGATATAGCGCCTTATCGCGAGTTATCAAGCGAGCTGCCGATGGTGATGGTGAGTCATGCGAGTTATCCGCGGACACCGGGCAAAAACCAGCCGGCGAGCGTTTCGAGTTACTGGATTACGACGGTGTTGCGCAAGCGGATCGGCTACGAAGGCATTATCATCTCCGACGATCTGGAGATGGGCGGAGTTTTGAAGTTCATGCCTATCGGAGAAGCGGCTGTTGCGGCAATTCGCGCGGGGATGGATTTGCTTGAAGTCTGCCACACGCCGGAGCTGATTCTGCGTGCCTATGAGGCGTTGATTGCCGAGGGCGAGCGGTCGGCGGCCTTCGCTAAACTAATCATTGCCCGCGCGGAGAAAACAGCGCTGCGACGGGAGAAACTCTTTGCAGGCGGCCTTCCTGCGGCTCTGACGGCCAGCCAATTCGAGGCGCTGCGCAGGCGGATTCTGCGCTTTGGCGAGACAGTGACGCAGGCTCAGGAGAAGCGAAAGGCATGAAGACAAAAGAAATGACTGTGGCCGGCATCATGAGCGGCACTTCGGCCGATGGCGTCGATGTGGCCGTGGTGCGGATTGCGCCGGGAAAGTTGCGGCCCATCGTTACGCTGCTCGCACAGGAGGGCTTTGCTTTCCCGGCTTCGCTGCGGCGAATGATTTTGGCGGCGATGAACGCGGCAGAAACCTCAACTGCGGAGTTGGCGCGGCTGAATTGGCGGCTCGGAATGGCTTACGCCGAAGCGATCAGCGCGACCGTCAAGCGGCACAAGCTGAAACTTGATCTGATAGGCTGCCACGGGCAGACGCTCTATCATCAGCCGCGCGCGGAGAGCTACGCGGGGCGCCGATTCTCCTGCACCTGGCAGTTGGGCGAAGCGGCGGTTATTGCCGCGGCGGCGGGCGTGAACGTGGTCTCGAACTTTCGCCCGGCAGATATGCTTGCTGGCGGCCAGGGAGCGCCATTGGTTTCACTGCTGGATTATGTGCTCTTTGCCGACCGCAAGCGCGGGCGCGTTCTGCAAAATATCGGCGGCATCGCCAATCTGACGGCGATTCCGGCGGGCACTGCGGCCGATGCGGTCATTGCATTCGACACCGGACCAGGAAACATGGTGATTGACGCGCTGGCGCAGCAGCTCTTCGGCAAGAAGTTTGATCGCAACGGAAGATTCGCCGCGCGGGGCACGGTGCTTGTGCCGGTGCTGACCGAGGCGCTGGACAATCCTTATTTCAACCAGAAGCCGCCGCGCACCGCAGGGCGCGAGCAGTTTGGGCGCGAGTATGCGGCGGAGTTTCTGGCCGGGTGCAAGAGAAATGGCGCGAAGCCCGAAGATGCGCTAGCCACCGCGACGGCGCTGACCGCCGAGACAATTGCGCGGAGTTATCGGAAATTTGTCCATCGCGCGATGAAGAGCAGCGGAGTGGATTACATCGTCTCCGGCGGCGGCGCGCGCAATGCGACGCTCATGGCGATGCTCGCGCAACGGCTGGGGCCGTTGGGTTGCGAGTTGGCCGCAAGCGAGGAGTTTGGCCTGCCCGCCGAGGCCAAGGAGGCTGCGGCCTTCGCGCTGCTGGCCTGGCAAACCTGGCATCATCTGCCGGGAAATCTTCCCCGCGCGACTGGCGCGGCGCGACCGGCGATTCTGGGACAGGTGACGTATGCGTAGACTGCTTGTGCTGGCCATGCTCGTGGCGCTCGCGGGCTGCCACTCGGCGCCGCGCGACCCGCGAACGGTGCTTTTCCTCATCGAGAGCAGTCCGGCGAATCTTGACCCGCGCGTCGGAACGGACGCGCAATCGGAGCACATCGACGAACTGCTTTTTGATGGATTGGTGGCTCGCGATGCAAGCTTTCACTTCACTCCGGCGCTGGCCGAGAGCTGGGAGCAACCAAATCCGCTGACACTGGTCTTCCATCTCCGCGCGGGTGTCCGCTTCCACAACGGCCAACGGCTGACGGCGCGCGATGTGGCCTGGACGCTGACCTCGATTCGCTCCGGTGTGGTGACCTCGCCCAAGGCCGCTCCCTACGCCTCGGTGAATTCGGTTGAGGCTCCCGACGACCGAACAATCGTTCTTCACTTGAAGCAAGCCGACAATTTTCTGCTGACAAATCTCTCCACCGGTGCCTTCGGCGTGGTTCCCGAAGGCAGCGGACGCGAGTTCTGGCGGCATCCGGTGGGCACGGGGCCGTTCCGCTTCGTCAGCCAACAGATCGATCAGGATGTTGTCATCGAGCGCAATCCGCTGAGCTGGTCTGGTAAGCCGAAGATCGAGCGGGTACGCTTTCGTGTGGTGCCCGACGCAATCACCGCGTCGCTGGAGCTGGAGAAAGGCTCGGGCGATGTGGCCGTCAATTCCCTGCCCATGGATTCGCTGGAGGCGCTCGCCCAGCGGCCAAATCTGGTGGTCGAGAACGCGCCCGGAACGCAGATTCAGTATCTCGGCTTCAATCTGCGCGACGCGCTGGTCAGCGACGCGCGAGTGCGTCAGGCCATTGCCTGCGCCATCGATCGCAAACTGATCATTCAGACATTGCTGCGCGGCCACGCGCAGACGGCCGAAAGCCTGCTGCCTACGAGCCACTGGGCTTATACCGGTGATGTTGCGCACTACGATTACGATCCGGCGCGCGCGGCGCGGCTGCTCAATGAAGCCGGTCACAGGCCGGGGCCGGACGGCGTGCGCTTTCATCTGGCAATGAAAACCTCGAACGACGAGGGCACGCGAGTGCTGGCCGCGGTGCTGCAACAGCAATTGGCGCGCGTGGGCATTGCGCTTGATCTGCGCAGCTACGAGTACGCCACATTCTATTCGGACGTGACGCGCGGAGCCTTTCAAATGTACTCGCTGCGCTGGATCGGCGGCAACGAGCAGCCGGAGATCTTCAATTATGTTTACGCGACCGCCAGCTTTTCTCCGCTGGGCGCCAATCGCGGCCACTACTCGAATCTGCAGTTGGACGCGCTGCTGGACGATGCGGCCCAGAGCGCGGATGCGGCCCGCCGGCGCGCCGATTACGCAGAGGCGCAGCAGATTCTGGCGCGTGATCTGCCGGCCATCAATCTCTGGTACAGGGACACAGTGGTAGTGCACAACCGGCGGCTGACGCGCGTGGTTCCGACGCCATCGGGAAGTTTTTCTTTTCTGGAAACGGCAGAGTTGATACCGTAAATTCGTGCCGAAATTCCCATCTTCCCGCAAGCGCAAAAACTTAACGAGTGTGGAATTTACTGCGATCTATTGCGTTGGCTGTTTGAAGATAAACGCAAACAAACGGTGAATTCCACACCCGGGCCATGAAGGTTCTAGAAGGTCAGCCCTGCAATTCTGCCTCAGGGGATTCCTTGCCAGCCTTGTGCCACAACTTTTCCATCTGCTCCAGCGAATGGCCTTTGGTTTCCGGCACAAATCTCCACATGAACAACGCGGCAAGAATGCTCATCCCGCCGTAGATCCAGTAGGCGAATCCATGCTTGAAATGCTCCACCAGATATGGATTGTCCCGCAGAATGGGGAAGGTCCAACTGACCAGTAAATTGGCGATCCACTGCGCCGCCACGGCCACGGCCATGGCCTTGCCGCGAATCTGGTTGGGAAAGATCTCGCTGAGCAGCACCCAGGTGACCGGCCCCCAGGAGACGGCAAAACCGGCGGTATAGACCAGCATGGCGATCAGCGCGATCATGTCCTTGCCGCCGAGCCAAAAATCCGCGCCAAGGGTGACCATGCTCACCGCCATCACCAGCGCGCCGATGATTTGCAGCGGCTTGCGCCCAAAATGATCCACACTGAGAACCGCCACAACCGTAAAGATAAGGTTGACCGCACCCACAATGATCGTTTGCATCAGCGAGGCGTTGGTGGACATACCCATGCCTTTGAAGATGTCCGTCGCATAATAGAGCACCACGTTGATGCCGACAAACTGCTGGAAGATCGACAGCGTGATGCCGATAAAAATCAGCGAGATGCTGAAGGAAAACAGTTTGCCGGAGTGATGCTCGCTCAGTGAGGCGCGAATCTCAGACAGTTCATTTTCGCGTTCTTCCGGCGTCACTAGTTTTGACAGCACCGCGCGCGCCCTGCTTTCATCTCCCTTCAGCATCAGGAAGCGCGGCGTCTCGGGCACAAAAAACAACAGCAGAAGAAAGAGCGCCGCTGGAATGGTGCCGGAGAGAAACATATAGCGCCAGCCAATCGTGTTGAGCCAGGCGTCGCCGCTCCCCGTTTTGGAGATTCCGAAGTTGACAAAATAGATCACCAGCATTCCGAAGATGATGGCGAACTGATTCCACGCCACCAAGTTGCCTCGCACCTTGGGCGGCGCAATCTCCGCGATATACATTGGTGAAAGCATCGATGCCAGGCCCACGCCAATGCCACCCAAAATGCGGTAAAGAACAAAATTCGCCATGTACCCGGGTCCACCATGGCCGATGGGGGCAAAAGGAAACTCCGGCGCCGCAGCGCCCAGCGCCGAGAGTAGGAAGAGTACGGCGGCAATCACCAATCCGCGCTTGCGGCCAATGTGGGTGCTCACCCAGCCGCCTACCAATCCGCCGAAGATGCAGCCGATCAGCGCGCTCGAAACCACAAAGCCAAGCAGCGAATTGGCTGCGTTGGCCTGGGCGGCGTTGGTCAGGTCCGTAAATCGCGGATCGATGAAATAAGCCTTCAGACTGCCCACAGCACCGTTGATGACGGCCGTGTCATATCCAAAAAGCAATCCGCCCAGCGTGGCGATGAGAGTCAGCAGAACGACGTATGGATTCAATCGCGACATAATGCTCCTGAAACTGCGGGTAGACTGAAGGTGAGATTTGCCGATCGTCCTTCATACGCAAGCGCGGAAAAATCCTCATCCGCCTCTAACAGCAGAGGGATGGAGTAGTATTCGTCGCTTTTATAATGAAACTGGCGTCGGCGTCCGGTCCCCCGATGACAAATCATTCAACTCCGCAACCGCTTCACGGCTCGAATCGATCGGGCTGCCCGCTTACAGATTGCGTATACACGAATTACTAGAATAATAGCCTATCCGATTGATGGTTAGGCAATCCTCCCAGAGGAAGCGCCGGAGTACCAGTCTTGGCGCGTTAGTGGAAGCTGGCTGCTGCCACGATCAAGACGGCTGAAGAGAACTTGATGAACGGCTATGTCTCCCCTGCGAAATGCTGCGGCCGAACCGGCCATATACAGAAGCCAGATGCGATAGGTGCCCTTCGATACGAACTTTAGCAGCGTACCGGAGTTTTGCCGCAGCCCCTCCACCCAACGGCGCAAGGTAAGTTCATAATGTTCGCGGAGGTTTTCCACATCGCGCACTTCCAGACCCTGGGATTCAGCGGCTTCAAGAACCTGAGAGAGAGTAACGAGATGCCCATCGGGAAAGACGTACCTGTCAATAAAGGAAGCCTTCCGGGTTGCTGAGGTGTAAGAACGCGTAATCCCATGATTGAGAAAAACCCCTCCCGGCCTCAAAAGCCGGCGCACTATGCTGAAGTATTGCCGGAGGTTCTTCAATCCTACGTGCTCAAACATGCCAACACTGGCGATCTTGTCGAATGGTTGCTGGGTGCCATCAGACTCACGGTAGTCTCGCAATTCGACCGCGCAGCGCTGACCCAGGCTGCTCTCTTCAATCCTTCGCTTTGCCTCCTGTGCCTGTTCCCTGCTCAGCGTAATCCCTTGAGCATGCACGTGGTATTTGTTGGCGGCATGCAGCACCAGGCTGCCCCACCCACACCCGATGTCCAGGAACCGCTCCAGCGGCTGCAGCCGCAGCTTGCGGCAGATTAGATCCAGCTTCTGCTCCTGAGCATCATCCAGTGTGTCCTCCGCGTTCCGGAAGTACGCGCAGGAATATGCAAGGGACTGACCCAGCCAGGGCCTGAAAAAATCAACTGGCTGATCGTAGTGGTAAGAAATCGATGCGCTGTCTCTTTGCAGGGAATGCCGCGAGCCTTGCCTGAACCATCGGCCCAGGCTAAAACTCGCCACAGATGCCTTCTCCAGAATCTGCATTCGCAACGGACGAGGACGGTTGAAGATGTGCTCCGCAATCGAGAAAACTGAAAAAATGTCGCCTTCAATGTCCAGGCCGCCTTGGATAAATGCTTCTCCCAGCGTGATTTCGTTTGGCTCGGCTACAAGCGACTGGAACGCCTGGGGGCTCTCCACAACGACCGTGCAAACAGGCATTTGGCCGCTTGTCGAAGACCAACGCCATCCATCCCATAGACGGATAGCGAAAGCAGGCCCTTCATAACCGAAAAAGAGTGTGTCGAATATCGCCGCCCTTCGCGACTTCATGGATTCCAACATATCTTTCCTCCGAGGTCACATTTTGATGCAAAATACAACTCCAGAGCCAAGCGTCTGGGTACGATCATGTGCCGGCAATGCTACGGTGTCAAGCACAACATTCAAGGCGTCCGGATTGCCGGGAAGAACCTGCGGAGAGAAACCAAGACTTCCGCTCAGGCATTCTGGTGCAACTCTTCAAACCTGAACGCCGCAGCCAATCGCATATGCGGCGCAAATGTCATTTATGATGGTTTGAGGAAAATGGGGAGCAGTGCAGGAATCGTAACTCGGCGGCAAAACATTGTGATTCGGAGCTACAGCCCTGCCTGGCGGCCACTGCCATTGATTATGCCTCTCCGAGTTGTACCTGAAATCTTTGCTTCCACCGCTTGTGCATGTTTATCCATCCATCCGTAGCCGGGCCGTGCAACACTAATTGCAGCCGGCTCGTCTTGCAACCAGGGTCTGTTCACAAAACCTGCTATGGCAGTTGGATTTGGAGAAAATCAAAATGAACTCAAAGCGTCTTCTGCTTTTGTTTGTTCTGCTTGCCGCCTTCGGCGTGCGCGTATCAACAGCTTTCTCTCAAGATCAGACAAAAGCTCTGCGAGCCACGCTGCCCAACAGTATGCGCGTTGTCATTCTCCGCAATACGCTCGCTCCGGTGGTCACCGTAGAAATGAATTTCCTGGTCGGCGGCGATGAGACTCCCCCGGGCTTTCCTGGCATGGCACACGCGCAGGAGCACATGGCCTTTCGCGGATGCACCGGGTTAACGGCAGATCAGACGTCCGCCATTTATGCGCAACTCGGAGGCCAGAACAACGCCGATACACAGCAGAATATCACCCAGTATTATGCCACTGTGCCGGCAGCGGATCTTGACGTTGCTCTCAAGGCCCAGGCCGCTTGTCTGCATGGGATTGACGACAGCCAGCAGGAGTGGTTGCAGGAACGGGGAGCCATCGAGCAGGAAGTGGCGCGCGACTTGTCCAATCCCACGTACAAATTCCTCGACCGTCTCAATCAGGATATGTTCGCGGGTACTCCCTATGCCCACGATCCTCTCGGCACAAAGGCCTCCTTCGACGCCACCACGGGCGATATGCTCAAGGACTTCTACAAGAAGTGGTACACGCCAGCCAACGCTATTTTGGTGATTGTGGGAGATGTAGATCCCGCCTCGACAATGACGAAAATTCTACAGTGGTTTGGCGATGTTGCCGACCATCCTTTACCCGAGCGGCCAACTGTCGAATTGAAGCCCGTCAAGTCAGAAACCTTCACTCTGGATAGCAATCTCCCTTACATCCTCAGCTTCATCGCCTTTCGCTTCCCCGGAACCAGCTCCAAGGATTACGCGGCCAGTCAGATTCTGGCCGATGTGCTGGCCAGCCAGCGCGCCGACATCTACGGAATGGTTCCGGCAGGCAAGGCACTGGGAGCACAATTCGGTATCGCTGAGACTTATCCCAAAGCCAGTGTCGGCTATGGATATGTAGCTCTGCCTGCAGGAGCAGACGCTTCCGGCGCAATCAAGGAACTGCGGGCTATATTGGCAGCCTATGCGCAAAAGGGTCTCCCGGAGGATCTGGTTGCGGCGGCGATTCGCAGCGAGGTTGCCGCCGCGGAGTTCGAGCGGAACTCGATCCCCGGTTTGGCAAATGTATGGTCAAACGCGCTGGCTGCCGAGGGCCGTACCTCGCCCGATGAAGACATTGAAGCCATCAAGCGCGTCACTCTCGCGGACGTGAACCGGGTCGCCAAAGAATTCCTGGTTGACGAGAACTCGATTACCGCGACTTTGAAGCCGGTACCGACCGGACAACCCGTCTCCGGAAAGGGTTTTGGCGGCGCGGAGCAGGTCACTTCGGCTCCGACCAAACCGGTGCAGCTTCCCACCTGGGCGGCAGATGCGCTGGCCCAGCTCAAAGTGCCTGAAAATTTTATCAACGTCTCGGATACAACACTGCCCAACGGACTTCGTTTGATCGTGAAGACGGACCGGACCAGCCCGACTGTCTCAGTTGCGGGTTCAGTAAAGCACGAATCCGACCTGGAGTCACCGGCCGGGCAGGAAGGTGTCTCCGACCTTCTTGACGGGCTCTTCTCCTACGGAACCCGGACGCTGGACCGGCTGGCCTTCCAGAAGGCGCTGGATGATATTGCCGCAAGTGAGAGTGCCGGTTTCGACTTTTCTGTGGATGTGCTGAAAGAGCACTTCTCTCGTGGCGTCGAGTTGCTGGCTGACAACGAGCTTCACCCCGCGCTGCCTGCGGAGGCATTTGCAGTCGTTCAGCAGCAGACGGCGCAGTACGTTGCCGGCAACTTGCAAAGCCCGGGCTACCGGACATCGCGCGCTCTCGACTTGGGGTTGCTGCCCGCGGGCGACCCAGCATTGAGGGAGGTGACGCCGGCCACCGTCGGCAAAATCACGTTGGACGAAGTGAAGCAGTTTCATGCCTTCACCTTTCGCCCCGACCTCACGACCATCGTGGTGATCGGCGACGTTTCTCCCGAAGAAGCCCGGCAAGTGATTGTAAAGTGGTTCGGGGATTGGAAGGCGGCTGGCCCGAAGCCCGATACTACGCTGCCTCCCATCCCGGTCAACAAACCCTCGGCTGTCAACGTAGCCGATTCCGAGGCGGTGCAGGACTCCGTGATTCTTGCCGAGCAACTGAAGCTGAACCGCTTTGACCCCGACTATTACCCGTTGCAATTGGGAAATCATGTTTTGGGCGGAGGCTTTTACGCCACGCGTCTCTATCACGACCTGCGCCAGGTGGCCGGCTACGTCTATACCGTCAATGTAAGTTTGAGTGCCTCGAAGACCAGGGCCAGCTACTCCGTCGACTATGGCTGCAATCCCGAGAATGTCTCCAAGGCAAGGGCTTTAATTCAGCGGGATCTTGACCAGATGCGCACCGAGGCCGTCTCCGCAGCCGAACTCCAGCAAGCCAAGGCGTTGCTTCTAAGGCAGATTCCCCTGAGCGAGTCCAGTGAAAATGAGGTTGCCGAAGGACTGCTCGGACGCGCTCAGATTGGCCTTCCGCTCGACGAGCCGATACATGCGGCGAAGAGGTACTTTGAATTGAATGCCGACGACGTGAAAGCCGCGTTCTTCAGGCATGTGCGTACCGGCGATTTTGTCCAGGTTGTTCGTGGTCCAGCTCCACAGTAAGTCGCCGGTCGCTGAAAGAACAGGTAGCGTGGACCTCCCGGTCCACGCCGCAGTCTACACAAATAGGAATAATGCCCTTGGAACTATCAGGGGGTTGAAGCTGTGCCGGTCGATGAAGTCCCCTGTTGTTCAGGCAGCGCTGGATTGGGCGCTTTCTCCGCCGGTGAAGGTGTGCCAGAAGATACAGGCAGCGCAGCAGGTGATGCTTGAGGCGTGGCCTTGTCTGCCGGAGCAGCCGGTTGTGAGGAGGCTGCGGGAGTTGCAAAGGGTGCGGGCTGCAACGCCACCACGGGAAAAGTGATCGAATTGACCACAGCAGGATCATCATGAAGCTTTACATAGAGCCGCCCCTCGGCGGGCCGGGGAATCGAAAGAAAGTAACCGGGGAAGCCTGCGGGGACCTGGATGGGGTGAGTAAACTGCGGATCGTTTGAAACCGAATCCACCAGGAAGAGCTTGGCTCCTGTGAGCTTGCAAAGCTGATCGGGTGAGCTTGGACACTTGAGATCGCCAAACTCAGGTAAACGGACCAGCGTGGCCAGAGGCTGCCAGTCGCCCGCAATTCCATTCTCGATCACGCGGAAGCGCAGAGGCCCCCAGGCGGAGGCAGCGAAAGCTTTGCCGGTGTCGAGCGTGGCCACCGCAACTTGAGAATCCTCAAGGGTGAGGCCGCTGGTGGGGGTGAGTATTGTCAGATACGCGCCGTGGATCGTGCCTACTTCGACTTTTTCTTCGCCGGAGAAGGCCGCGGGAACCTGCGCATGAATGGAAAAGGTCAACAACTCGCCTTGCGGAAGCTCGTCCTGGTCGCTCAACTGAAGGTCGTTAGTGATGCCCGATGTAGAAGGTTGAGCACTTTTCCCGATTAACGTGACCTTGGGACGCGATGACGCCACTGTAGTTTCGAGATTGAGGATGCGGCCGTCATTCAAAACGACTTTGGCGGTCGCAGCTTCTCCCTCCTTGAGCACATTGGCTGCTTTGACATCGACAGTGACCAGCGGCAGTTCATCCGCGTTTTCGGCTAAATGGATCGGCTCCGGCTTGAATCTGACTCCATTCAGCATGAGTTCTCTTACATCCTCCAGGTGGCTGCCTTTCAGCACACCGGAAAGATCCCCAGCATGAAGGGTAAAGCTGTCCAGATGGCTGGATTGCGCAAAAGCCTGGAGCGGAATCGTGTCGGGGTCTTTGGCGCCATATTCCTTCACCAGCAGCTTCAGCGCGCCTGGCTTCACCTTCTTGAGAGGAAGGGTGACAGCAACCTGATTAGGACCGGTTGATTTCCAGTCTGCCTTTACCGTCTCCCCCGTTGGATTCTGGAGGAGAATACTGTCCACGCAGGCGGCATTTTCCGTTTCAATGTGCACGATGTCATCGCGCCCGGTAATCAAGGCCTCCTGATCGTTATCGGCCAGTTGCCAGTGTTGGGGACGGGCATTTTCCAGCTTGAACTCAGGGCCGTTATAGGGTTCAAAGCCCCAGAAGCCATGGAGGGATCCGTCCAGCGCATCGCCGAAGTTGGTGGGGCTGAGTTCTGCAGTATTCGCAACGAATCCGCCCTTCTCGGCGTCAGCCTTCACCGGCAAATCCACATACTTGCCATTCTTCCCCTTCAGCCGGAGAACCATATCGTGGGCGTAGTCCGTTGAAAACACCAGCGGAGCGCCCTCGGCAGGCAACACCAACTCCGTCTTCTCCGCGCAATACACCTCTTTCGGATCAACCGGATGGAGCGGCGGCATCAAGGGCGCTTCAACTGCCGGCAGTGCACCAACCAGCACAGACTTGGGATTCTGAAACGAGGGAACTGAATTCAATTCAAGTGATACTTGATCGCCTTGTTCGGTAGCCAGCGCCGGAATGTACTGATATTGCGCCGTGCGGAAGGATTCCATGATGCGCGCAATGTCCATTGCAGAGGAGATATAGGGACTGTAATAGCCATAATCGCCTTGTTTCGTACTGCTCAACGCAAAGGCCAGATCGCCGGCAGGACCTGATGTGAGCGCCTGCACAATCGAGGTGCTGTGTCCGTCATTCAAGATCAGTGAATCCCGGCCCTGCATCAGGCAGGGAGCCTGCAACTCAGGCGTTTTTTGAAGACAATCGGAATCGAACTTGATTGACAGGCTGCGCGCAAGCAGTGGTGTGGCCGCCTTCAAGTGATCGAAATCTCTTTGGCTGATGGTTTGGATGGCCGCCAGATAGACCTTCAGCCGCGAACGGTCAAGCGTCGCCTGGTTCAGATCCTGCGAGGCCCGCACGAAGGCTCCAGGCCTGCCGCGAACCGCGCTCACCAGCGTCTTGAAGTCGCCACTGGTCTCCGGGGCCAGGAAGAAAAGCAACTGCTGGGCATCTTTGGGAACCGTGATTTTGAGTCCGCCACTGCCCTTGGAACTCCATGTCTCTGATGAGAAAAACCAGTCTTCTGGCGGCGGATTGGTAGCCCCGCGCAAAAATGCCGCTACAAGCAAGTAGTGCACCGACTGAACTGGAGGAAGATCGGCCTTGATCGACACTTGATCGCCTACTGAAAGGTTGGGAACCTCGGAGATCGGCAGCGTCTTGCCTGCATGGATCACTTTGACTTCCAATTTTGGGCCAGCCAGATCAAATTGGGCAGAATCTGCGAACGCCATACCGGGCAATACAAGAAAAATCAGAAAGAAAAAGCGCTTCCATGAAGTCATATGAAGATTCTAGAACCTCCGGTAGTGGTTAGACGGTTTAGTGATGCGTTTGATGTGAATCAGCGAAGCGGCTCTTTGCCGGCGCCTCGGCGCTTCTCAAGCAAAGGTGCATCGCCAGCCCCCGTAATCATTGAAGCAAGGCTCTCGACTGCTTCAGCTCAATCACGCAGAAACACACCCAAACTTTTGTAAGCTGCTTACGGATTCTCGTCCAGCGGCAGTTCCGGTGGCAGCAGGGGGATGGCTCTGGGCACGCGGGGCGGTTTGACGCTGCGCGAAAGATAGATGCCGTCCTGCTCCAAAAGCGCCTCATAAATCGGCGTGTGGCGCCAATGACGAGCCAGAGCGAAAGCGCTCATATTGGCAATCATCAAGGGCAACACCAGGCCATAGCCGCCGGTCATTTCAAAGACAATCAGCACCGAGGTCATGGGGGCGCGCACAATGCCGGCGAATACCGCGCCCATTCCTACGACGGCAAATGCGCCGATGGCGTCCGAGGTGTGATGAAAGACGGCAACATCAATGTAGCCAACGGCCCCGCCCAGCATAGCTCCCATAAATAACGACGGAGCAAAGATTCCGCCCGATCCGCCACTCGAATACGAGCAGACTGTAGCCACCAGTTTCAAAATGCAAAATGCCACCAGCGCCACCACCGGCAACGTGCCCATAGAGCCGGTCAGCGCCAGCGTGAGTGTCTTATAAGGATCTCCAGCGATGCCATTCAGGTGAAAAAGTGCCAGCGCCACCACTGCCAGACAGCCCGTGGCCAGACCACCGATGGCCGGATGCACCCATTTGGGAACTGCGGTCAGGCGCTTGAATTGCGCACGCAGCCAAAGCAGTGAATCGGTGAATGTCACCGAAACAATCGCTGCCAGCAAACCCAGCACGGCATACCAGAGAAGCGATGAGGCGTTGCCCAGTTTGTAGGCATGATTCACGTGGAAGACCGGATTCGGGCCGAGAATGGTGTTTTCAATGACGGCCGACAGAGCTGCGGCAACAATCACGCCGGTGAGCATGGTCTGATCCAGATTGCCGATCAACTCCTCCAGCGTAAATGTGATGGCGGCGATAGGCGCATTGAAGGCGGCGGCAATGCCTGCCGCCATGCCCACCGAGGCCATGCGACGGCGGTTTGTGGAGTTGAGACGAGCCGCGCGTGCCAGCAGGCTGCTGACACCGGCGCAGATTTGCACTGTAGGCCCTTCCAGACCCAGAGAAGCACCGGAGCCAATCTGAAAAGCACACAAAAAGAATTTGCCAACTGTTTCTCGCAGCGTGATCAGGCCTTGACGAAATGTGAAAGCCACTTTGACTTGGGGAATGCCGCTGCCGGCCGCTGCCGGAGCCAGGTAGGTAAGGCCCAGGCCAGCCACAAGGCCGCCCAACGCCGGCGTAAGAATCGTCCACCAGATCCAGCTATGACCGGAGGCTGCGTTGGCGCGGTCAATCATCAGCGACTCGGCCCATCCGATGCTCAAGTGAAAGGCAACGGCCGCCAGACCACAGAGACCACCGGCAAGGATGGTGACCGCGAACAAACGCTGCCGTTCTCCCGGCATCCGCCGTATGAGCCACGCAAAGATCTGCGCATACAAGCTGGACAACCTGGCCAAGCAGCGGGAGAATGTCGGCTGCGCGCTGTCCAATAGTTTCACTCTTTTAGTGTAAATGTATTGCCGTAATGCAGAGCTATACTTGTAGCCATGCGCAACCTGTTTTTCATCGCTCCGCTGCTATTGAATCTCGTAGTCTTCTTTCCCCAGCCGGGCAACGCCCAAAGTGCCGCGATTGCAAATTCGCCCGCGGAAATCTCCGCGGACCTGGGAACCTGCTCGGCACTCATCTCCGTCACCGGCATCGATCTGAAGCCAATCTACGGCGCAAAGATTACGACGCGCGTGCGGTACGGTCTGTTGGGCGTAAAGAAACTCGACCTTGAAGCCTTTACAGGCGTCAACGGGCAAGTAAAGATCACAAATCTGCCAGAAGTTCTCAGAAAACCTATGTATATCTACATCAACAAAGACGACAAGCAGGAGATCGTGGAATTCAAGCCCGATGTCCATTGCCGCGCCACCTTCGACGTTCAACTAAGATAGAAAAAACTCCTGCAATCGATTCAGCCCGGAAGTTTTGAAATCCCGCGCCCATCCATTCCGTTCTTTTTGCGGAATGGGTGGGAAACCGCGAAATCAACCGCGCAGAAACAATGAATCTTCATTAATCAACCAGAACCGAAAACGAGACACTGGGCGCCGGCGAAACCGTGGGATTGCCGGTTGCCGTCACTGTGAAGGTGTAAGTACCGGCAGCCGTTCCCGGATCGCTTGAGCCGCCGCTACAAGCGGAGAAGCAGCACCGTTTCTCAAAGAAAACTGACCAAACTTTGCACAGCTAGCCCGGTTTTTTGTTCGAAAGTCGCGGAATTTCTCGAATAGATCGTATTTTTGCTGAACTCCGTCACAATTCTGTCGTCTAATAGAGTGAGATGAGTACAGCCGCGTTTGTTCGCCCACTTTTCGCACCGCGTTCCGCCTCCGTCGCTGACGAGCAGGCGCGGCAGGAGAACCTCGCCATTTCCGCGGGGCTGAAACGCCAGGATGCCGGCTTGTTGGACGAGCTGATCGTCCGCTACCAGCACCGGCTGATGCGCTATCTGCTCTATCTGTGCGGCAATCGCGAGATGGCCGAGGATATCTTCCAGGAGGTCTGGATGCGGGTTCTGGTGCGCGGAGCGCAGTTCAATGGCAAGGCGCGCTTTGACACCTGGCTGTTTACCATCGCCCGCAACCTGGTCATCGACCTGCGGCGCAAGCGGACAATGTCCAGCCTGGACGAGTTGTTTGAGGGCAAGAGCGAAGATGATCGGCCGATGAGCTTCGAGCTGGCCGACGGCGAGCCAACCCCTTTGGATCGCTTTGCCAACCTGGAAGACCGCGAGCGAATCGCCGGGGCGTTGTTGGAACTGGATACGCTCTACCGCGAGGTGCTGGTGTTGCGTTTCCATGAAGAGCTCTCTTTGGAAGAGATTGCCACCGTGACAAGAGCTCCTCTGTCTACCGTGAAATCAAGACTCTACCGCGGTTTGGCCGCAATCAAACCCAAGCTGGAGCGCAACCGCCTGCGCCGTCCAGAGATGCCTGCCTTGAGACTGGAGATGGCGGATGCGATGCCGAGGACACTATGAAGCGTTTCGAACGTGCCGGCTGTGACCCCAACCTGCTCTCAGCTCTGACCGGGAATCAGGCTGAGCGGGAGCGCGCCGTGGCTTGGCGCACTCGTCGCGTTGTGATCGCCTCGCAGGGCGTGATGCAGGAGCAGAAGGCCGGAAGGAAGAGAGGCCGTTGCGTCGCGCTGGCGGCCATGCTGGTCGTTCTTCTTGTGCTCGGTCCACTGGTCTGGTGGATCGCCGACACCATCATCAATGAAGAACACCTGAACAGCCTGATGAGCCAACTTACCGTCTGGGTTTTCTTCCTCAGCGCCGCCCTGCTGGCCTCCGCGCTGCTGGCTGGATGGACCCGCCGCCAACCTTGAGCCAGGTTCTTGCAAAATTTGCACACTTCCCCGCCCAGGCGCAACTTCCACGCTCCCTTTTACGTCAATTCAGAATGCGGTAAGCTACACTTACCCAATGAAACTCCCTCTGAGAGAGGGTTTGCCTATGCGTAATCCACAATCCATTGCCGTCAATGATGACGCCCGCCTGATTCCGATCTGGTCGATCGTGGCGGCCATTGCATCCTTTCTGTTGGTGGAGTACTACGTCTGGATGGTGTTGCCCAACGGGCACCATACGCCACCGCTCGGCTTCCGCATCTACTTCAACATCTCCTGGGGGCTACTGGTCGCGCTTTACTTCCTGATGGTGGGCTACGTCAGCAAGGACGCGCCGCGGCGGGCGATGAGCGCCCGCTTCTGGATCGTGCTCTGCCTGGTGATGCCCGGCGGCATCGGCGCCGTGCTCTACTTCCTGCTGCGCCAGCCGGAGGTCTCACGCTGTCCAGCCTGCTCGACGCACGTACAAAGCGACTTCCACTTCTGCCCGCAGTGCGACTACCGGCTCGCTGCCAATTGCGGAAACTGCTTCCGTACGGTGCGTTCGACCGACCAGTTCTGCACCCGCTGCGGCCATGAGTTGGCGCGTGACCATATGCCCGCGCGGCTCAGGGTGCTGGGCGAGTAGCGACTAAAAGATTAGAGACTGAGGATTGACGCTCACCGCGCTCATCATCGACGACGAACAACTGGCCCGCGAAGAGCTGAAGTATCTGCTCGACCAAGTGGGCGGCGTGGATGTGCTCGCTCAGGGAGCCAATGGCATCGAGGCCGTTGACCTGATCGAAGAACTCCATCCCGACCTGGTCTTTCTCGATGTGCAGATGCCGGGACTGGATGGCTTTGCGGTAATTGAAAAGCTGGTGGCTCGCAGGGCAAAGGCTGTCGAGGAAGGTGCGCCACAGGCGCAGTCTGCCCCACCCCAGGTGGTGCTACCGCAGATTGTTTTTGCCACGGCCTACGACCAGTACGCGGTGCGCGCTTTCGAGGTGAATGCCGTTGATTACCTGCTGAAGCCCTTTGACCGCGCGCGCGTTGAGCAGGCCGTCGAGCGGGCGCGGGGGCGGCTGGCTGGCACCAATTCCGGTTCTCTGCCGGAGTCGCAAATCGAGTCTCTGCTTCGCCTGCTCAATCGTCCGCAGGGCGTACCCCAGCCAGCCAAACTGATTGTCCAGGCGCAGAGCAGGCTGTTGTTGATCGATCAGGCCGACATCTGCTTTGCCGCCATCGACGGAGGTGTGATTCGCGTGGTGACGCAGAGCTTTGAGGGCTGTTCCAAATGCCGTACGCTGGAAGAACTTCTCGACCTGCTCGACCCTGCCCTCTTCTGGCGCGCTCATCGCGGTTTCGTGGTCAACATCAACCACATCCGCGAGGTGGTTCCCTGGTTCAAATCCAGCTACCAGTTGCGCATGAACGATAAAAAGCAGACCGAAATCCCCGTCAGCCGCGCCCAAACCCGGCGGCTGCGGGAGCTGTTCAATCTGTAGCGGTCGATTCGCAGAATCTCCTCGACTCCAGTCATATGATTTTTTCGGACTCAGTTTTAGTATTGGCGACTGAGGCGCATTTGCGCCTTCGGCGCTTGACGCGCCGCACCGCGCCACCCAGACTGAAAAGAAGATTGTTTGCGCGAGGTGCGCCGCGATGAGCACGAATTTCACACCCGGAGCCGGACCCGGCGGCGCTGGAAGCCGCATTGAAGAAGCCATCGAGCAGATCGAGATGGAACTCCGCCACGCCATCGCATACGTCAACGACGCGGTCGTTCCGCAGGTCCGCAAGGAATCCATCACAGCCCTGCGCACGGTGGCCGGCAAACTGCGCGATCTGGCTGACCGCTTCGAGCAGGACGGGAGTCCGCGCCGCTAATGATCCAGCACCAGAGAATTTGTGCGGCGGTTGGGCTGGTCTTTGCGCTGGCGGCTCTCAGTGGATGCGGCCATCGGAAGGCTGTTGCTCCGCTGCCTGAGTCACAGGCCGCGCCGCCGCCGCTACAGGCCCCGGTGCAACCGTCACGCATTGCGCCCACGCCCGCGCCGCCGGGCGGCGTCAACGCCGACGATCTGGAATTTGTCAGGACGCACCACCCCATCCTGAGCGAAGAGGGGTTGGCCACCTGGTATACCGCGGCTAGAGGGCGCAAATCTGCCAACGGGCAGATATTCAGCGACCACACGCTGACTGCGGCTCACCGCACATTGCCTATGGGTTCGCTTATCGTCGTCACCAACTTGACGACCGGCCAATCCAGCCCGATGCGTGTCACCGATCGAGGCCCATTTGTCGAAGGCAGGATTCTGGACCTGACTATAGCTTCCGCCAAAGCCACGGGCGTCTACCGCATGGGCACTGCGAGCGTCCGCCTCGATGTCTACCGCACTCCCAAGCCCATCGCGACGGGCGGCCGCTGGTGTGTGCAGATCGGCGCCTTCACCAGCGAGCGCAAGGCCAACAAGTTCAAAGCACTACTGGAGCGCAAGTATCCCGACGCCAGCGTCATCGACTTCCCCGGCGAAGCCAGCTACTGGGTGCGCATCCGCCCCGAGGGAGACAACCGCGAGCAGGCCGAGCGAATCGCCCGCAAGCTGCGCCCCGCCGAGGGCACGGCTTTCCTGACGCGGCTTGATTGACGCCTGTGCCGCCTACTCCGGCGGCGAATAGAAGGGCAGCTTGTCGTTCTTCTCGTTGGCACGGCGGATGGTCACGTCATCGAAGAGCAGTGCCGGCGCCAGCACCGTCTCCGGCAGGCTGCCGAGCTGATTGTTGGCAAACATATCTTTGCCCGCGGCCACGATCCCGGAACGCAGTGTGCGAAGGTCCAGATCCTGGAACCGCGCGCCGCGAACTAGTACACGCTTGCCGTCAGGAGTCACCTTGTAAAGCAGACGCGGGTTCATCTCGCCTGCCATCGCCTCGACAAAATAGACGCTCGGCAGCCCGCTATCCTTGCCTATATCGAGCAGCTTCCGGTCCAGCTCCGCGGCGGCAATCCCGTCCTTGGCAGTAATCTTGAGCACTGCGATCGAAGACTGCGGCACACCGAAGACTGGAGCACGGCCGTGGCCGTTCGAGTGAGGAAAGTCGCGTACAGGCTCGCGGCCAATCAGATAATTCTCCAGTTTGCCTGCCTCTACCAGCTTGACCGCCTGCGCCGGAACGCCCTCGGCATCCACGTCGTATGTGCCCACCAGGCTCTCGCCGTTGTAACTCTTCTCTCCCGGATCATCCACCACATCAAAAGAATCCGGCAGCACACGCGCATGATAGCTGGAGGCGAAAGCCCCGTTGGTGCGCGCCTCGGTGCCCAGCGCTGGACGGCTGGCCGTGAACGCATGGGCAAGCAGCCCCTTGAGCGTACCTGCGGCGGCATCGGCATCCATCAGCAACGGGCCGGGATACTCCTCCTCCACCAGCGGAGCGGCGCGCAACTCGGCGAGACCCTGGATACATTCAATGGCATGACGATTGAACGCCTCGGCCGTGTCCATGTCCGCCGGGCTGTTGCCGGCAATGTAATAACTGCGATCGAGTCTCATGCCGTCCGCTGCCTGGCCGCCGACGCTGAAGTCCTCGTCATAACGTGTTTGCGAACTGCGAATAATCGCGCCTTCGCTGTTCACCAGATAGGTTGTCTTGCCAATCGCGTCCAGGAAAGCCTTGGAGTATTCGACTGAGTCCTTGCCTGTCTTGAGCGCCGGATCGGTGAGGAAGAGGCCGCTGGCGTTGGCCAACATCCGCTCCCAGGCGTCCCTGTCCACCTGCAACTTGAGCGGCTCGGCCAGCGAGATCACCGGCGTCTCCTGGCTGAAGTCGTCGGCCTGCGGAGGCGTTTCAACCTGCTTGAGCGCGGCCTGCTTCTGGGCATAGATCGCCAGCGCGTTCTTGTAGGCCTGGTCGGTCGCCCACCACAGCGCTGAGCGCAGTGCAATCGGATCGTTGTCCATCGCCGTCACTTCGGCCACGCCGTCGCCCTGTCCGCTGGAGCTGTCGGATTTGTAGTCGCCCACGCGCACCGTCACCCGTGCCACGCGCACACGGCCCCGCTGTGATCGGACTGTCGCGCCAAACTCCGCCCTGGTCTCGAAGCTATCCACATCTTCAATGCGGTACTGAATGAAGAACGGCTTCTGAAAATCCTTCAACTGCAACTGACTCTTGCTGCGATCCAGTTCGGTGAGCATCGCCTTCAGCACCGGGTCTTTCTCGGCGTCGGCGCGGGTGGGCTGGGCTGCTTTTTGTGCGGACGCGCTCAGGCAGACAGCCAGCAGAGCCGCTCCAGCGAGTGCAATTGGACGTATTGAAATCATAGAGCCTCTGTTCTTTGACATCTGTAGAACATTTCCTCAGGGTCTAAAACCCGCATTCATTATGCAGCCTGTGCGGCACGACTAAAGCGTACTCTGTTACAGTGCGTTTCTTTCATTCGGATCAACAAATCCAGCAGACAACATTTCTGTTCACTGTTTCTCCGATGGCATCGGTAGAATCGGCGGCCGTGCCGTGCCCTGCGGCTGCTTCTGCGTCTCCAAATCCTGCAACAGCATCGCCGGAGCGACCGCGCTCACCGGAATCGTGCCCGACTCCGCGCCGCACTCGCCGTTGAAGACCTCGCTTTTGTCACCGGTAGCCAAAATGCTCTTCATCGCCGCCAGTGGTGTGCCAACAATGCTGACGCCGCGCACCAGCTCGTCCGGCTGGCCATCCACATAAACCCGCCAAACCACCAGCGGAACCACGGAAAAGGCCTGCGGAGAATTGCGCTGCGTCACGGCAAAACCCGAAGAGATGTCTTCAAAGTAAAGCCCGTACGGCTTGCCCTGCTTTTTGGCCTCCTCAATCAATTGCTTGCGCAACTCAACGTCGGAGACGCTTTTGGTCGAAGTCACAATCAGATTGCCCTGCCGGCCGGTAGGCACCCTGCCGGTCTGCGCGCGGCCGTGGCCGTTGGAGTTGGCAAAGCTGGCAATGGGCAGCCGCGACATCAGGAATGTCTTCAACACGCCGTCTTGAATCAGCGCCACCCGCTGCGCCTTTTGCCCCTCGTCGTCATATTCGTAGCTGCCGCTCAGCCAAGTCTTGCCGAAGGTGGTCACGGTCGGATCGTCGGCCACGGAGAGAAAGGCCGGCAGCACCTCTTTCCCGACTTCCTTCGTAAAAGTCTGGCCCTCCTCGTCGCCTCTCTGGCGCTGGCCTTCCAGCCGATGACCAAGCACCTCGTGGAAGAAGACCGCCGCGGCGCGACCGGAGAGAATCGCCGGCCCGTCGAAGGGCTGGGTCAGGGGCGCTGTGCGCAGAGCCTCCAGGCTTTTGCCCAGCTCGCGCACCGCCGTTTCCATCTCCCCCTGCGCGGGCAAACCCTCCACCGTCTCAGCCTCGAAGGTCTGCTCGCGGTACAGATCCATTCCATCGTCGGCGCGCGACACGGCCAAGATCACCACCCGCGCCAACCGGTGTGGCGTCACAACGCGCGAACCCTCCGACGAGGCAAAGTAGTCGGTCTCGTTCTGCGCCGTCAGCATCACCACGCTCTGGTAGACCTCCGGAAACTCGCGGAAGATCTTTGACAGCGCGCGAACCCGTTGCTCCCAGGCCGCGCGGTCCAGCTTCACCGGCGGCGCAGGCTTGCCCACGTGCACCTGTGGAGCCTCCTGGCTGAAGTCCGGCGAGCTGTCTTCTTCCTTGGCGCGGACCTCGGCCTCGGTCTTCACGCGCAGGTAGTTGTCCAGCGCATTTCCGTAGCCCGCGTTGGTGGCCACCCACAGTGAGCGAGCCAGTGCCTTCCGGTCGTCGTTGAGCGGCAGCTCAGAGCTAGTCACCGCCGAGCCGCGATGCATTCCGTGCGTGTTGTCCAGCTTGGGCGCGCCCACCCGCACCTGCACATCGGCCACGCGCACGTGGGCTTCCCCGTTGTTTACCAGCGCCCCGAATTGCGCCTGAATTACCGCCGCGGTCGCATCGCTCACCGAATAACTCAGAAAGTAGGGCGGCAACTGCTTTTCGTCGCCCTGCTTGCCCAGCGAGGTAAAGGCGCGATGTAACTCGGTGGTCATCGCGTCGAGAAGTACCGGTGTCCCCACGGACAGGTCGTCGTCCGTGGGGTGGTGGACCGGCTTTGTCTGTTGCTGCGCACCTGCTGCCATCGGCAAAGCCAACGTCAAAACAGAAAAAATCGCGCAAAATCCCATTCCGGCTGCGGTCCGCCCTGCGGCGGAAAAAGAAATCTTTCTCATAGCTGAATAATCCGGCAAATCCTCTTCGTACAGGATTCTCTCAGAGTAAGCTACTGAAAAGGAAATTATTAATGAAATATTTGCGCCGAATCCTCCCGCCGCTTAGCCTTGCCTTGCTACTCGCCGTCCTGCCATCCCCGGCCCAGACAGCGCCAACGCAGCCCGCTTCGCCCGTGCCGGCAGCACAATCCCCCTCCCAGCCGGTCGGCTCCCAGGCTTATTCGCTCCCGCCCGCCAAGCTCGCCCAGGCCATCACTCTCAGCCACCTTCGCACCGCGCTCGACATCGCCGGTTCGCTCTGGGGCCTGGCCGTCCTCTGGCTGCTCCTGGCTATGGGCTGGGCTGCGGATCTCGCCGCCTGGACAAATCGCCTGCTGCGCCGCCGATGGATGCAGGGCCTGCTCTTCTTCGCGGTCTTTCTCTTCCTCACCACGCTGGCCGGCCTGCCGCTCGACGCCATCGGCCACGCGGCTAGCCGCCATTATGGAATCAGTGTGCAGGGTTGGGGCGGCTGGTCCGTCGATCTGGCCAAAAGCCTCGGCCTTTCGCTGCTCTTTGGCGCGCCCATCCTGCTGTTCTTTAACTGGATCGTCCGCCGCTCCCCGCGCCGCTTCTGGCTCTGGACATGGCTCGTCTCGCTGCCGCTGATTGTTCTCTCCGTCCTCGCCTCGCCGCTGCTTGAACCCATCTTCAACAAATTCGAGCCGCTCGCCAAAAATCATCCCGCGCTGGTCGCGCAGCTGGAGCAGGTCGTCGCCCGCACCGGTACGCAAATAGCCCCCAACCGGATGTTCCTGATGAAGGCCAGCGAAAAATCCAACGGCATCAACGCCTACGTCACCGGCATCGGCTCAACCAAGCGTTACGTTATGTGGGACACGGCCACAGACCGCCTTCCCGACGACGAAATCCTTTTCATCTTCGGCCACGAGAGCGGTCATTACGTCCTCAACCACATTCCCAAAACGCTCGCAGGCATGGCCGCCGGCCTCTTCTTTGTCTTCTGGGCCTCGGCTGCCTTCGCCGCATGGCTGGCGCACCGCTTTGGCGCTCGATGGGGACTCGATTTTACTGTGGGTGCCCCATCCTTCGCGTCTTTTGCGAAGGGTGGGAATCGAGAGATCAATTGCGATGATGCAAAGACAACCCCGCTCGCCAGCCGCCAGGGCTTTCTCGTCCTGCTCTTCGCCCTTTCCATCGCCAGCTTCATCCTGCAACCTGCCAGCAACACCTTCAGCCGCTACTTCGAACACCAGGCCGACGTCTACGGCCAGGAAGCGATTCATGGCCTCGTCGCCAACCCGCCGAAGACCGCCGTCTCCGCCTTCAACCACTTGGGAGAAGCATGGCTGGAAGACCCCAACCCCAGCCCCTTCATCGAGTTCTGGGAGTACAGCCACCCCAGCGTCCAGCGCCGCGCCAACTTCGCCTTGCATTACGATCCATGGGAGAATGGAGGCCATGGCAGATTCTTTGCAAAATAGAGACTAGTCCCTCAGTTCATAGTCCCAGCCTTTACAATTTTTCTATGCAATTTCTTTCGCTCTCCCGCCGCCGCACCGACGCCTTTCCACCCGAAGCCTTCACTCCGGAGCTGATCGCCCGCGAGGGCCAGCGCATCCGGCAACTCTACGCCTCCGGCCTCCTCCGCCAAATCTGGAAGCGCGCCGACACGCCCGGCGCGGCCATTCTCTGGGAGGCTGCCAGAGAGGCCGAGGTCCGCGACGCGCTCGACAGCCTGCCTGTCTTCCAGACGGGAATGTTGGAGATTGTGGCCCTCGTCCCGCTCGATCCGTACCCCGGCTTCGCAACCTAGTCCCTAAACACTAGTCCATAGTCCCTAAACCAGCTTTTCGTCGTACACTAGGGAGTCGCACCGCAAAATCATAATCAAGGAGCAAACCGCTCATGGCCTACCCCGCAAGCTTCCGTTACACTCGCGAACATGAATGGATCGAACTGGCCGGCAATATAGGCGCCATCGGCATCACCGACTATGCGCAAGCCTCCCTCGGCGACATCGTCTACGTCGAACTGCCCAAGGTGGGCGACCCGGTCATCGCCAACGCCGTCTTCGGCTCGGTCGAGAGCGTCAAGGCGGTCAGCGATCTCTTCGCGCCCGTCTCCGGCACAGTAACGGCCATCAACGAAGAGCTGAACTCCGCGCCTGACAAGCTCAATGAGACGCCCCACGATACCTGGATCATCAAAGTCGAGCTCTCCGACCCCACGCAGCTTGACGCCCTGTTCGATGCCGTCGCCTACGAGGCCTTCATCGCGGAAGAAAGCTAGAAGCAGTGGGCAGTAAACAGAAAAGCCCAACCCGCTTGGCTTCCGGATCTTTCACAATCCACCATGCCCCATCCTTGTGGTTTCTTTTTGCCGCAAGGGTGGGAAACTTCAGACTTATATGCGCTCAACCAACTGACTACTGTTCACTGACCACTGCTCCAAAGGAGCATTATGCGCTACCTGCCAAAATCTCCTGCCGAACGCCAACAGATGCTCGCCGCTATCAGCGCGGCCGCCATCGATGAGTTATTCGCCGTCATTCCCACCGAGCATCGCATCACGCGCGATCTGAACCTTCCTCACGCCCACGCCGAGAGCGAGATCATCGACTACTTCCGCGCGGCTGGAGCGAAGAATGCTACGGACTACGCCAGCTTCCTCGGCGCCGGCGCCTATCGCCACTATCGCCCGGTGATTATCGACTCACTCATCCAGCGCGGCGAGTTTCTAACGAGTTATACGCCCTATCAGGCGGAGATAGCTCAAGGCACTCTGCAATCTATCTTCGAGTTTCAGACGATGATCGCCGAGCTGACCGGCATGGACGTGGCTAACGCCAGTATGTACGACGGCTCAACCGGCGCTGCAGAATCAATATTGATGGCGGTTCGAGTAACAGGCCGTCACAAGGCCGTCGTCGCCTCAACCGTTCATCCCGAATATCGCGAAGTTCTGGCGACTTATACAAAGCATCAGGCACTGCCCGTAGCTTTGGTCGGATACGACCGAGAGACTGGACGTCTTGACCTTGCTTCATTAGCAGCAGAAGTTACCGAAGAAACTGCGGCAGTATTAGTGCAAAGCCCTAACTTCTTTGGAATTATCGAAGATATTCCGGCCATTGCCGAGATTGCCCACGCCAAAGGCGCACTGCTGATTGTTTCCATTGCCGAAGCGGTTTCGCTCGGCATCGTTTGTCCTCCGGTCGAAGCCGACATTGTCAGCCTTGAAGCGCAGTCCTTCGGCGTCGCGCTAAGTTATGGCGGGCCATTTTGCGGCGTAATCGCCACAAAAGAAAAGTATGTGCGGCAGATGCCGGGGCGTCTTGTCGGCCAGACCGTAGACAGCAACGGCTACCGAGGCTTTGTCCTCACCATTTCCACTCGTGAGCAGCATATCCGCCGCGAGAAAGCCACCTCGAATATCTGCACCAATCAGGCATTGGTCGCGCTGATGGCGACGATCTTTCTGAGCGTCTATGGCAAGGAAGGCATCCGCGAGTTAGCCGAACATAATTTAGCAAAGGCTGCTTATGCGGCTTCTGCACTAAGCGCTGTGCCCGGAACAAAACTTCTCTTCACCGGCGCGCCGCGCTTCCACGAGTTTGTCGTGCAGACCGAAGAGTCCCCGGCGCAATGGAGCCAGCGCCTCCTCGACAACAAGATTGTCGGCGGCATCGACTTATCCCGCTGGTATCCCGAATTGCACAACTGCACGCTTTGGTGCGCCACGGAAGTGATTACCCGCGCGCAGATCGACGCCGCGGCAAGTGTATTGGAGAGGGCGACAATCTGAGAGTAATCGGAGGCGATTAATGCTTGACATGATCTTCAACTTCTTGCCGGAATGGCTTGTGCTCTACAAGACTCCAATGAGCCCGGGAACAAGGCAGTGGTGGGAAAAAGCTCGAAAGCTAGGATGCCCTCTATTTGTCATAATCGCCACATTCTGTCTTGGAGGATTGGCGACGGTTCTCGATTTCGGCTATGGTATGCTGACCGGCCATCTAGCGACTGGCGGTATGGATATCACCATGCATCTCATCTGGTGGTTTTCAGGTGCCCTGTTTGTTGGCGCGTTGAGTGGTTTTTAAATGAGAATCGCTATCTACTTCCACCGAAGTCGGTCCACAACGAAATACTTGATCGCCCTAATTGCACTTAATAATTTTGTAACAGAGCACGAATTCAGTCGTGCCCTGTTACAAAGCAGCATATTGTAGGAAGAATGAGCGAGGCATAAATGGCAAACTCAGTAGTAACTAACTCCACCGACAAAGTCCGCCCGCACCCGTCGCAGAACGAGGCTCTGCTCTTCGAGAAGTCGTCGCCGGGAAAGTACGCTTACAAGCTGCCGACGCTCGACGTGCCCGATGTCGATGCTGCGAAACTGCTGGGCATGGCCCGACGTGAGATTGCTGCGGAGCTCCCTGAGTTGAGCGAGGTCGAAATCATTCGCCACTTCACGCGGCTCTCGACGTGGAACTACGCCATCGACCTGGGAATGTATCCGCTTGGCTCGTGCACCATGAAGTACAACCCGCGCGTGAATGAGTTTGTCGCGCGCATCGAAGGTCTCGCCGAGGCGCATCCTTACCGGCCCGACTCACTCGCGCAGGGCATTCTGGAAGTGATCGACAACCTTCAGCGCTGCCTGCTCGAAATCACCGGCATGGACGCAATTACGTTGCAACCGGCGGCCGGCGCGCATGGCGAGTTTACGGGCATCCTGCTGGTTCGCGCATGGCATGAGTCGCGCGGCAATGCGCGCACCAAGATTCTGGTTCCCGACTCGGCGCATGGGACAAACCCGGCTTCCGCAGCCATCTGCGGCTACACTGTTGAAACTTTGAAATCTAACTCCGAGGGCGGCATCGACTTGGATGCTCTAACTCGCCAGGTAGATGAAAAGACCGCCGCGCTGATGTTGACCAATCCATCAACGATTGGTGTCTTTGAGAGCCAGATTGAGAAGATCGCCGAAATACTTCACGCCAAAGGCGCGCTGCTTTACATGGATGGCGCGAATATGAACGCCCTCGTCGGTAAGGCGCGACCGGGTGACTTCGGCGTGGACGTGATGCACCTGAACCTGCATAAGACCTTTTCGACGCCTCACGGCGGCGGCGGTCCCGGTTCGGGGCCGGTAGCTTGCAAGGCGTTTTTAGAGCCATTTCTGCCGACACCGGTGTTGGTTCAGAGCGCGAGTGGCATGAAACACTGGAGTTATAATCGGCCTAACTCGGTGGGCGGCGTCCGCGCCTTCTACGGCAATGTGGGAATGTTCATTCGCGCGCTGGCATATATTCTAGCCAATGGACCTGACGGCCTGCGCCAGACCACGGAAGATGCCGTGCTCAACGCGAATTATATCCGCAAGAAACTCGAAGACGTTTACGAGCTTCCTTATCAGACAGCCTCAATGCACGAGGTCGTCTTCAGCGACAAGCTGCAAGCGGTGCGCGGCGTCAAAACCGGCGACATCGCTAAGCGGCTGATCGATTACGGCTTCCATCCGTACACGGTCAGCTTCCCGATGATCGTGCATGGCGCGCTGATGATCGAGCCGACTGAGAGCGAGTCGCTGGAGGAGCTTGACTTATTCATTGAAGCTATGCGCTCCATCGCACGGGAAGTGGAGGAGACGCCGGAGTTAGTCAAGACCGCCCCCCATTCGACGCGCGTCTCGCGCCTTGACGAAGTACAGGCAGCCCGCAAGCCGATTCTGCGCTGGCGTCCTTGAAGCTTTTTGCTGTTGCTGTCGCGCTGTTTCACTCTTGCAGTAAGTTAGCTTCGCTCCAGGTGTTGAGCGAGTTAGCGACTCAGATGACTTGTGCTTTTTCGGTAAAGCTCTTCCAGCGCATCACAAGCAGTGCACACACCGTTTTCTTTGGCTAACTGCTTGGCTACACTCGTGGCTCGCTTGGCCAGCAGTGGATCGGCAAGCATCTTCTTCAGCCGCCGCGCCACACGCCATGGCGCATAGCGACCACGCTGCATCACGCGGCCCACCTTCAGCCGCCGCATGCGGCGCGCGTTGTCTGGTTGGTCGTGGCTGAAGGGCATAATGAGCATCGGCTTGCCGGCGCGCAAGCATTGCGCGGTCGTGCCCACGCCACCCTGGTGCACCACCATTGCAGCACGCGAAAACAGCTCCGAATAAGGTGCGTACTCTGCCACACAGATCGACTCCGGCAGTGCCGTTTTCAATTGATTGCGCGGGTCGGTGCCAATCAGCAGCACGGCGCGAATTCCCAGGCGCATGGCCGCGCGCGCGGAGTATTCGTAGAATTTTCCCGCCGCCAAAACCGCCGCAGAGCCTAGCGTAAATACCACCGGCGCTGGTCCTTCGCTTAGGAATTTCTCCAGGTTTGGCGGCAGCGACTGGTTGCCGGCATCGGCGTCGTAGTAGCAAAAGCCTGTAATCAGTGTGTGCTCCGGCCAGTCCTTTTGTTCCGTGCCCAGCACCCGTGAAAACAGCGCCAGTACCAGGGATGGCGAGTGTTTCGCGTCGAAGAGCGGATTCGCGCCCTTGGGTAATCCCAGTTCGCGGCGCAGCTCGTAGATCGGCTCGGGCCATTTTCGGCTGACAAAGCGCGCCACGCGCTTGATGACGCGCCCAAATCCCGGCACAGCCTTGTCGGCGCGCGCCAGCCGCGGGTACGGCGGCAGCACCGGCGGGTCGAAGGCGGAAAAGAACGAGAGTGGCGCCAGCACATAGCTCGCCCAGGGAATCCCCGTCACCTCCGCGACAATCGGTCCGGCGTAGTTCAGCTCACCCAGCAGAAGTAGATCGGCGCGCTCCGGCTTGGTGGCCGCGTCCAGAAGGTCAGCATAAGTCTCGCGCAGCACGGGAAAAAGGAAATCCCGCAGCCCATGCTCCGTGCCGTTCTTCACGTCGTAAATCATTTCGGCGAGAATCGTATTGGTGGGATCGATGTCCGGCCGGACGGCGTGAAACTCCAGGCCGAGGGGGCGAATCTTCGGCTCGTAGACCGCCGGAAGCGCCATCACCGGAGTGTGGCCGCGCCGCTTCAATTCCAGAGCAAGGGCGATCAGGGGATTGGTGTCGCCATAGGTCCCGATATTCGAAAGAACAATGCGCAAAGTGAAGCCCCCAATAATTCGTACACATCTCCAGAACTGGCTTATTCTCTGCCTGTCAAAGAGTGTTGGCCTTCTTGCCGCGAGTGAGTACGAAAGACTTGCGGCGGTCCTTGCTGGCATGGTCGATTTGCTTCCAGAAGGCCACAAAATAATCGATAGCCGATACCGTGGAGACCAGCAGAGTGAAATAAAGGGCGGTGACGGCGGTCCACTTGACCGGAATAATCAACCAGCCAAACTGCCACTGATACCAGCCATGTGCCAGAATCGCCGAAACCACACAGACAATCTGGACGACTGTCTTGAGCTTGCCCAAGTCGCTGGCTTGGATGGTGAAGCCTTCCGACGAGGCAATTGACCGCAGGCCGCTGATAAGAAACTCGCGACCGATGATGATCACCGTGATCCAGACCTTCACCACATCGGGGTTGTAGGCCACCAGGGCAATCAAGGCGCCGGTGACCATGATCTTGTCCGCCAGCGGGTCCAGCAACATTCCCATCGTGGTGATCTGTTTGCGCTTGCGAGCCAGATAGCCGTCCAGACCATCCGTAATCGAGGCCAGCACAAAGAGCACCGAGGCGGTAATCTCCTGCGCTCCATGCATGTGCCAAGGAAAGTGCGGCGTGAGAATCCACAGCAGCAGAGGGATCATGACGATCCGGCTCATCGTGATGGAATTGGGAAGATTCACTAAAATGACCTGATTGATCGAGTTTTTACGCCTTGTACGAATTGCAGAAAAACAATTTTGCTGAAAAACGCTGAAGTCATGGACTTCCTCATGCATGCCAGGACAACTGCGACTACTACTAATATAAACGTGTTCACTGGGCACTCTCTAAAAATGCCCGAAGAAGCGCGTCGCAGCGAGGAGTCAAGGCTGGAAGACACAAAGAAATTGGAGAACCGCTCGAAATGACCTGGATTCATGCGCCGGAAGCCAAACGAAAACCTCAAGCATCACAATGAAACAAAACAGGTTTAACCGTGGATCCCGGGCAAACGATTCAAGTCATCCTTGAATCAATGCATTTGTAAACCAGATCGCAAAATGCGCCCGAACCGCCCATCTTCTGTTTCCCGCACTCAGAACCCTGTTCAAAACCATTGATGAATCACTTGCGCAAACCACAGCACGGGAGCGGCCAGCAGCAGAGCGTCGATGCGGTCCAGGACGCCGCCATGACCAGGCAGCAGAGTGCCGGAGTCCTTCACGCCAGCCGAGCGCTTGAGCGCGGATTCGGCCAGATCACCAACCTGCGCGGCCACGTTGACCACTACGGCCAGGCCCAACCAGTACCAGAGATCTTCGGGATAGGAGAGCCAGGCTTTATCCCACTGCTCAAACAACCGTGCCAGGCCCAACAGGACGCCGGTTACCAGCAGACCGCCTGCCACTGAACCAATCGCCCCTTCCCAGCTTTTATTGGGACTCAGTGTTGGAGCCAGCTTGTGCCGTCCCCAGGCGCGGCCTACGTAGAGAGCAGCTATGTCTCCTGCCCAAACCACACACAAGAGAAAGGCAATCAGCGAAGGCCCATTGGCCTGCTCACGCAGGGCTGGAATGGTAACCAGAGTCATTCCCAGGTAAAAGAGGCAGAAAATAGAGGCCGAGGCATCGGCCATCACCTGCTCTATGGGTCGGAAAAAGGTGCAAAAGAGCAGCAGCGCCAAGCTAAGAATGCCGAGAATGGTCTCGGTCTGGCCCCTGTGATCCAGCGCCAAACTGCCGGCAAAGAGCGCAAATATGGCCACCAGCACAGCGATGCGCGGCGGTGTGGCTCCGGCTTTCTCAGCCAGTCCCAGAAACTCCCATGCGGCCAGCATTGAGACCGCCGCAACCGCCAGAGTTAGAAGCCAGCTCGGCCCGAAAAAGATCAGGGCCAGCACCAGAGGAATCAGAATAAGAGCGGTGACTACACGTTTCATTCAGTGTTGAGAATACACTGCCAGGGCTGGGTTCGTGTAAGGTCCTGCATCTGCACTCGATTTCCGCGGCCCCTCAATTCACCCTCCAAACGCATCCAATGCGGCACAAAGGAGAGCCCTGGCGCAAACCATGACACTCAAGCCACCACAATCCTGGCCCGCTCCGTCTCCTCGTCCACCGTTCCAGAGCCCTCACTCAGGCCGCCATAACGCCGCTCACGGCGCTGAAAGTCAGCGATGGCCTCCAGCAGATGAATGCCCCGAAAGTCCGGCCACAGCCGTTCGGTAACAAAGATTTCGGTGTAGGCCACCTGCCAGAGCAGATAATTTGACAGCCGCATCTCGCCAGAAGTGCGGATCAGCAGGTCCGGATCAGGCATATGCGCCGTGTAAAGATGGCGGTGAATCGCTTCCTCGGTGATGCGCTCCGCGCTCTGTTGCTTCTTCTGCATCTCGGTGTACAAACTGCGAAAGGCGTCCACCAGCTCCGATCTTCCACCGTACTTCAGAGCCAGGGTGAGAGTGGTGCCGGTGTTCTGCGCCGTGGTCTCTTCGGCCCAGCGCATCTTCTCCTGCACCTCGGCGGGCAGCTGATGCGTGCGGCCGATGTACTTCATCCGCACATTTTGTCCATCATGCGTTGCACGTTGTCTTCCAGGTAGCTTTTAAGCAGGCGCATGAGAAAGTTCACCTCGGCGCGGGGGCGCTTCAGATCGTTTTCGATGGAAAAGGCGTAGAGGGTGAGCCATGGCAACCCAATGCGCGAGGCGGTTTCCATAACCAGTTGAACGCTCTTGGCCCCCTGTTGATGGCCTACGAAGCGCTTAAGCGAGCGGCTGCCGGCCCAGCGGCCATTGCCGTCCATGATAATGGCCACGTGCTGGGGCATCTGCTCCGGCTTGAGCGTTGCGTAGACAGCGCGCTCCTCGGCGGTCAGTTCATCAATGCGCAGTTTGGGAACAGCAATCAAAAAATTTGCCTCAACAAGAACTCCGGCACTCAAGCTCTGTCACCTATCGCGCCGAATGCTAAAGCGTCGCAACTCGACCGTAGCATAAGCGCACCCGCGCCGCAATCGCTCCCGTTCATCTCGATTACGCCGAAATCTCCCGCGCAGAGAGAGATTCGTCTATTCATCGCCAAACAGGAAACGCTCCCGTCAAGCTGTGCGCCGCTGGCCCAAAGCCATGTCGCGCGCCGCACCGATCAGAAGCGAACGGTGCAGCGGATCCAACTGCGCCAGCAGGGCAGCAATCTCGGCCAGCAATGGATCAGCCAAGATCGACGCCACGTCGTCGTCGCGCTGGCTCCGGGCGTCGCGCACCAGTTGGCGCACATCCACTCCCAGAGCGGCGGCCAGCCGATCAAGCGAACTCAGCGTAGGAATGGCCTTGCCATTCTCGATCTTTGAGATGTATGTGCGAGGCACCTGCATCCGACCTGCCAGTTGCCGCTGACTCAAATGGCGAGCGCGGCGGATCTCCTTCACCTGGCCGGCAACGTGCAGCCCGGCTTCAGACGAAGGATCTCGAACGGGATTGTCAACCGCAACCGGTCCCGGCCTGAGAGGCGCCTCGAAATCAAGGGGCCGGTGACACCGGACGCAACGGGAGTTGCTCGGCCGAAACTGAACAAGTTTACAGTCGGCGAATGTGCAGCGAACCACTTCGCGCGTTTCCACATCGCGTGTTTCCACGCTCACTAGGGTTGTCGCCATATGCGGTGTGCGGAGCGCCAGAGCAGGAACTCCGCGGTGCATCTTCGCACCGCGATACTTATTACCATCAGGGGAGTGAACCATAATTGTCAAGTGAAAACTTGGATACAAACCCAATTGACACCTATCATACCCCAAAAATACCTAAGAAAACCGGAAATTTGCGAACCAAATTGCACAACAGGGATGCTGTGGAAAACTCGACGATTGCACCATCGAATGTGCAACTTCCTCCCCGTTCAGTCCACTCCAGATGAATTTGCCACCCTCAGGGCGTCTTCATACCTTACCCGCCTTGATCTCGCCGCCGCCGCCTCCGTACGCGATTTTGTTAGCCGACGAGAGCCAGGCGGCAAAGCTGGCCCAGGCTTCGTCGTCGAGAAGTTGCATGGCGGGGAGTTGCCGTTCGGGGTTGTTTTTGCGAATCTCCTGGTAAATAAAAGTGTCGTCAAATCCGGCGCGGGCGGCGTCGGCAGCGCTTGCCCCATAGCAGATCGCGTCCAGCCGCGCCCAGTAGGCTGCGGCGAGGCACATCGGGCACGGCTCGCAACTGCTGTAGAGCTGGCAGCCAGCCAGTGTAAATCCCCCCAGCGCCTTCGCAGCGGCGCGAATGGCGTTAACCTCGGCGTGCGCGGTAGGGTCAGACGATGCGGTCACCGTGTTCACGCCCTCGGCTATAATCTGGCCCTCGCGCGCAATCACCGCGCCAAACGGCCCACCTGCGCCGCTGACGACGTTATGGGTGGCCAGCGCAATGGCACGCCGCAAGAACGCGAAATTGTCCGAGGACTGCATGGCTCGATGGTAATGCAATGGAAAGCGAACAGCGGAAAGTGAAAAATCTGACCGCCCGAATTGTGTACCGGATTTTGCACACATGAGCGGGCTTTGGCAAGCAAAGAATCGCGAATATCCGGTTGAATCTCGCTGTAAGGGCGTTATTCTATAGATACCCCGCAGTCTAGGCTGGATTAATCCAACGAACGGACAACACTCGTCTGCGGTTCCGCATCATCAGTTTTTGTGCAACTCTGATTCTTCTTGAATGCCCGCGCGCCTTTCATTGAATGTCGCCGGAATACTGTTTTCGAGGCCTGCATCTTGAAAAAATCCCTGCGTAAGCTCTCCTCTTTGCTTCGTTGGCTGCCGGCGGTTGCGGCGGTCGTTGCGCTGTGCGGTACATCGCTCGCGGCACAGCAGACGCTCGGCGGCATCACCGGTGAGGTAAGCGACTCGTCGGGCGGCATGGTTCCCAACGTGCAAGTAACGCTGGTTGGCGAACAAACTTCGCTCAAACGCTCCGTCAAGACAAATGGCTCCGGCGGTTATACGTTTGTGAACCTGCCCATCGGCACTTACACGCTGACGTATACAGCCGATGGTTTCGATGCGCAGAAAACCGAGCACATCGCGGTGCAGGCCGACCGCACGGCCACGGTGAATGTCCAGCTCAAAGTGGGTAAAATCAGCGAGACCGTCGAGGTGGAAGCTACGCCGCTGCTGAACGCCGTAGACACCACCAACGGCTACATTCTTGACCATGCGCAGATTGAGCTGGCGCCACTGTCGACAGGCAGCTTTACCGGCCTGGCGATTCAATCGACCGGCGTGAGTGCGGAACTGCCTGGCGGCACGGGCGTTAACTCCGGCTTGGGCAATGCGCCCATCTGGGCCAATGGCCAGCGCGATACGTCGAACACCTTTTTGCTGAACGGCGTGGACGCCTCGAATCTCTTCAACGGCAAGAGCACCAGCCAGGTGGCCAGCTTTCGCATTGTGGACAATACCGGCAGCGGCAACTCGACCGCTGGCGGCATCATTCAGAGCAGCGCCTCAATCTATCTCTCCATCGGCAACGCAATTCCAAGCCCCGCGCCTGAGACCATTGAAGAAGTGCGCGTGAATGCCTCAATGTATGACGCGCAGCAGGGTTCCACCGCCGGCGCTCATCTGGACCTGAGCACCAAGTCGGGCGCCAACGCTTTCCACGGCAGCGCCTATCTTCATCGCGGCACCAACTGGCTCAACGCAGCACCCTTCTTCTTCAATAATGATCCGGATATTCCCGCCAACCAGAAGGTTCCCGAGCTGCATCGCGTCATCGTGGGTGGCACCGCCGGCGGCGCGCTTATCAAGGACAAGCTCTTCGGCTTCATCTCCTATCAGCACCTGCACGTCTCTGACCAGGAGATCGGCTACTCGCGCTTCTCGGTTCCTGTGGGACTGAACGACGAAAACCGCACCAACCTGGATGATCTGGCGAATAATGTCGTCAATCCCGCCTGGGGATCTTCGCTCACCGGAAATGATCTGAATAACAACACCATCAATCCCGGTAGCAGCGTCGCTTACAATCTGCTCAACGCGCCGGCGGTTGCGGGCGAGCCAGGCAAGTGGCTTGTTCCCAATCCGACCGGAGTGGCCAGCCTCACCCATCCCTACAACGTCTCGCTTCCCGGCACAGCCTACTTCCTCGGCGATCAGGCGGTGGCCGATCTGGATTGGAACGCCAGCCCCAAGGACACGCTCGCGCTCAAGTATTACTACCAGCACGATCCGACCACTGCGCCCTACGCTTATTCGAATGTGCCCGGCTGGGCACAGCATTTGGACGCCGGCAGTCAGGTCTTCTCCATCAACAATGTGAATATCGTCAAGCCGAATCTCAGCGTCACTGAGACCCTGGGCTTTGACCGAGAAAAGATCTACTCCACCAACGAGCAGCCCTTCAGCGCCGTCAGCATGGGCGTAAACAACCTCGGCTCGCCCTACTATGCCGGCGTCACCATCGTGGACATCCTCGGCTCCAACACCCCCACTTCCCTGCAAACCCTCAACATCGGCCCCGGATCGAATCAAGGTTCGCTCACCGGCGTTTTTCAGAATCGCTGGATGCCTTCTGCAAACGCCATTTGGACCCTGGGCAAGCACACCGTGTCTGTGGGCGGAAGCTGGGCGCATACCCAGTTGAATCCCCGCGACCGGCGCCCCGGCGTCGCCGGAACCACCTCTTCGGCTGACTTCAGCCAGTTTGTGCAGGGGCTGGTCACCACCAACGACGACTTCAATGTGACCACCTTCCTGCAAGGCAACGGCGACCGCTACTATCGCACCAATCAGACCGGGCTCTACTTTCAGGACAAATACCAGGTCTTGCCCAACTTGAGCCTCACGGCCGGCATCCGCTACGACCACAACGGCGCTTTCAGCGAGAAGTACGGACGCCTCTACAACTTCGATCCAAGCCTCTTCGACGCTGGCACTGCCAATGACCCTTCCAACCCCGATGGCGTCATCGCAAATAACGGTTATGTAATCGCCCGCAACGCGAACGACACCACGCTCACCGGCCGGCAATGGGGCATCGCTCCGCGCGTGGGCTTTGCCTGGTCGCCGGAGCACTTTGCCAACAAAATAGTGGTGCGCGGCGGATCGGGCATTTACTACGATCGCGGCGAGCTTTTCAGCTACTTCTCCCCCGGCTACGCGGCCGGCTTGGTCGAGGGCGGACCCTTCGGCGTGGCCCAGGCGCCGCCCTTCGTCAACTCGCAAACCTGCAACACAGCCAACCTCAGCTATTACAACGGATACATTCCCACCTGCGCGCCCACCGACGCCAACCTCTCCATGCCCTGGGGATCGTCGCTCGGGCCCGCGCCCACCGGCAAGGCTTCTGACATCACGCAGTATCTGCCCAACGCATATAACATTCTCAACAACGGCGCCATGCCCTTCAGCATGGGCGTCTACGACCGCAAGAACAAGTTGCCCTACGCCATCGCTTATACCCTCGACGTGCAGTGGCAGCCGCGCAACGATCTGGCCATCGAGATCGGCTATGTCGGCAACCTCGGCCGCCATCAGGTGATTCCCACCCCCTTCAACCAGTCGCAGATCGCCAGCCCCACCAACCCCATTCGCGGCCAGAACTACTCTTACGGCTACACCATCCTCGATTCCTCCGGGAACCACATCAACTTGCCCGACGGATCGCCTTACCTGAGCAACTTCGAAGGCGGCAACGTGGATCTGCGCGTTCCCTACATCGGCTATTCGGGCGAGTCCATTGACTACCGCGCCGCCGGCATTTCGCAATACAACGCCGCGCAACTGCACATTGACAAGCGGCTCAACCACGGCTTCCAGGTCGGCGCCTCCTACACCTTCTCTCACACCACTGACGAGCAGAGCGGCCTGGGTCTCTTCTACAACGGCGACAACCCTGACAATCTGCGCTCCGGCTACGGGCTGGCCGACTTCGACCGCAAGCATGTGTTCAACTTCACGTACAGCTATCAGTTGCGCAGCTTTTACTCTGATGGCTCGCTCAAGGGCGACTTCACCAACGGCTGGAGCCTGAACGGCACCACCACCCTGCAAAGCGGCCAGCCTTTCAGCGTCATCGACTTTACCGGCGCGGTGGGCAGCGTCTTCTATAGCGTCTCGGACGGCATCAACAACCCCATCGTTCCGCTGGCTCCCGGCTGCACGGCCAAGAGCGCCACCACCGGCAAATCCGGCGCATTCGGCGCAGCCGACGCCTTCTTCAATCCCCAGTGCTTCACCATTCCGCTGCTCAATCCCGGCGACTTCGGCGGCGCCATTCCCGCCAACGATCCTTATGAGACCAACTTCATCTCCCACGGACAGCGCAACATCTTCCGCCAGGCTCCGCAGAAGCGCGCCGACATCTCGCTGGTCAAGGTGACGCCCTTCGAAAACCGCTACAAGCTGCGCTATACGCTCGATGTTTTCAACCTGACCAACACCACCAGCTTCGACGTCACCGGCGACCAGGTCTCGCAGAACGTGGACTACAACGGATATCCGGTCGAGGGCACAACCCCTGCGCCCACCGGCTGCAATGCCTCTGGCCAGCAGACCAATTCTTCGTTCTACAACTGCCCGGCCGGCTTGGGCATCACGCTCCACACCATCGGCAGCCCGCGCCAGGTGCAGATGTCGCTCCGGCTCGATTTCTAAGCTGTTTTTCGAGGCAAACAAAGGGCGTTCGTGGAATCCACGAACGCCCTTTTTATATGCGCCGCCATTTCCGCTACAATTTCAACCATGAAGCTAGGCGAATTGGCATCGAGATTGGGCGCGGAGCTGCGCGGAGACGCGGAGCTGGAAGTCACAGGTGTAAAAGGGATTGAAGAGGCCGGACCCACGGAGATCACCTTCGTGGCCAATCCCAAGTACGCAAGTCTGGCGCGCAAGACCCAGGCTGCGGCGGTGCTGGTCGAGCCGGAGTTTCCTGAAATTGACGCGCCGACGCTGCGCCTCAAAAACCCGTACCTCGGATTTTCGCGGGCGCTGGGAATCTTCTATCAGCCGCCGGTTTACGCGCCGGGGATTCATCCCACGGCGGTCATTGACCCGACGGCAGTCATCGGCGAGGACGCGCACATTGGGGCCTATGTGGTAATCGGTCCGCGGGTGAAGCTCGGCGCTCACGCCACGCTGTTGCCCCACGTCGTGCTTTATCCGGGCGTTGAAACAGGCAGCCATTTCTTTGCGCACGCTCATGCCGTTGTGCGGGAGCATTGCATTCTGGGCGACCACGTCACTCTGGAAAACGGGGCCATCATCGGCGCTGACGGCTTCGGCTTCGCCAAAAACGAGCAGGGCCGCTGGGAGAAGATTCCGCAATCCGGGCCGGTGCGCTTGGGCAATCGCGTCGATGTGCAAGCCAACGCCACCATCGACCGGGCGACCGTGGGCGAGACGCGCATCGGCGACGGCAGCAAGATCGACAATCTCGTCCAGGTGGGCCACGCCTCGCACGTGGGCGAAAACACGCTCATCTGCGCGCAAACTGGCCTGGCCGGCTCCTCCAAGATCGGCAATAATGTGATTCTCACCGGGCAAACCGGTGTAGCCGGCCACTGCACGGTGGGCGACGGCGTAATCCTCACTGCGCAATCGGCGGTCTCGCATGATGTGCCGGCAGGAAAAGTCATTTCTGGATCGCCCGGCTTCGACAACCGCGTCTGGCTGCGCGCCGTCACTCTCTTCCAACGGCTGCCGGAGCTGGCCAAACGCCTTGACCGGGTGGAAAAGAAGCTGGCTGCGCAAGATAGCAGCGGTGCGGATGAATCCGGCGCCTAGCGCATTTGCCTGTTGGTATAGAGTGGATCTCCTGCTTGGCTCAAGGTTACCGGTCGCTGAATATGAGGTTGCGCTGAAAGAAGAGGTAGCGCCGGCCTCACGGTCCACGCCGCGCTCTACACAAATAGGAATAATATGCTAACCAGCTTGAGCGGGCTTTACTGGCTGCGAAAGGAGCATCCTTTCACAACCAGTAAAGCCCGCAAGAGAAGCCCGCGACTCTTTCAGAATCGCCTCAATGCACCATGCTCTGGAAGAGCGGGGATTGCAGAAGGCTGGCGAACTGCGCGTCGCTGGTGGCGAAATGGATCGTCATGCGACCGGAATCGGAGGCAATCGAAGTGGCGCTCAGCGCCTGCTTCTCGGCCTCCGTGCCGCTCACCTTGCGAACCGCCAGCCCCGCCGAAAGCAGCGAAGTGAGGGTAGCGGCTGAAAAGCTGTCGCCCGTGGAGATGGTAAGGTCAAACTTGACGCCGTGCTGAAAGTTCATCGAGTACCAAGACGATTCCAGGCGCTTGCTCACGGTTTCCAGGTCGTTGGTCGATCCGGCACCCGCCTCGCCCAGCACCTGCTTGAGCATCGTCTGGGTCCCTTTCTTGTCCAGAATGCTCCACAACGGCTCGGAATCGACTGCCCTCATGGCGTCCATCATGGGCGCATTGGTCAGCAAACTGGATGTCACGCCGTCGCGCGCATCCAAGGCCTTCTCTACCGCATCGTTGTCGCCAAAAACCATCGTCGAAGGGTCAACAAAGCAGAGCACCATGTCCGTCTTGGCCAGCGGATAGATTCTGTTGGTGCGCAACCGCACTGGCTTGATATTCGTCTTCCTGAAGTTGGCCAGAATATCCGTTACGGCGAACTGGCCCTGGGCAACGCCAACGGTCGATAGTCTCTCATCCCCGCTCTTGACGCGGAAAAGAGCAAAAGCCAACTGCTCGACATCATGATTCTCGTTCAGGCCGGACTTGTGCAGCGCCTCTTCAAACCGCTTCAGATCGGGCAGCATCACGCGGTCCTTCAGGTCCGTTGCCGCGGTCGAGTTCTCCATCGTGTGGTAGTCGATCACCACCAACTGCTGAACGTCATGCGGAATGGCGGTACGAGCATCGGTGGACAACTGCGCCGCCGGCGCCGAAGCCGCCACGGCCAGAATTAGAACCGAAATTGAAACTCTCAGTATTGCTTTCAACGAATTGATCCTCCACAACTGCGGCATGGGTTGAAACCACAAACGGGAGCCAGATTCAATACCTGGACTCTTGTATTCGATGGCCACCAGCGCCGTTTCTGTTATCTACTTCATTTTACCTGTTGGGCAAGGGAGCGGTGCACATTCCATCCGGCGATGCCGTTCACTCTGCTCCTGGCCAGGCCAAAGGAGCTTCAAGACGGCGTTCCAGAATTTTGGTTTGCGCATCGAACCCAACCAATTGACGCATCCACTCGCTCTCCCGCTCACAAGCCGCTTCAGGAAGCAAGCCAATGATCTCGCCCTCAACTGGCGCTGCCTTGAAACGCAAGGCCAATTCCGTAACCGTCCGAAATACCTGGGAGATCGGCGTAGCGGTAAAATCGGTGATGTTCATCGTCAGTTGGGCGCGCCCCTGCACCATCACTCCAAGTGCCTTCACGCCCTTGAGCCCGCCAGCAGCTGCGCGAATCTCGCGCGCAATGGCGCGCACCACGGCCACGTCAGCCGAATCAAAATAAATGTTGTAAGCCACCAGGAACCTGCGCGCGCCCACGGCGCACGCCCCCGCGGTGGGATGAAGCCCCGGCCCGCCGATGTCCGGGCGGCGCGACGAATCCTTGGTCACGGCCTCGCGCAAGCCCTCAAACTGCCCTCGCCGAACATCTTCGAGATTCGCCCGGTCGGGCCGTGCGGCCGCCGCCTCATAAAAGTAGACTGGCACATTATATCTGCGCCAGATCTCCAGTCCAGCCTGGCGGGCCAGCAGTACGCACTGCTCCAACTTGATCTCTCGAATGGGCACAAACGGAATTACGTCCGCAGCGCCGATGCGGGGATAAACTCCCTGCTGGCCGGTCAGGTCAATCAATTCGGCGGCCTTGCCTGCGCCCCGAACAGCCGAATCCACCACCGAGGCCGGATCCCCGGCGATCGTTACCACCGACCGGTTGTGAGCTGCATCCATCGACCAGTCAAGCAGATGCACCCCAGGAACGCGCATCGCGGCCACAATCGCCTTGACCCGCCGGGCATCCCTGCCCTCCGAGAAGTTCGGTACACACTCGACCAATGCTTCGCTCATCATTCCTTTCTAAAACTACTTCCAGTACGTGTAGCCCACCTGCACCTGGACGCTCGCGTTGATCCCCGGGTTGCGGTCGCCCAGCGAGGCTGAGGAGATATGCACTCCATTGACCCCTATATCAATCGACCGATTGGCGCCAGTGAACAGGTGAACGCCCACGCCCCCCTGCGGTGAAAAATTCCAGACACAGGTACCCCCGTCCATCCCCAGGGCTGGATTACTCATGAAATTCGGCGGAAATTTGTGCGTCGTGTAAATCAACCCGCCCGCGCCCTGAAACCAGGGCTGTACGCGCCGCGATTTGGTCAGGAAGTTCCAGCGCAGGATCACCGGCGTCAGGCTGACGCCGCGGAAGGTCCCGCCGCCAACCAGCAGCGAGCAGGGCGTCCCGGAACAGTTGTAGGTGTGATAGTGCGCAGCTGGTGCATAGGACTGCCATAGCGGCATGATGTTGCCGCCAAACTCGAACTGGCCGCTGAAAATTCCGGCGTACTCTACTCCGCTCAAAGGCTTTGACAATTGGTATCCCGCCCAGAAAAACTTGTAGCCCGAGCGATCACCCACCCCACTGCCATAATTGACAAACGGACCATACTCCCAGCTTTTGGCCTCGCGCACCTGGGCAACGGGGTCTGCCGCCGACGGATTGGAAGCGCTTGCGGCATTCGTTGAAGGTATCTGTGCTGGCGCGGTCTGCAATCCCGCCAAAAATACAAAGAAAAAAAGCGGAATAGTTTTAGTCAATGTTCTTCCCTTCCCTAACAAAAAAATGTCTCTCCACAAAAAGGCCGCCACATCGGGCGGCCTTTCCTTGCCTGCCCTGGAACGTCCCTACCCAGCCGCCGCTTCCATCTGCTCGGCGTCCATGTCAAAATTCGAATAGACGTTCTGCGTGTCGTCGCAGTCTTCCAGAACCTCCAACAGGCGGATCATCTGACCGGCTTCCTTGCCTTCCAGCTTGGTATAAGTCGAAGCGACCATCGTCACTTCGCTCATCACCGTTGGAATCCCGGCTGCCTTGACGGCCGCGGCAACCGCTTCATAGGCCGACGGCTCGGTCACAATCTCCCAACTATCGCCCTCGTCGTTCAGGTCCTCGCCGCCATGTTCCAGCACGATCTCCATCAATTGCTCTTCCGTGGCCGCGTCCTTCTCGATTGCGATCAGCCCCTTCTTCGAGAACATGAAGCGCACCGAGCCGCTCTCGCCCAGGTTGCCGCCGTTCTTTGAGAAGGCATGCCGTATCTCGCTCACCGCGCGGTTGCGGTTATCGGTCAGCACTTCCACAATGATCGCGACGCCGCCCGGTCCGTAGCCCTCGAAGGTGATCTCGTCATAGCTGAGACCCTCCAGTTCGCCGGTGCCGCGCTGAATCGCTCGCTTGATGTTGTCCTGCGGCATATTCTCCGCTTTGGCCGCCAGAACCGCGGTTCGCAGCCGGGCATTGGTGTCGGGATTGCCACCGCCCTTGGCTGCAACGGCGATTTCCTTGAGTAGACGAGTGAATATCTTGCCGCGCTTGGCATCCAGCGCGCCCTTCTTGTGCTTGATTGTGGCCCACTTTGAATGGCCGGACATGGGAACCTCAGTGATAGTGGAAATGGCGGCGCGGTACACGCCTGACCTTGTGAGTATAACACCGGAGCCACTTCGCAAGGTTTCCAAGTATTAGGCCAGTTTGAAGAGTGCGGGCTGTAGCTGAGGGTACGGGCTTTTGCCCCTGAGGAAAAGATCATTCAAACTGATCCAATACCGGTTTCCACTGCCGTTAATCCCGCTCTTCCAGCCGCGTTCGCCTTTGCTCAAAGAGCTCTGCGAGTTCGGCGCTTCCCACAACCGGTGCAGCCGCTTCAGCCGTGCGCGCTAGCCGTGAGTCGGGTAGGCCCATCCGCCGCTTGAAGGCCAGAATTTCCTCCATCTTGTCGTCGGGAATCGCCTCCAGAGGCTGCCCGATCTGCCGCGCAATCAGGTAGGTCTTGCAGCAGGTTTCAAAGATCTCCGTCAGCCACTGGGCGTGCGTGACCGTGTCTGACCAGCAGACAATCCCGTGATTCCTCAGCAGGATGGTGTTGTGCTGCTCCACAAAAGGCGCCACCGTCTCGGCAAAGGCTTTTGTTCCGGGAGTCTCGTAGCGCGTCACCGCCACCGGGCCAATGAACAGCTCGTACTCGGTAATCAGCCCGTTGGGCGGCGTAGTGCCAGCCACGGCAAAGGCCGTCGAATACGGCGGATGGCAGTGAACCACGGCGCGGGCGCGCGGATTGGCCTTGTAAATCTCCAGGTGCAACAGCAGTTCGCTGGTGCGCAGCCGATCCCCGGCCAGAATGTTGCCCTCCAGGTCCGAGAGGCAGATATCGGCCGGCAACAGATCGCCTTTGCTGACCATGGTGGGGGTGCAGAGCACATATTGCGCGCCCAGCCGGACGCTGATATTGCCGCCGTTGCCGTCCACATACTGTCGCTGCCACAGCTTGCGCCCGGCGCGGATGATCTCGTCGCGCAGGGCCACCGCCTCCTGCGAGCTTGCCGCCGCCAGGGGCGAGTTCTCCTCCACCGCAGGCGTGTGTGCGCCCTCAATCGCGACGCAGGCCGCCAAACCCTGCTCCGTTCTTCCCTGCTCCGCCGGCGATACCGCTGTCTGCATCGTTGACCTCACCCTTGGGCTGGATGGCCGCGACTCCGGCGCACCAACATTTGCTCAAATTATATAGAATGCCGCCCGGCGAGCTGGCCGGTGACTCCGATCACAAAATAAATCTATCCCTAAGCGCGACATTCGCCTACCGGTAGTGTTATAGAGAGTGAAGAAGCTTTGCGTCCTGGGGAGTCAAACCGATTGCCGCCAAGCCGACTTTGAAACAAGCTCTGTGAACGTCCTCTACATGAGGCGCAAGAAATGGATTATATGCACGATCATCTCATTGCGAAGATTCGACACATCGTTTTCATGGGCGTGGGATTCATCGCGCTTATTACACCATTACTCCCTGCGCAGACTGACAACGTATCTTCACAAAGTGATAGCACATTTGAAATCCGTGTCGAAGCGCATGAGGTTATAGTTCCCGTCGTAGTAGAGAATATAAAACGAATCAACCATGAAAGAAATTCTTTTTTGATGCCAAAGAGTGCAATGGGAGGACATGCTAAAGATATATTTTTTCCAAATAATCATACCATGAGTGATTTTCACATTTACGAAGACGGAGTTGAACAGTCGATTCGAAGTATTAGCGTTATACCTATACGACTTATGATCACGACAGATAATATTGGTTATTATTATGAATATTCAGGGACGCCCAAAGGAATCTGGGGAAGTCCCTATATGTGGATATACGATAATATGTGGGTGGCTGAACCGCCCTACATCTTATTACCCGTTTCTCATACACTTTTATATGATAAAGATGAGAATGCACGAACTAAGGGGATGAACAAGGCGGCGAGTGATCAATTACTTGAAGATCAGTATCTTATTTCCTACGTTCCGCGTGCTAGCGCGGAAGGTTCCTGTCATCAGATTAAAGTTACTTTAGATAGCAAAGAAGATACAGTCTATTATCGCGATGAATACTGCAACATACTACATTCTCCTTCTGATCCATTGAAGGGAACAAAGATTGCAAAGACGATGGATGAATACGCGGAAATAGGACAAAAAGGAACAATACCGTTATCGATTCAGGCGACTTCTACATTTATCAATACAAATAGCGGACGAGTCAATATCGCAGTGGAGTTTCCCTGGAAATTACTCAGCACATATAAGAATGGTGATTATCGCGGAGCGGATGTCGCGATTCTGGGAATGATTTATACAACGAATGGAAGACTTACTAAGAGATTCTCTGACATTGCCTTCTCTCCGAGGGTGCAAGGGGTAGGGAGAGAGACTGTTCAGCGTTCACAATCATATGTGGACGGAGAAGCAACTCGATTACCTACGCGATACGAAACGCAAGTCGATCTTGCGTCTGGGAGTTATAGAATGCGTATTGTATTAACAGATGGAACGAACTTTGGCCGCGCAGACGTACCCTTCACAGTTGAAACCTATGATCCAAATAATATCTCTGTCAGCGGAATCGTTTTAGGAAAGCGATTCGTCAAGATGGACACCACCTGGCCTCAGAATGTATCCGATAATGACTTTTCCGAACTATCAAAGTCCACTAAGCGTGAAGTGAGTACGGCGCCAGAGTACGTACCTCTGGTTAGCAAAGATATTGGGATCACGCCTGCAGGTGACACGCGTTCACACAAGGGAGGCGGTTTGTTGACTTACTTCGAGATTTATGAACCGGCGCTTGTGTCAGGTCAGGCAAAGGTCCAGTACGAGATGAGAGTTGTTGATGCGAAAACCGATAAAACTGTTGTGGATACTGGTTTGCGTTCAGCTGATAGCTATGTCAATCCAGGAAAGCTCATCATTCCAATCGCTGAGGGCATCGCCTTCAAGAAGTTTCACGCAGGCGCGTATCGCGTCGAGGTGCAGGCGTCTGATTTTACGGGCAAGCAAACTCCCTGGCGCTCGGCGACTTTTACCGTCGAGTAGCCAGCGGAGCTGAGTAGAAGGTTCCTTTCTCCATATCTTCGCTTATTTCAATGAAACGGCAGAGGATTCCTCCCGCCGCACGCATGGCATCGGCGCGGGGATGCGAGTATTCTTGAATTTTGCAACCCACTCATTGAAATCGAGGAAGAAAATGGCGGAGATCGCTGTTGAAGCCACCGCAATACCCGCGCAGTTGCCCCATGTCCGTGTCGCCGTTCTGGGCGCCGGCAAAATGGGCGGCATCTTGCTGCAAGCCTTTTTGAAGCAGAATCTCTTCACGCCCGAGCTGATGCACGCCACCGTCGGCCACGCCGAGCGCGCCCTGGCTCTCAGTACGCAGTGGGGCATGGACGTATCCACCAACAACCTGGAGGCGGCGCGTCAGGCGGATCTGATTCTGCTGGGCGTCAAGCCCTTCCAGATTATGGATCTGATCGAGGAGATTCGTCCCGCGCTGACTCCGGAAAAGACGCTGATCTCAATCGCCGCCGGAATCAAGACGCGTTCGATTGAAGAGGCGGCCGGTATCGAAATCGCTGTCATCCGCGCCATGCCCAACACGCCCTCGCGGCTCGGCGCCGGCGCCGCCGCGCTCTGCCGCGGACGCTTTGTGAGCAAAGAAAAGCTGGAGCTGGCCGAGCGCATCTTCGAGACCGTCGGCCGCGTCGTCACTGTCGAAGAGAAACACATGGACGCGGTGACCGGCCTCAGCGGCTCCGGCCCGGCTTACATCTACATCATCATCGAGGCGCTGGCCGAGGCGGGCGTCAAGGTTGGCCTGCCGCGCGACATCGCCACCGAACTGGCCGCCCAAACAACCTATGGCGCGGCCAAGATGGTGCTCGAGACGGGCTACCATCCGGCGATGCTCAAGGATGCCGTGACCACACCGGCCGGCACCACCATCGACGGCATCATGGCTCTGGAAGAGGGCGGCCTGCGCGTCACGCTCATTAAAGCCGTCATGCGCGCCACCGAGCGCTCCAAGCAATTGGCGACGGGATAGTATTGGTTCTTCGTCCCAGGTCTGTGAATCTGACCTGGGCATCCTGCAATTTTGCAAACCACGCTTACTTCGCTCACTGGCTCAATGGCAACCTTGCCCATGCAACGCCCAACCTGGCTTCCCTCTTATCTGCCGGAACTCGACGGCCTGCGCGGCCTGGCGATTCTGGCCGTGGTGCTCTACCACTGCGACTACAAGCAACTGGAGCGCACCAGCCTGCACGGCGCGGTCGCGTGGGGATGGGCGGGGGTCGATCTCTTCTTTGTCCTCTCCGGTTTCCTGATTACCTCCAACCTCCTGGGAGCGCGGGAGAAGCCGCGCTACTTCCACAACTTCCATGCGCGCCGGTTTCTGCGCATCTGGCCGGTCTACCTGTTGGTGCTGGCCGTCATCTATGCGCAGTCGGATTGGTTCATCGGCCCGCCGCCGCTCGAGGCCATCCGGACCGCGCCGTGGTGGGCGTATCTCCTTTGTGTGCAGAATCTCTTTCACCTCACCCTGCCGCCGGCTCTCGGCCCCACCTGGGCGCTGGCTCTTGAAGAGCAGTATTACTTTCTCTGGGCGCCGCTCGTGCGCTGGCTCCGCCGGCCGTGGATGCTGGCGGCGGTCCTCGCTGGCGCGCTGGTCTGCTCGCCGCTCGTGCGCCATCTCAATCCGGTATGGCTGTGGGGACTTCCCACCCATACCCTGATTCACCTGGACGGCATCGCCTTGGGCAGCCTGCTGGCGCTGGGGCTGTATACGCTCACGCTCAGCCGCCGCGCCTGGCTCTGGATCGGCCTGGGTGCGTTTGTACTGGGCATGGCCGCCGCAGCCACCCTGGCCGGCGGAACCTCGCTACTCGATTCCGCGCTGGCCGTGGGCTTCACCGGCGCGGTTCTGGCCGCGATAGCTTCGTCAACCGGGGTCCCCGGCGACAGGTCTTCGTCGCCGGGGTGGTCAACCGGCGCCTGCAATCCCCTCAACGCCCTGCTGCGACGCGGGCCGCTGGCCTTCTATGGCCGCATCAGCTACGGCCTCTACATGACCCATATCATGGTCTTTATCTACCTGGGATCGTTTGATGCGCACATGGACCGTTATGGATTCGCCGGCATTCTGGCGGTCGTGGCTCTGCGCCTCGTTGCCACCACAGCGGTCGCCACTGCGCTCTGGTATGGTCTTGAGTCGCAAATCCTCAAATTCAAGCGATATTTTTGAGGCAAATTCGAGTGTTATCCTGTCTGTATGAATTGTCTGTATGAATTTCCTGTATGAACCTCAGAGTTAATATGCTCCCGAAAGGGCTACCCATGCATCCGTTCCGTCACATCACCATCCTTGCGCTTGCCTGCCTGTGGATTTCGGCCTTTGCTGCTTCCGGCCTTTATGCTGTCGCGCAGTCGCCAGCCAAGCAAGCCGCACCTGCCTCCACTCCAACCGCCTCTTCCGCGGTAACAACCGTTCTGCACGCCAACACCAATCTCGTGCTGGTGGATGTCGTCGTGAGCGAACACGGCAACGCCGTCCACGGACTCACTCAAGGAAATTTTCGCATCTTCGACAATGGGCGCGAGCAAACCATTTCCTCCTTCGATGAGCACCGCCCCGCCGAGGCTCCGGCTGTCGCCAAGCCTATCAAGCTACCTCCCAACACCTACACGAACCTGCCTGTCTATCCTGAAGCTACTTCGGTCAACGTGCTGCTGCTGGATGGGTTGAACACGATTTCGGTAGACCAGGTTTATGTGCGCCGCAAAATGATTGAGTATATGGGAAAGGTCAAGCCGGGCACTTCGCTTGCCATCTTTACGCTCTCCCAGCGGCTACGCATGATCGAGGGATTCACGACCGACGTCGCCAAGCTCTCCAAGGCCTTTCAATCCGCGAAGACCGGACCGCAGGACTCGCTTGATGTTAACTCTGGAACCACGGATGCCATGAACAACCTGGCCAATTATGCGCCCACCCCCGCCGGCCGAGGAATGGATCCTAACGCGTTGAATATGGCCGTTAGCCAAATGAACCAGTTCGCCGCGGATGTCACTGCCTCCCAGGACCAGATACGGATAAGAATGACACTCGATGCCTTGCAGCAATTGGCGCGCTATCTCAACGCCATCCCCGGACGTAAGAACCTGATCTGGTTCTCCAGTTCCTTCCCGCTTGCGCTCAGTCCCGACAGCACAGTCAGTAGCCCATTCAAGAATATGCAGAACTACGCTGACGATGCACGCGAGACCAGCGAGATGCTCTCTGCCGCGCGCGTCGCCGTCTATCCGGTGGATGCCGAAGGATTGTTGACGCCGCCATCCATGGATGCAGCCAACCGGGGGAATGGCAAGCAGGCCCAGGCCCCGACCGGCCTCAACAATCCCAACACGGCTCTGCCCACCGGCATGAGCAATGACTCCAAGGCCATGTCGGAGACCTTGGCCAAACAGGAATCGCTCAAACTGATGGCCGACCTGACCGGCGGCAAGGCGTATATCGACACGAACGGACTCAAAGAGGCCGTGGCGAACGCAGTTGACAACGGCGCAAGTTATTACACCATCAGTTATGTTCCTGCCGCCGAAAAGCTCGATGGGCAGTTTCACAAGATTCAAGTTCGCATGAACAAGTCCAGCTATAAACTCGCTTATCGCAGCGGCTACTACGCCAACTCGCCCGACAAGCTCTCCGCTCACAGCCCAGGCGCTCCGGCGAGCCGTATGACGACCGCCACGCTGCTGGGTGCGCCGCCGGAGACGCAGATTCTCTTTCTGGCGCGTGTTCTGCCTGCCACTGACCCGCAATTCAAGGACCTGAAGATGCCCGATGGCCCGGCTGGAGAGGCGTCGAAAGATGTGAAAGGGCCGCTCCACCGCTATATCGTCGATCTGACGATTGACTCGCACACTCTTGCATTCGAGAAGACGCCGGAGGGAGCGCACAAGGTTTCTGTCGAATTCGCCTTGGTCGCCTATGACTCCAACTTCAATCAAGTCAACTTTCTGGATCGCGGTGTCCAGTTGAATATGAATGACCAGCGTTACGCGCGTGCGCTCGCCACAGGCACTCCCGTTCGTCTGGCCATTGATTTGCCTGCGGGAGAGGATATCCTGCGCATCGCTGTGCAGGATACAGCCGCGAACCGGGCCGGCTCCGTCGAAATCCCCTTGACCGTCACGCAATAGACATCTTTGCCGCTCCACGCTCGAATCTGACAGCCGGGCGCGGAGTGGCAAGCGATCTCTGTTGCTCCTCGAACTGATATTCCAAGGGGCGCTGGCAACTTACCCGCTGGAATGGTGTTTAATAGGGAAAAGCCGGTTGGAAGTTTGAACACCTCAGCCGGATGTTCCCGAAAGGGGCAACCCATGCGTCTGTTCCGTCCCATCGCCAATTGCGCGCTTGCTTGTCTGTGTATCTCCGCCTTCGCCGCCGCTGGCCTTCATGCCGTAGCGCAGTCGCCGGCCACACCGGCCTCCACTCCCGCTGCAGCCCCTTCCGCAGTTTCAACCGTCCTGCACGCCAATACGAACCTCGTGCTGGTGGATGTTGTCGTGACCGATCACGGCAACGCCGTTCATGGTCTCCCTCAAGGGAATTTCCACGTCTTCGACAACGGGCACGAGCAGGCCGTCTTCTCCTTCGACGAGCACCGCTCCGTTGAGGTCTCAACTCCCGCCAAGCCTATCAAGTTGCCGCCTAATACATACACAAACCTGCCTGTTTATCCCCAGGCCTCCGCGGTCAACGTGCTGCTACTGGACGATCTGAACACGCTCCCAGACGACCAGATGGAAGTGCGCCGCCAGATGATTCAATATATGGGCAAGATGAAGCCGGGCACCACGCTGGCCGTCTTTTTGCTCGCCTCGCGACTGCGCTTGATCGAGGGATTCACTACCGACATTGCCAGGCTATCCAAGGATCTGCAGGACAAGAAGACCGGGGTGCAAGTCTCTCTTCAGTTAGACCCCACCACTTCTGCCGCGATGAGAAGAATTGCCGGTGATATGCATGGCGCACTGGGAAAGGCCAATGCGCGACAGTTCGCCGCGGACGTCGATGGAGCCCAAACCGACTCCAGAGTGAGGATAACCCTCACCGCCATGCAGCAATTGGCGCGTTATCTGAACGCCGTCCCTGGTCGCAAGAACCTGATCTGGATCTCCGGCTCCTTCCCGTTTACGCTCGGCCCAGACCTTGCAAATAACTCTTTCAGAAATATGCAGAACTACGCGGACGATGTGCGCCAGACAAGCGCGATGATGTCGGCCGCGCGCGTAGCCGTCTATGCCGTGGATGCCAGGGGATTGGCGATGAGAAATCCTCCCCAGACCGAACAGGCCACGATGCAAGAGATGGCCAACCCGTCCGGCGGCAAGGCATACATCAACGACAACGGACTCCAAGAGGCCGTGGCGGACGCCATCGAGAATGGAGCAAGTTATTACACCATCGGCTACGTTCCAAACGGCGAAAAGTTCGATCGGCGTTTCCACAAGATTCAGCTACACCTGGATCGTTCCAGCTATCAGCTCGCTTATCGCAGCGGGTACTATGCGAACTCGCCCGACAAGCCCTCCGCTTACAGCCCCGGACCTCCGGCCAGTCTGATGACGACCGCGACGCTGCTGGGTGCGCCGCCGGAGACTCAGATACTATTTCTGGCGCGCGTGTTGCCCGCCACTGACCCGGAGTTCAAGGACCTGAAGCTATCCGAAGGACCGGCCGGTGAGCTGTCAAAAGATGTAAAGAAGCCGCTCCATCGCTACATAGTGGATTTGACGATTGACTCGCACACTCTCACCTATGAAAAGATGCCGGAGGGGACTCATCAGGCCTCTGTCGAGTTCGTTCTGGTCGCCTATGATTCCAACCTCAATCAGGTCAATTTCCTGGACCGCGCAATCCAACTGAATTTGCATGACCAGCATTACGCGCGAGTTCTCGCCGCCGGCACTCCCGTTCGTCTGGCGCTCGATCTGCCCGCGGGAGAGAACACCTTGCTCATTGCGATTCAGGACACGGCCGCAAACCGGGCCGGCTCCATTGAAATTCCGGTGGCCGTGGCGCGATAAACAATTTGTCACTCCACGCCCGAATGCAGCAGCCCGGACGCGGAGTGGCCGTTTCCGAACCGACCGGGAATCGCATCGAGAATCAAGATCAATCCGGCTCAGCACCGGCCGCGGCTATTCTCAGAGAATGGAACTCGTTCCTTCAAGTTCCATAATGTGAATCTGTGTCTCATCTCCCTGTGACTTTTATCACCCCAACAGGTACCGCTGACTGCTAGGCTGATAGTGTCACCGGGACTTCCCCTGCGAGGTGAATTGTGAGCAAAACAACAAGCAGTACTCCCCTTAGCCCCGAGATGCTGGCTAAGATGAACGCCTACTGGCGAGCCGCTAATTATCTTTCCGTAGGCCAGATTTATTTGAAAGACAACCCGCTGCTTGAGCGTCCGCTCACCCTGGACGACGTGAAGCCGCGCCTGCTCGGCCACTGGGGCACCACGCCGGGGCTGAACTTCCTCTACGTTCACTGGAACCGCCTGATTTGCGAGCGCGACCTGAATATGATGTACATCATCGGCCCAGGACACGGCGGCCCGGCAATAGTGGCCAACACCTACCTGGAAGGCTCCTACACTGAAATTTATCCACATATCGAACAGAATGCCGACGGGATCAAGCGGCTATTCCGGCAATTCAGTTGGCCGTATGGGATTCCCAGCCACGTGGCGCCGGAGACGCCCGGCTCGATCCACGAGGGAGGCGAATTGGGCTACTCCCTGGTTCATGCCTACGGCGCGGCCTTCGACAATCCCAACCTGATTGTGGCTTGCGTCGTCGGCGATGGCGAAGCCGAAACAGGCCCACTGGCCACAAGCTGGCACGGAAACAAGTTCCTCAATCCCGCCACCGACGGCGCGGTGCTGCCCATTCTGCATCTGAACGGCTACAAGATCGCCAACCCGACGGTGCTGGCGCGAATTCCTCAAGCCGAACTGGAAAGCTTGATGCGCGGCTACGGCTATGAGCCGTTTACCCTCGAAGGCGACGACCCGCTCACCATGCACCAGCAGGCGGCGGCCGTCTTTGACAAAATCTTCGACCGCATCGCCGAAATCCAGCAAACCGCCCGCAAAGCCAATCCAAAAGATAAGAGCGCGGAGCGCCGTCCGGCGTGGCCCATGCTAATCATGCGCACCCCCAAAGGATGGACCGGCCCAAAGTTTGTAGACGGCAAGCCAGTGGAGGGCACCTGGCGCGCACACCAGGTTCCCTTCAGTGAGCTGCGCGAAAAGCCGGAGCATATGCAGCTCCTGGAAGAATGGATGCGCAGCTACAAGCCAGAGGAACTCTTCGACGAGAAGGGCGCCTTCCGCGTTGAACTGGCCGGGATTGCGCCCAAAGGCCGGCGGCGCATGGGCATGAACGCCCACGCCAACGGCGGATTGCTGCTCAAGCCGCTGGAAATGCCCAACTTCCGCGAGTTTGCGGTCAAGCTCGAAGGCCGCGGACAGAAGGACGCCGAGTCCACGCGCGTTCTGGGGCAACTGCTCCACGGCGTGATGGAGGCCAACAAGGAGCAGAAGAACTTTCGCGTCTTCGGACCGGATGAGACGGCTTCCAATCGCATCGGCGATGTGATCATTGGAACCGGCAAGGAGTGGATGGAGAAGACGCTGCCGGTGGATGAAAACCTCTCGCAGACGGGCCGCGTGGTGGAAGTGCTCAGCGAGCATATGTGCCAGGGCTGGCTGGAAGGCTACCTGCTCACCGGCCGCCACGGCTTCTTCTCCTGCTATGAGGCCTTCATTCACATCATTGACTCGATGGTGAACCAGCACGCCAAGTGGCTCAAGGTGACGCGCCAGATTCCCTGGCGCAAGCCGATTGCGTCGCTCAATTATCTGCTTAGCTCGCTCGTTTGGCGCCAGGACCACAATGGCTTCAGCCACCAGGATCCCGGCTTCATTGACCATCTGGTAAACAAGAAGGCTGAGGTGGTGCGCGTCTATCTTCCTCCGGATGCGAACACGCTGCTCTCGGTGGCCGATCACTGCCTGCGCAGCAAGAACTATATCAACCTGATCGTCGCCGGCAAACAGCCGGCTCCGCAGTGGCTCACCATCGATGAAGCGGTTGCTCACTGCACCATAGGGATGGGTGCCTGGAAGTGGGCCTCGAACGATGGAGGCGCGCCAGATGTGGTGCTGGCCTGCGCGGGCGATGTGCCCACCATGGAAACCCTGGCCGCCGTTGTTCTGCTGCGCGAGCTGGCGCCCGACCTGAAGGTTCGTGTCGTCAACGTGGTGGACCTGATGGCGCTTCAGCCGCCCAGCGAGCATCCGCATGGGCTGCCCGACGAGGACTACGATCGTCTCTTCCCGCCAAAAACGCCCACCGTCTTCGCCTTCCACGGCTACCCGTGGCTAATTCACCGGCTCACCTACCGGCGCCACAATCACGATCAACTGCACGTTCGCGGCTACAAGGAAGAGGGCACAACCACGACGCCCTTCGATATGTGCGTACTTAACAACATTGACCGCTTCCAGTTGGCTCTGGACGCCGTCAAGCGCGTGCCCCGGCTGCGCGGCCAAGCGGATGCGGCGGAACAGTGGTACTCCGAGGCCATCCAGCGGCACAAGCTCTACGTGGCCGAGAACGGTGACGACCTGCCGGAAATCCGCAACTGGCGCTGGCCGGTAAGCTAGCTTGCTAACAGCGCCATGCGCAACTCACTCTGCTGATTCACTCAGCCCCAACTTGAAAGGGTTTTATTCATGCCGTCTTTGCCTGTATTGGTTTTAAACAGTGGTTCATCTTCAATCAAATTTTCCGTCTATGAGGCTGGCGACAGCCAGCGCACCAAGCTCTTCGAAGGCGCGGTAGACGGCATCGGCACCGACCAGGGCAAGTTCTGGATCAAGGACGCCGAGGGCAACAAACTCGTCGATCAAACGCCGGCTTTGCCCACGCGCGCCGTCGCCTTTTCCCTGGTTTCAGACGCGCTCCACTCCGGCCAGTTCCCTGCCCCGGCTGCCATCGGCCATCGCATGGTCTGCGGCGGCCCCACAGTGCAGAATAACCAGCTCATTAGTCCAGCATTAATTGACGAGATGGAGCTGTACACGGCCTTCGCGCCGCTGCACACGCCCATCGCTTGCTACATCATGCGCGAGTCGCTGCGCCTCTTTCCCGATGTGCGGAACTTCGTCTGCCTGGATTCTTACTTTCATCGCACCATGCCCGAAGTCGTTTCGCATATGCCCATTCCGGAGGAGTACTCGGCGATGGGTGTTCGCCGCTACGGCGCGCACGGCATCAGTTACGAATCGATTGTCTACCAGTTGCAGCCCAACGTGCCCAAGAAGCTGATCGTCGCGCACCTGGGCAACGGCGCCTCCATCTCCGCAATCCGAGACGGCGAGTGCCTTGACACCTCGATGGGCCTCACGCCCACCGGCGGCATCATCAGCGGCACGCGCACCGGCGACATCGATCCCGGCGTGCTTCTGTTCATCCTGCGCAAGATTGCCGAGACGGCCACCAGCGCAGCCGAGGCTGCCGACCAGTTGGAAATCGTGGCCAGCAAGAGAGCCGGACTGCTGGGCGTCAGTGGACTCTCCAACGATATGCGCGACCTGCGCGAGGCCATCAAGACCGGCAACGCCAAGGCGCGGCTCGCCGTGGACAAATTCACCTGGACCATCGCCAAATGGATCGGCAGCTTTGTGGCTGAGTTGAACGGGCTGGATATGCTGGTCTTCACCGGCGGAATCGGCGAAAACGACATCAATGCCCGCGCCGAAATCTGCGCCGGCTTGAGCGCCCTGGGCATCGTTCTCGATCCCGCTCGCAACAATGTGCGCGGCGAAGCGGTCATCTCCAGCGATCACTCGCCAGTCACGGTGCGCGTGATTCCGCCTGCGGAAGATCTAATTATTGTGAATCACGTCGTGCGGCTGCTGAGCGAGTAAGTCGGCGCTCTGAAGAACTGGCCTCGTTGTGCGCTTATGCGGAGTGTCGCGGCAGGGCCAGAATCTTTAACTGCCATCTACGCCCGCGCAGATTCTCGCTCAAGCGGACAACTCCGTCGGCTGCGCGCAAAATCTAGTTCTCTGTCCATATGAATTTGTACCGGCTCCATGCCCCATCCATTCCGCGTCTCTCTGCGGAATGGGTGGGAAAGCACAAATTTCAAGGAACAATATCATCCCTTCAGAAATTCAGCGCGCTTTTGGCGGAGTGAAGCCTGGCCTCGACGTCGAAGATCGCTGGATCGGGGTCCTGGAAGAAGGCTGCGTGGAGCGAGCGCACCGCTTCGTCCGCGTCCTCTTCGTCAATCATGAAGCTCATGTTGATCTCGCTCGCGCCCTGCGAGATCATGCGCACATTGATGTGGCGAATGGCGTTGAAGACCTGAGCGGCCATGCCGCTGCGACCGCGAATGTCGTCGCCGACCATGCAGATCAGCGCCTTCTTGCCCTCGTACTTCACATCGGCCAGCTTGCTCAAATCGGCGGCTAGAGCGGGCAGCTTATCGTTCGAGTCTACGGAGAGCGAGACGGAAACCTCGCTCGTCGAGACCATGTCCACGACACACTGATGCTTGTCGAAGATGGTGAAGATTTCCTTCATGTAGCCGTGAGTCATCAGCATCCGGCTGGCCACCACATCGATGATGCTGAGCTTCTTTTTCACTGCAATGGACTTGAAGGGGCTTTTGCAATGGGGCGCCAAAGATGTGATGCGCGTACCCTCGCAACTGGCGTTGCGGCTGTTGAGCACGCGAACCGGAATGTTCTTCTTGACGGCCGGAAGGATGGTGGCCGGATGCAGCACTTTGGCGCCGAAGTAGGCCAGTTCGGCGGCCTCTTCAAAGCTGATCACCTTGACGCGCAGCGCTTCGGGCACCACGCGCGGATCGGATGTCATGATGCCGTCCACGTCGGTCCATATTTCGATGGCCTCGGCCTGTATCGCGCCCCCAACCAGCGCGCCGGTAAAATCAGAGCCGCCGCGGCCCAGAGTGGTCGTGATCCCGGCCTCGTTGGCAGCGATAAAGCCGCCCATCACCGGCGTGAATCCCTGCGCAATCAGAGGAAGGATCTTTTCCGCGGCGCGTTTCTCAATGAGGACGTCCTTCGGAACCGCCTTCTGAAACTGCGAATCGGTGATGATCACCTCGCGCGCATCCACGTGGGCCGAGCGAATGCCCAAATCGTTGAAGGCCGCTGCAACGATGCGGCTGGAGATGCGCTCGCCGAAGCTGACAATCAAGTCACTGATGCGCGGGGTTAGCTCGAGGATAGCCGCAAGGCCGCGCAGAATCTCATCGAGCGAGTCAAACTCATGGTCGATCAATGCGAGCAGCGCGGCAGAGTCTTTGACCAGGGCGGAGGCCGTCTCGTGGTGACGCTGGCGCAACTGGGCGCTGATCTCCAAAGCAGCCTCGCGGTCGCCCTTCGCGGCGGCCGAGGCGGCGCGCAACAACTGATCGGTGACCCGCGCCAGGGCGCTGACCACGACCACAGGCTGCTTGCCCAGCGCCACGCGCCCTGCCACGATGGCCGCGGTACGACCGATAGCCGCCGGATCCTCGACCGACGTGCCGCCAAACTTCATCACTACCAGACTCATTTTGAAATATCCCTTGCAAGAAAAGAACTGTTAGCTGTTACAGCTTCCCCAAACTGGCCAGCAATTCCGCATTCAAGATCGTCGCTCCGGCCGCGCCGCGAACTGTGTTGTGCGAGAGCGCGGTGAACTTCCAATCGAGCAGGCCGCAAGGCCGCAGGCGGCCCACCGTCACTGCCATGCCGTTGCCGCGATTTCGGTCCAGACGCGGCTGCGGGCGATCCTGCTGCGGCGCCCATTCGACCGGTTGCTCAGGAGCCGTCGGCAAACCCTGCCCTGCCAGCGGTCGGAACTCCGCCCACGCGGCCAGAATCTCTTCGCGGCTCGCCGGCTTGCCTAGCTTGATGCTGACGCTCTCCATGTGGCCGTCGATGACTGCAACGCGATTGCAACTGGCGCTGATGCGCGCATCGAGCGGCTTCACCACGGCTCCGTCGAGCGCGCCCAGCAGCTTCAGCGTCTCCTCTTCCATCTTCTCTTCTTCGTTGCCGATGTAGGGCACCACATTGTCCAGAATGTCCATCGAAGCCACGCCGGGATAACCCGCGCCGCTCACCGCCTGCATCGTGGTCACGGCGATCTGCGTAATGCCGAAGCGATCCGCGATAGGCTTGAGCGCCACCACCAGGCCGATCGTCGAGCAATTGGGATTGGTGACCATGTAGCCGCCCGACTGCTTGCGCGAGGGCTGCTCCTCAATCAGATGCAGGTGCTCGGCATTCACCTCAGGGATCACCAGCGGCACATTGGGCGCCATGCGAAAGGCGCTGGAGTTCGACAGCACGGCGCAGCCGGCGTCGGCAAACTTCGGCTCCAGTTCGCGGGCAAAGGCCGCATCTACTGAGGCAAAGATAATCTTCGGCGCGCCTTCAGGCTCCGCCGCCGCAACGGTCATCCTGGCGATGCGCTCCGGCAGCGGCGTATCCAGCCGCCACTTGGCGGCCTCGCCATACGTCTTTCCAGAGGAGCGGTCGCTGGCGGCCAGCCAAACGATCTCGAACCACGGGTGGTTTTCCAGCAGTTGAATGTAACGTTGGCCGACCATGCCGGTCGCGCCCAGGATGCCAATTGGGTGTCTGTTTGTCATATCTTTCAACACTCTAGTCTCCCACCGGCGTTGCCGACCCGCGAGGGGATGAAATTGTAGCGCCGGCCTCCTGGCCGGCTGTAGTGTGGACCTTCCGGTCCACGCTTGTTTCTTAACAGTGTACAGGAGAACGGGCCTGAGTTCGTAATCGCCCGGAGTGGCGGGTAGGGCTAACACATCGAATCGGCTCAGCCATCCGGCAACGAAACAGATTAGTGTTGTTCCCGCTTGTTTTTGCGGAGGGAGCAGGGGTCTTTAGACCCCTGAAACAAGCGCAAAAGCAACGGGCTTCAGCCCTGGGCCATCTGTTCGCAACTGAACCGAGATCCGGACCTGAAGGCCATCTTGATTGCGCCTTTTCATTCAGAGACCTGAAGGTCCCTGCACCCTCCGATAGCCGCTCCGTGCATTGCATCGCGATTCAAAGCCTGTTACTGCGATGAAATAAAATGCAATCACACGGCGCCGCGGGGAATGGTGCATTTTCCGATTGGCCGGTCGTTCGCCTGGAATTTGAATTACGACACGGCGAGTGACTTGGCGATTTATCATTCGTCCAAAGCGAGTATCAGTAAAGTGAAGCGCGTTTTTGTTTCTCAATCGTGCGCGACAATCAAGCCAAGGGCATGTCGGCGGCTGTCACGTTACACGGCCATGTGCGGAGGAATCCGCCCGGAAAAAGGTCCTTCGTGGAACCCCCTATAATGGAGGCGCGAATGATTGCGCATAGCGTTTCCATCACCTACTGCATTACACCCGTAAATCTGTTGAGGCGGAGAGTCGATGAATAGATTGAAAATGCCCGTCTGGTTCTTTGCATGCGGATTGATCGTCTTGCAGATGATCCTGGTTGCGATCATCGTTCATGGCGAGTCGCTCACTTTCGATGAGGGCGACCATATTTTCGCCGGCTACATGATGTGGCATAGCGGCGACTACGGTCTGAATCCCGAGCATCCGCCGCTGGTGAAGCTGGTGGCGACCCTGCCTCTGCTGCACGAGAAGCTATGGGTGCCTCAGCTGCATCAGCTAATGTTCAAGGCCGAGGCGTACCGGGATGGCCGTGATTTTATGGAACGTAATGATGGCCCAAGGCATCGCCTGCTCTTCGACATGCGTCTGGCAGCAGGTGTCTTTGCCGTTGGCCTCTCAGTGATGGTATTTCTGATGGGGAGCAAGCTCTTTGGCGAGTCCGCTGGTTTGCTGGCTTTGCTCTTGGTGGTCTTCGAGCCCAATGTATTGGCCAACAGTGATCTGGTCACGACCGATATAGGAGTTGCTTGCTTCTTTCTGGCCACAATCTATTGCTTCTACCGTTACGCAAGGCAGCCATCTGTGATTAGTCTGTTGCTGACCGGCTTGGCAGCGGGACTCACGCTGTCGGCCAAGCACAGCGGGATTTTGCTGGCTCCGATGCTGCTGGGATTGACGCTGGTAGAGATCGCCTGTGCCGAGCGGGGACGGCGCAAGCGGATGGCTGGGACACTGTTTGGCGGATTGGCTGCCATCGTGGGCCTCGCGGTTGCGGTGCTTTGGGCTTTTTACGGTTTTCGCTATGCGGCCAGACCGGCAGGGCTGGTGATGAACCCGACGCTGAGCGAATACGCCGCACCCCTCACGGGGCTGAACGGTTGGATGATAGGACATCTCACCAACTGGCGGTTGCTGCCGGAATCCTACCTGATGGGGATCACTGACATTCACTATGCGGCGCAGCAGTATCCCATCTTCCTGATGGGGCACGACTATCCACACGGTGTTTGGTGGTACTTTCCAGTCGCGCTGTCCATCAAGACCTCTCTGGGCTTGATCGGTCTGGTGGTTTTGGCCGGTATAGCGCTGACCAGCAGGCGGCTGCGGCAGACAAGAGAATTGGCGTACCTGTTTGTGCCCGGCGCTATCTATTTTGCCGTAGCGGTCCTCAGCGGTATGAACATCGGCACTCGTCATGTCCTGTTTTTGTATCCACTGGCCGCATTGCTGTCAGCAGCGGGTCTGGTAGCGCTCGCGCAGCATAGCCGGCGCTGGGCTTGGATCGGTGGAGCGTTGGTGGCGTGTCATATCGTTTCTGCCATGGCTGTGTTTCCGGCAGAGATGGCGTACGCCAACGAAGCCTGGGGCGGAGCGGCAAACACACACAAATACCTGAGCGATTCCAGTGTGGACTGGGCGCAGCAACTGCCACACGTCAAGCAATGGGTTGACGCCCATCCTGGCGAGGAGTGCTGGTTCGCCTATTCCGCTTATCCGGAACTTCGTCCGCAGGCCTACGGCATTCCCTGCCACCCGCTCCCCACGGCCCATACCGGATGGGAGATCCTGCCGGTCGACGTGCCAGAAACCATCCATGGCAACCTCCTGTTAAGCGCAGACGATCTGGAAGCCTGCGACTGGCCCAGCGACCAGTTGAATGTCTTCGAGCGATTTCGGTGGATGCCGATGGCCGAGCAGATCGATCACAGTGTGTTTGTGTTCCATGGCGATTTCCATGTGCCGGAAGCGGCGGCGTTGGGAGCGGTCCAAAAGTCGAATATCCTGCTGATGGAGAATAGGCCCGCGGACGCTTTGGTTGCGGCAAAGAAGGCTGTCGCTTTGCAACCGGAGAATTTGCTGGCGCAGACGGCCTTGGGAGACGCCCAGACGGCATTAGGCGACAAAAATAGTGCACGAGCCGCTTATGAATTGGCGCTGGCGGCGGCGCATCGATTGGAAGCCGACGCCCAGCCGCTGTTTGTGCCCGATTTAGAGCAGAAGCTGCATCCATGACATCGTCATAACTTAAGCCGTGAAGTTTTTCTTTACATCCGAAGTCGATAGGGAAGTTGCCTAATCGCAGAACCTCCGTGACGCTCCAGAATGGGGCCTTTCGGAGACTTTTCCGGTAGCCCGGTGTCTTGAGGGCTATTTCACCCAAGAAGAACTCCCTTAGACGCGCAGCGGCACTCTTACCCGAGCGCAAAGGACGAGTCACCCAGCAACCCGGAATTTGTAACGCGAAGCCGCATAGGGCTCCGCGAAATGCCAAGACCCGAAAAATCAACTGTTCCCAACAGCCCGATGCGCTCATGGAAAGGGTTCTGGTTGGTTTGGTCGCCTATTCGGAGACCACACCCCACCCGCCGTTGGGTCGCCCCGACCCTCTCCCGCAACCGCAGGGTAATTGCATGAATCTTTTTTTGCATATAATTTCTCACATCCGAGTACCATGAGTTCAGGTCGGCCTTTGGGACCGGCCCGAAGCGGCAGAAAAGGCACCCCCCCCTACCCTTCTCCCTCTCTTCGCCCATTTTTCTTGCATATAATTAAATAGTTCTGGAGTTCATTTCAAAATCACCGCATCGTTGTTGAGTTTTTCCACTCGCACCTTCCGACTCTGTCAAATGCCAAAAGCGAAGAAACGGCGATTCGCAAAATTCTCTATTTTTTGCCTCTGATTGATTCTACCCAAAAGTCTTTCAATCGCCATCTCCATCCAATCCGCGCTTTTTGTGGAATGCATCGTTTTGCAATCATGCGATTGCCTTGCCCGCATCGGGAAATGCAGCCCCGCCCGCGAAGCTGATACCCTAGAAGCATGAAATTCGGTGTTCTAGTCTTTCCCGGCTCCAACTGCGACCACGACGCCTACAACGTGATTGCCGAAGTGGCTCACCAGCCTGTCACCTTTCTCTGGCACGACTCCGACGACCTGCAAGGCGTCGATGCCGTCGTGGTTCCCGGCGGCTTTGCCTACGGCGATTACCTGCGCACCGGCGCCATCGCGCGCTTTTCGCCCGTCATGCAGGCGGTCAAGCGCTTTGCCGAGGGCGGCGGCTTGGTGCTGGGCATCTGCAACGGCTTTCAGATTCTCGCCGAAGCCGGCCTGCTGCCCGGCGCGCTCATGCGCAACGCCGGACTCAAGTTCATCTGCAAGGATGTGCATCTGCGCACGGAAACCGCCGACAGCCCCTTTACCAATGCGCTCGCCGTGGGCGCAGTGCTGCAGATTCCCATCGCCCACATGGAGGGCAACTACTTCTGCACGCCGGAGGAGTTGCGCCAGTTGGAAGCCGAGGACCGGATCGCCTTCCGCTATGCGACACCGGCCGGCGAAGTCACCGAGCAGGCGAATCCCAACGGCTCCCTGGGCAACATTGCCGGCATTCTCAACGCCCGGAGAAACGTGCTGGGGCTGATGCCCCACCCGGAGCGATCCAGCGAGCTGATTCTGGGATCAAAGGACGGCTGGAAGATCTTCGCCTCGATGATCGCGGCGCTGGCTGCCCGTTGAGCAAGGAATCAGGAGAAGAATCGATCATGAGTCCGATCACAGTTGACACCACTCTCTGCAAAAAAGACGGCCTCTGCGTGGAAGTTTGTCCTTCCAAAATCCTAGCTTTCAATGAAGATGGATTCCCCGAAGAAGTTGCCGGAGGGCGTTGTATTCTCTGCGGTCACTGCGCCGCTGTTTGCCCCTCGGAGGCGCTGACCCACACCGGTTTGCCGCGGGAAGATTTCCTGCCCGCGCTCAAGCAACTACCGGATCCGGCGATGATGGACAGCTTTCTGATGAGCCGCCGTTCGATAAGAGTCTTCAAAGACCGGCCTATCGCACGGGAGACTTTGCTCGCCCTGCTGGACGTGGCGCGGCGAGCGCCCACTGCGACCAACTCCCAGCGGCTTCGCTGGATTGCGGTGGAAGATGGAGCCAAGATTCATGAATTGTCGAAAGAGACGTTGAACTGTCTGCGCATCTCTGGAGCCAATCCGGCTTTGTTGGAGAGATGGGAAGAGCAATGGAAGAGCGGCTACGACTTTATCCTGCGCGGTGCTCCGGCTCTGGTAGTGGCCTGCGCGCCGGAAGAGTATGAATGGGGAAAACCGGATTGTGCGATTGCCCTCACCTATCTTGAACTTGCAGCGGAGGCGCGTGGACTGGGCGCCTGTTGGGCCGGCTACCTGACCCGTGTCGCCGCCGTTCACGCTCCGCTTCGGCGGATGCTCTCGGTCCCTGAAGGCTACGCCGTGCGCGGTGGCCTGATGCTGGGCGAACCGAAGTATACATATCGGAGGATTCCGCCCAGAAATCCGCTGATTGTGCATTGGGTCTAGCTCATCCCAGAGGGGAACTTTTCGGGAGTGAGAAACAATTTGGGAGTTCGCGGCGGCGAGAAGCCATGATTGATATTCATCATCATCTGATCTACGGAGTTGACGACGGCTCGCCCGATCTGGACACCTCTCTGGAGATGGCGCAGGAGGCTGCGGCGGAAGGCGTAACGCACATCGTATGCACGCCGCACGCCAGTGAGCGCTACCCCTACAATGCTCCGTTGATTGATGAGCGTTTCGCCAAGTTGCGCCAATTGCTACAAGGCCAGATCGAGCTGAGCCTGGCATGCGACTTTCACATGACTGCGGAGAATGTCTACGATGCGGCAGCCAACCCTCTGCGCTACTCGATTGACGGCAAGGGCTATCTCCTGATCGAATTCTCCAACACATCAATTCCCCCGCAAATCAACGACGCCCTGTTCCTGCTGCAATCTGCGGGCTATCGGCTAATTGTCACACATCCGGAGCGCTACCCGGTGGTGCTGGGCGAGCCGGAAATGCTGGCCGAATGGATTCGCATGGGATGCCTGGTGCAGGTGACGGCCGCGTCCCTGTATGGGCGCTTCGGCAAGATGGCTGAGGCCTTTTCCAACGAGCTGCTGGAGCGCAACTGGATTCATTTTCTGGCCACTGACGCGCATAACATGAGCGGACGGCGACCACATCTGAAGAACGGCTACGACTATGTAACTCAGCGCATGGGCGAGGAGACGGCGCGACGGCTCTGCGAGAGCAATCCGCGTGTAGCCGTCGAGGGTGCCGAGTGGCCGCAGCAGCCTGAGCCTTTGGGGCTACGGGAGCGCGTCCCAATGAAGTTCCAGGCCAGGAAGTTTTCCTCGCTGTCGGGCAGGCGCGCCGGCTCCAATTCCGGCAGCAGCGCTTCTGCAACCAGCAAACCCGGCTTCTTCAAGCGATTCTTCGGAAGATCATAATCCTAAAAACTGGCCACCTAGAAGCTGGAAAGCGGATATGCCGCTTCCGCTACCCCAAATGACTGATCTTCAACTGTAACGTGTCGAAGTCCACGGTGCCCAAGCCGCGAGCGGCGGCCATGAACAAGTAGGGCAACTGCGCCGCATTGAGATTCCAGTAAGCCTTGGCCACATAGGCGTCGAGAGCTACCGGATCGGTTCCGGCGACGATAGTTTTCTTGGTGGCCACGTCTTCCAGGTTGCCGCCGGTGGGGCCATTGCGCAGCAGAACGCGGTAGCAGTCAATCAGCGTAACTGTGGGCAGCATGAAGCTGGCCAGGTCGGCGAGGCTCTGGTGAATCTGCTGATGCAACCGGTTGCGCTCGCCGCCCAGAATGCCATACCAGTTCTTCATGCCGAGCGTGACGCCGGTGAGGCCGTGGTGTTTGGCGATGGGCAGGTTGATGATCTTGTCGGCTTCAAGGAAGGGCGTAAAGACAGGCCAACTCTTGAGCACCACGCCGCCCATGTCAACCTCGCGGAAGAGCTCTGGATCGGGCAGGATCACCTCGGCGCCCTCGGCGCGGGCCGCAGCCTGGATGCCGGAGCGCTGAAAACAGCGGCGCGGCTCGTTGCAGCTGACATCGGTGACGATGACACGCTTGGCGCCGGCCTGCCAGCACTGGCGGACCACTTCGGCGACGACTTCAGGATTGGTGTTGGCGGCCTGCTCCGGGGTGCGATCCCAAGCGATGTTGGGCTTGAGAACCACCACGTCCTGGCGGCTGATGAAGCGGCTTATTCCGCCCAGATTCAGCAGAGCCGTCTGCACCAGCGCGCGCGGCTCTCCATTTTGAACGACGGTCATCTGCGGCAGGGATGAATCGCCGCCGGTACGATGGTCGCGCCGCGCCTGCTCGGCCTTCCCCGCAACCGGGCGAATGTTGTGTGCACTGAGCCACGCGGCCGCGCCCGCCGCGCCCGCCGCAACACCGCCCACGCGCAGCAGTTGCAGCATGGCCTCGCGGCGCGTCATGCCTTGCCCCTCGCCCTTTGTTTCTTTCGGCATCTGATCGGTTTCCGCAGCCATAGTAATTCTCCCGGTTAGACTTCCAGCAAATGAAAGCGCTTCGGATCGTTGGTGCCGAGGTGGTGAGCGCCGTCTGCCGCGGTGGCGATGTAGCTCGGCGGACGATTAACGGCGGCGAGTGATTTCATTCCAACCTCCGCGCGCTTCTTCTCGATCATCTGCCACGCGACCTGGTCAACGGCGACGCGGTCTTCGCCAACGATCAGCGCGTTGGGATTCCACAGACGCTCGGGGCGGAAGCCGGGACCGCCGTCGTAAACCGCACTCATCGCATCGCCGATGGTAAAGCGAACCTTGTCGCGGACGACCGGGATGCAGTTGAGATCGGCTACGCCGGGGTTGCAATTGCCCGAATGCAGATCCTGCGGGCGCTCCAATACGCCGTACATATTTTTCATCGCAAAGGTGATGCCGGCGCCGCTGTGGTCCTTGAGGATGGGCAGGCCGATGACCATGGCGCACTCACGAGTGAGGATCTTGGAGAGGCGCGCATGCGCCGTGCCCCAAACCTCCGCCTTTTCTTCAAAGCCGGAGACGTCTGATCCGAAGACGCGGATGCGGCTGGGATCGGTGTTAATTGTGAGGCCGCAGACCTGAAGGTCGCGAGCATTCCGGTCCCACACAATAATATTGCCGGGCTTGACACCGGCCTGCTGCAAGCGCTCGCAGATGGCCATCACCAGCGCTCGGTGAGTGCAGATTCCCTTGCCGCCCAGGCCGTTGGTCTTGAGGCCGATGACCTTATCCATGGGCACGATGTGCTTCCATGCTTCGACCGGCTTGTCGCGGCCGGTGTATGTGGCGATGGCGCGGTCCAGCAGGGCCAGCACACGCTTATCGTCCAGTTGCCCATCGGCGCCGTGCAGCTGCGCATCGCGAGCCACCACGACTTTTGGCCTGGCGGTGGCGTCCTGCTTGTCCAACATTCCAGCAATGCCCAGCTTGCTTTGCGAACCGAACAGCACCGCTCCCGTCGCTGCCTCTTTTAGAAACTCCCGTCGGCTTGTCATCTCATCTCTCCAGTTCCTAGATGACCGGATTTCCGGCCATCTTCATTCTCACGGTCAAATCTCCATGAGGCTAATACGTTGCGGATCATTGACGCCCAAATGATGAGCAGCGTCAGCGGATCTAGCTATGTAGCGCGGCTCGCGGCCTGCAGCCTCGAGCGTCGGCAGTCCAACCTCGGCGCGCTTCCGCTCGAGGATACCCCATGCGGTTTGATCGACCGCCACGCGATCCTGGCCCACGATGAGCGCGTTGGGATGCCATATATGTTCAGGGCGAAAGAGAGGACCGCCTTCATAGAGCGCGGAGATGGCGTCTCCAATCACGAAGCGAACCTTGTCGCGAATCGCCGGAATGCAATGCAGATCGGCAATGGCGGGATTGCAATTGCCTACATGCATAGGCCCCACGTCTTCCATCTTGACCACGCCGTACATATTCTTCATGGCAAAAGTGAGACCCGAGCAGGCATGATCCTTGAGGATGGGCAGATTCATCACCATCTCGCATTCCCGCGTGAGAATTTTGGAAAGTCGAACGCGAACCACGCCGTTCGTTTCAATCCGGTCCTCGTAGCCCGCCACATCGGAACCATAGCAGCGAATTCGGCTGGGGTCTTTATTGATGGTGTAACCGCCAGACTCAAGAGCCTCATTGGCTTGATCCCACACCAGGATGTTGCCGGGCTTGACGCCGGCCTGTTGTAGCCGCTCACAGATTGCCAGAGTCAGTGCCAGGTGAGTCGAGATTCCCTTGCCGCCCGCGCAGTTCACTTTTAGCCCGATGACCTTGCCCATGGGCACAATCCGCTTCCACGTCTCCACCGGATGGTTATGCCCGGTATAGGCGGTAATGGCGCTGTCAAGCAGATCGAGCACACGCTGTTCGTCCAGTTGCGTGCCTGCGCCGTGTAGTTGCGCATCACGAGCCACCACCACTTTAGACTTGCTTGTCTCGGCGTGCTGGTCCAATATGCCAGCCAGCCCCAACTTGCTTTGCGCGCCCAGGATCATGGCTCCCGTCGCTGCATTTTTCAAAAAATCCCGGCGGTTTCCCATCGCAATCCTCTTTCTTTGGTTTTCGCCAGATTCCAGCCACAGAGTTTACAGCTTCGCTTCCACAGTCTGCGCCAGCGCAAGCAGAGCCTGCGGTGCGTCGGGCGTGGACTCATAAGCTACGATGCGGACCAGGGACGGCCCCTTGCGAAAAATCACGCTCTGCGCATAGGCTATGCCCGCGTCGCCCAGTTGAACGGTCTTGGCATCAGTGGTCTGCCCGGTCTCAAGAATCTTGCGCGCGCCCGCCGCGTCCTTCATGGTGTAAACGTCCACCACCGCTTCCAGTGTTCCCTGATATTTGTAATCAGAGGTGGAAGTGGTGACGACTCCAGCCGAGATGTACTGCTCGGCGTCTCCGTCAATGTATTGCCACAAATTATTGGCCGCAAAGACGCGCGTGTCGCTGGTCTTTTGCCAGCCTGTGACCGCGCCCGAGGCCGGGAACGGATCAACCTTCGCTTTCTTGCACCCTGAAGCGGCAACCGTGATCATGGCAATCGCCGCCACGGCAAGCATCCAATTCGAACGAAGTTTCACGGAACAATCTCCCTTATTTTCTGTTAAGCAGTATTTGACTGCTGGGTGAACGGCTTTCACCGATGCTGGTGACGCAGACGGCGGGTCGATCTTGCAGCGGGCAGGCAAACTCGCAGGCGCCGCAACCCACGCAACGACTGGGGTCAATGCGCGGCTGCTTGAGCGTTTTAGTATTGCCCGCCGAATCAACCACCTGCGCTTCTTCGACATAAATCGCCTTGGGCGAAACCGGACACCATTCTTCGCAAACAATGCAGTCGGTGGCCATGGCCCACGGCAAACAGCGGCCGCGATCATAGAAGGCCAACCCCAGGCGGATCGGCTGGCTCTGCTGGCCCACGCCCACCACCCAGCCTTTTTCCTTCGGCGTAATCTGCCAGATGGCGCCGGTGGGGCAGACCTCAGAGCAGAGCACACAACTCGGCTCACAGTACCCGATACGCGGCACCAGCATTGGCGACCACAATCCCTCCAAACCAGCCTGATCAAGCGTGGGATGCAGCGCCGTGTTGGGGCAAACCTTCATGCACTCGCCGCAGCGGATGCAGCGCGAGAGAAACTCTGCTTCATCCAGCGAGCCTGGCGGACGCAGCAGCCGCTCGTTGCGGCCTTTGCCCAGCCCCGTGTTGGCGCGCATCAAGGGAACCGCCATTGCGCCAATGGCAACACCAGTGAGCGTTCTGCGGCGCCCCAGGTCAGGCGAAGCAACTTCTTTCTCCCTGCGGAAGAAGCGGAAATTGAGGCTGTCGTGCGGGCAACTGCCCACGCAGTTCATGCACATCAGGCACTCGGACTTGTGCCAGGGAACGCCGCCAACAGGATCGTCTCCGCCCTGGCAATTCAGCAAACAGCGGTTGCAATTGTTGCAGCTTGCGGCATCCTTGTGCAGCCCCAGCACACTCCAGCGCGAGACCGCGCCCAGCAATGCGCCCAGCGGGCAGATCGCCCTGCACCACAACCGCGTCACCCGCAGGCTGGCCGCCAGAATCAGCAGAAACAGAACGCCCAGGATCAGCCCTTGCGTGTAGCGCGGCTGACGAAGATCGAGCACCGTGTAGTGCAAAATTGTGTGCAGAATCGTGCCGGTGGATTTGATCGCCGCAACGTGGCTGGTTTCAAGAGGAGTCAGCAGCGCGCGCGCCGCTGCGTTGATGGCCGGCAAGATCGAAAGCCCAAAGGAGCGCACCAGCAGGCTGAATGGATCAAGCCAGCCAATCGCCGCCGAACCGAAGAGCGCGGCCACAAGTCCTGCCAGCAGCACCACGTACTTGCCCGTCTGCCAACGTTTATACCGGTTGGCCTCGATGCGCTGCTTGCCCCTCTTCGCCTCGGAGGGCATATTACCCACAAAGTGTTGCAGCGTTCCCATCGGGCAGATCCAACCGCAGAAGAAGCGGCCCAGAAAGAGCGTGGGAATGAGAATCAGCAGGCTCCACAGCAGCCCGCGATAGAGCGCGTGGCTGGCCAGCGCATTGACCACTGCCACCAGCGGATCCCACTCAAAGAAGAGCCGCACCGGCGCGCGCAGTTGAACTTCGGTCGGACCGCCGGGGAAGAAGCTCAGGGAGGTGAACAGTAGCAGCGCAAAAAAAAGCAGCAAAAAAAAGATCTGCGAAATCCTGCGCAACAGCGGCAATCTGGACCGGGGCACTAAGATTCCTCCACGCGGGGTGCTCATGAACTAGGACGTTCATTCATCATGATTCGCTCTCAGGCAAACAATGGACGGTGACCGGCGTCACAGATTGGCAGCTTGGGCTGCTGAGATTGTGGAAGGTCACACCAGTAGGAAACTTTTGCATGCGTCAAGATTGTGTCAGGGCACGACTTTCGTAGTTTCGTGAAGGCGTAGAATGAACGCGGAATTTAGCCTCTGAGGAAATGAATCTGAAACGGTCATACTTGTTCAGATGTTCTTTCGTTTTTCATCATTCGTCGAGGCAAATGATCAACTGAGGAGATGGGAATGAATCGACGGGATATTTTACTTGGCGCAGCCAGGCTCACACCGGGAGTCATCGCCGGGGCAGCGGCCATGAACATGAACGCAGCGGTCATCTCGGCTGCGGCGGAGCCAACCCGCAAGTTGAAAATTATTGTCACAGGCGGGCATCCGGGAGACCCTGAATATGGCTGCGGCGGTACAGTTGCGCGCTTCACGGCGCTGGGCCATGAAGTGGTCCTGCTCTATCTGAATGATGGCGGTTGGCCCCCCACTCCGCCGACCACCCGCATTGCGGAAGCCGCAAAGGCATGCGAAATATTGAAGACGCGCCGGGTTTATGCGGGACAGATCAATGGCCACGCGGTGCTGGATAACGAACACTATGAGGCCTGCCGGAAGATCTTCGAGCAGGAAAAGCCTGACGCCGTCTTCAACCAATGGCCCATCGACAATCATCGCGACCATCGCGCCATCTCCATGCTGACGTATGATGCGTGGAAGGAGATGGGACGGACCTTCGCCCTGTATTACTACGAGGTTTCTGACGGCGAAGACACCATGCAGTTTGCGCCTTCTCACTATGTAGACATCACCGAGACCGAGCCACAGAAGCGTGCGGCCTGTTACGCCCATGCCAGCCAGACTCCAGACCGCTATTACGAGTTGCAGGATTCGGTCGCCAAATTCAGGGGATTACAGAGCGGTTATAAGAGAGCCGAAGCCTTTATCCGCCAGATTCAAAGTCCCTTTGACATATTCTCGATGGCGGGTATTGCAACTCGATGAAGACTGTATCAATACGCCAATCCTGAGTGGCATTGGCTCTGTGCCGTGGTTTCCCAACTCTCGCTTATGGGAGTTGGAAAACCACGAACCCCATGCGCGCAAGCGCCGTCCGCCCCGCCGCGGATGGCTTGCATATAATTACCATCCACCGGCGCACAATAGAAAAATGAAAAACGACCAAAGCAGCGGGCTGTTACTCACTACTGTCCGCTTTTCACTGTCCACCGATAGGGTACCCCCCACCCCCCCAATTTATTTTCTATCGACAGCCAAAGCTTGCAGATAATTTTAAGGCATTTATAATCAATATCTTCCGAAGAACATTTCTATGGAAAAACTCCACTGCAAAGCCGAAAACAGGCAAAAATCGCCTCAGAATATGAGAATTTCGACGAAAAAAACCTGTCTTTTCGGCGGTTTTAAGCCGGATTCGCACTGCTTTTCTCACACCGCGAACCCCATGCGCGCAAGCGCAGTCTGCCCCACCGCAGATGGCTCACAGATGATTGACGAGCGAGGCGATGCAGGCCGCGCCGAAACCGTTGTCAATGTTCACTACAGAGACATTGGGCGAACAGGTGTTCAGCATTCCAAGCAGCGCGGCGATGCCGCCGAACGACGCGCCGTAACCGACGCTGGTGGGCACGGCCAGCACCAACGCATTCACCAGACCGCCGACCACCGTAGGCAGCGCGCCTTCCATGCCCGCGCAGACGATCAGTACACGCGCTGATTGCAAAGCGTCCCTTTGCGCCAGCAAGCGGTGAATGCCGGCCACGCCGACGTCGGCAATCAATTCAACGGGATTGCCCATCAGCCGGGCGGTCACCACGGCCTCTTCGGCGATGGGCAAATCGCTGGTGCCGGCGCAGACCACGGCAATGGTTCCCTTCCCCGGAGTTGCGGCAGCCTGCGTCAGCGTGATGGCTCGTGCGGTTTCGTGAAATTCGGCTCTTGGTTCGACTGCATGAACCGCCTCGAACATCTCGCGCGTGGCGCGCGTGGCCAGCACATTGCCCCCGGCGCGCGCCATGCGAGCAAAGATGGCAGCCACTTGCGCGACGGTTTTTCCGGCGGCAAAGATCACCTCCGGCATTCCGGTGCGCAACGCGCGATGATGATCGAGCTTGGCAAAGCCGATGTCCTCGTAGGGCAGATCCTTCAGGTGCTCAAGCGCGTCGCTCACCGCGGTGCGGCCCTCGCGCACTTCGTTGAGCAGCAATTCAATCTGTGCGCGATCCATCAGCGTTTCTCCTTTGTGGTTGCGAAAACTCGCATGGCTTCTTCCATCACCTGCTTGAGAGGGACCGCTGCTCCGGCGGCGATCTTGCGGCAATCCTCATACTCCGGCGCGGCGTTGGCAATCGCGCCGTTGGGCAGGCGGGCGATCTTGATGCTCACCTTGCCCCATGGTGTTTCAACCGCGACGAACTCCCGCGCCAGAGCGGCCTTCTTCTCCAGCCGCCAGCGAAGGCCAATGGTGGTGGTCTCGCGGAAGAGCAGTTCTTGCAGCGCGGGCACAAGATCGGGCCTGCATAGCACGGTCATCTGCACACCGGTGCGCCCCTTTTTCATCTGCACAGAAGCGCGATAGACGTCCCACGCACCGGCTTCGAGCAGTTGTTCGCTCACGTATGCGAGCACCTGCGGCGTGGAATCGTCGATCACGGTTTCAATCACCGCGATCGATTCAGTGGCGGCATCGGTGGTTTCTTCGCCGATAAGCAGGCGCAGCAGGTTGGGCTGGCCCTTCGTCTCGCGTCCGCCCGCTCCATAGCCCGTTTGCAAGATGCGCATGGGTGGCAGCGGCGCATAGCTTACATCCAACATTCGTAGTGCGACCGCCCCGGTCGGTGTCACGCGCTCCATCGGCTCGCCGGCCGCGTAGACCGGCGCATCGCCAAGCAGCGCCAGCGTAGCCGGCGCGGGCACCGGGATCGTGCCGTGCTGGCAAACGACCGTGCCGCTGCCCACGTTGAGCGGCGACGCAAGCCAGCGGTCAACATGCAGCGCCTCAGCGCCCGCGGCGGTGCAGACAATATCGACGATGGTGTCCACCGCGCCCACCTCGTGGAAGTGAACATCTTCAATGGGAACGGAATGAATGGCGGCCTCGGCCTCGCCCAGCAGTTGAAAGGCGCGCGAGGCGCGCTGCTTCACACTCTCAGCCAAAGGCGCGGAACGGATGATGGCAAGGATCGCCGACAGAGAGCGATGCTCGGTGTGCGTATGCTCAGGAGGATGCTCGTGGGGGTGGTGCTCATCCTCGTGCGGATGCGAATGCAGGTGGGCGCCGTGCTCATGAGAATGCGCTGACTGATCCTGGTGCGAGTGCCCAGACTCCGCGGACGGCGTATCGGGAGTGATGACATCGACCTTGGTTGCGGCCAGTCCGCCGCGGCTCACCTTGCGCATCTCAAGGCGAGCGCCCACGCCCAGCGCGGCTGTGGTTTCTTCCAGGCAGGCAAAAGGAAGGCCCGCATCGACCAGGGCGCCCAGCAGCATATCGCCGCTGATGCCGGAAAAGCACTCAAGATAACCGATTCGCATAGCAAGGTTATTCTAAACTGCCGGCGATGCGCCGCGCCCGGCGAGCACTTCCACGGGCAGGATGGCGTTCATCGAGCCTGACCGAAAGCCGGAGCAATCGAGCGTGACGTACTTGAAGCCAATCAGCTTGAGCGCGGCCGTAATCGCATCGAACATCTCCATTGAGAGGGCGCGCGGCATCTCGGCGCGGGCCAGCTCCACGCGGGCCAGTTCGCCGTGATGGCGTACGCGCAACTCGCGGAAGCCCAACTGCCGCAGACTCTCCTCGGCGCGTTCCACCTGCTCCAGAACCTCGCGGGTCACGGTGCGTCCATACTCCACGCGCGAAGCCAGACAGGGCGCGGCGGGGCGGTCCCAGAGCGGATAGCCGGCAGCCTTCGAGAGTGCGCGAATCTCGTTTTTTGTCAGCCCGGCCTCGGCAAGCGGCGCCAGCACGGCGTGCTCCTCGGCCGCGCGCTGCCCTGGACGGTAATCGCGCGTGTCGTCGGCGTTCATGCCAAAGGCGATGTGATCGAATCCAAGCTTGGGAGCCAGCGCCTCCATGGCGCGAAAGAGTTCATCCTTGCAATGAAAGCAACGATTGGCGTCGTTGCGCTGGTACTCGGGGCTACTCAGCTCTTCGGTGGCAAGGATGTGCAGCGGCATCTGCCGCGCGCTGGCAAACTCGCAAGCTGCCTCGTAGTCGCGCCGCGCAAGACTGGCGGAGTCGGCCAGCACGGCGAGCATCCGGTTGCCCAGAACGCGATAGGCCGTAGCCGCCAGAAACGCGGAGTCCACACCGCCGGAGTAGGCCACCATCAGGCTGCCCAACTGCCGCAACCGCGATTCCAGCGAAAGCAGTTTGCGCTGCGTGCCTGGATCGCCGTCGAGCGCGACTTTCTGTTCGCCTTCCGTGACTTCGGAATGGTTTGAACTCGTGAAATCCTGCGTCGCCATAGCGTTAATTATATCCTTCGCCAAGATGAATATGGAATGCAGCGCTTGTTGCAGCACCTTTGCTCCGCAGAAAGGTTTGGCGGCCTATCTTCAGCAGTACAACCACTGATAGCCAGCCAACTACCTGCGGAGGGGCCACACAAAACCTGCGGTGGGGCAAAGTAGGTTCGTGCTTTTGCCCTGGAGTGTCGTTTCACTCCATGGGTCAAGCCCCGTCCCGCGCTGTACCATAGGTATGGGCCTCTGCCCCTCCAGGAATACGCCCATGTCTCCAAAGAAAAAATCCGCAAAGCTTCTCCATTGCCCCACCTGCGGAATGTTGGTCCGCTTCAACGACGAAGACTTCCCTTTTTGCTCGGATCGGTGTCGCAAGATCGACCTCGGCAAGTGGGCGATGGGCGTCTACAAGATCAGCTCGCCCATCCTCGACCCAGAGGTGCTGGAAGACTTGGGCGAACTGAGTAGCGGCGGCAGTGGTGGCTACGATGGCAACTGAAGCTCCTGCCCAAAAAAAGACTCGCTTGGCCTGGACTATCGCGACTTTCTTTGGCGCGGGCCTGGGCAAGCCCGGTCCCGGCACCTGGGGATCGGTGGCCGCCGTGCTGCTGTGGGCCGCGTATGACTTCGTCTTTCATCCGACAGCGCAAGCACTGCTGATTGCCCTCCTCGCCGGCATCGCGCTAACGCTGATCCTCGGCATTCCAGCTTCGACTATCGTCGCCCGCGAAAGCGGCCGCCATGACCCGCAGTTCGTCGTCGTCGACGAAGCCGCCGGCCAGTGGATTGCGCTGCTCGGCAGCCCATTTGATCTGCGCCACGCCCTGATTGCACTCATTCTCTTTCGCCTCTTCGACATCACCAAGCCGTTTCCCGTTCGCCAGCTTGAAAAGCTTCCCGAAGGCTGGGGCATTGTCCTCGATGATGTTGGCGCGGGGTTGTATGCTTTGGGTGTAGCATCGCTCATACGCATCTGGATTTAAACCATGTCCCGCGCCCCCATCCAACCCGCCGCTGAGCTTGCCCCGCGCATCGACGACATTATGCCCGCCGCTGCGCTGCCCGAGGGCGAGATTGAACTGATTGGCACAAATCTTGGCCCCTGCAACTCAGAACTGCCCACCGTACTGGTTGACGGTCTTCAGGCGCATGTTTTGATGAGCCGCCCCGGAGCACTGGCTCTACGCGTTCCCGCACTGGCCGCGACCGGACTCATCGAGGTGCACAACTCCTTTGGAGCCAGCAATTCCGCTCCTCTGCGCGTGGCCCGCCAGCTCTCCGAGGGCTTGCATCCGGTAACCAATCCCGCGGTCAGCCGCTCAGGCATGATCTACGCAACCATCTCCGGCCAGCGCGGCAAGCAGACCCCAATTTCGGTGGTGCGCATCAGCCCTGACGGCCGCGGAACGCCTTTTGTGACCGAAATTCTCAACGCCACCGGGCTGGCCTTCAATCCTGACGGCGAGCTTTTTGTCACCTCGCGCGCCGAGGGCAACGTCTACCGTATCGACGAAGCGGGCGAGCCAGCCCTCTACGCAGAGGGCATGGGCGTGGCCACGGGCGCGACCTTCGACGCTGAGGGCAACCTCTTCGTAGGCGACCGCAGTGGGACGATCTTCAAAATCAATACCGAACGCCAGATCTTCGTCCATGCCACGCTCGAACCCAGCCCGGCGGCCTATCATCTGGCCGTCAGCGCCGCTGGGACGCTGTTTGTTACCGGACCCACGCTCAGCTCGAACGACACCATCTGGGCAATTGAGCCAAATGGAGAGACTCGCGCATGGTTCCGCGGCTTGGGACGCCCGCAAGGCCTGGCGCTTTCGAAAGAGGGCGACATCTACCTGGCCGCCTGCCTCGCCGGCCGCCGCGGCCTGGTGCGCGTGACGCCGCAGGGCGAAGCGACGCTGGTGCTGGCAGGCTCTAACATCGTCGGTTTGGCTTTTTCTCCCCTCGGCACCACGATTCTCGCCACCAACGAAGCTGTTTATGATGTGGACCTGGGAGTAGAAGGCCTGAATTTGTTTTAAGCAGCTTGCAGCGAACAGCTCACAGCAAACAATCCATACGCCCGGACTTTTTTCTGTGAGCTGTTCGCTGTAAGCTGGAAGCTGCCCTATGAAATCCGAAATCATCGCTGTCGGCTCCGAGATGCTTACGCCCTTCCGCCAGGACACCAACTCGCTGTATCTGACGGAGAAGCTCAACGAACTCGGCGTCACCGTGGCTTTCAAGACCATCGTCGGCGACCGGCTGCTGGATCTGGTCAGCGTCGTCCGTGCTGCTCTCAGCCGCACCGACATTGTCATCCTAATGGGTGGACTCGGCCCCACCGAGGACGACCTGACGCGCGAGGCCGTGGCCGAGGCGCTCTCACTCACCCTGCGCCGCGACGCCAGCCAGGTCAACGCTTTGGCCGAGCGCGCCGCCACCTGGCGCATTCCCATGCCGCAGAACAACCTGAAGCAGGCTGACCTGCTGGAGGGCGCGACTCTGCTGCCCAACCCCAACGGCAGCGCGCCCGGCCAATGGCTCAATACCGAATGGCAAGGCAATCGCAAGCTGCTCATCCTGGTTCCCGGCCCGCCCAACGAGTGCCGTCCGCTCTTTGACGCCGAGTGCATGCCACGGCTGCGCAAGCTATTGCCGCAGAACTGCATCGCCAAGCGAACCCTGCGCGCGGCCATGATTCCCGAATCACAGGCCGACAAGCTGCTTGCTCCTGTCTACAGCGAATACAAGGACGTGGAGACCACGATTCTGGCTCACGCCGGCGACATCCAGCTCACGCTGCTTTGCTCCAAACCAAGCCTGCAAGCGGCCCAGGCTCGTGTAGATGAGTTGGCCGGGCGTTTGGAAGAGCTTCTCGAAGACTGGCTCTATTCCTTCGGCAACGAGACTTCTGAGAGTTTGGAACAGATCGTTCTTTACCTTCTCGGTGTGCGCCAAGCCACCCTTGCCGTGGCCGAAAGCTGCACCGGCGGCATGATCTCCCAGCGCATCACCAGCGTTGCCGGCAGCTCGCGCTCGTTTTTGGGCGGAACCGTTGTTTACTCGAATGAGATGAAGACGACCTTTGCCGGTGTACCCCCGGAGCTGATCTCCGAACATGGCGCCGTCTCGGCGAAGGTGGCTGAAGCTCTCGCCTATGGCATTCGCCGCTACACCGGAGCAACTCTGGCCTTGGGCGTGACCGGCATTGCCGGACCCTCTGGCGGCAGCGTGGCCAAGCCCGTCGGTCTGGTCTACATCGCGCTCTCGGACGCGCAGAAGACCGAATCCATCGAGCGCACCTTCCGTGGCGACCGGCAGCGCATCCGCGAGTGGGCTACCCAGCAGGCTCTGGATCTGATTCGGCGGCGGCTCAGGTAGTTTTTCTGTTCTTCGCCAGCCGCGCCACGATGGCCAGCTCGCGCAAGACCTGCTGAAGCGGGCGGGCGGGCGTGCCCCAGAGCACGGTTCCCGGCTTGACGCCTATTCCCTCGTTGGTGACAGTCTTGCCGCTCAGCACGCCGGCCTGACCGCCGAGGATGACGCCGGGACCGATGGCTGCGTGGTCGCCAATGCCCACCTGACCGGCGATGACCGCGCCGTTGCCCACCGTGCAGGAGCCGCTGATGCCCACGCCGGAGACCAGAATCACATCCTCGCCAATCTCGCAGTTGTGGCCGATGTGAACCAGGTTGTCCATCTTTGTGCCGCGGCCGATTCTCGTTCGCCTGAGCGCGCCGCGATCGATGGTGGAGTTCGCGCCGATCTCGACGTCGTCTTCGATGACAAGCGTTCCCTGCTGCGGGAATTGTGTGTACGCGCCGGTCGCGTTGTCGCGCACGTAGCCAAAGCCGTCTGCGCCCAGCACGCTCCCCGCGTGAACGATGACGCGATTGCCGATGGTGGTTCCAGGATAGAGAACGGCGCGCGGATAGATGCGGCAGTCGTCGCCGATGCGTACGCCCGCGCCGATGATTGCGCCTGCCTCGATGCGCGTGTGTGCGCCGATTTGCGCGTTATCGCCGACAACTGCGCAGGGGCCGATGCTCACGCCTTCGCCCAGCTTCACATCTGTTCCAACAACCGCAGAGGGATGCACGCCGGTTGCGGGCAGCGCTGGCGCGAGCAATTGGGCGGCGCGGGCAAACCAGAGGCGCGGCTGCTCGGCCTCGACGATGGCTTTGCCTTGAGAGGAGTAGTCAGTTCCGGCGCACAGAACGACGATTCCGGCATTGCTCGCAAGGGCTTTGGCGGCAGAAGCCGCGTCCTCGGCGAAGACCATCTCCGTTGCCCCGGCTGACTCGACGGAGTTCGCGCCGGTAACCGGTCGCCAAGCATCCCCCGCAACCAGCTTGCCGCCCAATGTTTCGATCAGTTCGACCAGCTTCATGTATTTCCCTCACGGGCTCAAGCCCTTAATCTCTTTAGCTTTTCTTGCGGCATGACGAAAGCCGCGCACTTTCAAGACAGTGCGGCCCGATCAAGAATACAGCCCGGGCTCGCCCGGCGGACGAGTCTTCCAGCGGCGATGAATCCAGAGCCACTGGTCGGGAGAGCGGCGAATCCAGCTCTCGATGACGCTGGTGCATAACTGCGTGGCGGCCAGAATCTCGGCTTCGGCGTCGTCGCTGCGCTCAAACTTCAGCTCCGGGCCGAAGTGGAGAACGTAGTGCCGCTCGGCCTCCTCCCACAGCATAAAGCCAGGTAGCACGGCCGCGCCGGTTTTGAGGGCGATGCGCGCTAGTCCGGAGGCGGCGCAGGCCTTGCGCCCGAAAAAATTCACGAAGACGCCCTGCGGCGGGGTCATATTCGTATCCATCAGAATGCCCACCGTCTCGCCGTTGTGCATGGCGGTCAGCAGGCCGCGGGCAAAGTCGTCCTTGGGCAAGACGCGGTTGCCGTGCAGGCAGCGGATGGCGTTGACAAACTCATCGAGCGGGCGGTTGTCGAGGGGGCGAGCGACCATGCTCATGGGATGGCCGGTGAGCGAGTGATAGAAGCTGGACAGCTCCCACGCGCCCAGGTGGCCGGTGACGATGAGGACGCCTTTGCCACGCGCCTGCGCGGCCAGATAGTTGTCGAGGCCCTCGGTGCGAATCCAGTTGCGGGTGTTCTCCGCGGTGTAACGGCTCATGCGGCAGAACTCGACCAACTGCCAGCCGAGATGACGGAAGACGCCTCGCAGTATCTGGTCGCGCTGGGTTGCATTGAGCGCGGGAAAAGAAAGTTCCAAATTGCGTTCACCCACGCGGCGCAGGCGGCCGTGCAGCCGGTAGACGCTCCAGGCCAGCGCCTCGGCCAGGCGACGCGCCAACGCGCGCGGCAACCGCCCCAGTGGGCGCGCCACGGCCATGACCAGCCAGAATTCGAGTTTCTCCCGCATCATCAAACCCAAAAGACAAGTGTAATCCGAGAGCGCGGAACTGACTGCAAGCGCGAAGAATGAAAGCATCGCCATCGCCGCGCTATGATCGAAGTGTTTGTTAAGGAGAGGCTATGAATCGGCGTTCATTTTTACGAAATACGGCAGTGCTCGGCGTGCCCCTGCTGGCAGCTCCGCTGGCCGCCTCTGGAGCAGCCGCGCCAGTGGAGAAGCCGCTCACAGATAGCCATCGGCGCATCACCCGTGCGATGGCTGCGGCCATGGCCATGCAGAGGCACGACTGGGAGCAGGGAATTCTGGCGCAGGCGATGCTGGAGGCGGAGGAGCGCGTGACGGTGATTCTTCTCACCAAGGCGGCCATCGTGCAGCGCATGCCGGATGGACGGCTGGCCGTGGTGCACTCCGGCGGCACAACCGATCCGTCGATGGGCGGAGCGGCCTACGCGAAGGCCGCTGAATGGACCGCTGATCCGCTGATTCGGCAAGCCGTGGACGGGCTGCTCAACTGGATTCGCAACAAGGCTCCGCGCAACGCCGGCGGCGTGCTCTACCACGTCTTCGACGCGCCGGAGATGTGGTCGGACGGCTTCAACTGCGCGCCGCCGTTTTTGGCCGCGATGGGCTTTTTCGATGAGGCGCTGCGCCAGATTGAAGGCTATCGGGAGCGGCTGTGGAATCCTGAAAAGCAACTGCTGGCGCACATCTGGGATGACGGCAAGCGGCAATTCAAGGATGGTAACTTTTGGGGCGGCGGCAATGGCTGGGCGGCGGCGGGGCTGACGCGAGTGATTCGCAGCCTGCCGGCCGAACGCCGCGCGGATCGTGAGCGGCTGGCCGGGTTTGCGCGGGAGATTATCGACGGCTGCCTGCGCTATCAACGGCCCGACGGCTTGTTTCACGATGTGGTGGATCAACCGGCGACTTTCGTCGAAACCAATCTGGCGCAGATGCTGGCCTTTGCCACTTATGAAGGCCTTCGAGGCGGGTGGCTTCCGGCGAGTTATTGGAAGCATGCGGACGCAATGCGCGCCGCCGCGCGCGCCCGCATGGATGCATTCGGTTTTGTGCAGGGCGTCTGCAGTGCACCCAACTTTGATCGCGCCGGCACTTCAACCGAGGGCCAGGCCTTCTGCATCATGATGGAAGCTGCGGGCAAAAAAGCGGAAGTGGCGCGGGGTTAGAGCATTTTCGCGATTGCTGCACTGTGAGCGTTTGCTATCCCACCCATTCCGCAAAAAACGCGGAATGGATGGGGCACGGAGCTTCGTTACGCTATCAGTGAAAATGCGCGAGCTACTCGTGTTGCTTGGCGGCGACAAAGTAATGCGCCACGCTGCGGACAAAGGTCTCTGCGCCCGGCGGCACCTCGACATTGCCCTTGAGAATCGACTCGAAGCTGTGCTCCTGGCCAAAGTAGAGTTCCGTATCCTCGCGGTTCTGGCTGACGCTGGTGCCGTCCAGGTCGATGCCGGCAAAGAGGCCCTTGTTGCGCGAGTAGCTGAGCAGCTCGGCGTTCATCTTCCAGTCGGTGGCGGCCTGACCGGCGCGGCCCACCGGACCCGCCGCGGCTGAAGCGTCTCCGCCGATCTTGAACTTGTTTTTCAGCAGGTCCTGCAAGCCGCGATCATTGACGGCCACCAGCACCAGGTCGGTGGACTGGCCACCAATCTGAAATCCAAACGAACCGCCGGCCATGCGAATAAAGACCGGCGCGCTCCAGCCGTGTCCCGTGCGGCAGGTGACGACGCCCTGGCCATATTGCCCGCCGAAGACAAACGCTCCCTTGATCATTCCGGGCACTACTGCCACGCAGGTTGCCCGCTCCAGGATATTCATGGGAATGCTTCTGTCCTGCGCCGCCATGACCTGGTCCAGAACCACCTTGGCGGCATCAATGCGCGCCTGCAGGCTCTCCCGTGAGGAGGCTGCGAAGGCGGCCGGGGGAAGCATGAAACAGAGACAGATCCATGCAAATGTCTTCTTCATGGTTTTGATCCTTTCTACTCCGCAACCTTGGATCGCGGGTTGTTCAATCACAGAAGTGAGATGTTGAAGATGGGCGCAACGGCTCAGACGAGGCTGCGGAAAAACTCCATCCATTCCACGGCTCGACGAAGTGCTGTCGCTACAGCCCTCCCGTTCCAGTGTATTCCAAAAAGCCACCCGCCACCTGCGGTGCGGCCAACTGCTCGGCACGCTCGCAAAAGCAGGGATTAGGGATCAGGAACTGGGGCACCCAGTAATGTTCATGGGGAGCCGCGTAACGCGGCTTCCCATGGATCATCCCTCATATTCGAATACAACACCGGTGTGCATTGTGAAGGTTGGCACAGCCACTTGCAAGAGGCCGTTCTGCGGTGAGAAGACGAGCGCCTCGCCGTCGGGAACGGTCCGAACATTAATGATGAGTTCGGGAACGCGGACTTGCAGAGCCACCCTGGAAATGGCCGGAAAGTCTTCGATCACTTCGCAATCGCCGCGTTGTAACGCAGGGCCGTAAAGCAGATGCGCAACATAGCGATGTTTTGACTCCTGGTGCAAGAAGCTTACACGACCGCTGCTAGGCAGGCCTGTCACCTTGAGAGTTGATTCAGTCTTGAGCAGGTCGATCACATTCTTTAAAAGTTCGCGATGAAGGCGGAGACCGTTGGCATAATATAGCCGGTCCAGTGGATGCGCCAAGAATACAATATTCCCACTCCGCAACACTGCTGGAAATTCGGAGTCTTCCAACTTGTAAGGGGTGTTTGCGTGCCCGTTATAGTGCCCGTAAGTGCGGTTGAAATACGGCTCCCGAATGGCGGCAAGCGGCGTGCCCGTTGTAGGTTTCACATGTAAGCCGGGTGAATAGTTGAGGAAAGGCGAGGCCACCATGTTGGCGCCGATCTGCGACTTCACGACGGTATAGTCACAGTCAAATTCGGAGGGCCCTGAATAAGTGGCTCCCACGTCGAGCAGGAAGTGGGTCTTCTCCCGGTTCAGTGCACCATTTTCAAAGACGACCAGCTTGCCGCCGCGTTTCACCCATGCCGAGATTGCGGCCGCTTGCGCGTCGAGAAGACAGGGCGTGCTTGGAAGAATCAGTGTGTTGACGCGATCCAGATTCTTCTCGCTCACCGGCACAAAATCATAATGCATTTCGAGCAGCATATTCACGGTGCCGCGGTCCGACTCGTCGTTCAGGGTCAGCCAGACGCCTAATTTGGAATAAGGAACTCCGCCGGGGCCATAGTCTTCTATTTTCTCAACATATGAGTATGCTTCCCCGATGTTGCGATAAGTCGACATATCCATCTGGCCGCATGGATGTAACTGGTCGCCGAAGTTACACGCCACGCCATTGGAGATCATGGCGGCAGCTTCGTACTTGATGGCGTCAGCTGCCTTGAAGCCTCCGAATTCGCCCCAGGATTTGTGAAACTTACCGCTCATTGCCACAACCCGCGAGCCTTGACCGAGATGATATTTTGCCTCAATGGGCAACTTGTCGTAGCCGCCCCAGGTAGTGGGCAGATCTTCCAGCTCCTGCTGAGTGTTCAGGTCAAAGAGACGCTCTTTGAACCGGACTGTGTCACCAACATGGGTTGCGGAGTTGAAGTAGACCGTGGCATCGGGATGGTAACGACCAATGAGTTCCCGCAACTGGCGCATGTGTTCTTTGATTGACAAGATGTAGCTAAGGGTGACGGCCTCCTTATCGTTCGCATTTACCCCTTCCTGCTTCATGCGCACTGCACAGAATTCGCAATGGCAATCATGGTCCATGTAGATGTCGAACCAGAAACCATCAGCAGGATACCGCTGGCAGATTTCTTCGACCTGCCGGAGAATATTGGTGTGGTAAGGCCCACTGGCGGCGGCGCATAGGCATTTCCAACTAAATGTCGGTTTCACGTCGGTGGGTTTGGCATGGAGATTAAAATTCCCGTTGACGACAATTTCTCCGGCCTTGTCGCGCACGCACCATTCCGGATGGATTTCGGCGTCGTGTGCTGACCAACCGACCGTATAGTAGATCGGGCAGTAAACACCAATTTCGTGGCATGCCGCGATTTGAGCGCCAAGCAAATCGAACTTCAGGTTAGGGTGTGTGTGCCCAATTCTGGTTGGATAGTAGCTCCAACTGTGGTGGCCCTTGGCAAAGATGTTGATGTGGTTCACATGCCCCGCGCGGAGCGCATCCTGCCATTGCTGCTTGTTAAACCGCTCGCCAATACCGGGAATAGACTCTGAAGTATGAAAATCCAAATGCACTTGGCGCGTGCGCGGGACTGGGAAGTTAAGCGACCGGCCAGCCGCCGGGTTTTCCAATCGGTCGGCCAGGCCCGTCATCGGCACGGCGGCGGCAACAATTCCTGTCTTGATAAAATCTCGGCGGTTGATGGCTGCGGTCATTGGTTGATCCTTTTCACTGGTAATTCTGAATCAGAAAATATCCCGAGGCTGCCCGGCCGAAGCTGCATGCAGCTTGACCGGGATTTCCATTTTGCTCGTCGGATGAGGAAAGAATATACCCCTGTGTGTCCGGCTCGCCACCTTTTTCGCGTTCACTCCAACGGCAAAGCCCCCGGTCCTCTGCCCAGACCGAGAGCCCATCTTTCACGAACTTTGCAAGGGTGGAAAAATATAGGTGAACTCAACCCATCCCACCCTTGAATCAAAGTACGATTCAAGGATGAGACACCGAGAACCCAGCTACTTGCTGGTATTCTTCTGCTCGGCGGCGGGCTGGCCGAGTTCGTGCTTGGCGGGCGCTGCGCCGGACGCGTCGTCGGCGTCTTCGTCGCAGCTGTGGCCCTTGACGGCATAGGCGGTCTTGACGCCACGCTCAGCGGCGAGACGGGTATCCTGCTGGCCGTCGCGCGTTTTGAGCGCCTGCTGGTACTCGGCCAGGGCCTCGTCGCGCTTGCAATCGAGGTCGAGCATGCGGCCGAGGTAGATATGCGACCAGGAGAGCAGGCGCGGGTCCGAGCTAGAGGCCAGGGTGTGCTGGAAGCCGTCGATGGCCTGGTCGGGATGTCCGGTAAGGATGGCCACGCGGGCCAGGATGAAGTTGGCGCGGGCGCCTTCGGCGTTGGAATCGGGAGTGTCGGAGTGGGCTGCGAGCGCCTGGTGAGCCAGGGAGCCGGCTAAGGCCACGTCACCAGCCGCGAGGCGCGCCTCGGCCAGATCCAATCCCGTCAACTTGCGCGGCTTGCTGCGCGAGAGCACGTCGCCGTCACCTTCCTTGTCGAAGACCACCTGGTGGGCATGATGCACCTCCATGTCCACGTCCATGCTATAGACCATTTCGCCAATGGAGTCCTGCAATCCGGTGGGGTCCTTCTCGAATTGAATCAATTGCCCATAGAAGTATGAAGTGAAAACAAATCCCTGTGTGACGTCGTGGCGCACGGCGGCATTGCGGATGGCGTCCACCTTCTGCTGGTAGAGCTGGCGTTCGTGTTCGAGGTGGGGAATCTCGGAGCGGTCGGCGTTGGCAGGAATTTTGAACTCGGGAATGCCGGTGTCCATGGTGCGCGCCTCGATGGCCTTGATAAGGCATTCGATGGTGAGCAGCACGGGATCGGAGCGGTAACGGTATTCGAGCGGCGCCTCGCGCACTTCCTTGAGGATGGGCTGCATACGGTCTACGGCGTTGGCGCGAGCCAGCAACAGCGGCTCGATGATGTAGTGCAGATAGGTATGGCGCACGTCGGTCATGCGAATGGCGCCATTCTGCGGCGAGACCACCACCACGTAGTCGGTGCCGTAAATGCGGGCATTGACCGCAGCGGGCGAGAGCATCGGCTCGACGACGACCACAAATCGCCGCCCGTCATAAGTGGAGGCGGGCATCTTGAGGTAGAAGTTGGTGGTGACAATCATCTTGGTGAGCGGATCGTGAAGGCTGCCAGCCTCGGCGTCGTAAGTGCGATGCACGGCCAGCCAGATGCCATGCAGATCGACGGCAGCGACAAAGTCGCGCAGCAGGGGGACGATCTCTACCACCTGGGTTGCATCGGGGGGCATTTCAGGCAGATCAACCGTGGTTTCCAGCTCGGGCGGCGGGGAGAGATAGAGAGCCAGCGAGATGTACTGAGCAATGTCCCGCTGGCCGCCGGTAGTGCGATGCTGGGCAATGTAGAGACAGAGTTTATCGCGCTTGGTGCGGGCGTCTTCGCTGCCGGCAAGAGCCTGGTTCATCTCTTCGCGCACCCTCTTGCGGACAGGCGCGCTCTCTTCCAACCCCTCGTCGTATCCGCAGGCATTGAGCGCGGCGGCCATGGCGAAGAGTGGCTCGACGCTAACTAGCGAGATGGTGGGGCCAGCGGGATCAACCAGCGAAGGAGCCTTCTCATGCGCGTAGACTTGCGCGGAGGATGAGTTCTGTCCAGGCGCGGGTCCGTTGCTGGAGCTGCTGGATTGGGCACTGGCCGCAGCTTGCGCAAAGACTGCCGACAAGCTGAAAATGGCGACCGAAATTAGGGCGGAAGAACGGAGAGCGTTGAGCGTCATAAGGGACCCTGTCTGCAATTCTAGACGCAAAGGCAGGGTCAGATGGCAGCAGCGAGCGCGGAGTAACGACCGGCGTGGCTGGTTTCATACAACGAAAGGAGGCGCAGACGCATCAGGTAGTAAGCCGAAGAGGCCTCTTGCGCGTTAAGCGGGAGGGAATAGCGGAAGCGCCGCAACAGCGATAAGGGAATGAAGCCCAGCTCTACGCGGCGGATGGCGCGGCGCAAAGAAACGGCGTCGTGCCTCATGCGCTCAGTAACAATGACAGCCTCGGCGAAGTTCCACTGTTGCGCGCAGACTGCCAAGGCAAGCATGATCTCGGCATTGGCGCGCATCTTCTTCAAACCTTCGTAACCGCCGATAAACTCCCAAATTTCGCCGGGATCCATCTCGATCTGATTGGGATGGGGTGTCATGTAATCAACTGCAACCGTGGACAACTCAACCACATTCAGCGGGGAAAGACGAGCGACCAGTTCATGCCATTCCTGCTTGACAGCCTTGCGCGAGCCAAGCCGGTCGGAGATAACCAACCCGGCGAAGGCGCAGAGCAGTCCGCTAAAAACGAGATAAGTGAACGCAGGAGTCATCGAGAAAATGTTACCCCCGTGCGCCCAACGTGTCAAGATCATTTTTTACGCGCCTGTGGAGATCTTGCAGATAAGCCTGAAACTCCGGCGGAATTGGCTGGCGCGCCGGCTCTTCCAGCCAGAACTGGACGACCCAATAGCCCAAAACCGCGAGGAAAACGAGCATCCTGGCGTGTTCCAACCCGGAGAAGTAGCGCTGAGCGCCAAAGTAACCATGCAGCCCATCGACCAGAATTGCGGCCACGGCCCAAGCCGTCCAGCCATTGCCCAGCGCCATCACGTGGTTGCGCCAGCCCAGTCCGAGGTTCTTCGAGGTTCGCGTGACGACGGCAATCAGTTCGCAAATCACCAGACTGGAGAAGAGTTCTGCTCGCACCACAAGCCGATCCAGCAGCGTATCGGCGGGCGGCGTGATAAGCCAGGGAAGCGCGGCGGCCAGCAGAATGCCTGCAGCACCCCATAGAATGAACTGCTTCCGGGCATCCCGAACCCAGCTTCCGGTAGGCCGCAAAACAATACGTACGATCTCAAAGATAATTCCCAACTGTAGGACGAAGTCAATCAGGTTGGAAGTCCAATAAACCCGCGCATACCAATATTCTGATCCAGAACGGTAGACCGCGTAGAGGAGCGGGGATAAAAGGGTTTCAAAACCCATCATAATTGTGAAGACAGGGAACTCCCTGCTTCTGTGCCGACAAAGGAGAACGACAAAGAGCGCCGCATCGCCAAGAAAACTCGCTAGCCACAAAACAACATCAAGCGCCGAAAGATTCATTCCGCCCCTCGGCTACTATTCTCTCTGTTTTTCGAGGCGCTGAACAGAGCAGAATAGATTTCTACCGTTCTTACTTAGGCATGGGCATCGGTGCTGGATTGATGGGAGCAGACATCTGTGCCTTCGGCATGGGCATCGGTGCCGGATTGATGGGAGCAGACATTTGCGCCTTTGGCATGGGCATGGGAGCCGGGTTAATGGGAGCGGCGAAAGCGATGGGAGCTGCGGTTACGAAAAGGACAGCAAGGGCATAACGCAAGGGCATTTTCATGAGATTCTCCTTTTTTTTGCGCAAATGTGCGCAAGATGAGAGTAATCTTATTTACTGTATTTTTGGAAGCAAAGATTTAGAAAAAAATTAAGAAATATGTAAATATAAGATCGAAAAGGAGTTAATCTGACGGGTTAATGAACGGCTCGAGGCCCAAAAAGGTCATTTTTTCTAAAACGGACGGAATTTGAACACGATGGTACGCGAAAATCGCCCGCCGCTGTACTCTGAAGTAATGCGGACGGCTGCTTACATTGGGATGGGCGGGAACCTGGCCAGCTGGGCAGGTGAGCCGGAGGCGACTCTGACGGCGGCGGCGCTGCGGCTGGAATCACTGGGGCGAGTGGCGCGCCGGTCGTCGCTCTATCGCACGGAGCCGGTTGGCTTTGCCGAGCAGCCCAGCTTTGTGAACGCGGTGGTTGAGCTGGAGACCGCGCTCAAGCCGCGCGCACTGCTGGAGGGGCTGCTGGCCATCGAGCAGGAGTTTGGCCGCGACCGGGCGGCGAGCTTTGTGAACGGGCCGCGCACCCTGGACCTGGACATTCTGCTGCTCGGCGAGCTGACAATCCGCGAGCCGGAGCTGGAGATTCCTCATCCGCGCCTGAACGAGCGGGCCTTTGTGCTTGTTCCACTCAGTGAGATTGCGCCGGAGCTGCTGGTTCCGGGACGCGGGGCGACGGTGGGGGAGTTGCTTGCCAGTTTGCAAGCCGACACCGATGCGGTTGTACGGATTTCAAGCGAAACGTGGCCCGCCCGGTAAAATCGTCTGATGGGCTTCGACTTCGAGATATTGGCGACAACGGCGGCCGGCGGGCGGCGGGGGCGGATGCATCTGCCGCACCGGACGGTGGAGACGCCGGTCTTCATGCCGGTGGGCACGGCTGGCACGGTCAAAGCCGTGGCGCAGGACGTGCTGGAAAGCCTGGGCGCGGAGATCATCCTGGGCAACACCTATCACCTTTATCTGCGCCCCGGCCACGAGGCGATTGGCCGCATGGGCGGGCTGCACAAGTTCATCAGTTGGCCGCGGGCGCTGCTGACCGACTCAGGCGGCTTTCAGGTCTTCAGCCTGAGCGGGCTGCGCAAGGTGACGGACGAGGGTGTGCGCTTCCGCTCACATCTGGACGGGAGTTCGCACTTTTTTACGCCGGAACATTCGATCGATGTGCAGATCGCGCTGGGCGCGGATATCTGCATGGCCTTTGACGAGTGCACTGAATATCCTGCTGAGCGCAGCCGCGCCGAAGAGAGCCTGCGGCTGACGATGGCCTGGGCGCGGCGCTCGCTCACGCACTTTCGCGCGCACTGCCACGAGGTTCCCTGGCACGAGGAGTTGGGCGGGCGGAGGCAGAGTTTATTTGGCATTGTGCAGGGCGGGATGTATCGCGACCTGCGCCGCCAGAGCGCCGAGCGGCTGATGGAAATGGACTTTGACGGCTACGCCATTGGCGGCCTGAGCGTGGGCGAGCCGCGCGCGCTCACCCTGGAGATGATTGCCGAGGTGTTGCCTCTGCTGCCCGCGGACAAGCCCCGCTACGTAATGGGCGTGGGCTACCCGGACGAGATTGAGCAGTATGCGCGCATGGGGGTGGAGATGATGGACTGTGTGCTACCCACGCGTGCCGCGCGCCACGGGCTGCTCTTCACCAGCGAGGGGCGGCTGAACATCAAAGGCGCAAAATATGCAGAGGATCAAGGCCCGCCCGATCCAGCCTGCCAGTGCATGGTTTGCCGGCGCTACTCGCGCGCCTACCTGCGCCACCTGATGCAATCTGGCGAAGCGCTAGCGGGAATGCTGAACTCAATCCACAATCTGGCCTACTATCTGGGAATCATGGAACGGGTGCGGCAGAGCCTGGCGGCGGAGGGCTCTCAGACGCCCAGGCCGAACTCGCCTGTAGGCTGCTCGCCGGCGTGGGCATAGAAGTCGTAGGGAGTGCGGCGCTTGAATTTGTAGCGCCTGCGCAGTTCGCGGCCCACGAAGATGCCGAGCACAGCCACGGCCACACCTACCGAGAGCCAGCCAACGACCTTCAATGTGCTGGATTCATCGGTTTGGTCTGTGGCAGCCTCTTGCGTCGGGGTCTGAGCTTCGGTTTCAGTGGGCATAAACTGGCTTCCTCCTATCGGACCATCATATCGCACGAGGGGCTGGCTCTTTCAGGTGCCTGGAAGCCCCTGCTCCTCTGATCCATGCGATCTGCGACGGAAGTCCTAGGTTGGCGTACGCAGCAGCAGGTAACCGCCGACCAAGCCGAAGAGCAGATCGGAGGCCCAAGCGGCCAGCGCGGCGGGCAGGTAGTTGACTGAGCCGAGGCCTTCGAAGAGGTCGTTGAAGACGATGTAAATAAGGGTGACGGCTATGGCCACGGCGACGCCTGTGAGCGAGCCGCGGCGGCCCATGGAAAGTGCGAAGGGAATAGCCAGCACCGCCATAACAACGGCCATGAGCGGATAGGCAAGCTTCTGCCAGAGTTTAACCCGCAGCTTCATGGTGTCAAAACCGCTCTGGCTCAGATCCTGGATATAGTGATCGAGCTGGCCAAAGTTCATCTCCTGCGATTGCAGGCTTTCCTTCTCAAAATAGTCGGGAGCTTCGTGAATTTCTGCGAAGGAGGTCTGCGCGAACTCGTGATAGTCGCTGATGGTGGCTCCATTAATGTCTCGCTGCCAGCCGTTGAGAAAGCGCCAGGATGCGGAAGCCGGTTGCCAGACAGCGCGGGCGGCAAAGATGCGCCGGGAAAGCGCGAAGGTGGAGGGGTCGAACTCGAATACCGAGAGGTTGGCGAACTCGTTGCGGTCGCGATCAAAGAACTGATAGTAAAAGATGCGACCAGGCTCGCCGGGGCGGGGCTGGCCGAAGATCCAGTTATGCTCGGGATGAAGGACAGTTTGCGCCGGTTTGCCTTTGATGAAATTGCGCAACGCCTCTTGGCGACGGTTGGCCTGGGGAAGTGAGTACTGGTCGAAGAGAAAGAGGCTGATGGAGAGGATGGCGGCGATGGAGACAATGGGAATGACCAGCCGGTAAAGGCTGATGCCGCAGGCCTTCATGGCAATGATCTCGGAGTTGCGGTTGAGCACGCCAAAGGTGACCAGCACGGCGATCAGCACTGCCAGCGGCGTGATCTGGTAGAGCATGCTGGGGGTGAGGTTGATCAGATACTCGCCGACCGTGGACCAGCCAATGTTGTGGGCGAGAATGTCCCTGAGCAGATCGAAGACGGTGAAGACCAGAATCAGCAGGACAAAGCCGGCCAGCACCAGGAAGAACATGAAGAGGAACTCGCGCACCACATACCCATCGAGGATGCGCGGAAAGACATTGCGCGCGCGGGTGCGGCGGGAACGCGGCTGGAACCAGCGCGCGAGCGCACTAAGTTGGGCGGATAAGGGGCTGGCGGAAACCTCTGCGCTGGATTTCTGGAAGCGCGCGGCCCATGTGGTGAAGTAATTCAGGATGCGTCCGCCCGAGGCCATCTGCCACAAGAGGAACAAGCCGCCGGCGGCAAAGAGCAGGTTCGCCATCCACACTGCGAAAAAGGCGGAAATCCAGTTTTGCCGGCCCAGCGCAATGCCAATGAGGGAAAGCGAGTAATAGACGACGACCAGCGCCAGAGTTGCCACCCAGGCGGAGCTTTTTCCACCGCGCCGTGAGGTTACGCCCAGAGGTACAGCCACCAGCATCAGCACCAGGCAGGCAGCCGGATAGCTGAAGCGCTTTTCTAGCTCGATTTGAAAGCGCTTGCCGTCCGGACCTCGGCAGTGGGTCCGCAGTTCGTCCAGCGGCATGGCGTAGATGGCCGTGTCCATGCGTCCCAGGTGCCCTTCGTTCTGCTGGCCGGCGGCCAGGGGCATATCGGTAAAATCAAACGTAGAGGGGTTGTACTGCTGCGGCTGGTTGGCGACGGTTTCATGGTGGGTGCCGTTGCGCAGGCGAATGAGCAAGCCTTGGCCGGAATCGCTGGCCACAGTGGCCGAGGCGGCGGTGGTGATCTGCGGATTGGCGGGATCGGTGGTGTCTGCCATGAATACCTGACGCCAGTGAGCCGCGCCGGTTCCGGAGCGCACGTCCTGCACATACAAAACAAAGTTGCGAAAATCCTCGTCGAAGACCCTCGGCTCAATTTCGTAGGAGGCCTGCATGGCAAGCTCTTTATCCATGGCCAGAATGTCCTGATTGGCGCGCGGCGCGAGATACAAGGAGTTGGCCAGCCCCAGCAGTGTGCCGCCCAGAGCCATGATGGCAGAGACGCGCACAAAGTAGCCGATGCCCAGGCCGGAGGCGCGCATGGCGATGATCTCGCTGTCGGCGGCCAGACGGCTCAGCCCCAACAGCACGCCCACCAACACCGCCAAGGGAATGGTCACCATGAAGAAGTTGGGAAGCATGAAGAGAACAACTTCAAAGACGCTGATGAAGGAAGAGCTGTTGTGGACCACCATCTCCAGAATGCGAGGCAGCTCCCTCATAAAGAGAATGAAGGTGAAGATCACGCATCCGATGAGCGCGTGAGAGAGAATTTCGCCGAGAATGTAACGGGTCAGGATGCGCACAGACAGGCTCTGGAGTAAGTTTATCGCGTTCGTCCACCGCGTGCGCCGCGTCTGCCTGTGTACCCGTGGTAATTGCCTGAAAGATTGACAAATCCTTCCGATTTAGCAGAAGACAGCGAACAAATGGAGAACGGCATACCAGGGACCAAACGTCTCATTCGGTCCAGGCAATCTAGTGTGGTAGATTCATAGAGGTACGTCCTACTGCGGAGAGATGGCCGAGTGGTTTAAGGCGCACGCTTGGAAAGCGTGTGTACTTTAACGAGTACCCAGGGTTCGAATCCCTGTCTCTCCGCCATTGCATCGAGCAGCCGCTCGCTATTCGCTCGCAGAAGATTCCTGATTGAGCTGCGCCGAAGCCACCACGAAGAATGGGGATTTCCTATAGCGGGGCTTCAGCGGGAAGCCTTGCCGCGCAAATCCCAGCTTCCGAGAGCCTCGCGGTTGGATCGACGGTGAGCCAGGCCAGCGCGCCCCATGCCGCGAAGATGGCGGCCACCAGAAAAGATGCCTCCCATCCAAAGTGCGCGGCAATCAATGGCGTGAGCGAAGCGGTAACAGCTCCGCCCACCTGACAACCCATATTCATGGTTCCGGAAACGACGCCAGAGAACTCTCCGGCAAAGTCCGCGGTCACTGACCAGAAACAACTCTGCGAAATGTACAAGGCGCCGGCCCCGCAGGCCAGGACGATACTCGCGGTTTGAGCCTGATGAGCTCGCGATCCCAGCAAAAGGAGAACGGCTGTGAAGGCGAGCGCGAATGCCGGCAGAATGCACCGTCCAATTCGCGGGCTGTAATGGCGGGTAAGCCAATCGCTTGCAACGCCACCCAAGAGGGAGCCCAGCGTCATGGCAATAAAGGGAAACATAGAGTACACGGCGCTCGTTTTCAGGTTGAGGCCGCGCACTTGGACCAGATAAATATAAAACCAGCTAAAGAAAATCCACGCCACGTAGCCGAAGGTGAAATAGCTCAAGGTCAGCGCCAGAACCTCTTTGCTGCCGAAGATTCTTCTCCAGGGAGTCTTGCGGTCGCCTCGAGACGAAACGCGCGGCTCGTCGCCGCCATGGTCCACTTTGCCACGACCACGGACGATCTCTTCAAGTTCCGCGGCTTGAACCCAGGGGTGCTCTTCAGGAGTGTCGCGCGCGGCCAGATACCATATGGCTCCCGCCAGCAAGACCACAAATGAACTGAACCAGAAGGAAGCGCGCCATCCATAGCGCAAAATGACCCCTGTCACCAATAGGGGAGTGAGTCCCGATCCCAGCCCGACACCGCCAAAGATGATACCGTTCGCCTTGCCCCGCTCATCGATGGGGAACCAGCGCTCGACAAACTGATTGGCCGCCGGATAGATGATTGCTTCCCCAGCGGCCAGGGAAAACCGAATCACGACCAGCGCCAACAGAGCACCGCGCATGCCCGAAGGCACCGACCCGGTCAGTGCAGTAAAAACCCCCGACCAAATCACTCCCAAAGCGATCACGCGGCGGGTGCCAAGACGCCGGGCTAGGACTCCACCGGGAATTTGAAACACGGCGTAGCCCAGCAAAAACGCGCTGAAAACCCACCCCAAGCGCGCATTGTCAATTTTGAATGCCGAGCTGATCTGAACACCGGCAACGGCTATATTGGTGCGATCCAAATACGCTACAGCGCTCATGACCATGAGCCACGTTACGAACAAATAGCGTTTTGGCAGCCCCTTGCCAGGCATTCTCGCCTGATGAAAATTCATGACTCTTTCCAGTCCCGCTTCCAGGTGCTATGCCCGGCAGACGCACCTCAATGCTCCGGATGCGCCTTTGCCTTGGCCAACAGAGTGTCAAATTCGTCGCGCGGCATTTTTAGCTGATCGGGATGAGCGTCGATCCACTTTGCCATTCCGTCGTATTTTTCCGCGGTCCATCCTCCTTCAAATTGAGCACCGTTCTTGCCCTGGCGATTCAACTCGAAGTTATAGGCATCCTTGAGTCCTGTGAATTCAGCAGCGCTGATGGCGTCTTCGGCGAGTATTGCGGGAATGAATAGGACGCCTTCCGTCTTGGCCAGAACCAGGTCCCCCGGCAACACGATTGCCCGACCGATACGAATGGGGGCATTGATAGCGGTCAATTCCATGTCGGCCCATGCGGAGGGATCGTACCCCCGATAAAACCCATTGAAATCGGGAATCTCCCGATTTTCCTCCTGATCCCTGATGCCGGCGTCGAATACGAAGCCGGTATGAGTGTGTGCGGCGACGGCATTGCCCAGATTGGATCCGATCAGAGTGCCTTCGATAATCTTCCCAAAGCCATCGGCAACATAGACGTCGCCGATCTGAAGTTCATTGATCGGCCAGCTATTGTTTCCGCTCACTCGTCCCTCTGCTTTGCCCTCGGCGGCAATCGCTTTCGCCATGTCTGGCCGTGTGGGCATATATTGCGCCGTGAGCGCGCGGCCCGCGAAGGGTTTCTCAATGTGAAGAGCCTGCCACCCGGACTCAAATTGATTGCGGTAGCCTTTTTCGCGGAGATATTCCCAGACGTCTTCAATGGACTGATTGACTGCCCGTTTGAGCAGCGCGTCTGGCAATTTCGGCCTTCCGTCCGGGAATCGATCGCCCTTCCAGTCCGACGTGTAAAAAAGCATCTGATCGCGTGTCATCTTCACCTGACCGAATGCAGGCGAAACCCCCAAGAGGGCGCAGACCAACGAGATAGTCAAAATCACTTTTTTCATGCTTGTCTCCAATTTTCAGCATGGTGGATTCGGAAAGCCGGACGGGGTGAGCTCGGCTCCGGGAAGCGATTGAGCATTTCACCCCGCACGGGAATCAGGAACTATCCGTAGATAAAGTCGAGCTCCTCGTGGTTCAGGCTGCCAATCTTCGGCGGTATTTCCATCATGGGGCCCATCCATTTCAACTCGCGTTCGATGTCCCTGCTAAGCCGATACTTCCTTTGCACCGAGGCGATGGGAGCGCCCAGCACATCGATCTTTGCAAGATCATACTGGCCGAGGCCCGCCTTGCCGCAGTAGTCCAGGTAGCCCATCCAGTCGGGATTGATGCCCATCACTTCAACGCCTACGCGGTCCGCCGCAATAAAGTCGGTGGAAGCGATGGCGAGGTGTGAAGGCACGGCTGTACCCATCGTGGGGCCTTCCCCCTCCATCCCTTCAAACCCATCTATGACGGTGGCGCCCCAGAACGGCCGCATCTTTTGCGCTGTCACCATCATGTTGTAGTGGGTCTGGCGGACTCCCATGTGGTAATTGCGCTTGTCGCTCCAGTAACGTTCACCCGGAGCATTGTGCAGAGGCGCGCCCAGAACCATGTTCTTGACGGACAAAGTCGCCACAACTGTGTTATGGGTCTTGAGCATCGCGCTGCAGATCACAAAAGCCTCAGGATCCAACAGGCGGGCGGCAAGGCGCGTGGGGATGACGTGCAGATCGCCGTCGAGCAAGGGAATGGTCTCATACTTGCCTTCCCGATTGAGATCCACGAGGCTCAGCTTCTGCGCCTTGCGCTCAGCGACGAGCTGGTTGTACTTGAAACTCTCAAAGCCATCAAAGGAGTTCCCCGCGGAAGATTCGGCTATGACCACCGGACCGCGGAAGCGCGGCTCCAGATAATCCAGGATGCCGCTCAGGGCATCGTAATGAGTCGACGCCAGTTGAATTGAGGTGGAGACGTTGTTGGGCTTGATGACAACGTATTTCTTGTTTCGCAACCCGGGCTGAAGCTGATCGTCGATCTTCAGAAGCGCCTGGTAAACATTCTTGCGCCGGTCGTCGCCGTGAATCAGCGCGACCTTCGAACGACCAGGAGCAGGGCGATCCGCTGGCAAACCCGCCGCGGATGGAAGCTGCGCATTCAAAAGCCGGGATGGCAGCATAAAACCTGCTCCCGCAAGTTGGACAAAGCGTCTGCGCGAAAAGCTCACTTGGAATCCTCCCTCTCTGCATCTTTTTCTCTTGCTTGCGAATCCCGGGGAAAAACTCCGGGAGCCGAGTCAAAACCATTCCGCGAACTGCTGACCCACAGTGCAGTCCGGCTTTCGAACCAAAACGTCGCCGGAAAGGAGGCCAATTTCATAACAAAGCTGAATTACTCAAACTCTCCGCAATTTTTATATGCCCGGCAAGAACAACTGTCAAATAATAACCCAACCGGCCTGATACGCAGGAGTCGAACCCGGCGTTCAGCGGTGTGCAGCGTTACTCAACTTTTTTCGACGACCAAGGCTGCCTGCAGCATTGCCTTTGCATAGGCGATGTCGTAGAGGTCGCCCGCATAACCACCGCCGCCCGGATAGCCGGGGATGGGCCCGCGCGCGCGGTCATAGTCGATTGCTCGTGGATGCTCAGGATATAGCTCGCGAGAATACTTTAGCCTGACCAACTCGCGCATCACGGCAAACATATTGACGTCTCCCTCGTCGATGAACCCTTCGTCGTATTTCACATAAGGTTTGATGATATGCGGATTCCGGTAATGCACATGGTTGATGCGATCCCTTGAGCCGAAGTAGCGGCAGACCGCCACCGGATCCTCTCCGATCTCCTGTGCGACTCCGCAGTCGAAGGTGATCCCGTTCGCCGGACTATCGACAATTTCAATCAAGTGCTTCCATCCCGCAAGCGTCGCCATAATCTGCTGTGAACCACGGCTTAACGGAAAGGGCGGATCGTTGGGATGAAGCGCCAGGCGCACATTCGATTTTTCCGCTACCGGAATTATCGCCTTCAGAAAGTAAGTGATGTTGGCCCACATCTCATCGAGGTTGTGGGCGCCTTCTTCGGGCAGCGGCGGCAGGCCGTTCATCCGGTCATAGTCCACGGCTGTCAAACCAGCGCCACCCCGGCCAACCTCTCCGTAGTAACCTTCCATGGCACGGTGCGCGTAGAAGTTGTACTCGACAACGGGAATGCCAACCTGACCCGCGGACTGAATCGATTGGTTGACTTTCTCGATCTCCTCATCCCTCCCTGGCCGGCCATACAGCACGTTAGGAAAGCCACCGATCATCAGGTTTCCTAGCGAGACACCGCCCGCTTTGAGCTTGTCGACCAGGGGCTGGAGCTGGCTTGCTTCCCACGGCAGCGCCGGACCTCCTGAGAGCACGTGATAGACGCCAATCTCCACCACACTGCGAATGGCTGCGTCGGTGACACCATCGTGCAGGCTGATTGCGCAAGCGATTTTGGGCGTACTTCTGCCTTCCTGCGGCATGCCGTCGCCAAGCCACCAGGGCTTTTTTTTTGATTGCGCCGCAGCCGCCACCGGCAGAAGCGCGGGCGCCAACGCTGCCGTTGCCATCCCCTTGATGAGACTTCTTCGTGAAAAATCAGATTTCATCGTCAGATGCTCCCATGGATAGTTGTCCACTGATGCTATGGTTGCAGCCACCTTTCAGTATGTCCCGGCTAGCTGAACAGTGCGTCATCCCAGGACTGCGCATTGTCCCACATGGGCGTCGGCGCAAAGTACTCCGTGCCGGGTTTAAGATGGCGCTTCAGTTCATCGTCGTTCAGCGCGATTCCCAGGCCGGGAGTCTCCGGGACCTTGATAAAGCCCTTGTTGATGATTGGCTTCTCAATTCCCGTAACCAGGTCCTGCCAGAAAGGCACGTCGAGCGAGTGGTTTTCAAGCGCGAGGAAGTTGCGCGTGGCAGCGGCGCAGTGGACGCTTGCCATGCATGCCACCGGTGTTCCCGCAAAGTGCATCGCCATGGGGACGCCGTAGCGAAAGGCCATGTCGCCAATGCGGTGCGTCTGGAGAATGCCGCCAGAGGTGGCCAGGTCCGGATGAATCTTGTCTACAGCGTGGTTGCTGCATAGCTTCTCGAAGTCTGCGAGTTCGTAGATATCCTCACCGGTCAAAGTGGGCGTCGGGCTGGCATCCGTAATCTCCTTCAACAGATCGGTGTAGTACCAGGGAATTACGTCTTCCATCCATTCCAGATTGAATTTCTCCCACGCCCTGCCCAGGCGAATGGCCGATTTCACGCCGATGTGGCCGAGGTGATCGATGCAGAAGGGTATCTCGTATCCGACCGCACCGCGCACTGCCGCCACATACTCGCAGAGCCGGTCGATGCCCTTGTCGGTAATCTCGGTCGCTACAAAGGGATGAGGCTGATCGCGCATCTCCCAGCCGCTTTGACCGGCGGGCTGCATCACCATGCCCGGCATTCCCTCCAGCAGGCGAATGCCAATATCCATCTTCAGCCAAGTAAGGCCCATCGCCACGCGCCCTTTGGCACGCTCCGCGCATTCTGCCGGCTCCGGCGACTCTTCTGTATCGGCGTAAATGCGGATCGAATCACGCCATTTGCCGCCAAGCATCTGGTAGACGGGGATGTTGTAAACCTTGCCGGCGATGTCCCAAAGCGCCATTTCGACGGCACAAACGCCGCCTGCCTGGCGAGCGCCGCCGCCAAACTGGGCGATCTTCTGAAAGAGATAGTCGATTTTGAGAGGATTCTCGCCGACGAGGCGGCTCTTGAGCACCATTGCGTACTGTGGACCCGCAATGTCGCGCACTTCGCCCAGGCCATAGACACCCTGATTGGTGTCGATGCGGATAAGCACGCACGGACTCGGCCCCGGCTTTACAACCACTGCGTAACGCATGTCAGTAATCTTCAAGGTTGACGGGCTGGAGAATTGATTCACATTCTTGATTGTGGGCTCCGCAGCGGCAGCCTCCGCAGTGCGGCCAAGAGCACCGCCGGCCAGCAAGGCCAAAGAGGACTTGAGTACGCTACGGCGGTTGAGGTTGGGTCTATTGGAAACGGACATTTTCAGCTATTCCTTTCAGTGTCAAACTTTGGCTGACTCATTCTACACCTGAACCTGCGTACGCCCTTCGGCCGGAGGATAAAGCCTTTTTCTCAAACTCAGCGGGCTCGGTGCCAAGCGGGTGGGCATCCGCCCCCTGGCACAACGGAATTCTGGAAGGCTTACAGAACAGCAGCATTCGGCTTTCCCGACCCTTGATAAGTCAGAGGACTTCCTGCATGATCTAGTCAGAGCATCGTCAGGGAGTTAGTCTGGATAATTGGAGCTTCTACAATCGATCAATTCTGGAAGAGCAAGGAAACCGATGGAGTATCAATTCCAAACCGGAACGCTTCTGCTTTTGATCGCAGCTGTTGTGGCGATGCTGACCCGGCGGCTTCGACTTCCTTACAGTGTCGGCCTGGTCGCGGCGGGCATCATGCTCGCATTTCTTCCGTATGCGCCGAAGATCGTTCTAACAAGGGAGCTTATCTTCACTGTTCTGCTCCCCCCGCTGCTTTTTGAATCGGCTTTTTACATCCATTGGAACCAGTTGCGCCGGAACTTTCCGGTGATCGTGGTCCTGGCGACTCTCGGCGTCCTGCTCTCAGCGGGCGTGACCGCGGCGGGGATGCACTATCTGGCCAATTGGCAATGGATCAGCGCTCTTGTCTTCGGCGCTCTCATCGCTGCAACCGACCCTGTTTCAGTCATCGCAACCTTCAAGGAAGCCAAGGCTCAGGGCCGTCTTCTGGTACTCATCGAGGCCGAGAGCCTTTTGAACGATGGCACGGCAGCGGTTGCCTTTGGCGTTGTTGTCGCCATCGCCTCGGGACAAACCATCACTTCGCTTGAAATATCCGCTATGCTTCTGAAGGCAATTGCCGGCGGCGTCCTTTGCGGTGCGGCCGTCGCTCTGGGCGCGCTGCTGCTCACTGGCCGAACCAACGATCATCTTGTCGAAATCACCTTTACAACGGTCGCTGCCTATGGATCTTTTCTTCTCGCGGATCATTTTTCTTTTTCCGGCGTTCTGGCAACCATTACGGCAGGGCTTGTCATGGGCAATGCCAAGTCATTCTCTCCGCGAGGAACAGTCGCTGTTCATGCATTCTGGGAATATGCAGCCTTTGTTGCAAACTCGCTGGTCTTCATCCTCATCGGAATGCACGAAGCTCACCAGAATTTCTTGACGATATGGCTACCAGCAGCAATTGCAATTACGCTGGTTACACTGGGCCGGGCGGTTGCAATTTATCCCTGCTGCTTCCTTTTTTCCCATTCCTCGCTTCGAGTCACAGGAAAACACCAGCAGGTGCTGTTCTGGGGCGGCTTGCGCGGAGCTTTGGCGCTGGCTCTCGCCCTTGGACTTCCCACTTCAATTCCGCTGCGCGAGGAAATCATCACCATTTCATTCGCTGTCGTCGCCTTTTCTGTTTTCGTGCAAGGCATGACCATGGCTCCGTTTTTGAAACGGATGGGCGAGATCCCGCGATAGAGAGTTTCGAGCGATTCTCCAATTTCGATCCGCTCTACCGTAGTCACTATGGATTTTTCTTGTAGTGTGTTGGACGCAAGCAACGGTCTCTGGCTCACGGATCTATAGTAGATAAATCTTTCGTTTCGCTCCAGAACTGCTTCAAGTCTTGACTCATGTTAGCCGCGCAGCTAATGTAAGAAATTAATCAGCGTCGCTTCGCTCCAGCTCTGGCCAACATCACCGGAATTCGTGGCCCACTTCGCCGGAAAAATGCACTGGCACAAACTCGTCCCGCTCAGGAGTTGTTCTCATGCGCTCTTTGATATGTTTCCTGATTCTTGTTTTCCCGCTATCCGCGTTTGTTCCAGTCGCGGCACAGTCTCAGCCTCCCTTGATTGCATCTTCCCAAGCGGCAACGGTAATGCGTTCAGAAGTGATCACGGTAAATGCTCAAGAGGCCGGCCTCCCGTTTCCGCACTTTTGGGAGCAGATGTTTGGCGCCGGACAGTCTACGCTGGCCCTGCGGGAAAGCTATAGAACAGACCTTCGCGCCGTGAAGTATGTTACCGATTTCCGATATGTGCGTTTCCACGATATTTTTGGCGATGAGGTTGGCATCTACAATCTTGGCGCGGATGGCAAGCCTTTCTTTAATTATTCGTATGTCGACCAGATATATGACGGCCTGCTGGCTGACGGCATACGTCCATTTGTTGAGCTAAGCTTCATGCCGAATGCATTGGCTTCCCAGGGTATGAAGACGAAGCCTGAATCCGCCTGGCATGAACCGAATAACTCTCCTCCAAAGGACTACGCGTTATGGGATAACATGGTCGAAGCATTTGTTCGCCATCTAGTGGAGCGCTATGGCATCGATGAAGTTTCACAGTGGTACTTTGAGGTTTGGAATGAGCCGGATTTTGGCTTTCCTGATAATTTTCCAAAAAAGGAAACCTACTACACGCTTTACGACCACACTGCGCGGGATGTAAAGATGGTGGATGCGCGTCTGCGAGTGGGCGGCCCTGCCACAGCCAATGCCGATTGGGTCAGCGATTTTCTTGACCACTGCCTCCGGAGCCACGCGCCCGTTGACTTTGTGTCAAGCCATATATACGGCGATGGATCCACACAGTTAGCCTTCAACACGAACGAGGAGGTTCCCCGCAATCGAATGGTTTGCAAGGCTGTCGCGAAGGTTCACGCCGAGATCAAGGCTTCTCCGCTGCCGCAATTGCCTTTTATCCTGAGCGAATTCAACGCCAGTTGGATGAATGTGCCGGAGGTTCTCGACACGGTTTACATGGGGCCGTGGCTGGCGGAAACGATAAGTCAATGTGACGGCAAGGTAGACATGATGTCGTATTGGGCATTTTCCGATGTGTTTGAAGAGGAAGGTGTAGTGAAGAAGCCATTCTACGGCGGCTTCGGACTGGTCGCCGAGGACAACATTCCCAAACCGGCATTCAATGCATTTGCGCTGTTGCACAAGCTGGGCGACACGCGCCTCAAATCCGATTCCGACTCCGCCATCGTTACACGCCGCAAAGATGGCACACTGGTGATTGCGCTATGGAACTACGCTGAGCCAAAGGGAGATCATTCATCGAACACATCGAAGACCGCTGACCTGACGCTGAACGGTGTATCGGCGCACGCGAAGGCGTATGTGTCGCGTCTTGATGCCACGCATGGCAATGTTCTGCAATCGTTTGACGCCATTGGACAGCCTTCCTGGCCCACTCAGGACCAGATCGTACGACTGCGGGAAGCAGCGAAGCTGTCTCCCGCGGAAGCGGTGCACCTTGAGAATAACCATCTTAAAGTTGAGATTCCAGCCCAGGGTCTAGTGCTCCTGGAGGTTCGGTAAACAGCGCGGTTCAGCCGAAAGTTGTTGAAGATGTAAATGGCTTCGTCTGCACCGCCAACAAGTACTACATATCCTGGAGGGCAGGTATTACGCATGAAGATTTGTCCGGCTATTTTGCTTTCTTTCCTTACTGTCGCAATGTCCGCCCAGACGATTTCCGTTTCTCCCGATGGTCCGATCAAGACTCTCGCCGAAGCCCGCGACGCTGCTCGTGCACTGCGCCGATCCGGCAAGGCGGGTCCCATCACGATTACCGTTCGCGCGGGAACCTATTATCTTCCTGAAACGCTTGTCCTCGGACCGGAAGATAGCGACACCGTTTGGGAAGCTGCACACGGCGAGCATCCGGTCATCAGCGGTGGCCGGATCATCTCCGGCTGGGAGCGGGTTCAGGACAAGAAACTGAATGCGCAGGCCGGAGGAGATCTCTGGATGGCCCGAGTGCCGGATAACGAAAGAGGCAAATGGTATTTTCGCGAACTATTTGTTGACGGCCATCGGCGACCGCGCGCCCGCAGCCCGAAGACAGGCTTCTTCCAGATGGATGGCGAGATGGGCGGCGGCATGCAGGCGCAATTCAAGTTTCATGCGGGAGATGTTCACGCGGCATGGGCGGATCAAGGCGACGCGGAAGTCGTGGCGCTGGAAGCGTGGGCCGAAGCGCGGATGTACATTCGCCGCGTGGATGAGGCGACGCACACCGTTACGCTTTCTGGAGCTGCTCTTCCGTCGAACCACGAGGCCAATGCGCGTTACTGGGTTGAGAACACCCTGGATGCACTGGATGCTTCCGGAGAATGGTATCTGGACCGGCAAAACAGTGTGGTCTACTATCGGCCGATGCCTGGAGAAGATATGACCCGGGTCCAGGTCATCGCCCCGGTGCTGGGACAGTTGGTGCGCTTTGAAGGAAGCGTCGCTATGGGCTGGGTCCACAACATCCGGTTGCGCGGTTTAACGCTCAGCCATACGGATTGGTCGATGGATTCCAATGGCTATGCGGATATGCAATCCGCCTATGACATTCCGGCGGCAGTAGAAGGCGTGGGTACGCGTTCGTGCAGCATCGAGGAGTGCACTCTGGCGCATCTTGGCGGATATGCGGTGGAATTGGGCGGAGGACCGCCAACGTGGCGAGGAGGGCGCGAAGGTTCAAAGGAAGATCGCATCGTTGGCAACGAAATGTATGACCTCGGCGCAGGCGGCATCAAGCTCGGCGATCCTGCAATGCCCAGGGACGAGGGCCAGGCGACAAGCGGGAACATCGTTTCCGACAATCATATTCACGATATCGGGACGGTGTATCCGGCGGGAACTGGAATCTGGATGGGACAGACCAGCGACAACGTGGTCGGCCACAATGAGATCAATGATACTTATTACACGGGAATCTCGGCCGGTTGGACGTGGGGCTACGGTCCCACTGCCGCACACGGGAACGTAATCGAGTTCAACAACATTCATGACATTGGCCGGGGCATGCTGAGCGATATGGGTTGCATCTACACGCTTGGAGTGCAACCAGGAACGGTTGAGCGGAATAACCTCTGTCACGACGTGAGCCGCTCCGTCTACGGGGGGTGGGGACTTTACACCGACGAGGCAGCAGCAATATCGTGCTTGAAAACAACGTCGTGTACCGAACTCAGGACAGTGGTTTCCATCAGCACTATGGAGCAAACAACATCGTCAGAAACAATGTTTTCGCTTATGGGCAGGAAGCACAGATCAGGCGCACCAAACTGGAGTCCCATCCTAGCTTTCTCTTCGAGCACAACATTGTTTACTGGAATTTGGGGCCGCTTTTCGATGGGGAGTGGAAGGACAATGAATATCGCTTCGACCATAACCTCTACTATCGAACGGATGGCCAGCCCATTCAGTTTGAAAAATGGTCTTTTGAAGAATGGCAAAAGCAAGGGCAGGACCATCACTCGCTGATTGCAAATCCCCTATTCGTGGATCCGTCAAAGGGGAATTTCGCACTCCGCCCGGGGTCACCGGCGATTGGCATTGGGTTCAGGCCTATTGATCTTAGCCATGTAGGCCCGCGAGGGGGGACCATCCCTCAGGAACGGCAGCTTCCGGAGAGCCATCCCAAACCATGAAGAAGATCATGGATGCATAAGCTGTTCTTGGTTTGCACCAAACAACAACCGCACAATTCCGATAACGAGAAACAAATTGATTGATCGTCGCGCCTTTATACAGGGAGCCGTCGCATTGGGAATCAACGCTTCAGCTTAGGCATCGCTGAGTGCACCTTCGAATAGAAAACGGAAAAGACCTTTGGCATTGCGATTTGGGTTTTTTCATGGCTGGAACGGCGTTGGTCCGGAGTTGGCTACGGAGTGTGGGAGACAGCGCTCGATGAGTTGAAAATGCGGGAGTATGACGCCGTCCGTATCGATGAACGGCCGCCTCTGCAACCGGAGATTCACTCCTGCCACTCGTAGATCCACACGTAGGTTGTATAAGTTGTCGGCATCGGTTTACCCGTGGTCCCAAAGACTTTGTCGCCGCGCTTTTCTCCGCATCTGCAAGCGAGCCGGATACCATTCGCGAAGAAGATTGGATCGATGTCGTGGAAGCGATACGCAGAGAAAGAACTGTCCGACTCGTCCTTGTGGGTCAAGCCGGCCTGGGGAAGATGGTAGAGGCCGCGATTGAAGTAGTAAGTGCCGAGAAAGTAGTCTTCCAGCCCCGACGAGAGAAACTGAGGCTCTTTGCTTTCTGCCATGTAGGCGCGCATCTGCCCCTCCATGAACTCAAGATTCGTGCTCTTGGCGGCCATTGTGACCAGGAAAACCATTCCCGAGCCGCCCACCCGGCAGAGGTCGAAGTACTGCAGTGGAGCGACGCGCAGGTTTTCGACTTTGTGCAGACGCAGCCTCGCCGACTCCGGCAACTGAATTTCCGAGATGTGGAGTGGCAAGTTCTCGACGCCTCGGACGATCCACCAGAAGACCGTCTCCCGCGGCACTCCCGCGGGCAGTTCGGCGGTGACGCGAATCTTCTTCGAGAACGGAATCCGGTAATTCAGATAGACGCCGCTGGGCGCTCCTGTGATGCCGCTGAACTTTGTTCCCCACGGCGCGGCGGGGTCGGCAAAGCCAACACCTGCGCCAAGCCCGAGCTCCATGTCGATGGAGGCGGTTGCTTCTCCATCGACATAGACGCGGATGCGCAGCCTGGAAAAGTCCGGAAAGCCTCCTCCGAACCACATATGGTCGAGAAATCCCTTTCCACTTTTCTCTGCAAGCGTTGCCTCTGCAGCCGCCAGAAACGGCTGCTCTTCCTTGCCCACATGGGTGAATGTGGAGAGATTCGATAGGACAGATTCGCCGCGTCCCTTGGATGGCTTCGTGCCGGCATCAGCAAGGGCCGACGGGGCTAGAGAGATACCGGCAAGCGAAAGGGAGAATGCGCGTCGATCCATCGTTCGTCTCCTTGGAAATTCACTGATTCGTTCTTGGTTGTGCGCGGCGACTTCCAATTGCGTGTGCGCTCAGGCCTCTACGCACACGCCTCAAGCAAAAGACCTGGCTTCAGCGAAGAACTGTGCTAACTGCCGTGCCGCTGTACTGCACATCCGTTCCCGCCGCATCGACCGCGGCTCCAGCGCCTCGGCCCTCGCCAACCAGTACGAGACGAAAGCTGCGCGCCGCCTTCATGCCGGGATACTTCCCTTCGCGGTTGCCGATGGTTAGCGTCGCGGTTGCCTCGTTCCAGCGAATGAGAATGATCGAATGCGCGCCCTTCTCGTAGTCGTAAGTATCGCCCTCGTCCTCGTAGAGATCGAAGCTGGCGTCCGCTCCGCGATAGATGCGCAGCACGATCGGCGCGGTTGACTCCTCAGCCGAGTATTCAACCTCTGGACCCAAGGGAAGAATGGAACCGGCCTTCACATAGAGTGGAATCCGGTCGAGCGGGGCGGGCGACTGAATGCGCTGATCACCCGCCAACTTCTCGCCGGTCCAGAAGTCATACCACGCAGCGGCAGGAGGCAGATACACTTCCCGGCTGGTCGCGCCCTCCTGCGTCACCGGATTGACCAGAATCGACGGGCCAAACATATACTGGTCGCCGATCTCCCGCACTTTTTCTTCGGTTCTCCAATCCATGATGAGCGGACGCATGATGGTGTAATCGCCGGATGTCACGCGCCAGGCGAGGGAGTAGATATACGGAAGAAGGCGGTAGCGCAGCTTGTCGTAGGCAATGAGCGTGGGTGTCTGACGGCCATAGGAGAAAACTTCATTCGTACCATTCGAGCGATGGCCGTGGGTGCGGAAGATGGGGCAGAAGACGCCGAACTGAAACCACCGCGTATATAGCTCCTGGTAAGAGGGATCGCGCGTATCGCGTTCATAGGGCCAGCCATATCCGGCAATGTCGGTGGTCCAGTAGGGAATGCCGGAGACCTCAAAGTTCAAGCCAGCCGGAATCTGCCTGCGGAAGGTGGCAAAGGTGCCCAGAACATCTCCCGACCAGACGGTAGTCGCGTTTCGCTGCTGACCGAGAAAGGCGGAACGCGTGAGAATGAAGACGCGCTTGCGATCCGTAGTTGCACGCCAGTGGTCGTAGATATTCCCGGAGTGCATCAGCGGGAAGATATTCGTGTAGCGCGCGCCGTTGCCGATTGAGAGCTGGCGGTCGTCGAGCGTGGCGTCGCTGTAGCCGTTGCAACATTCCGGCTCCGAGCTGTCCAGCCAGAAGCCGTCCCAGCCCTGTGCGAAGACCTTGCCCACCAGGGCCTTCCAGTAGAAATCCCGCGCCGCCGGATTGGTTGGATCATAGTCCGTAGTGCCGGGAATCAGCAGATTGCGTTCCTTCAAATCCGCGTATGTCTTCGACTGTGGATCGGTCACCGCCCAAACCGAAATCATCGCGTGGATATGTTCCTCATGCAGTTTGGCGAGCGCCTCCGGAACATCGGGATAGGGCTTCAGATATTCCGCGTTGTACTCTGGATCACCCTGGTGCTTCCACCAGAACCAGTCCTGAACAATAAAGTCGAGCGGAACGTGCTGCGCGCGGTACTCGCCAGCCACATCGAGCAGTTCTTTCGCCGAGCCATAGCGGTCCTTGGACTGCACAAAGCCATAGGCCCATCTGCCGAAGAGAGGCGCATGACCTGTGATTTCGCGGTACTGGTGGACGATCTGGTCAACCTCAGGACCGTAGATGAAGTAGTAGTCGAGCGCGTCGGCGGCCTCGGCTCTCAGCTTCAGCTCAGAGGGGAAGCGATTGTCAAACCACGACTTCGACGCCGTATTCCACAGAATCCCGTAGCCGTTGGTGGAGATCAACAGCGGCACGGCGACATCGGTGTTGGCCTGGGCCATCTCCACTACGCTGCCGCGATAGTTAAAGACGCCGCTCTGGTGCTGCCCAAGACCGTAAAAGCCTTCGAGGGGCGCTGGCTGAAAGCGGTCGCTGACGTGATAAACCTTTTCTCCGTTCACGGTGTCGGAGATATACTCGCGCGGCCGACGATCCGACTCAAAGAGCAGCAGCTCGCCCTTGGCGTTGGAGTAGAAGAGCTGGCCTGTTTGCAGGCGAATCTTCACCTGCAACAGCGCGGTGCGCAGCGTGGCTTGCTTCTCATCCTGTGAAAACTCGAAGGCCGCGGGCGCGCAAGGTTGAATCAGCCAGGGCGCAACCGGCGAAGCGGCAAGCGGATTGCCCGGTCCGGCAACGATATGCAGGACGCCCGCGCCGCAAACGCTCACTTGCAGCGTCTCGCCGTCCTGGCGCGCCACCAGTCCGGTGCTGGTTTTTTCCACTTGAACCGGCGCCGCTTTCGCCGCAACCGCAATCGAAAAAACGCCCACGCCTATACAGAGTGCCTGTCTGAATCGAATCATTCCGTTTTCTCCTTCGTTCTCTGGCCACCAACCATTGTAGTATGCGCTGCGGCAGGCCTGGACGCTGCGTTCAATGCCATAAACCGTCCTTGAAGCAATTATGGTCCAGGCTGCGTTCAAGAAGCCGCTGATGAAGCACAACCGTTTCAGTAACATCCCCCCAGGAGCATCATCTCAACATAATATTGTGTCCTTTGCCCCACGACTTCCAACTCCTTCGACAAAGACCTGCCGATAGGCGCCGGTGCAGACTGCCCTTGCAAACCGATCAATGAGGTAACTGCTAATCAAACTGACCGACTACCGCGGGGGTGAGACCGATGTTGAGCTGATGCACCGTATAGACCGTCGCGCTGTCCTCAGGTCCGTTCACTTCAACAGACTCTCCAACCGTGACCGCTTGAAAGCTGCTGGTAGTGGTAAGCGTGATCGAGGAGGCGGAGGCTGTATTGATGATCTCCGGCCCGTCGCCCGTCGTAATCGTGATCAGGCCGTTTTTAACGGCTGTGATTTGCCCAAAGTAAACTGTTCCCCCTGCCGTTGTTTCGACATCCCACTGCGCGATATTGCTGGGAGGTGCGGGCACGAAAGCCACGTCCGCGGCGCTCAGTTGCCCATTGGAAATGTTGCCCTGGGCTGCAACCCAGCCTCCTACGGCGGCAATACTTGCCGATGAAGCCGTTGTGTACTGATACGTTGTTCCCGAAATCGTCTCGACGGTTATTTTTGCTCCACTCGACTCTTGCAAAACGAAACTTTCGTTCGCCGAGTCGATGGAGACCACAGTGCCTGAGGGTGACGCGGAGGAGGAGGTGGTGGTGGTCGTGGTTGTGGCCGAGTTGGATGATGTGCTGCTGCAGGCACACAAGCACAACAAAGAGATGCTAAAAAGACCGGAATGGATGAATCGTTTCATGAAATTCCTTTGTTCCTCACTAAAGGGAGTGACCCAGGCATCGTATCGGGTGTTTTGCGGCGCACTATAAGCAGAATCAACCGTTATGCTTGGATGCGCAGAGGGTTCTTCGGCGTGATAGACAGCTCCGAGTGGAAGGTCAAATGCGTTCTTCCCTCACTCTGCGCGACGCTATGCTCGATGGGATTGTCGCCGCAAGTGACTGAGAGCCGATCTCTCAGCAAGGGAGAAAACGCCAGCTCTTTCAAGGCAATTGCGCCGGCGGCGACGCTCAGCTTCAGACGGTCCGAACCAATCTCGAATCGTCCCCATGCAGTAGGCGCGGACCACAGGCAGGCGAAGGCATGGGAATGAACCCTGGGAGCTAACTCCATGCTTCGGCTTCTGGCGTCATAGCGAAAACCGGAGAGAACCGGAATGGCGGCCCAGCTTGCCATGGCGCGCGCATAATGGCGGCCGTACTCGGTCTCATCGTAGGGATTGGCCTTTTCGCCGTCATACCGCTTCCTGATATTGGCGATGCACTCAATGCCTTCGTTGACCATGCCATGCGCCAGCATCAGTACCGCGGCAGAGTATTCATACCCCGTCATGATCTCGGCATAGTAGGGCATGGGCACCTCTGGCAATGTGCCCTTGGTATAGTCGCAGATGACCAGGGCCGCCTCGTCGTTGAGGGCGTAGACGCGCTGCACCGACGCATGGCGAGAGAGATCCCGCTTGTAGTTGTACTTGTAAATGGAAGCCAGGGTCTTGCGTATGTGCGCTGAATCAAGCAAATCTCCAAGTCCCGCTACGGTCGCCATGTATTGGCCGATAAGCTGGTCCACCTGGCAGCCGTCGCCGATCTGAAACTCCGGGTACATCGTGTCTTTTGTGCCCATGCCCACCTGTAGGCCGCTGGCAATCTTCTGCTGCGGAATGCCGCGAATCTGCTGGATGTAATACTCGCCGTTGAAGAGGTTTGCGTCGATCCAACTGCTTCCCTGCGCGCGCATCCTGCGGCACTCCGCAGCCAGCTCCGGCTCTCCCATGGCGTCGGCCATCGACGCCATCGCCTGCAATGCGGCCAGATACCAAGAGCCGCACATCGGGTTGGGACCATAGAATTCGACATCGTAGGTATTGTGCTGAACGCCGTCCATCACGCCAAACTTGCGCTCATCCCATCCGCCGGGCCGCCATGCGTAGGCAAGAGCGCGCCTGGCCGCTGGCCATTGGCGGCGCAGCCAGTCGTTGTCGCCGCTGAGCGTCCAGTCGAAGTAGAGTTTGACAATCTGCCCCATCTGGCCATCGGCGGCCGCCGCTCCCCAGTGCTCGTAGCCGAGAGGCAGCTTGTGGCGGAAGTCCATGTGGCCTTCTGCGTCGGTAGCGTATCCAAAGCTCGTTTCACGTATTGATCGAGCTAGGCTCGGAAACAAAAATTGCGTGGCGACTTCGTAGTTCCAAACGTGCGTACAACTGCCAAAGCCCAACCCCCAGGTGTCTCCGCAGCCCTCGAAGCCATGAAAGCTGCCGTCTGCGATGCGAAAGCTGGTATTTGACACCAGAGTTGTGAGGTTGGCGCTGGCGGCCTCTTTGATGACATCGGGAAGCGTGCTTTCTTGCAGAGCCACGACGAACTCGCGGGTTCCGCGCTCCAGCTCATCCAGATGAGCCGCAACGTATTCGGCTACTGCCCGCGCGTCGCGGAATCGGGTGCAATAGTAGTTGCCCAGAAGCGTCTTTCCCCGGCCTTCCGGTGCATCCCACGCGCAGCGCTCCGGTGTACGGTTGGGAAAATGCCAGGTGAGCAGAAAGCGGAATCTGCGCTTCGCGCCAGCGGGAATCGACTGGCGAATCGAGACCGTACCCACCGGCGTTGAAGGCTCGCTGGCGGTGCCGAGGTCGCCCGTTTTGGCGAAGTTGCGGAACCAGAACTCTTGCGGTCCCACGCGCCAGTTGCTGCCGCCGCGCCATTTGGGCAGCGTTGCGGCCACATCACCAGGACCGGGCAGTGCCGCCAATACAAATGTTCCCTGCAGTGGATCGTCCGCGGCGAGAGACGGGTCGGCCATCAGGAGGCCGGTGATCCCCGGCGCGCTGAAGGGAGTGTTGCTGCGCTTGCCGGAACTCCCTACGGGATTGGCCAGCGACCAGGCAACAACCACCTCGGCCGCACTCGCTCCTGGATTCTCAACCTCATAGGTCAGCACCGCGCATGGCAAGCCGGAGGCATCCGCGTCGAGCGGCTGGAAGGGCGAGAAGGCATCCAGCGATACCTTCACCGGGCAGGCAGAATCTTCAAACTCGATGCGGGAGGTGGGAAAGGAGCCGTGAAACTTCGCTTCGGCAAATCGCGGCAGGCCGGGGACATTGGCAAAGCCCAGCCCCTCCTGGTAGAGATCGTAGGGGGGAAGGAGACGCCTCTCGACAACCGCGCTGAAGGGCGCGCCCGCAGTGGTCTTGACCCAAATGCCGGGAAACGCATACTCCGGCACTTTGCCGATATCCGGCCGGTTGAAGATCTGCCAGTCCTGCAAATTGCCGCGCCCGCCCAGGCCAATGCCGCCGGTGCCGATGCCGCCCAATGGGCAGGAGATGCGGGTGAGCTGGCGGCCGGTATGCACGCGGGGAAATGCAATCGACGCCGGGTTGACCTCCGTATTTGACCCGCCGCGCACGCTCTTTTTCAACTCCGATTGAGCTGCTTCGGCACTTTCCCGCGTCTTTTCCCCATAAGCGGCAACCCCGCTGAGTGAAGCAGCCACAGCGGCTTTCACAAAATCCCGCCGCGAACCCGAGTGATTCATTGCTCCTCCTGATTGAACCTTTTAGTGTAATGTATTTGCAGATGGACGAAGCCGGGATATGATGAGTGCAAGCTCCCGGAAGCGATCAAAGCCGGAATAACTGCCAAGGACTTCATCCTTCCATATGTCCCTTGCCTCCTTCGTCTTTGTAAAGAATCGCCGCTTGCCAACCCCGACGTGCGAGGCCGCGTTCGAACATGGTTCTGTGCACGGGGCGAATGTGAAGCACATCCACGCGCCTGACCCTGGCGCTACAGCCACCCTGATCCAAGACTGCATTGAGCTCTTCAAGATCAAGGTCGTGATGCTGGTTCTGGTCACCGGCTGGGGCGGATATTACCTGGGTTCGATGGCCTCCGGCATATCAAGTGTGCAACGGGGCTTGCTGGACGCGCTGCTGGGCATCGGGCTGGTTTCAGCCGGAGCGGGCGCGCTCAATGAAGTGATTGAGCGCAAGAGCGACGCGCTGATGAGGCGCACCGCCAATCGGCCGATGGCAACGGGCCGATTCTCGCTGCTTCAGGGAATGCTGGCCGGAGTGGGCGCTCTGGCAATTGGCTTGGCATGGCTGCTGACGCGCGCCAATCTGCTCACGGCAGTTGTGGCGCTGCTCACGGCCTTCACTTATATCGCCATTTACACGCCGCTCAAGCGAGTCACAGTCCTGGCTACCTTCGTCGGCGCTTTGCCCGGCGCAATGGGGCCGCTGCTGGGCTGGGTGGCTGCCCGCGGGCGCATCGAGTGGCCCGGTGCGGCTTTGTTCGCCATCCTGTTTGTCTGGCAGTTCCCGCACTTCATGTCGATTGCATGGCTCTATCGCGAGGACTACGCCCGCGCCGGTTTGCGCATGATGCCAGTGGTTCATCCGGATGGCTGGTCAACAGTGCTGACTGCGCTGGTCTTCGCCGTGCTCATGATTCCCGTCAGCCTGGCTCCCTGGGCGCTCGGCACGGCCGACACTCGCTATGCGCCGGCGGCCGTCGCGCTGGGCGCGGTTTACCTGGCCTATACCATCCGTTTCACCCGCGTCCTGCGCCCCATCCCCGTGGCGGAAAGCGAGATGGTGGCCCGTGACCTGCTCAAGATCAGCGTGCTCTATCTGCCTCTGCTTTTCACAGCACTTATGCTCTGCGCCACGCGCAAACCATGAGGAAGCCATGACGATCCCATCTTCATCGAGCAAACCTTCATTGGCGGTCGCCGCTCCCAGCGGTTTTGGCTCGGCCATTGCAGTTATCCTGGCCATCAGCGCGGCGGCCATCCTCTTTCTTTTTTGGCTGATTTACGTGCATCCTGCCTCAGATGTGGGCAGCGCGCGGTTTTCGTTCCTGCCTGCGCTCAATGCTCTGCTGAACGGACTCAGCGCCACCGCCCTGCTTATCGGCTACATCTTCATCCGCACCAAACGCGTTGCAGCTCATCGCGCGGCAATGATGACCGCCTTTGCCTTCTCCACGCTCTTTCTGGTCAGCTACATCCTGCATCACGCACTGCACGGCGATGTGCGCTACCCTCTGCACGCGGCGCTGCGTACAGTCTATCTGCCGCTCTTGGCCAGCCATATCCTGCTAGCGATTGTGACGCTGCCACTGGTGCTGGCCACGTTCTTCTTCTCTCTCACCGGGCGGATTCCCATGCACCGCAAAGTGGCGCGCTGGACCTTTCCACTCTGGCTCTATGTTTCGCTCACCGGCGTGGTCACGTATCTGATGCTGCGCTTTGCGCAAGGATAGTTTTTTCATCGTTGTAAATTGGATGCTTCGAGGCCGGTGAATCCATTTCCATAACTGAGCGAGCGGCATTATCTTTTAAGAAAAGGAGGCTGGATGGATGTTTGCTGTCAGCGTTTCTGATCAGGATCAGAGTCTTCCTTCGCCCGCCTTGCGCGCCTTTGCGTGGGGCGTTCTTGCGTACTTTATCGCGGTAATTCTGTGGGGTGCGCTGGTGCGCGCCACCGGCGCCGGAGCCGGCTGCGGCAACCACTGGCCGCTGTGCAACGGCACCGTGATGCAACGCGACGCCAGCCTGAATACTCTCATCGAATTCACCCATCGCATCACCAGCGGACTCTCGCTGCTGGCTGTCCTGGCGCTGGCGGCGTGGAGCTTTGCCGGCACTGTTCGCGGCCATCTGGCCCGCGCCGCAGCCGTGGCTTCCGTGGGATTCACGCTGCTGGAGGCGCTGCTGGGCGCGCTGTTGGTGGCCCTGGGGCTGACCGCGCAGAGCCATTCCCCACTGCGGCCGGCCTTTCTGGCGCTGCATCTCACCAATACGCTGCTGCTGCTGGCCGCGCTGGCGCTGACCGCGCACCTGCTCAACCGCTGCACCGGATTTCGCAGAGAGACGATTCGCATAACGACTCCCATCCGGTCTGTGATGGGCATACTGGCGGTGATGATCGTGGGGGTGAGCGGCTCGCTGGCGGCGCTGGGCGATACGCTCTTTCCGCCCTCGTCGCTGGGCGTGGCGCTGGCGCAGGATTTTTCCGCCAACAGTCTCTGGCTGGTGCGCTGGCGCTGGACGCATCCCCTGATTGCGCTCGCAGTCGGCATCTTTCTGGTTCTGCTTCTCGTGCGCGCCCGCCGGGAACAAAAAGATCGCCGCCTCTCTGTGCTGGCGCTTGTGCTGTTGGGCAGCGTTTGTGCTGTGGGAGTGCTGAATGTGGCGCTGCTGGCTCCCGTCTGGGCACAGGTGCTGCATCTGTTGTGTGCGGACCTACTCTGGGTAGCGCTGGTGGTGCTTACCGCGCGGCTGACAATCGTTCCCCATGAAATGAGGGTTCGAGGTTGACGCGATTTAACGATTCCGCCTTGCCTGATCCCTGATCCCTGATCGCTGCCCTCTGTCTCTTTGCAACAATTGCATGGTCATGACCATCGCCGGAATCAGAAAGACCAGAGAACCAAAGACCCACATCACTACTGCCCCCTGCATCTGGTCCTCCACCAGCGAAACGCCGAAGGGATTGGGGTGGGTGACATAGTAGCGATAAACCGGGCGGCCGCTGAAGGCCAGCGAGGCGGAGAGCGCCGTATTGACCAGGTCCGCGCTGACTAGGTAGGGAACGACAAACCACCGGCGAGACCGCGGCGCGGCAGGCCAGGGGCGCAGAATACACCACCAGAAGAGCAGCGATGTTGACAGAAAGCAGAGGTGCTCGATGTCGTGCCAGATTTCATTGTCCAGGGCAAGGTCATAAGCAGCCGGAATATGCCATCCCAACAGCGCGATATTCATCAGCAGCCATGCCGGAACCGGGCGCACGACAAACTCCCCCAAGCGGCGCAGCCAGCGCAGGCGAATCAGCGGCGCAACAATCCAACGCAGCGCCCAGCGCGGCAATCCGCGCAGCAGCGGAACCACCGGCGCGCCCAGCAGAACCAGTGGCGGCACGGCGGCCATCAGCAGCAGATGCTCGACCATGTGCGCGCTGAGCAGCGCGTCTGAGAGGCCGTCCATCGGCGAACCAATCGCTCCCCACAGCACCGCCAATCCTAATTCGAAGCTGCACAGCCGCCACGCCGGAAACTGCTGGGGCCGTGTCCGCCGGATGCGCAGCCATCCCAGCAGATAGAGCAGCGCGAAGGCCGCTGTAACGCTGGTGAGCGGGATGGGCAGCGACCAATCCTGCAAGATCGACTGCAAGGCAAGAGTATCGTTCATTGCACTGGGGGCGCGCCTGTCGCCGGAGTTGCGGGATGGGATCCATTCTGCGGCTTGATACCCTCTGAAGCATCCATGGCTGGCCGCTGATTGCCATGCAACGACATCAGAAAGCTGGTCAGCGCCTGCGTCTCTGCCGGACTGAGCGCATTGCCGTACGCGGGCATATTGCCGCCGCCCTGCAAGACCTGGCGAATAATCTGATCCTCGGTCATATCCGCCGCAACGCGATCAAGCGCAGGACCGCGCTGGCCTCCGACTTTCTCGAGCGAATGGCAGTTGCGGCACTGCTTCTCCTGGAAGACCATGGCGCCGCGCCGCTCCAGAGGTGTGCGATGCTCCAGGTAGCGTGCGGGGACCGGAGCGCTCGACCACGCGTCCATCACAGGACTCCAGGGCGCGTAGGTTCCCAGACGGGTAAAGATTCCCAGCGTGACGGCAATCAGCGTAACCATCAATACCGCCACGGGCCGGCGCGACCAGTGTTTTTCGCCCTCGCTGGCGATCAGAGGCAGCAGCAGCAGGCCTCCAATCAGCAGTGGCGGCACAGCCAGCAACACGATGGTCTCCATCTCCGGCGGAAGATAGGCCAGTATCGCAAAGATCCACAGGAAGGGAAGATCCGGCTTGGGCGCGGTTTGAATGATAGTCGGGTCCGGCGTGCCGCTGGGACCGATGGGACCAAGAAAGAAGGCGCAGGCCATCACCGCCAGCAGAATCGCCGCGGCAAAGACCGCATCCTTCCACGCCGCGTCCGGGGCAAAGGGAACGCCGGTGCTTTTGGTGAGGGCCGCATAGTTTCGCTGGTAGTCCGCCTTGCGCACAATGCGTCCCGGCATCGGCCACTCATTGATGCCCAGCCGCAGCACCAGAAACAGGTGCAGGCCGACCAGGGACAAGAGCAGGCCGGGAATGATAAAGACGTGCAGGGTAAAAAAACGCGAGAGCGTGGCGCCGCCCACGATGGGACCGCCCAGCAGCAGATGCACCATCGGCCCGCCCATCACCGGGATGCTTCCCGTGATGGAGGCTCCAATGCCCAGTCCCCAGTAGGCGTCCTGATCGAAGCGCAGAACCTGCCCGGTGAAGGCCATGCCCAGCGTGAGCAGAAGAAGAAATACGCCAACAATCCAGGTCAGTTCGCGGGGAAACTTGTACGCGCCGAAGAGAAAGACCTGCGTCAGGTGGATCAGCACGATGGCGATCATGAAATCCGATCCCCAGCCGTGCATGGCGCGAAGAAACCAACCCAGAGGAAGATTGTGGTTAATGAACTGCAAGCTGGGCCATGCATTGCTGGCGCTTGGCGAGTAGACCAGCGCCAGCAGGATGCCGGTCATCACTTGCAGCGCCAGCAGCATCATCGCCGCGCTGCCAAAGACATACCACCAGCTCGCCGCTGAGACCGGGGTGGGGTGTTCGGCCATCCCGGTGACCGTCCCGGCCATTCCCGACCGGATCTCTACCCAGCGGAAGAGTTGCAATCCGCGCTTTTTCAGATCGATCATGCCCGCCTCACCTCTTCATCGCCAACTGGCGCAAGCCGCACCAAAGGCTTGCTGCCCGCGCAAGCCTCGTTGTACAAGGTCGGCAACTCCCCGGCATAGATGCTCAATCTCTCTCCCGCAATCCGGTGCTGGTAGACGAAAAGCCCGCGCGGAGGCGGCCCGGAGGCGCGGGAACCATCTTCATAGTAGGCTCCTCCATGGCAGGGGCAGAGGAAGAGCTTCGACTGCGCAAACCAGCGCACCGGACAGCCCAGATGCGCGCAGTTGACGGCGAATACCTGAAAGCTGCCATCGCTGGCGTGGCGCACCCAGCAGGCAATCTTCGCCGTCTCGCCATCGGAAGGGCCGTTGGTGGGATTGATGTACTCCGCAAGGCGTGTCTCACCCTGGGGAAACGACCCGACGCTGCCAATTTCAACCCAGGCATGATTGTCCGCTCGCTTCTTCATCGCCGGACCGAGCAAAAAGCCGAGAATCGGCGCCGCCAACACCAGGCCGACCAGGCCGTTGAGGCCGACCGCCAGCTTGAAGAGAAATGCGCGCCGTGAGCTTTCGCTCGGTCGAGCCGCGAGCTTCTCCTGCTCGCTGCCGCGCCACTCCACGGGCACAGGCGCAAGCTGATCTTCTCGCCCGGCTCCGTCGCGCCCCGCCAGCTTGCGATCTTCCGTCGATTGGCTCATCGTATATCTCCTTGAAACTCGCGTCAGGCGCGGCGGTCTGCTACGGATGTTCAGGATACGGTTGTCCGGGCGCAGCTTTGCGTTGCGCGGCCAGCCACGCCACCAAATCTGTCACCTCCCGATCGGTAAGTGGCCGCGGGCCAAAGCCGCGCCAGTCGGGCATTCCGTCCTCCGGCCTACCAGAGAGAATCGCCGTCCGCAGCCCCTGGTCGCTGATAAGGGCCAGAAAACTCGGATCGGTCACCGGACCGGCAACAGTGGCCTGCCCAGCCTGCTTGGCGTTGCCGCCATGGCAGCGAGCGCAATAGCTTGCAAAGGCAGCATCTCCGGCCACCGCATCGCCCGGGCCGGTTGCCGCATAAGGCGGCGGATTCAACCCCGTTAACAACCGCGGATGGCCCCAGCGCGTTTGCATGCCCTCGGCCAGAATCTCAATCTGCTGATCGGTAAGTGTGCCTCCGTGACTCTTGGCAAAGGCCGGCATCAACTCTCCGGGGACGCCTTTGGCGGTTGCACTTACCAGCACATCTTTACCCGCCAGCGCAAGATAGACCGGGTTGGCCAGCGAAACGTCCAGCCCGCGGCGGCCGTTTTCGCCGTGGCATGCGGCGCAGTTTTGCTTGTAGAGCGTTGCGAACTCCAGCACCTGCTCTGGCCGCACCACCTCCGGCTCAGGACCGGGCTTGCCCGGCGCGCGGCATCCCGTGGCCCACCAGATGGCGCAGCACAGAACGCAGATAGCAATGTGATAGGCACCCTTCATCGTTGATCCCCACCATGATCTTTGTTCGGCCGGGGGCGCGGTCCCCGATCCGTATGCAGCCCCGCCCGCGTGGCGAAGGGCAGCGAGCGATACTCCGGCATGCGCATCCTGACCCGCCGGATGACCACCTGCCCGGCCACCAGCCCAAACGCCACCTGCGAAACGATGAACCATCTCCAATCGACCCGGTCGTTCAGGATGGGGCTTACGAAACTCATGAAGCCGTAGGCCAGTCCTGTCCACAGCAGAGGGATAATAATTCCACTGGTGAGAATCGACCGGCGCGGAAAGATCGGCAGCAGCGCGCCATAGAGCAGCCCCATCAGTAAAGAAACAAGAGTGTGAATGGCCAGCGCCGCCAGCAATCCCTGGGGATGAAATTGCGCCAGAAACGCATCGCTGGCGTTGATCCAGCTCACAAAGCCGCCCGCCGCCAGCAGATTGATCGCATACCAGGGGCTGTGAAATTTGAGCAGGCTATAGATGATCGCGGGAATCGCCATCGCCACCCCGCCCGCCAGACCGCCTTCTATGCCGGCGATAAAGCTGAAGTTGGCCAGCGGCGTCACCTGGGGATGCAAATCCTCCAGTGGCTCACGCGGCGCCTGCCTTACGGCGGCAACGTGCGCGGGCGCCGGCGCCAGCACCTCTTCGTGGCGCTCATGCGGCAAAACCTGGCGAAACCAGCCGACAGCGGCAATCACGCTCAACAGCAGGCCCAGCACGCTCACCGCAACATGGGTGACGATGCCGGCCACGCCGAGCGTAATGCCCAGCGCCAGCACCATCGGCCACACCGTTGGCTGCGGCAAAAGGATGCTCACGGTGCGTTCTTTCTCGCTTGCTCTTGCCTTCTGCAACCCGCCCTCCCTAAATCCCCACCACATACACAACAATGAAAACCACCACCCAGACCGCATCCACAAAATGCCAGTAGTAGGAAAGCATATCGAGGCGATGGGCATGGCTGCTGTTCAACTTGCCCTTAATGCCGAAGATCAGCACCAGGGTGAGCATCAGCAGTCCCGCCAGTACGTGCGTGGCATGAAGCCCAACCAACGAATAAAAGGTGGTGCCGAAGAGATTGGTTTGAATCGTCAATCCGTAGCGGTAGATTAGTTCGTGCCACTCCATCGCCGTTCCGCCCAGGAAAATCGCGCCCAGCATCACCGTGGCGGCCAGCCACAGCGTACTCAGCCGCGCCTTGCCCTTTTCCAGCGCAGCCACGGCAAAATGCACAGTGAGGCTGCTCGAAAGCAGGCAGACGGTGCCCACAATCGGCAGCTTCAGCACTTCGGCGGGGGTTGGCCCGCTCAGGCTCTTGCCGAGATAAAAGATATAGGCAACCACAAAGATGGCAAAGATCGCCGTCTCCGCCACGATGAGGCAAGCCATCCCCACCTGGCCTTTGTCGGGCAACTGCCATAGCTCCTCTGCATCCGCCGCAATCGTGTTTATGGATTCGCTCATTCGTACTCCGTATCGGTCTCGTTCGGATGTTTCAGATCCCACAGCGGCCTGCGGCTCTCCACCACCGGCTCCTCGGCAAAGTTATAGTGCGGCGGAGGGGAAGAGGTCTTCCACTCCAGCGTCCATGCATCCCAGGGGTCCGCTCCGGCCAGCTTGCCTTTGCGATAAGAGCGGATCATATTCCAGACAAAGCACAGCACTCCCGCCGTCTGAATGATGGCGCCGATGCTGACCGCCATATTCCACGAGCCCCAATTGCGATCCGCCTCGTAGGTATACACCCGCCGCGGCATCCCCAATACGCCGGGAACGTGCATCAGGTCGAAGGTGAGATGAAATCCGATGAGGAAGAGCCAGAAGTGCCACTTGGCCAGAGTTTCCGAGAGCATCCTGCCCGTCATCTTGGGATACCAGTAGTAAAACGCGGCGAAGATCATGAAGAGAATCGCGCCCACCAGCACATAGTGAAAGTGAGCAACCACAAAGTAGGAGTTGCCCAACTGCCAGTCAAACGGCGCCACCGAAAGCATGATGCCGGTAAGTCCCGCGATCAAAAATTGGAAGAGGAAACCAATGGAAAAGAGCATGGGCGAGGCAAAATGAATCTTGCCGCCCCACAAGGTGGCCAGCCAGTTGAAGATCTTGATTCCCGTCGGCACTGAGACAATCATGGTGGCAAAGACAAAGAAGATGTTGCCCGCCGGTCCCAGCCCCACCGTGAACATATGATGCGCCCACACGCCCATGCTGATGAAGCCGATCCCCACCGTCGCCGCCACCATCGCCGGATAGCCGAAGATTGCCTTGCGCGAAAATACCGGAATAATCTCATTGGCAAAGCCGAAGGCGGGCAGCACCAGAATGTAGACCTCCGGATGGCCGAAGATCCAGAAGAAGTGCATCCACAAAACCGCCGACCCGCCCGCCTGCGCGTCAAAAAAGTGCGACCCCAGGCTGCGGTCCAGCAGCAGCATGATCTGCGCGGCGGTCAATGGTCCGATGGCGATGAAGACCATCCATGATGTCACCAGATAAATCCACGCCAGCAGCGGCATGCGCCCCAGCGTCATTCCCTTGCAGCGCAGCGAGAGGATCGTCACCACCAGATTCAGCGCCGTACCCACGCTGCCAATGCCGCTCAGGAAGACTCCCAGAATCCAGTAATCGGTGCTGTGCCCAGGCGAAAAGATTCTGGCCGTCAGCGGAGCATAGGCAAACCAGCCCACGTCGGGTGCGGTGCCCGCGCCATAAAGCCCGTCGCCGCCCACAAAGCTGAAATAGAGCAATAGCCCGCCAAAGGCCGAAATCCAGAAGCTGAAGGCGTTCAAGCGCGGAAATGCCATATCACGCGCGCCAATCATCAGGGGAACCAGATAATTGCCGAAGCCAAAGAGAATCGGCATCCCCACAAAAAACACCATCGTGGTTCCATGCATGGTAAACATGCGATTGAAAACCGCGGGGGTGACAAAGTGATTGTTCGGCATCGACAACTGGACGCGCATCACCAGCGCCTCAATCCCGCCAATCACCAGGAAGACCAACGCATAGCCGATATAGAGCAATCCAATCCGCTTATGGTCTACGGTGGTTATCCAGGAAGCAACCGTGTCCAGCCATAACTTCCCATGGGAATGATCGCCATACGGGAGGACCGCTGTCGTCTCTGTCATCCGCTTCTCCCGTTTTACTTAAGCGCAGTCAAGTAGGCCGTTACCGCGTTCAATTCATCTTCGTTCAAATGCATTTTGGGCATCATCGATCCCATCTTCAAGCTCTCCGGGTCATCGATCCACATACGCAGATTCTCTGGGGTATTCTTCACGATTCCAGAAGCAATAGTGTCGCGGCTGGCCAGGTGCGTCAGATCCGGGCCAAACTTGCCCGTCGCCGCCGTTCCAGCCACCCTATGACAATTGATGCACGCGGTGTTCTCAAAGATTTTTTTACCTTCGGCGGCGGAGGCTGAATTCGCCGGCAATTGCTTCTGGTTGGCCACCCACTGCGCAAATTGCAGAGGCGTGTCCACATAAACCCGGATCAGCATCCTGGCATGCGCCATGCCGCAATACTGCGCGCACTGCCCAAGGTAGAGTCCGGGCTGGGAGGGGTCGATCCACATTACATTCACCTTGTTGGGAATCAGATCCATCTTGCCGGCCAGCTTCGGTACCCAGAAGCTGTGGTCCACATCCGCCGAGGTCATCGTCAGGTAGGTGGGCGTTGGCGCCGCTGGATCGCTGGCAGGAATGTGCAGTTCATTGGCTGTCACAATGCCCAGCGTTGGGTATCGATACTCCCACCAGAACTGATGCCCAATCACCACCACGTCCAGGGCGTTGGCCGGCTTGCGCGCCCGTTCCGTTACGTTGATGATGCGCGCAGTGGCCAGAAACAGCACCAGAACGATGAGAATCGGAAGCGCCGTCCACAGGACTTCAATCTGCTGGCTTCCGTAAACCTGCGTCGGTTCCGTCGCCGAGTCTCCGCCGCGGTGGCGGAAGCGCACCAATGTGTAAGCCAGAAGCCCCGCCACCACCAGAAAGATGGTCAGGGTAATCGCCAGCACAAAGATCGAGACTCCAAAGATGGCGTGCGCGGGCGTCGCCTGCGGAGAAAAGATGCTGGTAGGCCCGCCGCTCAAAAATGGAATCTTGTGAAAAAAACGCATCGGCCAGGATTCAATGGCGAAAGTGGTTGGCGTGCTCAGTATTCCGGCAAAACTCATCAGGCTCTCCTGTTGAACAAACAGTAACCTATCGCGTTCCCGTACAGAAAGCTCCCATCGCTCCACGTTCTCCTCGACGCGGGCACTGATGACCCGGCATCGAAGTGCTTGCAACTCCTAGCGGCTGTTTCCTGCCCTGAATGACTGGACCGGAGTCGAATCATTCACTTAGCTTGCACCAGGCAGGAAACCTTGAAAGATATCCGCAGATCGCGAGTTCTCCAGATTATAGCAAGCTGTGAAACCTGGGTCTGGAGAAAGCGCGCATCCGCAAAGCTAAGGCAAGAAAGCACTTTGCGAACAAAGATCAGACTCGAAAAGGCTGTCAGGGCGTTTCTAAGAGAACGCGATGGGGTATTCATGAAATTTTTTTTCGAATCGACCGCAACTTTCGCTTTGCGTGAGTGTCTTCACGTCTAGGCGTTAAAGAAAGTGCGCTTGCCAGCCCCGGTCTCGCACCCTTTTGGCGAACAAATCGTTTTGCCGATAGAATGCAGACAAGCGGTTTGCCCAGATTGGAAATCGAAGGCAGGCGGAACGGTTATGCAGCGTCTCCAACGTCACTATTGCAGTTGCAACAACAGGAGAGCCAAGATGAAACGCAGAATCCAAACATTCTTCGCAGGCGCCGCCACCGCGGCTTTGTTTTTATTGGCGGGATGCGGCAGCGGCAACTCCGTTTCCACATCCAGCCAGAACAATAACAATCAGACGCAGGTTCAGCAGACGGGCACGGTGAATATGATGCTAAGCGACGATCCCACTGAAGACTGGGCGACGATTGGCGTCAAGGTGCTCAGCATCGCGCTGACGCCCCAGGGGGGTGGTACGCCGGCCACGGTCTATACCGCGCCCGCGACGCCGCCGATGATTAACCTGGTTCAGCTTGACCAGCTGGGCGAGATTCTGGGCAACGCCACGATTGATACGGGAACCTATACTTCCGCGACGCTCACTCTAGCCGCGAACAATACGGGAAGCGCCTGCGACGTTTTGCTCGTCGCATCCGGCGATCCGCAGGCCGGCTTCGACGTGCCTGCCGGCACCACCGTTCCATGCAGCCAGATCGTGATCGCCGGAGCAACGGGCAGCGCGCCGAATATGACGGTTCCGCTCACCATCCGGCTCAAAACTCCGCTGGTGGTCACCAGCACGGGCAGTAACGCGCTTGATCTGGAGTTCGATCTGCGGCATCCAGCGCTGATCGTTGAGCATGACCCGGCCGGCGCCACGGCCCCAACCTGGGTGGTGAACTTCAACGGCCCGGTACGCCATCATCCGCGCCCCGATCTCACCAAGCTGTTTCTGCGCCACATCTATGGGCAGGTGGCTTCGGTCTCCAGCGACAACACTGCCATCACCATCAGCCGAGCCTTCCCGACGCTGCCCATCGTCAGCCCGGAGACGGCCAGCGTCAACGCCGATGACAGCCTCTCCATCCTGGCCGATGCGACCAACGGCACACTTTATTACGACCTGGACAACAGCACCGCGCCAACCGCCATCACCAGCTTCTCGTCGGTCGCCTCCACGCTGCCCGGTCTTTATACGCGCATCGTGGCGCGCTATCAGAGCGATGGAACGCTGGTGGCCGCCCGCGTTTACACAGCCTCGACCTTCGACAAGATCTGGAAGAACCCGGAGGGTCACGTGCTGCACGTCAACACCACAACAAACGTGATGCACGTGAGCACCGAGGACGGCGGAGCGACGGCAGTCAAGATTGACTCCGGCACCAACTTCTACTTCAATGCAAGCAACACTGTGATCGGAACGGGCACGACGTTCTTCGATGGCCTGACGCCCGGCGGATTGCCCAACCTGGCGCGAGGCTTCAAGGTGAATGTGATACTTAATCCAACCTCGACTTCCACGCCGCAAGTGGCTCAGTCAGTCGAGATCGACGTAGCGCGCTACGACGGCTCGCTCACCTCCTCAAGCGCCGGAATCGACTATGTGCGTACCTTCCCGATGGCCGACGGCCGCGGCGGCAAAGACAACTACGTGGGCACCATCCCCTTCGCCACCGGCCCCACCGTTGACCAGGAGGGCAATGCCGACCCCTACGGATTCTACTGGTGGAATCTCGGTTTCCCCACGCTGGAAGACACCACATCCACTGCGGCAGCCGACTTTGTCAGCGACACAGGCGGCGTGGTCAACTTCTGCCAGGGCGAGGCCTTGCAGCCGGTTGGCCTCAGCAGAGCAACCTGGGGTGACCCGGCCGCGAGTGATAGCTGGGCTGCGGAGTGGGCACTCCTGCTTCCCGTCGAATCGCTGCTGGGAACCGACACGACCGCTGTCTCCTTCGCAACCAGCCTTGATGGAACCATCGGCAGCTTTACCTACACCGTGCCCTTGCCCTGCCCCGCGCCCGGAGCACAGCCGGTCACGGTCAATCTCAACGCAACCAGCGGCAGCGCAACGCTGGTTTACCAGGTGGACCGCTCGGGTGGAATTGACACTATCAACCCGGTGGACATCAGCACAGGAACCGGCCAGACGGCACTGTCGGCTGCGCTGGTGCCCAACAAAACGCGGGTCAAGGTCTTCGGCGTGCCGGAGAGCGGCGGCGCAATTCAGGCGTACGTGCTCTTCTACTACACCGGAACTGCCTCGACCAAGTAGTTCCCTGCATGCAATATCCGAGAGCCGCCGTTCGCAAGAGCGGCGGCTCTTTCATTCACGATAGATTCACACGTTGCCGTTAGCCTTGATTCTGAGTGGCAAGACAAAGGAATTGAGGTTCAAGAGCATGGCGACGACCGACGCCCCACTGAACAACTTCCGCATCCGCCAGATGACGCTGGAAGACATCCCTGCGATTATCGAGCTGCAACTGCGCGCCTTTCCGGGATTGCCGCCCTGGCGCATCGATCAGTTGGAGCACCATCTGGCCGTCTTTCCCGAGGGACAACTGGTGGTCACCGGGCTGGATGGCCGCATCCTCGGTTCGGCCAGTTCGCTGCTCATTGACTGGGACGACTACGCTGAATCGGCCAACTGGTCGTCAATCACCGGCGATGGCTCCTTCGACACCCACAATCCGCTGGGCAAAACCCTCTACGGAGCCGACATGGGCGTGGACCCGGAGGCGCGCAAACAAGGCATCGGCTCGCTGCTCTACGAAGCGCGCAAGGAGTTGATCCGTGAGCGCGGTCTGAAACGGCTGCTCACCGGCGGGCGCATCTCCGGCTACTCGGCGGTGGCGGATCAGATGTCGGCCAAGGAGTACGTAGCCGAAGTGGTGGACGGAAAGCGCCGCGATCCGGCGCTGAGCTTCCAGTTGGAGAATGGATTGGTGGTTCTGGATGTCGTTCCCGGCTATATGCACGACCTGGAATCACACGGCTTCGCCACGGTGCTGGAGTGGTTGAACCCGGAGTACACTTCGTCGGTATCCTTGCAGGCCAGCCTGCAACACGCGGCTTTGGAACAAGCCGCCGCTGAAGCCATGCGCGGCACTCCGCGCCCGCGCCGGGTGCGCATCGCGGCGGTGCAGTATTTGCTTCGGCCCATCGCTAGCTTTGACGACTTCGTGCACCAAGTCGAGTTTTTTGTGCACAGCGCCAAGGATTACAAGGCCCACTTTGTGCTCTTTCCGGAGTTTTTCACGATGCAGTTGCTCAGCTACATCCATGAGCCTGCTCCGGCCCTGGCGGTGCGCCGGCTGGCGCGCATGGCACCTCAGTACGAGGAGCTGTTCATCCGACTGGCCAAGGAAACCGGCATCTACATCATCGGTGGAACCCATCCCGTCTTCCAGCGGGGCAAAGTCTTCAACGCCGCACATCTGTTCACGCCCAACGGGCAGGTCTTCCGGCAGAAGAAGGTTCATCTGACGCCCACCGAGAGCGGTCCTTACCAACTCAGCCGAGGCCATGGCCTCTATCTTTACCATACCGATTTCGGCAACATCGCCATTCAGGTCTGCTATGACGTGGAGTTTCCCGAAGTCTCGCGGGTGATGGCAGAGGCCGGGGCGGAGATTCTCTTTGTTCCCTCGTGTACAGATGGGCGCGAGGGCTTTTGCCGCGTCCGCTATTGCGCCCAGGCGCGCGCCATCGAAAACCAGATCTACGTAGCCATGACCGGCACAGTGGGAAATCTTCCCCTGGTTCCCTACATGAATACAAACTACGGCCAAGCCGCCATCCTCACGCCCTCGGATTACTTCTTTGCGCGGGACGGAATCGCCGCCGAGGGAACCATCAATCAGGAGCAGTTGGTGGTGGCCGATGTCGATCTTGATCTGCTGGACGAACAGCGCGTCAACGGCAGCGTGATTCCGCTGCAGGATTTGATCAAGGACGCCTACGACAACGTCGTTCATTACTCCGATTACAAAGGCCAGAATCCATCGCAGTCCGACATGGACGAGGATGCAGGCAATGGCCGAAGCCTGCAGATGGACGACTACGCGAAGCCGGAGATTCACGAGGTAGTGACGGTGTGATGCAGCGGATTCCCGCCCCTGATCTCAGCAGGCGCAGGAAATCAGTTCCGTGATGCCGCGCGCTCGCAAGTATTCCGTGTCTTTGGCGCGGCTTTCCAGCACAATGGCCGGCGACACTCCGCGGTTGATAAGGTTCATGAAAGGCGTGGCGTACTTCCAATCCGGCGGCCATGCTTTTGTGCTGAGTCCGCGGTCGGGAATCACCAGTGCCGTCTTGCGCAAGGGAACCTCAGGCCGCGAACGGTGGAATTCCGCGGCGAGTTCGGCGAACTTGCGGCCCATCGGCTTTGGCTTGTTCTCTAGATCGAGCAGCCCCAGCCCGTATTCGAGGTCGTCAAAACCCTTGACGGTCCGATCGATGTCGTGGGAGCACCACCAGGTGATGCCCCATGCCTTGCCGGTGGCCATGATGTTGCGAACCGAGTGCTCCATGAACTCCGGCATATAACTTTCCGGCATCCACTGTTTCACCGCGCCCGTTTCTTCCACCCAGACGCGGCGGTGAAGGTCGGTTTGATAGGCGCAGGCCAGCTCAATCTCGAACTCGGCCAGATGCAGCGATGCGGGATCGGAGTACTTGTAGCGATCCAGCACGCCGTCGAAGAAGATGTAGGAGTGAACCACCGAGGCGTGGCCGGTAGTTGCAATCTGCTCGCGGCTGAAACCGTAGTCGTTGAACCAATGCGAATGATCAACGCCGTTGACGTGAAATTTGTTGGGCGCAATTTCATCGCAGTAGCGCAGCATCTCCGTAGCCCAGGCGTCGGCCTCCGTCGTTGAAACCGGGTTGCTGCCGGGGGTTTGCAGGACGCCCAGTTCATTGCCTATGTCAAAGCCGAGAAAGCGCCTGTGGCCTCCGATGGTCTCGGCCATGCGCTTGAAGAGCAGCTTCTCCGCCTCAATGACCGTGGAAGAGGTGAAGATATTCCCAACCTTGATATCCCAGGGATTGGCCAGCGGCGCTACCCAGGCCGGCATGAAAGAGAGTCCGCTCATCCATCCATTCAGGACGGTGACTTCGACATCCAGGCCGGCCAAGTCGGCGGCGTCAAGCAGCGAATGAAGGTTGGCCAAAGCACGCTCGCTGACGTTGCTGATGCCGGGCTGGAAGAAGGGCCAAAGGCATTGGATACGGATGTGGTCGACGCCCAGTTCGGCAACTCCCCTCAGGTCGTCGAGAATCGCCTGCTGATCCCAGTCGAGCCAGCAATACCACCAGCGCTTGCGCGGCACATAGTTTACGCCGAAGCGCATGGGCGGGGCTGCGGCTGGCTGTGCAAACAAGGAAGGACGCGCCGCGGTTGCTGCGGCCGAAGCTAGTAGGGAGTTCCTGACAAAATCACGACGCGAAATCATTGCTTAGCTCCTCTTTCCCGGTTGCTTCCATCGCAAAAAGCTTGCTACATCAATTTGAAGGAATACCCTTGAAACGTCTTCAACGTATACGAAAAACAATTTGAACCATCATGCGATTTTTAGCCGCCAGACTGGATCAGTTCCGTGATGCCGCGCGCGCGCAGATAATCGGCGTCTTTGGCGCGGCTCTCCAGCACGATTGCCGGGGTGACACCGCGTTTGATGAGGTTCATGTACTGGCGTGCATACTTCCAATCCGGCGGCCACGGTTTCGCGGAAAGTCCTTGATCGGGAATGACAAGTGCAGTCTTCCGGCGAGGGATTGCAGGCAGTGAATTTCGGAACTCCGCCACAAGTTCCGCCAACTTCTTCCCAATGGGCTTGGGCCTGTTCTGCAAATCGAGCAGCCCCATATGTTTTTCGCCCTGATCCAGGTCTTTGATGGACGGATCGATGTCGTGGGAACACCACCAGGTGATGCCCAATGCTTTGCCGGTGGCCATGACGTTGCGAAACATCGCTTCCATAAATTCAGATGGGGCGTAACTCGTCTCTTCCACCCATACGCGGCGGCTGTGGTCAGCGTGATAGGCGTAAGCTAGTTCAACCTCGTATTCGGCAAGATGCGGCAACGAGGGATCCGAGCGCTCAAGCCCCCCGGTGTTATCGGAAAGGTACGAGTGCACAACCGACGCATGGCCCGTCGCCGCAATCTGTTCACGGCTGAAAGCAAAATCGTTCCACCAGGGAGCGTGGCTAATCCCGTTCACATGAAACTTGTTCGGAGCAATCTCCTCGGCATAGCGAAGCATTTCTCGCGCCCAATCGTCGGCGTCCTGCATGGAAGCCGGATTACAGCCCGGAATTTGAATAAGAACGTCGAGTTCATTGCCTATGTCAAAGCCCAGAAATCGCCGGTGTGTGCCGACGGTTTCAGCAATCCTGCGAAACAGGAGCTTCTCGCCCTCGATGGTTTCGGGGTTGGTAAACATATTTCCGGGCTTTCGATCCCCGAATGGATAGGCCAGGGGCGCAACCCATGCTGGTAAAAACTCCAGTCCGCTCATCCAACCATTCAGGACGGTGACTTCGACATCCAGGCCGGCGGAGTCGGCCGCGTCAAGCAGCGAATGCAGGTTGGCCAAAGCACGCTCACTGACGTTGCTGATGCTGGGTTGGAAGAGGGGCCAGAGACACTGGATGCGGATGTGGTCGAGGCCCAGATCGGCAACGCCGCGGAGGTCATCGAGGATCGCCTGCTGATCCCAGTCGAGCCAGCAGTACCACCAGCGCTTGCGCGGCACATAGTTTACGCCGAAGCCAAAAGAGAGGTCTTTACGAAGTTGCGCCGTGAGATCATCTGCGGAATCCTCCAAGATTTTAAGAAAGAATACTACCATTGGGCCCAATCGCTCATGCCAAGAACCCATACGGCCAGCAGGAGGTTGCTCACAGCGTGGGCGGCGACGGCGTCGCCGATGCGTCCTCGCCAGCGGAGCGCGGCGCCAAAGGCCAACCCGGCCAGTGTGCCGAGGAGCAAATGCCGCCAATCCAGCAGGTCTTTCATGTGCTCCATACCGAAGACCGCTGAAGAGATGCCGATGGAAAGCAGCGTAAGGCTGGAGAAGGAGACGCTGACAAAATCCCGGCTGATCAACCGGCGCGCCAGATAGCCGCGGAAGGCCAGTTCTTCGGCGATGGGCACGGTGATGACTGCGGCGGCCACGCGGAAGCTAATCCAGGTCCAGCGAGTGGCGGGTGAAAGAGCCGCCAACGCCGGACCGAGAGAGTTGGCTGCGTGATGGTGTGTCGGCCCGAAAAGAGCAAACGCGGAGGGGGCGATCCACAACAGAAAAACGGCCGCGCCGGCGGCGGGGCCGAACCAGCCGAAGCGCCAGTCCAGCTTTTTCAACTCCGGCCAGAAGCAAAAGAGAACAATGGCCGCGGCAAAAAAGCGCAATGGGTAAAGCCATTCCATGGAGCCGGAAGCCGCCTTGGAGATGAATGTTGCGCCCAGAATCGCAAGAAAAGGAAGCAAATAGGCACGAATTGCCGGAGATTCTCCACGGTGAATACTCAGGTCCTCGTGTACGTCAGCCCCTGCCTCCAGTCCGGTCTTCAGCGGATCTACGGCCGGATTTGGAAGAGCGCCAGGAATCCTATGTACCCAGGAAAGCCTTTGGCTGGCAAAGGAGAATCCGAGTCCCACAAGGGTAAAAGCTATCCAGCCGGCCTGGGCGTGAAAGCCCTTCGCAACCTCTTCGTGACCGCCGGTGTCTGCGATGAGGATGAGAACGCAAAGTCGCGCAATGTTCAGCAGCCATATACATCCCAACGCACAGGGGACAAGCAGAAGCGCCTGCGGGAAGCGGTACTCTTTTCTGAAATACCAAAGCCAGATGGAAGTGAAGATCAGAACCAGCCCCAGCCCCTCCACTCCGGAACAACCAGGCGCTATATAAATCAAATAACGAGGAGTCCCGATCAGGAATGTGACAGGATCGGCGCTGATATCTGACCGAAAAAGACCGAGACACATCTGCACTGCATGGAGAGTGAATCTCTGCATGAAGCCGCTCTGAACGGTACTCGTCACTGCCCACAGGAACTTGATTGGAGAGCCGATATACCATCCCGCCACACCGCCAAGCAGGGCGTAGAGCCACAACCGGCCAGTGGCGCGAATTGCCCCAATCCAGCTTCGAAGCGGAACGCAAGCCAATGCCAGCAGAAGCGTTCCCAACATATAGACCGCGCTCTTGGTGTAGCTGTAGGGATCGAACGGAAGCCAGCCCAGCCCCTTTTGTGTTGCCAAAGTGATGGAAAAAACTGCGGCGATGCAGAGAAGGTGTGCACCAAATAAATTGCGGCCAAAGGGGATTTTATCTTGCACGGCTTTCAACCTGGAGTAACCGAAACCCAGGAAGACAACAAATGCGCCAAGCGGAATCTGACCGTACACATCGGCGGGCATCCCAAAGAATTGCAGATGTCCGGGAATCGGACCCCTGCCCGCGTAACAGAATAAATACTCGAGCGCCACGAGAACGCCCAACAAAAAAAGCCGCCCAGTAAGATGGCACGGCAGTCGCAAGAATAATCCCGACTGGGAGGGTCTGTTCCCAGTCGAGACACACTTAGGCTCGAAATCCATTCTGTATGTTTGTCTCGCCTACTTCTGGCGCCGAACGCGCAGAACCGCCAGCGAACCAGCAAGCAGGGTGACGGCGCTGATCGCCAGACTGGGATCAACTTCAGGGTGGGGAGTAGGCCCGAATACCAAACCATGAGCGGCGGTGCATGAACCCAGCGCAAAGCCCAACGCCACTAGTGCGTATTTCATAAAATTCTTCTTCATTTGCAAATCCTTTCTGAAGGTCATGCCAAGGATTTGGAACCGGCGAAGATCTGGGAAATCAAACCAAGCTGGCTAACGAACTCCCGCTTGTCTTCTGCGATTCAAACCCGATGATTGCTGATCAATGTCTTGAATCCATCCTTGAGGCAAGGAACACGCCTACCTCGGGCTGGTGCCGATGCAAAGGTCCGAGACGGGGGGATCCCGGAGTTAACTCACCCCCAATGAACAATCTGAGGTTTATAGACAGAATCTTAACACGGAAAGAGGCAACGGACGCGATAAAAAACTCGGAACAACCCGCGCCGAGGTACCTCAACAGTTCTTGCCTGCCTATTGAAAGCCCGATCGAAGGCAGGCAAGATGTCCGATATGCTGCAAAACTTAGCCGACGGCCGGCCGCGGCTCAACCCTCCTGGTTACGATGACGAGTTTGCCGGGAGTCAATTCGGCGCCATCCCAGCCCTCTTTCACCGCCTCGATGTGAATTTCTCCCGCATTTTTGCCAGCCTGCACAATCACCTGCGCCAGGCCGTTGAAGAGTGAGCGCCGCGGCTCCTTGTCGCTCTGCTGGCAGTTGGGGTCACCGTTGCCGACGCCGATCAGCACACCTTCTCCGGAGACTTTGAAGCCAATCAAGTTCGACGCGGTGGGAACCGGGCGGCCTTGCTTGTCCAGAACCTCGACCGTCAAAATCGCCAGATCCTCGCCGTCCGCGTTGATCTCAGCGCGGTCGGCTGTCAGCCGGATCGCTGCCGCCGGCCCGGTGGTCTCGCGCTTCTCGGTGAGAACGACCTTGCCGTCCTTGGTTCCGCGCGCCTCGATGAAGCCTGGTTCATACCTGACCTTCCACTCGACGTGGCCCAAGTGCGGCACCTTCTGGCTGCCCAAACTCTTTCCGTTGACGAAAAGCTCAACTTCATCCAGGTTCGAATAAACCCAAACGGGGATTTCATCGCCTTCCCTGCCCTCGAAGTTCCAGTGCGGGAAGAGGTGCAGCGAAGGCTTATTGCCCCACCAGGCTTTGTAATAAAAGAAGGTATCCTTGGGAAAACCGCACATATCCACGATGCCGAACTGGGAGTTGATGGAGGGCCAGCCATAGGGCGTAGGCTCGCCGCGATAGTCGAAGCCGGTCCAGGCAAAGCCGCCCGCCTCCCACTCGCGCGTCCCGTAAAACTTCCACCACTCCTCGGCCGTTTCGCCCCAGGGAACAACACCGTTATAGGCATTGATGGTGTTGCGTAGCGGGTCGGTCGAGTAGTCGCCGCGAGTGGAGATGGCGCTGGAGGTTTCCGAGCCATAAATGGGCCGCTTTGGATGCTCCTTGTGATAGCTGTCCGGGCGATCGAGGCCATAGTTGAAACCGATGATGTCGAAGGCGTCCGAGACTCCCTTTTCGTTGTCGCCGTTGACCGCCGCCGAGACCACGCGCGTGGGGTCCAGTTCGTGGCAGCGCCGCACCATGGTTCCTGCAATCCTAGCCCCCTCTTCGGCCATCGCGTCCTGCAATATCCACTCCTCGTTGCCGACCGACCACAGGATCACCGACGGCGAATTGCGATAGCGCTTGACCATGGCCTCCAACTGCGCCATGCCTTCGGGGTTGGAGCTCATCTGGCGCGTCTCGCACATCATCATCAGACCCATGCGGTCGCAGCCCTCAACCCACTCCGGCGTGGGAGCATTGTGCGAGGTGCGCACGGCGTTGCCGCCCATCTCCTTGAGCACGCCCAGGCGGAAGGCCTGCAAGCGGTCGGGCACGGCAGCGCCCACGCCCGCGTGGTCCTGATGGTTGCAGGTGCCTTGAATCTTGATCGATTTGCCGTTGAGAAAGAGTCCCTTGTCGGCGTCAAAGAGCACCGTGCGCACGCCAAAGCTCACCCGCTCGGCGTCGCGCGGCTTGCCATTGGTTTCCACGGTCACAATCGCCGAGTAGAGATTCGGTTCGTCCGGCGACCACAGCGCCGGGTTGGCCAGCTTGGCCGTCGCGCTGAAGGTCGCCGATCCGTCCACAGGAATCTGCTGCGCGGCGGCTTCGGCCGTGGCCACGGTCTTGCCCGCCGCGTCGAGAATCTGCCAGCTCACCTTGGCGCTCTCCGCCTGCTTGCCCTCATTTGCCACCACCGTGGCAAGATTCAACAGCGCCGAGCTTCCGCTCACTGTCGAGCGCACCGTGCTCTCCCACTGGCCCAGGTGCAGCGCGTCGGTCTTGTTCAGCCATACATGGCGATAGATTCCCGCGCCTTCGTAGAACCATCCATCGCCGAAGCTGGCGTCGACGCGGGCCATAATGTAATTCTTGCCGCCGTAGTGCAGAAAGTCCGTCAGATCAAAGCTGAAGGGCGCATAGCCGTTGTCGTTACGGCCGATGAAGCAGCCGTTGACAAAGACCAGCACATCGCGGAAGGCGCCGTCGAACTCGACCGTAATGCGGCGGCCCAGGTCGCTGGCCGGAATCTCGAAGGCGCGGCGATACCAGCCCACACTAGTCTCCGGGTAGCGGCGGCCCACCGGCTTGTATCCGTGCGAGTTCTGCACCTCGTCGCGCACAAAGGGCAGCTCCACCGCCCAGTCGTGCGGCAGATTCAGCGCGCGCCATTTGGAGTCGTCAAAGCCGTCTTTGGCGAAGGCGAAGTCGCCCGTCTTGGCAAAGTCGCCTTGGCCGTTGCCAAAGCCCAGATCGCGGGCCGGGTCCGTGCCGTGACCAAAATGAAACTTCCAGCCAAAGTCGAAGAGCAGTTGCTCGCGCGGCGCGACGGCGGCCTGCGCTTCAGCCTCCGACATCAGCGCGGAGGTCGCCCGAGCCCACGCCGAGCGGGCAACCAGAGAGGAGGCGGAAAGCGCCAGACCAGAACAAAGCAGATCGCGACGAGAGATGCGAGACATGGAAAAACTCCTTTGGAAGGATGATTTGGCCGCGGACGACAGAAGAACGCCGAAGAGCGAACAAAACGGAACTATATACCAGTCGCCATGAGCCAGTCCACCTGCGGTGGGGCCAGACGGCTGTTCTCGCTGGTGAGAATAGCCGGGGTGCCCCAGGTCCCTCGCTTTTGAGGACTTGGGAGATGATGAACCCCATGCGCCGGATGCCAGGTGGCCGGTGCCCCATCAATCGCGTTCTTTGCGATGGGTGGGAATTCACGAATCTCATGGCGCGCAAGCGCCGGGGGTGCCCCAGGTCCCTCGCTTTTGGGGACCTGGGAGATGATGAACCCCATGCGCCGGATGCCAGGTGGCCGGTGCCCCATCCATCGCGTTCTTTGCGATGGGTGGGAATCCACGAATCTCATGGCGCGCAAGCGCCGGCTGGCCCCACCGCAGGTGGCCCGGTGCTCCATCCATTCCTCGCTTTTAGCGGAATGGGTGGGAAACCACGTACCTCGGCGTCACCGGCTGATCCCTGATCCCTTCTTCAAAATAGTTTGCATATAATTAACCTCCCGTGGCGCAGAATCAAACCATGTTCATCAGCCGCCCATCTTTGAAGCCTGTATTTGCGAGCACAGCGAGCCTCTGGCCGCACCGCAGGTGCCGCACAATGGTTTTGAGTTGGGTTAACAGCCTGTGGTGAAAGGCGTGTTTTGAAAGGGCACGACTTTACAGGCTGCGGAAAAACTCGATACTGCGGGCTTTGTAACAAGGGCACGACTTTACAGGCTGCGGAAATACTCGATTTCGCAAGCTTTGTAACAAGGGCACGGCTTTAGCCGGGCCGCAAATGGCTGATAATAACGGTGGGCTTTAGCCCCTGAGGGAAAGTATTTGGCGTTTTCGACTTTCACCACAGGCTATTAAAGTAGAGGGAGTGGTGGCGAATGAAAAGCGATCAAAGGGCGAAGAAAATAGCGGCACCCCCACCCCCCCACCCTCAAATCCCGATTCTTGAGAGGTGTTCATCCATGCAAGTAACAGATAATAAACATCTTCATCAAACACCCATATATACTCATCAGTAAACACAAACCCCGAAAAACCACTGCTTTTTAGCCAAAAACCACGCCTTTTTTGCCTTTTTCGTGCAAAATTAGGCCCATTTTGGTGCACATTTTCGTGACCGCATCTTCGCCTTGGTCGGCCTGGGGCACAGCGAACTACCGGCTCAGAATCTGGATCAAGTTATCATCATGAATCATCGAACGCTGCTTCATCTTCACGCCGCGCTCTTCACCCGCACCACGGTGATCTTGGAGAAGCCCTCTTCGAAGACCGGCGGCTTGAGCTTTTCGGCCATCTTGCGCATCACGTCCTCGCTCACCGAGCGGTCGCGCTTGCGGTTGCGCTCCAGGCAAACATCCAGCGGCACGTCGAAGAAGACCGCCTGCACCTCGTAGCCGAAGCTCTTGGCCATCTTGATCCACTGGCTGCGCTCATGGCTGCTGAGGTTGGTGGCGTCCACGTAGTTCAGTGGCATCTTGGCGATCAGCCGCGCCCGCAGCAGCGAGCGCAGTGTGGAAAAGACCAGCCCCTGGTAGCGCTGCTCCTCCACATCGTCGAACAAAATGTTGCGCAGCAGGTCGCTGGACAAAGGCGTGACGCCGCGCCTGCGGAACCATGTGGTCTTGCCTGAGCCTGGCAGGCCGATAGCCAGCACAACAAATCCCTTGGGCGCCTGCGGCGAGCGGTCGGCCACCTCCGGCTCCGGCGGTGTTACGCTGGGCATCTCCGGCTGGGTCTCCAGCTCGAAGCGCCCGGAATCGGCTGGTTCATTCCATTCCTGCCGCGCGGGACGCTCCTGCTTGGCGGGCCGTTCCGACTTGGGAAGCGATTCGGACCGCGGCTGCCGTTCGGGCCGTGCAGCGCGGGGCTGCGGAACCGGAACCGGGAACTCGTCGGGATAGAGCGGCACCAGCGGCCGCAGTTGATTCGATGGGAGTTCCTGGCCGATTTTGCCGGTGGATTCGGAGGTATTGGGGGTGCGTCTGGATCGTCTGCTCATGCCGCCTTCAAATAGTACGTGATGATAACGGAATACCACACTTGGCGCGGCGGCGGCAAATGCTGTGCACGCCGTCACATACGGTCCCATATCGAGGGAGGCACACTATGGAGGCGAGAGGTACTGCGCAAACCGGGGATCCAACGCTTTTGGATTTCGTTCCGAATGCCCCGAAATGATACGATGGTGAGTTTGGTGGAATTGCCCACAAGGGCGGTTTCAGCCGTTAAGCGCGGCCATCTGGAGAAATCCGGAGCAAGCCAGATCAAGCCACAACAAGCTCAACCCACAGCCTCACCGGCTACGAAGGAGAAGATACACATGGCAGTAAAAGTTGGTATTAACGGCTTCGGCCGCATTGGCCGCAACGTCCTGCGCGCCGCGCTTGGCAACCCGGAGATCGATTTTGTCGCAGTCAACGACTTGACCAGCCCGGCAACGCTGGCGCACCTGCTCAAGTACGATTCGATTCTGGGCAACCTGAAGAACGAAGTCACCGCCGGCGCAGATTTCATCACGCTGGACGGCAAGAAGATCAAGGTCTTTTCCGAGCGCGACCCCGCCAAGCTGGACTGGGCTTCAGTGGGCGCGCAGATCGTAGTTGAATCGACCGGCTTCTTTACCGACGCGGAAAAGGCGAAGGCTCACCTGGGCAAGACCGTCAAGAAGGTCATCATCTCGGCTCCCGCCAAGAACGAGGATCTGACCATCGTGCTCGGCGTCAACCAGAACAAGTACGAAGCCGCCAAGCACAACATCATCTCCAACGCCAGCTGCACCACCAATTGCCTGGCGCCGGTCGTCAAGGTCATTCTGGAAACATGCGGCATTGTCAGTGGCATCATGACCACCATTCACAGCTACACCAACGATCAGGTGATCCTCGACACGCCGCACAAGGATCTCCGCCGCGCCCGCGCCGCCGCGCTTTCGATGATTCCCACCTCGACCGGCGCCGCCAAGGCTCTCAAGCTGGTCATCCCTGAGTCCTCGGGCAAGCTGGACGGCTTTGCCATCCGCGTTCCCACACCCAACGTCTCCATCGTCGATCTGACCTTCATCGCCGAGAAGCCCATCACCGCCGAAGCTCTGAACGCAGCCTTCAAGAAGGCCTCCGAGGGCGAGCTGAAGGGCATTCTGGGCTACGACGAGAACCTGCTGGTCAGCTCCGACTTCAAGGGCGACAAGCGCAGCTCGATCCTGGACGCGCCGCTGACCAAGGTAGTCGGCAACTCCGTCAAGGTGCTCAGCTGGTACGACAACGAGTGGGGCTACTCCAACCGCGTCGTCGATCTGATCGGCTTCCTGGTCAAGAAGGGCCTGTAAAACCAAGCCAACAGCTTACAGCTAACAGTTCATGGCGCAACGCCAGCCGCTGTTAGCTGTTTGCTGTAAGCTTTTAGCTGGAACTGATAACTATCTTTCCCGGAGTGATTCCCATGCCCAAGCTCTCCATTCGCGATATTGATCTGGCCAACAAGCGCCTGTTCATCCGTGTCGATTTCAATGTGCCGCTCACTGAGGACGGCACCACGATCACCGACGACACGCGCATCAAGGCCACATTGCCCACCATTGTCTACGCCCTTCGCCACAAGGCCAAAGTAATTCTGGCCTCGCATCTCGGCCGTCCCAAGGGCAAGCCAAATCCGAAGTATTCGCTGCGCCCGGTGGCCCTGCGTCTGCGCGAGCTGCTCAACAAGGAGCTGGGCGAAGAGGTCAACGTCGCCTTCGCCCCCGATTGCATTGGGGAAGTGGCGGAAGAGATGGCCCACCAGCTTGAATCCGGCCAGGTTCTGCTGTTGGAGAACCTGCGCTACCACCCCGAAGAGGAAGCCAATGATCCGGGCTTCTCCAAGGCGCTGGCCTCGCTGGCTGACATATACGTGAACGACGCTTTCGGCTCGGCTCATCGCGCCCACGCCTCCACGGAAGGCATTACTCATTTCCTCTCACCAGCCGTTGCCGGCCTGTTGATGGAAAAAGAGATCACCTACCTCGGCAAGGCCCTGGAAAATCCCGAAAAGCCCTTCGTCGCCATCATCGGCGGCTCCAAGATCAGCGGCAAGATCGATGTGATCGACAACCTGCTCGACAAGGTCGATACGCTGGTCATCGTGGGCGGCATGGCTTACACCTTCCAGCGCGCCCTGGGCGTTTCTACGGGCAAGTCGCTCGTTGAAGAAGACAAGATCGAAATGGCCAAAGCCGCGCTCGACAAAGCCAAGGCTAAGGGCGTCAAGTTATTGCTGCCCGTCGATAACATTCTGGCCGATAGTTTCTCAGCGGACGCGAAGACGCAGCCGTGGGATTGCTCGGTGAATTTCCCGCCCGACTGGCAAGGCCTGGACATCGGTCCCAAGTCGATTGCGGCGATTGAAGAGGTGGTCTCTACCGCGCGCACCATCGTATGGAATGGCCCGGCAGGAGTCTTCGAGTTTCCACGTTTCGCCGTGGGAACCAACGCCATCGCCCACGCCGTCGCAGCCAATCGAGCGGCTATCTCCATCATCGGCGGCGGTGACTCGGTCTCGGCCATCAACAAGACCGGCCTTGCCGACCAGATCACCCACATCAGCACCGGCGGCGGCGCCAGCCTTGAGTTCCTTGAGGGGAAGAAGCTGCCCGGGGTTGAGGCATTGACAAACAAGTAGCTGCACAATGAACAGAAAGAAAGCATCCGGCCGGAACCTCGCGCCGGATGCTTTGTTGGATTTTGCCCCTCTCTTCGTCTGGGAAAATCGTTCTATTTTTCTTCACCCGATATAAGCTGCGCATTCACCGGGCTTGCCATAGTTTTCATTCAGGAGAGGAATTCATTCCGATGGATCCACTTAGAAGCGCGGAGTTGCCCGTCTCCAACAATCTGCTCGTCATCACCTGGAAGTGATATCCCATCACCGCCAGCGTCATTGCCGCCCCAACGCAATGGCGATAGCGTGTCGCCACAGCCAGCAGAAACTTCCAATAGCTCCAGCGGTGCCTGCCGAAAACTCCCTGGCGAACAATCGATGTGACAAAGGCGCGGGCGTTGCTCCTGGTCAGCCATTTCTGCCGGGTTTCCTGCTCTCCATGATTTCCTTCTCCAGGCCGCGGATGAGTGCGGTTCAGATAAAGTTTGACGCGTTCGTAGTAGGCCTCGCACGAGTAGATTCTCTTCAACACTGAGCGATAACCTTCCACCAGTTGCGTCGCGTCCATGGTGGGAAGAAAGTTGAGTTTGTCATCCGTGTTATCCCCGTGACCCACATCCAGAATCCTGCCCTCTTTCCGCAGGCGCCGAAAGAGTTGCGTTCCGGGCATGGCTTGCAAAAGGCCCACCATGGCAATGGGGATGCCGCTCTTCTGGATAAACTCCACCATGCGGTCGAAGATGTCCTCGCGATCGGTGTCAAATCCCAGGATGAAACCTCCCATCACCTGCATGCCATAACTTTGGATTGTGGCCACGCTGTCAAGCAGGCTGCGGCGCGTATTCTGCAACTTGTTGCACGCCACTAATCCGCTTTCATCGGGAGTCTCAATGCCCAGAAAGACCGAGACAAAGCCGGCGTCTCTCATCAACTGCATCAGCTCCGGGTCGTCGGCGAGGTTCAGAGAAGCCTCAGTATTGAAATCGAAGCTGGTTTTGTATTGGCTGCGCCATTGGGCAAGCGCCGCGCATAATTCCTTGGCCCGCGCCTTGTTGCCGATGAAGTTGTCGTCAACGATGAAGACGGCTTCGCGCCAGCCGGCCGCGCGCAACTGGTCCAACTCGGCCAGCACTTGCGCTATAGCCTTGGTGCGCGGGCGGCGGCCGTAGATCTCGATGATGTCGCAGAACTCGCAGTTGAACGGGCAACCGCGCGAGTATTGCACGGCCATGGTCGAGTAGCGGCGCATCTTGATCAGGCTCAGGTCAGGCAGCGGGCTGGAGCACATCTCCGGCCTTTCCTCAGCCTGATAAACGGGCCGGGCAGTTCCCTGCTCCAGGTCTCGCGCGAGACCTGCGATGATGCTTTCTGCCTCGCCAATGACCACATGATGCGCTTTCAGTTCTTCGGCAGAAAGGCTGCTCGCGATCGGCCCGCCGACGACGGTGCGCAATCCGCGCGCGCGACAGCGTTCCACAATGGCCGCCAGCGACTCGCGCTGGATGTGCATGGCGCTCACAAGAACAATGTCAGCCCAGGCCAGATCGCGCTCGCGCAATCGCTCCACATTGGTGTCCACAAGCCGCTTCTTCCAGGCTTTCGGCAATAGCGCGGCTACTGTCATCAAGCCCAGGGGCGGCTGAGCGGCACGCTTGCCCAAAAACTTGAGCGCATGTTTGAAGCTCCAAAACGTGTCTGGGAATTCCGGATAGATCAGCAGGGCGTTCATCGGCCACCTCTTTGGGAAGAAGGGCGCTTGGCGAACATCAGGATCCACGCTCGAAAGTTGCGTTGGGTCTCAGCTCATCGGAAGCAGGCGCACCGCCCTCGGAACACCGCACTGCCTCGATCTCAGAATCTTCCGGATGGCTTAGGAAAAACTGTACAAAAGCGACCACTTTTACAGAGAAAATGCAGGTCGCCCGGATTTCTTTCGATCCGAAAAGAACAACGGCAGGGACGAGTCGAGCTTTATGGTACAGGGCCGCATAACGAGCCGGGGCGCATGCGCAATCGTGCATGCAACCCCAGATCGAAAGGCTATTGAGCCGGAGTGGCCAGCAATTGTTTGAGCGCGTTGATTGCTTTCTGCGCTTCTGCAAGTTGGGCCTGAGCTTGATCCCTCATCGCCTTCGACAGCGGCGCCTCCGCTCCAGATTGTTTCCCTGCCGGTGCGCTGGGCTGCCCCTGAGCAGTTCCGAACAGCGAAGCGAGCGCCTCGTCGAGCGTCTGCTCCATGACGACCTTGTCTCCCGTGGCAACAATCACCCGCTTCAGTTGAGGAAAGTTGGTGCCCTCCGCTTTCAAATAAAGTGGAACGACATAGAGGAACGAGTTTTCGATGGGAATGACGATGAGCTTGCCGCGAATAACTGCTGAACCCTTCTGATCCCATAGGGTGAGCTGCTGCGAGATGGTGGTGCTCTGATCGATCATGGCGCTGATCTGGTTTGGTCCAAAGATCAGCTTGTCTTTGGGAAGCTCGTAGAAGAGCATCTTCCCATAGTCGGGGAAGTCGCAGCGCGCGGCAAGCCAGGCAATCATGTTGTCTCTCTTCTGCGGGGTGAAGGGAGTCATCACCAGGTACTCAAGCTGTCCGCTTCCGGGCAGCTTCATCAGCATATAGTAAGGATCCATCGCGGCCACTGAGCCTTCGTATTTTTCCTGCGGCGCCACCCAGAGATCCTCGCGGTTGTAGAAGACCTGCGGGTCGGTCATATGGAAGGCCTCATATTCCGCCGCCTGTATCCCGAACATATCTTCCGGGTAGCGCAGATGGCTTTTCAGGTCAGGGGACAGCTCGCTCAAATCCTTGAAGACGCCGGGGAATGCGCGGTTGTACATCGCCAGCACTGGATCATTGGGATCCATGATATAGAACGACACTGTGCCGTTATACATATCCACAACCACCTTGACGGAATTGCGGATATAGTTCATTCCCTCGGCCGAACCGCTTGCCTGCACATTGGAATAGGGGTAGTGATCGGAAGCGGTATACGCGTCCTGAATCCAGTACAGCCGTCCCTCGCTCAGGACGGCATAGGGGTCACGGTCAAGAAGCAGGAAAGGCGCAATTTGAGAGACGCGTTCCTGAACGCTTCTCCAAATCTGAATTCTGCTTTGCGGTGTCAGATAGGAGGTCAGCAGAATGTTGATGTCCTTCTGAGTCCATGCGAAGAGAAGTCTCTTCCAGATACTGTCGAGTGGAATTCCACCCGTGCCCTGATAGCTCGCATAGACGTTTTCATTGCCCTTTGGATAGTCGAACTCTTTAATCCCGGTTGAGACGATCTTGTACCCGGGAGCAACTTCTCCGAAGTAAATGGCAGGCTGCGTAATGTTCAGGCCGTATTGCGATTCCGCAGGGATATTGTCAACGAGGTATTGCGGAAGGCCTCCGCCTGTCGTGTTCGAGACCGAATTCATCACCAGCCCCTCGCCGTGCGTGAACTGGAGAGTTTCGTTGACCCAGGTCTGGGCGTCTGAAGGAAGCTGCGCCGCCAGTTCCCTGGATGCAAGCATCACCTGATGGTAGCCATCCGGCAGGCGATAGCGATCCACATCCACGTTATTGAACTGGTAGTAAAGACGAATCGCCTGTGTCTGCTGATAGGTCTGAAGCAGGGGCCGTGAGTCCCAGAGGCGGATGTTCTGGATCGTATCCTGATTTCTCGCGATCACATCGGGAGTCAGATCCGCGAGCGCCGGATAAGCGGTCTCCTGGATATTATCCAACTTGTAAGCCATGCGCGTGAAGGCGATGTAATGGTTCAGGTAGGGCGCTTCAAGCCCCAGTTCATTGGGCTTCACCACGAAGCTCTCAAAGAGTAAAGGCAGCGCCATCACAGCAACGATGTAAAGCACCGCGTAAACCACGATTCCCGCGACGATGTGCCTGGCGCGAGCGCGGAAGAATCCGATGGCCAGAAGCAAACACGCCAGCGCCGAGGCGCCGGTCATCACCCAGAGCGCGGCTCTGGTGACGTGCGCGGCAACATATCCGGCTCCGTGGACCACGCCGAGGGTTGAATAAACCAGCTCATAGTGGTCCAGGATGAAGCCCCATCCGAAGTTGGCCATCAGGATGAACAGAAGCACCATGAAGTGCCGGCGGGCGCCATCGCGCAGCGTGAACTGTCCGCTGTACTTCGATTGCCGAACGCCGAAGACGGAACAAAAAGTGAGAATCGCAAGCGAGGCCCCCGTCAGTAGTGTGATGGCGCCCTGCAACAATTCATAGAAAGGGAGGCGGAAGAGATAGAAGCCGAGGTCAACGCCAAAAAGTGGGTCTGCGATTCCAAACGAGCTGCCATAGCGGAAACGGAGATAGGTGTCCCATTGGCTGGAAACGCTCATTGCATAGAGCAGCGAGAGAACCACTATGGCCAAATCAAGAATATAGATCAGCAGCCTGGGGCTCATGTTGACATTGATCGTTCTGCTTGCGTCGGCGGGATTCGTGAAGGCCTTGCTGAAGAATCTTTCTCCATCCGCCATGTCGATGTTTTTTGCCGCAAAGCGAAGATTGATCCACAAATACAAAACGGAGACGATCAAAGTAACGCCGAAGATTCCCCACTTCACCGAGAGAAGGGTCCAGAATATGCCGGCGTAATGGAGCTGGCGCATCCAGAGCCACTTTTGGACGAGGCCCAGAGTGACCGAAAGGACGACGCCAATGAAGATCAGGGCAAAGAGGCCCCACCTCAAGAGAAGTCCGATGGAGGGTGGAAAAATCCGGCCTGCGCGGTTGGATGGTTCGTTTTCCAGCGGTGTGATTATCTTAACGCCTGATGCGCTCATAGCTCATTCCCCGGTATGTGCGGATTTGGTGGTTATTGTAAAGCCGCCATGAGTAATATCGGAGAGAAATCGGCGGCGAGTCCGGTCAATTATGACCAGAACATAGGCCATATGTGATTCCGGGCGCTTGAGCGAGACAGAAGCGAACTGTTGATGTGAATCGAGTTCTGGAATCTTCGCTCAGATGATCCATCATAGCAGGCGTTTTCCAGAAGCTGTTCCATGCCGCCCGCCTCGGCGGAAATACTATACTGTATGTTGCGCTGATCGATTAAATGACGCCGCAAGCCTGTGCAATCAAAATTCTGAAAAAATAACCTTAGAGGAAAGACTCATGGCAAATGCAGTGCACATCGTGGTTTGCGCGGGGATTGTTCCTGATCCGTTGCAGACTTTGGAACCGGTCACAGGGCCTCTGGGTCCGGGGCTGAAGAACGAGATGGTCCTGCCCGCGGTCCTCGACCCGTGGGCCGCCAGCGCGCTCTATGAAGCGGCGGCTCTGGCCGCGAAGAACCCGGGCAGCAAGTTGTGGCTCGTCTCGCTCGGCCCCAAGGCCAAGCTGCAACAGGTGATGATGACCGTAGCGCAAAAGGTCGCCTTCGAGCTGGTGCCCATCGATGGACCCATCGGCGGCTTTCCCGACGCGCACTCGACGGCCGCCGTGCTGGCTGAAACCATCGCCGCGCTGCCCGGGCTGGACCGCTCCAAGCTGCTGCTCTTCGGCGGCTGGGAGTCCGCTACGCGGGGAGCGGGAGTTACTCTTCAGATCGTCGGAGAGCGGCTGGGCATCACCGATCAGTTCCAGGGCGTGGACCAGATTGATCTGCGCGAGAACGGCAGCTTTGAAGTGCTGGAGCGCGTCGAAGGGGGCAAGCATCAAGTCTCGGTCTGCGCGGGAGCGCCCGCCGTTCTTGGCTGGGCCACTGGCAACCTTGCCGAACCACGCAACAATCCGCAGGTGGGCATGGCGAATATGCGCACCATCATGCCCGCACTGGCCAAGGCCAAAGCTGCCAAGCTGGAAGCAAACGGCCTCAGCTACATCTCGGTAAGTTTGCCGCAGCAACAGCGCACCACTCGCGTCGAGAAGAACATGACACCTGACGAGATCGCCGCCGAGTTGGTCGCCTGGATTGGAGCCGAATAATGGAAAACATTCTCGTACTCACTCATGCAGATGAAACCGGCTCCGCACTTAGCAAGGCCTCGCTGGAGGCCGTCACCGCCGGAGTGGAGCTGGCCGCTCGGCTCTCGGCCAAGCTCACCATCGGGATTGTGGCCGAAGATGCAACCAACTTGACCAGGGGGTTGCCGTGCGCGGCACTGACCGTCTCCGGCGAGGCCTTCGCCCAAGCACGCTATGCCTCTGACGCCGCTGCCGCTGAAGCACTCTGCCGCGCCGCCAAGGCCACCATTGTTCTCGCTCCGGGAACATCGCGCTTTGCTCGCGTGGCCGCCGGCGTGGCTTATCGCCTCGGCGGCTTCATCGATACTCATATAACCGCATTGAGCTGCACGGAGGATGCCGAAGCCTCGCGCTGGTTCTATCGCCAGCGCATTGAAGCTGTGGTCAGCCGCAGTGTGCGGCCCTGGTTTCTGCTACTCGACGCGGGCACCCACGCGGCTTTTGCGGGCGCGTCCGGCGAGGCACAGGTAGAGCAGATCGCCGTCGAACTGCCCGCGCTGCGCACTACGGTCAGCGGCTTCCGCGCTCCGGAACAAGGCCAGCAGACCATCCGCCCCGATGCGAAGCTGCTCTTTGTGGCCGGCGCCGGCTGGACCAAGAAGCAGCCCGATGGGCAGCTTCATGCGGCCGAGGCGGGTGAGCTGATTCTCGGCTTCCTGCACACCAGCGGCGCCTCGCTGGGCAGCAGCAAGTCGCTGGTGGACCAGGGCGGCGAGGGGAACTCCGTTCTTCCCTTCCTGACACACCTGAACCAGATTGGCCAAACCGGAGCGACGCCTCGCCACGCCAAGGGCCTCTCCACTTGCTGCCACGGCGAGGAGCCTCATGTGGTGGGCTGGCGCTTCATTGCAGACCGCCGCGCCATCTCGCTCGACCCCAACTGCGGCTGGACTCGCGGCAAAGCCGACGTCGTCTACGTGGCCGACGCCTTCCAGGTGATGGCCAGAGTCAACGCTCTGCTCGGCGCGAGCAAGTAACTGCTTCAATCGAAAAGGTGCAGGGAATCGCCTGAGTCTGGCTTTTCCCTGCGGCCATGGGTTGCACATCGTTATGCTTTTGATGCGAATCAGCGCCCAAGCCAGAGAGCGATTCCGCCGATGATTGAACGGCCCTGCATGGCGACGCCGCGAATTTCCTGATAGCCAGTGTTACTCAGATTTGCGAGGCGAAGATAGGGGCGCAGTCTTCCCGCGTCGTGCGTCAAAGCTGCATTCCAAACAGGACAGGGAGTCGCATTCCACGGCGTGATGCCAGCCTGTTGGTGGGGCTGCGCAATGGCCACGGAGTTAGTGACAGCGAGCAAGTGTCCCAGCGCCGCCGTCCATGTGGCATGAATGTTTTCGACGGGATAATTCAGCGCATACTCTGACTGCAGGCCGTTCAGCGGCGCTTGCGCGCCGATAAGTCCAGTCCACGCGATATCTATCCGCTGCCCCTTGGCGGGAGTCCAGGTTGCCGAGGCTTCAGCGCCCGCAAAGTGCAGGCCGTTAAGGTTGGCCGCCTGCCATTGCAGCGCGGTGCCGGCGCGCACGTAGTCGATGGTCTCATGCTGACGGTTGTAGAATCCGGTGGCAGATAAAGTGAAGCGGCTGGAGGGTGTCCAATCCGCACCACCTTCACCGGACCAGGCTGACTCAGGCTTGAGATTTGCATTGCCGAGCGTGGTTGGATCGGAGTAATAAAGATCGGTATAGGTGGGAAGACGGAATCCATAGCCGCTGCTCGTACGCAGTTTCAACTTATCAGTGATCCGCAGATTGCCCGCAAGGTGCGGAGCGAACACCGATTGCAGGCCGCCGGAGAATAACTCCTCGCGTACGCCGGCGGATAGCTTCCATCGGCTCTTCGCGGGTCTTAGGTCCAAGTCCGCATAGCCCGCTCCGCGGTTGCGCGCGTGAGAACCGAGATTGTTGCTGCGGATGCTATCGCCGTCCGCCTCCAATCCGAGCAGAAGCGCGGAAGAAGTTGTGGCGGGAACGGTGTGGCGCAGGGAGGCTTGCCAGGAGCCGTCGATGTGGTTGTTTTCGTAGACGGACGGATTGTCGCGGAGCAGCACAAACTCGTCCGCATGGCGGCGATAGCCGAAGGCCGCAACGGTGCGGTTGCCTAACTCCTGGCGGCCGCTGGCAAACCACCCTTTGGTTCGCTCCCATGAGTTATAGGGTCCATAAAACTGATTTGCGCCAAAGGCGCGGTCACTCGAGGCAAAGAGCAAGTCGGAAATTCCTAGCCGCGAGGTGATCCAACTTTCAGAAGATGCGTCCTCGTTGCGGTAATCGCGGTCGGCCATGAAGCCACTCGATGCGTTGCGCTCCGCCGTCAACCGGCTGCTCCACCGTTTGCACGCGAGTGAGCCAAGCAGCGACTCTTCCTGCCTGCCAAAACTTCCCCCACCTGCGCGCAGGCGCAGCGACGAGGCCGAGGGCGCGACGGTGAGAAAGTCCACGACGCCGCTCAATGCATCCGCGCCGTGCAGCGTCGAGCCGGCGCCATGCAGAACTTGAATCGAGTCCATTGCCTCGAGCGGTATGGGTAGGTCAAGATTATGATGCGCGGTTTGGCTGTCGTTGATGCGGAAGCCATTAAGCAACACCAGCGCCTGTGCAAAGCTGCCTCCGCGAAGAATCAGGTCCGCCTGCCCGCCGCCAGCGCCTCGTTCTTCTATATAAACCGACGAGTCCTGGCGCAGTAGATCGTGCGGCGACTCGAGGGTGAGGAGCTTGCCTGTCACCGGCAGCACGACGACAGAAGCGGAGGACTCGGCCAGCGGCACGGGAACCGCTGAACCAAGAACCACCACCGTTTCGGTCAATGATGCGGGGCTGAAAACCGGACCGGCCTGCGTACAAGCCATTTGTGTGAAAGCCGCCTGAAGACAGGCTGCCAGGAAAAAACAGCCGGGGAAAACAATCTGATAGGGAGTGGTCATATTTTGTATTTCCCGGTGATTCTGACAGTTTTCTAAAGGATTCGCAACGATGATTTGATATTGTGTTAAATAGTTGAGAGCTATACCATCAGGAGACCGTTATGCGCATCGATGCGTTTCTCCAAGAAAGCCCCATGTTCGCGGTCAGCCGCGCGGCGCGCAGTTTTGAATCGCTTGCCGTCCAGGCGCTCGGCGGCGACAATCTGAATTTTCTGGAAGGGCTTGTATTGGCGGCCTTGTTCTTTGAAGCGGGGCATCGGGTGATGCCGTCGCAGTTGGCCGCCACCTTTGGAACCACGCGCGGCAATGTGAGCCATTGTGTTTCGTCGCTGGAAGCCAAGGGATTGTTGCAGAGAAAAACTGATCCGGAGGACGCGCGCGCCTACCATCTTACGTTGAAGCCACAGGGAAAGAAGTGCGCGGTGCGCGTGATTGGAGCCTTCGACAAGCTGCAAAAGGAATTTGAGCAGGAGATAGGCAAGACGGCACTGGGAGAGATGCTCAAGGCTCTGCATAAGCTCGAAGCCCGGTGCGAGAAAAGCTGATGCGTTTACCGAATTGGCAGAGTGAGGACATTGCTGCCGGGCGGATTCTCTCCTAAAACAGACGCAGAGCAGCCTGGCCATCCATTCACTTTTTTATCGCAAGAAGCCGACCAGGATTGTCGCCCACAACCACGCCTTCCGCTTGTCCGCCCAGGTCCAGCAGCAGTTGCCTCATCGCACCATCGTGCAAAACATTGTCGCGGATCACGCAGTTGCGCAGCCCTTGGTAGACGATGCCGTACGAAGGGCTGAAGGTGCCCTCGTTGCCATCGTCTCTGCCGGCCTGAATGCTGTTTCCCACGCAGGTCACGCCTTCGCATCCGTCCAGCAGAATCTGCGCAGAGTCCTGGCTTTCCGGATCGGCCAGCTTGCCGCTGCGCTTGATAAAGTTTCCGGTGATGGAAACTTGCGTACAAGGAACGCGGCTTTTGCGCAAAGCGATTCCGCAGGTTCCGGCGCGATCGAAAAAGTTGCCCGTAATCTGGTAGCCATCGCCGCCGGTCACGAGCATATTCTCCTTGCCATTCCACTCAACACGATTCGCGGTAAAGGTGACCGAGGCGTTCTCTGCGCGCGCCGCAAAGCCCGCCAGCCGATTGCCGCTGAACCAGTTGTCCAGCAGAAATCCATCCCAGCCGCGCAGGCTCAGTCCGTCGCCGTGATTGTAAGCAAGCTCGCAATGGCGCACGCTGAAGCACCACACGCGATCCAGATGGGCGCCGTCGCCTGTGAAGCGCGCTATCTGGCAGCGCTCAATTCTAAAACCATCCTCGTGTTCTCCGAATTTTGTGCGATTCGTAAAAACACCGTGGATGCCCGTGCCCAATTCATGGCCGTCAAGCGCCAGCCCTTCAATGGAAGCGCCACGCGCATCGGTTAGATTAAGAAGGCCGGCCACGCCGCCACTTGCCAGACGCAGCACCGATCCGCCCGGGCCGCTGTAGTTCCATGCTGGAATGCCGACGAGCGCCGTGCCGGGCCGCATATGCAGTTCCCGCGTCAGATAAACGCCGGGCGGAACAAAGACTCCGCCGCTGGTTTCTCCCGCCGCGTCAAGCGCCCGCTGGAGCGCCGCCGTATCGTCGGTCTTTCCATCGCCCGCCGCGCCCAGTGAATGTGCATCAAGCAATCCCCGGCCGGCGGGCGCTTGCTGCGCGCCCAACTCGGCTGCACCGAAGATCAGGGAAGCGCCACCTATCATCGCGCTGCGTGCCAACTGGCGGCGGTTGAAATGCTCCTTCTCTTCCTGAATCATGCTTCTTCCTCTCCGTTTGACCGCAAAGTGAACAGCTAATCAGAAAAATTGAAGATCCGAAGGAAATGGATCCGAACGCCCGCTAGAGAATGTAGCGCGACAAATCCTGGTCCTTCACCACCGACGCCACCATCTTCTTCACATACTCCGCATCGATCAGGAAAACCTTCTCAGTGCCGGAAGCAGTTACGCGCTCCTCATAGGGAAGAGGCGTGGAAGACTCGCTCTTGATTGCCTCTGCGAGCCTAGCGGCGGCCTCCTCATCGGGAAGGCGGCGAGCAACGTCGGGCGCTAGGAAGCTGACATCTTCCAGCACTCGCTCCATGATGGTGTGCAGGCGGCGGGCGCCGATGTTTTCCGTCTGCTCGTTGACCTTGAAGGCAAACTCGGCCATCTCGCGCAGAGCCTCGGGAGAGTACTCCAGCTTTACTCCCTCAGTCTCAAGCAGCGCCGAATACTGCTTGGTGAGCGAAGCCTTCGGCTCGGTCAAGATGCGCAGAAAATCATCAACGGTAAGTGACTTCAACTCGACGCGAATGGGGAAGCGGCCTTGTAACTCGGGGATAAGATCGCTGGGCTTGGAGACATGAAAAGCGCCGGCGGCGATGAAGAGAATGTGATCGGTGCGCACCATGCCATAGCGCGTGTTGACAGTCGTTCCCTCGACGATGGGCAGAATGTCGCGCTGCACACCCTCGCGCGAGACATCCGGCCCGTGGCCGCCCTCGCGCCCGGCGATTTTGTCTATCTCGTCGAGAAAAACAATGCCGTTCGATTCAACGCGCTCGACTGCGGCGCGATTGACCGAATCCATGTCGATCAGCCGGCCTTCTTCTTCTTCCACCAGGTAATCGAAGGCGTCGTCCACCTTCATCTTGCGCTTCTTGGAGCCGCTGCCGAAGATATTCGGAAGCATATCCTTGAGGTTCATCTCCATATCTTCAAGGTTCTGATTGCTGATGATGCCAAACTGCGGCATCGCGCGCTCGCGCACATCCAGCTCGACCATGCGCTCATCGAGTTTGCCCTCGCGGAATTGCTGGCGCAGCTTCTCGCGGGTTCGCTGATAACTATCAACTTCAGGCAGGATAAGCTGGCCCTCTGGCGCGGGCGGCACAGCGGGCGGAGGCGGCGGCAGTAGCACGTCGAGCAGCCGCTCCTCGGCGTTCATCTCGGCGCGGTCTTCCACCTCTTCGAGGCGCTCTTCGCGCACCATGTCGATGGCGATTTCGACCAAGTCGCGAATCATGGATTCAACATCACGGCCCACATAGCCCACCTCGGTAAACTTGGAGGCTTCAACTTTCAGAAAGGGCGAGCCAGTCAGCTTGGCCAGGCGGCGTGCGATTTCGGTTTTACCCACGCCCGTGGGTCCAATCATGATGATGTTCTTGGGCATGATGTCGTCGGCGATGTCGGGCGGCAGTTTCTGGCGGCGCTGGCGATTTCTCAAGGCAATCGCCACGGCGCGCTTGGCGGCCTTTTGGCCGACGACGTGCTTGTCAAGCTCGGTTACAATTTCGCGCGGAGTCAGCTCGTCGAGCGAGAGCTCCTGTTCTTCGGCGGATGCGGGCAGATAAATGGCCATTGTTTTCTTGTGTTATTCCTTATAACAAACTTTTGCGTTCGCCACATACGGCACGACTAAAACCGTGCCCGGTTACAAAACTCGCCTCCAAATGAATCTTCGGATAACTGAATAGTCGTACTCGTTCAAAACCTCATTGCAATGGAGCAATAACTCAATGGAAATTAACTCTTCAACTCCTCAATGGTGACGCGGTCGTTGGTGTAGATGCAGATTTCGCCGGCGATCTTCATGGCTTTTTCGGCGATCTCGCGGGCGCCGAGGTCGGTGTTTTCCAGCAGGGCGCGCGCGGCGGCGGTGGCAAACGGGCCACCGGAGCCGATGGCGGCCAGCGGTTCGTCAGGATCGATGACATCACCTGAACCGGAGAGCAGAAAAGTCTGTCCCCGGTCGGCCACCAGCAACAGGGCCTCAAGATTGCGCAGCATCTTATCGGTGCGCCAGTCTTTGCCCAGCTCGACTGCGGCGCGGTTCAGGTTGCCGGCGAACTGCTCCAGCTTGGTCTCGAAGCGCGCAAAGAGCGAGAAGGCGTCAGCAGTGGAACCGGCGAATCCGGCCAGAACCTTGTCCTGGTAGAGGCGGCGAATCTTCTTGGCCGAGTGTTTCAGCACGTGGTCGCCCAGCGTGACCTGCCCATCGGCGGCCATCACCACCTGGCCGTTGCGCCGCACGCAGATGACTGTGGTCGAGCGAATTTTGCTGCGCGCCTGGAGACGATTCCGTCCATCCGGCGCCGCAGGGGAATTGGTATGGTTAGCCATGCAAAAACCTCGGAAAATGGGAGATCCATCGGGCAAAAAAGCCTGCAAGATGCAGTAACGAGTATATCGCAGTGTGCCAGTAGAGGTTGCCGCGCCCTGGGAACAGGGCGGTTTGCACTGCGCGCCTGGCTCCGGCTGCGGTATCCTCTAATTTGGAACCAAAAGGAAAGCGTCCCGCCTGGAATGACTCACATTTACGAGAATGTCGGGGAAATTGCCACTGCCGTGGCCATGATCGCCGCACTGGCGCTGGGGTTGTGGCTGATCTTTCGCCCGCGTCCCACGCCTGAAGAGCTGGAGCGCGCCCGCCGCCAGTTTCTCGCCCACTCCGGGCGACTCGTGGATGGAATGTTGCTGGATGTCTGCGAGCTGGAGGCCCCGGCAAAACAAAAGGACGGGCCGAGCCGCACTCTGACGCTGCTGGTTTACAAATATCGCATTGGCGGGGTGGACTACGAGTCTTCGCAGGACATTACCGATATGCACAGCGTGTTGGATGCGGAGCAGGTACGCGCGGGCTTCCCCTGCTCGGCGCGCTATCAGCCGGGCAGTCCCCAGAACAGCATTGTGGTGGCTGAGGAGTGGAGCGGACTGCGCGTCGGACTGCCTGTCTTGCCCGCCTACGACGACCCAGACCCAATCGATACGAGGCATTTGGAAGGCATGCGCCCCGGCCGCGGATAGCGCTGCCGCTCCATCCTCCCCGGCGAGCCGCTCGCCTCTATCGAATCTTCCCTCTCACAGTGTACGATGATCGGTATCGCCTCCCGTGACCTGGCTCACTGAGCCGCGGATGCGCATCTCACCCATCAGGAGAGAGATATGTTCAAAGGATTTCGCGATTTCATTTTGCGTGGAAACGTCATAGACTTGGCCGTCGCAGTGATTCTTGGCGTCGCGTTCAACTCCATCGTCACATCGCTGGTGAAAGACGTTCTGACCCAGTTGATCGCCGCCGTCGTGGGCAAGCCGGACTTCAGCTCCGTGGTGATGAAAGTCAACGGCACTCCGATCATGATCGGCAACTTCCTGAACGCCGTCCTTTCATTCCTGATTGTGGCCAGCGTGGTCTACTTCGGGATTGTTTTGCCCTTAAATACGCTGCTTGCCAAGGTCAAGAAGGCAGCGCCCGAAGCTCCGCCGTCCACCAAGACTTGCCCCGAATGCCTGAGCGAAATACCACTGGCCGCACGGCGCTGCTGTCATTGCACCCAGCCGGTGGCATAGAAGCTGGTCGCAGCCGGTCAATGTTTCTCGACCTTCAAAATCGAGAACCGGGTTTCCCTGTACTTTGTTTATAGTGAAGAGTGTTGCTTCACCTGATGGGTTTTGCATATGACCGTGCGCAAGCCGCTTGCCTTTCTGTTTTTCCTGGTGCTCGTTCCCTGCCCTGCTTTTGCACAGAACGCCGCTTCGACCGCTCCAGCCGTCTTTGGCTACGCGGACTTCAAGGACCAAGCCAAAATCGAAGAGCGGTTTCTCGCCGTTCCTGACGCCAGACTGGCCGGCCAGCATCTCAAGACGCTCACCAGCCAGCCGCATCTGGCCTCAACGCCACAGGACCGCAAGACCGCCGACTACGTGGCGCAGAAGTTTCGCGCGGCAGGGCTGGAGACGGAAATTGTCGCCTATCGCGTGCTGATGAACCAGCCCAAGACTGTGCGCGTCGAGGCATACGACCCCAGTGGCAAGCTGCTGATGAGCGGCCCCACCCGCGAGCACGTGGATGGCGATGCCTTCCAGAATAATCCGCACGTGGTGATGCCCTTCAACGGCTCCTCCGGATCAGGCGACGTAACCGCCGAGGTGGTTTATGCCAACTACGGTCGCCTGGAGGACTTTGACAAACTCGCCGCCGAACACATCGACCTGCGCGGCAAGATCGTGCTGGTGCGTTACGGCGCCAACTTTCGCGGCGTCAAGGTTTTCATCGCCGAGCAGCGCGGCGCCATCGGCGTGCTGATCTACTCTGATCCGCAGGACGACGGCTACGCCAAAGGCGACGCCTACCCGCGTGGACCCTGGCGGCCTGAGAACAGCGTCGAGCGCGGCTCGGTGAATTACCTCTTCAAGTACCCCGGCGATCCGGAGACGCCCGGTGTGGCCTCGACGCCGGAGCTGCCTGACGCAGCGCGTCTTTCGCCCTACGGCAACCAGCCGCACATCATCTCCATTCCCATCAGTTATCACGACGCCGCGCCCATTCTGCGAGGCTTGCGCGGCACCAGTGTGCCGCAAGACTGGCAGGGCGCGCTGCCCTTTCGCTACCATGAGGGACCGGGCGGCGTCCGGGTCCATCTTGTCTCACAACAGGATTATCAGCGCCGGACTATTTGGGATGTCATCGGAAAGATCAAAGGTACGGAGTACCCCGACGAGTGGGTAGTCGCCGGCAATCACCGCGACGCGTGGGTCTACGGCGCGGTCGATCCGGTCAGCGGCACGGCGGCGATGCTCGAAGCGGTTCATGGCATCGGCGCGCTGCTCCACCAGGGTTGGCGGCCCAAACGGACGATGATCTTTGCCAGTTGGGATGCCGAAGAAGAAGGGCTGATCGGTTCGACCGAGTGGGTGGAGCAAAACGCCGCGGCTCTGGAGCACGCCGTCGCTTACTTCAACACCGATGTGGCCGTCGCCGGCCCGGATTTCGCAGCTTCCGCCGTGCCATCGCTCAAGCAGTTCCTGCGCGAGCTGACGCGCTCGGTTCACAGTCCCACGGGCTGCACACTTTATCAGCAGTGGCGCATCACTCACCCGGCGCGAGGCGAGCACCCTGAATCGAACACACAGCTTGCGCACGGCGAGGAAATCCACGTCGGCGATCTCGGCTCCGGCTCGGACTTCACGCCCTTCTTCCAGCACATCGGCGTACCCTCAACCGACATCGGCTCCGACGGGCCCTATGGCGTCTATCACTCGGTCTTCGACAACTACGCATGGTATAAGATGAACGCCGACCCAAAGTTCGTCTATCTGCAGGAGATGGCCCGCGTCTTTGGCCTCGAGAGCCTGCGCATGGCCGATGCCGACGTGCTGCCCTACGATTACGTCGCCTACGCGCACTCCATCAGCTCATACATTGAAGCGGCCGAGCACAAGGCAAATGATGGGGAAATTTCCCTGGACTTCGCTCCCGCGCGGGCCGCCGCCAATCGTTTCGCCGCCGCCGCCGAGCGTGTCCACGGCCTGCAAACAGCCGCCACTGGCGACCTTGCCCCGCTTAATCTAGCGCTTCGCCAGACCGAGTCCGCGTTCCTTTCGCCGGCCGGACTACCCAACCGCCCTTGGTACCGGCATACCATCTACGCTCCCGGCGAATTTACCGGTTACTCGGCGGTGGCGATTCCCGGCGTCAACGAGGCCCTGGACGCCAAGGACTTGAGCCTCGCCCAGCAGCAGTTGGCGGTGCTTACCCAAGCGCTCACCCGCGCCGCACAGTCGCTGGAGGGAGCGCAGGACAAAGCATTTTGATTCCCTATCTGCTTTGGAACGCCGAACCACCCGATAGAAATCGGTGCTATCATCGCTTTACCCAAAAAACCAAGATGCGTTTGTCCTGCCTCCCAAGCGAAACCTCTCGCCCTGGGGACCTTGCAAATGCTACCCTGTTGATAGTGCGCTTTTGAGTTCTTTTACTTGCTCAGCATTTTAGATCTTGAACACGATAGATATGCATGGCCGAAGCAACGTGAGGGAAGTGACTTCCACTATTGAGTAGTTTTTTATGATCAACGTGGCCCCGTAGCTCAGGTGGATAGAGCAGCAGTTTCCTAAACTGCGTGTCGGAAGTTCGAGTCTTCCCGGGGTCACCATTCCGCCTATTGAACAAAATCACATGAGGGCTGCGGTATCTCGCTCTGCAATGAAGTGACCCGGTCGACCGCCGCGTATCCGTGGGGCTGCGGTTGCAGTTGTTCACGCTTGATCCATCATTTAAAACTGGGCCAGCGCATCGGGCCGGTTACTCCATTCTGAGGGCAAGGTTGATGCGAGTTCCCGAATGCTATCGCAAGAGCAGGCGATGAGTTGTACGATGCTCAACTGTATCTGCGCCGCCACTGCTCTGCCAAGTCTTCAGCCGCTTCTGGCCACTCGGCAAATTGAAACTCGAATCCGGCGTCGAGCAGGCGGCTGGGGACGGCGCGGCAACTGCCCAGCACCAATTCAGGCTCGGTGCGCAACAGCAAAGCGCCGAGTTTGATGGCGAGAGCCGGGGCGGACAGGCCGTTGGGCACATTCCAGGCCCAGCGCAGCGCAGCCATGAAGGCGCGATTGGCCAAGGGGTGGGGCGCGACGAGGTTGAATGGGCCGCTCAGTTGATCGCAGGCAATCAGGAACTGGACGGCGCGGGCGTAATCGGCAGAGTGAATCCAGGGAACAAACTGGCGTCCGCTGCCCTGCCTACCACCCAGGCTGAGGCGAACGAGATGGGAGAGCACGGCAAAGGCACTGCCTGGCTCGGGAGCAAGAACGATGGCGCTGCGCAGGGCGATTTTACGGGTATACGGCGTTTCGGTGGCAAAAAACGCGGCCTCCCAATCCCTGGCCACGCGGGCGGCAAAGTCGCGGCGAGAGGCCCAGGGTGCGACGAGCGGACGGACTGACTTTTCGTCGCTACCCACTTCGCCTGTCGCTTCATCCAGTGGAAGATCAACTCCATCGGCGTCGATAGCGCGGCGGTAAATCGTGGCCGCCGAGGCATTCAGCCACACCGGCGGCGGCGCGGCAAGCTGGCCGATCACCCGGCCCAGCAGTCGCGTCGAGCGCAGGCGCGACTCGTAAATCGCCCGGCGATTGGCACGCGTCCAGCGGCAGTTGATACTGCGCCCGGCCAGGTTGATGCAAACGTCAGCGCCTTCCAGGTACTCCGTCCAGGGACCTGGATTTTCGCCGTCCCAGTGAACCGTTTGCCAGGGAGCGGTGTAAGGGCCGCGCGTCAGCACAGTTATTTGATGGCCCTGCTGCTGGAAGTGGCTCGCCAAGACGTGTCCCAGTAGGCCGCTGCCGCCGGGCAGGACGATGCGAAGGGGACGCGGAATCGCGGCAACAATCAGGTCCATGGATTCAGCTTACGGCCTCCGGCCCAACACTGCGCGCAGAAAAATTTGGAGAAGCTTTTGATTTGTCGCAAAAGAAATGCAAGACTCCAGCCCACCCATTCCGTAAAAGCGCGGAATGGATGGGCATAAGGTTTTAAAAATTCCGGGCAGAATGAAAAGGAATCAACTTCCGAAAATCCCTAGAACTCGACCCTCATTCCCAGTTGGATGCGGCGCGGCGGCGCGGCTGAGGTGATCTGGCCGAATGACGAGGAGGTTTCCACTGGATCAATGCCGCCGCCGTTCATGTGATTCACCACGTTAAAGGCGCTGGCGGAGACGCCCAGCCGCGGCGCGTCGTCGTCCTTGTTGGAGGTGAAGGCGAAGTCGTGTCCCCAGCGCACATCCACGTCCACATAGCTGGGATTGGTCTCTGTGTTGCGCGCCATGCCTTCGGGCCGGGTGTTGAAGAGGTCGTCCCCGTAGGCGTCGGTGCCGGTGAGTACCGTCCAGGGTGTGCCGGTGTTGGCAAAGACGCCGGCCGAGAGGTTGAAGACGCTCTCAGGCTGGAACATGGCATACATTCCCACGCGATGGCGCCGGTCAAAACTTGCGCGCGCCCACTCGTCGTTGGGATCGTATTGATCCTGCGGATACCAGCCGATACCGTTGGTGTCAGAGCCGTAATGTGACCAGGTATAACGCCCGAAGCCGGTGAAGTATTTGTTCAGCCGCCCGCGATAGGAGATGTCCATCCCGTCACCTTTCCAAAAGCCCTCGGGCTGCATCTGGCGAATGCGGCCAAAGGCAGGATTGGGCCGCTCGGTGTAGCCTGAGGCGGGCGTGGGAGCGTTGATGTCCACCGAACGGAAGCTGTCAATGCCGCGCGATGCGTAACCGCTGAGGATGACGGTGGCCTTCTCGCCCAACTGCCGCTCGATGGAGAGACCGTACTGAATCTGGTAAGGAATTTTGGAGTTCGGCGCAAGTTGAACCAGGTTCGGCGGCTGGGCCGAGAGCGACTGGCAATTGGTAATGGGGTAGCAGCTATCGGTGGGATCTGCGGGGTTCAGCGAGAAAACCACAGAGCGGCGCAACGGCTTCTGGTAGCGCGCCAGATCCTGCAGCGGGCCGGCTCCGAAGCGGTCATAGTAGAGGCCGCCGCCGCCGCGCACCACGAGCTTGGAATCCTCGTTCAGCACCCAGGCAAAGGAGACGCGTGGCGAAAATCCCAGCCGGCGCGCGCCCAGAAAGTTCTGCCAGTCGTAGCGCAGGCCAGGTGTGATGGCGAAGCGACCATTGAACTTGTACTGGTCCTGCACAAAGCCGCCCATCTCCAGTTGCTCATAGACGAAGTGCGACTGGCCGGTATTCTGCGAAAAGGCTGAAGGCAGGCCGGCAGCATAGTTCTGTAGAGCGGATTGCAAGACGTTGCCATTGGCGTCCACTGTCGGCGCGAAGGTGTAACTGCCCAGCTCGTTGGTGTTGTCGTCGAGTCCGTGGCGGCTGATGTGAGGAGTGCCGGCGCCAATCTTGACCAAGTTGCGCCCGCGAGTCAAGGTCACCATATCGTAGACGCGGAAGTTGTACTCAGTGCTGAGATAGTCGGACTGCGCCGAACCGCCGGAGAAGTCGCCAGAGACGTAGACGCGTGGCGCTTCAACACTGTTGCTGCTGCGATAGGAGTCGTGCTCGGCGACAATCGAAGCCTGGTTGATCATGGTTGCCGAAAGCGTCGAATCGATGTGGGCCACCACGTCGTCTTCACGGTACTGCGAGTTGTAGGCAGAAGCGGCCAGCGACTGGCCGCCCACGCCCTGGTTCTGGTTGGTCGAGTCCTGATAGCTGTATTGAGCGTAGCCGGAGTGCTTCTCGCCAAACTGATGGGCGGCCCTCAGGCTGAACTCGGTGTCGCGCGACGGCGCAGGAACATTGGCCGTGTAAACAGCACCGTTGACCGGATCAGCCGCCGAGGCAACTGTTGCATTCACCACCGAATCCTGGTCAAAGATCACGCGGTTGAAGGAACCCAGAAAGCTGCTCCGCTGGGCGTACGGAATCGGCCCGGTAATGCTGCCCTCGTAATTCTGCCGCTGCTCGAAGGGCTTGGATGGTGCCAGCGCATTCTGAGCGTTCATCGCCGAGTTGCGATAGATAAAGTTGAACTGGCCGTGATAATTGTCGGCTGCAGATTTCGTGATGATCTCCATCTGCCCGCGCCCCGGCCAGTAATACTGCGCCGAGTAGGGGTCCTGATTGATGCGAATCTCCTGCACCGCCGAGGCGGAAACAGTGACGCGGTTGGCTTCCACGCCATCCACAATCAGACCGGTTCCACCCGTGGCCGTCGCGCTGTCGTCAAGAAACGCGCTCATCGCCGACTGATAGTCGTTGTCAAAGACAGGCAACTCCTTGAGATCCTTGGCGGTCATCACGGAGGAGTCGTGATTTTCTTCCGAGGCGGTCAGATCCTCGTTGGTTTCGGCGCTCACCCGAACATTGGTGGAAAACCTGGCGATAGGCAGCACGATGCGCATTGGCGCAGACAGCGTAATTGCCGCCGGAGCGGAAGCGACAGAGCTGGCCGGAGCCTTGATCGTCACCGGCGTCTTCACCGTCTCGAAGCCCTGCTCGCTGATGACCAGGGTGTATTGGCCAGCGTGCGGGGCTGTCAGTTGGAAGCTGCCCGCGCTGTCAGAGTGAACACTGCCGGCAATGACGCCACTGGCATCCACCAGGTCAACCTCGGCGCCGGAGACGATGGCGCCGTTTTGATCCGCCACGACTCCACGCAAGCCAGAGGGCGCGGGTTGGGCCGGTTTGGCTGTGCTGCACGCCCATGCGGCGGCCGACGAAAAAGTGATCATGATTAGAAGGAATGCAAATGTGAAAAAGCGCATGATGAAAATCTCCAAAATATTCGAGTAAAAACGCAAAAAAACAAGCAAAACGGGCCGTACGGAGATTCAGGGCGCTGCTCTGTTTCAGGGCGCATCCGCTGTCCGGCGGACGCGTGAGCAAAAGCACTCGTCTTTCGCGCGCAGTCAGTGTTACTGAACAGACGCAACCGTGAGCCTGAACGCTCAGCGCGACGGGGAGCGCGCAAACGGCTGAAAATCGTAGGGAGCGCCCTCGCAGGTTATGGCTCCGTATTTATTTTCGCAGCGCCGAGCGCCGTGGTCCAGTCGGCCGGCGAATCCACAAGAATATCGGGCGGAAAGGCAGTCAGGCTGTCGGGCGCAAGGCCGAAGGTGCAGCCCACGCACCACGCTCCGGCGTTGCGCGCCGTCTCTACATCCACCTGGCTGTCGCCGATCATCACCGTTTCTTCGGGCCGCGCGCCTGCCTCGCTCATCAGCGCCCGCAGACCCTCCGGATTGGGTTTCTTGCTCTGGAAGCTGTTGCCGCCATAGACGTGCAGAAAAAACGGGGCCAGGTGCAGCGCCTCGCAGATGGCCTGCGCCGGGCGAACCGGCTTGTTGGTCAGCACAGCCATCAATGGAGCCTTGCCCTCCGGCCGCTCGTGCAACTGCCGGAGCGCGGCCAGCGCCTCTAGAACCCCTTCGTAGGCGTAGGTCGAGTCGAGTTTGTGCTCGCGATAGTAGTCGAGAAAGAAGGCATAGGCCGCGGTCAGCAGCGGCTCGTCCACCGGCGCGCCGCTCTCGGCCGCCTCCAGTCCAAAGAGCGCCCGACGCACCAGCATGATGGCGCCGTTGCCGATGTAGCTGGCCACCAAGGTGTCAGGCAGCGGCTCGCGCCCATACTGTATCAGCGTCGCGTTGACGCTGTTGCACAGATCCTGCGCCGAGTCGATCAGGGTGCCGTCCAGATCGAAGACCAGCAGCTTGAGCGATTCAATCGGAATCGCGCGAAGAATATGAACCATAATTTAAGTGTAATGGCAAAGCAGAGAGAGTTGGCGTTGCGGCCTGACCGTTTTGAATCTGGCATTATGACGTCCGATGGCATCCGTTTGAAGATTGTCCCAGCACATCATCCTCCATTGCCGCGCGGATGAATGGGGATGTGCTATTCTAGTCACATTGGTTCTGCGTACTGACTCCTCTATCACGCGAAATTTTTGTACAGGTTAGCCAGGCTAATCTGGAAAGCAGCTTAAGGATGCAAACTCTTTTCTATTTCATCGTTGTCCTGCACGTGATTGTGTGCCTGTTCTTGATCGGCGTCGTTCTGCTGCAGCAAGGCCGCTCGGCCGATTTGGCAGGCGCCTTCGGTGGCCAGGGTTCGCAAACCGCCTTCGGCCCCCGCGCCGCGGCCAACGTGCTGACCCGCCTGACCACATGGTCAGCCATCCTCTTCATGTTTACTTCCATTAGCCTGACCGTGCTTTATGAGCGTTCGACCAGCAACTCTCACTCGGTGCTGGAGAACTCCAAAACAGCGCCTGTGTCAGCTCCCGCCAAGTCAGGCAAATGAAGACCTCAGCGCAGGCTTGGAGCAGTGGCTCCTGGGTGAAATCTTGTCTCTGACGGCACTTTGATGAACAAGCGCGCCCGCAGAACGCTCTGGATACTGGCCGCGGTCCTGATTATTTTGGCCGTGGCCATCTTCCTGCGATACATAGCCCCGCCCGAGGCTGCGCGCCTGCTACCCGAGTCGGACGGCATTGTCTACATTAATCTGAGGCCGGCCCGCGCCATCTTCCACAAAGATCTGAAGCCACCCCAGTATGCGCCCGACTACCAGCAGTTTATCGGTGCGACGGGCATCAACTGGGAGCGCGACCTGGACGAGGCAGCCATCGCACTGCACCGCATGACGAACCCCAACGGACCCAACGGCCCGGTGGCGTACTCCATGGTGCTGGTGGGCAAAATTACCGGCCAGCCGCTCAACGCGTGGCTTGAGGCGCACGCCACCAGCCGCGAGCTTTACCTCGGCCACACCGTCTACTCGATTCCATCTGAAGGCCGCACCGTGCGCGTTGCGCAGATCGGCTACGACATAGTGGCCATCTCCAACACTCCAACGTCCGAGCAGATTCATTCCATCCTCGACCGGCACGCAACCGCTGCCCTTCCCTTTGCCGGCTCCACGCTGCTGGCCCGCCACTGGGATTACCTCTTCTGGAAGCCGCCATTGCCCACCGTGCCGCTTCTCTCCAGGGGGCTGGCGTGGGGCGTGGGTCAGATCGGGCTGCCCTTTTCAGAGGATTGTGATGGACAGACAGACAAGGCAACGGCGCGCGATGGCCGAAGGCAAACCGGATTGCCCGTACCCAAGAGTTGCGCCATCAGCGTCCTGGGGCTCACTCTGCCGCTCAAGGCTGACACCTCCATTGTGGCCAGTCTGGCGCCCGCGCTGAACGGTTCGCTGCATCTGCGCGTCGAGGTAATCGCGCCCAGCGACGCTGAGGCCATGCGTCAGGCCGATGCGCTCAATCTGCTGCTGATCATGGCCCGCGATTTCACCGCCCCGCTGGCCGAAAACGCCGCCGGTAACGGAGTAGCTAACCGCAGTCTCAAAGATGTGCTCAAGAACGCAGAAATCAGCCAGAAGCACAACTGGGTGGTAGTCACGGCCACGCTGGATCACTCTCTCTTCAGCGCGCCTGCCGCCGACCAGAACACCCCGCCTGAATCCCCATCCAACCCAGCCGCGTCCAAGTAGTAAACAGCTTTGCTCTGCCCTGGGAGGCCTGCAAAATCATCCGCTCCGTCCTCGCAGTCCAGAAAGTCGCGCATTCCAGAACAGAACCAGAGTTCTTGCGAGCCCCAATTTGTTGTCAAGAGGCTTTTCCTAGAGGAAAAAGCCTCTTGGCCGCAACAACTTCTCTAACAGCAACTTTGATTTTGCTCTAGCGGAGGTTTTATGACTCGTCCCGCTCGTTCCTCGGCAACCGTGGCTATCTACTGCATATTTGGCTTTCTGGCCTGCCTTGGCCGGCCGATTGGCGCACAACCGGCAAGCGCCGTACGCCAACCAACCGTCCTGACCGGCCAGAACGCATTCACGGACGCAGCCCACGAGTCTCCCGGCATCCGTCGCCACCTGACCGTGACCGACCTGCCCGCCCCAGCTCAGCAAGAGTCAGTGGATAACGGCCCCACCATGGTTCCCCGGCCTGCGAACGTGTTGCCCATTGCCCCCAGGGGCTTCAAGGTGGCGATCTATGCAACCGGCCTGGACAATCCCCGCCTCATCCGCACCGCCCCCAACGGCGACCTTTTTCTGGCCGAGAGCGAGACCGGAAAGATCAAGATCTTCCGCAGTGTAAGGGCAGACGGCACCGCCCAGCAGATTTCGGTTTTTGCCGATGGCCTCCATCAGCCCTTCGGTATTGCCTTCTATCCCGCCGGCCCCCATCCCGCCTGGGTTTATATCGGCAACACCGACGGCATCGTCCGCTTCCCATACAAAAACGGTGACTTGACGGCGCGTGGAGCCGCCGAGCATCTGGCCGACCTGCCTGGCGGCGGACGCTTGCGCGGCGGCGGCCATTGGACCCGCGATTTAGTCTTCTCCAAAGACGGCACAAAGCTGTTTGCCTCGGTTGGTTCGCACTCCAATGTAGACGACGCCGACACTCATCCCGAGGAGTTTCACCACGCCGATGTGCTTGAATTCACCCCCGAGGGCAAGTTCGTCAAGGTCTACGCCTGGGGCTTGCGCAACTGCGTCGGTGAGGCCATCAATCCCATCACCGGCGAGCTTTGGTGCTCGACCAATGAGAGAGATGCCCTGGGCAACAACTACCCGCCCGACTACATTACCCACGTCCAGGAGGACGGCTTTTACGGCTGGCCCTGGTTCATATATGGCGGTCCCGGCGGCGGTATCCAGGATCCGCGCCACCCCGGCAAGCATCCTGAATTGCAAGCCAAAGTCATCACCCCCGATATCCTGCTGAATCCCCACTTCGCCTCGCTGGAAATGCTCTTCTACGATGGCTCGCAGTTCCCCGCTGAGTTCAAGGGCGACGGCTTCGCCGCTGAGCACGGCTCCTGGAACCGCGCTCAGCGAGGAGGCTACGAGGTCATCCGCCTGCCCATGAAAAACGGCCACGCCACCGGCGAATACGAGGACTTTCTCACCGGCTTCGTTCTCCCGGACGGCACCGTGTGGGGTCGTCCTGTAGGCGTCGCCCAAGCCAAAGACGGCTCTCTATTTGTCTCCGACGATGGCTCTCGGTCCATCTGGCATATTACTTATACCGGCAAGTAAAGCGGATCGAATTGCGTATTCGGCTACGAAAAACAACATCGGCTCCCAAGTATTTGGGAGCCGATGTTGAATTTACCGCACGAATCTCTTATCTCGCTTGCGCAGCAGCCTCGCCGGCGCCGCCGAAAGCAATCTGTGCAAAGGTGGTGCGCAGATACTTGTGGGGATTGACCGGAACATTGTGGACGCGCACTTCATAGTGCAGATTCGGCCCTGTCACACGCCCCGACTGGCCGACGTAGCCGATCACCTGGCCGCGAATCACATGCTGGCCGGGCACAACCGCCATGGCGGAGAGATGGGCGTAGACCGTGACGACATCGTGCCGGTGGTCGATCCTGACCTGCCGGCCATATCCATTACCCATATCGGCTTCGGTCACGTCACCGTCAGCCGCAGCCCGCACCGGCGTGCCGGTGGGTGCGTCAATGTCGATGCCGGAGTGGAATGCGCCTTCGCCGTTGATTGGATCCTGCCGCTCACCGAAGCTTGAACCAACCCGGCCCTCGACAGGCCAAAGCGACGGCGCGTCGGCCAGTTCCGTCCAGTCGCCGGCAAAGCTCGGCGACAGGCCGCTCTCCAAGGCGCGGGAGACACGGCCCGACATGGCCTGTGTGCGCAGCAGGTAGAACTGATCGACGGAGAGCTTCACCTGTAGCTGGTCGGGGTCATCGGAGAGAGCCAAACTGGCCGGGGCCTTCTCGACGGCGGCGCTGGCGCCACCGGCGGACTTGGCCGCCGACAGCCGGTCCTGCCGCAATCCGTAGAGCGCGGTCACTCCATTGGCCAAGGCGCCCAGCGAGGCCACCTGCACATTGCGGTCATGCGCGACCTGCGCCATCTGCTGGTAGTCCTTGCGCAGGGTCATATGCTCCTCGCGGAGCTGGTTGAAACTTTCTATTTTGAGCAGCATCCGGGTGTAGGACCCGGCCAACCCCACGATTGTAAATGTACCCACCAGCGCGGCGGCCACAAAACCATATACATAGTGAAGCGGCAGGGGAATCTTGCGAATCCGCCCGTCGTCATCTCTGGCAACAAATAGAATGTAATAGCGTTTGCGCAGCATTTTCGCCTTTCATCCCCGCTTCTAGCAGAGCCGCAATTCGCCGTGTACTGGGAAAAAGCGCATGGTATGAGAGCCTTCAGGCTCTCCAAACGACCGACTCACCCCTGTGGAGGCACCGTGGAAAGTCTGTTCAGATTAACAAACCAACGTCGGTTTGGTCAACCCCATCAGACCATCCGCATTGCCTTCCTGATTGTGTTATCGGTGCAAAATCGTATCGCATGAGGCCAGCCGTCCAGAATCCGCCCGTTTGCCTTATTCTCTAGGGATGGAGCAGATCGATTCTGGACGGGGCGAACTCGCGCTTCTCAGCGAGATCCGCCGGCGCACAAGCCACAAAGGCCCGTTCGCCGGTCTTCGCCTGGGCATCGGCGACGACTGCGCTCTGCTGGCCCCGCGACCAAGCGAAGAGCTGGCTGTCACGACCGACCTCTCCATCGCGGGCCGTCACTTTCGCCTCGACTGGCATCCACCCGAAGCCGTCGGCCATCGCGCCCTGGCGCGCGGTTTGAGTGATCTTGCCGCCATGGGCGCCCGTCCCATAGCCGCATTTCTCTCCCTGGGTTTGCCACATTCGCTCACCGCGACTGACGGCTGGCGGCGGGATTGGTTCCAGCGGTTTCTCGATGGCTTTCTGGCCTTGGCCGAAGCTCATAAAACGCCTCTGGCGGGCGGCGATCTGGCGGAATCTCCCGTCGCTGTGGCAGACATCGTCCTTGTGGGCGCCGTTCCTCGCGGACGCGCCCTGCTTCGCTCCGGCGCAAGACCTGGCGACCAGCTTTACGTCACCGGCGCACTGGGCGGAGCCGCCGCCGGACTCGCCTGCCTGGCCGAAACAGCCTCGACAGTTCGCGGCAATCCTCAGCGCATCCCCAAGAAGCTTGCCGCGCGGCTCGCCCCGCACTTCTATCCTCAGCCGCGCATCGCTCAAGGCCTACGGCTCCAGCGCCGCGGCCTGGCCTCAGCCGCGCTCGACGTGAGCGACGGCCTCTCCAGCGATTTGGCTCACCTCTGCGCGGAGTCGGGCGTCGCCGCCGAGGTCGATGCGAGCCTCGTGCCCATTGCCTCGGGGGCGACATTGGACCAGGCCCTGCACGGCGGCGAGGACTACGAACTGCTCTTCACCGCTCCAGTCGCCGCTCGCCTGCCCCGCAGCATCGCCGGCGTTCCGGTGACCAGAATCGGGCGCATTGTGAAAGCCCGCAAAAGCCATCCAACCATCACGCTCCTCACGAGACACGGCGCGCAGGCGCTGGAAGCGCGAGGCTGGGAACACTTTTCTTGAAATTTTGTATTGGCTTTGGCTGTGGAGCAGCTTAAGTCCTTAAAGCGGCCGCAAATCCGGGAAAAAGATCACATTCTTACCCTGCTCTGTCAATCAACCACATTGAAGTTGGGCGCTTTGCTCACCCGCATAGGCTGCATCGTCCTCCGCCGCTGGAGGCTCCGCGCCAGTTCCCAGTTGAGCGGCGAAAAAGGCGTCCACCTGGGTCAGAACGTCAGCGCCGGTGCGCGCCTGGTATATGGCGGCCCTGAGCTTGGCGCCACCCGGTACGCCGTGAGTAAACCAGGTGGCGAACTGCTTCATCTTGCCTGCGGTTTCGCCCAGCCGCGCGGCGCGAGGCAAGTCCTTCGTAGCCTCGGCTTCATCCAGAAGCATCTGGAAGTAGGAGCGGATCATGTTATAGCGGTCTTCCACGGTGGGCCGGTCGTAGCGGCCGGTGGCCGTGTACTGCGCAATCTGGCGAAAGATCCACGGGTTGGAGGGCGCGGCTCGGCCAATCATCACCGCATCGCAGCCGGTTTCGGCACACATGGCCGCCGCCGCCTCAGGAGAATGAATATCCCCATTGCCGATGACCGGAATGCAAACCGTCTGCTTGACCCGCGCAATCCACTCCCAGCGCGCCTGGCCGGTGTAGCCCTGCTCGCGGGTGCGGGCGTGCAGCGCCACGGCGTTCAGCCCTTCAGCCTCAGCCATGCGCGCCAGTTCCAGACAGACAATTTCATTGTCGTTCCAACCAAGGCGGAACTTGACTGTAAAAGGAATGGTGACGGCCTTGCGCACGGCGCGAAAGATCGCCTCAATGCGCGGCAGGTCCCGCAACAGGCCCGAACCGCCGTTGGAGCAGACGACGCGCTTGGCCGGGCAGCCCAGATTCAGGTCCACCAAGTCGAAGCCGGTCTCTTCGACGATGCGCGCCGCCTCGGCCAGTGTCTCAGGATTGGCGCCGAAGAGCTGGGCGCCTATGGGGTGCTCGTCGTCGTAGAAGGTCAGGTAGCGCTGGCGCTTGCTCTCGCGCATACGCGCCAAGCCGTCGGCGGAGGTGAACTCGGTCATCAGCAGACCGCAACCGGATTGAGAGTTGGTTAGTGCCGAGTCAATGCTCGTCTGTTCCCTATTTCCTGTTCCCTCTTCCCTTGAAAACAAACTGGCGTGGCGAATGAAGCGGCGGAAGACGGTGTCGGTGACGCCGGCCATCGGCGCCAGCACCGTCGCTGGCCTAACCAGAACCGACCCCAGACGCACTTCGGCAGGCACGCGCGCATTGGCGGGCATCGCGTATTCGCGAGGGTTGTCCCAGTTTTTCTTTACGGTAAAGCCCTTGCCCGCCATAGACGCAACTCCTAGCTTTTAGCTCCCAGCTGCCCAGAAAACCAGAAAGGCGGCAAGCCAAATCAGCGAATCCGGACAGGATGAGTTGGAAGCTGAAAAGCTGTCTTGCAAACGAAGTTGGGCCTCCGCGTAGGCGGAGGCCCATGTCGTACCAGCCATTTGCCGGAGCGGCCGATCAGTTACTTGGCAGCCGCAGCCGCCACAGCGCTGTCGCTTTTGGCGTACTTGCGGCGGAAGCGCTCGACACGGCCCGCTGTGTCCACCAGGCGCTGTTTGCCGGTGTAGAATGGGTGGCAAACGGAGCAGATTTCCACGTGAATGTCGCCCTTGTGGGTCGAACGGGTCTCAAAATTGTTTCCGCAGGCGCATAAAACCTTCACCGCGGCGTAGTTGGGATGAATCTTTTCCTTGGGCATCGCTTGAGACAAACCTTTCCTGCAATTGTTCTCTTCCATTGTAGGTGGAATCGCGCAGAATGGCAATGCAATGGGCAGCCGACAGCTCACAACGGACAGTTGACAGTTCAATATTCCCCGCCGAGAAGTGTTTGCTGCCGGCTGACAGCTGACAGCTATTGCAACGCCTTTTCGATGCCTGCCTCGACCAGCGGCGCCATGATTGCGTAGCCAGCAGGCAGCGGGTGCACGCCGTCATAGCTGATCGCTTTGGGCAATCCGTCGCGCTCGTCCTTCATGGCCGTGTGATAGTCCACGTATACGTGGCCCTTTTCGGCGGCGTAGGCCTTGATCCATGCGTTCAGCGCCAGCACCTTGGGCGCGGGCGTCATGCCCGGATGCCAGGGAAAATCGAAAGCGGGCGTCACCGAGCAGAAGACCACGCGAATGTGGTTGGCCACGGCCAGCTCGGCCATCGAGGCCAGATTGTCCTCCATCTGCTCCAGCGTCATGGGTCCGGTGTTGCCGGCGATGTCGTTGATGCCGGCCAGAATCACGACGACCTTTGGCTTGAGCGCGATCACGTCCTGGCGGAAGCGCAGCAGCATCTGCGGCGTGGTTTGCCCGCTGATGCCGCGATTGAGGTAAGGCTTGCCAGGAAAGGAACCCTGAGGCCCTTCGATCTTCCAGCCTTCAGTGATCGAGTCGCCCATGAACACGACGCGGTCTTCGCCCGGAGCGGGCTGCGCCAGCGCCAAATCAGCCTCCTTGAATTTACCCAGCCAGGGCCAGTCCAGCTTTGAGTTGTATTCATTTGACTTAAGCGCTGCGGGAGCCGGGGCTGGCTTGGCCTCCGGCTGAACGGCGGGCGTCTGCGAGATGAGGGCAGAGGTTGACAGCACTCCGCCAAGTGCAAGCGAAACGAGAATGGTAGGCAAGGCAAATCGATGCAAGGTGGTTCTTCCTCTCTTTGCGGGCGTAAAACCGCTCACCCGCCTGAATTCGATTGTAGGCAATCGCGCCGCCCAATGGCTGCGCTTTTTCAAGAGCCGACACTGAAAGTAGGGCAATCGGAGCATTCGGTTCGGAGTGAAGAAAAAGGCGGCCAGCCGGAAATGGCTGACCGCCCTTGGGCTAAGACAGCGTTGATTACTGCTGCAAGATCATCACGCTCGGCTTATTGTCGGCGTTGAAGATGCAGGCATCCCTGGTTGCGCTGATAACAATGCAACTGAGTCCATTGCTGCCGCTTCCGACCAGGTAGGAGCCCGTGCCGGTCACGGACGTATCCCAGTCGTAGGTCATGCTGCCAATGGATTGATCCCAGGTGAAGTCTCCCTCACCAGCCGTCGTAACGTCGCCGGTAAAGCCGCAACTGGAGGCGCTGCTCGCGCAGCCGCTTACGACGACCTCACCCACGTTGCCGTTGGTGCCCGGTTCCGTTAGCGGCAACTGTCCCATCAGGTAATCGCCAGCCACGGCCGCATAGGTGAAGGTGGCCTCACTCTGTGGCTCCATCCACGCCGTTTGCAGATAGTTCTGCGTGTTGCCGGACTTGACTTTGGTGTCAAAATCCATGAAGAAGCCACTGCCGGTGTTATACATATACGCAATCATCGTATCGGGAAATCCTCCGGTTAAGGTGGCGCGGCCAGGATTGTTGCTGTCAAAGTTGACGGTAATCGTGCCTCCGTTTTCCTTGCCTACTTGGTAGGTTCCCCCTTCGTCCGCGTATCCCTGGTTGATGGTGAGGACGCCAGCGGCGTTTCCAGTCATTTGCTGGATGCCGGAGTCGTAACCCGATAGGCTGCCATCGACGTATTCGATTCCCTGCGCATAGCTAACGTAAGGACCAGTGACGTTCGCAGCAGTGTACGTCGATATGTTCAGCTGCTTGCGGATATCGCCGGATTGTGCCTTGGCATCGTCGGTCTCGATCACCATCATCCGGTTGGCGTCAATGACGTAGGCCTCAAAGTTCGCCGCCCCCCCGGATACCGTGAAGGTGAGCGTTGAGCGGCCGTTGGTCGCGCTGGGCGCACTGTAGCTACCGCCTGTGAAAACCATATTCGTCACCGAGGAGTCAATGATGTCCACCTGGTCGGCAACGCCTCCAGTGAGGCTTCCGGCAGCAGTGGGCGAAGTATTGTAGAAGCGGCCAAGAATGGCCTCTGGATTGCCGCTGCCGTCCTCCCCGTTAATCCTGAAGACGAAACTGTTGCCGGCGAAGATGTCGGTGCCGAAGACACCGGTGGTGGTGGCCTGGTAGCAATCGCCCGTACCGGTCATGCCGGAGGAATTCGAGCCCGTATCGTCGATCTCAACCATGCGGAACTCGGTGGCCGTGGTCGCTGAGCCGGTATTGTTCAGCGCAATTGCGTACTGGCTGGTATTGGTTCCCGAGCCGCCAGTGGTCACGGTACTGTTCATCGTCAGCAGGCCGTTGTTGTCCGAACCAATGTTGTAGCTGCCGACCGCAGTGCCCGACATCGGCCCCATGTCGCGGCTATTCATGTCCCATGCGCCGTTCGAGAAGGTTCCGGCACCGCCGGCCATAAAGCTGACCAGAGAGGTCCAGCGCGAGCCGTCACTGTCAAAGAAGCCATCGACCTTGCAGACGTAGGTGCCGCTGAGGTACTGGTTGTTGGCGCCGTTGGGTCCGGCGACGACTGTGATGGTGTAGTTCTGGCTGGCGTGGTTGCCCTGGTTGTCCTGAGCATAAATGGCAAGGCTGACGGTGGCCGCCGTACCCGGTGTGCCGCTGATCGTCAACTGATTGATTCCGTCAAAGGTGGCGCTGAGACCGTCGGCCAGCGGAAGAACCGACGGACTGACGGGAACCGAAGTGGCTGCTCCGCCATCGACGCTTACCGTGAAGGCATAGCTGTTGCCGCTGCCGCCGGAGACGTTGATGTTCTCCGAGAAAGGAGAGCTGACCAGCACCGTCTGCGAGGTAGAGCCAGAGAGTGTGACCGGCGCCTCGCCGATGTTGATGGTGTAAGTGACCGGGCCTACATAGGTTTGCCAAGATGTATCCACCGCGTACACCGTGAAAGTGACCGAACCTGTCGCGCTGGGCACTCCGCTGATGGTCAACACGCCGTTGTAGTTTGAGGCATAGAGGCCGGATCCAAGGTCAAAATAGGAGCAGCCGTAGCAGCTATTTCCGTTGACCGAGTAGAGGTAGCCGCCATAGCCGCCGGTGGCTGTAATGGCGCCGGTGTAGGTTTGGTTCAGATATGCCGGGCCGAGCGAACTGGGATTCGGATTAGGCAACGCCAGTGGCGTAAAGCCAGAGACTAGGTCCGTAAGGTACGTGGAAAAGTTGCCATGCGCGTCGTAGGCTTGGATCTCCCAGTAATAAAGCGATCCGGTGTTCAATGTGGAGATAGTAGGCGTGTTGATTGGATTGGTGGGGTCGCCGCCAGACAAAGTAAGGGAAGGCGTGAGGGCGCTAGTAAAGTCATTCGAGCCGGCGTACCCGATGGGAATCGACCATACCGTGTTCCAGTTGCTGTCCCCCATCCAGAACTGATAGAGGTAGCTGCTGGCGTTGGCGGGATAGCCCCACGTGAAGTCGGGCGAGTTGTTGGTGGAGCTTTGCGGCCCAGCAGGAGAGAGGTTGGTGGCCAAGTTGGGCACCACGGCTGTCACTTGCGGGGTGGGCGTATCCGAAGTTCCATCGGGATAGCTGACTTTGAGGCCATAACCAGCGCCGACTGTCGGGGCGGTTGAGCCCATGCTGTAACTGAAACTGAAGGCGCTGTTCATGTCCATGCTGCACGCGAAGCACCAGGCGATGTCAGCGGGAGTCACGATTGTTGATCCCGCGGGCGCCGAGGTCAGCTCAACAGCGATGGGCAGCTCGCCCACCGGGGTTACATCGTAGAAGAGGTTGTAGGACTGCCCCACGCCCCACTCAGTCGATGCATAAATGTTTTGCGTTCTCACCATAGCGCTGCTGTGGCCGCTGGGCAGGGTCAAGTTTTCAGTAGCGGGACCCGAGATGGATACCGCGGGCGTGATGACATTCCAGGAATCGAGGTTGCTGATGTCACCAGCATCAAAGATGCCATCCGTGTTCTGGTCGAGGACGGCGAAGAAGTAGTAGTTGTTGCCGCTGGGAACCTGGAGCGAATAGCTCGCCGGGCTGGTTGGCGGAGCGGCCGCGGTGCCCACCTGGGTGAGGTAGACCTGGCTGGTGTTCTGGTTGAAGAAGCCAACATAGAGCGGCCCCGTGGCTGTCTGGTTGAAGGTGATTTGGCCAGAGACGGTATTGGCGGTGGGCGGCGCGCTGATTGTGACCGGACCCACAACATTGGACCAATTGCTGGTGGCAGTTCCCGCGACTCCCTGCGTGCGGAAGTAATAGGTGTCGCCCTGCGTGAGGCCGGAGATGGAAGCCGTATTCAGAACCCAGTAGCCGGGGTCTCCACCGGCGGCCGGGAAGCTGGTGCTGCCGGCTATCGAGGTGAAGTTTTGAGTTGTGCTCCACTGCACGCTGTAAGAAGTTGCCGCTTCCGCGTAATTGCCTAGAGAATTCTGTTCATAGTCCGGGGTAATGTTGAGAACGGCGCCATTGGCGAAGCCGTTGGCCAAAAAGAGGAAGGACGCTTTACTCAGAACGGGCGTACCTTGATCAGTGAGGCTAACAGAGACATTCGCGTTGTTCGCGTTGGGAACCAACACGTTGTAGGTGTTGCCCACGGGGTCAGAAAGATTCGGCACGCCCTTTTTCAGACCGTCCATCCAGGCTTGGAGGGTGTAGACGCCGGGCGGCACGCCGTGAATGGTGAAGGCACCGGGCGCGGTGATGGCGGTGCCGGGTGCGGGGTTTGACACGCAACCGCTCATTGACAAGTAGATTGGTCCGGTCTGAGCACCGTCGTAACCCGCCATACCGGTGACCGTGTAGCCCACGTAAGCGTTGATGTTGCTGTTGTTGACGAAGGAACCGTTCACGGTAACGGGCAGCGAGGTGGGCGTGAAGATGGAGGTCGCCGGCCCGGTGATTGACGGGGTGATGGTGTACGAGCCGTTGGGCACACTGGGGAACTGGTACATTCCCTTGCTGTCGGAGACCGCGGTCTGGGTGATTCCGTTGCCGCTGAGGGTGAGCGTAACCGGCGGTTCGCTGCTGCCGCAGCCGTTGAAGCTGATACTCCCGGAAACGGGGTAGTCGCCCGTTGTGTAGGGGTTGACGGTGATGGTGTAGGTCTGCCAACCTGAGCTGGCCCCGGTGCTGTCAGAGACGTACGCCTGGAAGGTGATGGTGCCGGTCTGGTTGGGGGTCCCGCTGATGATCAGCGAGGAGCCGTCTGGACCTGTGTTCCAGTTCAGGTTGTCATTGCCGGAGGTGAAATTCACGTTCCAATAGTAGGGAGCGACACCGCCAATGACGCTGATCGATCCATAGTAGCTTTGGTTGAGGATAGCTGTCGCCGGCAAGGTGCTGGGATTGGTAGTGGGCAGCGAGAGCGCGGTTCCCAGGGTCTGGAAGGCGACCTGCGTCGTGGCTTCATCGCCGTTGGCGTCGGAGGTGCTGATCCGCCACCAGTAGGTCGAGTCGCTGTTCAGGAGAGGATCGGAGGGCACATCACCCGATCCGGTCGGATCGACGGCCCAAGTGATGTCTGGCGTTATGGTGCTGGGGAAACCGCTGGAGCTGGAGTGCTGCGCGGGAATCTCCCAGATCGTGTCGCCGTTAGAGTCGCTCAACGAGAATGAATAAAGATCGCTGCTGCTGGCGCCGGAGGGGTAGCTCCAAGTGAAGCCGGGCATCAGGCTGACGCCAGTCGTGGCCGGCGCAAGGTTGGTGGCGAAGGCGTTCAGAATGGGGCTGACCGTGACGATCAGCGGATTGGCGGGAGTGTTCGTGGTGGAGTTCGAGCTGCCATCACTGTAGATGACATTCAGCTTATAGGTGTCACCTTGCGCCGGGATGTCGCCGTTAAGACCCGGCCAATAGTCAAACTCATCAGAGTAACCGTTGAAGGCGCCGGTGGCAATGTCGGTGGGAACGATGACGCCTGGAGTGGATTCTGTGGCAAGCTCGACGGAGACCGGCAGCTTGGCGAAGCTCAGGACGTCGAAGCGAAGGCCGTAACTATTGGTGGTGACGCCGCTCAGGTCAGTCGATTGCGTGTTCTGCATACGCAAGATGGCCTGAGCGCTCACGGCGTAGGGAGTCAGGTCGAGATCCAGTCCGGTCGTCGTGCCAGTGATGGGTATCAGGGTCATGCCGCTCAGAGAGTTGGTGTTGGATATCTGTCCCGGACCATTCATGATGCCGGTTTTGTTCTGATCGAGAGTTGCGAAGAAGAAGTAGCTGGAGCCGGTGGGCACATTGACCGAGTATGCGTTCGGCGTCGAGTTGGACGGATTGGATATTTCGGTTGCGTAGATCTGGCTGGTGCTGGTGTTATAGAAGCCCACATAAAGCGGACCGCCAGTAAGCGTAACTGTGGAAGGAATGGTAACCGTTCCCGAGACGGGATTGCCTGCGGGCGCGGCGATGGTCAGGGCTGGAGAAGGCGCGGACCAAGGTCCGGTAGACGTGGGTGTGGCGCAACTGCCCAGGATGCCCGCCGCACGGAAGTAGTAGGGGCCGCTGCCGGAAATTCCTGTCACGATCCAGGTGGTAGTGCTGCCGGTTGCCGCAAAGCATTGGCTCCCGGCGACGGAGCTGAAGTTTGAATTGGCACTCCACTGAACGGTGTAACCGGCTGCCAGCTCAACGCCGTTGTTCTTGATGATGTCAAAGTCGACCAAGGCGCCGCCGCTGAAGGCGCCCCAACCCTGACTGGTATCCCATGTTGGCGAGGAGGTGAGGTTCAAACCCGTAGGATCAATCAGCGTGTCGTTCGCTCCACTGACATTTCCGGTGGAGACGGTCACTGTGGCGCCACTGTAGCCCGAGGGGTCAACGGCGTTCTGGGAACCGTTGTTCAGGGTATCCATGAATGCGTACACCTGATAGGTTCCGGGCGTAACGCCGTGGATGGTGTAGGCGCCTCCGGCGGTGAGCTGGGCTTCAGAGATGACCGTGCCCAGACCGGAGGTGCCGCCACCCTCGTTTATCAGCTCGATGTATGTCCAGCCGGTATGCGAGCCGGTATAAGTGATGTTGCCGGAAACGGTGTAACCGGCGGCCGGATTGATGATGGAGATGATGTACGAAGCTGTAGCAACGGGGTCGTTGGCACTGTCGTTCAAAGTGACGTTGAGCGGGACGTCGCCAGCCTGGGTGGGCGTTCCGGTGATATTCAGGATATTGGCGCCCGCGAGGGGGGTGGAGACCGTGAGGCCATCCCCGATGGGCACCGTGTTTCCAACGGTGACACCGGTGGTGGTTCCGTTGACTGTCACGCTGTAGGAATAACCGGAGTTGCTACCGCCGGAGGCCCAGAGATAAACGTTGGCGGGGTAAGATGAGACTCCAGATGGGTTATAAGTGCCGGAGGGCAGTGGATTGGAACTGGGCGACAAAGCCAGCGGCTGCTGCGGATTGCAGGCGATGGTGTACTGGACAGGGGTGCTGATGGCCTGGCCGGTGCCAATATCCGACACCGCAACGTCGAGCGTAGCCGTGCCGTATGTCGCGCATGGACCACTAATCGACAAGGTGGAACCGCCGTAGCTCTCGGCGGAGATGCCAGTAGCTCCGATGGCGAAGGGCGTCCCGCTGGTGAGCGTGGTACTGTTCACCGTCCAGGTGTAGGTAGCCTGGTCGCCGCCGGTTACGTTGATCGCATTCGAGTAAGATTGGCCGATTGTGGCGGCTGTCAGAGCACCGGCCGCGGGCAAACCGAGCGGCGCCGGGTTGGTGGGGGTGAGTGTGTAGGTGCTCGGACCGGCGATATCTTGCCCGCTGTCCGTTCCCTTGACGACAAGGGTAATCGCGGTCGTGCCGTTGGGCGTGCCACTGATGGTTAGTGTGTTGCCACTGCTGCTGGCGGTCAGATTGTCAGGCAGCGTCCAGGATGTGCCAGCCGTAACCGCGCCGCCGTTGATGCCCACGCTGAAGGCATAGCCGGAGTAGGTGCCATTGGTGAGTGAGATCGACTGATTATTGTAATTCTCCCCGGTGATGGGACCCGGTAGAACAGTGCCGGAGGCTGGTTGCAGCGTCAGCGGCGTAGTCGGACCAACGACGATGCTGTACTGGATTGCGCTAGTAGACAAATGCGTAAGATTGTCTGTCACCTGGACGGTGAAGTTGATGGTCTGGGCCGTGGAGGGCGCGGTTCCACCGATGTACATTTGACTGCCAGCGGGAGAGCCTCCGGTTGTGGTGTAAGTGAGGCCCGCAGCGGCCAATCCAGAATTTGTAATATTCCAGGAATAGTTGCCACTGCCACCCGTGACGTTGATGGCTTCTCCGTAGCCCACGCCAAAGATAGCCGGCCCTGGCACCGTTACGCTGGCCGCGGGCAGAGTGAGCGGCGCGTAGATGTTGATCGTCAACTGCGACGAGGTCGCCGTGGCGCCGCTGGAATCCTTGACTGTGATCGTGAAGTTGGCGCTGCCAGGATTCAGCGTTGAGGTTCCGTTTGAGATTACTCCTGTGCTGGTGTTGAGGCTCAGGCCGAGCGCCGCAAGTTGTGTGCCGCCTGTAGTGACCGCCCAGGAAGAGTACGTGCCCGTGCCGCCGACGGCCGCCAGAGTTTGCGAATAGCTGGTTCCGGATCCGGAAATCCCATAAGGCAGAGTTGTAGTGGATACGGTCAGCGCGGCGTTGATCGTCACCTGCATGAGTACTGTAAGCGAGTTGCCAGCCGTGTCGGAGACCGTGACCGAGAAGCTCTCGGGGCCGGTTGTGGCAATTGGCAATGTTCCGGAGACAACTCCGCCGCCCGAAGCTGCCGCGCCAGTGAACATGGACAAGCCAGCAGCGGCAAGGTTCGTGACGCCCGACGGAGCCACCGCCCAGGAATACACTCCGTTGCCGCCCGATGCCAGCAAGTTCAGATTCCGGTTGTAGGACGTTCCTACAGCGCCAGTGGGCAGCGTCGTCACAGGAAGAGTCAGCATCGGATAAACCGTGAAGCTGGCGGTGACAGACGCGCTTGCGTAATTTCCACTGGAAGCCTGACTGGCTTGCAGATAGACTGTTTCGGCTGCTGATCCAGGATTGGTTAGCGTCACCAATCCGGTCGTGCTGCCGATCGTTGCCGGACCACTGGTCACCGAGTAGGTGATGGCCCCGCTCGAAACCGGGCCTGTCGCGTCGCTTGCTACGACTGTAAATGCCGGATTGGTGTAGGTCCTGTAGGCGGGAATCGTGGAAGAGGTAAATGTGAGAGTAACCGGCTCCGGCGCGATCGTCATAGCTTCAGATAGAGAGCCGGTGTAGTTCGCGCTCAGGCCGCCCGCCGCTGAGTTGACGACTACGGTGACGGAGTAAGTACCGGCGTTCGTCGGCGGTGTAGAGGTCGCCGGATAGTTCGTTGTGCCCGTGCCGGTATACATGAAGGTCACAGCAAGATCAGACGGAGTGGTGGTGACCGAGGCGGCAAGAGGCGAGCCGGTGTAGGTCTGCGACAGGTTGCCCAGCATGAATGTGGCCGTGGCCTGCTGAATTGTCAGTGTTCCGCTGCCCGAGCCAATGTAGTTCGCATTGCTGACGGTTCCGATGACGGAGTAAGTGCCGGCATTGGTTGGCGGTGTCGAGGTCGCCGGATAGCTCGTTGTGCCCGTGCCGGTGTACATGAAGGTCACAGCAAGGCCGGTGGGCGTGGTGGTGGCCGTAGCGGCAAGAGGCGAGCCAATGTAAGTCTGTGACAAGCTGCCCAGCGTGACGGTCGCCGTGGCCTGCTGGATCGTCAGCGTTCCGCTGCCTGTGCCGGTGTAGTTCGGATTGCTGATGGTTCCGGCTACGGAGTAGCTGCCCGCATTGGTCGGCGCGGTGGCGGATGGACCATAGGTCGTCGTGCCCGTGCCGGTATAAGTGAAGCTCACCGAGATCCCCGTCGGAGTGGTGGTGGCCGTGGCGGGGATCGGCGAACCGGTGTAGGTCTGCGTTTGAGTGCCGATTGTAACCGTGGCCGTGGCGGGCGCAATCGTCAGCGTTCCAGTCGCCGAGCCGGTATAGTCCGGATCACTGATGGTTCCGGCGACGGAGTAACTGCCGGCATTGGTCGGCGCGGTGGCGGATGGACCATAGGTCGTTCCGTTTGTGCCGATATAGTTGAAGCTCACGGCAATTCCAGAGGGAGTGGTAGTGGCAGTAGCGGCAAGAGGCGAGCCGGTGTAGGTCTGCGCCAGGCTGCCCAGCGTAACGGTGGCCGCTTCCGGCGCCACGGTGATCGTGGTGTTGACGGACGTTGCGACAAAGTTGCCGTTGGCGGCCTGACTGGCGGTCAGATAAATTGTTCCCACGCCGGTAATTGTTACCTGGCCGGAGGAGGAGACGGTTCCAGCGCTGATATGGCCATTGGTCAGCGCATACGTGATTGCTCCGCTGGACTGGGTACTGGACGAGTCGGATGCGCTGATCGTGAAGGGCGCATTGCCGTAAGTCTCGGCGGAAATGGTGGCGAAGGTAAGCGTGGGCACCTCGCCATTGACAGTGAAGCTGGTGGTTGCCGTGGCGGCGGCGTAGTTTCCGCTGGCCGCCTGGCTGGCGGTCAAATAGACTGTGCCCGCCCCGGTCAGTGTGACCATGCCGCTGCTGGTAACGGTAGCCACACTGCTTTGGCCGGGAGTCAACGAATACGTAATCGCGCCGGTAGAGGGCGTGCTGGCAGCGTCTGTTGCGGTCACCTGGAAGGGCGCGTTGCCGTAGGTTTGGGTTTCGATTGCGGCGAAGCTCAGCGTGGGCGTCTCGGGATTGACCGTGATTGTGTAAGCTTGGGGCTGCACGTCGCCAAAGGCGTCGGCGGCCTGGATGATGAAGGGGAATTTGCCGGCAGCCGTGAGCGTTCCGGTGATGGCGCCATTTGATCCCAGGGTCAACCCTGTAGGCAAGGGGCCGGAGCCGCTAGCCAGACTATAGGTCAAACCGCCTGCGCCACCGCTGGCCAGCACCGAGCCGGTGTAAGTGGAGTTATAGGTTCCGGTGGCCGGCGGAACGGTTGTAGTGCTGAAGACAATCGCCGGAGCCGCTGCGATAATCAGGTCCAATGACTGACTGGCGGTCATGGGGGGATTGCCGGAGTCAGTCACGTCGAAGGTGAGATTGGGGTCTACCGCGCAGTTTGCCGTCAGCGGGCCATTGCTGGTAATCAGGCCGGATGAGGTCATCGATAGGCAAGCGGGCAGGGTGTTGCCGGAGGCCAGAGTCCATGTATAAGGAGGGATGCCGGCAGTGGTTTCCAGCTGCACCGAATACGCCGTGCCTACCTGGCCCGCCATATTGCCGGAGGCGCCACCGGTGGTGGTGATAGTCAGCTTGGCCGGAATGGTCAGCGTCGCCGATGCGCTCTGGGAAGTGTCGGCCACCGAGGTAGCCGTGATGGTGACGGTCTGGACCGAAGACGTGGCGGCCGGAGCCGTGTAGGTTGCCGAGCTGGTCGTACTTGTGAGGGTTCCACCGCCGCTCTGCGTCCACGTCACTCCGTCGTTGTTCTTGTCGTTGGCTACAGTCGCAGTCAGCGTCAAAGTATTCGTGGGATCCAATGTTGCTGTTGATTGCGACAATGTCACGCTGACCGGTTTGGAGCTGCTGCCGCCGCAACCGGCAAGACACACAGCCACAAGAATAGCAACGCAAAAAAACACAAATCTCTTCGCGAACATAAGCGCCCTCACAATGTGAAACTTTTGATGCTAGCGATTGTAACCCGGAAAAATATAGATAGAGAATAAAAATCAAGCACTTAATAATTTATTTGAAGAGAATCCGTCTCGATTTAGTCATTTTTCAGGGAATTTACCCTCTTGAGCCCACCACCAAAGGAAATGTTTTTCCACAATTGGGGACAGGGGATGCACCGCCGCCTTCAGGCGGCGATTACGCTAGGCTGGAAGAGATGAGTATTTGCGCAATCTGCGATGGAGTAGGGCTGGTGAGGGTGGTTGACGCCGCCGGCAAATGGGTCTCGCGCGCCTGCGAATGCCAGGAAATGCTGCGCGAGGAGCGCCGCCTGGCCGCTGCGCATATTCCAGAGCGCTATCGGAGATGCACCCTGGACACCTTCGATCCGGCCCTTAAAGGCGCTGATCCTTCGCTTGGCAAGGCGCTCCAGACCGCCCGCAAGTTTGTCGAGGCCTATCCTGTTGACACTGCCGGCAAAGGATTGCTCTTTACCGGCTCAATCGGCGTGGGCAAAACGCACCTGGCGGTGGGAGTGCTGCGTCGTCTGGTGCGGGAGCGCGGCGTCAAAGGCCTCTTCTGCGACTACCGCGAGTTGCTGAAGAAGATACAGAACAGCTACAACCCCCAGGTGCAAACCACGGAGCTGGAGCTGTTGAAGCCGGTCTTTGCCGCCGAGGTGCTGGTGCTGGACGATCTGGGCGCGCAAAAGCCCAGCGAATGGGTCTGGGACACGGTCGCGCTGATTCTGAACACCCGCTACAACGATAAGCAGTCCACCATTATCACCACCAACTATCCTGACCTTCCGGCCGGCGCCGGCTTCAAGGCCGACGAAAAAGGCAACAAACCCGCCAAAAACGAAGATTCCCTCGGCGACCGCATCGGCGACCGGATGCGCTCCCGGCTAGCCGAGATGTGCATTCCCGTCGAAATGACCGGCGAAGACCTCCGCCGCACGACCGAACGCGCCCGCTTCGGCTGAGCATTCTGTATCCATATATATCGTCAAAAGTCGGGAGTCACTGCTCATCCTTTTGCAAACAGTAAACGCATTTTCCTTGTTTGTGTGGAGTGCGGCGTGGACTAGGAGGTCCACCAGTACCAACAGGCAAAATGCGCTCAATTTCGGGCCGGATCAATAGGGAATTTTTTACGCCAATTCAATTCCGGCGATTTCGGCTTCCAGGCCGCCGTAGTCGGCGTGCTGGTTTTCGCGGATGCGGTAGGCGAGGTCGATGAGGCTTCCCTGCGTCAAACCAAGCTCCGCGACGCGGGCAGCAAGGCCCCAGCCGACGGCGCGCACTGCGCCGCTAGAGCCGGGCAAGGGCGGCGGCTGAAGGGAATCCTGTGCCACTTCGAGACGAATGTGGCGTTCTTTCATCACGCGCGGCGGGCTGAGCAGGCGCACGCGGCGGGCGACGAAGACCGGTTCGGGGTTGCCGTGACCAAATGGCTCCAGCTTACGCAACCAGCCTGCCAGTACTGAGGTGATGTGATCCAGCGGCAACTCGGCATGGATGCGCAGCAGCTGCTCCGGCTGGCGCGCGGCCAAGTGCTCTTCGGCGTAGAGGCGCAGTCGGCGCTTCAATTCGGGTAAAGCCTCGGCGGGCAGAGCAAAACCGACGGCGAAGGCGTGGCCGCCAAAGCGGGTGAAGAGATCGGCGCAGCCTTCAATGGCGGCAAGCAGCGGGAAGCCATCGACCGAGCGTCCGGAGCCGTAGGCAACGCCTTCTTCGACGCTGATGACGATGGCCGGCCTTGCGGTGCGCTCGACGACGCGCGAGGCGAGAATGCCGATGATGCCGCGGTGCCAACCGTCGCCGTCGATCACAAGCAGCCGGTCGGCGGCCAGTTCAGAGTCGCTGGCCAGGCGGGCCTCGATGGTGGTGAGCGCGGCGGCCTCAGTCTCGCGGCGTTCACGGTTGAGCCGTTCGAGCTTGGCGGCCAGCTCGGCGGCGCGGGCCCTGTTGCGGGTGGTGAACAGCTCGACGACATCGCTGGCCACGTCCATGCGCCCGGCAGCGTTGATGCGCGGCGCCAGGCGGAAGGCCACGTCGTAGCCGGTGAGCGGGCGGGCGGCGGGGTCGAGCGCGGCGGCTGCAAAGAGCGCACGCAGGCCAACGCCGGCGGGATGGCGCAGCTCCTTCAAGCCCAATGCCGCTATCACGCGGTTTTCGCCCTTCAGCGGCACGGCGTCGGCGATGGTGGCGATGGCGGCCATCTTCAAAAAGCTGGGCAGGGATTTTTCGCGGGTACGGGCGGCGTCGCGGCGCTCCAGCAGCGCCTGCGCCAGCTTCAGCGCGATGGCCGCACCACAGAGGAATTTTTCCGGGTAAGCGCAGGCCGGCTGGTTGGGGTTGAGAATGGCCAGCGCGTGAGGAACGGCGTCGCCTGCCTGCAACAGGTGATGATCGGTGATGATGAGGTCCAGACCGAGGCGGCGGGCGGTCTCAGCCTCGCTGAAAGCTCTCATGCCGGTGTCCACGGTGATGACGAGGCGCGCGCCCTCGGCGTAGGCGGCTTCCAGCACACTGGATTGCAGCCCATAGCCCTCGCGGAGCCGGTGGGGCACGTGGAAGCGCGCCGTTCCTCCAAGCATCTCGATGGCTGTCTTCAGCAGCACAACGGCGGTGGTGCCGTCCACGTCGTAGTCGCCGTAGAGCAACACCGGCTCACGCTGGGCGATGGCCCGCTCCAGCCGGGCGACAGCCTCGGTCATGCCCTGCATGAGCAACGGGTCGTGAAGTTGAGCGGATTCCGGGTTCAGGAAGGCAAAGGCCTGGTCTGGCTGGCTGATGCCGCGCGCCACCAGCAGCTCGGAGAGCACCAGAGGCAGACGGGCGGCTTTGGCCAGCGCGGAGGCCTCGGCCGGATGCGGCTCGACGAAGCTCCAGCGTTGGCGCGGGCGTACTTCGCCGCGCATCCGCGCAGCGTCCCTGTTGCTTTCAGCACCCGGTGTATTCACCGGGCCTATTCGTCCTCGTCTTCGTGCTCGTGGTCGCCGATGACGATGTCCTGGAAGGTCTCGATGTCTTCGAGAAGCGCCTGGAAGCGCTCATACCACTCGGTAGTGGTCTCATGCAGGTAGATCACACCCTGGTAAGCGAAGCCCAACTGAATGTAGCCGAGGTTGCCGGCGTACTTGCGCAGCCATTGCGCTTCGACCAGCTCGGTGGCCTCTTCGTCGGGGAAGTTCATCTCCCCGGCCTCCTCGATCAGCGCGTCCAGCTCATCGGTCTCCAGCGTCATTTCGCTAAAGGTGATAAAGGGAGCGCCGACGTGCTTGGCCATTTCGACAAAGTCTTTCCATGCGTCGGGGTTGTCGGCGCCCTCCCACACAATGGAGGGGATATCCTCGGTGACGTAACCGGGAAGGCGTTTGAGTCCGTGACCCTCAATAAAGGCCACCATGTCGTCTTTCAGCGCGAGTAGGTTGTCTGTGCTCATAGTCAATTTATATTTTCGCAGACGCGGGCGGGGATGCGCGGCAAGATTGTGGAAAGTTTTCGGCGAAGAGGAAAAAACCGGAAAAAGACTCTTGCATGATTGGAGCAACAACCGGCTGGTTTGGCTCACTCCATTGCGCTTACAGGTAGCGCGTGGGCCTGGGCGGCGGGAACTGGGTGTCGGGGACGCCAGCCGCCGGTGAAAGCCCGGAAGGCTCATGACCGCCCGCGGGTGCGTTCGCGGCAGTTTCAGCGGCGCGATAGTTGCGCAGGTCGCGCAGAATCTCCTGCTTCTCGCGGGCATACTGGCCGGCCAGATGGGTCAGGGCGTAGGTGATGATGTCGCTGTGATGTAAATCCTGCATGGAGGGGTCGCGACGCATATTGAGCCAGAGGCGATGCACCAGTTGCACGTCGTCGGCGCTCAAAGTGGGTGCATGCGGCCCAATGAAGAAGACCTTGGTTTCGCCGCCAGGACTAATGACGTAAAAGTTGAATTGGCGCTTGGGCTGGGGCAGCGCCTCCCAGGCCTGACCCAAATGGAAGGCCTGATCTTCAGCGGTCATGGTGCTGGAGAGGCCGGAGACTACCATGTCGATCTCCAATGAATTTGCCCCTTGCGCCAGCGCGGCAAAGACATCACCGGCGGGGACCAGCAGCAGAGAAACCTTTTTCCCAAAGCTCTCGGCCACCGCTACGGCCTTGGTGAAGATCATCTGCTCGTGCTCGCTGAAGCTCTGATCGACGGCGCTCAAATACTCCGGCCCGCCCACGCCCATCATGCGCACGTTGAGTACCACCACGTCCTGATCTTCGGTGATGATGTGCGCCAGGGTCCACTTCAATGCGAAGGGATTGTTGGCGTCGTGCATGGTCACCATGACGCCGCCGGGACGGATGGCGGCCGACTCGCGGCTGACCGTATCCTGATGTTCAAGCTGGAACTGATCCTTCATCTGCCGCGCTGTCAGTGCGTGCTTGCGCAGGTTGGCGCGCTCAGAGACGGTGAAGATGATGAAGAAGCCCGCGGCAAAGATGACGCCGCTGATCGTGGCCACCGATTTGGTGAAAAGGTTTACGACAGCCACCGAGAGCAGCACCATAAATACCGAAAGCAGTCCGATGGGAATCTCGGTCTTGCCAATACGAATATTCGGCGGAACCTTCCAGCCGCGTTCGCCATTGTACTTCCAGCGCAGCACCAGCATGGCCAGGCTGTTGAAGGTGAACGACCAGATGACGCCAAAGGCGTAAGCTTCGCCCAGCGTAATGACGTCGCCCCGGCTGGCGATGATGGTGATCATCTGCAAGATGAAAACCATATTGACGATGCGATGGCTGGTGCCATACTTGGGATGCGGCTTGCGGAACCAGTCGGTCAGTACGCCGTCCTCGGCCACGCGCATCAGTACGCCCGTGGAGCCGATCATAGAGGTATTAATGGCGCCGGAGAGTATGAGGAAGCCGACCAGCACCACGAAGATGCGGAAGGCAATGCGCCAGAACATCGGCCCCACCATGTACATGGCCAAACCGGCGATCAGGTTGTCCTGGTAGATGTGGGTCCGCTCCCATGTGGGAATCAGCATGGAAGCCAGCAGCGTGGCGCCGCCGGTGAAGATCAGGCTGTAGATAGCGATGACAATTGCCGCGCGCTTGAGGTTCTTGAGCTTGGGGTGCTCAATCTCGCGATTGACCTGCGCAAGGCTCTCCTCGCCGCTCATGGCTAGCACAGAGTGGCCGAAGGCCATCAGGATGCCGAAGAGGCCGAGCAACGGCACCAGCCTCGTTCCCTTCAGAAACCCCAGCGCATCGGTGCTGAACTTGAGATGGGAAGGCGTGGGCGGCGGCGGCAGATGGACGCCCCGGACCATCACGGAGAAGACGCCCCAGAACAACAGGATCACCACCATTACCGTGGTGACCTGCATGACGCGCAGAGCCTTGCCGCTGGACTCCTCGATGCCCTTGATATTCTGCCACCAGTAAAAAATCGTCACGGCGGCCGCAAAGACCGCCGCAGTGTGATTCATGTCGAACTGAAAGGGATGGTTGTGCGCGTCAATCAGGGCCGGAGGAAGCCAGTGGCTGCTGTTGGCCACGACCAACAACTCGTTCATCAAGCCTGTAATATATTGGCCGGCGGAAACACCGGAAATTGGCCCGGTGAGAATGTAATCGAACATGAGGGCCGAGACGCTGAGCTTGGCGAAGCCGCCGCCCAAAGCCTCCTTGACAACGCGGTAAACGCCGCCGCGAGTGAACATCGAACAGCTTTCGACGTAAACCGCGCGCACCGCGAAGCTGAAGAGCATGATGGCGAGGATGAACCAGGGAGCTGCCGCGCCGATAGCCTCTTCAGCTATGCCTCCAGCATAAAACGCGGAGGAACCTAAATCGCACAAAACAATGGCTGCCGCACGCCAAAAAGAGATGAACGTGAGCATCACTGAGGATGCCACGATCAGCCGGACGCGGTCGGAAGGAGGGATTACGGTCGTACGATTGGTTGCCATCGCGAATGTGCCGACGCAATGGCCGGCGAGATCTGAGTAAAGGGACTGTTAACTGAGGAACTCCCCACGCTGAGTTTATGTCGGCAACGCGGCTGAGTCAACTCGGAACACTCCTGTTTCACCGGCGGTTGCTCACCAAGCGCGCATTCTCACGTCCATTTGTCAGCGGACGAACATCTATTTCCGGAGTGGATATGATGGCAACGGATGCGACAGTTTTCCCACCTTCCTACCCCACATCCCCGAATGGTGTTGCTTCGGGTGTGGCTTGGCCGGGAGCCTGGAGGGTACAATCCTCTCCAGGCATGGCAGCAACCAGGGGCATCGACGGACCGAAGAGCGCCGCGGAGCGAATGCAGGCGCGCGCGCCGGAGATGGAGCTGATCCGCGAGGCGCAGGCCGGCTCGCGGGCGGCCTTTGACGCGCTGGTGCGGCAGTATGAGCAGCAGGTTCTCAGGCTGGCGCTGCACCTGACCGGCAGCGAGCACGACGCCGAGGATATCTTTCAGGAGGCTTTTCTGAAGGCCTACCGGTACATTGGAAACTTTCGCTTCGAGTGCTCGTTTTACACCTGGATTTACCGCATTGTGACCAATCTTTGCCTGGATCAGATGCGGCGTCGCAAGACCCGGCGTGAAGACCGCGCGGTGGTCTTGGATCGCTCCGGGGATGAGATCGACTTGCTGGCCTCGGTCTCCGACGACCGGTCGTTTTCCAACCCGGCCAAGGAACTGGACCGGAAGCTGCTGGGCGAGCGGATTCAAGCCGCGCTGGAGAAGCTGACGCCCCGCGAGCGCATGGTCTTTGAACTGAAGCACTACCAGGGACTCCGCTTGCGCACCATTGGAGAGATGTTGAGCACGACGGAAGAGACCGCCAAGAATACGCTCTTCCGAGCGACAAAGAAGTTGAGAACGCAGTTGGCGGGGTTGCGATAGTCGCTGGTGGCAATCCCCGGAGGGGATGCGGATTTTAACCAGACGCGTTGAGCTTTTTTTGAGGCTGGAAGGACGTTGCGATGAATTGCGAAGTTGCACACGAGCGGATTGTGGCGGCGGCCTACGGCGAGCTGGCCGACGAGCAGGCGCACGAGTTGGATCGGCACCTGGATGGTTGCGAGCAGTGCCGGCAAGAGCGGGAGCAACTGCTGGCGCTGAAGGTGCTGGCCAACGCCTATCCGGTGATGGAGCCGGAGGCCAATCTGATTGCGCGCTCCAGACTGAAGTTGGACGAATTGCTGGATGCGCTGCCGCCATTGCACTGGTATGAACGGCTGAGCCAGCGAATACGCAACAGCATGGCCGGCCTGCTGGCGGCGCCTGTAGCGGCTGGGCTGCTTCTGGCGCTTGGCCTGGGAGCGGGTTCGCTGGGCGGCTTCAAGATTGCACTGAATCGCGCCGAACGGGCGGCGGCTCAGGCGGCGCGGGGGCAGGCCCCCCTGAACGCGGTACAAGCGGTTGCGGGTCAGCCCGATATCGCCAGCATCTCCGGCATTGTGCAGGAGCCGAACAGCCATCGGGTTCTGGTGAGCTACAACCAGGTGGTGGCGCGGCAAGCCGAGGGTTCGCTGGACGATCCGGCGATTCGCCAACTGCTGATGCTGGCTAGCTCGAACTCGGCCGTGGCCGGGGTGCGGGACGACTCGGTAGGGCTGATGGCGGCCGAGTGCCGCGCCGGGCACGGCTGTCAGGCGGAGGGCATCCGGGACGCGCTGATGGTGGCGCTGCGCTATGACAAGAACGCCGGTGTTCGCCAGAAGGCGCTGCATGGGCTGGAGCCGTATGTGGCTGAGGATGTACGTGTGCGCAACGCGGTTCTGGAGGCGCTGCTGAACGACTCCGATGCGCGGATTCGCACCTCCGCCATCAATATTCTGGAGCCGGTGGAGGCCGATACGAGTGTGCGGCAGGTGCTCCATTCGGTTGCCAATACGGACCGGAATCCATACATTCGGACCGTTTCAAGACAGGTTTTGGATAGTGTGCCGGAGATTCAATAAATAAGCCTCACCTTCCGGTGACCGCGCCGTCAGAAAAGAGTGCGGGACCGGAAGAGCGGTGGCGGGAGAAGAGAAAATGAAGCGCTTTTTGAGGCCGTACAAAAAATTGAGAATAGTCGTGATTCTGGGATTCGCAGTGCTCGCGGGCGTTGCCCTGTCGCCCGCAACTCATGCGCAGGGGCGGGGACTGATTGGGCTGATTGATCGGATGGACGACCCCAGTGCGATGGCGCTGCACACCAGCAGCCAGGGCTATCTGGGCGTCGATCTGGCGGATGTGGACCAGGAGAAGGCGCAGGCGCTGAAGCTGAAAGAAGTGCGCGGAGCCATCATTACCTTGATTGACCACGACGCGCCGGCAGGTCAGATCGGCTTGAGGGTCAACGACGTGGTGGTCAAGCTGAACGGGCAGGCCGTGGAGGGCGCGGAGCAGTTAAGGCGGATGCTGCGCGAGATTCCGGCGGGGCGCACCGTCAGCCTGGAGATCAGCCGCGACGGCAACCTGCAAACCATCGCCGTGACGCTGGTTGACCGCAGGGTGATGGAGCAGGATGTGTGGAACAAGATTGGCGCGGGCGGAGATGTTTTTGCGCCAGTGCCGGCGATGAGCATTCTTTCCGGCAGCGACGCTCCTCAGCCCAGCGGCTTTCATATGCCGTTCTTTGGCAGCAGCCTGAACGTAGGCGCGCTGGTAGAGCCGCTGACCTCGCAGATGGCCGAATACCTGGGTGTCTCCAGCGGACTGATGGTCAAGCAGGTGGCGCACAAGAGTGAGGCTGCGGCGGCTGGCCTGAAGGCCTTCGACGTAATTCTCAAGGTCGGCCCTGACACCATCTCCACGCAGGCGGACTGGGACCGCGCCCTGCGCGCCAACCAGGGCAAACCGGTGCAGGTAACCGTGCTGCGCGACAAGAAGATACAAACGCTCACCTTGCAGGTGGACTCAAAGCGCCACAGCATGCTGGAGATTGAAGAGTTTTTCCCGACGAGCGCAGACGCTGCGGAAGCTAATTTATAGCTCTGTGCCCTCGAGCAATCACGCGCCGTCCAACTGCATCATCAGCTCTTCCCACTCGGCGGTAAACGCGGCCAGCTCCGCGCGCAGCTCTTCAGCTAGAGCGGTCAGCCGTTGCGTTTCGTCAGCACTGACATAAATCGCCAACTGAGCCTCGGTGTGGGCAATCGAGCCTTCAACGCGCGGGACTTCCTCCTCCAAAAACGCGCAGCGCTTCTTCATCTGCCTTTGCTTGATGGGATTCAATCGGCGTGGTCGGTCCTTCACAGCTTCAACTGCATTTCCATCTTCGTTCTTCGCTGCTGGCTCCTGCGGCTTGTCTTTAGTCGTGATCTCAAGCGAAAGGCTGCTGTCTGCAAGACATTTCCAACGAAGATAATCTTCGTAGTTGCCTTCGTGGCTGGTTACCGCGCCGTTCTCCACTTCGAGCACGCGCGTGGCCAGCCGGTCAATGAAGTAGCGATCATGCGAAACAAAAAGAACGGTACCGCTGAAGGCCGCCAGAGCGTCGAGCAGCACGTCCTTGGCGCGCATATCCAGATGGTTGGTCGGCTCGTCGAGCAGCAGAAAATTCGACGGCGAAACCAGAATCCGCGCCAGCGCGAAGCGGTTGCGCTCGCCGCCCGAGAGCACGCCCAGCGGCTTGAAGACATCATCACCGCGGAAGAGAAGACAGCCCAGCAGCGAGCGCAGTTCGCTCTCCGGCACCTTGATGGCCGCGCGGCTGATCTCGTCCAGCATCCGCGCCTCGGCGTCCAGCACCTTGTACTGGTCCTGCGCAAAGTATTCGCTAACCACGTTGTGGCCCAGCTTGACACGGCCAGAGGTGGGCGCCTCGGAGCCGGTCAGCAGGCGAATCAGCGTGGACTTGCCCGCGCCATTGACGCCCACCAGCGCCACACGGTCGCCGCGCTCGATGCCGAAGTTCACGCCCTTGAGCACCTGCTTGGAGCCATAACTCTTCGATAACTCCTCCACCTCGACAGCCATGCGCCCTGAAGGCGGCGGCTGGGGAAACTTGAAGTGTATCTGCGGCTCATCTTCGGGAACTTCGATACGCTCAATCTTCTCCAGCTCCTTGATGCGGCTCTGAACCTGCTTGGCTTTGGTGGCCTGGGCGCGGAAGCGGTTGATAAATGCCTCCAGATGCTCAATCTGCTGGCGCTGGTTGCTATAAGCCGCAAGCAACTGCGTCCGCCGCTCGTCCTTCTGGGAAAGATATTTCGTGAAATTGCCCTGATAGATGTTCAGCCGCTTGTTCCATATCTCCACGGTCCGGTCGATGGTAACATCGAGAAAATATCGATCATGCGAGATAAGAATATAGCCGAAGGGATAACTCTTGAGATAGTCCTCAAGCCAGTTGCGAGTCTCTAAATCTAAGTGATTCGTCGGCTCATCCAATAGCAGCAAGTTAGGCTTGGCCAGCAGCAGCTTGGCCAGTGCGATGCGCATCTGCCAGCCGCCGCTGAACTCATCGGTCTGCCGCGTCCAATCTTCCTTGCCAAAGCCCAGGCCGGTCAGCACGCTGCCCACCTGCGCGTCGAGCGCATAGCCGTCGAGCGTGTGAAAGCGCTCCTGGAGCATCGAGTAGCGCTCGGCGACGGCTTCGTACTCTGTACCCTCATGGTCCAGCACGGACAATTGCCCGGCCAGATGCTCTACCTCGCGGGCCATCTCGCGCAGCTCGTCGAAGACCGTCAGGCATTCCTCGAAGACGGTCCTGCCGGTCAGCGCCAGTCCCTCCTGCGGCAGATAGCCGATGCTCATGCCGCGCGTCTGCTGCAGTTGACCGTAGTCGAGCGTCTCGAGGCCGCAGAGCACCTTCATGAGAGTGGACTTTCCGGTGCCGTTGGCGCCCACCAGCGCGGTCTTCTCACGCGACCGAATCAGCCAATTGGCCTCAAGGAACAGAACTCGCGGTCCAAACCGCTTGCCGGCATTTTGCAGGGAGAGCATCTACTTCCAGTTTAAGCGGTCGGTGCGCCGGACAATGGAATGGTTGCTGCGCTATGCTTTTCCTAGCTTTCGATTCGGTCGCACGACGCTGCGGAGATGGATTCCATGCTTGGCCACGCTCCCCGAAAATTCGCTTGTTTGCTGGGTGCACTGCTCTGCGCCTGCGCTTCGGCCCAACAGCCGGAGCCTGCGACCCTCATTCACACAGGCCAGATCGTCGCCGGCAGCCACGCGACGCCCTACCTCATCCGCCATCTGCCGGTCAGCTCCTTTCCCGATCTGCCCGCCCCGCTCGCCCTGTTGCTCAACCGCCGCGGCTGCCTCATTCCGCAGAGCTACGAGGCGCATCACCCGGAGAACGTCATCCATGCCAGCCTGGAGCGGGCTGGCTCTACCGATTGGGCGCTGCTCTGCTCCGTGCAGGGGCGGGTCTCGCTGCTGGTCTACTTTTCCAGCGCGCCCACTGAGGTGCAAGAGCTGGCCACGGCGCCAGAGACCGAACGACTGCAAGCTCACGACGCGAGCGGCGTTCTCGGCTTCAACTGGGCCATCGACCCCGCCACGCCGGAGCAGATTCGCACCATGCAGATCGGCCTGCCGCATCGCCCGCCGCTCGCGGATCACGACGCCCTGGCCGACTCCGTCGTCGAAGGCCGCGCCGTCTATCGCTTCTATACCAAAAACGCCTGGACCGTGCTGGAGATGCCGGAGTAGGCGCTTGCCTTCAGGATTCTTCGAATGGTTCATGCCTTGCATGGAACAGGCGTGTGCCACGCATGACTTTTCCTTTCAGAAACATCCTCCCATGGAGTTTCCAGCGCATCCAATGATTGTCAGGGAGCCTCCATGCCGCAAGCCGTCATCGTCAGCGCCGTTCGCACGCCGGTAGGCCGCGCCCCCAAAGGCGCGCTCTCCGCCACCCGCCCCGACGATCTGGCCGCGCTGGTCCTCGGAAAGGCTTTGGAGCGGATTCCAGCCCTGAGCAGAGCCGAACTCGACGACGTGATCTTCGGCTGCGCTCAGCCGGAGGGCGCGCAGGGCTGGGATGTGGCCCGCTGGGCGCTGCTGCGCGCCGGTTTGCCGGTCGAGCTGCCCGGCCTCTCCATCAACCGCCTCTGCGCCTCGGGGCTGGAGGCCATCGCGCTGGCCAATCTGCGCATCCGCGCCGGCGGCGACCGCGCAATTGTGGCCGGCGGCGTCGAGTCGATGAGCCAACTGCCCTACACCGGCCAAAAGCCTTGCCCCAACCCCTGGCTCGCCGAGCACTATCCCGACGCGCTGCTCGCGATGGGCCTGACCGCCGAGCGGGTCGCCCGCCGCTACCAAATTTCGCGCTTGGCGCAGGACGCCTTTGCGCTGCTCAGCCACCAGAAGGCCGTGGTTGCGCAACGCGAGGGCCGCTTTGATGGCGAGCTGATTCCCGTGACGGTGATGGCGAACGGCGGCGCGCCCGCGATGACCAAACGAATTTTCGCCGCTGACGAAGGCCCGCGCCGCGACACCTCCGCCGAGGCTCTGGCCAAGCTGAAGCCCGCCTTCGACGCGGAGGGAACCGTCACCGCCGGCAACGCCTCGCAGATCTCCGACGGTGCCGCCGCACTGGTTCTGATGGACGGCGGTCACGCCCGCGCGCTGGGCCTGCGCCCGCTGGGCCGGCTTGTGGCCTACGCCGTCACCGGCTGCCTGCCGGAGGAGATGGGCCTCGGCCCCATCACCGCCATTCCCAAGGCCCTCGGCCGCGCCGGACTCACGCTGGCCGAGATCGGCCTCATCGAACTCAACGAGGCCTTTGCCGCCACCACGCTGGCCGTGATCCGCGAACTAGACCTTGACCCGCAGCGCATCAACGTCAACGGCGGAGCCATCGCCCTCGGCCATCCGCTGGGAGCGACCGGCGCTAGGATGGCCGTCACCCTGCTGGCCGAGATGAGCCGCCGTCAGGCGCGCTACGGCATGGTCGCGCTGTGCGTGGGCGGAGGAATGGGCGCGGCCGCCATCTTCGAACTGCTGTGAGGCTCCTCGCAGACACAAAAGCAGCCGGAATCGCTTCCGGCTGCTTCTCTTCATCCAATTCCTACGCGGACGTGCGCCGCTTTATGCCTTGGCCAGAACCAGCGCCTTCAGCCGCGCGTTCAGGCGGCTCTTGTAGCGGGAGACGGTGTTGTCGTGCAAAATGCCCTTCTGCACACTCTTGTCGAGAGCGGAGACGGTGGAGCGATACTGCTCCTGCGCGGCCTTTACATCCCCCTTGGCCAGAGCCTCGCGCAGATCGCGCAGGCTGCTGCGCACACGGCTGCGGTTGGCGCGGTTCACTGCGGTGCGGGTTTCGGTCTCACGGGCGCGCTTCAGCGACGATACATGGTTTGCCATTGATTATCCTTAGAAATACCAGGCTTGAATCCCGGTAATGATGCGGTGTCAGAATGCAACCCAAGCCGCATCCCCGCAATTACTTAGTCTACGGGAAACCGGGCGGCGGGTCAATGCGCGGCTGAATTTCGTTGAATTCTGCCAGCAAGACGGCGCCGCGCGCCCGGAAAACATCCCCTCCGTTTCAATAATTCCATTCCAGATTGAAGACCGGCGCCAGCAATGCGGTGACCTCCGTAAGGAGAGACTGATCCAGCGCTTCCTCGTGCCACTGTATGTTGCGCTCGACGGATTTTGGACTGGCCGTGCTGAATAGAGTGGTTGGAATCTCCGGATTCTGGCTGGAAAACTGGAGCGCGAGCTTGCTGATGCTGGAACCGCGAGCGCGGCATAAATCGGCTGCCGTCTTGAAGATCGAGCGTACTTCAGGCGACGCGGGATGCCAGTCGGCGGGTCCGCGATCGGTGAGTAGGCCGCTGGCAAAAGGCGAGCCGTTGATGACGCCAATCTTCTTTTCACGCGCCAGGGGGAGCAGTTCGAGCAGCCGCGTGTCGTTGAGGCAATAGTGGTTGTGAACCAGCGCGGCGTCGATCGGATAATCCCGGAAGATGCGGTGCCAGAGGTCCATCGGATAGATGCCGAAGCTGACGTTTCCAATGCGGCCCTCGCGCTTCAGCTCATGAACCGCGTCGAGTCCCTCGGTCAAGGCCCACTCGGTGTGTTTCCTATCCTGATACTCGATGTCGTGGATGGAAATGATGTCGAAATAGCTGGTGCCCAGCCGACCCGCGCTCTCGTCGAGCGAGGCCCGGATACGCTTCCGCGAGTAATCCAGCACGTCGTTGCCGTAGCTGCCGGGCTGGGTGTATTTCCCGACCTTGGTGGAGAGAAAGTAACGGTCGCGGGCGATGCCGCGCAGCGCCTTGCCCAGAACCGTCTCCGAGAGCGTGCCTCCGTAGGCCGGCGCAACGTCGAAGTAGTTGATGCCATGATCGAGCGCGGCGTGAACCGCGGCGATGGCTTCGGCTTCGTCAACGGGATGAAAAACGGCTCCGAGCGACGAGGCGCCCATGCTGAGCCGGGATACCTTCAGCCCTGTGTTACCGAGAAGATTGTATTGCATGGTGAACTCCTGCCTTTCTGAGATTAATAACCTGTCATGGAATTGCCGATAGCGAGCACGACGATGGCGGCGATGAGAACCGTGAGACCGGCATAGAGCGTCCTGCGCGCTCGCGGCGGCGCACCGGTCCACTCGCGCGTCATAAAGCCCAGAATGTTGGCCACAAGCAGCGTGAAGGCCATGTACAAGGCCCATCCGACCGAGGTGCCCAGGCGGCCCAGATAGTATGCGCCCATGCCATAAGGAATGGTGGCGACAAACCAGATGACGCCCATCAGCACACCCATCAGCCAGTCGTGACCGGCGTCCGGGCCGAAGTTCTTCCGCCACGTGCCCCGCTTGATCTGCAAGCCCCCGAACCAGAGCAGAAGCGAGACCGCCGCACCCCAGAAGACGGGCATCCAGCTCGCCAGGGTTGAGAAAACAGGACTCACGCCGAGGCTCTGCGCTGCTTCACCAACCTTGTACGAACCGAGGGAGAAGCCGAGGTTGGCGCAGGCGCTCAAGATTCCGGCGGCCACGCAGACCAGCAATGCTGCGCCGAATCCGCGCCGTTGCGTGGTGGCGCTGGTCAGGCTCTCGCGCAGAAAGCCTGCTCTGCCGCAGACCACCACACCGGCCACGCATCCGGCGATGCCGAGCAGGATCACCATTCCTGCGGGCGTGAGAAGGTCGGCGGGCGACTTGATCAGAAAGGGAAGAAGCGACCCGACGGCGGTGTTGACTCCCATGATGGTGGCAAAACCCACGGACATTCCCGCCATGGTTACTCCGTAGCCGAAGAGGACTGCGCCGATGCCCCAGCCAAAGCCGAATGCCGCGCCTCTCCACACCGCGCCCGCGCCCGCCGCGTGGATGGCATCCAGCCAGTTCGGCATGACAAACGCAGCCATGACCAGCGGCAGGATAAGCATCATGACGAGCGTGGAGGGTATGTAGATGTTTTCCAGCTCGAAACGCCGTCTCTTCTTCAGAGGCACGGCAAGCGCCCCGCCAGAGATGGCGGCGACCAAAACCAAAATAAAGCCCAAACCCGATGAATGCATCTGAATACTTTCTCCTTGCTTGCGCCATCGGCGGCGCCGATGGGAAAAAACTTCGTCCGTTGCTGACGTTAAAGTTGTATTTGCACTTTGAAGGATTGGGACTTGTCGCCGGCAACCCTGAATGCTTCAACCGACTCGTCCATCGGGAATACGCCACTGATGAGAGGCCGCAGGTTGACGCGCCCGGAGGCCGTCAGGCGGATAGCTTCGTCGAAGACGTTTCCATAGCGCATGGAGCCAATCAAATTGATCTCCCTGTTCATCAGCAGGTTTGCGGGAAGCGGAATATCCGCGGTGCCGAGCGTGCCGATCTGCACAATCGTGCCGCCTGGCCGCACCATCTCAAAGGCTCCGCGCAAAGCGATGGGGGAACCGGATGCTTCAAAGACGAGATCGAATCCGTCTCCCGTCAACTCCTTCACTCGCTGGCTCACGTCGCCCTTCGAGGGATCAAGCGTCGCGTCCATGCCGAGGTCCATCGCCTTGTCGAGGCGCGCGGCCACCACGTCACTGACTGCAACGGGAACGGCGCCGAAGGCGCGCGCGGCGATGGCCACCAGCAGCCCGATGGTTCCCGCGCCTGTTACCAGCACTCGCTTGCCGGAGACCACCCCGGCGCGCTTGAGGGCATGCAGGGCAACCGCAAACGGCTCCATCATGGCGCCCAGGCTATCGTCCATTCCGGCCGGCAGGATGTGGCATTGATCCGCGCGCACCATAACGAACTCGGCCAGCGCGCCGTCGGTGGGCGGCGTGGTGCTGGCGCTGCCCAGCATGATGGTCTTGCGGCAGAGATTGCCCCGGCCGCTTCTGCAGTACTCGCAAAAGCCGCAATAACGCGCCGGGTTAACGGTTACGCGCTCGCCGGCGCGAATCGTGTCCACATCGCCGGCCACCGCTTCAACCACCGCGCTCAGTTCGTGTCCCAGAACAAAGGGGCGATCCGGCACAAAAGCGGCGCAATAGCCGTGCTCATAGTAATGCAGATCGGAACCGCAAATGCCCACTCTGTGATTACGCAGCAGCACCATGCCGGGTTGCAGCTCCGGCTGTGGGTGCGACTCGACCCGAATATCCTTTGCGCCATAAAGCACGCCTGCTTTCATTCCATTGCTCATTTTTGAAGCCCTCTATCCAAGTGTGGAGATTCCATAAAAGCGGGCGCAGTTGCCGCCAAGCACTCCCGACTGCTCATCGGCTGAAAACTGCCGCGCATAGTCCATCACGATTTGCATGGTGGACGCATAGGTTCCTGAAAGCGTGCAAACCGGCCAGTCAGAGCCAATCATCAGCCGGCCGGGAGTGAAAGCCTCGACGCAAACATCCATGTAACGATGAAAATCCTCCGGCTGCCACTGCTTCCACTTCGCTTCTGTAACCATGCCGGAGAGCTTGCAAAATACGTTTGGCAACTGTGCCAGTTGGCGCAAATCTTCGCTCCACGGGCAAAGCAGGCCTTGCGCAATTCCCGGCTTGGCGATGTGGTCCACCACAAACGGCTGCTCCGGGAATTGCCGCGCGAGCGTCAACGCGACGCTAAGATGCTTGGGAAAAAGCAGCAGATCATACTTCAGATTGAACTTCTTCAACAACGCGATGCCGCGCTGAAACTCCGGGCGCAGCATGAACTCATCGTCCGCCTCATCGTGGACCACATGGCGCACTCCCACCAGCTTCGGGTGGGGCACAAACCGCTCCAGCTGTTCCGGCAGCCGCGGCGAACAGAGATCCACCCAGCCGACGACGCCCTTGATGAATTCGTGCTTATCGGCCAGCTCCAGCAGCCAGCGGGTCTCTTCCAGATTCTGCCGCGCCTGCACGGCAATGCAGCCGTCAAAACCAGCGGCCTGGAGCAGCGGCTGAAGCTCTGTCGGCAGGAAATCGCGCTTCAACTGCGCCATCTCCTCTGTCATCCAGACGTGCTCGGCGGGGTTGTAATGCCAAAAGTGCTGGTGAGCGTCGATTCGCATATCCGTGCGCGGCTTCCTCAATCCCATCAGCAGATAACGCAACCGCGCTCGAAAAAAATGCGAGACAAACGGATTCACCACGGTCAATTGATACAGCCGCTGACTGAACGGATTGTAGGCATCGGCATCGCCATCGGTCAAGCGAGCGTGTGCGCGGCTGGGATTCGTTGCTTTTGGCCGGCCATGCGACCGCTGCACGTCTCATCTCATTCGGTTTCGCCCGAAAGCGAAGATTTCCGACCCTGGATTTTCTGCCCGCGCAGCCGCTACAATCGGGTCATGAGCAAACAGGTCATTGCAACAGGCTATGCCCCCGCCGCCATCGGTCCCTATTCCCAGGCCGTGCGCGTTGGCAACCTCCTCTTCACCGCTGGCCAGATTCCGCTCGACCCAGAGACGGGACAGGTGGTCGCGGGCGGCATCACCGCGCAGACCGCGCGCGTGCTGGATAATTTGACCGCCATTCTTGCCGAGGCCGGATCAAGCCTCTCCCAGGTCGTTAAAACCACTGTATTTCTCAAGGATTTCAATGATTTTGCCGCGATGAACGCGATTTACGGCGAATACTTTGCCGCTGCTGGAGGCGAGGCTCCGGCGCGCAGCACAGTTGAGGTCTCGCGCCTGCCCAAGGACGTGCTGATCGAGATTGAGCTGGTGGCCGAGGTATGAAACAGTCCGGCCTTCCCCAATCCCCTACCGTTGCCGTTGGCGAAACGGCCGCCAGTTAAGGACAGGTGGTTGATAATGCGTCTGTTAGATACGATTGAACGCTGAATTCCTGGTTTTTCGATTGGATTTCACAAGCTTTGTCCCGCACGCACGGTAATCTTCATTGACTCCAGCGCGTAATTCGGGTATTCTGAACTCCTTGCGCGGTGTTGTGCCTGGAGTCTGTGTGTTCCCGTCGGCGGGCGGGTCTTTGTCAACGGGTTGAAATGCTTCACACGGACCTAACTGGCTGATGCTCTGGGTGGTGTTTTTCAGGGACAAGCTGGGGCAGGCTGCTGGCCTCGGATTTGCTGCTTTTGGTCGCAGATTCGGAGCAGCGGGGGTTCTTTCAAGAACCAACGTCCGCACTCCTCACCCGAACAGATATGTTTGGCAGTGGGTGGATAAAGGCCCGTGCGCTGGTTTGGCGCGGGCAAGCGCGTTTTGCGTTGAGTAATGCCTGAGCAAGTTTGATTGCAGGCGATTCGAAGGCAGGAGAGAGATGGGCACCTTTGTTCCGAGCGGCAAGGATATTGACCGCAAGTGGTTTGTTTTGGATGCCAGCGGCAAGACGCTGGGCCGACTGGCGACCAAGGCCGCCGATGTGCTGAGCGGCAAGCTGAATCCCCAGTATGTGCCGTACATCGACGTGGGTGACCACGTGATTGTCATCAACGCGGAGAAGATCCGCCTTACCGGCCTCAAGGCCCAGAACAAGCTCTATCGCCGCTACACCGGCTTCCCCGGCGGGCTGCGCGAGGAGTCGTTTACGCGTCTTTTGGCGCGCAAGCCGGAAAAGATTCTGGAAGAAGCGATCAAGGGAATGCTGCCCAAGAGCAAGATGGGCCGCCAGATGGCCACCAAGCTGAAGGTCTATCGCGGCGACAAGCACCCCCACGCGGCGCAGATGCCGGTGGCGTTGGAGATTGCGTAAAGCAGTGACCAGGGATCAGGGAACAGCCGGATCGTAATGAGGCCGGCGGAGAGAGCAAAGAATGACAGATTTGGTTCAGTATTACGGGACGGGGCGGCGCAAGTCGGCGATTGCCCGCGTTTTTCTGCGTCCCGGCACCGGCGAGTGGAAGGTGAACGGCAAGGCATTCGAGGTGTACTTTGTCACCGAGCAGCAGCGCGTCTCCGCCAAGCGCACTCTGGCACTGGTCGAGATGGCTTCGAACTTTGACGTGGTAACCACTGTCAAGAGCGGTGGCGTGGCCGCGCAGGCCGATGCCGTCAAGATGGGCGTCGCGCGCGCGCTGGTCCAGTTCAATCCCGAGTTGCGCGGCGCGCTGAAGGCCGAAGGCCTGCTAACCCGCGACTCGCGCATGAAGGAACGCAAGAAGTACGGGCAGAAGGGCGCTCGTGCAAGGTTCCAGTTCAGCAAGCGCTAACGCGCTTGCAGGGAACAGGGAACAGGGAACAGGGAACAGCCGGTTGCTTGGCGTTGTTATCTGTTCCCTACTCCCTATTCCCTGTTCCCTGTTTTTTCAATTCCCGCATAAGCGGGTTCAATCCGGGCGCTGGCATCGACCACCCGGATGCAATCCACGAAGGAGGCCAATGGCCACGATCACAATGAAGGAGCTGCTCGAAGCTGGAGTTCACTTCGGGCATCAGACCAAGCGCTGGAATCCCAAGATGAAGGAATACATCTTCGGCGAGCGCAACG